>Ga0335085_10000043_pt1 | contig 450319 bp, 368 predicted proteins | sample Lox_Sample_45_FD_206712 | JGI IMG/M metagenome (GOLD analysis project Ga0335085, IMG submission 206712) | Soil microbial communities from Loxahatchee National Wildlife Refuge, Florida, United States - Lox_Sample_4.5 | ecosystem: Environmental > Terrestrial > Soil > Wetlands | place: USA... | reverse complement strand
GATCGGCGGACTGGATTACGGCAGCGTCGCCATGGCCAGCAAGCGCTTCGCCAAGCAGCTGGAAACCGATCGCTCCCTGCGCCAGCATTACGAACAACTGAAACGTGAATTGTTACAATGATTAGATGTGACCCTAATGTCTAGAGTGCTCCCTATAATGCGAACAACTGAAACGTGAATTGTTACAATGATTAGATGTGACCCTAATGTCTACTAATGGCAGAATATGTACGAGCATGAGCTCCTACCAATCAACCATAACCTCCATCTGTTATTGGGGGCCGCTACCGGAGCGTATGTGACGGCCAACCACGGATCCGTATGGGCCAGCGATATGCTCGGCGTGTCTGCCCGCGGCGGGAAGCACAGCGTGTTCGATGCTTGGAATTATGCCGGAACTATGTCGCAGACATTCCCGCAGTCAAAACACACCAACGACGGGCCCGTCGTCTTCCGGGTCGCGGGTTGGCCCGGTTGTTTTGCGGACAACCTCTCCAACACAAATTCAACGCCGGGAGACGGTGACCCGGGAGATATCTACTGGATAGATACGCAAGTGGCTCCGCCCCCCCAATGAAAGCGTCACGGATCTGGCTTGGCCTTCTTTTCATGAGCGCTCAGACCTGCGTTATGGCCGGCGCGCCTCCGCTCGAGAAGCTCGGACAGCCCTGGCGCGCCGGTTACACGCCAATCCAATGGGAAGCGCGGATCGACGGATTACCTAAATCCGCAACCGTTTACCGGGTAGTTGCCGACTCGTTCCCGCCAGCTGGCCTACGCAGCTTGCTTGCCCTAGCTGGCCTAACGGAAAAGGACCGGGGAAGGCCAATGTGGACCGGAGCCCAACCCGAGGACATGTGGTTTACCGACGCCGACGGTGCTCGCAGCCTAGCCGTGCACCCGGCGGTTGGCTACCTCGACATCTTCAGGAACGGGGTTGTCGCACTGCCCGGCCAGCGGATTGATGGCGTGCCCGATTGGCCTGAGGCGTTACGCTTGGCAGAGGCGCTCTTGCCGAAGATCGGGGTAGACCGGGCGCAGCTGGTACAGGATCCAGAGGCCAACGAGCCGAGATATACGAAGATCCTACAAACCATGGTTGGCACCCCGATCTCCCGTCAGGTGGTCCTTTACCGCTCCTTCGACGGAATCCCGTCGGTCGGCTTGGGCTGCGCGGGCGGCGTCCGATTCAGCTTCGGCAACAACGGCCAATTGGCCGAGCTCGAGATGACGTGGCGCAAAGTCGTGCCGCAACGCAAGTACGCGGTGGCCACAAAAGACCAGTTCCTCGGCTACCTCAAGGAAGGCCATTGCGTCTGCCGGTTCGATTCCCCGTCGACGATTCAGACTTTTACCGTCAAGGAGGTCAATCCCTACTATTTGGAGCTCCGCAGCTGGGAACCGCAGCAGGAAATCCATCCCGTTGCCGAACTCTATGGCTACGCACAATTGCCAACGACGAACCTGCCCATATCCATCTACTGCCCGTTGCTCGACTACGGCCAGCGCCCTTGAGCAGGGAGACACCCCGGTTTATCGATGAAATCGCCCTTGCCCATTCTGCTGCTGGCCGTAGGAAACGTCCTCGCCCAAATGGCACCGGCGCTTGAACGCGCTGGGGCACCGTTTGTGCCGGCAAATTGCGAGGTCGAGTGGAGTGTACCGACGAATCACCTTCTTGGACCGTTGTGGGTCTATAAGACCATCCCGCAGCACTTCCCCGACCAAGCCGTTTCAAATCTGGTAGCGCTAGGCTCTTTCACCGCGCGCGACCGAGAAAAAATAACCGATGAAGACCTTGCACGAGCGTCCGCTGAGGAACGCGCCATGGCCACGGATGTGCTGGCATACGAGAGCGAGGATGAAAGACGCAATCTGGTAGTTTGCCCAGCGACCGGCTACATATTCTATATCGACCAAGAAGTGGACGACGTTCACTGCCCTATCGAAGACGTGCCGAGTGAGGCCAAGGCGCAGGAGTTAGGGCTGAAGCTGTTCGCCCAGTTTGGTTTCTCTCGGCCGGAGATAGTCAACAAGCCAAACAGTTCCGAGCCGCTGGCGTTTAAGGAACCGAGGAACCGGAGCCATTTTGATAGAGAGCAGGGCAAGCTTGTTAAGGATGGGGTTTATTCCCGCGGCGTCTTCTTCGTGCGAGAGATCGACGGCGTGAGCTTCGCCGGCATAGGGGTCGCAGGCGGATTCTACGTCCGATTCGCCAGCCACGCGAAGGTGGCAGAACTGGAGCTTGTCTGGCGCAACTTGCAGCCTTACAAAAGATACCAAGTGGCAAGCCCTGCCCAAATCCTGCGGTGGATCAGAGAAGGCAAAGCGGTCATGCCCGGGCCAAATGTGGAGCCGGGTAGCGTCAAAAAGCTCACGATAACGGATATTTCGCCGCTCTACATGGGAGAGTTGGGGGAAAAGCCGCAGGAATTTACGCATCCCTTCGCGAATCTGGGCACGCTTGCTGATACCGGCCAAACGAACATCTCCGTCCAACTCTACTGCCCCATCCTTACGGATAAGGAGGTGAGCCCATGATCTTTCGGCTAGCCGGTTGCGGCGGCAACGGGGTCAATTTCGTAATCTGCCGCTTTCGGTTGGCGCTGTGCAGTCGGAGCGGCACGGGAGGCGGGTCGGGCTGGCGGGCGGTTCCGGGTTGATGGGGAGCGGCGGCGGTGGCGCGGATGGGGGTGTCGGCGGGGCGGGTTTGTGTGGGAATGGATGTTCAGGTAGTGGGAGGGCAGGGTTATGCGAGATGGGGCGGGTCGAGGAGTTGGTGCGGCCTTCCGCAGTCGTTCACGAAGTCGGGCGGGGGAGGAGCTGGGGGAGGGTGAGCGGGGCTGAGGTGGGCACGGCTTTGGGGGAGGCGGCCGAGAGCGTTGGATGACGGCGTGCGAGACGGGTGTGGGGAGGTTTAGTGTTGACTCCGCAGCCGAGCTATAATAGCAACGATGCGAGGACTCGAGACCCACGCATGAATCGATGGCGAGGCTCATTTTTTTTGGTCGGCATCCTGATGACGCTCCCGTTGCTTTCGGCGGCGAGCGGCTCGCCCACGGCGTTGGGCAGCGCGACGATCACCGAGTTCAAGAATGACGTGGATTATCAGTCGCCGGATGGGACACTGCAGGTTGCCAAGGCGGAGGATGTCATTCCCGGACATGACGTTGTGAAGACGGGAGGCAACTCCATGACGGAGTTGGAATTCACGGACGGGACGCTCGGGCGGCTGGGGTCGTACAGCGTTTTCACGTTTGATGGGGACAGCCGCGAAGTGCAGACACAGGGCGGACTGGGCGTGTTTTTCGTCCCGAAGGATATGGGCGGATTGCGGATTGTGTCGCCGGCGCTGATCGGCACGGTGGAAAGCGGGGCAGTGGTGGTGGAGCAGATCGATGCCGGTCACGGGAACGCCATTCAACATTGGACGAGATTTTTGTTGGTGGCTGGCACTGGCGCGCGTGTATCGCTGCCGAATGGCGCCGGCAACGTGTCCTTGCACGCCGGGCAGGGCATTTTCCAGCGCGAAGGAGATTCGAAGATTTCCCCGCGGTTCGATTTCGATGTCAAGGCCCTCACGGAGAACGCGAAGATTTTTACCGGATTTCACCGCGTGTGGCCGGGGCTGGACGACATCCATGCCGTGATCGACAAGCAATTTCGGGCGCTGCAGGACGGCAAGATGGTGCACGCGGCGTACTACTGGAAGGGACGCGGCACGCAGCAGGGGACGTTGCCTCCTCAATTTCCCGTGCCGGATCGGCCGGGCATGGACACGCCGCCCTACAACGACTCCGGCTCGCGCGGCGGCTTGCTGCTCTACGAATTTAAGAACGTGGCCGGGGCCAACCAGCCCCCCTCAACGAGTTCAATCAAGTGAGGGGTCGAACAAGGAAACCCATGCGTTCGCGGACCAGCGCCAGCCTGATCCTTCTCGGCTGTTCCCTCTTCCTCACGGCGGCCCTCGCCCGCGCCCAGGAGCCGCAATTGTTCCTCACCGACCAACGCGCCTTCGGCCAGCTCGGCCCCGCCCCCTCCAGCCAACCCCAGTCCGAACCCGTCGAGTATTCGGATGAACTGGGGACGATTCATCCCCTCATCACCCTGCGCTACGACCCCTTCCAGGCCTACAGCGAAACCTCCTACCTCTACGACGACAACATCCTCCTCACCTATCACAAACCCGTCCACGACGAGATCCTCGACCAGGTCCTCGGCGCGTCCTACTCCCCCCGTCTCTTCGAGGACCTCAAGACCACCGTCTACGGCCAGTACTACTACGACCACTACAATTCCAAGACCGCCTTCGACTTCGACGGCGAACAACTCGGCATCGACCTCGCCTACCCACTCGTCAAACCGCCCATCCCCTACCATCAGGAAAACACCGTCTCCGCCTGGACCCTCTACGGCGACGCCTCTTACGAGCGCCTCAACCTCACCGACGGCGACATCCTCTTCTTCGGCATGGTCGACGCCCGCCTCGGCCTCCGCTGCGACTTCAACGCCATCCTCACCCTCTGGAATGGCGTCACCCAGCGCATCGCCCCCTACTACGGCTACCAACTCGACTGGCGCAACTGCTACCCCTCCATCCTCTCCCGCGGCGACAACACCATCTTCCTCGGCGCCAACACCCAACTCCTCCGCAAACTCTTCCTCCAGGTCCAGGCCGAGGCCCAATACGAAAGCTACCTCAACTTCAACCGCTCCGACCTCGCCGAGACGCTCTCCGCCTCCTTCGTGTACCGCATCTGCGACAACGCCTCCCTCAACCTCAACGGCCTTTTCGCCAACAACAACTCCAGCCGCAACACCTTCTCCTACCGCGTCATCAACGCCGGCCCCAATATCACCCTCCAAGTCCGCTTCTAGTTGCCCGCGCCCACGCGGTTCTCGACTCCCAGCCTCCCCGCCTTTACAATCCAAGCATGTCGAGAAGCGCACCGGCTCCGGCACAAACGCCCATCGCGAGGTCCGACCCATCGGGGACCCAGGTGAGAACCCTCGCCGCCGCCGCCGTCATCATCTTCGCCGCCCGGGTCTGCAACGCCGCACCACCGCCCCCAGCAGACGTCCACACCGCCATGGTGTGGAACGCAGGTCTTCCAAATCTTGAGCTGGAGAATGTGTCCGTTACCAGCGAAAGAATGGTGGACGCTTGGGCCGATATCTGCAGGAAGTATGGGGTTAGGTCTGTCCTGTACGACGCCGATCCCTTCGCCTCCGCACCGTTTGCTTTCGAACGCCAGAAATGCAGCACCGGCGATTTGTTCAATGCATTCGCCGCCACATACAACCTTATGTGGACCGTCGACGGAAACACCGGCGTCATCTGGTTTCATCCCAAGAATGTCCCTTACGATTCCATCCTTCCATTCAACATTGGAATACCGAAGGACCTCGTCAGCGTGCCCATGCAGACCGGCGTCTTGGAGCCATTATCTGAACGTTCTCCCCGCATGTTCTATGTACATCGGTGTGATCCCGTCTCCCTGAATGGCTTTGACTATCCGGTGTCCTTGTCACGCGGCTCTTACACTGTTCGCGACATTTTGAACTACTGCATCGCAGCCAATCCGACCACAACATTCTATGTACAAGTGCACCCCAAAGCGGGTCTCATAATCCAGGCCGTCTGCATGCTGTTACCAGGACTGAAATCGGTCCCGCCCGGCGTTGGTTCTTGGTGGAAGACACAAATAGGAGACCTCAAGAATCAGCCCCCCAGTAACGCCAATCAGATAGACGCGCTGTCCGATCCTCGCCCCCAGATCAGACACGCTGCACGCTACTACCTCGAAGCGCTCAGCTATGTGCCACCAAGTTCGGACGACGCACTCCTCTCTCAAGCCTCGCCATATCCCAAAAAAGCGTGGGTGGCGTTGGGGATAATGAGCGTCAGAGTTCGAGTCCCAACCACACTGAGTCCGAGCGGACTGGCTGTTTTACAGAGGGGCTATTCGGAAAACCTCTTTTCGCAGGGCAACCCGCAGCTGGCTACCCTGGCCGCATTTGAACTCGCCCGCGAGGCCGGCGATACCAATGCTCTCGACATCGTCATGAACCGGCACTTTCCGAAGGGCACGCTGGACGAAATACGACCCGACCTAGCCTGGCTTGCTCTTAAATCCGACCTCGTGCGCACCGACATGATCGAGGCAAATCCAAAGTGGGAAGATTTCTCCGCGGACGACATAAAAACGGATTAAAAGCGATCGCTGACCTTCGGTAGGGAGTTTAATCGGGGCCAACTCCGTAATCTGTGGTTCTTGGCTCGCGCCCAGTTCGCGCCCGTAAGCAACTTCCCGCCTTCCATGGTGTTTATCCTTAGGTAGCAAGGGAATCGCTCCCGACCCCGTTTGTTACTGGATGCGATTTTGGACCGCGTAACGAAGCTGATCGTGGTTTCGGCAGTCGCCGCGTTGGCCGCCATAGGCACTGCCACCGCCAATCCGTTTGTAGGCCCGGCCCCATCCGCGCTCTCCAACCAGATTGACCGACTCGTTTTCGCCAAACTCGAGCGACTCGGCATACCGCCCGCCAATCTCTGTTCCGACGCCGTCTTTGTCCGGCGCGTCTATCTCGACACAATCGGCACGCTGCCCACCGCGCAGGAGGCGAAAGACTTTCTCCAGGACCAGACCCCCAACAAGCGTCAGGCCCTCATCGATCGCCTGCTCGACCGCGACGAGTTCGCCGATTACTGGGCCATGAAGTGGTCCGATCTCCTCCGCGTCAAAGCCGAATTTCCCGTCAACCTCTGGCCCAACGCCGCCCAGGCCTATCACCGCTGGATTCGCGCCGCCATCGCCCACAACATGCCCTACGACCAGTTCGCCCGCGCGTTGCTCACCTCCAGCGGCAGCAATTTCCGCGTCCCCCCGGTCAATTTCTATCGCGCCCTCCAAAGCAAGGATTCCCCGACCATCGCCCAAGCCGTCGCGCTGACCTTCATGGGCGAACGCGCCGACAAATGGCCCAAGGACCGCCTCTCCGGCATGGCGGCGTTCTTCTCGTGCGTCGGCTACAAAAGCACCGACGAATGGAAGGAAGAAATCGTGTTCTTCGATTCCGAGAAGGCCACCAACGCCGTCCTCCAATCAGCGCAATTCCCCGATGGCACACCGTCTCAACTCACTGCCGACCGCGATCCCCGCGCGGTCTTCGCCGACTGGCTGATCTCCCCCGATAATCCCTGGTTCGCCCGCAACATCGCCAATCGCGTCTGGTCGTGGCTCCTCGGGCGCGGCATCGTCCAGGAACCGGATGATATCCGCCCCGATAATCCGCCTGCCAATCCCGAGCTGCTGGCGTATCTCGAGCACGAACTCGTCGCCTCGCACTACGATCTCAAACACCTGTACCGCCTGATCCTGAACTCGGAGACGTATCAACTCTCCTCGATCAGCAAGACAACCGATCCCGCCGCCGAAGCGAATTTCGCGCAGTACCCGTTGCGCCGCCTCGACGCGGAGGTGTTGATCGACGCGCTGGACCAAATCACCGGCACCACCGAGAAGTACTCCAGCGCCATTCCCGAGCCGTTCACGTTCATCCCGGACGATGAGCGGTCGATCGCCCTGCCCGATGGCAGCATCTCCAGCAGTTTCCTGGAAATGTTCGGTCGCCCGCCGCGCGATACCGGCATGGAATCCGAGCGCAACAATCACCCGTCCGCCGAGCAATGCCTGCATCTCCTGAATTCCAGCCATATCCAACGCAAAATCGAGCAGGGCCCGAAGCTGTTGGCGCTGCTCCGCGCCCAGCGCGGCAACCCGCGCCAGTTGGTCACGGAGATCTATCTGACGATTCTCTCACGATTCCCAACGGACGAAGAACTGCAGACCGTTTCCGCGTACGCGCGGTCCAGCGGCGACACCGGCCGCGAAGCCATGCTCGATCTGAGCTGGGCGTTGATCAACAGCACGGAGTTCCTCTACCGGCACTGACATGAACCACGAACACAATTCCCCGATCCGACCGCCGAATCAGGATATTGCCCGCCTGATGTCACGGCGCGCTGCGATCCGTCGCGTCCTGCTTGGCGCGGGCGGACTGTTGCTGGTCGATAAACTCGGCTTGTGCGTCCGCGCCGCCATGCCGCTGGCCAAACCCGCTGCCAAAGCGAAATCGGTCATTCAGATTTGGATGTGGGGCGGACCGTCCCACCTCGACACCTTCGACCCCAAACCCGACGCCGGGTACGACTACTGCGGTCCGCTGAAGTCCCCGATCGAGACCAACGTGAGCGGGATCCGAATCAGCGAACTGCTCCCGCTGTTGGCCAAACAGGCCGACAAATATTCGATCATCCGCAGCATGACCCACGGCCTGAACGCGCACGAAACCGCGTCGTATGCGGTTCAGACCGGCCGGATGCCCGGCGGTCGCCTCGTCTATCCCGGCTTCGGCGCCCTGGTCTCGTTGTTCAAGGGGTACGACGCCGGCTATCGCGGGCTCATCCCGCCCTACATTGTATTGACCGAATTGCAGGGGCGATTTTCGGAGGCCGGTTTCCTCGGCACGCGTTATCAGCCGTTTGCAACGGGCGGCGACCCCGCCCGCACGCCGTTCGCCGTCGAAGGCGTCGTCGCCGAGGGCATCACGGAGAAACGACAGGAAAATCGCCGCGATTTTCTCCATCAACTGAACACGCTGGGTAACGCGATGAGCAGTAACGCGCTCGTGGTCGCCTCGGCAAAGTCCGAACAGGAAGCCTACGAACTCATTCTCGGCGACTCGGGCAAGGTGTTCGATCTTTCACAGGAAACGAATGATCTGCGGGACCGCTACGGCCGGAACACATTCGGCCAATCCTGTCTCGTGGCGCGCCGACTCGTCGAGCGCGGCGTCCCGTACGTCACCATCAATTATAAAGGATGGGACACCCACAAGGAGAATTTCCAGGCCATGCGCCGGCAGTTGCCGCAACTGGACAAGGGCATGGCCACCCTGTTGCAGGATTTGTCCGATCGCGGGTTGCTCTCCAGCACGATCGTCTGGTGGGGTGGCGAGTTCGGCCGCACACCCAAAGTCCAGTGGGAACCGCCATGGAACGGCGGACGCGGCCATCACGGTGAATGTTTCTCCGACGTCGTCGCGGGCGGCGGATTCAAGGGCGGCCAGGTCGTCGGCGCCTCCGATGCCAAAGGAGAACAAGTCGCCCAACGCCCTGTCTACCCGGTCGATCTCCTCAGCAGCATGTGCGAACTGCTCGGTATCGATCCCGATGGGAAACTCCCGAACTCGCTTGGACTGGATGTCCGCGTCATGCCGAGCGCCGCCGATGGCGTGAAAATGGGCGGACGATTGCGGGAGATTATGTGAACACCCGCCCACTCCCATTCCGCTGGTTCTTGGAGCTGGCAATCCTCGTCGCATTGGCCTCCGCGGCAACGGCGCAAACCGGTCCGCACATCGGTTACGTCTATCCCGCCGGCGGCCAGCAGGGCACGACGTTTCAGGTCGTGGTCGGCGGGCAAATTCTGAACGGGGCGACTAATGCCTACGTTTCCGGCTACGGCGTCCAAGCCACGGTCCTCGAATACTCAAAACCGTTGACGCAAAAAGAAGTCAACGATCTGCGGCAGAAGCTGAAGGAGTTGCAGGACAAACGGGCGGCTGCGGAGACGAATCGCACAGAATTCGTGCCGACCAGTGCGCGCACGTCGACAAATGCCATCTGGACCACCGAGGACCAGACGATGATGCGGGAAATCCGGGAGAAACTTGCCAACACGCAAAAGCGACAAGCCAACCCCGCGATCGCGGAGACAGTCACGCTGCGCATCACGCTGGCCTCGAATGCGGACCTCGGCGAGCACGAGCTTCGATTGCAAACCCAGCTCGGATTATCGAATCCACTCGTGTTCGACGTCGGTCAGGTCCCGGAGTTCAGCGAGAAGTCCGCCACGGAAGTCAGGGCGACCGAGACCCGCCGCGAGGCGCAGAACCGACCGACCCAGACCGAGATGAACATCACCATTCCCGCCACCGTGAACGGCCAGATCATGCCGGGCAGCGTGGCGCGCTATCGATTCCCCGCGAAATCGGGCCAGCACCTGGTCGTCGCCGCAGCCGCGCGCGAGTTGATCCCCTATCTGGCCGATGCCGTCCCCGGTTGGTTTCAGGCATCGCTGTCATTGTACGACGCGCACGGACACGAACTGGCCTACGCGGACCATTTTCGGTTTCACCCCGACCCGGTCCTCTACTACGAAGTTCCCAAAGACGGCGAGTACGTCGTCGAGATCCGCGACTCGCTCTACCGCGGACGCGAGGATTTCGTGTACCGCATCACCATCGGTGAACTGCCGTTCTTAACTGATGTTTTTCCGCTCGGTGCGCCGGCCGGCTCGTCGACCACGGTCAATCTCACGGGCTGGAATCTGCCCGTAGACTCGATGACCCAATTCTTCAAGTCCTTTGGCAACTACACGGTTTCCGCCCACGGTGGCGGGCGCGTTTCCAACCATGTTCCGTTTTTCGTCGACACGTTGCCGGAGATTCTCGACGCCGGGACGAATACGTCGACAGCCACCGCGGAACCGGTTGTCCTTCCGCTCATCATCAATGGACGCGTCGCCAAACCGGGTGAATGGCGCGTGTATTCGTTCACGGGTTACTCCGGGCAGGAGATCGTCGCCGAAGTACTGGCTCGACGTCTGGGCTCGCCATTGGATTCCGTGCTCAAACTGACCGACGCGACCGGCAAACAACTGGCATTCAATGATGACCATGAAGACCCGGCTGCCGGTCTGGAAACGCACCACGCGGATTCCTATCTCCGCGCCCGGTTGCCGGCGAGCGGGACGTATCATCTGTACCTGGGCGACGCGCAACATCAGGGCGGCCCGGAATATGCCTATCGATTGCGCATCAGCCCGCCCCGACCGGATTTCGAGCTGCGGGTTGTGCCCTCGAGCATCAACGCCCGCGCCGGAGCCTCCGTCCCTTTCACCGTGGTCGCCCTGCGCAAGGACGGGTTCGCCGATAAAATCGCCCTCGTCTTGAAAAACGCGCCGGCGGGGTTCACGTTGAGCGGGGCCGAAATCCCCGCGAACGAGAACAGGATCCGTCTCACCTTGACGGCTCCGTCGGATTCCGCGAATGGGCCGCTCGCGCTGGATTTGGAAGGCCGGGCGATCATCGACGGGAGAATCGTCATGCGCCCCGGGGTGCCCGCCGAGGAAATGATGCAGGCGTTCGCGTACCAGCATCTTGTTCCCGCCCAAAAACTGTTTCTGTCCGTGTCCGACCGGCCCATTGCGCGAAGCCCGGCCGAGATCGTGGATGCGATCCCCGTCCAAATCCCGGCGGGCGGCACAGCCAGCGTCCGCATCGCGACACCCAGCCAGGCGTATGTGGACCGGTTCAATTTCGAGCTGAACGCGCCGCCGGACGGCATTGCCCTCAACAGCGTGACCCCGACAGACCGTGGCATGGAGCTGGTGCTGCAGTGCGATGCCGCGAAAATCAAGCCGGGCGCCCGCGGAAACCTGATCGTCGATCTCGTGCCGACGAACTCGCGAACGCGAACGCAGGGAAAAAAGCCGGGAAACCAGCGACGGGCGCCGGTCGGGACGTTACCGGCCATTCCCTTCGTCGTTGTCGTCCCCCAATAAGCGGTGCCATGTGAAAAGTAACGAAATATACGAAATCGAAGACGGGGTTGCATTGAGGACATTGAAGGGCGCCGCGCACCAGGAATTTCATTTCACACTCCGGCCGGGGCAGTCAGAAACTCCAGCCATCACGGCGGCCCGGCTCGCGGAGGTTTTACAGGCAAAACATGCGACGATCGTGCGGCAGGAGATCTTCTGCGCGTCGGGCATGCAATCCGAGATAAAGAACGCCCTGCGCGATACCCTCGGGCCGTTGCAGTGGCCCATCTTGTGGGTCGAAGGCGCAGGCGCGAATGGATCTTCGCTGGCAGGGATTCACACAATGGCCCTGGCCGGTACACCCGTGGAATCGATTGAAATCGATGGGGAAATTGTCGGGAGCACGTTCACCGACGCTGGCGCACGGCATGTGGTCCTGGCAAACCTCCACCCCGATGACACCGATGAACCGAAACCGACGCAATCCCGCCAGGTGTTTGAGAACCTGGAAACCGCCTTGCGCCACGCGGACATGACCTGTGCCGACTTGATGCGGACGTGGCTGTTTCTGGACGACATCCTGGCCTGGTACACGCCATTCAATGAAGTGCGAACGGAGTTTTACCGACAGCGCCATGTGCCCGGCATCGTGCTGCCGGCAAGCACGGGGATCGGCCTCGGCAATCCCTCCGGCTCGGCACTGGTTGCTGGAGCGTGGGCGGCCCGGGGATTGAATGGTGCATTCACGGCGCGGGAGATCCCCTCGCCATTACAGGGGCCGCCAAAAGCCTATGGCAGCCGATTTGCCCGCGCTGTCGAGATCACTTCCGGCGGGTTACGTCGCGTCTTTATTTCCGGCACCGCCAGCATCGCCATGGATGGATGCAGCGCTCATCCGGGGGATATGCGCGCTCAGGTGGAGTGGACGATGCAGGTCGTACATGAAATCCTGGCGGCGCGGGACTTGGGGTTCGCCGACGTAACACGGGCTACAGCCTATATCAAGCACCCGCACGATGCGGCCGTGTTCGATGCGTGGTTGATCGAGCATCGATTGCGCGCCTGGCCAGTTCTCATGATCACGCCTGCCACGGTTTGTCGCGACGAGTTGCTTTTCGAACTCGAACTGGACGCAATCTCTGCTGAGTGTTGACGCGAGCCGGTTCATGAACCCGGCCTGTTCTTCTCGCAAGAGAACACCGTGGCGCGGACTCAAGGCCTGTAATTTCAAGCGCAAGTCTTGTGGTCGCCGGGCTGATTCCGCCTTTTTCCTTGTAGCCGCTTCGTCACTTCCCACGCCCGGTCGAGCATGGAGTGTTTGCTGAGGGTTGGCTTATTGACTCATAGCCTCCGTCATCACGTGCAGTTTGGTTTCCGAAGCATTCGCCTCGTAGCCCGTTGATTACGAATACAGTACAAAGGGAGCGATCCGCCATTCTGCTTTGACTTTAGAGATCTTCATCGATGAAAAACTGACTGAAAATGAAATGTAGATGTAATGTAAATTACATGAAAATATCCATCATTTTATGTTGACTTGTTGGAAGTAAATTGATATGTAAATTACTACGAATCGTGCATCGCTTGTTGCGTGAAAGGCGAGCCGCAAAAGGGAAAAGTATCCGATGGGAATCGTGAGTACGTATCAGGTCGCCCGGCCCAAGAAGTATGTTTCATGCCGTGGCGTGTGTTTCCCCCGCGATTTCTCTCCCCAGGCGATGTCCAACCCGAAATTGAGTGTGTGTTCTCGGAGTGTCGAAACCAAAGGTGAGCGGAGGGCGAGGAAATGAGAAGCATGCAACGACGTGAATTGACAGCCAGCAAATCAACGCAATACGGGTCGCGAGCCCTTGTTTTGATTGTAGCCGTGTTCTTCCTAGCAACCGCCGGATCGTGGGCACAGGAAGTTTATAATGGCGGCAGTGCGGTTTTGGGGCCGACGAACGGCTTATGGTCGAATGCGGCGAATTGGACCAACGGCGTGGCGCCGGTCGCCGACAACTCTCTCACCTTCAACGCCCCGGTCACCGGCGGAACCCGAACAACAACCAACGACCTGGCGGCAGGCACGGAGTACGACAACATCACGATCAACGGCGGCCAGTTTTTCTTGAGCGGGAACAGCATTAGTCTGGGCGGTACCAACCCTCAATTCGTCGTCAACTCCGGCACCGAAACGATTAATTTGAACATCACGCTGCTGCAGAACACCACCTTTCAGGTGAACAGCGGCGGTAGCAATCCGTTGCTGATCAATGGCGTGATTTCCGGCAACTACGGAATCACCAAGACCGGTTCAACGATGATGCGCTACACGGCACTACAAACGTACACCGGGGATACGGTCATCAATAGCGGCACCCTTGACGTGACCGGCGATTTCATACCGCACGCAGCCGGCGATGGCAACGTCATCATCGCCAACGGCGCCACGCTGGATCTGAACAACACCAGCGCCAACATCGACGGCCTTTCCGGCACCGGCTCCGTCAGCAAGGTTGGCTCGGGCGGACGGATTCTGACTTTTGGCAATAATAATGCCAACGGCGTGTTTGTGGGCGGCATCTTCCAGAATGCGGGCACGCTGAGCCTTAACAAAGTGGGGACAGGAACACAGGTGCTCGGCGGCACCATGAACGAGGTTGGCAGCATTACCGTCAACGGGGGCACGTTGCTGTTCGATGGCACGCAGACCGCCGGCCTCAGCAATATTATTGCGGTCGCCAGCGGCGGAACGCTGGGCGGTACGGGAACGGTCTTGATGATGGGAGGCGCCACCACATTGGTCGTCAGCAACGGCGGCACCCTCGCCCCCGGCGATAGCGTCGGCCTCTTCAAGATCAATGGCGGCTTGGGCTTGACGCTACAGTCCAATGCGAACTACGCCGTAGACCTGAACGGTCTGACGTTCGGCAGCCAGTACAGTTCCACCCTCGTCAGCGGCAGCGGGTTCATCAACCTGAGCAACAGCGTGCTCGACGTTAACCTCGGCTTCACGCCGACCGTGGGAAGTCAGTTCGACATCATTACGAACGCAACCGGCAACGCGGTTCTGGGCACATTTGCGGGACTGGCGGATGGCAGTGTGTTCGACGCCGACGGCACAGATCTCCAGATTACCTACGATGGCGGGGCGGGCAATGATGTGGTGTTGACCGTGGTTCCGGAACCATCGTCCCTGATGTTGGCGGCCTCCGGCCTCGTCATGTTGATGGTGTTCCGTCGTCGCTTTAGCCGTGAATCGTGAAGCGGTTCGCGCACGGGCAAAATCGTCAGCGGACAGGGCAGTTTAGACAATAATAATGCTGTCATAACGTGGTTCTTAACACAGCAACGATCAATCGGAGCGTTGAGGAGAGGGTCCATGATTACAAAAATATCTGACGTGGGAACTTCCAAGCCGTCCACATGTGTTGTCCGGGCAGTCGCCACAGCCGTCATCGGCCTGTCATTGGTATGGATCAGCCCGGCCAGAGCCCAGATCTGGTCGAGTACCAATACCGTTGATGACTACTGGAGCGACCCCGCGTCTTGGACCAACAATCAGGCCCCGATTGCGGGCGGCTCCGCCAATTACACCATCAGCTTCGATAATGTCACCACAGGTAACGTTAACAGCACGAACGACCTCGGGACCGCCGCCAATAACGGCTTTTTGCTGAACCAACTGATCCTCAACTCTGGCACCGTGACAGTGTTGGGAAGCAATTTGGTCTTCGCCAGCTCCGGTGCCGTTCTCCCGCAAGTGGTCAACAATAACGGGAGCAATACGGTCCTGTCCACGGATGGTGTGATCCTGAACACGAACCTGACCTTTGTCGGCGCTGGCGCGTCGTCAGTGGCCATTACCGGCGCGGTCAGCGGCGTCGGCGGCCTCATCCTGAATGGCGCCTATACGGTCATTCTCGAGTCTTCCAACAGCACCTATGCCGGTAACACGGTCATCAACAGCAATGCCAATCTCCAGCTTTCTGTAACCCCGTACACGATTGCCGGCCAGTTGCCGGCCGGACCCGGCGCGGGCAATGTCTTCGTCAATGGGGGTGGCACGCTGACCATCGAAAATGTGAATACGGCCGTCAACGGCCTGTTTGGGGCGGGAACCGTAACTCAGGTGGGCCATAACACCAGGACGCTAACCATCGGCTCCAACGATGTCAGTAGCACATTTAATGGAACGCTGATGTCACCGTCGGGAAACCTTCTCAGCCTATACAAGGTTGGCGCGGGCACCTTCGTGCTGGCAGGCCAGGATCTGTCTGGCGCTCAGATCGCGGTCACCAACGGCCAACTCGTTCTCGCCAACTCCGCTGCCGCCACGAATGCCTCGCTCTGTCCCATCATTCCCGGCAATATAACGTTCAGCAACAGCACGGTCTTCTACTGCGCCGCCCTGGGGCCGATCGGCAATAAAGGCACTGTGACGGGCAACATTGTTCTGAACAACACAGCCGGTCAACCGATCACGTTGGTCGTCGGCAATAGCAATCAAGGCACGTTCACCACCTACAGCGGCCAACTCAGCGGCAGCGGTGGCCTCGAACTGAATTGGTCCACGTACTTGCTTCGCGTCCAGACCACCAACGCGATCTATCAGGGTGATACGGTCATCAACGCCGGCACGCTCGATCTCAATATCGGCGGCTGGTTCCCCTATGGGGCCGGCGCCGGCAACCTGGTCGTCGGTTCGAGCGGTGTTGTTGGCTTGCGTACCGTGAGTAGCAATGGCACGTACAATGTCAACGGCCTGTCCGGCTCGGGACTCATCGAGGGCTTCAACGGGGGCGGCTCGAAATTCCTCGTTGTTGGCAACAACAATGCCAGCAGTATCTTCGCGGGCACGATCCAGAACTCCGATCCGAGCACGAACTACGGGCCGATCGGGATCACCAAGGTCGGCACCGGTGCGCTCACGTTGACCGGCACCAACACTTACAGCAGCCCCACGACGATCAGCGGCGGCGTCCTCGCAATCGCCGGAGCCGGATCGATTACCAACACCTCCACCATCACCATTAACACGGGCTGCATGCTCGACGTCTCGCAGGCGAGCGGTGGCGCGACCATCGGCGGGGTCGTTACCCAGAGCTTCCGTGGTTTCGGCAGCGTCAATGGCAGTCTGACTTTGGGCAGTATGGCGGTACTGGCGCCCGGCACCAATGCCGCGCCCGGAACCCTTACCTTCAGCAATAATCTGGTGATCACCTCGGGTGCGGTCCTCAATTTTGACGCCGGCGCGGCTACGGATTTGGCCGTCGTCGATGGCAACCTGTCGCTGGATGGCACCCTCAACGTCGGGAATGGCGGCGGGATCACCAACCAAACCTACACACTGTTCACGTACGCCGGCACGTTGACGACGAACGGCAGCCCGACGATCCTCGATATTGCCAGCGTCCCCAACAGCAACTTCACCTACTCCATCAGCATCGCGACTCCCCATCAGGTGAATCTGGTCGTTACCTGCCCCACTTGCGTGGCAGCGGACCCGTACACGACCTGGCAGAGCTACTATTTCGGCGGCAACTCCAGCACGTTGTCATATGGCACCGCCAACCCAACCGGCGACGGCATGAGCAATACCAACAAATTCATGGCGGGCTTTAACCCGACGAACGGCCCGGCGTATCTCCACATCGTCAGCATCGCGAAGTCCAGCGCCAACGTCGTCGTGACGTACCTGGGTGCCAGTGGCGACAGCTCATGGTCACCGGGGATTGCCTCGCGCACCAACATCCTGGAGGTTACCACGGGGAGCGCGAACGGCAGTTACAGCAATAGCTTCGTCAGCGCCGGTCAGACCAATATCCTGTCTGGTGGCGCCGGCCTCGGTCAGGTCACGAGCTTCATCGATACGAACGGGGCCACAAGCGGGACGAGGCGGTACTATCGCGTGCGTGTGTTGCTGCCGTAACCGGAACGGGCAGATTCAGAGTGCAGCCGCGCGGTAACAGGTACGAAAACCATCAACAGTACCTCGTTCACGACTCGGTGAACTCCTTCCGCCGGCTGCGCTCCCCTTTCGTAAGGAGGCGCCAACGGGCGTTGTGATTCCGGGGCGCCATCAACGGATGACGTTGCATCTCGTGAACAACCGGTCAGATTGTCCGGCGAAAAGTTCGGCCTCGCGCATGGGCCGCGCAACAGGTGATTGACGGCTGGCGTCCATGCGAGGAGAATAACCCGGCAGTGCGCGAGTTCACAGCTGCCCGTCCACTTGCGAATACCGTTCGTGGTCTCGACGATGGCGCACCATGAAAACATGAAGTTGAAGTTTCTGTTGATCGTCTTTTTGGCGTACGCCGCGGCTCCCGGTGCGACGTGGGCGTCGCAGGATACGGTTGCTCTGAAATGGCTCGAAGGTCCTCCCCCGCGGGCTTCCGGCGTCAGCTGGGGCGTACCCTGGCCACAAGGAAAAGCCGTGAAGGGCGATGCGTTTTCGCTGGCGGATGCGGAGGGGAAGCAATTGCCACTCCAGAGTTGGCCGTTGGCCTATTGGCCGGATGGATCACTCAAGTGGGTGGGCTTCGCCACCACAGTCGATTCGAATGAGCCCGGGCCATTTGCTCTCTCTCGCGGGAATTCGATTCCGGCCAAGCCGTCCCTTCAGTCCGCGGAAACCACGGATTTCATCGAGGTCGATACGGGCACCATGAAATGCCGCTGCCCCCGGCGCGGACAGAATCTCATCGATTCGATCTCTCTCGGCGACCGTGTCATTGGCGAACATGGCCGGTTGGTATGTGTTCTGGAAGACCGCTCGGACTACGATTCAAATCACACGACGCGCGAGGTGGAATTCACCAGCCGGATCAAATCCGCGGTTCTCGAACAGGCGGGGCCTGTTCGGGCCGTCATTAAAATCGAGGGTGATCACTGGTCGGAAACCGCCCACCGCGGCTGGTTGCCATTCACGGTGCGCCTGTATTTCTTTGCGGGTCTGGACAACATCAAGATGGTGCACACCTTCGTGTTTGACGGTGATCAGGAAACGGACTTCATCCGCGGCCTCGGCGTGCGCTTCAGCGTGCCGCTGCGCGAACAACTTCACAACCGCCACGTCCGGCTGGGTGGAGATACGGGCATGTTTGCCGAACCAATCCGTGTGATTGCCGGCCGGCGCAATCGGTCGCCCGACTTGTACAAGGAACAGATCGCCGGCAAACCCATTCCCAATCTCGAAGATCTGCCCGATAAGACGAACGTCGCCATGATGGCGGTGTGGGACGACTACAAGCTGACGCAAATCTCGCCCGACTCCTACTCCATCCAGAAACGCACCAACCCGAAGAGTTGCTGGATCAACGCCGCCGCGGGCCATCGCGCGCTGGGATTGGCGTTTGCGGGTGACACCAGCGGCGGCTTGGCCATTGGTCTGAGGAATTTCTGGGAGCTTTCGCCGACGGAACTGGAGATTCGCCACGCGTCCACCGATGCAGCCGACATCACGGCCTGGCTCTGGTCGCCGGACTCGCCCGCGATGGACCTTCGCCATTACGACATCAAGGAACACGGACTCGAAGCATCGTACGAAGACATCGAACCCGGCTTCAGCACCGCCACGGGCGTCGCCCGCACGTCCGAATTGATGTTGTGCCCGTTTCCGTCCGTGCCATCCAACGATGAACTCCTGAATCTAGCCGACACGAACGTCAACCCGCCGCGTCTGGTCTGCACGCCGGAGTATTACCATTCCATCCCCGTATTCGGCGTGTGGAGCCTGCCGGACAATTCCACGCCCCGGAAGAAATGGATCGAGGATCAACTCAACCAGGCAATCGCCTTCTATCAGGGCCAGATCGAGCAGCGTCATTGGTACGGTTTCTGGGATTACGGCGACGTCATGCACACCTACGATGACGAACGCCATGAGTGGCGCTACGATATCGGAGGGTATGCCTGGTCCAACACTGAACTGATGCCCGACCTCTGGCTCTGGTACAGCTTTCTGCGGACGGGCCGCGCGGACATCTTCCGCATGGCCGAAGCCATGACGCGTCAGACGCAGGAGGTCGATGTATATCATCTCGGACGGTTCGCCGGTCTCGGCTCACGCCACAACGTCCGTCACTGGGGTTGCGGCGCCAAGGAAGCCCGTATCAGTCAGGCGCTCCTCAAACGGCCTTATTACTATCTGACGACCGATGAGCGCGTCGGCGATCTGATGAATGAGGTGATCAATGCCGACTACAGGCTCCTCGACGTCGATCCACTCCGCAAAATCGAAACGGACAGGAAGTATCCGACCCATGTTCGTATCGGGCCCGATTGGTTCGCGTTCTGCGGCAATTGGCTCGCGGCATGGGAGCGTACGGGCGACACGCGATACCGTGACAAAATCATTACCGGGATGGACTGCATTGCGGCCATGCCGAAGAAACTCTTCTCGGGCGGCAATTATGGGTACGACCCGAAGACCGGCCTCCTCTACCAACTCCACGACACCGTGGATATCCCCCATCTCGCGGCGCTCATGGGCGGTCCCGAACTCATGATGGAACTGACCCCGCTGATGAATCGGCCGTCATGGACCGAGGCGTGGCTGCAGTACTGCCGTTATCTGCAGGCGCCCCCGGACGAACAACGAAAGGCTCTCGGCGGCACCATCTCGTCCGGCCGCGGCCCGTATTTCGCGCGTATGACCGCCTACGCCGCCTTCGTCAATCACGATCCCGTCCTGGCGGCGCGCGCCTGGACCGCGCTTCTCGGCCGCGATCCGGAACGGGCTCGGTTCGCCTGGCATCGTATCGACGACGCCAATGTGCCGTCGCCTGTGGACGAAATTCCCAGGATTTCAACCAACGACACCGCCCAATGGTGCCTGAACGCCATCGAGTTGTTGCAATTGGTGGGGAGCGACCTGCCGGAAGATCAACCGTCCCGGATGGAGAAACCATGAAGCCCGTTGCGTGTGTACCGGCGCCAGCACCAGTGTCGACCGCGGCCCGGACGCTGCCCCGAGCTTGCCTTCAGGCCTTGCCCGCCGTAGCGTCAAACCCGTCCACGTGAATACGTCGAGGAAAAAGTACGCGTTTGTCGGGCTTGGTCACCGCGCCGGTGTTTTCGTCGACGCCATCGTCGGGAAATACAGCGATCGCAGCGAACTGGTCGGGTTGTGCGACACCAACCGGACGCGGATGAATTACTACAACCGGCGTTTCCACAAGGAATTTGGCGCGCGCCCCGTCACCACCTACCTGGCCGACCGGTTCGATTCCATGGTTCGAGAGCAACGCCCCGACGTTGTCTTCGTTACGACCATCGATCGTACGCACCACGAGTACATCATCCGCGCGATGGAACTGGGTTGCGATGTCATCACCGAAAAGCCGATGACCATCGACGCGGAGAAGTGCCGCGCCATCTTCGACGCGATTCAGCGTACCGGCCGCAAACTGCGCGTGGCATTCAATTATCGCTACGCGCCCGCCCGCACCACCGTGAAGGACCTGTTGATGAAGGGTACGATCGGGGTCGTGAAGGCGGTCCATTTTGAATGGCTCCTGGATACGCGGCACGGCGCGGATTACTTCCGCCGCTGGCACCGTGACAAACGAAACTCCGGCGGCCTGATGGTGCACAAGGCCACACACCACTTTGACCTCGTGAACTGGTGGCTGGACTCCAGTCCGCAAACGGTCTTCGGTCTTGGCGCCCTCGCGTTTTATGGCCGCGCCAATGCCGAGGCGCGCGGCGATTATCGGGCCTATCAACGCAGCACGGGCTCCCCACAGGCCGAAGGCGACCCATTCGCGCTGGACTTGCGCAAGGACGACCGTCTTCGCGCGCTCTATCTGGACGCCGAGCATGAAGACGGGTATTTCCGCGACCAAAATGTCTTCGGGGACGGAATTACCACCGAAGACACCATGAATGTCCTCGTGCGCTATCGCAGCGGCGCTCAAATGTCGTACTCGCTAACCGCCTACTGTCCGTGGGAAGGCTGCCGCGTTGCATTCACCGGCGCCAGGGGCCGAATCGAGTTCGAGGACGTCGAAACCATCGAAGGCGGGCAGACCTCGACGATCGTCGGCGAGTCGGGCACACCCGGCCAGCGGATCATTGTATTCCCGCACTGGAAGAAACCGTATCACGCGGAAATCCCGCCGGCCGTCGGCGGCCACGGTGGCGGCGACGTGGTGTTGGCCGAAGCATTGTTCGGCAATCCACCGCCGGACCCGTACCATCGCGCGGCCAGCCACATCGACGGCGCGCGCAGCATCCTCACTGGCATTGCCGCGAATATCTCCTTCGCGACCGGCGCGCCGGTGGAGGTGGACCGTTTGTTTGCGTTGCCTGACCCGGCGCCATCCTCATGAGAGATTGAATGATGCGCTGCCGATTCGCCGCCGTGGGTTTGATGTGGTTGTTCGGGGGATCGATCGCGCTACGATCTTCTGCCGCACCCGCTGCGGAAGCTGTTTCTCTCGCAGGGGACTGGCGATTCGCGCTTGACCGTTCCGATGTTGGGACGCGGGATGCGTGGTTCAAGCATGACTTGCCGGATCGGATCCGGCTGCCCGGCATTCTGCAGTCCCAGGGCTATGGTGATGAGATCGCCACCAATACGCCCTGGGTGCTCTCGCTTTACGATCGCAACTGGTCTCTGCGGGAGGACTACCTGCCGTACACAAAAGCCGGCAACGTGAAGGTCCCGTTCCTGTGCCAGCCCACGCGACACTATCTCGGTGTGGCGTGGTACCAGCGCGAGATACGGATCCCAACCGATTGGAGCGGACGGCGAATGGTGCTGACGTTGGAGCGCCCGCACTGGGAGACCACGGTTTGGCTGGACGATAAAAAGATCGGCTCCAACAACAGCCTGTGCGCGCCGCACGTATACGATCTCGGCATGGAAAGTCCTGGCAGGCACCGGTTGACCATCCGCGTGGACAATCGGATGATCCTGCCCTATCGGCCGGACTCGCACAGTGTCTCGGATTCTCTCGGCAGCAGTTGGAATGGAATTGTTGGACGGATCGAACTGAGCTCGACGACGCCAGTTTGGATTGAAGATGCTCGGGTCTTTCCAATCTTGTCTAACAAATCGGCGCTGGTCGAAGTGCAAATCGGCAACCTCACGGGCAAACATGGCGGCGGAACGCTACGGATCGGCTCGCAACGCGCAACGGTGTCCTGGACAGAGAACGGCGGCGCGGCTGAATTGGAAGTCCCGCTGGGGGACTCGGCGCAACCGTGGGATGAATTCCATCCGGTCCTGCAGCGCCTGACGGTGCGGCTCGAAGGAGACGTGGCGAATGATCGCCGCGAGATCGTCTTCGGGCTGCGCGAAATCAAGGCCAATGGCGATCAGTTCATCCTGAACGATCACCCGATCAATCTGCGCGGCACTCATGACGGCGGCGATTTCCCGCTGACCGGTTATCCCCCCACCGACGTGGAATCGTGGAAACGCATTTTCCGGATCTGCCAGGCGTGGGGGCTGAACCATATGCGGTTTCATTCGTGGTGTCCACCAGGGGCCGCGTTTACTGCCGCGGATGAACTCGGGTTCTATCTTCAGCCCGAGTGCGGGATGTGGAACTCGTTCACACCCGGAGGCCAAATGGAAAAGATGCTCGAGGATGAAACCGCGCGGATCATTCATGCCTACGGCAATCATCCGTCGTTCCTGCTTTTGTCTCCCAGCAACGAGCCGGCGGGCCACTGGACGGAAGTGTTGCCGAAATGGGTTGGTCGTTGGAGCCAGCGCGATCCACGCCGGCTCTTTGCGATGAACACGGGCCGGTGGTCGAACGGTCTTTCGGCAGAAAGCTCGCAATATCTGGTTCTCCCCCATTTCGAGGCGAAACAAATGCTTCGCGGCAATTCGGGCTGGTTCGGTAACGACTTCGGCCGGTCGCTTGACGGCGTTACGGTGCCCGTGCTCGCGCACGAACTCGGCCAGTGGTGCGCCTATCCTGATTACAGCGTGATTCGGAAATTCACGGGTTATCTGCGGCCAGGCAACTACGAGATCTTCCGCGACTCGATGACCGCCCACGGACTGCTCGACAGGGACAGGGATTTCGCCTGGGCATCGGGGCGCTTTCAACTCGCGTGCTACAAGGAAGAGATCGAAGCCAATCTGCGCACGCCCGGCCTGAGCGGCTTTCAGTTGCTGGACCTTCACGATTACATCGGCCAGGGAACGGCCCTCGTCGGGTTGCTCGACCCGTTTTGGGAGACGAAAGGATATGCCGCCGCCGAAGAATTTCGCCGGTTCTGCGGCCCGACCGTACTGCTGGCGAGATTGAAGAAACGCGTGTTCACCGCTGCCGATGAATTCGTTGTCGATGTCGAAGTTGCCCACTTCGGCCCGCAGCCGATTGCCAATGCCGTCCCGGTTTGGCGCGTATTGAATGCAGATGGCAAACGGATCATCGGCGGACGGTTTCCGTCGAGACGAATTCCACTCGGAAAGAACACCGTGTTGGGAACAATCCGCTTGGATCTATCGAAGCTCCCGTCGCCGCGAGCTTATAAACTCGTCGTGGGACTTGATGGGACACGCTTTGAGAACGACTGGAATTTCTGGCTGTACCCGTCGCGTGTCGATACAACCACTCCCGGAGATGCGCTGGTGACGAGTTCATGGGATGAAGCGGAAGCGCGACTGAACGCCGGAGGCAAGGTGCTGTTCCTGCCTCAATCTGCCGATCTGGATTGGACCAGTCCGCCGTTGGCTCCTGTACCGGTTTTTTGGAATCGTCTGATGGGCCCGGCCTGGAGCCGGATGTTGGGGCTGTGGTGCGAAACGAATCACCCCGCGCTCGCGGATTTTCCCACCGAGCCGAACTGTGATTGGCAATGGACCGAGGTCGTCCGCGGCGCTCGGGCCATTAATATGGACATGTTGCCAGGCAAACTTCAGCCTGTCGTGCAAGCGATCGACGACTGGAACCGCAACCATAAACTCGGCCTGATTTTCGAGTGTCGAGTCGGACAGGGCCGATTGATGATCTGCTCGGTCGATCTGGCAAGCCTGGCGGACAAGAGACCTGCTTGTCGGCAGTTGTATCATTCGTTGCTCCACTATATGCACAGTAATGGCTTTCACCCGAAGGTCGACGTTTCGGCAAGCGACATTCGCGGCCTGTTGTTCGATACTCATATCATGCGCAAACTGGGTGCCACCGCGAGCGCCGATCTCGAAACCGGAAGCAACACCGCCGCGAAGGCCATCGATGGTGATCCAAACACGTACTGGTTAGCTGGCGGCCGCGACGCACGGTATCCGCATGAGTTGACCATCCGCTTTCCCGCGCCCGTGGCGATTGCCGGTCTGGTTTGCATGCCGCGCCAGAACCATCGCGAGCATGAAGGTGATATCCGCGAGTACCTCGTGCAATCGAGCGACGACGGTACGCAATGGACGGATGTGGCGCGCGGCGAGTTGCCATCGTCGTTCGCGCCAAAGAAAATCCTGTTTCCAAAACCGGTCACCGTGCGCGAAGTGAAATTTACAGCACGATCCGGATTTGGCAGTGACGGCATGGCTTCACTGGCTGATTTGGCGGTCATCTACGTCGGCCCAAAGTTGGCCGACAGGGAAACTGGTTCAGCCGAGTATTCACGCGCCAGGAGCGCGACACCGGAGATTGACGAATGAAATCCGCGTCCCTGCTCGCAATCGTTCTGTTCGCATCGTCGGCGTACGGCGAACCCGTCCGATTTCCACATCCCGACCGTATTCGCTACGACGGGCAATGTCTGACCATCGACGGGAAAGACACGCTCATCTTCAGTGGATCATTCCACTACATGCGTTGTCCCCGGCCATTGTGGCGCGACCGATTCCAAAAGATCAAAGAGGCGGGGTTCAACGCTGTCGAGACGTATGTGCCATGGAACTGGTACGAGCGGGATGAACCGACGGGGCCGGCAGACCTCTCACAATTCGATTTCCGCGATCTGAAGGCCTGGCTCAGGATGGCCCAGGACGAATTCGGGCTCTACACCATCGTCCGCCCCGGCCCGTACATCTGCGCCGAGTGGGATGGGGGCGGGTTCCCGCGGTGGTTGCTTACACTGAAGCCCGCCCAGCCGAAACGGCCCACCTGGCTGCGCAGCGACGACCCGGTTTATCTCCGCTGGTCAAAACACTGGTACGACGCAGTTTGTCCCGTCATTGCCCCCGAGCAGATAACGCGGAAACCGAAAGGCCGTCCCGGCGTGATCCTGTTCCAGATCGAGAACGAATATGATTTCTATGGGGATCTGTCCGACGAGGCGCGTGTCAATCATCTACGCGCCTTGTACGAATACGCCAGGGCGGACGGGATCGACGTGCCGATCTTCACGTGCTGGACAAAACAGTGCCGTGGCAGCAAGGACGACGTGTTGCGCAATGTGATGGATGGTTCGAACATGTACCCGCGATGGAACATGAAGTCGGTGGAAGAGCGGTTGCGCAAGCTGCACACCGAACAGCCAAACGCCCCGGTGATCGTCCCGGAATTGCAGGGTGGATGGTTCGCGCAAGTCGGCCATCAACTCAGCGAAGACCAGGAAGGCATTGATGCGACGCAAATCAACCACCTCACCCTGCTCAATCTCCAGGAGGGGACGATGATCCTGAACTACTACATGCTGTTCGGCGGATCGAATTTTGGCGATTGGGCATCGCGCGATCAGCTCTCGACCTATGACTATTACGCGCCGATTCGCGAGTGCGGCGGTGTGGGTGACAAGTATCTTGCCGTGAAAGCCATTGGGCTCATGCTGCAGCAATACGGGGCGAGCCTCGCGCGTTCGCAACCGGTTCATTCCGACACCGACGCCGCGGACAAGGAACTCGCGATCGCCGTTCGTCGGGGAGCGCTTGGCGACCGATTTGTTTTTTGTCGCAACACCTCCCGCACGAAATCAATCAAGGGATCCGCCACCGTAACAGTGGACGGCGGCGGCAAACTGAAGTTCGTCTACGACCTCGGGGCTGGAGGATTCAAGGTCCTGCATCTGCCTGTCAATGAGATCGATGCAACGAAGGGTGAATGGCTGCCAAGGCCAGCTATCGGGCCGGAGCGACCCGCCGAAATCCCGGCTGCCGTGAGAATCAAGACCGCGTTGTGCCGTGTTGATCCCCAGGCACGTCACTGGATGCCGGTTACACCGGGCGCATCTTTGCCGGCTTGCGGTGTGGACGATTCGCGGTTCGTGTTGTACCGATCGAGGTTCCGACTCACGTCGCAGCAACGGGAGAAACTCCAATACCTGGCGCCGGACCTTTTTACGACGGACAAAGTGGTGCTGCAGTTGAATGGGAAAATCTTCGTGCCATCCCAACCGCTGGTATTCGTCGGGGACGCCCTGCACGTCGGGGAGAACAACCTGGTCATCCTCTATGAAAACCAGGGACAGGCGAATTTCGGATTGTCGCTTGCCGATCTGTCCGGCATCAGGTCCATCCGTTTGTCATCGCGAGAGGGCCTGAGCACGGCCCTCGAAAACTGGCATGTCAAATTGCTGGGCAAGGGCGACTCTCAACGCGCCGTGGCTCCGGACTTTGACGATTCAAGCTGGGACAGCTTCGCTCTGGACGACCAGACAATTGCCGAAATTGCCGCGCTGGGTCAGCCCGGCGCCCTCGAGCCAAAGAATCCGGCAGCAACCATTCTGTTCGGAAAAAATGCCACCGCTGTCTATCGTACGAAAGTGGATTTGACCGACGAGATGATCCGAACCGGCCGCACAAGGCTGGTTTTCGATTCGGTCGACGGCAACAGCACCGCCTACGTCAACGGAGAGGAAGTCGGTAAGACCGGAGATGGCAGGCAATGGTTGAATGCGGACGTGTCGCGGGAACTGAAGGCGGGTGTCAATGTGGTGGCGATGATCGTCACTAACAGATCCGGGAATGGTGGTCTGACAGCCGGAGCCCGGTTGATGGGCGGCGGCTCGGAGGGAATTGACCTCAAGCTCGCGTTGACGCGTCAACTGGGTGGCGTCACCGACCGTTGGTGGCGTGAGCGCATCGCCGCGCCGGGCTGGAAAACCATCGATCTGGACACGACGAAGGAGATCGAACGGAAGGGCAAGGATGCGCCGACCGGCGAGCCCTCGGCGCTGGCGACATGGTATCGAATCGAATTTGAGCTGCCCCAGTCAGCAACCAATGCGTGGGTGCCGTGGCGCTTGTTGTTGGATTCCTCGGGCAACGGGTTCATTTACCTCAACGGACACGCGCTGGGCCGTTACTGGGATGTCGGCCCGCAACGCGAATACTACCTCCCCGAGTGCTGGCTCCATTTCGGAGGGGGCAACACGAATACGCTGGCCCTGTGTTTGCGGCCAACGGAAAAAGGCGCGGTGCTGCGCGCGGCGGAAGTGGCGCCCTATTCCGAGTATGCCGAACGACGATAGACTCTGTATGATGCGAGACCCCGATCACAACGTCCTGCCGTTTCTTTTGATCGTCATCAGCACAGTCACAATTGGCGCGACTGCGGCGGTCCCTGCGTTGGATCTTCAACCTCTTCACGATCATCCGCTCGATTTGTCGAAGTGCGAACTGCGCCTCGTTTACGAGAACGATTTCCGCGAGGCCCAGAAGATCGCCCGCGAGGAGGATTTTATCGAACAACTGCCGCGCGGTGAGTGGCGTCGCACGGGGCGACCGCCCCAGGATGCGGAGTGGATTGCCGAGGGTTGGGGCGGCTGCATGATTCGCGATGGAAAACTCTGGGTGGCCCCGTCGGAATTCGCTGTGACCGGCCAGCCGAAGCCGGTCGATGTCGGAAAGCGGTCACACATGGTCGTATGGAACCGTCGTGTGTTTCCCCCTGACTTTCTCCTGGCATTCGATGTCAACCACTGCGGTTCGACGAACGGCCTGACCATTGTCTTCTTTTGCGCCACCGGCAAGAACGGCGAAGGTATTTTCGACGTTTCACTGCCGCCGCGCCGCGGCGATTACGCCACGTACCACAGCGGCGCGTTGGCCAATTACTCCGACGCCTACTGGAGTCGGAACACCACGGAGGAAAGCGCATCCAACCGACTGCGCAAGAACCCCGGGTTCCAGCCGCTCGCCGCCGGTGAAAGCCGGACAACAGGGCCCACGGATGTGACGCATCACATCCGCATTCTCAAGGTCGGCGGGCGCATCGAGATCGAGGTGGACGGCAACGTCGTGCTTCAGTATGACGACACGCAGAACCCGCTCGGGGCCGGCCGAATCGGTCTGCGTTCGATGGCCGGGGTCACACGGGTGGCGTATGGCGGCTTCAAGGTGTGGCAAGTGGAGAAACGACGATGAAACGGGCAATCCTGATTGCGGTGCTGGTCGGTGTGGAGGTGTGCAAAGCCAACATGAACGTCTCACAACTACGATGTGAATACCTGTCGAATCCGCTGGGAATCGATGCTGCGCAGCCGCGTCTGAGTTGGGTGCCCGAATCCGATCAGCGCGGCCAGCGGCAGACGGCGTACCGCATCCTTGTCGCCTCTCTCCCGACGTTGTTGGACAGGGGCCAGGGCGACCTGTGGGACAGCGGTAAGGTCGCCGGCGATGACACCACGGCGATCGTTTATGAGGGGCGGCCGTTGACTTCAGGATCGTGCTGTTATTGGAAGGTGAGAGTTTGGGACAAGAACGGAAAAGCATCCACCTGGAGCGATCCTGCAAGCTGGACCATGGGACTGCTCCAAGCGTCCGACTGGAAGGGCGACTGGATCGGATACGACGCCGGCCGACGAGTCGACGCGATCGACTGGGTTCCTTACTTGCAGACTTCAACCAACGCCACCAAGGTGATGCATTTGTCACTGCCCCCGGCCGTGTATTTGCGCGGGACATTCCGCTGTGAGCGAGCCCTGCGACGCGCCACGCTGTACGCTACGGGGCTGGGTATCTTTGAGGCTCATCTCAACGGCCACCGCGTCAGCGATGATTATTTCAATCCGTGCTGGACCGACTACCGAAAGCGCGTGTACTACCGCGCCTACGACGTGACGGATCTGGTGCGGCACGGCAAGAACGCGCTCGGAGCCGTGCTCGCCGACGGATGGTACAGCGGTTACGCGGGATACGATCAGCGCCGCGATCACTATGGGCAGAAACCGCGCGTGCGTCTCCAGCTCGACATCGAGTACGAGGATGGTTCAAGCGCGGTCGTTGGCACGGGGCCGGACTGGAAAGCGAGCACCGGCCCGATCCGCGAAGCGGACCTGCAGATGGGCGAGACGTACGATGCTCGGCGAACCATGGATGGTTGGGACAAGCCGGTGTTCGACGACAGGGAGTGGAAGCCGGTTGATACCGGCGCGGAACTTCAGCCCTTCGTTCGGCGGCATCCGGGCCCGCCGGTTCGGGCCATTGCTGAATTCAGGCCGAAATCGATTACCGAGCCGAAGCCCGGGATGTACGTCTTCGATCTCGGCCAGAATTTTGCCGGCGTGACGCAGCTGAAAGTGCGCGGCAAGCCGGGCCAGAAGATTACGTTACAATTTGCGGAGCGGCTGAATCCCGACGGCACGGCGTATACAACCAACCTGCGAATGGCCCGCGCCACGGACACCTACATTTGCCGCGGTCGCGGGGTTGAAACATGGCAGCCGCGTTTCACGGTGCACGGATTTCAATATGTCGAAGTGACCGGTCTGACGCGCAAGCCCACCACCGATACCGTGGTCGGCGTGGCGCTCAGTAGCGATACGCCCGTTGTCGGGTCGTTTGGCTGCTCCGATCCAATGTTGAACATGCTCCACAGCAACATCTATTGGACGCAACGAGCGAACTTCATCGACGTTCCGACCGACTGCCCGCAGCGCAACGAACGATTGGGTTGGACCGGCGATGCGCAGGTATATGTCCGCACCGCCACGCTGAATACGGACGTGCAGGCATTTTTCACCAAATGGCTGGTGGACCTCGACGACGGCCAGACTGCGGACGGCCAGTTCCCGAAATTCGCGCCGTTGTCCGACAAGGATGATTCCGGCCCCGCCTGGGCCGATGCGGGGGTGATTTGTCCGTGGACCATCTACGAAGTTTATGGCGATCGCCGTGTCCTCGAAAAACATTACAACGCGATGACGAGGTTCATCGCCTTCTGCCAGAACCGCAGCACGGCTGAGATGTTGCCGCCCGCGAAGTATCATTGTTATGGCGACTGGTTGAGCATCAATGCCGATACGCCCAGGGATGTGATTTGCACGGCTTACTTCGCCCACAGCGCGCGACTGACCGCGCAGGCCGCCGAAGTACTTGGGAAACAAGAGGATGCGGTGCGGTACAACGAGCTGTTCAAGCGGATCAAAGTGGCCTTCAATCGGGCTTATGTAACCGACGATGGTCGTATTCAGGGAGACACGCAGTGCGGCTACGTGCTGGCACTGGCGTTTGATCTTGTGGATGGCGAAAAGGCGAAATTGGCGGCGCAGCATCTGGTTGAAAACATTCAGAATCACGGTTGGCACCTGACGACCGGCTTCATCGGCACGAAGGATCTAATGCTTGTTCTGGCCAGGATCGGCCGCAACGATGTCGCGTATCATCTGATTCACAGCGACACCTTCCCTTCGTGGGGCTTCTCCATCAAGAATGGCGCCACGTCGATTTGGGAGCGCTGGAATGGTTGGACGCCAGACCATGGGTTTTTCAACCCAAGCATGAATTCTTTCGCGCATTATTCGTTCGGCGCGGTCTATCAGTGGATGGTGGAGACCATCGGTGGCATACGGACAGATGGTCCGTCCTTCAAGAAAATCATCATCGCCCCGGAGCCTGATGACAGATTGATGTGGGCAAAGACGAGTTACTCCAGCATCCGCGGCGACATCCGGACGGCGTGGAAGAAAACACGCCGGGGGTTGGTACTGGATGTCACGGTCCCGGTAAACACAACCGCGACAGTTGTTCTGCCGACGGCGAGAGAAGATGCGGTTACGGAAGGCGGGGTGCCGCTCGCCAAAGCCGAGGGCGTAAAACTCGAACCTGTGGATGGCAATCGAACCGTTCTCGCCGTGGAATCCGGCAATTATCATTTCCTCTTGAAGAACCGATCCTGACGGGATCAGATCATCCAACCGTCACTTCAGCGAATCGCCCGACTGAAAATGCGGTGCTGAGCATGCATTTTCACAGCCACACAACAAGGACGGTCATATTCAGATCGTGTTGCCCATAAACAATTTGCGCCAATCATAAACAGCGGCACCCTATTAGCTTGCCTTCTGAGAAAAATAATGTAATAAACTCTGTATTTTACAGCGTCCGCGGGCGGATTGATCATAGCAGAAGGGATTCAGATGTCGGATTCGGTTCGGGCTGGCAACCAGGCAATATCGCAGGCGAGCGTCTGCGCCATGCGAAGCACTCCCCGTCCACACATGGTCGGCAGTTCGCCGCATTGTCTCATTTGGGCCGTTGTGATGGGCATCGCCTGCCTGACAATTCCCGTGCGAGGTTTTGCTGCATTTGGGGTCACGCCCAGTGGTTCCAATCTCTCCGTGGACACCGGTGCGGGTCTGGTCTTTCAGGTCAGCACGAACAGCGGTGATGTAAACTCGATCGTATTCAATGGCACGCAGTATCAGGCGAGCGACAAGAATTCGCAACTGGGCTCGGGCTTGGGCACCGCGACCGTCACCTACACGAACTACAACAACCGATACATCAAGATTACTTGCGTCACGGTTGGCACCAGTTACGTGCCCAGTCCGCTGACGCAGTATCTGATTGTGACCAACGGCTGTAATTCCATATTCATGGCCACCTACGTGACGGCGGAACCGTCGGTCGGCGAGTTGCGGTGGATCACGCGGCTGAAATCCAATCTGCTCACAAACGGGCCGGCCCCCTCGGACACTCGCGGCAATTCGGCGTGTCTCGAGAACTGCGGCGGCGGTGGTGACGTGTTTGAGATGGCGGATGGCACAACCCGCTCGAAGTACTATGGCGACTCGTCGACGCACGGCAAAGACCGGGCCATGGAGTTGACGTATTGCGGAGCGACCGGGACGACAGCCGGCGCATGGATGGTTTTTGACAATCCTCGGGAGAGCGACTCGGGCGGCCCGTTCTTTCGGGATATTGAGAACCAGTGCGGCACGGATCAGGAAGTATATAACTACATGAACTCGGGCCACAACCAGACGGACATCTTTCGAACGAACGTCCTGTATGGCCCATACGCCCTGGTCTTTACCACCGGCGGCCTGCCCACATCGGTGACGAGTGTGCCAATTGATTATTCCTGGATCGAAACCGCCGATCTGAATCTGACCGGCTATGTCCCCCGGGCCAGCCGGGGCGCCGTCACCGGCACGGTTTTGGGAATCGCGACCAATCTTCAGATGGTCGTGGCGTTTACCAACGCGGCCGCGCAGTATTGGGCCTTGGCGGCGCCGAACGGGTCGTACACCACCCCGTTGATGAAGGCTGGCACCTACAACGCGATCTTGTATCAGGGAGAGTTGGCGGTCGCGACGAGCTCCGTGACGGTCAGTGCGGGCCAAACGAATATGCTGAATATGGTCTCGGCGCTGTCCCACCCTTCGTACGTTTTCAAAATTGGCGAATGGGATGGCACGCCGAACGGCTTCCTGAATGCGACGAACATCGTGGCGCTGTGCGAGCCGAATTTCATCACGATGCATCCACAGGACGTCCGGATGAGCCCATGGGTTCCAACCACATTTACCGTCGGATCGGACCCGACAAGCAAATTCCCGTCGATTCAAATGCGGGGGACCAATAGTCCGACAGTCATCCAATTCAACCTGACCGCGGCTCAGATCACGAACATGACGCTGCGGATTGGCATCACCTGCGCTTACAATAACGGCAGGCCCCAGGTTTCGATTCAGGGTTATACCAGCGGCCCCACCTATTCCACGCAGCCCAATTCCCGGAGCTTCACGATCGGAACCTACCGCGGAAACAACGCGATGTTCACGTACAACATCCCCTCCAACAATTTTGTCGTGGGCCAGAACACCATCACGATCGCGCCGATCAGCGGTAGTTCTGACCTGAGTCCGTGGCTGAGCGCCGGCTGGGTTTATGATGCCATCGAGTTGGATGGGCCGTCCGTTTCATCTCCACCCGCCGCGCCGACGGATCTCGTCGCCGCGCCGAGTGGCTCGGTTGTGGTGCTAAACTGGACCGGGTCCGCCGGCGCCACCGGCTACAATGTGAAGCGGTCCTTCATCAGCGGCGGATCCTACTCCCTCATCGCGTCCAATTGGTCGGCCACCGCTTATACCGACGCCAGCGTGGTCTATGACACCAACTACTATTACGTCGTCTCGGCTCTTGGCGCCGGTGGTGAGAGTACCAACTCGGCAGAAGCCGACGCTTATCTTCTTTCGCCGTTCGAGCAATGGCAGACGAACTATTTCGGCTGCACTGCCTGTCCGCAAGCGGCTCCCGACGCCGACCCGTACGGCAAGGGGATCAGTAACACCAATCAATTCCTCCTGGGTTTGAACCCGACCAACCCGGCCTCTGTATTCCGGATCCTGAACGTTGCGTCGCTATCCAACGATGTCGTGATCACCTGGGCGACGGGGGCGGGGCCCACGAACGTGGTGCAGGCGACGGGTGGCGACGGAACCGGCGGCTACTGGACGAACTTCACCAATATAAGCGGGCCACTATCAATTGCGGGCAGCGGTGACGCGACGAACACATATCGCGATGTTGGCGGAGCGACCAACGGCGCTTCCCGATACTACCGGGTTCGCCTAGGTCCCTGAGTGGCAGTTATGGTCCGGTGGCCTGAAATCTCACATTTTTATGAAGAATTGTCTTGCCGTTTTATCGAGACCATGTAAGATAACATGTAAGTTGTAATGTAAATTACATTATATTTGTCGGGCTGACGGGAATTGAATACAGCGGTTGATGCGGGGTGACGCCCGTGGTCGTAGGCAGAACCAGCGTGAAAAGTGTCATCGAGAACCGGGAGAAGATGTTCATGACGACTCGCCAGAGATTCAGCCAGGCGTTTACTCTCATTGAGTTGCTTGTTGTCGTGGCCATTATCGGGATACTGGCTGCGATGTTGCTGCCAGCTCTGAACAAGGCCCGCGCAAAGGGCAAACAGGCCGCGTGCATCAGCAATCTCAAGCAATGGGGTCTGGCCTTTAGCATGTATTCGTCGGACTGGGGAGTGCAAGAATGGGTGCTCCTCGGCGGCGCTGGTGGCGCTCCAAGCTGGATTTCTAATGGTGGGGGAGGCCTTCCCCCGTCCCCGTATATGCATTACCTTGCCGTTAAGCACTGGGCCGAGATGAGGCGTTGTCCGGGAGATACATTTAATTCCAATCTCAGTACTCCGCCTCCCAGCTATGAGATGGTCCGTCCTTCGCCGGTTCCCAACTACCTCAACGGGTGGCGTGGGTTTTCCCTGCGGGATTTTCATGCGCCATCTTCGTCAATTATCTTGCTCGATGCGAACGGCGCCAACTCGGCTGAGTTTGTCGGCCCTTCCGGCGGAACGTTGGCCTCGGAAGTGGAGCCCATCATTGGGCGCCACCCTCAGACGACGATTGACTGTTTGTTTGCCGATTTCCATGTCGAACCGGTGACATGGCAGACGCTCAACCAAAATTGGAACTCGACTTACTCGGCTTACTGAATACAAGTGCCACACGGATAGGATGTGTTAAGCCCTCTCTCCCCGGCATTTGGGCTTACGGATATCCATTCAAGAAAGATGCGATTGCCGCAGGTACAGATTTCTCAGAAAGCAGCTTGTAATTTACACTCTATTTTGCAATAATAGCCCGGAAGAATCTAGAAGCCTTGGAAGGTCTTGCATTACCGATAGAAACATGAATCCGGCACCCAAACACACCCGAGTCGCAACCATCGGCGCTTTCGGACACTGGGGCTGCGTGCTCGACGAAATCGCGACGGTGAATGGGATTGAGGTCATCGCTGCCGCATGCGCCTTACCCGGGGAGTCCGTGGACCGGGTCGTTGCCCATCCGGGCGTTTCGAAGAGTGTGAATGTCTTCGATGACTACCGGCTGATGCTAAAGAGTGTGCGCCCAGACGTGGTGGTGGTGAGCTGCCGCTTGGATCGCATCCCGGTCATTGCCCTGGATGCGGCAAACGCCGGCTGCGACATCATTTGCGAGAAGCCCCTCGCGCTGGACACCCCGGCGCTGGAAAAGCTCTACCGGGGTCTCTCGAACCACGGTACACGCTTGATGGCCATGCTCAGCATGCGTGCTGATCCTGTCTTTCAGAAGGCGCGCGAGCTTTACCAGAGCGGCGCCATCGGTGAGGTTACAGTCGTCAATGCACAAAAATCCTACAAGTATGGCGATCGCGAGGAATGGTTCGGCGTGCGAGATACGTACGGTGGGACCATGCTCTGGGTCGGGATCCATGCTCTGGATATGATCCATTTCACCACGGGACAAGCCTTCACATCGGTCGCCGCATTCCAGAGGAACTTCGCGCACCCGAGCCGCCCGGACTGTGAAGATTACGTCGCTGCCATTCTCGGACTGGAAAACGGCGGCGCGGCCACGGTAAGCATCGATCTCTTTCGACCGGAAGCCGCAGCCACGCACGGCGATGACTGGATCCGGATTGTCGGGACGGAAGGCATACTGGAAGCGCGTTCCAATGATCGCGTCATTCGTCTTCTTAGGGAGAACGCTGACGCGCAGACAATTGCGGTTGATACAGCCCGGCCAATCTACACCCCATTCCTGTCGGGAGTCACTGGTGACGACGAATCACTGATGCGGCCCGAAGATCCTTTCCTTCTCACACATGCCTGCCTGTGCGCCCGCGACGCTGCGGATGCAGGCGTGGTCGAGCAAATCCCCGCCATGCCGTGGTCAAGGAACGCCAGCGTTCAAGCGAGGTCCTCATGATTCGCCTCGCCATGGTCGGAACGAGCGGTTACGCCGGCTACCTGATGGATCGGCTGTGGGAACTTCCGGATCTCTGCCACATTGTCGCCGCCGCCACGCTCGACAAGCCGGATAACCCGCGTGTGATCAACTGCGCCAAGCGCGGCGTTCGGATGTTTCCGAGTCTGGAAGCATTGCTCACGGCGCTGGGCACCAAGGACTGCACCGCGATCGTCATCGCGACGGGTATCGACTCACATTTTACCTGCGCCGCCCAGGCGATGGCGGCTGGCTTTCACGTGCTCCTCGAGAAACCACCGGTGCCGACCATTCAAGAACTCGACGCCCTCGTCAAGCTGCAACAGAACACCGGCCGGGCATCCGCGGTTCATTTCCAATTCTTGTATACCGATACCAGCCTGCGCCTGAAACGTCTTCTTGCCAACGGCGCCCTGGGCGCGATTCGCCGACTGCGCGCGGTCGCCGCGTGGCCGCGGCCGGTCCAGTACTTCCAACGCAGCCCATGGACAGGACGCCTTCGCACGGCGGATGGGTGGGTGCTCGACGGCACGGTGGGGAACCCCCTCGCCCATCTCCTGGCTCATGAATTGTACCTCGCGACCACCAGGCCCGGTCTGGCCAACGCCGCGACCGTCCAGGCGGAGCTCTATCACGTTAACGACATCGAAAGCGAAGATACGAGCGCCGTGCGCGTCATCACCGACGAAGGCGTGGAAGTGTTGTACTGCGCCTCGCTGGCGACCGCCACGCAACGAGACGTCATGCTCGAGATTGAAACGGACAAGGCCATCGTCCGCCAGGTCGATTTTGCCGACACGGTTGTGTGTCATCACGATGGCCGCCGGGAAATTCTGGGCGAGCCACACCCTTCCAAGACCGAGGGAGACAAGATCGTGCGCCGTCACATGCTGACGACCATCCTGGACGCCCTGGCCAGGGGAGAGCCCCAACCATTTGATTTGGCGACGTGCCGCCCGTACGTGTTGGGACTGAACGCCGCGTTTGAGTCCAACGGCGTGCCCAGGGCGGTTGCCGGCGAGTTCAAACACACTTTCGTGACCGAGAACCTGCAACAGGTTGTGGTCGAAAACATCGAGCACGATCTGGATCTGGCTTTTTCGAAACGTCTGCTGTTTTCGGAGGCTGGCGTCCCCTGGGCGTCGGCAAGCCCGCGGTTCACCTGTGACCACTATGCTCATTTCCCCGCGGACTCATCCTTGAAGGCACTGGAGCCTCGTCCCGCTGGCAGCACGGTCGCCCTTGACACTTCCGGGACAATGCCGCACAAATGAAAGCTGTCGGAAGAACGCACCCCGTAATGGGAGATCACTTATGTCGATAGTCCAAATTGCGAAGCTCGCCGGCGTTTCCACCGCGACCGTCTCCCGCGTGTTGAATGAGAGTGACGTTGTCAGCGAGGCGACAGTGGCCAAGGTCCATCAGGCCATGAAACGCATCGACTATCATCCACCCCCGCTTGGCTCGCGTCGGGGACCCAAGGCCCACTTGCACGCCCGCCTCCAACATCGGGCCATCGCGTTCCTGTGGACGGCTACGTACAAGCCCGGGTCCGTGCGCGACAGTGAAGCCTCGTCGACGACGGAGGCCACGAAGGGTTTCACCTGGCCCGGGGGCCAGGAACCCGCCGAAACGCTGACGGGTCATGCCCTGCTTCAGGGCGCGGCGGCCGCGTTGCGGATGCACCGAATCAGCCTGACAATTGATTACCTTTACCACTCGGGTTGCCTGCCCGCGATCGTCGAGAATCAGAAGGTGGACGGCCTCGTCCTCCATGGACCCGAGCCCGAAGAATCGGTGACGGCAAAATTGCGACAGGTTCCCGCGGTTTGGCTGTTGTCTTCAGGGGCGACGACGTGGGGAGACCGCGTGCAACCGGACCACCGGGCGGTCGCTGTTAAAGCCCTGGATTATTTCGCCAGCCGGGGTTGCCGGAATGCGTGTTGCATTACGTACCGTCCCACCATGCGCGGCATCCGTTACCACACCGAGCGGGCCAACTCATTCGAACAACACGCCCGCCTGCGGCAGATCTCCACCATCACATTGGGAATGGAAGTGGATGAACCTTCGGACAGTCAGGGGTTGTTCGGCACGGCGGAAATGCTCGTCGAGCAGTTCGTCAAACTGAAGCCGCGACCCGAGGCATTGTTCGTCTCGAATAACCTCGGCTACTATGTCCATGAGCACTTGCGACGGCAGGGCGTCGAACCGATGAAGGACGTCTTGTACGTGTGCGGCGATCGCGAGGTCGTCTACCAGCATATGCAGCCCGAGCCGGCCAAGGTGGACATCCACAGCCACGAGATCGGCAAACTGGCGGTGGAACTCCTGATCATGCGTCTGGCCAATCCCGACGCGCCGCGAACCACACTGATGGTCGAGCCAACGCTCCTCATCCCTGGAGTGTCCCGTTGACGCATTGACGCGCGCCCGGCATGCGGGGCCGACTCTGAACCATGCACCTGTGGGGTCTACACGTCCTTGATCTCGCGGTCGTAATCCTGTTCCTGCTGGCGCTCTTGTTCATCGGTGTCCACGCCTCCCGCAGCGTTCGCGGGGAAACCGATTTTTATCTCAGCGGACGGAAACTGGGCCGCGTCCTCCAGTTTTTTTTGAACTTCGGGAATGCCACCGATTCGACGGGAGCGGTGCAGCTCTCCAGCGAAGTATACCGGCAGGGCATTGGTGGTTTGTGGATCAGCTTCCAAACGCTGTTCATCACTCCGTTCTTCTGGTTCACGCAGCCCTGGTACCGGCGCGCGCGCCTTGTCACCATGGCTGACCTGTTCGTGGACCGATTCAACAGCCGCGGGCTGGCCTCGGCCTATGCCGCCTTCAATATCCTCATCGCATTAATCCTGCTTGGACTGGGCAACCTCACGGCGTTCAAAGTGACTTCCGCCATGGTTGTGAAACCCGAGTCGGCCTGGACCGACCAGGAACGCGCCCAGGTCGGCCTGTTCCACGAGTATCGAACGCTCGCGGCACAGAGAGAGGCGGGAACACTCCCGACGGGAATGGCGGAGCGGTTCGCAACGCTCGACAACATGAACAAGCGCGGCGAGCTGCACTCGTTCATCACGTACATCCGCCCGCTTCCATTCTACATCGCCTATTCCACAATCGTCGCCCTCTACATTGTCATCGGCGGTCTGACAGCCGCGGCCGTCACGGATGCGCTCCAGGGGTTGCTCGTATTGCTGATGTCCGTTCTACTGCTGCCGCTGGGCTTGCATCGGGTCGGAGGATTCCATGGACTGCATCAACTCGTGCCCGCGTACAAGTTTCAACTCGTCGGTGGCGTCGCGATGAGCGATTACACATGGTATACGATCTTTGCCATCACGCTGGCCAGCCTCGTTCAGGTCCTCGGTCTGATGCACAACATGGCTTCCAGCGGCTCCGCGCGGAACGAAAACGTCGCCCGATTCGGCATGATATCGGGCGGCTTCATGAAGCGGCTGGTCATCATCGGTTGGGCGCTGTGCGGACTGTTGGCCGTGGCCGTGTTCCCAGCGGGTCTGGCCGACCCGGACAACGCCTGGGGCGCGCTTTCTTCCAGCCTGCTTGTGCCCGGATTGATGGGGTTGATGCTTTCCGGCATGCTGCTGGGCCACATGCCTTCGGTCGGCGTCAGTTCCGTCTCGGTCTCCGCGTTGGCGACACGCAATCTCTACGAGCCGTTGGTCCGCGGCCGCCCGCCGGAACACTATTTTCGTGTCGGCCAGGTGGCGATTGTCGTGGTCCTCGCCCTGGGAATCGTTTTTGCCCTGGTGTTCACCGGGGTTGTGCAGGCTCTGACAATGTTGATCACGTTCAACACGTATTTTGGCGCGGTTGTTTTTCTGATCTTCTTTTGGCGAAGGCTCGTGGCGCGGGCGATTGTGGTTGGCTTGGTCGTCTGGGTTGTCTGGATCGGCTTGGTGCCCTGGGTGGCGCCCTACGCGGCGTGGTTTCGCAGGCAGCCGACCCTCCTGGTCCAAACTCCAGAGCGCCACGTGGAAGTGGTTGCCCCGGCAACAGCCGCCGATGTCTCCGCCGGCCTGGCCGAGCGGCCGGGCCAAACGATCCGCAAATCGCACGTGGTGTTGCCAGCGGCCGTCTTTTTTGAGCGCGTAGCGCGAATCGATCCCGACGATCCGAGGTCGTCTCTGGAAGGAATCGGCCGATTCAATGTGGAAGCCTTCTCTCTGCGCCTGCTGGGCGTCCCCGTACGCAATTTCTCCCCCGCCGGCCTGCTCGCGACCCGGTGGTTCTTCGACGGTCTGTTTCCGTTCGTCATGCTCATGGGGCTAAGCGTCCTGCTCAAACCCGGACCGTCAGACCTCGCCGATCGGTTTTATGCAAAGATGAAAACCCCTGTCGCGCCCACACCGGAAGAAGACGAGCGCGTCGTTGCCCTCAGCCAGGAGCGACCGCACCGGTTCGACCACCTCAAGCTGTTCCCGCACAGCGACTGGGAGTTCATGAAGTGGACCCGCCTTGATTTCGTCGGTTTCTTTGGATGCTGGCTTGTGGTGGGCGCGATTCTCTGGCTCTTGGTGACACTCCTCAGGGCCGGCGCCGCCTGAAACAACGGCCGCCGATCTCGCGTAGATTCCCCCTTGTCAGACGGCCTCCGATCGGTCTCGGTTGGATGTCAGCGCCGGACTTGATGCCCATCCACACAAAGCCCGTATGGAAACAGTTGCGAACAAAACTTGAACTGTTGATACTGGCGTCAAGAGTTGGTTGGGGGAAGACTTACAAAATGTCGGATGTTCTATCCATAACACAATTGCGGAAAGACTACGGCGACACGGTGGCGGTGGACGGCATTTCGTTTGAGGTCCGCCGCAACGAAATCGTCGGTCTGCTGGGCCCCAACGGAGCGGGGAAGACCACGACCATCAACATGATTCTCGGAGTCGTCGAACCGAGTTCGGGCGGGATCCGCGTCGAGGGCGTGGACCTTGCGTCGGACCGGTGCCGCGCCCTGGAGCGCACCAATTTCGCGGCGGTCTATTCGCCATTGCCCGGGAACCTGACAGTCTCCCAGAATCTCCGCGTCTTCGGCCTCATTTATGGCGTGGACGATTTATCCGGGCGTATCGAAGATCTCCTGAAACAGTTCGATTTGGCGGCCTTCCGCAACGTGAAGTGCGGCGTGTTGTCCTCGGGCGAACAAACCCGCGCCGCTCTCGCCAAGGCGATGCTGAATCAACCGCACCTGCTGTTGCTGGATGAACCGACGGCTTCACTTGACCCATCGGTTGCCCACGACATCCGCGGCCGGATTCGCGCCCACGCCGCCCAGGGCGCGGGCGGAGTGCTCTGGACCTCACATAACATGTACGAGGTTCAAGACGTGTGCGACCGTGTGCTCTTTCTCTCGCACGGCAGGATCCTCCTTCAGGGCAACCCGAAGACACTGCCGGCCGAGCACGGCAAAGCCAGCCTGGAAGAATTGTTCATCGCCCTGGCGCGCGAGCCGCTCGCGCTGGAAGGAAGCGGATAATGAAAGGGCTGCGCCGCATTGCCGCCATCGTGCTCCGCCATTTCTACCTCTTGCGCGGCAGCCCGGCCCGGCTGCTTCCACTGTTCGCCTGGGTCGCTGTCGACATCCTGTTGTGGGGCTTCATCACCCGCTACCTGAACAGCGTCACCAAATCGGGATTGAACTTTGTGCCGTCACTCCTCGGGGCCGTCCTGCTCTGGGATTTCTTTACCCGCGTCATGCACGGCGTCGCCGCGGCATTCTTCGAGGATGTGTGGGCGCGAAATTTCCTGAACATCTTTGCGACGCCGCTCTCGATTTCGCAATATCTGACCGGCCTCGTCATCACGAGTATTACAACCAGCATGATCGGACTGGCCGTCATGCTGGTTCTGGCAACGACGGTGTTTGGTTTGTCGTTCTTCACGTACGGGCTGATGTTCGTCCCGTTCCTAGCAGTATTGTTTCTCTTCGGAATCGCGCTCGGCATATTCGGGTGCGCCCTGGTCCTGCGGCTCGGACCGGCTTCGGAGTGGCTCATCTGGCCCGTTCCAGCCCTGCTGTCGCCGTTTGCCGGGGTGTTTTACCCGCTGGCGACCCTGCCGCGATGGATGCAGTGGTTCTCCTGCGTCCTGCCGCCATCGTACGTGTTCGAAGGCATGCGGCGAATCGTGGCCGGGGGGTTGGTCTCGGGATATTCCGTAACCTTCGGCACCGTCCTCGCGGCCCTGTACATCCTCTTGGCCTGCCGCTACTTCGTCGCTGTGTACCATCATGCGCAACGCACCGGCCTCATCGCCCGCTACAGCGCCGAGACTCTGAGTTGATCGGTTCGGCGGTGTCACATCGTTTGGCGCGATGGGACGGCATTCTCCAGCCCCGGAATTCGGAAGATTGTGATTGACAAAACGGGTCGGTATTGGTATCGATACCAAACGAAACGACGATTTGTCATCGACGGGAGCAACCTAAAACGGGAGAGATGATATGAAGAAGCAATTGTCTGTTTTGGTGGCCACGTTGTGCCTGGCAGCGGGTCTCGCCAGGGCACAGAACCTCCTCATCAATGGTGATTTCAACGATCCGAACACCGTGGATTCGCCGACCGCTTGGAATCTGTGGATGTACGGGGGCGGGTGGGCAAACCATCAGAATGATGCCTCCGGTTTTGACGGGAGCTATTACATGGCCGATGGCGGCGGATCGAGCGCCGGCGGCGGGGAGTATCAGATTGTCTCAGCCAGCGCCGGGTTTACCTACACGCTCACGGTTGAAAGCGGTGCCGAGGCATGGTGGTTACCGTATGGCGAAATGAGGCTGTTCTTCATGGACGCCAGCACCAATCAGTTGGTTGAGGATTTCCGTTCCACGGTTGATCCGGCGGTCTACGGCCAGAATTACGATATTGCGCATCCGTGGGCGAACTACACATTGGTTGCAACGGCGCCTGTCGACACAGCGTTTGTAAAGGTTGAATTCGCCGAACCCAACGGCACAGGGACGGTGTGGTTTGACAACGCGGTGTTGACGGTCGTGCCCGAGCCGAGCACGGTGGCGCTGCTGATCGGCGGCCTGGCCATTCTCGGCAGCCGGGTGCTCCGCGGCCATCGGCGGTCTCGGTCAAGCTGAGAGATTGTTTCGTTCATCGTCACGCGGTAGAATGTTTCACGAAGTGTATTCCGACTGGCTCCCGTCCGGGCCATGGCGATAGCGGTTTCGCCGTGGTCCCGCGACGCGCAAGCAGATGAACGAAAGTCCATCATGAGCATCCGCAAGTGGTTACAACGTTTGTCGTTCGTTGCGCTTGTGTCCGGCATTCTCGCATTCGTCAGGCCCGCCAATGGCGCGTCGAGCGCCAGCGACAATGCCTGCAATTCTCCCTACAACGGCTCGAGTTGGAGCAGCGGTCAGAACGGGGGGACCGGCTTCGGCGCGTGGTCGTTGTTTCAGTCGGGCGGCGGCACAGCAAGTTTCTCAACGGACAGCGCTTCCGACAATGGCTACAATTGTTCGAGCGGAGGCGCGATCAATGGCAGTTGCGGCAAGTCGTGGGCCGCGTTTGCGAACAACGGCGCCATCGCCAACGCGCGGCGGGTATTCACGGGTTCGCCGGGATCCTTGCAGGCCGGCCAGAATTTCTCCTTCTCGATCGACAATGGTTATGTCGACAGCAGTGGCGGCGCAGTTGGGGTGGCGTTGGAAAACGCTGGCAGCAATACGGTGTGGGAGTTTCGTTACGCGGGTGGTAATGCCACCGGCACGTATTCGATCAATGACGGGTCCGGCTCGGTCAATACCGGCATCTCATACACCGATAGCGGGTTGACCGTCGTGTTCACGCTCACGTCGCCCACGAACTATTCGGTCACGATCACCGCCATCGGCGGTGCCATGACAAACATCGTTGGTGCGCTGCTGAATCCATCCGGCGGCCAGGTCATCAGCCAGTTTCGCTTCTACAACAACGAGCCATTGAGCGGCAACGGCTGTAACTATAACGGCTTCTTGAATGCAATCGGTGTGAGTTGTCCGCCTTTCACCGTGTCGGCGCCCACGAACCAAACGGTGTGCGCGGGGAATTCCGCCAGCTTTTCCGTGACGGCGACGGGGGCTGTTTCGCCCGGCTATCAGTGGCAGGTTAGCGCCGATGGCGGGACCACATGGAACGCCGTGAGTACGGGCACCGGCGGGACAACCTCAAACTACACGACCACGGCGACGGTGGCGGGCGACAACGGCAAGTTGTTCGATTGCGTGGTGACGGATGGTTGTGGCAATTCGACGACGGGTTCGGTGGCGACGCTGACGGTCGTCACGAACATTGTCATCATCACGCAGCCAACCGCCCAGACAGCCAATTATGGCGGGACGGCGAATTTCAGCGTCAGCGCGTCGGCCGCGGCCTATCAATGGTACAAGGGGCCTGTGGGCAGCGGGACGTCGCTGGGCAACGGGGGCTCAATCGGCGGGGCAACGAGCGCGACGCTGAGCTTGAGCAGTCTCACAGCGGTTGATAATGGGGCGAATTTCTACGTTGTGGTGAGCGGTTGCGGTGGACCGCCACAGACGTCGGTCGGCGCGGCGCTGACGGTCACGGGGTACGATCCGTTTCTGAAGGCAAACGGGGTTAATATCCGCAACGGTCGCGGAACTGGTGACATCGTGCCGCTGCACGGCGCGAACTTCGGAGCCTGGCTGTTGATGGAGGGCTGGATGTGCCCCATGGACTCTTCCGGACTTGCCGACGATTACTCGGTGATCCAGACGCTGGACACACGCTTCGGAGTATCCAGCGAGCAGAGCCTGATCCGGACCTATCAGTACACCTGGATCACAACCAACGATCTCGACAATATCCGCGCACTGGGGATGAATGCGGTTCGCGTGCCGTTCTGGTGGGGCGACGTCGAGACGCTGAGTAACGCGTGGCGCGCGGATGCGTTTGACCGAATGGATTGGGTGGTCAGTAATGCCTGGCAGCGCGGAATCTACTCGATCATTGATTTTCACGGTGTGCCGGGCGGACAAAACATATCGCAATCGACCGGGCGGGAGAATCAGAACCAGTATTGGACGAGCACAGCGGACCAAACCCAGACGGCGATGATCTGGTCGAATGTGGCGGCGCATTTTCGGGGCGATCCCGCCGTCGCGGGATACGATTTGATGAACGAGCCTTCCGGTGCGCCCTCGCAATTGGCGATCTGGAACACGTACAGCAACCTGTACCAGACGGTCCGCTCGGTGGACCCCGATCACATTTGCATTATGGAGGGAACCTGGAGCGGCACCGCCACCAATGGCCAGACGTTGAACTGGCAATGGGACGTTTTGCCGTCGCCGTCGGTTTACAACTGGAGCAACGTGGTTTATTCGATGCACGCGTATCCGGACGGCACGTCCTACAGCAACGTGCAAACCGAAGTCAACAAACAGACCAGCGATTTCCGGAACCACCAATCGTGGAACGTTCCGGACCTGATCGGGGAGTTCCAGGGATATGGCACGCCCGCTTCCTGGCAATACGCGGTCACCCAATTCAACACGAATGGGATGAACTGGGCCACCTGGGCCTACAAAGCGAGCAATGGGACCGTTGGAAACTCGTGGGGCGTTTACGATCCCGTTAGCAGCACCAATCCGGCGCCGAACATCCAAACGGATTCCTCAAGCACGATTTCCAACGATTGGTCCCAGTGGAGCACGGTTTCGGCATTTGGGATCACGTCTTTTCTGCAGCAGTACCTGGGTGGACCGCTCGGCGTCGCCGACTCGTACACGGCGACGTCGAGCGTAACTCTCGTTGTTGGCGCCGGCTCGGGCGTACTGGCCAATGACGTGGATATCAATCGCGGACAGTCGGGCATCCAGCTTCAGGCGGTGTTGGTGACCGGACCGTCGAATGGCCTGTTAACCCTCAATGCCAATGGCTCGTTCTCGTACACGCCCAATTCAGGGTTCGTCGGATCCGACACATTTCGCTACCGCGTGTACGACGGGTACCAGTATTCGGTCAACGTCGTCACCGTGTCGATCCAGGTAACCCCCGGGCCTGTCCCCACGGCACCGACGGGCGTGACGGCGAGCGGGGGCGACGGGTGGGTGTCGGTTACTTGGAACAGCTCGGTGGCCAACGGCTACAACGTCTATCGCGCAACCGTCAGCGGCGGACCGTACACCAATGTGGCCAGCGGTCTTGTGAGCATTTCCTACACCGACTCGAGCGTGATTGACGGGACAACGTATGATTATGTGGTCACCGCGTACAACGCGTATGGTGAAAGCTCGAACTCGGTGGAGGTCAGCGCGACGCCCTTGTCGGCCTACCAGCAATGGCAAATTCAGTATTTTGGCAGCCTGACGAACCCGGCGGGCGCAGCCAATGTGGATGCGGATGGCGACGGATTCACGAACCTGCAGAAGTTTTTGGCGGGCACAAATCCAACCAATCCAGCGACGTCGTTTCGCATCACGAGTATCGCGGAGACAGGCGGCGATGTGGTCGTCAGGTGGATGAGCGGATTTGGTGTGACCAATGCGCTGCAGGTGACGGCGGGCGATGGGAACGGCAATTACGACACGAACAACTTCGCGGACATTTTCACGGTCACCAACACGACTGGAATGGTCACGAACTATCTCGACAGCGGTGCGATCAGCAACGGCGCGGTGCGGTACTACCGCGTTCGCATCGTGCCGTGAGCGCGGGGTTTGTACTTGGCGCGACTTCATACAGATGAATAGACTGGTCGCCATGGTAAATTCTCCTGCCCTGGCCATGTTTATGGTCTGCGGGGCAACAGCCGGTCTGGCTTCCGCGTCGGCGGCACCCGGCTCATCCGGACTCGAGTTTCTTCACCAGCAAGAGGCGAGCATCGTCGGCGAAAAAGGCCCGGTGTGCCTCAAAGGTGTAAACCTTGGGAACTGGCTGCTGAACGAAACGTGGATGATGGGTATGTGGCGCGACGGCGACCCGAAAGACCAGTGGCAGATGGAACAACTCTTGGCGGAACGCTTTGGTGCGGCGGAGAAGGATCGTTTGATGGAGGTGTTTCGCGAGAATTGGATCCGCCCGCGCGATTTTGAGATCATCAAATCGTGGGGATTCAATGTCGTCCGACTGCCATTCAATTGCACGCTCCTTCAGGACGACACGGCGCCAGACCAACTTCGTCCGGACGCCTTCCACTGGCTGGACGCGGCGGTCGAAATGGCAACCAGGACGGGTGTGTATGTGATTCTCGACATGCACGGCGCGCCGGGCGGCCAGAGTACGGACCAATGCACGGGCCACATCGGACAGAACAAGTTATGGGAACCGGCAAACCGGAAGCGTGCGGCGTTTCTGTGGAGAAAAATCGCCGAGCACTATCGGAATTCCCCGACCGTTGCCGCCTACGATTTGCTGAATGAGCCGTTCTTCAACTACAAGCGGGAGAACAACGACGCCACGCTCGTCGCAACGATGGATCAATTGATTCACGCGGTTCGCGAAGTCGATCAGCGGCACCTGATTCTGTGCGCGGGATCGTTGCGCGGGATTCTGATGTACGGCCCGCCGGCGGCACGCGGCTGGGAGAATGTGGGCTACACCGAGCATTTCTATCCGGGCGTGTATGGCGGCGAGCGCACCACGGACACTCACGCGAGGTTTATGAGTCACGACCTGCGCGCGACGGCTGAGCTGCTTCGTCAGTGGAAAGTGCCGTACCTGGCGGGAGAATTCAACGTGGTCTTCGCGAAAGCCGGCGGAGCCGCGATGATGCGGCGGTATTACGACATCCTCTGCGAGTACGGATGGGCAGCGACGATGTGGTCCTACAAACTCGTCAAGCACGATGGCGGCGCTCAGACGGACAGTTGGTACATGGTCACGAACCACGATCCGCTGTCGCTGCCCGAATTTCGCTCAGCGTCGAAGGACGAAATCGAGGGCTTTTTCCGGAGTTTGGGCACGATGGAGTACGCTCAGAATGAAGCGTTGCGGGCAGCTCTGACCAGCCCGGAAGCCCCCGCCCTCACGCTTCGCGAGTATCCGATCATTCCGGGGCCGGCTCCGCAGGAGGTTTTGCCCGGTGGATGGAAGAGCGGCGATGTGGGCGGCCCGTTCCTTGCGGGAGGACAGCGCGCCGTTGGCGGCAACGGAGTCGACGTGTTTGGAAGCGGGCGCGACGTGTTTGAGGGGAACGATGAATGTCATTTCGTGTGGCAGGACGTTGGGGACCATTTCGATCTTGTGGCCAATGTGACTCCGCCGTTTGACACGCACACCTATGCCAAGGCGGGATTGATGTACCGTGCCAGCCTGAAAGCCGACGCGCCGATCGTCATGGTCTGTCTGCTCCCCGACGGCACCTGCTCGTTTGCTTTTCGACGGGAGGCGGGAGCACGTATCACGGAAACAGGCATGCCGGTGGCCCGCGCAATAAAAATGCTGCGACTGGTTCGCAATCATGCCCATTTTGAGGCCACGGCTCTCGATGCCGACGGCAAACCACTGGCCACGCAGTCCGCCGATCTGCCGGAGTTCGCGACCGGGACAGGGGAGATGGGAATGTTCGTATTGAGCCACGACCCGATCCTTCTGAGCAAGGCTTTGTTCCGCAATATTCAATTCGGCCGGTAGGCATGAAATGCCGTGGTGTTGCCGTCTGGCGAAAGGTTGACACGGCAACAGGTGAGGGGTAAATAGCATTACTATGCGCGACCGGCGAAAGGGCAAGGTGACGATGAGCGACATTGCCCGGGCGACCGGGCTTTCGCCGATGACGGTGTCGCGCGTGCTCGGGACGCACGGTACGGTCTCCGACGACAAGCGGAAACGCGTCCTGGCGGCTGCCAAGCGCCTGAACTACCATCTGGACATCGTGGCGCGCCAACTGCGGGCGAAACACACCTTCCAGCTCGGCGTGGTTGCTCCATTTCAAGGGTTGGTCGGGACGTTCTATTTCGGCTGTATCCTGCAGGGAATCCAGCAGGTGCTGACCGGGACAGATTATCATATCTCGCTCTTCGACAGCCTATCGGAAGATTTCAACGACATACGGAAGTGCGCGGCGTTATGCCACGAGCGGCGCGTGGGCGGGCTGATCATGGTGGCGCCGGCGTTGAGCGCGCGGTTTCCGCAAACGTTCGCGGATCTGAAGATGCCGATCATCGTCGTCGGCAGCACCCCCAAGAGCAAGGCGATCAGCCATGTGGACGTTGATAATTACGGCGGGGCGTACGCGATGACGGAGCACATCATTCATCTGGGGCACACCAAGATCGGGTTTATCGGCGGGCGGCGCGATCTGCAGGACGCATTGCAGCGCGAACTGGGATTTCGCAAGGCGATGAAACAGCACGGGATTCCCGTGCAGGACGAATGGGTGACGGAAGGCGAGTACGAGACGCGAAAGGCCTTTCACATTTCGATGGACCTGCTGGCAAAAACCCAACGTCCCACAGCGATATTCGCCGCGAACGATCTGATGGCGTATGGTGTCATCGACGCGGCGCGGATGTTGGGGATCAAAGTGCCCGACGATCTTTCCGTCGCGGGATTTGACGATCTCGACGAGTCGGCGCTCTGCGTCCCGTCATTGACAACCGTGGCGCAACCGATGTTGGATCTGGGGCGGGTGGCGGCGCGTTATCTGCTCGATGTTCTCAACTCACCCAAGTCACCGGAGATTCTCCACACGGAATTGCCGGCGCGTTTGGTCCCCCGGAGTTCGACTGCGGCACCGGGCGGAGGCCGATCGGAGAGGATTCTCGAGCCTTCACGGCTGAAGGTTTCGCAAGCGAACTAGGGCGGGCGGGCACCCCGGTTGGGAACAAAGGGCTTTTTTTGAGCATGAGAGGCCGTGATGGTCGGAGTCGGAGTACAAAAATCCTGCAATTAGGATTGACAAACCGGGTGAGGTTTGGTATCGATACCACAAGCTTCGGCAAGATCAATCGCGGGATAAGAGAAGGAGATCAGGCTGTGAACATGATGACGATCGGCGCGCATCGGAACGTAGGAATCGCCGGCTTTGCGAAGGCCGGTAGAGCAAACCGAAATGTGATACGCAATCGCAGGCGATTTCTGCCAGAGCGTTGGACGGCCGTCGTCCTGGTCGTCTTGCTCGGGGTGTTGCCGTCAAGCCGAGCTGCCTTGCTAACCTACGACGGCTTCGATTACCCACCCTTCGGTCTTGACGGGGCGAACGGCGGCACGAACTGGACGACAAGTTGGGGTCAGTTTCTCGGCAACCAGACCACCTACAGCGTGACCAATATCGCCCTTGTCGATCCCAGCGGATTGCTGTACACGACCACGAACAATGCCTACACGACGGGTGGCTTCACGGGACGCTTTTTTGCGGCTCCGGATGGCTGGGCCGATCCGGGCTCAACGTATTATTGGAGCGTTCTCATCCAACCCAACAACACGCCAGCGACGACCAATTATTACGGCCTGCAGATTTTCAGCAACAACCTGAACACCGGTCATGGTGTCGACCTCTTTGTCGGCAAGAATGGGGACGGTATGAATTGGGGGATGCAGGCGGGAGTGGGTACGGACGCATTCTCCAGTGTGGCAGCCACGCTCAATCAAACCGTATTGTTGGTCGTGCGTGTTGATTTTAACGGTCCCGGCGTGCCCGATGTTTTCAAGCTGTATGTGAACCCGACGCCGGGTAACCCCGAGCCGGTGACGCCGGATGCGACGATCACCAATGACATTGGCACCCAGGACGGCATCGCCCTGAACACGGGCAACGGCGGCGCCGCCAGTTTTGGCCAAATCCGCATTGGTTCGACCTTCGTCTCGGTGACGCCGACGACGCCGACATTGGATCCCGACATCGTGGCCTATGAGCCATTCGATTACGGAGACGGCGTGCCGACGCCGCTCATCAATCGGAACGGAGGCTTCGGATGGGATAACGTTACCTGGGGACAGTACCTGAACAACGCTTTCAACTATACGATTACCGCCGGCAGCCTGGCGGATCCCTCCGGCCTGCTGGTGACCGGCGGAAACAAGACAACTTGTACGATTGGAGGCGACGCGGGACGATTCAATCTGTTTCCAAGCTTCGGCGCCGCCGGCTCGACGGCCTACTGGAGCGTCCTGGTACGTCCGGAGAACACACCGACGACAACCAATTTTTATGGCCTCAGCATCTACGCTTCGTCGGGGCACCCCGGTCTACTGGCCGGCAAGAATGGTTCCGGCATGAACTGGGGCATCGAGGCTGGTATTGGCACGGATGCGTATTCCAGCGTCGCCTGCACACTAAGCCAAACCGTGTTTCTCGTCGTGCGCGGAGATTTTGGCACGACCAATGACACATTCCGGCTGTACGTCAACCCGACGCCCGGCGCTCCTGAGCCGGTGACAGCCGATGCGACCCTGTCGGATTTTATCGGCACGCAGAACGGCATTAACTTCACGGCCGGCAATGGAGGGATGGCCAGTTTCGATGAAATCCGCATTGGGACGAACTATGCGGATGTGACGCCGGCAGTGCCGGTGATTGTGACGAATGCATTCAACATTGCATCCATTGCGATCACCAATACGGTTCCGTATCCCGGCGTCGTCCTGACGTGGAATACCACGGCGGGGACCACCAACGCCGTGCAAGCCACGAATGGATCGGGCGGCAACTATAATGCGAGTGGCTTCGCCGATATCAGTGCGCAGATGATCATCCCGGGCACCGCCGGCAGCGCCACCACCGCGAGCTTCACGGATGCGTCGGCCGCGACCAACAGGCCGGCACGTTATTACCGGGTGAGGCAAGTACCGTAATTCGACACGGGATCAAACTGGGGAGCGCGACTGTCACGAGATTACAAGCACGGCAACAAGAACGACAAAGCCGGCGTTCACGACTCGGTGAATTCATCGTCGGTCGCGCTCCCAGCACCCAAGCAACTGCCATGAAACCGCGCATGATAAGTCGACCAACCACGAATCTTTGAGTTTGCAATGCCACCGCTCATTACACCTGCCGATCTGACCAGACAACCAGCCCGTCCCTTTAGCCGCGGCAAGTCGAGACGGCCTCGCAAGGCGTATTCGTTTCCCAAACAGTTTGTTTGGGGCGCATCGACAGCGGCGGCCCAGGTCGAGGGCGCAGCGTTGGAGGACGGCAGGGGAGAGTCGATCTGGGATCGGTTCGCTCAGACCCGCAAGATTGATTCGCCCGCAGTGGCCTGCGATCATTATCATCGCTACTGCGAGGACGCGGCCCTGCTCAAGACGCTCGGCATCGCGAATTATCGGCTGTCGGTGTCGTGGCCGCGCGTGTTCCCTCATGGCGATGGCGAGGTCAACCTGAAGGGGTTGGATTTCTACGACAGACTGGTCGACGTGTTGCTGGAGAACGGCGTGACCCCGTGGATAACGTTGTATCATTGGGACCTGCCGCAGGCGCTCGAAGACAAGGGCGGCTGGCGTATGCGGTCCACGGCACAGGCGTTTGGGCGGTACACTTCCTTCGTGGTGCAGCGGCTCGGCGACCGGGTCAAGCATTGGATGTCGTTGAACGAGATCCTGCGGTTTGTGCCGTGTGGGTACAGTTACGGATGCGATGCACCAGGGGCGACGGAAACGCCGGCGGTGATCAACCAGATTTATCATCATACGCTGCTCGCTCACGGGTATGCGGTCGATGCGGTGCGACGGTTTGGCGGACGTGGCGCGCGCATTGGCCTGGCGCACAATCCGCCCACGCCCGTGCCGGTCGCTGAGACAGAGGACGACATCGCAGCGGCGCGATCGGAATATATCCGGGAGAACGAGCAGGTCATGGGACCGTTGTATCTCGGCGCCTACCCCGAAGCATTTCTGAAAAGGGCGGGTGCGGACGCGCCGAAGCTGGAGCGCGGCGACCTCGAATTGATCTCGCAGAAGACGGATTTCCTCGGGCTGAATGTTTACTTTGGCGAATTTGTGCGGCAAGGCGCGGACGGCCGGGCCGAGCGGGTCGCGCTTCCTAGTCAGTATCCAAAGGCGGACATTTCGTGGCTCAACATCGTGCCCCAGGCGATGTATTGGGCGGTGCGTCACGCGCGGGAGACGTACGGGGTCCAGACGCTCTACATCACGGAAAACGGCGCACCGTACGTCGATCAGGTCCTGGCAAGTGGGGAGATTCACGATCTGGGACGACGAGAGTATCTGCGAAACCATCTGATCTCGTTGCATCGCGCCGTTCACGAAGGCTTCGATGTGCGCGGGTATTTTGTGTGGTCGTTGCTCGACAATTACGAATGGACGGACGGGTACAGCAAGCGTTTCGGACTCGTGTACGTCGATTACAGGACGCTTCAGCGAACCCCCAAACTCAGCGGCTACTGGTATTCCAAGGTGATCGAATCAAATGCGGTTGTTTAAGTCGCGATGAAGCAGACGAGACCATCAGGGACAATGGCGCGGCACAAGCCGAAGGCATTCACGTTGATTGAGTTGCTGGTGGTGATCGCCATCATCGGCATCCTGGCGGCGATGCTGTTGCCGGCGCTGAGCAAGGCGCGCAAGACCGCCCAAAAGGCGACCTGTCTCAACAATATCAGGCAGATCCTGACGGCTTGCACCATGTACGCCAACGACAACGACGACTGTCTGCCATTTGGCGCCACGTTTACCGGAGACGTCGGGTATTTTATTGCGGACACGGCTGCGGATCCGTTCATCCAGGATATCATCGGCCCGCAGATCGCCAACCTGCCCAATCACATCCAGCAGGAATTCAAGTGCCCGAATGTGCAGATCATCCCGAACACAAGCGATCCGTATTGGTTGATGCACACGAATTCGTGCGATTATCGGTACAATTGCTATTGGGCAGCGCACGATACCAAGTACGGCGCATTGAAAGCCGGCACGTCGCCAGGGCGACGCCTTGGGAACGTCATCAATCCTTCGACAGCCATTCTTATTTCCGACATGGCGTGGCCGAACTGGCAACCGGGCTGGCTCCCGCACGATGGATTAAACTGCGGATACGTGGATGGGCACGCCGAGTGGATTTCGTCCGCGGTATTCTTCAAGTTGGATACTGACGTGGGGCAGGATTTGCTCACACCCTTTTACGCCACGGGCTGGCGGTAGTAGTTTTCTGTCGCTCGACTCTCGTCCATTCCAAGTTTGAACTTGAAGGATGCGATGGGTTGTTCTCCACCTCAAAGTCCCGGGGCAACGCGGGCGACCGGGCCCCCTCGTGGGGGGGTAAACCGTCCTTCTTGGGGCGGCCCTTCTCCCGGTCGACACCGCGGAGCTGGCACTCAGAAGTTTAATGCCCCATCCGGGTTGCCATCGGACATCGGACCGCCGTCTCCCTGATCCGTCGGGGGGTCTGGACGAGGTCCCATGAACTCGTCAGGCGTGAGCTTGCCGTCACCGTTCTTATCGAGGGTCTTCAGCGCCGCGGACGCGTTGGCGATCTCGTTGGAATCGATCACCCCATCATGGTTGGCATCGAGTGCTCGGACGATAGCCGGAGCCGGCGGACGATGCCCGTCCATACCATCTGGTGGCATATTGCCGGGACGAGGTCCCATGAATTCGTCAGGCGTGAGCTTGCCGTCACCGTTCTTATCGAGCGTCTTTAGCGCTGCGGACGCGTTGGCGATCTCGTTGGAATCGATCACCCCATCATGGTTGGCATCGAGTGCGGTGACCACCAGCGGCAGCGACGGCCGGCGACCGTCGCCGTCGGGTCCGCCGAATGGCGGCGGACCTCCTTCGTCCTGGGCTGTAGCTCCAAACGCTGACATGCAAACGGCCAGTGCGGTGACAATGATTACTTTTTTCATCGTGTTGCTCCCTTCGGTTCTTGTGTCGGCAGGGACGCTCCCTTCCGAACGTTCTACTCGTATTCAACATTGTCATCGTGACAGGACGACAAGAGACCGCATTACAAGAACGTCATCCGGTATGGCAAACGGTCTGACGCTGCTCCGTCAGATGGCTGATCACATTGCGTTCGCTCGGGAATTGTTCCGACAAAACACGCCCAACTGTTCCGTCGCGAGCTGAATGGTCGTATCCCATTGGCCCGTTGCAGGTTGGCGTAGCAAACGCATGGTGGGATACCAAGGGGTATCGGAGCGATGCAAAAGCCAGCGCCAATCCGGGCAGCATGGCAGGAAGATCCATGTCGGCTTCCCCATCGCACCGGCAAGATGGGCGACTGCCGTGTCCACGCTGATGACCAGATCCAGCTGTCCGATCACTGCCGCGGTATCATGGAAATCCTTGAGCTGCCCGCCGAGATCGACAACCCCAGGCAGCGAGCGCAGAACCGCCACGTCGCCTGGCGGCACCGGCGTCTGAAGGCTGTAGAATGTGATCCCGGGAGTTTGGAAAAGCGGAACGAGTTTCTCCAGAGCGATGGAGCGCGCGGCATCGTGGTGATGTTTCGGATCACCCGCCCATGCCAGGCCCACTTTTCGATGGCCGTCGGGCGCGGGCGGCAAAGTGTCGCCTGGCGGCTGACGAATATAGGACACTTCATTCGGAATCGTGTCCAACGAGGTCCGGAAAACGCGCCCTAGGCTCATCAAGGGAACGTAACAATCGAATGCCAGCGGATTTTCTCCCACCGCAATCGTTGCGTCCGCAAAACCGCAGAATTGAAACAGGCGCCGTAATGGCTCCTGGCATTCCAGGATCACCCGCGCGGCGCGCGTGCGCGCTGCCCGGACATATCGCACGAACTGGATCATGTCGCCGAACCCCTGCTCGGCATGCACGAAAAGAGTTTGTTCCGGAATCGGTTCTCCATCCCAGACTGGCTGCGGATACGGCCGGGATGCGGTCCTTTGACCGTCCCGGCACCAGCGCCATTCGTACTCGCGAAAGCCTTCTTCCAAACGACCAGCCGCCAACAGAGCGATCGCGCGATTGCGATGGGTCCGCGCATGGTTGGGGTCGACTCCCAGGGCGCGGTCGTAGGCGGCAATGGCCTCTTCGGTGCGATTCAAATCCTTGAACGTCGTCCCGAGATTGTTCCACGACTCGTGATCCCGTGGGTTCAACTCCACCGCCGTCCGATACAGGGAAAGCGCCCGTTCCGTTTGTCCCATCCGGTAGCAGGCGTTGCCCATGCTGTAATACGTATCCGCGCACCGTGGATCCAACTGGATGGACCGGGCAAAATAGTCCATCGCAAGATGATTCTCGCCCATCGCAGAATAGGCGCATCCGAGTCCGCTAACAATCTGCGCCGATTCGGGCTGAAACGTTGCGGCCCGAGACAGCCAGCGAACGGCCTCCTCGTCGCGACCCTCCTTGTGCAGGACCATTCCCAACAAGAAGCAGACCTGACCATCACCCGGCGCGGCGAGGAGCAGGGCTTGACAGGCAACCTCGGCCTCGTCGTAGTGTCCGGCCTTGTACGCTTCGAACGCCACATCCAATTCACGGTTAAACGACTCCATGAACTATTTCCGTTTCGCTCTCATCGTCTGATGACCGGATGTTACCGCGGACATTGCACCTCATGGCAGTGAAATCTCAATGCGATAAAACTCTTGCGGAGGCAGGGGGTTTGTGTCCGTAACCGAGATCTGGTCGCCGTTGGTCAAAGGACCCGTATAAGTAATCAGGGGCAACCAGACGCCGCCGACCAGATCCGTGCAAAACTGTGGGGTGTAGGTTCGCCCGCTCGCCATCGGAATGAACTGCAACTGTTCGGCGGCCGGGTTGGTCGGCATCGAGATGGCGAACAGGAATACGGACGCCGGGTTCGTGGGGTCAAGACCAGCCACGTATTTAAACAGGTTGTTCTGGCCTGTCCCATCGGCGTCGGCGCTGGCAGCGGCAATGGCGCTGTTGGTACTGTTGAAGTATTGGATCTGCCAAGCCTCGAACGGCGTCAAGACGCTGATACAATTGGTCTGTGAATTGGTGTTCGATCCGCCGGGGCCGCTGACGATTTCGGTTACTGTGTAGATACCAGTCGCGTCGTAAATATAGGCAACAGTGTCGGTCATGGTATTCTTCGTGCCGCCATCTCCGAAATCCCAGAACCGGTTGGTGATATTACCGGTTGATGTATCCGCGAAAGTTACGATCAGTGGCGCCGCGCCGATGGCGGGAGTCGCCGTGAAGCTGGCAATTGGTGGAGAGGGTAGTACCTCAATGTAATCGAATTGGGTGTTGGTGCTTGAACCACCCGGGCCGGTGACAACCTCGGCCACGGTGTAGATGCCGGTTGAACCGTAAGTGTACACGATGGTATTGGTGGTCACATTCGTGGTGTTGCCATCGCCAAAGCTCCAGAACCGGTTGGCGATCGAGCCGGTCGATGTGTCCGTAAATGTCACAGCCAGTGGCACGTCGCCACTGGTAGGGCTTCCCGTAAAAAGTGCCGATATCCCGGCGCACACTCCACCTCCGTCGACGTAACACGGAAGCCCCGCGACACTGACGGTGAAATTGTTGCAGTCGTAACCGGCGAAAGCCGCGTTCACGACAACCGTGAAATTCGTGTTGGCGGGGACATTGAACGAGTATGACAATGCCTTTGAGTAAAAAACATATCCGATGTCGGCCAAGTAGTTTGCACACACGCTGCTCGGGTTAAAATGGCCCAGATAGGCTGTCGAGGCGATGCAGTCCGGGTAGCCGCAGGCGTTGGACACGGTCACGGACACGCAGACCGACTCGCTGCTGATGTTGGTGAATGAATAGGCCTGATAGGCCAGACTCCCTTCCGAGTAGATGCCGGGGCAGGTCGTGGAAGCGGAGCAAGTGGTGGGATCACCATCGTAGTAGACTTCGTTCACCTGTGTCGCAGAACTCGCGCTCAGGCCGCCCGTCACCTGCGTGGCCTGACACGCCGTACACGTGGGCAGCGTGAGTGTATTGGTCGCAGAGCGGCCGTTATATGACAATACCCATGACAGGGAAACGGGCGTGCCGCAGATAAAAGATGGTGAGGTGCTGATCTGGAACGGTGTGGCGTTGGTGGCGACCCCGCCCGCGGCAAGATTCGGGTACGTCGAAGCGGATTGAGTGATCGTGACTCCCGCCGTGGTGGTGGACAGTGTCGCGTTCACCGCGGTGGCAGCCGATAGGCCAATGTTCTGGACAATCAGGTTGAGAGAATTGCATTCGTCCGCGTCAATAACGTCGTTGCCATTGCCGCCACTGACGGCTGAGACGGTGAGCATCAGGTAGGCGTTCGTTAACGGGCCGGCGAGAGTATTGATCAGGTTGGTGCCGGTTGGCGAGCCCCAGCCGGTACAGAGATCATAGCCGGTCGTCGCGGTGTAGGCGCTGGGACTGTTGCTCCATTCGTTGTTGCCGCTGGTGACGTCATGGAAGCAAGCGCTGTAGATTGTCCCGGTGCCGATTGCATAGAGAGCCGGGTTGAGGAAGCCCACTGCCGACTTGCCATTGGCCGCTCCCTGCTGATTGATCAGCGCGGTAAACGCTGCCCACAGCGGCGCGGCGCAGCTTGTGCCTCCAAACCAGTTGGTGGTGCCGTTCCCGTAGGCCACAAACACATGATCCCCGACCATGGCAACGTCGGGAAAATTGCGTCCTGTCTTCAAGCCCAGGTTGTTGGTGCTCACGCCCTGCTGCCATGTCGGTATCGCATAGTAGGCGCTGTACCCACCGCTGCTGCCGACGCCGTTCTCCGAAGAACCGTATTCGACTCCCCAATTCCACACGGTTTCGGAAGTCCAGTTGTTCGTCGGGCCACTGGTCGACAATGTCGTTCCGCCGACACTGGTCACGTAGGCGCTCTCGGATGGTGTGCCGTACCCGGTTGTGCTGTCGGCAGTTGAGCCGGGATACGCATCGCTGTCGCCGGAGGCTACGAAGAACGACTGCCCCTGGGCGGCCATCTGAATGAAAATGTTGTCGGTCGACGCGCTCGGGCCGCCGGTCCAGGTCCACGAACAACTGATCTGGTTGGCGGCATCGTCGCTGGCGATTCGGCTCAAGACGTCATTCGGGATGAAATCGTTGGGATTTCCTTCATAGACGAGCAGTCGGGAGATTCCCGGCGCCATGGCGTTGACCATTTCGATATCCAAGGATACCTCACCGTTGCCACTGAGAGTGCCGGTGGTGGGGACACCGCTGAATCCATCCAGCAGGATATTCGTCACGATAAGGGCGCGGTAGTCCGGCGAGGCTTTGATAGCGGGTGATATCGGACGCATAGTAGCCGTCGAACTGCACAAGCGCCACACTCTGCCCAACGCCCGTCAACGGGGTCCCGGGAACGTAGGCCGCACGGAAATCATATCCCCTATACTGGCCGCCGAGCGCCGAGCCGCTATCCGGTCTGGGCACCGACGCCGCAGCAAGCTCTCCTCCCCGGTGGCTGTTGGGATGCGGACGCGCAAAGTTGCTTAGCCCGCTGACATCGACGATTTTCAATCCGGATGGGACCGACGGCTCGACATCCGGAGCGTAAAATGTCCGCGCTTCGCCTGGATGTTGATATTCGAACAGCCTGACTTGAAACGCGCGCTCGATGTCCGCGGCGGTTGCGCGCACATCCAGCAGCAGGCGATCGGGATCCGCACCGGTCACCTGAAAGCCGTTGGCCGTTGCGAACGCGATAACCTGTTCGTAGTCGTCTTCCGTCGGGCCGAATTTCTCGGTGAATTGCTCCGGCGTCAGATACTGATGGAACACCGGACTTGTCGGATCGTACAGCTCCTGAAGGAAGGCTCTGGCGCCATCCGGATCATGCAATGGCACGCCGATGGCCAGATGCAGCACATTCGTGCCGGGAACCCGCTGGATGGGTCGCCGTGCAAAGCTTTTTACTGCTTGTGGAACATGACCGCTTAACGCCTGCCGCTGGGCAGCCTGGACCAGTGTCACAAGCAGCAAGAACACGATGGCGCCCGCCACAGCGTCAAATCCACCCGCGATTCGCCGCCTGGCGACCTTGAGAAACCATCGCGCGTGAACCATGTGTTGAGTTGGCATATCCGCTACATTGCCGACAAGCCATCGCTCGCGGCCTGTCTTCGGGCTGACATTTGACATGTTCGCCATGACGGCAGGACGTGTTACGGGATTACAAAAACGTAATCATCGAGTCATCGCAGCCCGGCACGAGGCCGGCAATCCGCTCGATAGGCTGGTTGGGCAATGACGTCGTCGCCGTGCCTCCGCAGGATGGGAGCAACGCCGGACAAATCGATCTCAAGTTCTTGCCGATTTGTCCGATAACCAAAACTGTATGGGGTGAACCGGGCAATCTTGCCCGTATGTGCAGCGCAGTGCCGCAAGGGTGCATCGCACCCGCCTACGAAAGTGAGTGTGAGTCATGGTATCGTGTATCGGCGGCGCTTCATATGGCGCCTATGACACAACCGCGCTGTTACAGAAGCTCTTCAAGAAATTGGACACGAATGGTGACGGCTCGGTTACGGAATCCGAGTTGAAAACCGCTCTGTCGAGTACGGATTCGAGCGTGAGCGACTCGACGGTCAGTGCCCTGTTTAGTCAGCTCGACACGGATGGGAACGGTTCCATTTCTGAATCCGAATTGGAATCGGCGAGCCAACAGATGGCCGGTCCGCCGCCGCCTCCGCCGGACGGCCAGGGTGGACCCGGGGGGATGTCGGTGTCCGACATGGCGCAGACACTGTTTTCGGCAGCCGACACGGATGGGGACGGGAAGGTGACCGAGTCCGAGTTGGAAGCCGCGATGGAGAAACAACAAGCGCAAATGCAGGGAACCTCCAACCAGTCGACCTTGTCAGCAGCCGACTTTGCAAAAAGGCTGTTTCAGGCAGCTGATACCGACGGGAGCGGGACAATCACCGAGTCGGAACTTGAATCGGCCATGAAACAGGCGCCACCACCGCCGCCAAGCGGTTCGAGCCAGAACGCGTCCGGAAGTGCAACAGGTTACGACAGCACGGGGAACGCAACCGAACAGGCGTTCCAAAGTTTGTGGTCGCTTGTTGCGTGATCGCAATCTCTCCGGCTTGTCCGATACTCTGGATTAGGCAAACCCGCTGGCGGGGCTCTCCGCCGGCGGGGTTTGCCGCTCGTCAGACGTGTCTGACCCGAAGAGACCCGGGAATGTAGGTGCTTCCCTGCTCGAGGCAAGCATCGTCCGCTGATTACTGGGGTGAACAGTGCAGGCAATGCCAGTTCAAGCGGTCGTACCATCCTACGACCCGGGTCCCTCCGAATCGCTTGCGGCCGGCGGTGGCGCGCCGTCCGCAACGCGACGGCAAGTTGAACGGCGCATCGGTCAAACACGGGGGCTTTTTGCACCGTTATCATGACAATGACGGTGCTCCCGGGATTACAAGAATGTCATAATCACATCGGGCATGACGCTGAACGCCACCGGCCGGGGCAGGCCTGACGGCGTCTGTCACACGCTTGGGTCCGCAGCGTGCGTTGGCCCTGCCTTGTTCGCCAGTGGAACCGTGAGAGTAAATGAAATGAGATCGTCGGTCGAGCGATTGAGGACAAGGTCGCCGCGATGCGCCCGGGCGATCTCGCGCGCAAGGCTCAACCCCAACCCGGCCCCGCCCACCCGCCGGTTTCGTGATTCATCCACACGATAGAACCGGTCAAATATTCTTTCCCGGTCCTTCTCCGGAATCGGCGCGCCCGTGTTGCTCAAGGTCAACCGCGCAACTTCGCCTGTTGATTGCAGATCGAAGCACACCGAACCGTTCTCGATATTGTATTTCACGGCGTTACTTGTCATGTTGCGAATGGCTTGGGCCAACAAATCGGCGTCGGCCAAAACACGGATGTCGGAGGCAATCCGTTCCTCGACCCGCAAGTGCGGGGCGATGGCCCTCACATCCTCGATGGAATCCTCCACCACAGCGGACAAATCGACGGGTTCCAGCGACAAAGTCAGCTGTCCAGCATCGGCCCGCGCCAGCAACAGCAGTTTCTGCATGATGGCCTTGAGTCGTTGCACTTCTTCGAGCAGGTCACCGAACCATTGCTGGTTGTCGGAACCCATCGGCGCCCGCTGGATCGCGGCTTCCAGTTCACCCTGCAACACGGTCAGCGGTGTCTGCAGCTCGTGGGCGGCGTCGGCGCTGAATCGCACCGCCTGGTGAAAGCTCTTCTCCAACCGGTCGAGCATGCTGTTGATCACGTCCACGAGTTGACCCAGGTCCGGATCGGCGGACGTTGCAGGAATTCGCTGACCGAGGTCACGCGCTGTAATCCCTGCCGCTGTGCGCGTGATGACCGTAATCGGACGGAGCACCCGCGTCGCCAACAGCCAGCCACCCGCCGCCAACGCGAGCAGCCCGAGCGGTGCAGCAACGAGAAACGCGTTTCGGACACGCGCGGCTTCACGATGATATTCGACCAAATTCGCCCCGATCACGACAGTGACGGAATCGTTACCCAAAATCCCCACGCGCCAATCGCCGGCGGATGTTTGCACCGTTCGGAAGATGGGCGTTTTCATCCGCGTTGACCGTGGCATGGGCAGCCGCGGTCCCCCGGGAGGCCCCGGCATTCCCCCTGGCTCATCGGGCCACCGCGGCATCATTCCAGGGTCATCGGATCCCGGCGACCGCCGCGGTGACATCCATCGCTGATCGCGCGGCAGCCTGCGGTTGGAGAAGTCATTGGTCGGCGCATCGTCGAAAGGAGGTGGCCCCATCCCCATGCCGTCCAGCCGAGCAGGCTCGGGCGGCTGCGGTTGAGCGAATTGCATCGGGGGCAGCGTCATTTCGGCAATCTCCTTCGGGCATTGTGGCGCCTTGTAGAGAGCATTCTTGTCAGTGTCCCAAACACACGCGACGACTTGGTTCGACGAAGCGTCTCCATAGATGATTTGCAGCGATTTGCCGAAATCCTTCCAAAACTCTCCTGGTACCCACCGACGGAGAGGTACGTCACACAACGCGGAAATCTCGCGGTCAACCCGGTCGATTTGCACGCGCTCGATGACGCGGAGGAAGCAAATCCCGAAGCCGACCATCACCGCGCCTGAAATCAACAGCGATAACAAGGCGATTTTGAGACGGAACTTCAACCGTTACTCCTCGATGCGGAACCGGTAGCCGACCCCGCGCACCGCTTCAATTGACGAGGATCCCGTTGGTGTGTCGATCTTGGCGCGCAGCCGGCGAATATACACATCCACCACGTTGGTCTGCGGATCGAAATCGTAGCCCCAAACGTGTTCGAGGATTTGGGTGCGCGTATAGACGCGCCCCGGCGCCCGCATCAGCAATTCCAGCAGGTTAAACTCGCGGGTGGTCAACTCGATTCGCTGTTTGTCCCGCTTCACTTCATGAGTAATCAGGTTCACCACCAACTTGCCGGCGGCCAGTTGGGTCAGTTGGTCTCCGGATGCGCGGCGGACAACCGCCTGGAGGCGGGCAATCAACTCCTCCACGTAGAACGGTTTGGGCAGATAATCGTCAGCCCCGAGATTCAATCCCTCGACGCGCTCGTTGAGTGCTGACCGGGCGGTCAGCAGAATCACGGGGACCGTATTTTTCCGCTCTCGTAACGCCCGCAGAATACTCAAGCCGTCCCGTCCGGGCAACATGATGTCCAGAACGATCGCGTCGTAAGTTTGGTTGGTCGCGCGGGCATAGCCGTCATTCCCTTCTCCGCAGACCTCCACGACAAAGCCCTGCTCCTTCAGTCCTTTCTGGACGAAGGAGGCAATTTTGCGATCGTCCTCCACCACGAGTATTTTCACGGTTCTGACTGATGGCAACATACACCTTGCCCTTTCCGCCAACCAGCGCGGAGTTATTACAATTCTGTAATGAAAATCAAGGATAGGCTTCCGGCTGGCCCGGAACAGGGCTGGCGGGTAAGCATCGGCGGCGCGCAACTTCACGTCCTTGGAGTGTCTCGTTGCGGACAGGGAATAAAGCAGAGGCGGCAGTTTGTGCGAGAATCAACAAGCCGCTCGCGCGGCGCCATTCCGTCTTGATAACGAGTTTGTCTTCGGACTAATCTGGCCGCCTCGACAGGGAAACAGAGGGTTGCGCAATGCGCTGATGAACAACTCGCTTGATATTTCGAACCTGCCCCCTTCATCGATTCAGCCCGACACCGACTCCGCCGTCACCGAGCAGCAATGGAAATGGTCTGCACTCGCCGGCATGGCTTCTTATCTGGACGCGGGCTCGATTGTCGCACTTGGAGCAGGCTTGTCTCTCTTTCAAACCAGGTTCAAGCTGAGCGACGGCGCGGTCGGCGCGTTGCAGGCGATTGGGCCCAACGCCATTGGTTGCGCGCTCGGCGCGTTTCTTGGCGGCTGGCTCGGTGACAAGCTCGGCCGTAAACGAATCTATCAATACGACCTCCTCGTTTATGCCGCCGGTATTCTCTGCATCGCACTCGCCACCAACCGGGACGCCCTCTTCCTCGGAACGTTCGTGGTCGGCCTTGCCGTCGGCGCGGACGTGCCCACGTCGCTCGCGCTGGTCGGCGAGTTCGCGCCGGCCAAAGCGCGTGGTAAATTGCTTGGGTTCACGCAGGTAGCCTGGTGTCTGGGACCGTCGATTGTACTTTGGCTCGCGCTGGCATTGTCACGGCTCCAGTTGCTGGGCATCCGGATTGTCTTCCTGCACCTGTTCGTGGTGGCGATCGTCACCTGGGCGCTCCGAAGGAGCCTGGCAGAGTCGGCGCGCTGGGTGGCCGCGAAAGCCAGCCTGGCTGTCCACCATAAGGCGAGCGCGCTCTTCTCCGGCCCCAACCTGCGAGCTATTGTATGGACGGCGACCATCTACCTCTTCTGGAATCTCGCCGCCGGCACCGCCGGGGCTTTCAATTCTTACATCATCAGCACGCATAGCGCCGGCAGTCAGGCTCTCGGCGTCGGCCTGCCCAGCGTGGCGTTCGTTACGATGATGGTGGTGACAGTCACGGTGTTCATGCGATTCTCCGACCGGAGCTATGCCACCCGGAAATTCCTGTGGGCCATCGGCGCGGTCACGCAGATTTTCGCGTACGGACTGCTGATCGTCATGCCCTTCAGCATCCCGGTGATTGTCGCAAATATCGTTCTGTTTGCCGGGGGCGCCTCCCTTGCGGGGGAAGCCTTCTACAAGGTCTTCAGCCAGGAACTCTTCCCCACAATGTTGCGCGGGACGGCCCAAGGCTTTACCTTCGGCCTCGCCCGGACCGCCGTTGGCATCTGGAGCTTCTTCGTGCCGGCGCTATCCAATCAGGGCATCGGCATGCTCGCCACACTGCTGACCCTCTTCCTTGTTATGAGTGGCGCAGTCGGCTTCTTCTTTATGCCCGATACCTCCGGCAAAACGCTGGAGCAGATCGAAACCGAGCGTGCCGACACGTGAACTCGTCAGACCAATCCGACCATGTCCGAGTCCATCATCTCCGTTGCGAATACCTTGTCAATCCGCTCGGCCTCGACGAACGCGCCCCGCGCCTGAGCTGGTGCATCGAGTCCCGCCGTCGTGGCGCGCGTCAGGTTGCATATCGGGTGTGTGTTGCGAGCTCCCCCGAGAAGCTCGATGCTGGCGAGAGTGATTTCTGGGACAGCGGCCGCGTCGAAACCAACCAGACTACGCACATCGCCTATGCTGGGCGGTCATTGCGTTCGCGTGATGCGTGCCACTGGTGCGTCGAGGTTTGGGACGACAACGGCGACACTATCCGCTCCGCATACTCGTCTTGGACAATGGGGCTGCTGGAAGCATCCGATTGGTCAGCCCGCTGGATTGCCGCCGACCCCGAGATCATCCGGCGAGATGCCGGAGCGATAGCGCCAACACTCACCGAGCCGGGCACGCCGGCCCTGTTCCGCAAGGAATTCGAGGTCCGCTCTCCCATCAAACGCGCCACGCTTTACGCCAGCGCCTGCGGCCTCTTTGAGCTGCGAGCCAATGGCTGTCGTATCAGCGAGGACGTTTTTGCGCCGGAGTGGACCGATTACGACAAGCGCATTCACTACCGTACCTACGATGTGACGAAACGGCTTGAGTCGGACAAGAATGTCCTGGCCGCCACTCTCGGTGACGGCTGGTGGAGCGGTTACGTCGGCTGGCAGTCGACTCGCGCCCGATACGGCAGCTTGCAGAACAGCCTGCTGGTTCAGCTCGAGCTTGAACTTGTCAATGGTGAGCGGCTCAGGGTCAGCACCGACGAGACCTGGGCCTGCAATACCGGACCGATTCTCAGTTCCGATCTCATGATGGGGGAAGTCTACGACAGCCGTCGCGAACACAAGGGATGGGACCGCGCCCGGTTCGACGACAAAAACTGGCTCCCCGCCCGAATAGTCACCGCGCCGGCGGCGCCGCTTGTGGCCCAGAGATCAGAGCCGGTACAAATGGTGGAGACAATCACGCCGGTTTCGGTAAATGAAATACGCCCCGGGGTATTCATTTATGACCTCGGCCAAAACATATCCGGCTGGGTCCGTTTACACGTCAACGCTCCCGCGGGTACCCGGGTTCAACTTCGCCACGGCGAACGTCTGACCGGAGATGGCATGCTCTACACGGAAAACCTCCGACGCGCGAAGGCCACCGATGTGTACACTTGCCGGGGTGACCAACAGGAAGTGTGGGAACCGCATTTTACTTTTCACGGTTTCCAATACGTCGAACTCAGTGGATTGTCCGTTGCGCCTGATAAGGATGCCATCACAGGCTGTGTTATTCGCTCCGCCACGTCACCGGCCGGCCAATTCGAGTGTTCGCACCCTGGTGTGAACCGGCTCTGGTTGAATGGTCTCTGGTCGCAGCGGGACAATTTCCTCAGCGTACCCACTGATTGTCCACAACGCGACGAACGTCTCGGCTGGATGGGCGATGCTCAGGTCTTCCTGCGCACCGCATCCTACAACATGGACGTGGCAGCCTTCTTCACCAAATGGATGATCGATGTTGAAGACGCGCAGACCGCCGATGGCATTTTCCCCGATACCGCCCCCCGTTTGCGCGAGGGCGAGGATTTCGTCGGTCTCGACGGACTGGGTGGCGCGGCTGGTTGGGCCGATGCCGGCATCATCGTGCCGTGGACCATCTGGCGCATTTATGGCGACAGGCGGATCATCGAACGCCATTGGAAAGCGATGACGGCCTGGCTGGATTGGATCGAACGCCACAATCCCGACGGCTTGCGCGTACACGAGCTCGGCAACAACTATGGCGACTGGCTCTGCATTCCGAGCGACACGACATTTCGTACCCACTCGCCGATGAAGAATCTGCTGGCGACGGCCTACTGGGCCGATGACGCGGCGAAAATGGCTCGCATGGCGCACGTGCTTGGTCGCGAGAGAGAGGCAAACCATTTTCAGGATATGTTTGAACGGGTGCGCGCTGCGTTTCAGAAGGAGTTTCTTCGCGAGGACGGCCGGCTCACTGTCGAGACGCAAACCGCCTACCTGCTGGCGCTGGCGTTCAATCTGTTGCCGGACGGTGTGGGTGCGCGCGCCGCCGAACATCTCGTCGAAAACATTCACGCCCTCGACTGGCATCTGAGTACTGGTTTTATCGGCGTCAGCCATCTCAACCCTCAATTGACGCTTGCTGGTTATGCCGACGTTGCCTACCGTCTTTTGTTGCGCGATGATTATCCGTCGTGGCTTTATCCGGTCAAACACGGTGCGACGACGATCTGGGAGAGATGGAACGGCTGGACGGCGGAAGACGGTTTTTTCGACCCGCAGATGAACTCATTCAACCATTACTCGCTCGGCTCGGTGGGTGAATGGCTGTTCCGTCATGTTGCCGGGATCGAACTCGATCCCAATGTCCCTGGCTTCCAGAGGTTCGTGCTGCGTCCGTTTCCGGGCGCGGGCCTCGATTTCGTGCGTGCAAGCTATCGCACGATGCACGGAGAAATTGCGAGCGAGTGGAACCGGGCCGGTGACAAGCTCGCGTGGACGATCCGCATCCCCGCGAACACGACCGCTCGCGTGCATGTGCCGAGCAAGCCGGGAACCGGAGTAACCGAAAGCGGTGAGCCAGTTGAAAGGGCTGATGGTCTTCGCGTAACGGGCCGCGACGAATGGTTTCTCATCTGCGATGCGGTGTCGGGAACATACGTTTTTGCCAGCATCTGGAAGGATTAGACGCATGAGAAATACTTCACGGAGGGCGGTGGTTGCCGTCCTTGCCTTACTGCTGGCGATGATCGCCCCGCAACGTGGGTTTGGCACGGATCCCGCCACACCAATTGACGCCGAGACTCTGCGCGCGTGGTCGGCGCCGTTTCGCAATTGGCATTACTGGCCCAACCACGTTATCCCCTCAAGTCCGTCATTGCCGGGCGCGACGAACATCTTCGGCACCGACATCCCCACGGTGTTCCAGATTCCCGGGGACGAGAAATGGTACATGAGCTTCGTGGCATTCGACGGGTTGGGCTATCAATCGTACGTGGCCGAGAGCGCCGACCTGTTGCACTGGGGCAACTACCGACTGGCCATGGGGTATGGACCGAAAGGCGACTTCGATCACGGCGGACGGGTGATCGGCGGATTTCTGCTAGAATCGTACGACCTGAAATCGGCGCGGTTGCTGAAGAAGCGGGATGGAAAATTCTGGTCGCTGTACGGCGCTTACCCACTGCAGGGTGGGTACGAACTGCGGCCCGGCTCGGAAGGATTGGCGGTGAGCGATGACGGGCTGATGTGGCGCCCTGTGAGGAACCAACCGGTGCTTTCCACATCCGATCCCGATTGTGGCGAGTGGGAAAAGAGCTGCATTTATCAACCGTGGCTGGTCGAACACAACGGACGATTCTTTGATTTCTACAACGCGGCGAATGGTTCGCGCGAGCAGACTGGTGTGGCGTTCTCGACGGATTTGATCCACTGGATAAGGTACGCGTCGAATCCGGTCGTTCGTCTCCGGCCTGGTGGGTATGATTCAGGGTTCGCTTCCGACCCGAAGGTTTATCGCGACGGTGATCACTGGACGATGTTCTACTTCGGCGTGGGCCACAGTGGGGCGCACATCATGATTGCGTTTTCGCGGGACCTGCTTCATTGGACGGCCGATCCGGAACCCTTGTACAAAGCGGGTGGAAATCCCAGCGGGCTCGACAAACGCTATGCCCACAAGGTGACACTGGTGTACAATCTGAAAAGCGACACGTACTACATGTTCTACAACGCGGTACCAGGTCAGAAGGGAACCGTGACCGAAGGCCGCGGCATTGGTTTGATCACGAGCAAGCCGCTTGAGCAATGACATCACCTGCGAAATGTTTTTCGCCGTGAGAAGGAAATTCACAAGCATGACCGGGTTTCGACTCCTGATCGTCGGCGGGCTGCTGGCGTTCGCTCTTTCCGCGACCGCCCAGGAGCGAGCAGCCACCGAATTCTGGATTTCACCGGACGGAGCCGATACGAATGCGGGCACACAGGAGCATCCCTTGGCATCCGTGAGCATGGCATTGCGCAAGGTGCGGGAGTTGCGGCGACTGAAAGATCCCTCCGTAAAGAGCGGGGCTCGGATCATTCTTCGCGGAGGAGTTTATCCACTGACCAGCCCATTGCTTGTCCGTTCAGAAGACTCCGGCACAAAAGTAAGCCCGACAATCATCGAAGCAGCCGCCGGCGAACAGCCAGTTTTGAGCGGCGGGGTCGCGGTTGGCGGTTGGGCGAAACCGCAGGGTGAGATTCCGGGCTTGCCAGCAATCGCCCAAGGAAACGTCTGGGTCGCCAATGTGCCAACGTTCGGTGGTCGACCTCTCGGATTCCGCCAGCTTTGGGTCAATGGATCGAAGGCAATTCGGGCAAGGCACCCCAACGGTAATGCGCTGGCGCCACTTCTTGGTTGGAACAGTGAGAATGAAGACGCTTGGATTTCGCCGACTCTGGTACCATCGATTCACAGCGTGTCGGGCCTGGAGATGGTGATCGATCAAGTATGGGAAATCGCCATGCTCCGGATCAAATCCTTGCATGTCGAAGGCGACAGGGCGCGAGTGAGTTTCGAGCAACCCGAGAGCAGGCTTGAATTCGGGCATCCCTGGCCGCCGGTCATCGTGACCACGAATTACCATGCGCCGTTCTTTCTGGCCAATGCGATCGAGTTCCTGGATCAACCGGGTGAGTGGTTCGCAGATATGGCGGCAGGGAAGATCTATTACTGGCCACGTCCGGGTGAGGACATGGAGCGCGCGAAAATCGTTGTGCCCGCCCTGGAATCGCTCGTGCAAATCAAAGGCAGTTTGGACCGGCCAGTCTCCAACCTGCGTTTCAAAGGAATCGGCTTCTCGCATACGACGTGGATGCGACCATCTTTGGCCGGGCATGTGCCGCTCCAAGCAGGAATGTTTCTGCTCGATGCGTACAAGCTGTCGCCGCCCGGAACGGCCTATGCACACGGTCTCGACAATCAGGCGTGGATTGGTCGCCCACCGGCGAGCGTTTCGGTTCGTGGCGCGCACGATCTTTTGTTTGAGCGCTGCCGGTTTGAGCACACGGCCTCGGCGGGTCTGGATTTCCAGTCGGGCACGCATGACGACCTCGTGGAGGGCTGCGTGTTTCACGACATCGGTGGCAACGGCATTCAGATCGGCCATTTCTCCGATGCGGGAGTCGAGACGCATATTCCATACAACCCGAAGGACGAACGCGAGATTTGCCGTCGCGAGAGGATTGCCAACAACCTGATAACAGATTGCGGCAATGAAGATTGGGGATGCGTTGGTATCGGCGTCGGCTACGGGCGGGAAATCAGCATCGAGCATAACGAAATCAGCCATCTGCCCTACACGGGCATCAGCGTCGGCTGGGGCTGGATGAAGGCCAGTAATTGCATGAGTAGAAACTTTATTCATGCCAACCACGTCCATCATGTCGCCGAACGCCTTGGGGACACGGCAGGCATTTACACCCTCTCCGCACAACCAGGCACGGTCGTCAGCGAGAACTCGATCCATGACATCCAAATGAGTCCTTACGTTCCTGACCCCGACCACTGGTTCTATCTTTATCTTGATGAAGGTTCGTCGTTCATGACTGTGCGTGATAATTGGTGTCCGACAGAGAGATTCATGAAGAACGCCAATGGTCCCGGTAACCGATGGCAGAACAACGGTCCGACGGTTTCACAACGGATCAGGGACGCCGCCGGACTCGAACCAGCTTTCCAAGACTTGCTTGCGACCGATTAGTAGAAGCGGCCTCCTATCGGGGGCTTCGGGATGTCACGGACGCGATCTCTGGGTGTGGCGCGTCGTCAAACAGCTCAGCGGTTCACACTGTGAAGCGCGATAGCCGATTCTCTCAATCCGTTGGATTCCGCATGGAGCGTGATTCTGCCCGGTGTGCCTGCCTTGGCGCGGACAATAACGAGACAAAGCCCGTTGAATGCTTCCCGTTCTTTCGACTGGAAGGATACGTGGCTTGTGGCGTCGCCGTTGTCGGTCGCGACAATCTCGCCCGGACCTTCCACGGAGAAGCGAATCAGGTTCTTCGCACGGGGCGCCATCAGGCCATCTTTGTCTTCGACGGTTACGGTGAGAAATGCGAGGTCCTTTCCGTCCGCACGGAATTTGGCGCGATCGGCGCTTAGCGTGAGCTTTGCCGGAGGACCAGCGGTTCGCACGGTGTCGACCGCCCATCTCCTGCCGTTTTTGTAGGCGACAGCTCTGAGGGTGCCGGGTTCGTAGACCACCTGATCCCAGCGGAGACGGTATTCGTGCGGTTCCATTTTCTTTCGGCCGAGGGATTTGCCATTGAGGAAAAGCTCGGCTTCATCGCCGGAGGTATACACTTGCACCGGTGTGATCTGACCGACACGCTCGGGCCAGTTCCAATGCGGCAGGATGTGCGCCATTGGCAAATCCGGGCGCCAACGCGCCTGGTAAAGATAGAACCGATCTTTTTTGAAGCCGCAGAGGTCGAGAATGCCGAAATACGAACTGCGCGATGGCACCTCGATCTTGCCCGATGCTCTCAATTCGTCGTCCATCTGCTCCTGGGCGCCTGGTTGCGTGAAAACCAGCTGGTTGGTGCTGGCGCGGTCGTAGGGCGTCGGCTCGCCCAGGTAATCAAAGCCGGTCCAGACAAATTCTCCGGCAACGAACGGATTCTCATCTTGGCCCTTGAACTCCGCGTCTGGTGGCATCGCCCACGGGGGTGCGGAAACATCGTATGAGGTTACCTGAAAATCAGCGCACCCCTGTTTTTTGTCATCTGTGACAGGGAAGAAATACTCGCCGCGTGAACTGATGCAAGAAGAAGTCTCACTCCCGAAGAGCGGCAAGCCGGGGTTATTTGTTCGAAACTCGGCGTATCCAAACGGCTTGTAATTGTAACCGAACACATCCACGACCCTCTGAAATCCGTTCGTACTGGCCGCGATCGTGTGAAGCGCCGCCGTGACCGGTCGGGTGGAATCCTCTTCGTGCACGAGTGCTGCCAGTTGCGCGGCGAGTTTCCAGCCGTCGTGTTGATATTGTTCGTAGATCTCATTACCGATGCTCCAGAGAACGACACACGGGTGATTGCGGTCGCGATGGATGAGGGCACGCAAATCCTTCTCGTGCCAGTTGTCGAAGACCAGATGGTAATCGCCCGGACGCTTTTGCCTCTCCCAACAATCGAAGGCCTCGTCCATAACGATGAAACCCATCCGGTCGCACAAATCGAGCAGCTCTGGCGCGGGAGGATTGTGGCTGGTGCGAATCGCGTTGCAGCCCATTTCCCGCAACAACTCAAGGTGACGTTCCAGTGCGCGCGTGTTGACCGCCGCGCCCAAAGCGCCCAGATCGTGATGCAGACAAACGCCGTTGATGCGCAGGCGTTGGCCATTCAAAAGAAAACCATTGTTTATTGTGAACTGGATTGTACGAATGCCGAACGGCGTCTCTACACGATCCACAAGCCGGCCATCTCGCACCAGGGACGAGACCACGACGTACCGTTGCGGTTCGGCAACGCTCCAAAGGCGCGGGTTCCTGATAACAACTTGCACTTCGTTGGAAACGGTTCGGTGGGGGCTGATTTGCAGACTATTGGTTGTCAGCGAGTTGACGCGTCTTCCTTTGTCACCGTTGGGCTTGAGTTCGAAGATTTCATTTTTGACGGTCACGCCAGCGTCGTCGCCGGTTTCGTTATCTACACGGGTTTTGATTCTCACTGTTGCCAACGACGAGTCAACCTCAGGTGTGGTAACGAACGTGCCCCAGTGGCTGAGGTGCACGGGCGCGGTTTCCACGAGCCAGACGTTGCGATAAATGCCCGCGCCCGGATACCAGCGCGATGATTCAGGCGGGCTGTCGAGGCGGATCGCGATCACGTTATCGGCGCCCGGTTTGATGAAAGGAGTGAGATCGAGTTCGAACGAGGAGTAACCGTAGGGCCAGCCGCCAACAAACCGTCCATTCAACCACACCTCGGAGTAGGACATTGCGCCGTCGAGATCGAGAAAAAGTTTCTTACCGGCGTCTTCGGGAGGGATGACGAAATGTTTTCGATACCATACCGGACCCCAGTATCTTAGCTTTCCGGTCGAGCCGTCATATTCCTGCCGGAACGGCCCTTCAATCGCCCAGTCGTGGGGCAGGTCCAGTTGCCGCCACATGCTGTCGTCGAAGGAGGGCTGCACATAAGAGACGTCACTGCCCGGGTTGCCTTCCGGTTTGATTGTAGGCGAACTTGTCGTGAGGTCCGCGCCGGTGACGTTGACCCATTTCTCGACGTTGGTGTAATTCAATTCGTCGACGATGCCAGCGGGATCGTCCCGGATGAACCGCCAGTTGTCGTCAAATGGAATTCGCTCACGCGGCGACGGAGTGGCGGATGTGGTGTGCGGTGCGAGAAGCCAAAATGGTATCAGAGCGGCGAGGATCGTTAGTCGGAGGCGTGTCACGGATGAAAACGTAGGAATTTCCGCGCGCGGTTGCAAATTCTTTTCCAATCGGTCGGCAGTCGTGAGTGAGTGGTTGGATTTAATGGACGCGGGGTTCGCGAAGTGCTAAGCAAACTGCCCTGCGATTAAAGCATGAAGAATGGGAAATTCATGACGCGGCGCGAGGCGCTCAAACTGCTCGCATGTGCGCCACCCAGCCTGGCACTGGCACGGGCTTTGAGAGCCGTCGCACCGGCGAAGCAGGATTCTCCGGGGGTTGAGACAGGTCCGTTTACCGGGACCCGTGAATCTCTCCAAACCTATCGCTGCCCGGACTGGTTCCGCGACGCGAAACTCGGTATTTGGGCGCATTGGGGACCGCAATCGGCACCGGAGGATGGCGACTGGTATGGCCGCAACATGTATGTTCAGGGCAGCGCGCAATATGAACATCACCTCAAGCATTATGGTCATCCGTCGAAGTTCGGCTACAAGGACATTATCCCAACGTGGAAGGGCGACCTGCTCGACCCGGAGCACCTCGTCGGCCTTTACAGGAAGGCGGGCGCTAAATACTTCGTCAGCATGGGCGTGCATGTCGATAACTTTGACCTCTGGAATTCGAAATTCACGCGATGGAACGCCGTTAACATGGGCGTCAAGAAGGACGTCGTCAGCCTGTTCGGTGCCGCCGCGCGAGCGCACGGCTTGAGATTTGGTGTCAGCGATCATTTGTGGTGCGCGTACAAATGGTTCTCCGTGGCGCACGGCAGCGACAGCAGGGGTTCCCGGGCCGGCGTGCCTTATGATGGGGCCAATCCGCGCTATGCCGATTTGTACGGGGATTGTCCGCGGGTGTACCGCGAGCTACCGTGGAATGAGGACGGCATCCCGGAACAATGGAAGAGACACTGGTTTGCACGCATCCAGGATCTCATTGACCAAAGCGAGCCGGACTACGTTTATTCCGACGGACAGATTCCCTTCGGCGATTGGGGTGTCGAGCTCGTGACGCATTTCTATAATCGGAATGCGCAACGGCACGATGGCAGAGTCGAAGCAGTGTTCACCAGTAAGCGGGAGGAAGATACCGCGGCGGGCACCTGTGTGTTCGACAAGGAACGCGGCCTCGTGGACGGCATTCGTCCGGAGCCGTGGCAGGCGGACACTTGCATTGGCCACTGGCATTACGATCGCAATGTCCGGTACAAATCTCCCAAGCGCATCATCGACATGCTGGTGGACGTGGTCAGTCGTAACGGCAATCTGCTGCTCAATTTCCCATTAAATAACCGCGGCGTGCTCGATGGCGAAGAGTGCAGAATCCTCGCCTCGATCACCGAGTGGATGGCCATCAACGGCGAAGCGATTCACGGAACGCGTCCGTGGAAGATTTTCGGCGATGGCCCGACCGTCCAAAAGCCAGACCCAAATCAAAAATACGATGAGACCAACCGTCGCGACTTGACGGCCGATGACCTGCGATTCACGACGCGCGGCGACACGCTGTATGCATTCTTCATGGGCTGGCCAGAGAAACGGGAGATTGTGATCGCTCCGTTGGCTACAGCTCGGCCGCAGACTCTTGGCAGGATTCAGGGCGTGAATCTGCTCGGCCATGACGGCCGGTTGCGCTGGAAACACGATGAAAAAGGGCTCGTCGTTCGATTGCCGGCGGAGAGACCATGCGACTTCGCTTGCGTGCTAAGGATCGAGGGTATGGAGACCTGATCATCCGGCGTGCTTGTGCAACTCGGCGACCCTTGCCTGGAAATCTTGCAGTTCCTTCTCGTAGAGGCCGACGAGCTGGGTCCAGTGATAGTTCGCGGGGACACCGTCGATCGCGCCGGGAACGGGTATCTTCCGCTGAGACGTCTGCAATCCGTTGGCGAACCGGTAGGTCTTTTCGGTTAACGCCACCAATCGTTCATATGCCTTGAGGCTGGTCGCCAGTTCGGTGGCGGCGTGATCCATGTCGGCGATGTCGTTGCTGTAGTTGTAGCGCAAGACGTGCATTGCGGCGCTGGCTTTGGCCGCATAGAACTCGCTCATCGCACGGATGCAGCGAACATCGTTGCGCAGGCGCTCGAACTCGTCGCGGTTCTTGGTCGCGTATGGAGCGGCGGTGTTGATCGCGTCAACGGCGCGCTGCGAGTAATCGAGAATTTCGTGAATGACCTGCGGCGGCGTCTCGCCGTGGTGGGGTTCTTTCTTCCATTCTCTTTCCACGAACTCCTGCAACCGCTCGCCCGGTGGTGATTGCGATTCCCACAAACCGGGGAATGCTTTGTACTTCATCGGATCGACCAATTGATCGAGTGTCATGCCGAGCGACAGCGTTTGGCGGTTGCCCTCGGTGATACCGAACCGGCGGATGATGCGCGGGGCGCATTCGCCGGAATTGTTATAGGCATCGAGGATGTGGACCGCCGCGTTGGTATTGCCGTACACCTCAGCCAATCGCGAAACCCAGTAGGATCGGTCGTCCTTATCGGGGATGTCGGGATTCCACGCGTACCGCGCCCATGCTTCGAACCAAATCCAGTCGCGGCTCCATTGTTTGAGGGCCGGATCAGTGATGTCGGGCGAATCGGGCCAGTTCCAGTACGACAGCGGATACAGATGAATGCCCTTTGCGCCGAGCCGGTCGCGCGCCGCCTGCACGCATTTCTTGATGAACTCCTGGTCGCCGTAGCGGAACGGTTCGAGGTTGGCGAGGATGTGAATATTGACAAGGTGTGTGCCGAGCCTGCTCATGGCTAGGTGGACAGTCTGTTCCTTGCCGCGTGGCTCGTACGTCGTCAGGGACTCGCCGTTGTACTTGGTTTCGGTAAAAAGATTCGAATAGACTTCGAGTGCGGCCGGCAACACGACCGACGCGTCCATGGCATGGGTGCGCAGCACAACGGGTGGCTGCTCGGTGAGCCCGGCGGCTTTCATTCCATCTTTCACACCCGGCAGAATCACTTGGGTGCACCACTCGACCTGATTCGTCACGCCCTCCAGCGCTTCGCCGAGACAAACCATGAGGCCCACGTTCGGATACTGTCTCACGAACTCAGCGATGGATTTGCGTGTGTAATCACCAACCAATGGCGTCGGCGCAGCCAATTGGGTCTTGATTCCGTTGTGCTCGGCAAATGGCTTGGACACGATGATGTTGTAGAACATTTGCACAAGCCAGATGCCGCGTTTGTCGCACTCGCGGGTGATGTAGCGGAACATCTCGACATTCTTTTGGAACACATCGTCGGGGACCTCGACGGCGTAGGGATAATCCTTGAGTTTCACGAGTGACGCAAACGGATGCCCGTTCCACAGGTACAGGGTGTTCATCCGGTTCTCGACTAGGAAATCCAGGTACTCCTGCCAGAATATTTTGTCGTAGAAAAATGGGAACAGGTCAGGCGTGTATGGATATTCGTACTCGTCGCGGCCGGGGAGAATGAACGTTTTCTGCATGCCGATGCACGGACCGCGCAAGACAAACGATGGCTTGTCCGCAACGCGCAAATCCGCCGGCAACCTCCGCATTTCCCGGATCCGTTTCGCCAGGTCGAGGCAACCGTACAACGCGCCGGAATTGTCGCTGCTCACAACGGCCACCAACTTGTTGCTCCAAGCGCCGAGGATGTAGCCCTCTTTCCCGGGCTCGCCCGGCCTGAGTGTCAGGAATCCGTTGGCAATCAACCTCTGGATTGTCGGTTGGTGGACGTCAGCGATGATAATGCGGTGGTCAGGTTTGGTGGTGCCGTCTTTGCCTTCGACAACCAAATTGAGCCCCACATCTTCGAGAGAGCGCGCGATGCGCGCGGCTCCGAATTCAACGCGCGCTGTTGCGTTCGAGGCGAGAACAATGGAAACCGTCTCGGCATTCAGCGGGTTGCATGCGGCCAAAACGAAAATCAGCGCAACCATCCAGCGTCGGAAGAGTTCCACGAACGGGCCTGGATTTGTCCACGTCTTCACGAGGTCTTCCATATTTCACTCTGTCACAAGCACTCCACTCGCGCCAGCCAAAACGCCGTCGGACAATGATGAGTTTGTCGATGACGGCATAGAGGAGAACATCCCGAGGCAGGGATTTGAGAGAAAAAGAGAGTGAACCAAACCGATCGCAACGTCGAGTGCCGAGCCCCCAGCGAAAACGCATGTTCAAGACCGGGATCGGCGGCACGCCGTCTCGAAGACCACTTATGGATGTCCTGGCGGCGATAACGGTTTCCAACCACCACCAAGGGCAATGTAAAGTTGCACGATCTGCAGGAGCTGATTGAGCTCCGTTTGGGCAAGCGAATTCTCCGCGGGGAATAGTTCTTGTTGGGATTGGAGAACGTCGAGGTAACTGGCTTTGCCCGCCAGGTAGCGAGTGCGCGAGACGGAGACGGCTTCCCGGTAGGCGTCCACCGCCAACTGCTGTTGTTCGCGCACGGTCACGAGTTTCTGTCGCGAAATCAGGGCGTTGGAGACTTCCTGAAATGCGTTCAGCGCGGTTTCCTCGTACTGGAGTTTCGTTTCTTCCCACGAAGCCTTTGCCTGGCGGTACTCGCCATAAATCCGTCCACCCTGAAACACCGGTCCGGAAAGATTCGCCGCAGCCGACCAGAAATTCCCGGCAGGCCGCGTGATATCGGAAAGTTCGGTACTGACGCCGCCGTACAGGGTCGTCAACCCGATCCGCGGCAGAAAATCGCCGATGGCGGCGCCGATTTGCGCGTTGGCTGCGCGCACGTTCATTTCCGCCTCCCGGACATCGGGTCTGCGTTCCAGCAACGCGGAAGGAAGTCCCACCGGAATCTCTGGCGGCATGTCTTGTTCCAACAACGTCCTGCCCCGTGGAATCGGTCCGGGGTTGCGCCCAAGCAGGATACTGATCTGGTTTTCCTGCAGGACAATCTGCCGCTCGAGTTCCGGTATGGCGGCGTTGGCGGTGGCCAGCGCCGCTTGGGCGCTCGAGGTATCGAGCTTGGACGCTGTGCCCCCGGCCAGTTGATCCTGGAAGATGCGCAAACTACCGGCAAACGATTCGCTCGTACGTCTGGCAATCGCCAGTTGTTCGTCCAATTCGAGCAACTGGAAGTAGCTTTGCGCCACGTTGCTGAGCAGTGAGAGCACCACTCCGCGTCGCGCCTCCTCCGAGGATAGGTACTGGGCCGTGGCCGCCTCGTTGAGTCGTCGCAAGCGCCCCCAGAGATCCACTTCCCACGTGGCGTTGAACGCGGCGAGGTACGAGTCGACCGTCTTGCCGGTCCCGGCGGTCGGTTGTCCGAGGAATGAATTGCGTCCGCGAGATGCCTCCCCCTGATAGTTGATTTGCGGAAACAATGTCGAACGTTGTTGAATGGCGGCCGCGCGGGCCTCTTCCATTCGCGCCACTGCGATGCGCAGATCGTAATTGTTCGTCAGCGCTTCCCGGATCAGCCCTTTCAGCGCATCGTCCTTAAACACATCCCACCACGGCAGGTCCGCGAATGACGCCTGCTGCGCCTGGCCCTCCTGCCCGCCGAAGGTGGCCGGTGCGTTGACCGTGGGACGCCGATAATTCGGGCCAACAGCGCAGCCGGCCAGGGACAGAGCAAACAAGCAGATGATGAACAATGCCGTGATTCGGACTTGCTTCCGTCGCGTCGCCTGGGGTGGGGCAATGGTTGTCATGATTCGGGGGACTTGCCGTTCTGCTTCAATTGCCTGACTTGCGTGGCGATTTCGTCAGCGATCTTCGCGGCAGTTTTCCTGGTGTCTTTTTCCAAACCATTTCGGCTCAAGACGAATTTCGCCGCGGCCACGTATGGGTTGAGCGTGATAATCGCGCCGGGCATTTTCCCGCTGCCCTTGCTCGTATCGAATGTATAGAATGGCTGCGTCGCATTGGAACTGAGGTCGCTCACGACAACATTCAGTTGCATCTTCGTCGCACCCGCCCCGAAGCCGATGATCGCCCGCTTCAGCCGATTGCCTTCTTCCACGTCGGTAAATACACCCCGAACGAGCCATCCATCGCTCGGCGGAGGTTCGCCTGCCGCCAGTCGCCGGGCCGGCACACCCGCATTGTCCAGATCGGTCACAAGCGTTGTGGACATCACGTCCACGAGTTTCTGCGCGTAGGCCACCGGGTCATCCGGTTCCCCGCGGAGGCGATGCAGGGGGCGCTGCACGATTCCGGGTCCCGGCAGGAGAGGCTGGTCGGATTGCATGTCCGCGGCGTCCAGATCGAAGTCACTCACATAGACCATCGATGGCACTGTTGTCGGCAGCGCGGTCAAAACACTCTGGTCGGTCACTTGAGCGCGCCCGGTCACTTCCTTCGTGGTTGTGCAGCCCGCCAACAGACCAAGTGCCAGCAATGCAATGGAGACTGTTTTCATGATTCCACCGTGCCTCCTTCGATCTTTGTTTCACGCCGTGACGAGAGCTTCTCGACAATAGTAAAGGTGACGGGAACGAGGAATATCGCGATGCAGGTTGCGGCCATCATACCTCCGATGACGGCGGTCCCGAGCACCTGCCGGGCCACGGCGCCCGCGCCGCTCGCCGTCCATAGCGGCACGCAACCGAGGATGAACGCGAACGAGGTCATCAGGATCGGCCGCAACCGCAGCCGCGCGCCGGCGAGAGCGGCGTCCACGAGTGGTTTCCCTTTTTCATACTCTTCCTTGGCGAATTCCACAATCAGGATCGCGTTCTTGGCGACCAATCCGATGATCATGACGAGGCCAATTTGCGCGAATACGTTGTTCTCGACCTGCACCATGAACGGCGGCAGAAACAACGCCAACACGGCGCGACGCAACCACAGGGTGGCGAAGGCGCCAAACACGGCGACCGGCGTGCTCAACAACACGCTGAACGGCAGCGACCAACTCTCGTACAACGCCGCAAGGATGAGGAACACGAACAGCAATGAGAACCCAAAGATGGCCGATGCCGGCACGCCCTGTGACGCCTGTTTTTCCTGGAACGACATGCCCAGGTAATCGAACCCCATCTCGGCCGGCATTGTCTGCGCAAACGTCTTCTCCAGCGCCTGCATGGCCTGCGCGGAACTGTAGCCGGGCGCCGGACTCGCATTGATCTGCGCGCACCGATAGAGGTTGTACCGCATGGTGAACTCGGGTCCGGTCCGCTGCTCGATCCGCGTCACGGATGATAACGGCACGGCGCCACCGCTGCCGTTACGCACATAGAACTGACCCAGATTCTCGGGACGGGTTCGGTAATCGCCTTCGGCCTGCACGTACACCTGCCATTGGCGCCCGAAACGGTTGAAATAATTGATGAACTCTCCCCCCATAAACGCCTGAATCGTCTCATAAACCTCGTTGATGGATAGTCCCTGCTTCATCACTTTGTCACGATCCACATCCACATACAGCTGAGGCACGTCGGGCAGATAGGTCGTAAACACCTGGGTCAGTTCCGGACGCTTCGCGGCCGCGTCGAGAAATTTCTTCACGTTCTCCGCCAGGAACGCCACGCTCTTACCGGCGCGGTCTTCCAGAATGAATGTCACGCCACCGGAAGCGCCAACACCGGGGATCGCCGGAGGCGAAAAGCTGAACGCGACACCCTCGGAAATCGCGGCCAATTGCCGATTCACGCGGTCCTTGATGACTTGATATTGTTCGGCGAAACGCGTCCGATCATGCCAGTCTTTCAGCGTCACGAAGAAGAACCCGTTGTATGTCGCCTGCACGCCGCTGAGCAAGCTCGACCCGACCACGGTCGTGACGCATTCCACGCCCGGCGACTGCATCAGGATCGACTCGATTGTTTTGCACGTTTCGTCAGTGCGTTGTAGCGACGACGCATCGGGAAGCTGAAGATTTGCGTAGAAGTAACCCTGGTCCTCATCGGGCAGGAAGCTCGTGGGCAACCTCGCCCCACACACCCCCGCGGCGACGGTGAATCCCACTAACATCAGCAACGCCACGCTGCTCTTGCGGATGAGCGCGCCGGACCATTTCACATACTTCTCCGTGACCCCAGCAAACACCCGGTTGAACCAATTGAAGAACCGCTGCAGCAAGCCGTGCCCGGCGTTGCGGGGTCGCAGCAGCAGCGCGCAGAGCGCCGGGCTCAGCGTCAGGGCGTTGAACGCCGACAACAACACCGACACCGCAATGGTCACGGCGAATTGCTGGTACAACCGCCCGGTGATCCCGGGGATGAATGCCGTCGGTACGAACACCGCCGACAGGATGAGCGCAATGCCAATGACCGGTCCCGTGATCTCCTGCATCGCCTGCAACGTCGCGTCCCGCGGCGACAGCCCCTTCTCGATGTGGTGCTCGACCGCCTCCACAACAACGATGGCGTCATCCACCACCAGCCCGATCGCCAGGACCAGCCCGAACAGCGACAGCGTGTTGATCGAGAATCCCAACAACGGGAATACCACGAACGTGCCGACCAGTGAAACCGGCACCGCCAGCAACGGGATCAGTGTTGCCCGCCAGCTCTGCAGAAACAGGTAGACCACCAGGATCACCAGGACCAGCGCTTCGACCAGTGTCTGGACAATCTCATCAATGCCTTCCGTCACGGCCTTGGTGGTATCCAGCGACACGACGTAATCCACGCCCGTCGGAAATCGCTTCTTCAATTCAACCATCAACTTTTTCACGCCACGCGCCGCTTCGAGCGCGTTCGAGCCGGGCAATTGGAAGATCGACACAACCGCGGCCGGTTTGCCGTTCAGACGGCCTTTGACGTTGTAGACCTGGGCACCGAGTTCGACACGGGCGACGTCCCGCAGACGCACGATGGCGCCATCGGGGGTTGCCCGCACAACGATCTGTCCAAATTCCTCGGGCGTGACCAGCCGGCCCTGGGCACGAACCGTATAGGTAAACTCCTGGCCCGACGGGGCAGGCTCGGCGCCAATCTGGCCGGCGGAGTTGACGGTGTTCTGTTCCTCGACCGCCTGAATGATGTCCGAAACGGTGATATTGAGCCTGGCCAGTTGATCGGGTTTCACCCAGAGCCGCATCGCGTACTGGCCAGCTCCGGAAATCTGTACCGTGGAGATGCCCGGTGACCGGGTGAGTTCGTCACTCAAATTGATGTACGCGTAATTGGCGAGGAACTGCGCGTCCCGGGTGCTGTCGGGCGAGTACAGACTGATGATCATCAACGGCGCGGCCTGCGATTTCTGAACCGTAACCCCGAGGTCGGTCACTTGCGATGGCAGTTGCGAAGCGGCCTCCGATTCGCGCATCTGGGCGAGGATTTGGTCTGTGTTCGGATCGGTCTTGAGATCGAAGTTCACGGTCAACACCATCGAACCACTGTTTGCGTTGACGGAGTACATGTAGTTCATGTTATCCACGCCGCTCATTTGCTGTTCGATCGGGGTGGCGACGGATTGCTCGATGGTCTGGGAGTCGGCTCCGGTGTATGTGGCCTGAACCTGGATGTCCGGGGGGGCGATATCCGGGAACAGGGCGGCGGGGAGACCGCCGATGGCCACCGCGCCGACGATCACGGTGAGAATGGAGATCACCATGGCCACGATCGGGCGGTTGATAAAGAACCGGGACATCATGGCGCTTCACCGGTTACGGTCGCGGCGGACGTCGCAGTTGTGGCGGGGTTCGTGTCCGCCTTGAACCTGCTGGACAGTCTCTCGACAACGAAAAACGTTGCAGGGACGAAGAAGATCGCGATGCAAGTGGCCGCCAGCATTCCGCCAATGACGGTTGTGCCCATCACTTGTCGCGATACCGCACCAGCACCAGAGGCAATCCACAACGGCACGCAACCGAGGATGAATGCGAACGAGGTCATCAGGATCGGTCGTAACCGCAGCCGCGCGCCGGCGAGGGCGGCATCGGCCGCAGGCCTGCCCTTGTCGTATTCCTCCTTGGCGAACTCGACGATGAGGATGGCGTTCTTCGCCGCCAGCCCGATGATCATGACCAGACCGATCTGGGCGAACACATTGTTTTGAATCTGCACCATGAACGGCGGCAGAAACGACGCCAGCACGGCACGACGCACCCACAACGTGCCCAGCGCGCCGAACACGGCGATGGGCGTGCTCAACAACACGCTGAACGGCAGCGACCAGCTCTCGTACAGCGCTGCGAGGATCAGGAACACGAACAGCAATGAGAACCCGAAGATGGCCGATGGCGGCACCCCCTTGGCCGCCTTCTTCTCCTGAAATGACATGCCGAGGTAATCGAACCCCATCTCAGGCGGCATCGTTTGAGCGAATACCTGCTCCAACGCGCGCATCGCCTGGCCCGAGCTGTAACCGGGGGCGGGATTGGCGTTGATTTGCGCGCTCCGATAGAGGTTGTAACGCATGGTGAACTCAGGACCGGTCCGGTGCTCGATCCGCGTTACACTCGACAGCGGCACGGTATCGCCGTTTTTGTTGCGCACGTAGAATTGGCCGACCTGCCCGGCTTGCGTGCGATAATCGCCGTCGGCCTGCACGTAAACCTGCCATTGCCGGCCAAACCGATTGAAGTAATTGATGAACGCGCCACCCAGAAACGCCTGGATCGTCTGGTAGACATCCTTCACTGACATTCCCTGTTTGAGGACCTTGTCGCGGTCCACATCCACGTACAATTGCGGCACGTCGGGCAGCAACGTCGTAAAGACCTGGGCCAGCTCGGGACGTTTGCCGGCAGCATCGACGAATTTTTTTACGTTGTCCGCCAAAAAGGACACGTCTTTGCCGGCGCGATCTTCGAGGATGAAGGTCGCGCCGCCCGAAGCCCCCAGTCCCGGAATGGCCGGCGGGGAGAAATTGAATGCCACGCCATCGGGCAACTGGACCAGCTTCAGATTCAGCAGCGCGCGGACGACCTGATATTGTTCCATGCGTTGTTTTCGTTCGCTCCAATCCTTCAGCGTCACGAAGAAGAACCCGTTATACGTCGTGGTCACGCTGCTCAACAGACTGAATCCGACGACGGTCGTGACGTGCTGCACGCCAGGGGTCCCCATGAGAATCGATTCGATGGACTTACACACCTCGTCGGTCCGTTGGAGAGAAGCGGCGCTGGGAAGTTGGAGGTTCACAAAGAAATAGCCCTGATCCTCATCGGGCAGGAAACTCGCGGGCAACTTCGCGCCGCAAATTCCGGCGGCCACCACGAATCCGAGGAGCATCAACAACGCCACGCCGCTCTTGCGAATCAACGCCGCGGAGACGCGCACGTATCGGTCCGTCGCCTTCGCGAACAGACGGTTGAACCAATTGAAGAACCGCTGCAGCAAGCCGTGCCCGGCGTTGCGGGGTCGCAGCAGCAGCGCGCAGAGCGCCGGGCTCAGCGTCAGGGCGTTGAACGCCGACAACAACACCGACACCGCAATGGTCACGGCGAATTGCTGGTACAACCGCCCGGTGATCCCGGGGATGAATGCCGTCGGTACGAACACCGCCGACAGGATGAGCGCAATGCCAATGACCGGTCCCGTGATCTCCTGCATCGCCTGCAACGTCGCGTCCCGCGGCGACAGCCCCTTCTCGATGTGGTGCTCGACCGCCTCCACAACAACGATGGCGTCATCCACCACCAGCCCGATCGCCAGGACCAGCCCGAACAGCGACAGCGTGTTGATCGAGAATCCCAACAACGGGAATACCACGAACGTGCCGACCAGTGAAACCGGCACCGCCAGCAACGGGATCAGTGTTGCCCGCCAGCTCTGCAGAAACAGGTAGACCACCAGGATCACCAGGACCAGCGCTTCGACCAGTGTCTGGACAATCTCATCAATGCCTTCCGTCACGGCCTTGGTGGTATCCAGCGACACGACGTAATCCACGCCCGTCGGAAATCGCTTCTTCAGTTCCGCCATCAAGTGTTTGGCTCCGGCGGCCGCTTCCAACGCGTTCGAGCCGGGCGTTTGATACACGGCGACGACGGCGCTTGGTTTGCCGTTGAACCGGCCTTTGACGTTGTAGACCTGGGCGCCGAACTCGACACGGGCTACGTCCCGCAGGCGCACGATGGCGCCGTCCGAAGCTGCGCGCACGACGATCTCACCGAACTGTTCGGGCGTGACGAGGCGTCCCTGCGTACGGACGGCAGACGTACGATCCTGGCCCGGCGGGACCGGTTCGCCGCCGGTTTGCCCGAGTGGTTCCACGGCATTCTGCTGTTGGACGGCCCGGACAATTTCGGGGATCGTGATGTTGAGTTTCGACAGTCGGTCGGGCTTGACCCACAACCGCATGGCGTATTGTCCGGCCCCGAACACCGTGACGCTGGCAATGCCGGGCACGCGGACGAGCTGGTCGTTGATATTGATATATGCGTAGTTGGCCAGGAACTGCGCGTCACGCGTGCTGTCGGATGAGTACAGGGAAAACAACAACAGGGGCGCGGAAGTGGATTTCCTCACCGTGACGCCGAGAGCGTTGACGTCGGACGGAAGCTGGGCGGCCGCCTGGCGCTGGCGCATTTGGGTGAGGACTTGGTCGGTATTCGGGTCGCTCTTTTCGTCGAAACACACCGTCAGCGCCATGGAGCCATTGTTGGCGTTGATGGAGTACATGTAGTTCATGTTATCCACGCCGCTCATCTGTTGCTCGATGGGGGTCGCCACGGATTGCTCGACCGTGAGCGCATCGGCGCCGGTGCTGGTGGCTTTCACGACGACGGTCGGTGGCGTGATGTTGGGAAACAGCGCGACGGGCAAACGGACGAGAGCCAGGCTCCCAAGGATCAGGGTGACGATGGAGATGACCATCGCCACAATGGGACGGTTGATGAAGAAACGGGACATGAAGTCACCGGACTTCGGCGTCACCCACCGGAGCCGACGGCACTTCCGACGATTCCACAAACGCTTTGGGGACCACGACGGTACCGTCCCGCACCTTCTGGATGCCCTCGACGATGACGCGGTCGCCCGTCTTCAGCCCGTCGGTAATGACCCACCAGAAACCCGTCCGCTCGCCAACAGCAACCGTGTGAAAGAAGGTTTTGTTGTCATTGTCCACCACGGCGACCTGATAGCTGCCCTGCACTTCGCTGACGGAGCGTTGCGGCACGACCAGCGCGTTCGGCTGGACAACGTGAAGACGCACGCGGGCGAACTGGCCGGGCCGAAGAATGTGATCGGGATTGGGAAATAATACGGTCAATCGTATCGTCCCGGTCTGCGGATCGACCTGGCGGTCCAGCGCGTAGAACTGACCTCCCTGCGGATACAGTCGACCATCGGCCAGCACCAACAGGAAATCGGCGGTATGAACCCGTGCGAGTCGTCCTGCCTTCTCGGGATATTGCGCAATGAAGTGGAGGTACTCCTGCTCGCTCGGGTAAAGGTAGGCCTTGATGGGGTCGACGGTGGAAACAGTGGTCAGGTTCCCGCTGCTGGGTCCGACCAAATCGCCGATTTGCGCGGTTGCGGCCCCGGCGATTCCATCAATGGGCGAGGTGATCCGGGTAAAATCCAGATTCAGTTGCGCGCTCTCGAGTTGGGCTTTGGCCTGCAACTCGGACTGGACGGCATCGTCGAGTTCCTGACGGCTGATCGCGTCCTGCGCGGCGAGCGGTGTGTAGCGCTTGACGTCCATTTCCGTTTTGTCGTAGTTGGCTTTGACTTGGTCGTAGGTTGCTTGAAACGTCCGCGGATCGATCTGAAACAACAGATCGCCCTTATGGACCGACTGACCTTCCTGGTAATCTTGGGAGAGAAGATAACCGCCCGCCTGGGCACGGATCTGCGCGTTCACGAGACCGTCGAGAGATCCGACCCACTCTTTCGTGATCGTCACGTCGCGCCGTTCCGCCGGGACGACCAGAACTTCCGGTGGCGGGAGCACGAACGAGTGCCTGCCACAGGCGGCAAGCAGCAGGCTCGCTGTAATCAGGAAGGCATGGGCAACAATTCGAGAGAATATTCTCATGTCGATCGCTTTCGCTGGGACGATCTGCCGTCGCCGTTGTGATCGTATCTCCTGTGAACCTCGGCGCGATTTCACCAGTACGGCCCGTCTTTGTCCACAAGAATTGCAGACGAGGCAATTGACCGCCGGCGTTCTCAAGATCGGGCGGCCGAAGGGTTCCCGATGGAGAAACGCGACGGCGCGGGATGAGGGCCGGGCGGATGGGCGGCGTCGGGCGATCAGTTTACGTCGCCCAGGTAGTGGGGTGCGGCGACAAAGAGACCGTTCTTGAGGACCTCGCGAATGGCCCTCGGGAAGACATTGCAGTCGGGGAGCTGACCCAACGAAATCCAGGCGATGCCGGTCTGCTGGGTGTCGGGGGTTTGGCCGGTGACGGGCGTGACGGAGGGATCGATCCGGCATTCGAACATGAACTCGACCTGATGGACATCGCCGTCGTGCGCGGCGAACTCGTGGTGTTTGCCGATGTATTCGCGAACGAGTCGGAGTTCGCCGACATCGACGTGGACGCCAATTTCCTCGAGGCATTCGCGCCGGAGGGCATCGTGGAGAGTCTCGCCGTGATGTTGTCCGCCGCCGGGGAGGCTGAACCAATCGCCATCGGCGTCTTTGTTGCGGATGAGCAAGAGACGGTCCTCACAGATGATGATGGCCTTGGCGGAATTGCGGATATTGAGCACGCAAGCATTATCCAAAGGACAGGTGCTCGCGTCAAAGAACTTTCCCGGGTGGGCTTGTGGGTGGGGGATGAGGTTGGTTATATTTGTGGATATGATTGAGATGTCGGAAAAGCGGATAGCGGGTGTTGTCGAGGCGACTGCGGCGGCGGATGAGCGGTTGACGGGGCCAATGCCGACGCGGGCGTTGGGGAAAACGGGGTGGCAGGCGAGCGTGTTGACCCTCGGCGGCGTGAAGTGGGACACGTGCGTGCCGGAGGCGGATGCGGTGGAGTTGATCCAGCGCGCCGTCGAGTTGGGCGTGAACACATTCGACACGGCTCATATGTATGGTGGCGGAGAGAGCGAGCGACGACTGGGCGTGGCGTTGCACGGGGTTGGTCGGCCGGTGTTTGTGTCGACGAAGATCACGGAACGGAGCCGCGAGGGCGCGCGACGGCAGATGGACATTTCGCTGCAACGGCTGGGAATGAATCGGGTGGACTTGATGTTCGTGCACGGTCTGGATAATGAAGAGGATTATCAGAAGGTGGTGGGGCCGGACGGCGTGTTGCGGGCGATCGAGGAGTATCGGTCAGCAGGGCATGTGCGATTTGTGGGCGTATCGGGGCATTGGTATCGGCCGAACATGGAGAAGATTCTCGGCGAGTACGCGTTCGACGCGGTGCTGTGCCCGGTGGGATTGTTCAACCTGGCGTACGGGTACAGTTATGCGGACACGGTGCTGCCGCTGGCGCGACAGCGCGGGATGGCGGCGATGGGGATGAAGGTGTTCGGCGCGGGACGGGTAAAGCACGCGGCGTCGATCGAGCCGTATCTGCGGTACAGTTTGAATGTGCCGGTGGATTCACTGGTGATCGGGTGCGACAGCATCGCGCAACTGGAGCAGACGGTGCGGATTGTGAAGAGCCAGCCGCCGCCGTTGAGCGTGGCGGAGCAGGAAGCATTATTCCCCGAGTGCCGACAGATCACGCAGTCATGGGATCGCGGAGAATTCAATTGGGTGAGCCATTACCGATAGCGGAGTGAGCCGGGCGTTCAAGCGGGCCAGATCTTGCGGCCGCCGCCCGGAGGCGTGATGGCGTTGATCGTTTGCATCTCGGATTTCGTCAACGGTTTGAGCAAGCCGGCCTGAACATTGTCCGCGACCTGTTCCGGAGAACGGGCGCCGGGGATGACGGTCGTGACGGCCGGGTGATCGATGACGAAGCGCAAGGCCAGTTGAGACAGGGTGCGATTGCGAGCGAGAGGCTGCAAGCGCGTGACCTTGTCGAGGTCGTCGAGGAAGACCTGACGCTCCTCCCTATTTTCGTGCCAGCTCCTGCGGAAATCGGTGTCGGCGAATCGCGTTTCGGGAGCGAACTTGCCGCTGAGGATTCCCATTGCGAGCGCGCCGCGAACGATTATGCCGATGTTGTTCTGTTGACAGTACGGAAAGATTTCGTGCTCGGCGGTCCGATTGAGGATGCTGTAATCGATCTGCAGCGTGGCGCAGAGACCGTTGGAGTTGAAATCCTTGATGAAATCGAAGTTGCTCGAGCTCAGGCCCCAGGCTCGCACCTTGCCGTCGCGGCGCAGGCGCTCGAACCCGGCGAGGAAGACGTCGGTGTTTGGCTCGCGGTAGTGAATGTGATTTTGGATGAGGTCGACGTGATCGGTCTGCAATCGGCGCAGACTCGTTTCCACGCCGGCGACAAGCTGGTCGACGGTCTGGTATTGCGAGCGGTTGTTCTTTCCGTCGTAGCCGGTCCAACCGATTTTGGTCGCGACGATGAATCGGTCGCGGCGACCACGCATGGCTTTGCCGAGGAGCTCCTCGCTGTGACCGTCGCCGTAGACATCGGCGGTATCGAAAAACGTGATCCCTGCGTCGAGGGACGCATCGATCGCGCGCAGGGCTTTGGGGTCGTCGGTTGGACCCCACTGGCCGCCGGCGGCCCACAGACCCGTGCCGATGACGGAGACGTTTATTCCGGACTTGCCGAGCGTGCGTTTGGGAAGTGGATTGGGCATGGGTTTTGAGGCTTTATATCATCTCGGTTCGAGCGCGTCGAGTTCTTGGCGCGCCTGCCGGCAACGATGTTGCGGTGTCTGCGTGGAACGTGGCAGGAAGAGCGACCACAGCGCGGTCGGCATCAGCGCGGACACGAGAGATGATTTCCAAGGACTCATGGTCGCAGCATCGGACGAATTGTCATCCAAACAAATTCACAGTTCGAGCAGTCGGGTCCATCCGTGACGCCAATGGGGCAGATTGACACCTCCTCGGAGGCTTTATTTAAAGTAAGGACAACACCCGGCAGCGCTCGGTGGCTTGGCGGCGCAGGCTGAAACCTATCCACTGAGGGTCGCGCTTACCAATTCACCAACCACCTCTGCCTCGGCGATGGTCATGTGAGGATGGATCAACAGAGAAAGAACTTCTTGCGCCGATTGTTCGGTAACGGGCAGGGAGCCGGCGCCCCGTCCAAAGCGCTGATAGGCGGGCTGGAGATGTACGGGCACGGGATAGTGGATCGCCGTGGGGACACCTTGCGAGGCGAGGCGATTCTGTAGTTGGTCCCGACGGTTGCAGCGGATGACGTATTGATGGTGAACCGTGGAACGTCCCGCGAACCGCGGAGGCACCGTGAGCCGGGCGCCGGCGAGCGTGCGGTCGTAGGTCTCGGCTATCGCATCCCGCGCGGCGTTTTCGGCCAGCAGATGTCGCAGGTGCACGCGTAGAATCGCCGCCTGAATCTCGTCGAGACGGCTGTTCCAACCATGGCGCTCGCTGACGAAACGTTGCCGCCAGCCATACTCCCGCCGCAAGCGTACCTGCTCGGCCAGACCGGCGTCCGTCGTCACAATGGCGCCGCCATCGCCGAGGCCGCCCAGGTTTTTGGTCGGATAAAAACTGAACGCGCCTGCTCGTCCCCACGTTCCGACAGGACGACCGGCGCACCGTGCTCCGTGGGCCTGCGCGGCGTCTTCGATCACCGGCACCCCTGCCTCCGTGGCAATAAGGGCGATGTCGGTCATTCGCGCGGACTGACCGTACAAATGCACTGGCACGATCGCGCGTGTTCGTGTGGAGAGCGCGGCGGAAAGTTGCGCCGGGTCCATGGTCAGATCGTCGTTGCAGACGTCCACGAACACCGGTGTCGCGCCGGTGGCGACGATGGCCGCCACGGTGGCCGTCGCGGTCCACGAGACCGTGATGACTTCATCACCGGCCGACAGGTCCAGTGACTGGAGCGCCAGCCACAGCGCTTCGGTACCGGAAGCCACCCCAATCGCGTGGGGAACGTTGAGAAACGCGGCGAATTCCTGTTCGAATGCGGCCACCTCGGGGCCGAGGATATAACGCCCCGAGTCCAGCACGCGCGCGATGGCGGCATCGATTTCGGCGCGGTACGCCCGGACGAAGCCGGCGGGGTTGGTCTGCGGAGCATTCACCAGTAGTACTTCCGATTCTGTTCGTAATAATTGATCGTGCGCTCCAGGCCGCTGCGCAGTGGGACGCCGGGCTCCCATCCCACGGCGGTCTTGAACCTGGCAAAATCGCCGGCGTAATCGCCGATGTCGATCCGTTCGCGGTCGGTCGGAAACGGGACGACTCGATAGGAGCCAGCTCCGTGAAGCTCAACGAGCAGCTTCGCCACCTCAAGCAGAGAAACGATCTCTTGCCCACCCAGGTTGTACACCTGGCCTTCCGTTGCGGGGGCGATCGCTGTCCGCAACATTGCCTCCACCACGTCGTCGACGTAGTTGAAATCACGCTTCTGGCAACCGGTTCCGAAAATAAGGAATTCCTCCCCCTCTATCACGCGCCGGAGCCACAATCCCAGAAAGGTCTGACGGCTGTCGGCCACGCGCATTCGAGGACCGTAGGTATTGGTCAAACGCAAGGAGGTCGAGCGCAATCCGTACACTTGGTGATAGAGAAGGTGGTAACAACCGGCAGCCAACTTGTGGATGCCATTGACATCGACAGGTGCCAGCGGGTGATCCTCTGAAACAGGCAGGGATTGTGGCCGACCGTAGACTTGCCGGGTACTGGCATAGACAATACGCACGTCAGGATTCAGTCGACGACAAGCCTCCAACAGTCGGAGTTGGCTGCTGCAATTGATTTCCAGATCCGTGAGGGGATCTTCCATCGAATCGAGATGGCTCACCTGACCGGCCAGATTGAAGAGGAACGCCTGCTGCGGCAGGATCTGCCCGACGACACGCGCATCGCGCAGGTCCCCTGTGTGCACGCGAAGGAGCCCCTCGTAACCATGAAGATTGAACCGATTGCCGCCGAACCTGGGCACCAGCGCGTCGAGCACCGTGACGCGGGCTCCGAGGTCGACCAATCGCCGCGCAAGATTGCTGCCGATGAATCCAAGGCCACCGGTCACAAGCACCGGCTGTCCGCGAAAATGTTGGGTAATGTCGGTGCCGTTCATGCGTTCCGCGACTCCGCCACGGGCCGGCTCAGCCCTTGTTCGCGTTGTCCGCGCCGAACGACCAGCCGCCACCACAACCGAACGAGATGGATGGCGACCCGACACAGTCGTCCGAATCGAAAGAACTGACTGGGTCCGTAACTACGGTGGTAGTGGCGGACCGGCACTTCAACGAAGCGGCATCCCGCATCCTGAAATTTCTTCACCATCTCCACACAGATCACGCCCGATACGGAGTCCAGACGCACCCGATCAAACACACTGCGGCGGATCAGGCGGAAATCGCAATCCACGTCCCGGAGACGCAGGCCAAATGCGGCGCTGACGATGTAATGGTAGAGTTGGCCGATGACGACCCGATAAAACGGATCGTGGCGAACAACCTTGTAGCCGTTGATAATATCGATGTCGTCTCGAGCCGCGGCGGCGAGATTCACCAACTCGCGCGGGTCGTACTGGGCATCGCCATCCGTGTAGAAGATCCAATCCTTCGTCGCATGGGCAAAGCCGGATCGCAGGGCGGCGCCGTAGCCGTGGTTGCGGTCATGTTGAACCAACCGTACTTGCGGATAGAGACGAGCCAGTTCCGCAGCAACATCGGCCGTGTGATCGCGACTGCCATCGTTGACAATGATCACTTCAAAATCGTCCGTCACCTTTGGCAGTGTCTGCACCGCCAGAATCACCATGCTGCCGATGGTGCCGCCATCGTTGTAGGCCGGGAAAAAGGCTGTGACCGACCGCAACCTCACGGCGTCTCCTTTCGGGCCAGCGCCAGGACGCCGAGCCCCGCCGGCAGGTTGAACCACCGCAACCACGCCCTCTCGACCCGTAGAATCAACTTCAGGAAGCGGTTTATCGGGCGAGGTGGCAGCCACAGATCGCTGGCTGGCTGGCTGTTGGCGATCTGTTGGAGCAGGCGCCAGATGATGGCCGGCGCCAGCAACAACGAGTTCACATAGGTCACCCGCACCGGCTGCAGTCCGACAGATCGCAGTTTTGCGGAGACCTCCCGATTGGTATAGCGGTGGCGGGTTTGCACCTGGCGGTCGTGGGCGCCTCGCAGCCAGTTGTACGCCGGCAATCGCAGCAGCAGCCAACCTCCCGGACGCAAGACGCGGGCAAACTCTCGCAACGCGCCCCAATCGGAGACAACGTCCGTGTGGTACAGGACATCGAACGACGTCAGCAGGCCAAAGCTCGCATTCGCGAAGGGCAACGCCTGCACGTCTCCCTGCACCACGCATTGGGCCCCCTTGGCCCCGGCATGGCGCAGTGCCAACGGGTGTCGGTCCAGGCCATACACGCGACCGAAGTTCTCCAGCCATCGGCAGGCACCACCCGTGCCACAGCCGGCATCGAGCACTCTTTCCGACGGCGAGAATCCGGGTAATCGACGCAGCCAGTCCGCGGCGATCCCGGCCATTCCGACATACCACCAATGCGTGTCCTCCAGCCGCGCCATATTGTCGTATTCGTGATTGTGCATGGCGTCGTTCAAACAGATTGCGGTTCAACGATCCTTTGTTCTGGCGGCGCAGACGGTGCCGGTGGGGAACTGCCTCGGCGTTCCCGGCGGATCAGCGCGGTATAAACAAACCCGAGGAGCAGAAGCGAGACGGCGCTAATTGCGCCGCCCGTACGAAGGCTGCGCGGACGGAAGCGAAAGGTCAATTGACCCACCCCCGCCCTGGGGATCACCACGCCCTTAAACGCCAGGAATGCGTGGATCACGGTGCAGGGGGTCCCGTGTTGATCGGTCACTTCCCAGCCAGGAAAGTAGGTTTCGTTTACCACAAGAAGACCGGGGGTTTTGACCGTGTAATTGACAACGTAGTATTCCGGCGAGATGGACCGGATGGTAAGGCAGAACGGCTGGACTTCATTTGTGGGCGTCGCTGTATTGAGACAGCCGCCCAGTTCACGATCCAGCACCGGGACCGTCTTATGGTAGTCGAGCTTGCCGTCCTGCAGGTCGTCAGAGATGTCCTGCTCTGTTTGGTAGCGACGGATATCGGTGTAAAAGGCGAGTCGCGGCAACGCGTTGGTGCGTATCTCCCATTTCATGGACCGACTATTGGGAAATACCCGGGCCACGAAGGCGACGTTTTGGAGATCGAGCCGCGTGTGAATGTTGGTGATCCCGGCCAGCATGGCAACCCCGTGAGGTTGAAAATTCAGATACCCGCGGTGGGTCTCCAATCCCGGTTCCATCAAGGGTGTGTCTGCGTCCAACAGGATTTCGGCATACTGACCCGACATCATTTGAGTAAACCGCATCGGCCCCAGGTTGCGCACCGCATGTTCGTAATCCTGGATGATCCCCATGCTCTTGGCGAAGTACTCGTCCGGGTTGGTCATTCCCCGGTAGAAAAGGTTGTGCGCATGAAACAGGTCGTTGAAGGTGAACAGCACGACGGTCCCACAGGCCAGTTGGCGAACCCATGGCGCTCTGAGGAATTGAATCGCGTAAATGCAAATGGCCAGCGAGCCCGCCAATACGATGGAGATCTCGATGTGCTTGGTGGCAAAGGACGCACGTGACCCCACCCGCATCAGCGGGAACAGCATCCGCCCGAAGATAAGGAAGACGAACGTGCCGGCGACAATCAGCACAAGCCCGGTCCGCAATGCCTTCCCCAGCCGCGGGATCTGCCGGGCGAGCGCAGATTCGAGGAGATACGCGGCCAGGACCGCGGCGGCGAAATCGAATACACCCGACATGCGCGACGGGCCACGAAACATCGACACACCCGGCAGCGCGTAGTAGAGGACGGTGTACAGCCCGCCGTGTCGCCCGAGCATAAACCAAATTGCGAGACCGGCGGCGACGAGAAAGAACCGGACCGGTGTGTTGCGGGTCTCCTTTCGATGATACAGGAACACCAGGATGGCCAACAATGATATCTGGCCGGCGTATGCCCCAAATTCCCAGTACTGCCAATAACCCGGCGCTTTCGCAATGGTGACGTCCTGTTGCGACGGATCCGCTCCCCAAAAGCGTTCCCCAATGAGAAGATCGTTGAAACATCCGAAGAACTTTGGAACGGCGAGAGCGACCAGGTAATACGGCGGCATTGACTGGATCGCCATCCCCTCGAACTTGATGTCGTGGCGGACACTGAGTCGCCAATGCTCCAGCGTGGGTAATGCCATGAAGGCTGCCAGCAACAATACGGAGACGTACACCCCGGCAATTCGCAATCCTTCCCGGCCAACCTCCCTGAGACCAGGGGGAGAGTCGTTGTCCGCACTGGCGGCACTCCGGCGATAGCGCGTGTATATCCAATACGCGACCACCAGTAGCGAGTCGTAGAATGTTGTCTGAGGAAACCCGGCGAGAAACGACAGCAGGATCACCACCGTCAGCCAGGCGTAGAATCGCGCGCAGCCGGTTTCCACCGCCTTGTCCACCAGCAGCAACTGTAGGGGCAGCCAGGCATAGACTTGGAGCATCGGAAAATGAATGATGTGCAACGAGGCGAACCCGGAGAAGCAGAAGATCGATGTCCCCAGAAGACAGGACCATGAGTTGAGACGGCGGTTGCGAAGATACAGGAACATAAAGAGGACGCCGAGGAAGATGTGCAACACCATGTACCACTGATACACCAACCACGACAGGGTCTGCCCGTGTGCAAATGGGACCATTAACCAGAGGGGTGGATAGAACACGGACGATTCGATGTCGGTATAGTAAGGAACCCCGTCGAACACCCCGGGTAACCACAAGGGGAAACGGCCCTTCGCCAGCGACGTACAGAAGTAATTCGCCGAGGGATAGTACCAGTGCAGCAAGTCCTCCCAGACGTAGAAGGACCCGCTGAGCCACTGATAGTAAAAGAGCACGACAAATACTGCCAGCACGGGCAGGCAGACAAACGACGCTACCGGTTTCTCCTTGGAGTGTGTCATTTGACACCAAGCCGCAGCAGGGTGATATCCGCAGCACAATCACAGTAGAGCACGAGAAGTGCCGTCACCAGTCGGTAAAACTACCGATGGTTACCCGGGGCGGTCTGTTAGCGAGAGAGGTACCGCGCGACGGCTTGCGACCTCGACCGCACATGGAGTTTGTGGTAGATGCGCTCGATGTGCGTACGAATCGTTGCATACGTTACCCCGGCGCGGTCGGCGATTTCCTTGTACAGGTACCCCTGCGACAGCAGGTCGAGCACTTCCAGTTCGCGCGGGGACAACTTCTCCATCTCGCGGCCGCCGGGCGCAGCCTTTTGAAAGGCCTGCACCACCTTCCGGGCGATACTGCTGGTCATTGGCGCGCCCCCGCCGTAAACGTCGTGAATCGCGGCCATGAGTTGCGCCGCGCGGACGGGCTTGAGCAAATACCCGACGGCGCCCGCTGACAAAGCGCTAAAGATCAGGTTGGTATCATTGTAGACCGTCAACATCAGGATCTGAATTCCCGGCACCGTCTCCGCCAATTGGCGAACACATTCGACGCCGTTGATACCGGGAAGATCGATATCCATCAGCACGATACCCGGCGGATGTTCCGGGATGCGGCGGAGCGCTTCTTCGGCGGACCCGTATTCTCCCGAGCAGGAACACTTCGAATCCCGGCGGATGATACCGGCCAGCGTTCGCCGGACGCGAACATCATCTTCGACAATGGCGACATCAATCACTGGGTGTTCTCCTCACGGATGAGCCTCGACGGAAGTTCCGGCCTGGGCCAATTCGACTGACAATACGACCTCTGTTCCCCGTCCCGGTTCACTATGGTACACCACCATGCCCCCGATTTCTGTCATTCGGTTGCTCAGGTTCGTCAGCCCATCGTGGCCCGTCCCGACCCCGGGCTCCGCTTCGGTCACGAATCCGCGTCCATTGTCCCGGATGATGATCCGAAGTTGGTGGCTCACCGGTTCGATGCGCAAGTGTACTTCACTGGCGTCGGCATGTTTCACGACGTTGTGCAGTGCTTCCCGGATCGCCAGACACAAATGATGCCGTACATTCGTGCTCATGGTGCGGGACGGCAGATTTGCCGGCAATTCCAGTCGGCAGACCAGACCGGCTGTTGCCAGAAATCCCTGGGCGAACTCGCTGACATACAACACGAAACTCTCCATGGTGTCGTTGGCTGGATTGATCGCCCACACGATCTCATCCAGGGATCTGGTGATGTCCCGGGCACGGCGGAAAATGCGATCGAGATGATCGCTTACCTCACCCGTCGGCCCGGCGTCCTCGCGGGCCAGTTCGCTGAGCATGGCCACCTCCGTCAGTCCCGCACCCACGTCGTCGTGAATGTCGCGGGCGATCCGGGTACGCTCCCGTTCGATCGCATAGCGACGCTTCAATTCATCCAGTTCATCAGCCGTACGCCGACGTTCCATCAGGTGCATGAGGAGCACCACCCCGAGGAGTCCGAACGAAACGGCCCCCGCGCGAAACCAGGTCGTCTCCCAGACGAAAGGCACCACGGTGATGGCCACGGATTGATTCGACCAATTCCAATCACCATCGCGGTCCCGCGCTTCGGCGTGGAAGCGGTAGGTCCCGGGGGCCAAACGATCGTACCGCACGAAACGCTCGGTTGTTGCCCGTGACCAATCCTTATCCCGCCCCTCCAGCCTGTACTTGAAATTGGCGCGCTCGGGCGAGGAAAGCACCGGCGTCGTGACCTGAACCTCCAGTTCGCGCACACCGCGCTGCAACTCGATATGCAACGGCGGCGTGGCCGTCGCGACCGGTGACCGGTACACACTTTGACCACCTGCGTCGATCTCTTCAATGTACACCTCGGGCTTGGCGACCTCGGGTCGAAGATGTCTCGGATCGACGACCACCAAACCGTCGACCGTCGGAAACCATAGACGACCGTCCCCCGTGCGCGCCGGTAACGCTCCCATACCGCCGCTGCACTCCGTGGCGGCCATGCCGGCGCCGGCGCCGAACGACCGGGTCGCCAGGACCACCTTTCGTCCCGCTGAGACGTCAGCGAACTCAGACATCCGAATGCGCATAATCCCCTTGGGTGTGCCGAGCCAAAGATAGCCGTCACTGTCTTGCACGAGTTGCACGATCACGTTGTCGACCAACCCGTTCATCGTGGTGAAGGTGTGCCATCGCCCGTCCGCCCAGCACCCCAAGCCGCTCGTTGTTCCAACCCACAGCTTGCCCTCGCTGTCTTCCAAAACGGTGCGCACCGAGTCCCCGGGAAGGCCATCCGCCCTCCGGTATCGTCGCACCGTGCCATCTGGCGACACGCATACCAATCCCAAGGTTTGGAACCCGACCCAAACCCGACTGGCTCGATCCTCGTACAACGCATGGACCGTATCGGCCGTCGACACGACATTGGTGGGCACCAATGCTCCCGTCGCATCGAGGGTGAGCAGTCCGCCCCAGGTCCCCGCCCATAACCGCCCGCGGCGATCCTCGAGCAGCGAGCTGATTCCTTGCGCGGCAGACGACTCACTGGGGACGGCCGTCGCCGAACCATTGGCCCCACATCGCCATAGCCCATCCGCCTGCGTTCCCACCCATAAGGATCCCTCGCGCCCACGGCACAGAGCCGAGACCGTCATGTCTTCCAGTGCCTTTCCGAGCGAGACCGGTCGCAGGTTACCGGGTGGCCCGGCCAGCAACCCGCCGTCGGGCACGCCTTCCCAGACGTTTGTGGCCGATTCCGCCAGGAACGCCGTCACGGTTTCGCTTCCGTGAGGACGCCCGGTCCGCACCACGGTCAAAGACTTGCGCCTCAGCCGGACCAGACCGCCGCTCGTCCCGACCCACACATTGCCTTCACGATCCGGTGCCAAAGATCGGATATCCCAGGGAAACAACCCTTCGCGGGCCGTCAACTCACTCCAGTTCTCGTTTTGACGCCGGTACAGGGCGTGCGTCGTTCCCAGCCACAATGTTCCATCATCCTCCACCAACAACGACGTCACTTGACGCTCGGGCGCCGGCAAAGGTATGGATCGCCAGCCTCCCGGTTGACGGCGATAGAGTTCGCTGGACGTCTGAACCCAAAATTCTCCCGACGGACTAACGGAAACCTGGGAAACATCGCCCTTGGGGAGATCCGTCATTCGCAGCTTGCCGTCGTCGAAGGACGCCAGTTTGCCTCCGACGGCCAACCAGAAGCGTCCACGCGCATCCACGTCCGCCGTCACGACCGGTTCCGTACCTCCCCCGTGGAACGCGTTTCCATCCCACCACCGCATGCCAGTCGTGGTCGCCGCCCACAGTTGGTTGTCGATTTCGCCGAGCGCCAGCAGTCCCGGAGTGCCGATCGGCAACCAACGGTTGGACTCGCAACGCAGTGCGCCCGCCGAGCCATACCACCACAAGGTGCCATGCACGTCCTGATACACGCCCGCCGCCAGCCCCGGCAACGCTCCACCGTCCTGCGCGGTTCCCACGACGACAAACCGAACGCCGTCAAACCGCACCACGTGGCGGGGTGTCGTGCACCACAGATAGCCGTCCTGCAGTTGCTGCACGGTGGTGATGGTCGCTTCCGGCAGGCCGTCTTCCACCGCCCATCGGCGGATCGTATACTCACTCAGCAAACTGTTATCGCCACCAAACACCGCAGCCGGCGCCAGTAACAGGAACAACCAACCCCAAAAACATCGAAACATGGTCACACATTATACCCACAACCTTCCAACGGGCCACCCGGATCTACCGTGGCCGTCCCTGAGGTCTGGGTGCCGGGCATGGTTTCTCCATTCGTCTGGTCGCGCGGGTCATCAACAGGGTCCAAATCCAGAACGTCCGAAGGGCCTGACGCAACGGGTGCTTATCACGATTTGACGCATCCGGTCACGATGGGTGACAACCGATGTTTGGCTGCCTCACCAAGTCTCGAAGCCAGTGGTTCTGCAGTGCTGGCTCCGCAGAAACACGCACCGACTGAGCCTTATGAGTGTTTGCTTACTACACGGTGCTGACGACTGAACTCATTATTCCGGATTTGCCGTGCGTGCCTTTGGGAAGTGGATTGGGCACGGTCTTCAAAACCTTTCATGGGCTCTTCTGGAGGGCGTCGAGCTTTTGGCGGCCCTGCTGGCAGTCGCCGTTGTTGAGCAGATCGGAAATCACGTCGAGCTCCGCGGCTGGGACAGTCCCCTTTTTGCGGAGCGCGTAGAGCCGGGCGGGCAGGCGCAGGTCATCGGCGGTGAACGTGAATGACGGGCCGAGTTCGTTGCGCCGGACCTGCTGAATGACGTCGAGGAACGTGTAGCCAAACTCGTGCGTGGGCTCGATCATGGTGCCCTCGCCGTAATCGTTCCACGTGATCAACTGAATCAGCGGCCACGGACCTTCGCTGCCGACCTCCAATGTTTCCCGAAGCGTTTTGCCATCGCGATACGCGAGGGGTGGCTGGTGCTGCTCGTACACATCGTCGAAGCCGGGATAGGCGGAGACGATGACCTCGTTGGCGTTCGTGGAGAAATAGGTGAAGACCTCGTGGATACGCTGGCGGATGCGGGCCTCGGTCGGCGTGCCTTCCCACGGATCGCGGTGGACCCAGATGAATCCACCGTCGGCGCCGGCCTGTTTCCAGATATGGTGGAGCGCGTAGAAGGAGGGGCGGGTCGGGATGGTCTCAAAGGCCGCATCCCACACGGCGCGATTGGTGAGATAGATCGGGCCGAAGTTGAGGAAGAGCGGGCGGCTTCGGTATTGGAGATACTGCGGTTTCGTGAACCATTCCTTCTGCATCCATTGTATGGTCTGGGCTAGGTGGTTGGTGATGTCGCCCGGCGCGAGTTTCTTCCAATCGACCATGAGCTGGATCGAGCGATCCTCGTAGCATGCGGCGAACTTCATCCCGAATTTCCCGCAGGCGTCGAACAGCGCGCACGTCGCCTTGTGAACGTCCGGGTAATCGGCGGTCTGGCCAATCCCATACCAGTCGGGGATCACGCCGTCGATGCCCGCCAGCTTCATCTGCAGGAGGTGACATTCGAGGACGGCGGGGTCAGCCGAATCGTACAGGCCGATCAATGGGTGGTAATTCGACCAGATGTCCGGCAGGCCATTCGTGGTCGTTTGATCGGGGTGATGTTGGGATTGAAAGCCTCGCCAGTGACCGCTCCATTCTCCGCGGACAGACGGGGTCGTGTACCACGTCATGTAATGCATCATCAGGATTTTGCGGGCGGGCTGCGGTTGCGGGGTTGGCGCGGGTTGCAGTTCCTTGCGGCTGCACGACGCGAGCATCAGTCCGGCAAGCAGGACGATCAGCCGATGCATTTGTCTCAGCCTGCGATTCATTAACGCATGTCCTCTTTCAGAAGGCCGGCTCAATGAATCCGGCTGGGTTCTGGCATGTCGGAGAATTCACTCTGCCTGTGATTGTATCAAACCAGGAGACATCGCCGACAGTCGGTCCGGATTTACGTAAAGCCTGCCCTCGAGACGTGCGGCCACGCCGGGGTCAGGATGCCGCGTCGCGTTTCCCGTTCGTGCTCTTGCCCGCCTTCCAGGCACCCTCCACCTCGATCCGCAAGGGATACACCGGTATGCCACGCTGACTGCGATGAATCGCCGCCACCAGCATGTCCACCGCGGCGGCGCCGACCATCTCCGAGTTCTGGTCGATCCCGCTCACGTTCGGAAACTCGCTTTCATCCCCGTCCACGTCCAGCGAGGCGTAGCCAACTTCCCCCGGTATATCCAGTCCGCGTTCCTGGAGCAGATGCAGGCCGAAGCGATCCACGCTGATGATCGCATTCGGACGGTAGCGATCGAACCAGCGGTCGAACGCCGGTTGCCGTGGAACGTCCATGATCAACGGCGGCGGTAATCGCTTGGCGCCCCACTGATTTCGATAGCGGAGGTAGGCCGCGGTCCATTTGCCGTTGACGCGGAGATCCAGCGCCTGTTCGAGCACAAGACCGATCGTCTGGTAGTTCAGTTCGAAAAGCTCGTCCAACGCCTTGAGCATGGATGTGTACTGATCGTGGACCGCGCGATCCAGATCGGGCCACTCGACCGTTTCGCTGATTTCGACAGCGGAGAACAAATTGTAATCGAGACGAACCGAGCGCGGCGCTTTCTCCGAGAGCCGGCTTTGAAGCGGGGCGATGATGACACCTTCGATTCCGCGGCTCCAGATGATGTTGCTGAGACGGGAGAGCGTCATCTCCGGCTCGTTGATCCAGAATTCTTCGATGTGATAACCGTACTCCTTGCCGCGGGCGAGAGTGCCCTCGACGTATTTGCGTTCCGTCGGGTAGAGTTTCCAGTCCTGCTTTTTCGTGCCCGAGGTCAACAGCGCCAGGCTGGCTTTCGTGCTGGTGGGTTTCTTGACGCGGATGTGGGAAAGCAATCTCGCGACATCGGGATCGGGTTCGTACCCCAATTCCTTGGCTACCTTCAGGACCCTCTTGCGCGTCGCGTCGGAAACGCCGGACTTGCCCCGCAACGCGAGGGAAACCGCCATGCGCGAGATGCCGGTCTTATCGGCAATTTCCCGGAGCGCAACTCTGAATTCGGTCGCCACGAAGGGATTATTGGGCGGTCTTTACGTAAAGTCCAGCCTGTTCCGCGGCTAGGGCGAACCGACCCGATAAAACAGTTGCGCGTTGCCGGGCGCGTTGGTGTCGGTGAAACTCACGGACGTGCCAGGCGCGTTGGTGGCGCTGCCCGGCACGATCTGCCAGGTCGCGGCAATGAGATTGGTGGTCGATTCGATGTGGTATGGGAATCCCGTTGTTGTCGCATAGGTGATCGTCACCGAGAAATCGGCGTTCAGATTAATCGACAGGATCGCCAGTGCGGGCGACGCGCCGTTGGTTGGCGCGCCGATTCCCCAAACGGCCAGTGTGTTGACGCCGCTGGTGGCATCGGAATTGACGGCGAGATTGCCGCCGTAGTTGGTCGCGACCTGCGGCAAGAATGTTACCGTCAGGTTGGTTGAGCCGCCGCCGGGAATGGTTCCCGACCAATTCCCGCTGAACCCGTCGGGATGGGTAATGCTGCTGACCGTGAGCGTCGAGTTGCCGGTATTATTGATTGTCAATGTTCGATTGGCCAAGCTGCCAATGGCTACATCGCCGAAGCCAAGGTAACCGCTGAGAGAGATCACTCGCGTGGGCACGGCAGTGAAGCTGGCAGTTTCCGCGATCGGCTCATTCATCGTGACCGAAGCCGAGCTGTTGTTCCCAGAATACGAGTCTGCCCCGCCACCAGTCCAGCCGCTGAACGTATACCCACCAGACGCGTTGGCCGCGATGCCCACCACGGCGCCGCTATTGTTCCAGGCGCTGGACGGAGTTACGGTTCCGCCGCTGCTCGCGCTCATGGTCAGATAATACTGCGTTGTAAAATTGGCCGTGTATGTCGTGCCGTTTGTGGGCGAGACGACGTGGGAGAGCGCGCCGCTATCGCTCCAGGAATTCCAGACGTACTGAACGCCGGTTCCGCCGCTCTGGGGCGTGGTGGTGGAAATGGTGTGGTTGGAGCCGGCCACCCAACTGAATACCTGCGCATTGGTGTACGACGTCCCGTCGACCGTGAACGACAGGCCTGACAGACCGGCTTGCACGGTGACGGGGATGTTGGCCGCGAAATTCGCAGTTTCGGATACAGGACCGTTCATCGTGACGGAAGCCGGATTATCGCTTCCGGAATAGGATCCGCTCCCGCTGCCGGTCCAACCGCCGAACGTGTAATTGTTGGACACGCTGGCGGTGATGGTGACGTTCGTCCCGATGTTGTACCAACCGCTGGCCGGACTGACGCTGCCGCCGGCACCGGCGTTCATCGTCAGGTAATATTGCGTGGAGAAAGCGACCGTGTACGTGAAGTTGGTATTCGCCGTGACCGTATGTGAGAGCGCTCCGCCATCGTTCCACGAGTCCCAGATGTATTGAACGCCCGTCCCGCCGCTCTGGGGCGAAGTCGTTGCGATGGTATGGGTTGTGTTGTACGGCCAGTTGAATGTCTGCGTGCCGGTGTAATTGGTCCCATCCGCCGTGAAAGACAGGCCCGATGGGCTGGTTCGAATGGTTATGGGAACATTTGAGGTCACGAAATTGAATGTAAACGTGGACGAATCGTCGCGGTACTCGGTGATGGTCGAATTGCTGACCGTCATACTCCCGACGGCGCCACTCTGGGCCCAAAGTCCATTTCGTCCGCCAACGCCCAGTCCGTAATCGGGGATGTTGATATACGACGCCAGCGCACCCGAAAGCGTGCCGTTGCCGCCGATGACGCTCATGCCGTCCGAGGCGCTATCGACGATGTTGAGGTTGTTGAGATTTACGCCCGAGGCACCGTTGGCGTACGTATCGAGACAGATCTGGACGGCGGCGCGCCATTGGTAGCCGGGATCATAGCCGCCGGAGCGAAGCACGTCACATCGCTGGACAACCGCGCCGACAATGGTATTGGTCAGGACGCTGAAGGTGGTGCTGATCAGGATGCCGCAGCCGTAAGTGATGTCCTGGAACCGGCAATCCTGGATGGTGTTGCTGAGGCCGCCATAGATCGCCCCGCCGTTGGCCAGAAATGGTGTTTGTCCCGTGCAATGAGTGATCACATTGAAACCCGGAAAGAAGTTCTGCGATGTGTACGTGGTCGGCCAGATGGGGAAACAATCATCACCCGTGCCGCGAGCGGTGCAGTTCGTGACCGTGGTGCCGCGCATCCCGACGCAAAGATTGATGCCGTCGGCGATGGTGTCGCGGAAGCGGCAGTTTTGCACCACCAGCCCCTGGCTGTTTACGAGCCACGCGCCGGTCTTGGTGTGTTCCACCCACATGTTCGAAATGGTCGAACTGGTTCCATACGAGCCGCCGATCCCGTCATTTGGCTCGGTGTCATTCCGGTAATTCAATTTCCCAACAATCGCCATATCCGACACGTGAATGTTGTTGCCCGCCCCGTTCAGTGTGACCCGGCGCGAGTAGTTGGCGTACAACGTGGGATCGCCCACCAGCGTGGTGTACCACATGCCCGCGCCTTGAATGATCTTGTTGGAGGGCAGATTGATGCTGCCGGTGATCTTGTAATTGCCGGCGGGGAGCCAGACGCTGCTGTTGGCGTTGATGCAATTCTGCAGCGCGCTGGTGTCGTCGGATACGCCGTCGCCCACGGCGCCGTAATTCTTTATCGAAACCGAGCCGTTGGGCTGACTGATCGGGACGGGAACGTTTTCCAAATCGACTAGGTCGATGTCGTAGAACGAAGCCGTGTCGTTCGTGTCCACCTGCAATTTGATTACCTCGCCGGCGGTGATTGTCCATCCATTGGTACGAACCTCGTCGAAGAAGTTTCGTGGCGAGCCGCTGCTGGGATTATTGGTGAACGGGTAGTTGCCGTAGAGCCAGGAGTACATTGATGTCATCGGCAATTTGGCGGCGAACGTCCCATTGGTGTAGAGACTGAGCGTGTAATTCGTACCGATGCCGTTAGCAGTATCCGGCACGCTGTAGCGCACGACGATGGCATTGGCGTTGGTCTGGGCGGTGAACTGCAGGAACTGCCCGGTGGCACCGAGCTGAACGCATTGGCGTCCAGATGATTCGGCGGCGACGGTGTTGGGGGAGTATGACGGGCCGAGGACGGTGCCGTTGTTGGTCATGTTCTCGGCTTCGTAGGTGATCCAGGGAACGGTCGCGCCGCTGGCGAGCGGGGTGGAGTTCGAAGTGGTGGTCGTGGCGACCTGGATTTCCATGGCGTTGAGATAGCCCGAATCACCTTGTGCTCCGACGAATCCGATGTAAATGGTACCGTTGGGCTGCGGCGAGACATTCGTGAGGGTCGCGACCTGGTTCGTGTTGCACACCCACGAGGTGCTGGGATACTGGATATTGAGGTAGACGGAAGAGATCGCGTTCGTGTAGGCGCTGTTCGGATAGATGGAATAGGTCGTCGCCGTGTCCGTGCTATAGGCATGCGAGCCGAAGAAGGTGAGATTGTAGCGGAGCGACGGATTAAGGCCCTGGATTTCGAAATCCGTGTTCACATAATAGTGATACACGCCGTAATTGTAGCCGAGATCGCCGAGAGCGGCGGTGTTGACCACCACGTCGTTGGGGTTGAAGGTAATGCCCGCGGGACCGTTGTACGAGTCGTTCCCACTCGAGTAATCGAACACCATGGCGATGCTGGTAGCCTGGCCGTTGATGTTTGTCAGGTTGGGGAAGGAATGGGCGGAATCAACGGCATTCCAATAATGGCCGTTCGGATCGGGGTTGGGGACAGTCGTGCCGCGGTAGCACGAAGATGAGCCGTCGCCCATGGCGATCAGCCACTCCTGCCCCTGAGCGGGAAGGGCGAAACTCAGGATGAGCGCACAGGCGCTTCCGAGGAAAGACCCAAGACTACCAGGCACTTTTCTGCGTGCTACTGGGGCAGATTTCAGGGTCAACATAAGGGGGATTCGAAGCATCTTGGCTTTCGTAAGCGTCTGCTAAATTCTCACGCACGGTTCTGGGGGTAACATAAACCACAGGGACCAGAGCGTCAGCAACCAAATGGGGACTTTACGTAAACTTAATGCGTGTGTTTCGGTGGTGGCCGCCATCCAGTATCAGACACAGGGTTCGCATGTTGTCGACCCGTGGGGTGATGGCGCGATTCCCGGTTCCGGCGTCTGAGGATGACGGCTCGACTCGGATGTGGCAGCGTTTGCAGGCATGGAAAATCTGAATGTTTACGTAAAGCGCACCTCTCGGTTGGCTTTCGAGACCGCATTTGGTTTCATGAGTCCGTTTTCGATCAAGCGAGTGTCGACCACGAGCGATGCATGACGGATATTTCTTGCAGCAACACCGTAGCGGCCACTGGACCGGCTACCCCGAGGGGAAGGCCCGATGTGTACGATGTCGTCTGGAGCGCGCCCGACGATCCTGTTGCACAGAACATGGCGCAGCGCGATAGAACCCGACCAGCGACATAAGGTTTTTGGAGAACACGAATGAAATCGAGCAAGTCCAATCAGCCCTGGTACGCTGCGGGCGATCCATGGTTCTTGACGCAATCGGAGTGGTCGACGGAGAAGAGCGTCTATTTCGAGACGATTTTCACGCAGTCCAACGGGTACATGGGCATTCGCGGGTACACCGAGGAGGCCAATCCCGGGCTCAAGAGCTTTCGCGAGGGCTATCTGGCCGGGGTGTTTGGGGAGATCGACAAGGCGGCGCTCAAGCAGGTTCGCGTTGATTATGGCTGGCCAATGGTGGCCATGATCACGTTGCCGGAACTTTTCGCCTGCGAAATCAAATTGGAGGGCGAAACGCTCAACCTCGCCCAGGGGACAATCGATTTTTTCAGCCGGTCGCTCAACATGTACAATGGCGTGTTGTCCCGGCACGTGTCGTGGGTCAGCCCGACCGGTTTGCGGACGCGGCTGCTGTTCGAGCGCTTCCTGTCCGCATCCAATCCTCATCTGGCGATGCAGCAGATCACGCTGATGCCGGAGAATTGGAACGGCAAAGCCGTCCTGACCTTCAAACTCGATGGCGCGTACCCCACGTATTTTCGGTGTGGGGACCGGGCGCTGCCTCATCCGCGCGAGGATCTTTTGCAGCGCCCAAAGATCAACATGACCTCGGGCGGAGCCGCTGACCTCACCGTTCGCGTCCGCGGCACGGGACACACGGTGAGCATCGCCTCCCACATTACGGGTAGTCCGTGCGTGGTTTCGGCGCGAAACTCGACGGTGTTGAAGCAGGAGGTCACGCTGGCGTTGGAGAAACGCCAGTCCGCAAGCGTCCTTCATGCGGTGGCCGTCGTGAGTTCGCGGGACCGGGTTGAGGCGTCGCGCATCCCCGAAGTAGCCAACGATATCGCGCGCCAGGCTGTGAAGGTTGGCTATCACGGTTCGCTGACGGAGTCGGAAACAGTGTGGCAGAAGCGCTGGGCGCTGGCGGATATCACGATTGACGGACCCGCGCGGGACCAGGCGTATTTGCGGTTTGGCTCCTTCAGCATGCTGCAAATGGCGCCATTTCACACGGACAACATAAGCGTGCCGGCCCGCGCGTATGCCTTCAACCGGTATCACGGCCTGTATTACTGGGACAGCGAAACATTCCTCTTGCCGTATTACGCGCACACATTTCCCGAGGTGGCGAAGAACCTCCTCAGTTTCCGCTATCGGACATTGCCCGGAGCGCAACGGAACGCGCGGCGGTTGAAGGCGGTGGGCGCGTGCTTCCCGTGGATGACGGATTCTGACGACGGGACGGAGCAGGCGCCGTGGAGCATTGGCGATTACGTGTGGCATCAGAACGCCGACATTGCATACGCGATCGATCAATATGTGCAGGCCACGGGCGACACCGACTTCATGCGGGACAAGGGGTTGGAGATCCTTGTCGAGACAGCGCGGTTTTGGATGTCGCGTCTGGAACAGGACAAGGCCGGCGTTGTGCACCTGCACAACACCGTCGGGCCGGATGAGCTGGATAAACACGGGAAGGACAACGGATACACCAGCCTGATGGCGCGACGGCACCTGCATCTGGCGGCGCACTGGCTGAAGCACCTCCAGGCCACGGACGCCCCCGCCGCGAAGGCTCTGACCGAGAAGCTGGAGATTGGCGCCGGCGAAGCGGCGAAGTGGACGGATGCGGCGCAACGGATCGCGGCACCGATGGTGCCCGGGCGCAACTTCCCCTTGCAGGACGAATTTCTGCTCCGCAAGAAGCCGCTGGAGTTCAAAGGGATCACCGCCGATGAGGCGTTTGCCCTGCGGCACACGCACCGGGTGGTGAAGCAGTCCGACATCATTCTCGTGATGTATTTGCTGCAGGAAGAATTCACGGCCGAGCAAATGCGCGAGGCTTACGATTTCTACGAGCCGATGACGCTCCACTTCTCGTCGTTGAGCTATAACACGCACTCGATTCTGGCGACCAAGATTGGCCGGGACCAACAGGCCTATGACTATTTTTGCCGGGCCGCCGGGCTGGACCTGGATGATGGCCGCGGGACGATCGACGACGGGCTGCACGCGGCGGCGCTGGGAGGCACATGGCAGACGTTGGCCTACGGCTTCCTCGGAATGCGGCTTCTGGCCAGGGCTATCTCCTTTGAGCCGCACCTGCCGGAAGCCTGGAAATCCGTGTCGTTGCGGGTTGCATACCGGGGTTATTTGTTGAATCTTACCCTGACACATGACGGGTACCGGCTCGATGTAGAAGGGGAAGGGCAACCGCAAGCACGGGTGATTCTCAATGGTGAAACACATCTTCTGCGGGATGAACTGAGTGCAGCCTCCGCGCCTCTCCGGGTTCTGAGTTGAGCCAACATTCGCCTCTCGACGGGCACAGAATGAAATCCATCAAAGCGGTCATCTTCGATCTCGACGGGGTCATTGTTTCGACCGACGAATTCCATTTCCTCGCATGGAAGCGGTTGGCGGATTCACTGGGAATCCCGTTCGGGCGGGAATCGAACGACCGTCTGCGCGGGATCAGCCGGATGGAATCGCTGGAGATCATGTTGGAGAAATCGTCGAAGCGCTATACAACGGACGAGAAGCGCGACCTGGCCGAGCGCAAGAACGCCTGGTACCAGGAGTTGCTGAAGAAGTTGAAGCCAGCGGACGTGTTGCCCGGGGTTGCTGATCTGATCACGGCGCTCAAGGAGAGGCACGTGAAAATCGCGATTGGTTCCTCGAGCCGGAATGCCCGGACCATTTTGCGGACTATCGGGCTGGAAGATCAGTTCGATATCATCACTGACGGCAATCACATTTCCCGGTCGAAGCCGGACCCTTCGGTGTTCACCATCACCGCGAACCGGCTGGGCGTGTCTCCAGGGGAATGCTTCGTGGTGGAAGATGCCGTGGCCGGCGTCGAAGCCGGGTTGGCCGCCGGGATGAAAGTACTAGCCGTCGGCGCCGCCGCCGGGCACCCGCGGGCGACGCGCTCGGCGGGGAATCTGTCGTGTATCACGGCCGACGAACTGTTATTGGCGGAAAGCATTGCAGCGGAATGAGCACGGGCGAAACGGAAGAAACGGGCGGCTCTTTACGTAAAGTGGGCTTCTCGTTGCGCCACGAAAGCGCGCCTGTCAAAGTGCGTGGCGTTCAAGAGTACGGGAACAACAAGCTTCGGAGAGCCACAGATGTGGAAGCGACAGGGTTCCCGACCCGGAACGGGATACGAAGATTCATGATGAACATGAACAAGCCTCACGCCGAAGAACGCCCGCCGAAGAACGGGTTCACCCTCATCGAACTACTGGTCGTCATTGCGATCATTGGGATCCTGGCGGCGATGCTGCTGCCCGCTTTGGGCAAGGCGCGCGACAAAGCCGATACCGCGCGCTCCATCAGCAACCTGAGACAGATTTATATTTTGCTTCGCATGTATGTGGACGATTACGACGGTTATTGGCCCAAGCCGATGGGCAATTCTGGCAATGACAATGCCAACACATCGACCTGGCGACGCAATGTCTGGGAACACTCTTACGGCGCTTTCCCTGTCAACCAACAAGATTACCTGAATGCCATGGGCCACCCGAGCTACGCGCAAACGATGTGGTGTCCACTGATGACCCGGAAGTTCGGTCAACAAGAGCACCAATCGGGCCGGGGCAGCTACGCCATGGCCAAGTTCTTTCAGGTTTCATATACGTGCTCAGCTGCGGGAGTCGGCAACGCGTGCATCTATCGACGCGATGGCGATCCGATGATGGTGGGGAACGTTGAGCCAATCGTCATGACCGGGTCGGTCGGGACGGGCGGCGCGCTCGATCCGAGTTTTGGCACTAACAAGTTGCTCGAATACGGTACACTCACGTCCAACCCCGCAAACGACTGGAAGTATCTCAACTATGCGTACGGGAATGCGGCCTTGGGTGTTTACCTGGATGGCCACGCCGGACTGATCTCGGCGGGACAGGCCACCAGTCAGGCGTTAATCCCCTTACCGGATGGCACGAGCAAAACATTTTGCGATGCGCTGAACAGTTTCGACTACTTGCCGTGAGAAGTTATCAATCAGTCTGAAAAGGCAGAACAGCTCGTTAGTAAGAGCCACATACGAATGCATTGCGAGAATTGACACAGAAACCTTGATCCGGTGGGGCCCGGCGGTGGAATCACACATCGCCGAGACAATAGAGAGGGAGAATCATGAGGACACAGAAGGTAGTCGCTAATGGGGGACTTGCAACCACCGTGCTGATGCTCATTCTGGCATCGGCCCTTTCCGTCCACAGCCAAACCGTCCTGATCAAGATGGGTGACAACCAAACCTACCAGGGCACCAATGCGCCGAGCCCGGACATCCATGGGAATTACTGGAACAGCGTCGACAGCGCCCAGTTTTCCCCCGGCCTGACGAATATCGACGGTACGGTGGGTGGGTGGCCGTGGTGGGCGCCGGAGTTTGGGTTTGAAACGAACGGGGTCGGCAATACGGGCGCCAGCAACGGTCCGGCTGGGCCGGTTCCCCCGGGACTACCGGTGAACTGCGTCATCGACGCGAACGCGCTCGGCAATTTGGGCATTCAGCAAGCGGTGTATGACTATTACGTCAATTCCGAATTTGAGCTTCAGGGCTTGTATCCTTCGCGGACGTACACGCTGACCTTCTTTGGGTCGCATTCGCAGAGCCCCAGTGATTATACGATCTACAACATTTATACCAACAGCTCGTACACGATGTTGGAAACGGCCGTGGCTCAGTATGTGCAGTATCCGGGCAATCCGTCGGTGCCCAATTCGAACATGGTGGTGAGCGCGACTGTTCTGCCGGGAACCAACGGGATTGTTTATGTCCAATTCTTGGGAACGAACGCGGTCGGCGGAGGGATCGGCACCAACGGCGCCGGCGGTTATCTGAACTGCATGCAAGTCACGCAGGGCCCGAGCACAAATGCTCCGCCGCCCGCAACCCCGCTGAACCAGACTACTCTTATCCAGTTTGGGAACAGCACCCTTACCAACTGCACTGTTGGGATCGTTCAGGTCGCCGGGACCAACGTTGTTATCTACGGCAACTGTCCTGTCACGCCAAACCCGGATATTCAGGGACATTACTGGAACAGCGTGACCTCCTCAAATATCTTCCCCACGATCAATGCGCTCGGCCAGGTCAACTCGCTGGGGTATTCTGCTGACGCAGAGGGGTCGGGTAGTAATCCCCAAGGTGGGTTTGACACTTACAACGGGCCGGATTCGGGCACCAACGGAATCACGGTCACGAATATTGTCTCCGACGTTGCGACCAACGCGCTCGGTTATCTCGGTGTCCCGACAGCCGTGTCCACCTACTTCCAAGACTGGCAGATCTTTTTTGACGACCTGGATCCGACGCATCAGTACACGTTCAACTTCTTTGGGTCGATGAAGTATCCTGCGAGTCAGATCACGAAGTTTTACGTCCTTAACTATGCGGAAACCAGCATCCTTGGCCAGTTCACTTCCTATGTCGGCAGTGGACAATTCAATAATGAGGACCGGATCACGTCAATAACTCTCACGCCGCCAGCTGACGCAGCCCTCGTGTTCTATTTCTTTGGGACTAATTCCCTGCAAACTGGCTGCCTGAACGCGATGTCGATTGTCGACTTGACACCCTATCCCGCCCCCACGGCGCCGCCCGTCAATGCGACGTGGTTGCTCAATTTTGGCGACGCCAACACGTACCGCGGCTTTAACAACCCGAGTCCGGACACTTGGGGACATTACTGGAACAGCCTGGACACGAATTATTACGCCAATCCGGTCGCGCTGACCAACGCCGCCGGCGCGGCGACTACGATGACCGTTATGTTCGATACCAATGCAGCGTACACCAATGTGAACACCGGGTTTGGAACAGACTCTTACAATAGCCCGTGCTCCTGGCCTGCGGGAGGAGTCCCCGCTAGCGCGACCAACGCCGTGATTAACACCAACGCGCTCGGCTATTTGGGTGTCTCGCCCGCCGTGTGCCAATACTATGTCAATTCGCACTTCTTTCTGCAGAACATGAATCCGGCCCATCAGTACACGCTCACCTTCTACGGCTCGCATGCGTACAACGGCGGTACGGGCGGTGGTCCGCTCACTGGAGAGGGCGATCCGTTGACGGTTTACAACGTATACAGTGATCCGGGTTACTCCTCACTGATCGCTTCGACCAAACTTTGTATCGGCGGTGCGTATTTCCAGGATTGGAATACGCACAGGCTGGCGGTCATCGGGCCGATTTATCCATCGGGCAGCGGGGCCCTGTACGTTGATTTCACTGGCTCGCAAGGGGATCTCGGCTATCTGAACGACATGCAGATCGTGGATGTGACCGCGGCGAATACGCCATCCGATCCGTTTGCCGCCTGGCAGAAGAGCTATTTCACCTCGAACGAGTTGGCGAATGCCGCCTATAGCGGACCGAATGCCGATCCGTTGGGCAAAGGCATCAGTAACACCAACCAGTTCCTGGCAGGCTTCAATCCGACGAACAGCGCGGCCTACCCGCACATTATCAGCATCGCGAAATCGGGCACGACGAATCTGACAATCACCTATCTTGGCGCCAGCGGGGACAGCACCTGGTCGCCGGGCTTTGCATCACGGACCAACGTGTTGGAGTCCACCACGGGTACCGCCAACGGCAGTTATTCGAACAGCTTTGTCAGCACCGGTCAGACCAATGTTCTGAACGGGGGCAGTGGTCTGGGTACCATAGCGAGCTTTATCGCCACCAACGGAGTGGCCGGGCCGACACATTACTATCGCGTGCGCGTGTTGCTACCGTAGGCCCATTGGTAAAATTGGAGCGCAGTCGAGACGATGACAGGAAACCCAATTAACAAGAACCTGGTTCACGACTCGGTGAGCAAATCGGGCGGCTACGCTCCCCACCTTTTTCGAGATGTAAAACGGGAGGAGAAAGGGTTGTGCTCCAACCGGTTGCAGAAGTTTGATGTGGTGCTAAGGGACGATAGGCGATGAGTTTACGTAAAGTATCGTTTTCGTTCCATTCGCCCATCAATTCGTGCAGTGTTTGTAAGCGAAGCGAGACGACTGTGGAGAATGCCAGATAGCCCGCGACCGAAACAATTTTGGTGCATGTGTGCTCTCTGGGAACGACGAGAATGGGAGAAAGCTGAGGAAGGGAGAAATATGAAGCTCAAGAGCCTAGTTAGATTTGTGGGTGTACTTGCTGCGATGGCCGGGCTGGCCGCTTCGACGCAGGCGCAATATATTAACGGAGATCAGTACCTGGATAACGTGACGCCGACAGGCCCCTATAACGGCTGGTCGGGCAGCACGGTTACCGTGGGCGCGACCGGCATCGAGGTTGTGAATCCGACCAGCGCCGGGTATGGCGGGGAGTATTTCAGCATCAATTCGCCCGTGTTGATCTCGAATCCGGATGCCACGTCACTTCAACTGACGCTGACGGTGAACGGAGACCCCACGCCGTATATTTGGTTTTCACCTGGCCAGTTGGTGATCAACGACTCTTCGTCGATCTACTATTACAACGAGCCGTATAATGGTTACGGCAATGTTGGCAATCCTGCCAACGCCGTCTGGAATGGGAATACCGTCACCTGTACGCTACCCCTCCAATTCCTGGAGCAAAACGCGATTCAGAATGGAGGCGTTTGGGTCTACGGCTTCAATCTTGACCTGGATCCGGCCGTGATTAATACGGGGACGGGATCGTTTGACGTTACCTACAACAGCATCGCCATCGTTCCCACGATTCCCGAGCCCGGGACGTTGATGCTGGTTGGTTGTGGAGCAGCATTGCTCGGCTTGCTCGGTCTGCGTCGCCGCCAATCATCCTAGTTGCTGGCGCCATCAGACTTGCTGCAAACCCAACAGGCCCATCGCTTCGGCGGTGGGCCTGTTCGTTTTTGGGGTGGACGGAATTGGCAACGTCCTCTTCGTTGACGTCAATCCTCTCGCGCCCGGTGTGCTTCGCAGGGCGTGTGATGCACCTCTGGGAAGAGTGTACCCACAAGATGGCCAGGACATCCCCTTCTTCGCAAACCGTGTGGCGGATGTGATGTTGAGGCTGCGGTCGTTGACTGCATCAACCCTTCATGCCGGTGAGAGTGACACCCTGGATGAAGTACTTCTGGGCGAAGAAGAATATCAGGATGATCGGGGTGGTCATCATGAGTGAGCCAGCCATCATCATGCCCATGGAATTGCCGGTCAGTGGGTTGGCCTGAAAAGCGTACAAGCCCAGCGCGAGCGGATAGAGGCGCTGGTCCTGGAGGTAGATCAGGGGTCCCATGAACTCGTTCCAGGTTCCCATAAAGGTAAAGATCGCGATGGCCGCGAGGGCAGGTTTGACCAGCGGCAGCATGATGTTCCAGTAGATGCGCCAGAAACCGCAGCCGTCGATTTTGGCGGCGTCCTCCAGGTCGCGGGGGATGCCTTTGAAGAACTGGCGGAGGAGGAAGACGTTGAAGGCGCTGGCGAAGAAGCTACCGACCCAGAGCGGGTAGAGGGTGTTGTACCAGCCGAGGGAGCGGACGATGAGGAAGTAGGGGATCATCGTGACCTGTCCGGGCACCATCAAGGTGGCGAGCATCAGGGCGAAACAAAAATTGCGGCCGGGCCACTGGAGCCGGGCGAAGCTGTAGGCAACGAGCGAGCAACTGAACAGCGTGCCAACCAGGTTGAGCGTAACGAGGAACAGGCTGGTGGCGACGTACCGCCAGAACGGCATGTTGTCGAGCGCCATCTTGTAATTGCGGCGCGCCTTGGCCCACCAGGCCCCGGGCGCGGACCGGCGCGTCAACTCCAGCTCGACCCTGATCTTGTGCGGATCGCTCTCGTACTGCGGGCCGCGGCCGATTTCATCCAACAAAATCCACGTGCGGACCTTGTTCGTCTTGTCGTCGGGCCCGCGCTCCTGCCACATGGCGATGCCCCAGACAAAGTCGGCGAGATCGTACGTGTAGTTGGCGCGATAGCGGACGCCGAGTTTCTCGATGTACATGGTCACGCCATGCCACGTGTCATCGGTGCGGGCGTACAATTGAAGCTCGTACAGGTCGGCGATCGGGAAACTCGTCGAGAACGTCTGCGTCAGCGTCAGCTTGTTGCCGGTGGAAAAATCATAATCCACATCGGCGTAGGGTTCGCCCTCGGGGCTGGTGGTGACTTCCACGAGTTTGGCGGTTGCCGTCCCGCCCACCTTCCACGCGGCGGCGGCGTTCGCGCCCGAAACCAGTTGGTCATCGGCGATTGGGCCGAGGCGGCCATAGGAGCGGGCGCGCAACTGGCCGAGGGAGAAATGGCGGCGAATCTGGCCGAGAATCTCGCGGACCATGTTGGTGTCCGCGCGCCGTGTCGTCTCGGCCTTCAAGGCGTCGGCGGGACCATCCCAAATCGCGGCGGGCATCGTGTTGAGGAGTTTGTGGAAGCAGCCACGGGCGGTTTGCTGGATGGCGGCATCGCGGTCGACGTCGTCGGGCCACACGCTGGGGTCCATCTGCCGCAGGTGTGCTTCAAGGACGGGCAGCAATTCGCTCATGTGTTTGCCCGATACGTCATCGAAGAAGCGTTGATCGATGTAGGGCGATTTGGTTTGCGGGATGGGACGGTGTGGCCAGAGATGGACTTTCTCGCCGAACATTTCGCGGTCGATTTTAAGGGACGTGGTCGCCATCCAGAGAAAGGGCCAGACGAACACGATCGCGCCGGCGATCAGGAGCGCGTAGATCCACGAAGCGCGGCAAAACTCGGCGAATCGGTAATAGGCGTCGCTGTGTTGCGGGCGCCCCGGGCACGCGAGGACGGGGGTGGAGACGGGCGAGGGATTTTCCATGGAGTTGTGCATGACGGGCCTAGCCTTCCTCGTAGTAGACCCAACGTTTCTGCAAATCCAGTTGAACCAGCGTCAGGCCGAAGACGATGACGAACAAGACCCAAGCCATCGCGGCGGCGTAGCCCATGTGGAGGTAGCGAAACGCGTTATTGAACAGGTCATAGGCGTAGAACAGGGTCGAGTCGACCGGGCCGCCCTGGGTCATGATGAACGCCTGGGTAAACAGTTGGAAGGTGGCGATCAGGCCCATGATCAGGTTGAAGAAGATGTAGGGTGACAGGAGTGGGATGGTGATGTGCCAGAATTGCTGCCAGGTGCCGGCGCCATCGAGCGAGGCGGCTTCGTAGTAGCTTTCGCTGATGCCCTTCAGGCCGGCAAGCCAGATGATCATGCCGCCGCCGGCGCCCCATAGCCCCATCAAAATCAGGGAGAACTTGCTGGTATGTTCGTCCTGCAACCAGTTCGGGCCATGGATGCCGACGGAGGCGAGGACGTTGTTGAGCAGGCCGCTGCTCGGGTTGAAGATCCAAATCCACAGGATGCTGGAAGCAACGGCGGGCATGATCGAGGGCAGGTAGAAGAACGTGCGCCAGACGGCGATGCCGCGGATCTTGAGATTGAGGAGCAAGGCGATCCCGAGGCTGACGACCATGCCGAGAGGGATGCCGAGAACCATGAAGATGGTGTTCCACAACGATTTCCAGAACTGATGGTCCCTGGTGAACGCCCAGAGGTAATTCTCCGCGCCGATAAACCGGGCCGGGGTGAGGATGTCGTAATCGCAAAAGCTGATGATGATCGAGAACAGGATCGGGCCGCCGGTGAAGACGATGAATCCGATCATCCACGGCAAGGCGCAGAACCATCCGCCGCGCCATTGCGAGCGGAAATAACGGCTCTCCAAACCCTCGATGTCGCCGCCGCGTTTCGCGAGCGGGCCGCCGACGCGCCGGCGCAGGTTGGCGTTTGTGTCCCAGAAATAGATGCCAACGGCTGCGCCAATGATGAGCATGGCGTACAGGAGGAAAAACCAGTTCCAATTCACGGGCGTGCCGCGGGGTGGACTGAGCACACGGTCGAGGTCGCGCTGCACGATCATCGTGGCGTTGTCGAGAGCGCGTTGGGGCGACATTTTGTGGAAGATGGCGTTGTCGGTGGCGGTCATCTGTTGATTCCACAACATCTGTCCCACGGGAGTGACGGGACGGTAGGGCTGGTTTTCGAGCAAATTGTTGAAGGCGTCGACGGCGCGGGTGATCCGCGGGTCCATCGTGGGATCGTGGGCGATGTAGTTGTCGAAGAGGAATTGGTTGATTTGCTTGTTGGAGTTTTGCGGCGGGACGTAGACGCGGCCCTGGGACAACATCGTGAGGCGCGTCGAGTCGGCGATGATTTTGTTGGCGCGTTCGCTGGACAGGTAGCGGAGCAACTCCCAGGCGGCTTCCTTGTGGCGAGAGGTCGACGGCATCGCGTAGCACCACCCGCTGACCCACGTGCACGTATGGCTGCCGCTATCAATCTGTGCTTGCGGCATCGGCGCGGGGGCGACGGCCCAATTCAGGTTATGGCCGAATTGCGCGAGGCAATCGGTGATCTGCCAGTAGCCATCGATCTTCATCACGAGCTGGCCCATGATGAATGGGTCGAGTTCACCGCTTTGGAGGGTGGACTCGAAGGCCTTCACGGCGCTGGCACCGCCCATCGAATCGTAGACCTTCGTCAGCCAGGCAAGCGCATCGACAATGTGCGGGTCGTTGAGCGTGCAGCGCCGGCCATCGGCGCTCATGAAACGGCCGCCGTTCATCCAGCCGTAGAGATAAAGCCAGGCGTCGCCGCGCGAGCCATTGGAGGCGCCCGGAGCGAATCCGAGGCGTTTGATGGCGCCGGAGCGGTCGCGCTCAGTGAGTTTGACCGACATGGCGGCGAGTTCATCCCACGTTTTCGGCGGACGGGCCTCGCCGTGTTCATCAACAAACCCCGCGCGGACAAGCAGGTCCTTGTTGTAATAGAGCATTCGGTTGTCGACCTTTTCTGGAATGGCGTACACGCCTTGCTTGCCCGTGACCGGATTGCGAAAGACGACTTCGTCCCAGCAGGAGTGGAAATAGTTTTCCGGCATGATCGCGTCGGGACGTCCGCTGGCGCGGTCCTGTTCGATGAATGGTGTGAGATCGGCGAACGCGCCGCGTGCGGCCCATTCCGTCACGGCGTAGCGGTCGAACTTGATGACGTCCGGGGGCATGCCGCCGGCAACGCCGACGAGGAAGCGGGTCGGGTCGGACACATTGTCACGGGAGGCTTCCTGACCGCTGATGACGTGATAGACGGGTTTGGAAGGATCGCGTTTGTGAGCCTCCTGGCTTTGCTCCTCAAAATCGCGAATGGCGTCGCCCTGGGGGCCGGTGACTGGACCGAGACCCATGATGCTGACTTCCTGGACGCCGGGCTGGGGGGCTTGGGCGGAACGTGAGGGCGAGAGCAGCCAGAGCGCGGTCAATACGAGCGCGGACAAAAGGGCTACTTTCCAGGCAGTCATAGTCGGATCTGCGGACGAATTGTCATCGAAACGATGTCACAATTCAAGCAGTCGAGCCCATTCATGCCGCCAAACGGGCGGGTTGACACCCCTTATGTAACTTTACATAAAGTAACAACGGTAACGCAGCCCTGGTGAATGGAGGTTTGGCTGCCTCGCTAGGACTCGAACCTAGACAAACTGATCCAGAGGAGCCGAAAGCGCTTTCATTGCGTTTCAAGCTTTTGCTATCATTTCAAGGAACCGGCTGCGAATCAACTTGATACGCAGGATAGCTAAAGCCAGGCACCGGCTTTGACCTGTCGAAACCGACAGCACGACTGGTATCACTAATGGTATCACGGAAGCTCTCAGGAATGGTCATCCGACTGACACTCCGCGCCCCTGATGCTGGCCTGATGTCCGTAACTGAATCCGCTTTGCCTGCGCTATGAGATGATCGGGTCGCACATCACCGTATACCTCGCTGATGAGACTCGGCCCAGTCTTATCCCCAATCAGCATGGCAATTTCTGCATCGGTCAGTCCACTCTGCCGGGCTTGCGTGACGAAGTAGCTTCGCAACCCATGCGGCGTCACGTGCCCAATGCCCAGCGACTCGCACGCGGCAGTCAGTCTTCGACGTATAATACCATCATCTTCAGGTTTTGTGGCATCGAAACGGGAAGGAAACAAGAGGTGACCAACAACGCGCTTTTGCATATCTCGCAAGAGGGCGTCCAACTCAGGGAGAATCGGCACCCAAGGGTTTACGCCGCGCTTCTCACGAACAACGTGTAAGAGTCCTTGCGCCCAATCCACGCAGTCCCAACCCAAAGCCAATCCTTCGCCTATACGGAGCCCCGAATATGCGAGCAGACAAAGGCAATCCGCCACACCGTTTTCGCCGTGTGTCCTTAGCCACTGCTCGATTTGCTGCAACCCTTCAGGTGTCGGCGCAACCTCTCGGCAGTGACGTACATCATGAGAAGTGGTGTACCTGCCGCGGCCCGCAAGAGGGTTCACCTTCAACTTCGTACGACGCACCGCCAAGCTCAAGGCGTTGCCCAAGGCAGTCAATTCCAAATCTACCGCCCTGTCTCCACCGTTGGTACGCCTTGTGGTCTCATGGCCGTAATGCCGAAACACGGACTTGTACCCACCGCCGTTGCGCCAGTCGCGATAAGCATCGGCGTCGGCCAGTGTGAGGGTCGCGGCGTGCTTCTGGCCGAAGAAGACCCGGATAGGTTTCAGAAACTGCAACTCGCCGTCAACAGTCCGGGACGATTTCAACCGCATCTTTCGCGTCGGACACCCCGCCTCCACATACGCGTCGATCACTTCGCCGACCGTGAGCCGTTGTCTCTCCAAAGCCGCTACCTTTGGCTCAATTCCGTGCTCGCGCAAGACCTGTTGCTTTCGCCATTCGGCCAATACTGCACGTGCTGTTGCAGGATCATTGGTGCCCGTGCTCCGAAAGGTCCGTTTGCCGTCCACCGTGACACGGGCAAAGATCGTGTCACCTCGTCGGTAGAGATTCGGTCCGATCCGCTGCGGCGTCTGCTCGGCTACTTTGACCGCCTCAGTTGTGTCCGCTCTCTTCATCACTCAATGCTCTAATTCCTCAGCCAGCTAATGCACCGTCACTCCACGACCGTCGCGTATCCGATGGCGAACCTCATTTGCCATCCTTTCCATAGTCGGTTCCTCGCCCTCAGAAGCTGCGGTCGCGTCGAGCCTGTTGGACGCCTGATTGCGCGTCAGGTCCAATGCCTTCACAATCTCGTCCTGGCGTTGAGCGAGGCTCTTGAGCTTCGCTTCATGCTCGAATGGCTCACCAACCTTGGCTTCCAATTCGGCTATTCGCTTGCGGCAGTCGGCAAGGTCCTGCTCCGTCTGAGACAGCTTCTGGTCGAGGGATTGCATGGCGTGCTCCAACGAACGTGTCGTACCGTGTGCGCTGTCGGATATGCTGGCGGAATAGAGATTCGCGCCCTTGAGCACAAGTTCGGTATGCTCGAACGCGCTGGCGCGAAGGACCACGGCAAACCCGGCGAGCTCGCCGACCGCGTACTCTTTGCCAGAGCCGCGGAGTTGCTGAGCGCGCCGATTGATCAATTCACCGGCAATTCCTCGATCGGTGTATTCGGTCCCCTCGACGCGGATCTTGAACGCATCGCCCTGCGTCGGCAGCCTCGCCGCAATGTCCTTGTGCAGATTCTCCACCCTTCGGGTGAGAATCTCGATTTCCTCCGTGGTCCGTCGGATCGTGTTGTGGATCCGGTACTGGGTCTCGTGGTGCTGAGCGCGCAATCGGCCGAGGCGGCCCAACTCCGCGTCGATATGCGCTTTCTCGATGACCAGCGGATTCCCCGACGCAATGGCCTTCACTTCCGCGTAGGTCAGGGCTGCGCCGTCGATGTCCTCAATGTGTCGCAGGTCGTTGCGGCCGGTCATGACCTGGTGGATGAACTTGGCTTTGGTTTCGAGCGTCTGCCACATGTAGGCGTCGAAACTGCCCTCGGTGACGTACCGGTAAATATGCACCTCGGCGTTGCGGTTGCCCTGCCGCAGGATTCGGCCCTCCCGCTGTTCCACGTCGGCCGGTCGCCAAGGCGCGTCGAGATGGTGCAAGGCAATCAACCGCTCCTGCACGTTCGTCCCCGACCCCATTTTCTGCGTGCTGCCCATCAGGATACGGACCTTGCCCGCCCGAACGTCCTTGAACAACGCGAGTTTGCCCGCGTCGCTGTCGTAGTCCTGAATGAAGGCAATCTCATTGGCTGGAACGCCAGCAACGACCAGCTTCGCTTTCACGTCGTTATACACGGAGAACCCAGCATCTTTAGGCGTGGACAAATCACAGAAGACAAGCTGCGTCAGCCGGTCAGCCTTGGTCTCCTGCCAGATGCGGAAGACTTCGTGAACCGCGAGATTGGCTTTGCTCTCCGGGTGATCTCGCGCACCGGAATCGACCAGCCGCAAATCCAACGCGGCCTTGCGGCCTTCGGTCGTGATCTTGAGCATGTTGTCGACGCGAGGATCAACACGCCCTTTGCGCAACTTTTCCGCCCTTTCCGCCAGACTGGAAACGAGAGCCTTCAACTCGGGCGTCGACGGGGCACGGATTATGGTGGCTTTCCCATTACGCAGCGCGGGGGTGGGGAGCTTCAAGGTAAGCGCCGTATGGATGTCGGCAACCTGCCGAAACTGCTGCATCAACTCAGGCACGTTCACAAACCGTGCGAATCGCGTATTCAGCCGGTAACCCGCGCCATCTGGAGCTAACTCCATCGCCGTCACGGGCTCGCCAAACGTCGCCGCCCACGAGTCGAAGTGATGTACACGCAGCTTCGTCAGCGCGGTCATTTGCAAATACCTCTGCATGGTAAACATCTCGGCCATGCTGTTGGAGATCGGCGTTCCCGTCGCGAACACAACCCCGCCGCCACCGTTCACCTGCTGGATGTACCGGGTCTTGAGAAACAAATCGAAGGCCCGCTCCGAGGCTGTCTGGGGCAGGCCCGCGATTCGAGTCATCTTGCTGACATAAAAGAGATTCTTGAAATACTGGGCTTCATCAATGAACAGCCGGTCCACGCCCAATTCCTCGAACGCCAGCGTGTTGTCCTTCTTCTCCTCGGCCAGTAGCAGCTTGAGCCGCGTCTCCAGCCGCTTCTTCGCCCGTTCCAGGTCTTTGACGATTCGCCGATCGTTCTTGCCCGCGCGCTGCTCGCGGATGGCCATCTCCAAATCATGGAGTTGCTCGCGGAAGAACGCCTTCTTGGTTTCGTCGGAGAGTGGGATTCTCTCGAAGCCCGAGTGCGTGACAATGACGGCGTCCCAATTCCCGGTGGCGATGCGGCTCATCAACTGCCGACGCTTGCCCGCCTCAAAATCCTCCTTTCCCGCGACGAGGATGTTGGCGCCCGGATAGAGCATGAGGAGTTCTGAGGAGAACTGGCCGAGCATGTGATTGGGAACGACAAACAACGGCTTGCGGGCCAACCCCAGCCTCTTCAACTCCATACCGGCGGCAACCATCGTGTACGTCTTGCCCGCTCCCACCACGTGACCCAGGAGGGTGTTGGGTGTTTGCAGAATGCGCCAGACACCGGCTTTCTGGTGGGGACGTAACGTGACGATCTGGCTTGCGCCCGGCAACGTCAGATGATCGCCGCTGAACGTCCGCAGCCGGACGTTGTTGAATTCGTCGTTATATTTGCGCACCAGCCGTTCGCGGCGCGCGTCGTCCTGCCACACCCATTCCTTGAACCGCTCCTTGATCTTCTGCTGCTTGTCGCGGGCGCCCTCGGTCGCTTCCGGGTTCACCACGAACTTGTCTGACTTCGGGTCCTTGTCGTAGACGGTCGGCGTGCGGAGATTCAGCGCGTCTTGTATCAGGTCGAGCGCGCCGGCGCGGTCCGTGCCCCATTCGGTCGTGTTGGCCACGGTACGCCGGGCGAAGTAGTCGCCACTGACAACCCACGTCCCGATGGCGTGGGAGTGGCTGACTTCGATGCCCGTCGCGCTGATTAACTCTTGGCAGAACTTTTCGATGTCGTCGGCCGGAATCCACGACGAGCCCAAGCGCACGTCAATCTCGGTGGCCGACAAATCCTCCGGCTGGACGGCCTTGAGCGCCTCGACGTCCTCCCTGAAACGCGGGTCGGTAATGCTGGCGGCCTCAGCAATCTCCAGCTTCTCGCGGACATTGCCGGACAGGTACTGGTCGTCGGTCTCCCACTCGTTCGACTGCGGGTTGAGGAAGATCGCCCCTTTCAACTCAGGCAGAAATTCATCTTGGGAGCGTCCGAGCAAGGCGCTCATGTGGTCGAGGTCAACCCGGCCCTTGTCGTTCAGCGAGACGATAAGCGCTTCTTTCGGGGTCTCAACCGATTCCACCGTCTTCTGGTGATGAATGGTTCGTTCGTGGAAGATCGCCGTTTTCTTGGCTCGCTTGGTCTCTTCGTCGTAAACCTCAAGTGAGAGCAACAAGGGCAAATCGGGGTCGCCGTCGAAAGCACGCGTGTTCGCACGGCCGGAAATCGGGCCAAATCGCGAGACGAACGAATCGTATGTCTGATTAAGTCTTTCTCTGGCTGTGAAAATCGCCGCATCATCGCTCCCGTCGAGCTGGCTGCGCAGACATTCCCGCACGGCGTCACGCACCCGAATTAGCCGTCGAATTCGGACCTTGGTTTCCGCCGTCAGACCCGGGAGAGTTTTCAGGGAGTCGCCAATTCGAACGGCAACCTCGTCGTGAACCATCACGAAGGCGTTGGGCTTGACATGGTCGGGGGCGGGAAACATCTGGTCGGGAGAAGGGGGAGCCACAGCCCGTTTCTGCGCCCGATAGATGTTGTGCGGCAGTTGGCCGACCGCTTCCGCCAACACCTCGTCCAGATCGCGGCCATCGCTGGCCAGCGTGGGTTCGTTGTCGCGGTACATGCTGCCCGATAGTTCCATCTTGCCGAGCATCATGTGTGAACGCTGAACGAAGTATTCGTTGACGTAGATGCTCTCGCCCTTGTCGTTGATATACTCCGCCGTGTCTTTCCACGACGGACCGGATGGCGTTTCGCCGGGGTTCAGCTTTCGCAACATCACGATGTCGGTGGTGACTTCGGTGTTCGCATTGCGCTTGAAGGCGTTGCTGGGAAGTCGGATTGCGCCAAGGAGGTCGGCGCGCTGCGCCAGGTATTCGCGTAAGGTCGAGTCCTCCTTGTCGAGCGTGCCCTTGGAGGTGATGAACAAGAGGAGCCCGCCCGGCCGGACTTTCTCCAATGCGGCGGCGAAGAAGTAATCGTGGATGGGAAACTTGAAAACGTTGAAACGCGGGTCGAACGGCTGATAGTCCCCAAACGGGATGTTGGAGATCGCCACGTCGTAGAACCCATCGGCCAAACGAGCTTCCTCGAATGGTTGATGGCGTATGTCAGCGTCAGGATAGAGCGCCTTGGCGATGCGGGCGGTCAGCAGCTCAATCTCGACACCGGTGATCTTCGAGTGGGCGTGCATCTCCTCCGGCATCAACCCGATGAAGTGGCCAAGCCCGCACGCTGGCTCCAAGATGCGCCCCTGTCTAAACCCGAAGCGCGAGAGCGCAGCATACATGTGGCGAATGATGACGTGCGACGTGTAGTGGGCGTTGAGTGTCGAGGCGCGGGCGGACGCGTGTTCCGCATCCGTCAGGAGCTTGGAGAGTTCAACCTGTTCCTTGAACCAGTCGCGGGAATTGACATCGAACACCTGCGGCAGCCCGCCCCAACCAACGTACCGGACGAGAACCGCCTTTTCGTCGTCTGAGGCGGAGCGTTTGTCATCTTCGAGCCGCCGCAGCAGCTTGATCGCCTCGACATTGGCTCGAAACTTCTGCTTGAGCGACCCCTCTCCAAGTCGGTCGCGACCGGTGATCCGGTAGTTGGCCTGATTGCGAGGCGGGGCTAATCGCTCTCGGGCGGAGGCAGGATGTACTTCTCCCTCACCATTTCCCAGGCTTGGTCGTGGGCCTGCTGGGGCGTCAATCCCTGCTGGATGAGCTTCCGGCGAATCTCGTCCATTTCGTCCTTGGTCTTCTCTTCGGCCTCCAGCAACATCTGGTGCAGCGTGCCCGCCCGCTCCATTTCCGCCACCATGCGCGGACAGTGTTCTCGCCAATGTTTCTCTGCCATCAATCCGTATTGAGTCAACGGCTTCATGTCCGTTCCCATTGCGCCCGAACAAGTCGAGCTGGTCTAGCTGTTTCCCCTTTGACCGCTTGAGTGCCATGTGAGCCTAAATCGAACATGTCGAATCGTCCAGTGCCATGAAGACACTGGCCGCGGGGGAATTTGAACACCAGCAGTAGTGTAGAGTTGTTCCCATTTGGGAACAAAATGATGGGGGTGTTCCCTGGCGTGACATCGGTCCTGCGTGAAACCTTAGAAGCGAGAGCCGTTGGCGGAGCGAGCACCCTCAAGGAGGAACGGAAGCCACGACCCGTAGTATCCTTGACGGAGCGCAGAGAGCCGTACAATGGAACGGTGCTTCACGCAAGCCGACTTAAACAAAGCGCAAATGCGCATTGAATTCTGGTGGGGGAAGCGATGTGGCCGCGAGAAACCACGGCTCGAAGCGGCGACATCGGAAGCGGCATCGTATCGCCACGGGCAAGGCAAAAGTCTTCGGGTTTTGCAGCGGAGCACCGTCGTTTGTGGCGCAGCAAGAAACACGAAGTCTTTGGCTGCACGCGTGGGTGGTCGCAGTCCCGACAGTCACGCGATTCAGAGCGCGAATGGGATGTGGAGCACGGACGGTCAGGTTGTGGCAAGTGATGTGGCCGCGCGTGATGTGTAAGCGGCGACATCGCAAGCGACTCAGGTAGCCCAAGCCAGTACAAAGTCTTGGAGCTTTGCTGGCTGCGGCACAGGGCGAAGGGGAAAGCCGAAGCGGCAAAGTCCGAGTCTTTGAATGGCCTACGGAAACATTGGGAGGAATTGTACAGGAAACACATTGACGCCCTGATGCTCGTAGGAGTACAAGCTTGGTCATCACCCCGTCGGGGCCTTTCTTCTTGGGCTCTAGAGCGCCACGTCTGCGCGAGGAAATGGTGAGGGAATCGAATCAATGAGAATATCTACGAAGACGATTTCACTTGGTCTTTGTTGCTTGGCGTTCACACTCTCTCAAAAGGCGCACGCTCTATCACCCTATTTTTGCTCGGCGAAAAAGGCTGATGGGACAGAAGTGGATAGTAATCAGATTGGAAACCGAATCCCGCTCATTTTGATTCACGGTGTCCAAGAAAATACGAATGTCTGGAACAATTTCTTAGGCTATTTTGCGTCTTCCCCTCAGCTATACAACAACTTCAAACCATACGAGTTCGGGTACGACACACACGTATCCACCATGGGACCGAACGACCCAGCTAGTGTCGCTAAGCTCGGCAATGTGCTCGGGGGGTACTTGGAGCAGTGGTACGGCACTTCTCCTACGGCACCGATCTGTCCTTCCTATCCATTCAATAGTAGGCCGGTTGCTATTGTCGCTCATTCCATGGGTGGCTTGGTTGCACGGTCAATGATGGAATACTACAGCTTTTCGGACGGATCGAGGGGTGGCGAGAAAGTCTCATTGTTAATTACACTGGCAACCCCCCACCGAGGGACCCCTGCTGCTAACGAGTTTTACGAGTTTCCTACAGATGATAGGTGGCTTCTCAATATTTTCGACGACATGAACGCGGGGTTTGCCTACGATATGGCGTGGGATTGCTACAACGGCCTCGGATATTACGGGTTTTGCGGACCAGACATCCCTTCGTCTGCCGACTATTCCAAGATCATAGCCTATGGTGCGATACAACTGACCCTGCCACTTGATGACCTCGCTTACACGTGGAGTCAGATAAACATCGCTGGTCTAATGAATGAAGGAGGTTACCCGAATGATGGGGTTGTGCCCATCCAAAGTGCGCTGTTCGCAGGCGCCAGTGGGGTCGGAAGTCGTCAGGTCGATGGTTCATGCGATCACAATCAGATTTATTCAGGGCAGAATACTGTGAATGGAGGAACGCCCATTTTTGATTCGATTGCAAACGATCTACAAACGAGCATTTCGGTCAGTCCAGCGCCGGTGCCACCTGCTATCACAACTGTTTCCCCTTCCACATTGCCTGGCTTGCCACTGCCGCAGACCCAACTCATTAGGGTTTTCGGCTCCGGCTTCACGAGCAGTTCAACGCTGACGTTCAATGACGGCGTAGACGCTCCTTTCACCGGCAGAGTGCCGACCTTCGTTAGCGTCAACGAACTTGACTACTACATCACAGTCGGGCCAAACGCTGCCAACTGGACGGTGGAGGTAGTGAATGGTAGCTACCAATCCAATTTGGGCACATTCAGCGTAACTGCACAGCCGCCCCCATCGGTCGGGTCACTATCCGTCACCTTGCAGCCAACGGGTGCGGTTTCGGCTGGAGCGCAATGGCAGGTGGACGGAACAGGCTACAACAATAGCGGGCAGGTCGTCGGCTACCTCACGCCTGGCCTCCACACAGTTTCCTTCAAATCTGTTGCCGGCTACACCGCACCGTCATCACATTCCGTTTCCATCGCCAGCGGCAGCCTCACTTCGGACACCGAGACCTACAGCATTGTTGGCCCAACCACGTACACGCTGACGCTAAATTACAACAACACGCAAGGTGGAATTTCACCTTCGCCGCTAGAAAGCGGGAATATTTATACTGCTGGTCAAGTCGTGCAACTCTATGCCAGTGCGAGTTCCGGTTACCACTTTACCGGCTGGAGCGGCGACCTGAGCGGCACGGTCAATCCGGCCACAATCACGATGAATGGCAATGAAACCATCACTGCCAACTTCGCATCCGGTGATCCCAGCCTAGGAACGGCAATCGTGACCATTCAGCCACCAGCAGCGGCTGCGGCCGGCGTGACGTGGGGGCTTAGTGCAACTGATTTTGAGTTGAGCGGTTCAAGTTTCAACGGTTATCCATATCCTCCGTCTTATTATCTTCTTTATCTCCATTCTGTTGACGGTTGGGTGGGCCCACCCAGCGTCTTTGTTGAGCTGAGCGGGGGACAAACTACCAATGTGAATGTCACCTTCACGCCAGACACAACCCCAGGGTTGCTAACAGTGACACTCTCGCCGCCAGACGCGGTGGCAGCGGGTGCCCAATGGCACGTCAACGGTGGCGCTGCGGAAGGTAACGGCTCTACCGTGCAGCTCCCGCCTAGTAGCGTCTATGTTATCACATTTGATTCCGTTCCCGGTTGGGTAGCTCCTTCCAGCCAGACTGTGACTGTCACCCGCGCCCAAACGACGGTGGTAAGCGGCAACTACACTCCACCGCTAGGACAGCCTGTGATCAGCAGTGTTTCTCCGCCGATTGGACCAATGTCGGGCGGTACAGTGATGACGATCAACGGGTTGAATTTCACAGCGCCCGCGACCGTGGCAGTAGGCAGCCAACCGGCCACGAATGTCGCCGTTTCAAGCGCTTCACAGATCACCTGTATCACGCCATCCAATTCAGTCTATGGGACTGCGCCGGTAATCGTGCAAACCACTGGTGGCAGTGCCACAAACCTTAACGGATTCGCCTACGGCTTGGCAAACGGCACTGGAATTACCCTTGTGAGTTCCATTGGCGGATACGGCTATGGGGTGGCGGTGTCGAACAATTATGCCTACGTAGGCGAGGGCCGAAGCCTCCTTGTGCTAAATGTTTCAAATCCGTCAAGTCCCTCTCAAATCGGACGTGTTACGCTGCCTGGCATCGTGAAGAGCGTTGCACTCCTCGGTCAATATGCCTATGTCGCCGACGAGGAAGGCGGTTTACAAGTGGTGAACATCAGCAATCCAAGCGCGCCAACCATTTCTGGTTTCTATCCATCAACTGGCTTCACAGAAGGGGTCACGATTTATGGCGGAAAGGCTTACGCGGTAGATCGGGGAGCCGGACTTGAGATTTTCAGTTTGGGAACACCGACATTGCCGATGCTGCTCTCGTCCACGAATTGTGGCGGAGGAGAAGCCGTAATTGTAAACGCTTCAACCAACGGGGTCTTTGCCTATGTGACAACAGGGGCGAGTCTGTGCGTCATAGACGTATCGAATCCAGTTTCACCGGTCTTGCGTGGGCAGACAGCAATGGGCAGAGGCGGCGTTTTCTCGATTGCCATGTCCGGCAACTATGTATTCGGCGCTTCGTTGAGCGACACCGACATACACATGGTTGATGTTTCGAATCCAAATGCGCCGGTCGATTCGCAGCCCAGCGCCGGTGGTTACGGGACGTGTTCCCCTTCCGCGGTGGCCGTGTTCAACAACTATCTTTATGCGGTGTCGGATGTGAGTGGCATTGGCTTCGTGACATTCAGCATCAGCGGCTCGGATCTTACCTACGTTAGTCTACTCGCAAACATGTCCTCGTCCGGATACAACATGTTGATTTCGGGAAGTAGCGCCTATATCGCCGGCGGACTTTCTGGCTTTGAAATCGTGAATGTCTCCAATCCCACCAATCCGTCATTGGTGGTCCAGTACAATGATTCAGGATTATTCGCGCAGTATTCCTCTTGTGCAGTAACCAGCAATTCACTTTGCGCGCCGCTTGCAGATTTCACCGTGTTTGACGCGAGCCAACCTAGTCACCCCGCGCTGGCAGGAGAATTAAGCGCCGGCGGAAGTCCAGTCGTGGCGGGAAATGGAATCGCCTACTGTGCCAACGGTACCGCCAACAGCGGTATCCAAATAATCAACGTCAGCACACCGACTTCGCCACAACTGCTCGCCAGTATTCCAAACACAGTCATATTCGATGGCAGCAGAATGCAGTTATCTGGAAACATGCTCTATGTGGCAGGTGAAAACCTTGCAACTGAGCAGCCGCGGTTTATTGCAGTTAATGTCTCCAATCCATCATCACCTGTGATTAGCTGCACGAAGGATTTTACTGAATTTAGTAGTGGTTTGGGTTCCTTTGCGATCTCGGTGGCTGTCAATGGCACCAAAGCGCTCGTCGGCATTCACTCAAGTTCGGGAGTGGTTCAACTGGACGTCCTGGACATTTCCAATTTGAGCGCGCCCGTCGAAGAGGGGAGCATTAACAATATTGGGTATCCATACGACATCCGAATGTCCACAGATGGCAGTTACGCCTATGTGATGGATGTCAGCTCAAGCAGCGTCCTTCGGATTGTGAACGTCAGCAACCCAATCAGTCCATCCCTGGTAGCAAGTATTCCACTGGATTCCACATTGGGTCAGCAGCTTGCAATGCAGGGCAGCGAGCTTTTCGCAGCAACTTCCGCAGGTCTTTATGTCTTCGATATCAGCAACCCCGCAGCGCCTGTGCTGACTCGAACATATTCAGTGTCTGGAATCAACGGAATCAATGTCCCGAGCGATTCGGCAAGCCAAAGCGGGTATATATACGTGGCGGCCAGTGCTGGTGGCATCGTCACCTTGAGAGAACAAGACATTCAAGCCCCCGAAATCTTTCTCACGAGTCCAACGTCAGCTTCAGTCTACACCAACACAACGGGCATTTTGAATCTGGGTGGTACTGCTGACGACAACTTGGGGACGGTCCACAGCGGAGTAGCACAGGTGACGTGGGCAAATAGCAACGGCGGTGGAGGAATTGCATCAGGCACAACGAACTGGTCGGTTAACGGGATCTCACTGCTGCCTGGCACCAATGTTCTTACGGTTACCGCCTCGGACGTGGCGGGCAATACCAGCAATGCCGTATTGACTGCAATCTATCAGCCCTCAACGCAGAATCAGGCAATCGTTTTCTCCTCTATTGCTGATCAAACCTTTGGCGACCCATCGATTCCGCTTGTGGCCTCGGCCAGTTCAGGCCTGCCGGTCACTTTCAGCATCATTTCTGGTCCCGCCGTGCTGTCCAGTAGTAACGTCCTAACGCTTTCGGGAGCCGGAGCAGTGACCGTGGAGGCTGACCAATTGGGGAACAATTCGTTCAGCGCTGCGACACCGGTGGATATTAGCTTCAACGTGGCGCAGGCCAGCCAGTCAATCTCCTTTGCGCCAGTGCCAGATCAGTCCGCCGGCAATCCGCCATTTGCGTTGACGGCTACGGCTAGTTCCGGGTTGCAGGTGTACCTCAACATTCTTTCGGGCCCGGCGATACTTAACAGCAATGTTGTCACCTTACTCGGCGCTGGTACGGTGACCATAAATGCGTGGCAGCCAGGCAACTCGAATTACGACGCCGCGGCGACCGTTCAGCAGAGCTTCATAGTGACTGCTGTGCCGCAGACTATCATGTTTGGTCCGTTGAGCTCCCAGAGGGCGGGAGATGCCCCGTTCCCACTTGCGGCGATAGCCAGTTCTGGTTTGCCGGTTAGTTTCTCAATAGTTTCTGGCCCGGCGACATTGAGCGGGAACATTCTGGCACTCACGGGCGTGGGGACCGTTACCGTAAGCGCGTCCCAGCCAGGCGGTGGCATTTTTGCTGCGGCCTCGTCCGTAACACAATCCTTCTTCGTGGCCCCGGTTATCGCGCCACCGGCAGTCGGAGCCCCTCAGATTTTACCCGGCGGCGGCTTCCAAGTGACTTTTTACGGTGTGATTGGCAGTAATTATACTTTCCAAGGATCGACGGATCTGAAGAATTGGGCGTCATTGTTTAGTTTCACCTGCACGAATTTCCCAATGTATCTGGTAGACACGAACGCGATGCAATATACATCTCGCTTTTACCGGGTCGCCCAGTTTGGCGTTTCACCATCGATTTCCTTGGGTTTTGACTTGGCGCAACCGTGGACAACGAATGGTCTCAGCTTGATGCTGCAAGGGCCAGTCGGTTCCAACTACATCATCCAAGCTTCGACGGATCTCATCAACTGGCTGGCAATTACAAACTTCGTCACAACGAATTCGCCGTTCTATTTCTACGACCCGGCGGCGACGAACTACGACCACCGATTCTATCGTGGTATGATGCAGTGATTCAGGCTGGAAAGCCCATCTTATGCCAAACTTGGAGGGATGGTGTGGCCGCGCGAAGCAACGCTCGCAGCGGCGACATTCTTGTGGGGTACCGTCGCCAAAGGCAAAGCCAAAGGCTCTGGGTTTTGACGCGAGGCACCGCACGGGGAGCGGTTCGAGGCGAAAAACCTCAGAGTCTTTGGCTGCCCAACCAACTGGTTTTGGTGGCGGTCAGACCCGTGCGCCGGCGACGGATTGCGTTTGACGCGGTGTGATGCTGCGCATCGTCCGGCTGGCGATGGAGACCATTACCTTCTCGCGTTGGTCCTCGGGCAGGTTCTTCACCAGCGTCTCGTACGCCTGCTTGAGTTCAGGATTCTGCTCCAGCTTGCGCAGGATGCCGTCCTTCATTTTCTGCTGGCGATCGAGCTTGTTGACCTCGGACAACACTAACGCGCGTTCCAATCGTTCGCGTGGCATAGCCTGGATGTAGTCCCAGTGTTTGGGATTGTTCTTGATGTACTCGTCGATGCGAGCATTGACCTTCGGGTTATCCCGGAATTGGCCGGGCTGTTCGTTGCCGTTGTTCACGGCGGTGGACTCATCTTGAGTCTTGGCTTTGCCTTTGAGCATATGCTCTCTCCTCTGGGGATTATTCATGGGGTGAATGTTCACCAGTCTTGGTTTGTGTTCTCAGGTGTCCCGCGTTGTGCGGGACTTGCCTGTTGCTGGCCACGGATTTCCGTTTCCAGCAAATCGAGACGCTGCTTGGCTGAGTCGATTTCCGACTTGAGTTGCAGATTTTGTTCGGCGACCTGTTTGCTCGCGTTCAAAGCTGAGGAAATGTGTGTAAGCGCATCGTTCATCCGCTTGCCCTGTTCGATCATCGTCTGAGTTGCGGCCTTCTGACGATTCACCTCGGCGATGACCTCGGGCGTGGTCGGCCCGTCCTTGTGGGCAGGGTCGATGATCTGCACGGCCGGCCCCAACGCGACGGTGGCCGGCGCGTTGGGGTGTAGATTCCATTTGGCGGTGGTTTCGACGCGGTACACGACATGGCGCTCGTGCATCACGAGCGGATTGTTCGGATCAACGTACCGGCCGACGTTGTACGCCTTGATGTTCTCCGAGTAGCGCACCGACTCGATCCCATCGCTGGGGAGCGTTGTGCCGGGAACGGGCCGGGTCGTGTTGAGCCCGGCGAGCTTGTGGTCCGACGCGCAAGCCGAGAGCAATAGCAAAGGAATCAAATAGATGGTTTTCATGGGTTGAAACGGTGTGAAAGGCGCGGCGCAACTGAGGTTGTTGGCGGCTCATTGGTTTCGATCGTGTTGAAGCGGGTCCCGCCGACGCGAGCATCTGATTTATCAATGGTCTGGGTGACGTACAGGTAGAATTCGGTGCCCGCCGGTACGCGCACGTAGAAGCCGTCGCGTTGGATGGTGTCGAGGATCTGTTGGGCGTAGGTTGCGAGGACGTTCTCTGCACCCTGCAGAGGCGCATTTTGAAGCGAGGGCAGGAGTTCTGTTCCCAAGACTGTCTGACGCGTTTGGCTGAGTGCGGACGCTGCCCCGCTGAGGAAGGTCGCCGCGAAAAGTTTGATCTCGGCCAGGTTGTCGGTTTTGAGTAACTGGCCGCGCAAGCCGGCGCTGCCATCTGTGAGGCCCCAACCTTCACCGTCGGCGTCTTTGTCGCGGTCGAGGGCGATGCCCTGCAAATGGAGTTCCTCACCCGTTTGCCACACCAAGGTCCAGCCGCCGTTGCTGGCGATGCGCTCGCGCTTACGGTCGGCCTGGGCCGAGCCGTGGACTTCCGTGCCGGCTGGAATGATCAGCCGTCCATCGTGATAAATATCCTCGGTAATGAGGCCAATGATGGGAGTTTGAATCGAGGATGAGTCGATGGTCACGATGAGTTCGCAAGGGATCATTCTCCCATACGGAGCGTAGAACTTGCTCAGCGGCTTGTGTTCCGACTCAGTCGCAACTGACTCCGCAAACAAACTGATCGGCGTGAAGGTGGGATTGACCTGCTGCTGCGGGGCGGGGCCATTTGCTGGTGACGTCACGGGCGCAGATGTGGTTTGAGGTGGCTTGAACGGCACCATTTCGTGCTGGATCGTCTGAAGGACTTGGGATGTTCGGTTGGTCTTTTCCGCTTGCGTGAGCGGGGATGCCGCCATCGGCTTGTGTTTGTTCGGGTCGTAGAATCCCTTGACGAAGACAAGGGCGAAGATGAGCAGTACGACGAACGACAAGAATATGCCGGTTGGGCTTCTCAGAAATGTAATGGCGTTGCGCGGGTTCATTGTTACGGCTTCGATTCGGAGGGAGCTGGCTGCGGCGGTGGGGTGTTCGTCTCGACGCGGTTGAGAAGGATAATGAAATCGTTCTTTAGGGACAGGTCGTTGCGTCCACCGTTGGGAGTGCCGGTTACGGCGAAATATGCCGGCACTTCGCCGTTCGGTGGGATCGTGCCGCTGGCGTCGCTGATGGATTGGGGGTAGGAGCGTTCACCGACGCGGAGTGAGAATCCGTCGGGTCGGTACTGAATCGGGCGGCTTGTCTTGTTGCGCAGCAGAATCCGGAAAACCAGAGTGTCTTCCGGATTGAACCGGAAGACCTCGTCGAGCTGAATCTCGTAATCTTTGTAGTCCAAGATTCGCGGGTTGTTGCCATAGTTGAAGTATTCGACTTGGGCAACCGTGTTGGGGTGGTACGCCTTCAGTAGCGGATAGGCTTTGGCCTTGTCCAACAACGCCAGCAAGCGGTCCGGTGTCACACGGCTTGAAGCACGGTCTATGTCAGCGTCGGTCTCCTCCTCAAAGATGACGGAGTAAAACGGCGCGGGACTCTCGACCAATTCGATCACATAAGTCTTGTTGTTCCAGCGGATATTCAGGTTGGTCGTGGCCTTCTCGACCAACGCTCTGACCGACAAGAAGTACGAGCCCTTCGTATGGGCGATTTGAAACAGGCCGGGAATCTTGGGGTCACTCGTGACGTTGGCGGCATCAATCGCCGAGATCTCGCTGGGGAAGCTGATGGTCGTCACCCGGCTGCGGGACACGGGGATGGTGTACACCGTCTGTTCATCGAGCGGGTATTCCACAATCGGACTGGCAGCGTCTGTGAAATCCCAAGGAAAGCACAGTACGAGTAGTAGCGTGAGGGAATTAGCGAGAGGTTTCATATTTGAAGTCGTAGACGGCGGACGGGAATCGTCCGTTCTGGACCATGTTGGGGTTACGTTGGAATTTGAAAGCCAGGGTGAATGGGACTGCCTCGGCGAACGCCCGGTCCTGGAAGATTCCAGTGCGGATGAGTTGGCCGGTCACCTGGGTCAGGACGAAGTTTTCCCGGGTTTGGAGGATGGTGATCTTGGCGATCTCGGGCTTTTGGTGCAATTGCTTGGCGGCGAATTCCGCGTCTTCGGTAGCGCGTTCGGCCTGAGCCTTGACCAAGGCGTTCTTAAGAAAGATCAGCTTGAGGAGGTCGTCGTGGTCAAACCCCTTGGGATTGCGCTCCAGGAACGCAACCGTGGCCAGCGTGCTTTGCTGGGCGTGGAGGTCCCTGGCCTCGTCGAATTTCAGCAAGGGCGCGACGTGGTAGGTGCCCGATGGATCAAGTACAATGACGCGCTCACGCTGCTTGAACGATTGCACGAGGATGAAGCGGTCAATAGACGCTCCCACTAGAATCAGTGCGGCGACGATGAACCAGAACCACGCGAGCCGGTCCCGGTCCACGAAAATGCGCGTCGGATCGAATTTCTTGCGAGAGAGATTGGGTCGGTCGGTTTTCGGGACCGGGGTTTCTCGGAGCGTTGTTTCGACGGCATTCATGTCTGTGGGGAGTGCGGGTTCTTCGTCTTGCGCAGCAACGCTTGCACGGCGTTGTCGCCGCTCACGTCCAGGGTGGATGGAGTCAGGGTGGCATCATTACGCTCACGCTTGCTGGCGCTGGCGTTTGCGCCGTACATCTGCCCGAGCGCGGTAATCATTGAGCCCGTTGGCGAGTAGGTGCTGCCGCTGAGCGATGAACCGACTAGGGTTGTGCCGGCGACGGTGAGACCACCTGCCGTGGCCATCGCCGCACCGGCGACCCCGCCGCCTGCTCCGAAAGACCCGGCGGCAATAAACCCGCCGGCGGCTGCCGTGGTGGTAGCAGTTGTAAGTCCACTGATGAGAGCGGCGCCAGCTTGGACGCCGTGGGTGATGACCCGTTGGATGATGACGGGCGCAGCGATGGTGCTGAAGATCAGCCACACGCCGAGAGCGGCGACCCCGATGAAATTCTGAAACGCATACCCTGCCGCGCCATTGATCGACTGGTTCCACAGAAAGCTTTGGTCGGTCATAAAGGTGATCAACCCGCTTGTGACTAGCGATGCTGCGCCCCAGCCGAGCGGCCAGAGCATGACGCCGACCAGTGCCATCAGATAGTTGACGCCAATCTGGTTCAGGGCCCGGATGGCCAGAAAACCGATGAAGATCGGCGACAGGGCGTACCCCAGGTAGAGGATGAACTTCTGGATCAGATACGCATAGAACACGATCACGCTGGCCAGTAAGCCGAAGATCCAGAGCAAGCCGGAGATTAACGCCTCAAAGATGGAGGTGCCGACATGGAACAGCTTTTGCCACCAACTGTTTTGGGACGTGGTAGATTGCTGGGCCTGTAGTGCCTGGTTGTACTGCTGGTAGACGTTGCTGGGATCGGCGTGAAGAACGTTGGTGACCGTTGTGCTGGTAATCGTGCTGATTTGGTTGCCCCAGTTGGTCAACTGCGTGAGCACGATGATGTACACGATGGTGCGGCCCAGCGCTCCGAGGACCGCCTCGGGGCTGCGGTGTCCGGCAATCATGGCCAACACCATGCCGGTGACGAGCAGCAGGTACGCCACCGGCATCAGCAGCGTTTGCAGGCTGGCACACGTGGACGCGAAGTTCGGAAACAGTGTATCGAAGCTGCTCATGCGGTACCGTCAGGGGGATTTCGGCGGTGGCGTGTCGAGATTCGGCGTCTTGGTTGCGGTCGCAGCCGGAAACGGTAGCCGGCGCTGGTCTCCATTGCGGGCGGAGCGCACAGCGACGACCACCGTGAGAATCACGAAGCCAGCGACGGATGCGACGATCAGTTTCTTGATCACTGGCTGGTCTCCGGAAATTGGGCCGGTTCCGAACAGAGTTGCATCGTACTGTTGTACTTCTGGATGCCTTGGGTGAACTCGGCCTGCTGTTCTTCCAGGCGCGCTTGCTCCTGCTTGGCCTGGTCATTCTGGTTTTCCGCCGTCTGGACGAGGCTAACGCTGGTGGCGTGGTCGAGTTCCTTGTCGGTGGCATCGAGTTCGGCGTTCAGGCCAATCAGGATGCCGGTGAGCTTTTGCACCTGCGAAGCGGTCGTGGCGCTACGCAGTTGCTCGGTCGTGGCAGCAATATCGTCGCGCAGCGCATCACGGCGGGACACCACGTTGGCGTAGACGTTACTGAAGTTCAGTGTCGTCTCATTGACGGCGGCGAATGGACGGTAGAGGTTGGCGTCTCTTGTCACGGAAGCGCCATTGGGTGTGGTAAATGTCACCCCGACGTTGTGATACAGGCCGTTGGCATCGTATTGGAGGGCATTGATGCCTTGCGAGAGACCCTCCAAGATGCCGAGAGGCTGGCCGACACCGGCGTCCTGCAGGTCCGTAATGAGGCCCGTGAATCCGGCCAGGGTAAGGATTTGGGCCGGGTTGCCAAAGGCGGCGTTGTACTGCTGGAGCTGCTGCAATTGTGAGCTCAGCGTATTGATCTGCTGGACCTGGTTGTCGATCATCTGGACGTACTTGGCGATGCTCTGTGCTTCGTCGATGATCTGCTGCATGTTCATGGTCGGGTCGTACACGACGTACTGTGCCCGGCTGGGTGCCGCAGACAGCAAGGCGGCGGCGATGGCAATGAGAATGCGTTTCATGGTTTATTCCTCGATTCGTAACAGTTTGGTTGTTGGGTTCAGGATGGCCCCGTCGACGGTTTGTTCGGGGACCGGTATCTCGTAGTAACGGACGTTCTGTTGGTTCTGGTCGGCTTTCTCCTTTTGTTGGTTGATCAGTACCCAATACTGCTGTTTGATGGCGTCACTGCGCCCCTTCTGGTAGCCGGTGTTGTAGGCGCTCTGTGCCTGTTTCTCGCTGGCGTAATGCAGCCCTTCGCTGACAAGCACGCCACCGGCAGCGCCCGCCGCGGTGATGGCAGGGTTGCCGTTGGAGAACTTGTCGGCGAGTGCCGCTCCACCAGCGCCGAAGGCGAGGTCGCTGATGGGTCGCGTAGCAGCACAGCCGGTCAGAATGAGCGGAATGAATAGGATTGCGAGGAGATGGGATGTTTTCATACGGGCTCGGCTACGGGGTTTGGGTTGGAATGGCGGATGATGCCGTCAACGATGTTGGCGCTGCCGCGCAGCTCTTTGGCGCGTTTCTCGAAGTGTTCGCCGCTGGAACTGCTGCAATAGAGCATCTCGGGTGAGGCGATGTTGTGAACCGTCCCGCAAATCGGCCGGAGCGAATCGATTTGCAGATAGGTGAAGGCAGAATACTTCCGCCCGACTTGGTGGTCCGGCAGCGGGTAGTTCATCAGGGTGTGCTTGGTGATTTCCGGGATGGCGATGTCTTGGGCGATGTCGTCGATGTCGGCCCGGTCGTTTTGGCGCATGAGGAAGAATTGACGGCTGTTGCCAAACACGGCCGAGCGGATGCGGCTCTGTTTGAAGCGGGCGTACTGCTGTACGATCGAGATGTTCCAACAGTTGAACTTGCGAAGCTGCGCGTAGCTCTCTTTGACGATTTCCTCGCCGCCGGGGATGTCGAGGAAGCGGGCAACCTCCTCGTACACGTTTCGTTTCCGCAGGGCGCGGGGCAGTGTGATGATGTGTTTGCGCGCGTCGTTGGTGATGAGGAAGCCAGCGGCGGCGCGTAATTCTTTGGCCGAATCCGGGATGTACCCCAACTCGAAGTGGGCGATCTTGCCGGTCAGCGACAAGTTGGTGACGCCATCAAATAGTGCACCGTAGTTTCCGTCCCGACACCAGGGCAGCAGCAAGGTAGCAATCTCGTGGATTTGGTCGCGCTCGGCCCCGGATGCATCGAGGAACATCAATTCCTGCAACATCCTGTGGGTTGGGAACTCTTCCGGTATGACATACGCAAACGCGAGATTGCGCACCTCTTTGCTCGTATTTGGGTCCTTGAGGAACTTGAGGACTTCGCCGTCGTCGAATTGGGTCAGCAAGGCATTGGCTTCGTCTTCGTGCTTGGCTTTCCAGTCGCGCAGGTCAGCGAACGCGTCTAGCGTGGTCGCGCCGGGCGGCATCTTCTCGCGCCGATAATGAGCAAGGGCGTAGGCGTGACGGGCAATGGCGAGCAACTCATCCGTGTGTTTGCGCGACCACTCCTGAAACACGTCCTCGTACAGCAGGTTGATGTACTTGGCGATCTGGGCCTGCCGCAACATCTGTTTGTCTTCCTGCTGACTGACGCCCACCATACGGGCAACCAGCGCGGTCGCCGACGCCAAGTGATCCGGCGTGAGGGGGAGACCTTTCGTGTCGAGGTAGTTGATCGTGATATTGCCATCGGGCTGGATGATGATCGGCTTGGCATCGGGGTCAACCGTCTGGACATAGATCCCATACGACAAGCCCTCCTCGATGATGACAGTGTACGCGAAGTAGCCTTCGGTCTGCGTGAGAAGATCGCAAACCGTGACCGACTTACCGGCCCCGCTCATGCCTAGCAACACCGCGTGCTGGGGCGAGACATTCGATGCCTGCCCGGCAAAGGTTTTGATCCCGACCAGATTGTTGGCCGAGCCTTCATAGATTGCCTCGGCCGTATCGAGGTGGCCGGTGAACGTGGCGCAGAACGGCAGCATGTCGGCGACGTACCGGCTCTCGCCGTAGAGTTTGCGGTGTTCGTACCGGCCCCACGTCCAGCCGGGCCAAGTCTCGTAGAACAACTGGCGCGAGGTGCTCGGCAGCGCGGTCTCGAAATACTGTGCGCTGTTCATGCTGTTGATAGCGTTCTTGATGGCGCTGGTTTTGACCGACAGCCCGTCTTTGGTCTTGTCCCAAGTGCGCACGATGAACTGAACGTGAAAAGGCAGGGTGTCGCCCCGCGCGAGCGCCGCAATCTTGCGCTGCTTCTTCTCCATGACGGTGAGCAGGGAGACCTTTTTCTCACTGGCGTAGTCGCCGGCGATACGGTCGTGTGACTTTTCTTCCTTGAGAATCTCCTGGCGGACCGGCAATGGGTCGATGTTGACTGTGATGGTGTAGTCGAGGAGCCGGAGATTGGTGAGCCGTCGAATAAGGCCGGGGTGGGTCATTTTCGGCCAACGCGTCAGGACGATGATCGAGTGGTAGTAGCCGTCCATCCAGAAGCCGTAGTCGGATTGGCCGTTGCCCTCGCAGTGCCAGCAATTCTCCTGAATGGACAATTCCGGGTCGAAGGCGTCGAAAATGTCATAATCAAATCGTTCGGCGAGAGACGGGTTGAGGAACATCTTGTAGTGGCGGTAATGGTCGGCGTCGGCCATCGGGATGATCCGCGCCCCTTGCCCCGCAAAAATCCCCGCCAACATCTCGTGGATTTGGGCGAACTCTGCCTGCATCTGTTCCAAGGTCATTTGGTAGAACGCGGTCAGCGCCTTGGCGCCGCTGGTGGCCTTTGGGGAAGTCTCGATCTTGCGGGAAATGTAGAGGATGAGCCGTTGCCGTCTCAGATTCCGGTCCGCCATTGCCTGCCAGTAGCGCATGAACCGCTCGTTTCGGCAGCGTTTCGTCCAGACGTTCTGCATCTTCTCGGTTTCCTGCTGGTAGCGCAGCAGGGGAGCGCGATAATCTGAGTCGCAATAGAATTGGACTTGCAGGCGACGCGTGTCTCCCAGTGACGCGAGCAGCAGCGTGATTTGGTCTTGGAACTCATTCAGGTCGGACACTTGCGCGTTGTCGAGGTCGGGCGGCTCGAATATAAAGCCTTTCGAGACATAACACCCCTGGCGTAGCCCGTTAAAGACGAGCAGGTCGCGGACGAAATAACCGTGTGGTGCGTTAGCAAACATGCTGCGCCTTGAGCGGATGCGGTGGCTGGTGGCTCGTATCAGGACCGAATCCCGACCCCTTGAGCCAAGAGTCAAGACAGTCCGTGTCGTAGCCGGGCGGTTTGCCCTGCCGGAAGCCGTAGATGTAGCCGAGGGTGAGCAGAAGGGGAACCGCTGCGATCAGCAGGGAGACCATGAACGACACCTTCAACATGCTGAAGGTAATCAACAGCGTCATGACCGAAGCGAAACAGCCGCCGGTCATGTACCAAAACAAATTCCCCTCCAGGCCCCATGTCCGTCCTTGGGAATCGTCGGCGCTGTTGGTCTCGGTGAGTCGCAGCGTCTGATTGTTCATTGGAAGGTTCCCACGTCCGCGGTGGAACTGCCGATCCCAAAGGCGACAAATAGTGCCTTCACGATGACGGGCGCGCCGGCGATGATGAGGCCGCCGATGATGGAGAGTTTCCCGGAATCAGTGTCCCCTCGGCGAATGGCGAACCCGCCACCAACAACGCAGATGGTTCCGAAGATGAAGCCGATGAGCATGACGATGCCCAGGGCGCTGCTGACTCCGCTCACCAAGCTGGTGCTACTGGCTTGAGCAAGGATCGGAGTTAACCTGAGTGTGACTGACAAGAATGTAGTTTTCATATGCCAGCCTTCTACTACGGTACGCCACGTTTGTTGTTCCCATTTGGGAACAACTTTTCAGTGGGGAGTCGGCTAGATAAAAGACGATGGAAACAGCAAGACCTCCGGCAACGGTGAATGGCAAACTACACGAACTGGAATCGCATCTTCGGCAGCGCATTCGCGGCCAGGATCACGTTGTGCCGCGAATTGCTTCGCTGCTTCGCCGTGGTGAACTCGGATTGACAAAGCCCGGTAGGCCTCGTGGCAGTTTCCTGTTCCTCGGCCCGACCGGTGTTGGGAAAACGGAAGTCACTCTGGTGTTCACGAGTTTCCTGATGAGCAAGGAACAACTATTCCGGTTCGACATGTCGGAGTACCAGACGCAGGAGAGTCTTGGGTTGTTGCTCGGCGGGAAACTCGGCGAGCGCGGCACGTTGGGGATGGTGTATGACCGCTCGAAAATCGGCACGCTGCTGTTTGACGAAATCGAAAAGGCCCATCCGCGCGTGCTTGATGTTTTTCTGCAAATCCTGGATGCCGCACGGGTGACACTGGCTAGCGGGGAGACGTTGGAGTTGAGCGGGTTCTACGTGGTGTTCACCTCGAACATCGGCGGCGCCGATCTGATGAACCTGCAATACTCAACTCCTGCCACAATGGAACGCCATGTCCTGACGCGGGCTCAGCAGTCAATGCGGCCCGAGTTGTATGCGCGCATCACGGAAAAGCTGGTGTTCAATCGGCTGAGCTACGATCACCAGTTGGAAATCGCACAATTACTATTGACCCAGGAACTGGCGTTCTTGAAAGCCAAAGGCCACGATCTAAGACCGGATGCCGGTGTCCTGCCGTTCTTGGTCCGGCGGGGATTTCATCCGAAACTTGGCGCCCGCCCCATGCGCGATGCAGTGGAAAAACTCATCGGCGACGCCGTGGCGGTTCATCTCTTGGCGGGCGGCCTCGGTGGAGGGAACCTCGTTGTAGATGAGACAGCCAATGGACTAGCGATTCATTAGGTGTCTGAATCCGCAAACTGAAGCAGCGGTCGCCAGTGAGGAACGAACTACTCCCTCGATCAGCAGTGTCTTTCCCCGACAAAGCGATTCATGCCATCGAGACATAGAGAGAGGTCTCGCCGAAATCGGCTTCGGGCTGCACAACACCAAGACGCTTCTTCCGCAGTTGGGCGCAGACATTGCGGATGGCCTTCCGTATTGCAGTGTCCTTCGGCAGCTTGACAATCAAGCCATCGGCGAATTGGTCGCCGATCTTACTCGCGTAGATGCCAGGCACGATCACTTTACGCGCACCGGCCCGGTAAAGTTGTTCGATGAAACACACGGCGTCGGACTCGCGCTTGAACCGCCCGAGCAATCGGGTGGTCTTGTCGCGAGTCTCTTTTCCCAACCATGCTCGCGCTTCTCGGCTATTTGGCTTCTCCAACAGGCCGTCTACTAAGACCCGGTGGAGGTGTTTCTGCCCCGTAAGGCCATCGGGGAAAGTCGCGCTGGGCTTGCCTCGGAACCTTGGCAGGTGGGGATCGTCGACCGCTGCAACGCGGTACGTTTCCGCGGAGACATCCCGCCCGTCGAGGCAGTAGGTGTCCGTTAACAGGCTGCCATCGCGGAGCCAGAGGCGGTTGCGTCCGTAGAACCGTCCACGCATCGTAGATACCTCGGCTTGGAGTCGTCCGTTGTCATGCCAGGCCCGCTGGATGCCGGTGCCATGGATCATCCTGTATCGGCCAAGTAGCCTACCCGATTCATTCCACTGACGGCAGGTGCCGTGTAGCAGGCCATTCTCGAAGGGCTTTTCAGATGCGAGGACACCGTTTCTGTGCCAAGTGCGGATGACACCATGCTTCTGTACGTTTCGCATGGGGACTTCCTGCCGGAGTTGCCCGTTCCGGTAATAATTTCGTTGTACCGCTGTGCTCACAGCGCTCGCTCTCCCGTCCCATTGCGGGCTGAACCGAATTCCGCGACCCACGTACTGCATTTATATAGCATAATACGAACCAAGATTCGGTTTAGACCCGTGTAGGTCGTCGCTAGTACCGCGACAGATTCACGCGATGGACTGTTAGAAGCAAGAGGTTTCGGAAGGCGGCGCGGACGCACAATCGAACTGGTCATCATCGCGGGATGCCGGTTATGAACCGATCGGTTCCCTGGGATTATGATCAGCCAATTTGTTCGCGGCTGTTCTGTAAGGGCTTCGGTCTGCGTGTAGGCGAGCGGAAGAAGTGAAGCGGAGTCGCAGAGGAGCGCCCAGCGGAACGGAGCGAGAGCGCAGCGCCGCCGCCGAGCCGCAGACGGAAGCCTCCCGCGACTACGGTGGATGCATACGGATCGCCGCTCGTGACGAACGCGCGCGGAGTGCAGCAGAACGGGCGTGGTCGTACGGGAGACAGGGGAGACGACCAATAGCCCGGGCAGTGGAACGTAGAGCGCATTGGTCACGGCGGCGCTCGTATGGCGGGCCAGGAATTGCTGTCCGATGATATGGAATTCCATCGTGTGCAGAGCGAAGCCGCCTCGCCGCTCTGGACAAACCCGCTGACATTGGGCGGATTATGGATCGCGTGAGGTGGGCTGAACGTGCTGCTAAGTAGTATGAATTTCCGCGAAAAGGAGTTTTTCTAGCCTGAAGTATTTGGTAAACTGCTTGTGTGATTGACCCTCCGCGATGCTGCTCAATCTGCGGCCGTCGGTACTGGGTGGGCGAGTCGTGTTATTACTGCCCAACGTGTCGCATGTCGATCTGCGAGAGCTGCGGCGGTGCGAATCACCCTCACCGTACGCTCAAGATGTCCAAGATTGGCGGTCCAATCATGGCGCGTTGGTTTCGTCTGAAGCGTTGGCTCGGTTTCTGTTGAAAGTTAATCGCAGTTTGGTCGAGGTGTCGGTGTTTCGGGCTGCGTCGCTCGCATAAGACAGGCAACTACCATCGGCCTCATCCCCAAACTGCGGGTTTTCCAAAATCAGACACAAAACAGTGGTCAATCCGACCACGATAACACCGGGGTCAGGAGCGTCAGGCGCGGAGCACACCGCCCTGTTTCACATCTGGTGCTTCACGCAGAACACGCCTCCAGTTCCACGTGTAGATATAACCGATGTTTCATATTGTATATCTGCGAACCAAGACGCCGCGTTCGTGGCGCACCAATCACCTGTTGATGTAAACCAAGTACCGGCCCCGCACAATGGTGAAACACTCCCCACAGACTGGGTCACGCTCGCCGAGAACATGTAGTATGTTCCTTCACCCAGGCTGGTATGATAAACGATGGCCTCCGCGTTACTCGAGCTCTCACCAGCACCGTAACAATCAACGCAGCCCCATAACACATAGATCTGATTTGTGATTGGTCCGTAATCGTAGCCATACGAGTAGTCCTGGTCGACCCAGTATCCGATTTGCGCCTGCCAGATATGCCCGTTCAGATTGGGGATGTTGCTCCATACCCCGCTGATCTGTGCCCCGAACGGTTGCCAGTTCATAGTGTATGCCGTACCGACTAGGTTCTGATTAACATTGGTCGTACTCGTGTTGTTGTATGACAATCCACTAATGGAAATCGTTACGTTGCTCGATTCCGGCCATGCCTCGTCACATGAATTGCAGGTGGACGGACAGCCGCTAGCTGCAGTTCCCAGCTGCATTGTGAGCAAATCGGCCACGGCCTTCAATTCTGTGAAATGCTGGGGCAAAACCAGACCGTTGACAACAGGTGTCCAGTTGCTCGTGGAATTGCCAGCAGCGGCAAGAATACTCGGCAAGGTCCAACTAACGCAATTCGACGAGGTCGTGTCCTTGTACTCGAAGAGAACGCCTTCTAATGAGGCACGCATTTGATCCACAAGTCCCTCATCGACTGTAACGCCTGTAAGAGAGTCGTTGGTTAACGCGGGGACGGTAAAACTTGTGCCATCGCTGTAGTTTGTCGTGAAGCTGTTGCTGCATCCAAGGTAAGCATAGTACGACACCAGCAGGCTGCTTGGTGCATTTTCCGGATCAGCGAGCGTGATGGTTTTGTTGGCCTCAGCATAGGTCCAGTTGGAGTAGACGTCCCATGTCCATGGGTCGTAGATGGTTCCGATCGGAATGCTCGTTGGGTAAAAATTCAGCGTGAAAATGCCGTTCGTTGGTGTCGCAACCCACTCGCGGATCTCGCTTGTCCACTGAGTGATATAGTCGCGGGGAGGACACATATTGGTGGCCGCTTCGGCATTATTAATCTCTTTGCAGATCGACACGGCCGTTTCAGAATCCACGGGAACATTAAAGGCAAGTTCAGCTTGGGGAGTCATCAAATGGGCGACGTTGTAACCCTGCACCGCCACGAAATTGTTTGTGGCGGTGACAACGGAGCCAGCAGTCACAATGTCAAACATTCCGTATTGATACTGCGGTACGTCATTTGTGTCTAACTGCACGAGACACTGATTAACGATTTGCGTGGCGCCCGGCAGAGCGCTGGCGTTGGCCGCAACGGGGATCGAACTGACATCGTTACTTGCCTGCAAATATAAACTGGCCGGCAAATACTCGTTTCCAGAGAGCACCCAGTAGTTCGTTCCGGACGTTGTGACAGATGACGTGCTCTGATTCTTGACCCCCACGCGTCCTACGTAGCGAACACCTCCGGGATTGTTTCCACCGATAACTTGGCTCCATACAAACTCGTCCTCGTTCGTGACGGGTTGCTTTTGCCATAGTGGGTCGCTGTCGGACCATGTCCAGTCCCATGTCGAGAACGTTGGAATGACCAGTGGATTCTCGCCGTCTCGGTTGGATAGTAAAGTCAAGTAATCGTAATCGATGCCCGGTTCGTCCGTATGAGCAACCCAGCCAGCCGCTGTGTACTGGTAAGGCGAATCTGCGTATTCCTTCTGAAAGCCACTCCAGTTTGTCCCGCCGTCAGGATGCGCGCCGGAGACGTATTGAACTCCGTCAAGCAAGTGCGGATAGATGCCCATCATGTGTGGTGCGGTGCCATGATCTGTAAGCCAGTTTGTATTGCCGTTGAGGTACCCGCGGATGTCAACCGGCGAGATGTTGGCAAACACGGATGCGCCGTTCGCATGATAACCTGCCATGCTGTTGAGCGGAACAGCTCCATCTCCGTTGAAAGCAGTTTGCAAGTCTTGCATTACCATCGTGTTGGTGCTGCCCAAGAAAACCTTGACCAACCACGATGGCTGTGTCGTGGTGTGCGCGCCGCTGGTCACGAATTCTGTTGTCTCGGGCATGGGAGCCGTGTGCAGGTACGTTTGGAAAGGACTGGCGTTGGAGAATAGCACGCCAGATGTGTGAATGACCGGCATGTCCCCGTCGTTCATCGCATCCTGAAGATTCACGGTGAAATACTTCGTAGCCCCGTTGTGGTTCTCGATCCAAGTTCCCGCCGCATTTTTCCACTTCGGGTCCCACGGGGGCCACCAACCTTCGCCAGCGCCAACCATCGGAGCGACCAGATGAGTCCACGCCATTCCACCATGAGCAGCGTGCGGCAGATTGTCGTAGTTGGCAACGACATTTGCCAGCGGACTGCCCCAGAGCAGCGTATCAATTGTGATGGCTCGCCGAACTGGAACATACGGATCGCTGCCGAGATTGGCGTTCTTGTTCAACAGGTAATCGCACACGACTAGGCCGCCCAAGCTATGGCCGATGAGGATCACGTTCGGTGCCGTGATTTGATAGGGCATTCGATAAGCATTGCGGATCGAGGTAATTCTCTGATCCAGCGTTACGCGCCCGTTAAGGTAGTCGTTCCCCGTCCCCGAATATCCCGACCACGAATTCCATTCCACAGGGTCATGGGATTGCCGGGACTGGCGCAGCATGAACGTGCTACTCCACGGATAATTCGTGCCAGGGCCGATGTACTGATGTCGACCGTAGTTGAACGTGTGCAGATATGGAAGTTCCATCGGCTGCCACTGGTTTAGCTCAGGAGTTGGAACAAACGTGGCCCCGAACTGGCTGGCTGTGTAGCCCTCTTGGGGCGGTGTGGTCGACTCGTAAGCGTTTGTTACTTCATCTTGGTTATAGTGGTACGCTCCGAACCAGTTGTTTGTAGCGGCCAAATTCTGAATGACGTTTGTCCAGTTGAGGCGGGAGGACGTAATACCATGGACGAAAATGATTGGCTCAGGGTGGTACGCGATTGTGCTCGCGCTCGTAAGTGTCAGGTTGGTGTCATTCCATGGCACAATTTGGGTGATTTGGCTGTGTGCGTCTTCTGACTGGAGAGATAGGCAAAAACCAGCCAAAGAAAGACATGCAAGATACTTGCTCACCATCGGAAGCTCTCCTTTACTAGATCGGAAGCTGTTCCTCTTCGGGAGACGTTTTTCATGATGTAACGCGAAAACTTCCCCTCAGGATCGGAGATGTTTATGTCCAAAGGACCAACGGAAACGAAACCACCCTTACCCCATTTGGGAAAGATTCCGAAAGGGTGCCAGTTGCGAACCTTCGCACCACCGGCGTCGATTACCCAAGTCCCCTCCAGCAGGATCTGCTGACCATCCGGCGACCAGCGAGGATAGTCGCCCCATTGCTTTGTCACGCGTTTCTCGCTGCCGTCGGGATTCGTCAGGGAGAGATAGCTGGGGCCGGGGTAGTACCTAGGGTAGTTCACATATGCGATCTCATCGCCCTTCGGCGACCATGCGGGCTGCATGTTGCACTTGTCGCGGTCCGTCAACGGCGTATAGCCGCTCGCGTCCCCGCGCATTTTGGCAATGCGGTACAGGTTCGTCCCGCCCTCAAACCGGTATTCTTCAAATGCGATCCATTTCCCGTCCGGCGACCATGTCGGATAGCCTGCGGTTTTCGGTCTGTCTTCGTTCCACTCTTTCGGCCAAAGCGGTTTGAAGTTCTTTCCGTCCAAATCCACGATGAACACTCCGCTGCGGTTCCCCTGCTCGACGCCGATAGCAGCGCGTTTCGTGGCGGCATTGATGTCCATGGTGACGGCAGTGGCGTAGGGTTCGAACCACTGGTCGGGTTGGTCTTTCCATAACTGCGCAATCTCCCTCCGCTGGCTGCCGTCCGGTTTGATCGAACAGAAGTAGATGCGGTTCTCGCCGTGCGCCGGCGCTTCGATGTCTACCTGTTTGAGGAAGTACGCCACTTCCTCGCCCTTTTCGTCGGGGCCCCAAGCCGGGGCATAGTAGATCACCCCAATCGTGCCGGATTGTCCAAGCACGGCTGACGTAACTGCGCAGCCGCTCAGACCGAGCGCGACCGCAATGCCAAATAGTGCTCGCATAATTATCCCGTTGTCACTCATGTCCCGTTCATTGTGGAACTTTGTCCCAAATCGTAGTGGGCGGCATCCCGTCAAGGACGGCAAGTCGCCACAGGCCGCCCTCTTTAACCACGTAGTTCGGCCCCCTTGCGCCAGATTGAGTAGGAGTCTCCATTGTAATTGTTTCGATCCCTTCCTTCATGCGTGGCGGATTCACATCAGGCCCGAAGTCTGCAAGTTCTTTATTGACGCTTTGCTGTGGTACCACGTGGTACGTCGTGCTCTTCACGTCAAACGGGAGTTCCTTTTCGCGCTTCTGAAGTTTGGAGAAGGAATCCTTGTCTGCAGCAAGTTGCTGCTCAAAGTAGGCGAGCGCCTCCTTGCTGAGGATTCGTTTGAATTTGCTCAATTCACCCTGCCGAAGATAAATACAGGACAAGGCCACCGGTTTCGCTTCATCCGCAATTCCGTTGGGTGCCTCGGCATAGATTTGTTGATCGGTCATTTCCGCAGTTACAGCGGTCACTGTTAACAACCCGACAATTGCTCCAATGATTGTGCGACTGAGACTTTTCACGGGGATTCTCCTGTGCCTATTGTTTCTGCGGCTCACCCGAAAAACGAATGCCTGGCAAGCCAGTGTTAATCTTGATATCGCTCAACGTCACCTCAGTTCGTCCTAGTTCTGCAAACCCGAAAACACCTCTCTCGGTGCGTTTCGTCGGTATCCACACCCCCTTGGCCACTTCTATGGGGGCCGAGAACTCAGTGGTCATGACCGGAGTGTTCGACGACTCGCTGTCAAAAGACTGAATTCGGACGGGCGTCCCTATGCTCACGTCAACAGCTAACAAGATCTTCATTCCATTTGCCGCTTGAAGCGCTGTCCCAGTATTTGGCAGAATGCGAATCATCGCGATCCCGTTAGTAGCCGCTTTGTCCACACCGACGAACTCCATTTTTGAGTGCGCCTGAACCGCGCGAATGTCATAGACGAGATCGATTGGGGTCGGATTCGGTCCCATGTCGATCAATCCCTTTTCTCCCGCGCGACGCGAGACCTGCAAGTAGGCGCCCTTTTGATAGATTGTGAATCTGCGTCGCGTCTCTTTCTCCTCTTCGCCGCTCGGACCATATTCAACCTGTTCTAATACGTAGGTCATGTCCTTGATCTGACGGTAGTTGGTGTCCACCTTGCTCAGAACGTCTTCAAGGAGTGCTCCACGCACGGGCGAAGCGACTAGGAATCCGCACATCGCGAGAATGGCACAATGAATCGTCTTCGTAACAAGCCCCTTCCGTTATTGTCCCGTCACCTGGAATAATTGATTTGAAACCGTACCCGTGTTGATCTGAACCGTGTTTGTCTGAAACGTTTCTGTGAATTGCATGTTCCAGTTGGTGGTTAGCGGCTCCACGCAGGTCTGTTGGGAATGGAACCACACGCCGGGGGCGACTTGCTGTGGCTGTGCCTGCTGGACGGTGGTTTCTGTTTGCCCCCCGAGGCTGAAGCTAAAGCTCGTGACGACCCCATACCGCAAATCCACTTCGCAACTCATGCTGTCATACGGCAATCCCGTGCCCGCGTTGGGCGAGGCATTGATCACGTATGACGCCGGCCCGTTGGTGCTGCTCGCTACGGTTCCCAAAGCATGCTGTGCCGTAAACTGACCGATGTTCCAGAAAAACTGGCCTAGTGATAGCGGCTGGTCGTTTCCGCTACTCGTGGAGATCAGCGTGAACTGATTCAGTTGGCCGGTTTCGTCAATCACGTCCATTTCAGTCCCGTTTATGATTGTGATCGCGCCGGTCGTCAGATTGTCCCATCGCATCTTCGTCGGCCCTAGCTGCCGATACAGCACGGTGCTCGTGTTAGCAACCTGCCCCTCGAAATACTCACTCCTTGTCAGCGTGTAAGTGATATCGGCGATTTGCGCATAGTTTGCCTGTACCTTGTTGACGATGTCGTTGGCGTTCGGGTTCAGGACGACTTGCTGGAAGGGAGTCCATTGACCATCCGACCCTTCCGCGTGTAGATAAATCACATGGCGCTCGCCGTTGGTGAATGTCGGAGCGAACGTCGCAACGGCGGTCACATTGGTTGAGCCAAAAACGCTATTGGAAGCGCTCATCGCCGTCCCCGCCCCATTTGTGCCCGTGACAGCGTCGAGGAAGTATTCCGCCGCTTTTACGTTCACCGTTGAGTTTGTGGAAACCACGTTCGCGGTGATTCCCACATGATTCGAGTCGATGTAGGAAGCCCAAGCGGAAGAAATCACGAGCATACTACTGGACGGTGACACCGTCACCGATACACAACTGGCGAGTGACGTACAGCCGTTGGCACACGCGGCCACACAATACTGGCCCGAATTCCATGGCTGCGCGTACGGAATGGCTGGGTTTTGGTTCGTCGTGCCAAAGCTGTTAGGCCCGGTCCACAGGTACGTTGCGCCTGCGACCGTTGGGACGGACAGGGTTAGGGTTTGACCTTGGGTGATGGGGCTGTTGGCGCTGGGGAGAGGGGCAGACGGCGTTACCGTGATTGATCCCGAATTAGAGCAGCCCAACAAGCGGTTAGTCGCCGCCACGTTGAGAGTTACTGGGCAGGGGGACGGAGTTGCGAAAGCGAGATAGGGCGAACCCTGGCCCGTTGTGAACGTGCCACTGGTGAGCGACCACGTGTACGTTGGCGGGGCGCACTTGAACACCGTCCCCCAGCCGCTGTCACCTCCATATAGGGTGGTGCCGTAGAAATATCCGTCAATACTGCTCTGTACGAGCGGGCCGTAATCGGGATATGCACCGGTAGCGCCGCCGGTAAATTGATACACTGTGGTAAACGTGCCTTGGGGAGTGATGCGAAAGACCGTTCCGTCCCCGCCGGCGCTCGGTCCTCCGTAAACGGTTGTCCCGTAGAAATTGCCGTCCGTCCCCTGCACCAATCCAGCCCCCGGGTAAGAGCCGTCCGGGATACCGCCAAAAGAGTGCAGCGCCACATAGGTGATCCCGTTCGTATCCACTTTGAAGACCGTCCCGTTCCCGTTGGTGCCACCGCCAAACGCCGTTCCGTAGAGATAACCGCCGCCGTCCTGAATGAGTGCTGCCAACGGAGTAGCTCCATCAGCGCCGCCTGTGAATGCATGTAGGTTCGTGAACGTGGTGCCGTTGGTGCTCATTTTGAAAACGGTGCCCGCGTTGCCGTTTCCCGCCGAGGTCGTGCCGTAAAGATACCCGTCGCTGCCTTGCAGGAGGGCCGCTTCGGGCCAAGCGCCGTCGGAGCCACCGCTGAACGTGTGAAGCGTCGTGAACGTTCCCTGCGGAGTCAGCTTGAACACGGTGCCGTAGCCTCCATAGGTGGGATCACAGCAGGTGCCCATCATGCTGAGAATCTCTTCCATGGGCGAGCCTGAGCAATTGTTCGTTCCGCCATCTTCGGTGACTCCGTAAAAGTTGCCATCGGTGCCCTGGATAAGCCCGCCGATTGGACAAGAGCCTTCTGGTGGGCCTGCAAAAATGTGCAGGTTCGTCAAGACCCCCTGGGTTGTTAGTTGGAACACGGTGCCGTAACCGACTACAGTACCGTTACAATAGCTGGACCTGGTGTTACCTCCCAAATAGCACACGCCGTAAAGATTGCCGTTGCTGCCCAGCATTGGCACCGATGGGTAGTAGCCATTTGAGACCGTGGTGAACGCGTACAGCGTGGTCGCAGCCCCCTGCGGCGTCATCTTGAAGATAATTGTCGGTTGGAGGTCAGCAGTGAGGTTTGTCGATGCAGACCCGTAGAAATTGCTGTCGATGGCGCTCTGAATCATTCCCATAGGGGACGGGTAGTCAAAGCTGTACATCGGCGTCAGATTTGGAATCACGGAGGCCGTGTTGGATGTCGAGCCCGCGTAGACCGTACCGGCATCGATCATGATGGGACTGGGGGTAAGGGGATCAGTGCCTTGCAAGTACGCTTGGTAATTGTTCAGGCAACTGCCGTTGAGGGTTTCCGACGCGAGATTCGGATTGAGCGGGTCCAGTCCGTACGAGACTGCCCAGCTATATGGAATCCCGTTGTTAAGTGTGTTTGGAGCAGCCTGAAACACGCGGTAGAATTCCTGCGGTTGCCCGAGGGCGTTGGTGTCGGTCCAACTCGTGCTCGTGGTCTGGATGGCACCCAACATCCACGCTACGTCTGTCCACGATGACGTCGGCGTGAGACTATTCTCCTTCTGGACAACATACACGTCCGGGCAACTATTCCAGACGAGCGTGCAACCTTGCGTACTCATCGTCAGCGACTGGATACTAAAGTCTGTCGTCGCGCACGGATCACTGGCAGAGCCATCCATCATCACGGCGCTCTCGCTGGCCATCGCAGTGAAGGCGGGTCCCGCGCTCGTGGTTCCGCTATTCTGGAATTGTGCAGCCGCTTCCGCTTCGACCTCAAGATTACTCTGATAGGCAGAGTAGTAGGCGTTGCTGTCGGCCAGGTATGTCCGCAACGTGACAGTCGGCGGCAGAATCTGATCCGGCGTCAGACCCCAGGAGACAGAATCGTTGGTAACCGAAACATATTCAGCCCATAGCCAGTGGTCTTCCATCCCTGTGCCGGGCTGGTAGCCGCTCGGAGCCGGGACAGTGGCAATCACATTCGTCCCATCCGCGGATATGGTCACCACCCCTGAGAGCACATCCTTTGTCAAGACCACCGGCGCAAGAGGCACATTGCTCCAGTCAGCCCAAGGAACAACATTGGTGGACGTTGGCAGCGATTCAAGGGAGGCCATCTGTGTAAAGTCGCACCACAATGGCCAATCTGTCGGATAGGCTTGCCACTGCCACGGATAAAATGGCAGCCACAAACTGTAATCCGGGCTCAGCGCCACCTGCGCCAGTTGATCGAGATTTGTGATCGTTACATCCTGCGCCCGCGTCTGCAAGCCGAGTCCAAGGACGGCGCAGGCCACAATAAGGACTTTGATTGGCGTTCCGACATCCTCACCGGTTGTCTTCATGCTCGCCTCTCTCTGCAATTCCTCGCATCAACAAGTCGTCTCCCACTGGCCACTCCTGCGACCTGTCGCTCACCTAAACCGAGATCAGAACGTCTGCGAGACTTCTACCGCCCACACCCCGATAGTGTCAAGCGGCTTCTGGCATTTCCTAAATGCGCGATATAGTGGCATAGTCTATGTTCGCTGAAGGCATTTCCCGCCACACTTGCGGCGCATGGCAGACGCGTACCGCAAGGTGCTCGGACAGAATGTCCGCAGGTTTCGCCAACGGCTCAAATGGTCTCAAGAAAAGCTGGCGGAGCGAGCGGACATGCACTGGACGTTCATCAGCGGCGTGGAGCGCGGTCGATACAACATCTCGCTCGACAGCTTGGCCCGCATTGCGAAAGCCCTTGGCCGTCGCCCCTACGAGCTCTTGAAATAGGCCGTCCGCTTCCGGGCCTCGCATTTGTAACGAGTACGCGCCCACATCGTTCATTGCTCCGACGTTGCCGTTGGTCTCTTATTGCCTGCTCTGATGCTATCAACCGCCATATGTTGACCCTCGCCATCTTGAGCGAGAGTTCGGTATCCGTCGAATAACGCTTCTTGCCAGCAAGTATGACTATAGTCATATACCTTGTCAAGGCCTTCTTTCGGTAAAAGTACTTCGTGACCAAGGATCAGGCACGCGAGGCGGTAATTCTTCAAGTGATACAGGCGCTCCGCGCCGAGCGCGAGCGGCAACATTTGTCCATGAATTCGGTCGCTGAGCGTGCGGGTCTGTCCCAGTCCATGCTCAGTTTGGTGGAGCGTGACCTGCGAAATCCGACTATAGATACGCTGCTGCGGATCGCCGACGTATTACAGGTGGACTTGGGGAAAATCATCACCCAAGCCCGCAAAGTGGCAGGAAAGCAGAAATAGGGAGGACAGCGCATTTGAATGCGACGTCTTCTCATCCCTATGAGAGCGTGCTTTTGCGCCCGATGGTACGGCTTGCCTCGCGCCCGATCTCAAGCGCAGGGCCCGTATTGGCAAGGCGCTGGCACGAAAGCGCCGTCCGCGCAAAACGGCAGAATAACAGCCGGTTGGAGGTCATTCATTCTCTGATGACTGTCCGTGCTACAAATCGAGTTGTCGCCTGTAGGAGATCGACCATCGGTGCCAGTCTTTTGTGTCGAAAGCAACGGTGTGTGCGTCCAACCTTTCCGCATCATCGACGGCTGAACCGACAGGCGCACGGGGGCTCAACGAAGGAAGACTATTACAACCGCGGTGAAGAAAGCGAACTTCTTGGCCTCACTCCTAGGGACAAATTACGATGGCCTCTGCGCGCTGGCAGCAAACGTTTAACGGGAACATTCAGAGCTTTCGCGAGAGCAAGAAGCTCAAAATCCTTCACCCGTCTACGACCGGTTTCAATCTTGTCGATGTCGGCGCTGTCGATGTTCGCTCCAAGCTTCGCGACCCGATCTGCCAACTGCTGCTGGGTGAACCGGGGTCGGGACCGCAGCCGCGCCTGACGGACGCGTGGGCCGATGACGTTCTTCGTGATCTGCTGGTGTGGCTGAGGAATGTTTTTCATAGTGGCAGCAACCATGGCAGAGTGGCTGGTGTTTGTTGTTCCCAGGTGGGAACAAGATTCGAAGAAACCGAGTTTCCGCCTGAGCCTCCTCCGATCGTGGCATGCATAACGAGTTATCATTGCGCCAGTTGCTGCTTTTCGGGCAATTGGTCGATTTGTTGCATGTCGCTTTGCAGATGCATCTTCAACTCGGCCTCGGCGGGTAGGTGAAGTTTGTAGCGGGTCGCAAAGAGTTTCTCTTGTTGATCCGGGCCAAGCGTGTACCGCACCACGGCATCGTTCTTGTCCGTGCACAATATCAATCCAAGAGTGGGATTGTCGCTTGGCGTTCTTCGTTCCTGATCGTAGTAGTTCACGTACAATTGAAGTTGACCCAAATCCTGATGCGACAGCTTGCCGATTTTCAAATCGATCAAAACGAAGCACTTCAAGATCGTGTGATAGAAAACAAGGTCGATGTAGAAATGATCTCCGTCGATGGTCAAACGCTCCTGGCGCGATACAAACGCGAAGCCTCTACCCAGTTCCAACAGAAACGCCTGCAAATGGTTGATCAGTGCTTGTTCCAAGTCTGATTCCACCAGGCGGGGTGACGCCGGCAGGCCGAGGAATTCAATGACGACCGGGTCTTTGAAAACATCCCTGGCTTGCTGGACCTCGTGACCTTTCGTGGCCAACTTCAGCAACCCCGCCTTATCCTTGCTTTGGGCAAGGCGCTCAAACAGGAGGCAGTTGATTTGCCGCTCCAGTTCCCGTGCCGACCAATTGTTGCGAATAGCTTCGATTTCGTAGAACGACCGCGCACCGGCATCTTCGACTCGGAGATCCGATACTTCGGCAAATCATAAACCGTGACAGCAACACGGGACGCGACCAGTTCTTGGCAGACGATTCGTTCGACTTCCTTCCACTCGCCACCGGCAAGCCCGCAGCCGATTCGCGGCATGTGAACCGACGCCCCGAGTTCGATGGCCTTTGCCGCGACGGTGCGCAAGCCTTCTTGGATCGCTTCATATCGAATCGGTGGAAGACCGTTGCGAAATCCCATTCCGTGTTGGCCGATGAGGTTGGCAACCCAAAGGGCGTCCTCGACACGAACAAACTGCACTTGTCCCAGAGCGAACGGTTGGGACTGTTCGCCGAGATGCCAAGCGCGATACCGCCTTTCGGGTTCGCGCCAACGGTAGGATAGAGCGAGGACAAATCCTTTTCCCCATCCACCTGAGTCGTTGCAAACGTGGACAATGATTCTTGGGCGATCACCAGAGGGTCGGGTGGCATCGCCGTTTTGATAGTCGATTCTCATGCAGTGAAAACGCTGATCGGGTTGGTCATCTGTTTGCGGGATTCCATAGATTCCTCCATGGAGAAAACCACTTTGAAACACTCCCATCCGGCTCGATGGGCGGCAGGACGGTGCGTTTGTAGCCTTTCTCGCAATGAACAAGAACAGCAGTGTGCTTCGGCAGTGTGCGCAGAATATGGGGTTTGATCACGTGCTCTTCCTGCTCGGCGTAGCTGCGATTGGGTTGGCCGGCGGACGTGCCCCATGTCCGTTTGACGACGCGCTTCTTTCCCAAGAAATCGGCGCTCTCGACAGCACACTCCTCATCCGCTGCCTTGAAAATAATGCGATTACGCAGATTGAGCACGAGCACCTTCGATTTCTCTTTGCCCAAGGCGGGCAGAAACGACGTGGATGATTGGGCGGCGGCAACAATCGTGGCATTGGCCTCGCGAATCAAGTCTATCGAATTGTAGTCGCTCATACCATCTTCGTTCGCCGCCATGAACCGTTGCGCTTCGTCGGCCCACAGGATTAGCAGGTTATCGTTCTCGCGTTTCTCCTTGGGCCGGTCGAAGCGTCGAAGAACGTGCGTGTAGAAAAGCATCTTGAGGAACGTATTCACGTACCGGCGCTCACTCTGATATTTCTGTGGCATCGCCACGCAGATGATCTTGCCGCGATCGATGTCGGCAAACTCGAAGGTGTTCTTGCCGGGGCAGAACACCTCTGCAATGTCTGGCGTCAGAAAATTCTGCAGGTAGTTGGCGATGGTCTCCTTCACACCGCCCATCTGTTCCGGCGGCTGACCGAGATAACGGCTCAGAAAATGTTCGACTAGGACGCGGCGGCGTTCGGTCGGATAGCTGTCCGCCAACTCTTTGATTGCCTCGCCGAGCTCGTCCTCGTTCAGCAGCAATTGGTGAGCGTTTTCGAGGGTTACATCGGCTTGGACTTCGTACAACGACTCCAATGCATACCCGATGTGCGTCTGTGCTTGGGTCTTGAAGAATCCGGTGCCGCTCTGGTGGCCGAGACTGGTAGCGGTATCGACAACGAATTTGGCGAAGGTGCTGTACGGGATGCCGGGCGCGGAAGTGAGATTGTACGCGTGCGTCGCCTTCCAACCGAGCGGGGGATTATCTGGCCGCACCTGAAGCAGGATGAGGTCATTCTGCCTGTTAAAATGCCGCGCCATCTCGGAGAGCGTTTCCCAATAGATGCCCTTATCGTCGATGCAGAGCCCGCCCCAGGTTGGCTCGTTCTTAAATACTTGGTAAAGCAGCGGGGTGATTCCGGATCGAGTTTTGCCAGAGCCAGTGTCGCCGGTAATAAGCCAGCCGCGACAGAAATCCTCTCGTGTCCACGCCAGTCCTTTCAAGCACACAATCGTGCTATGCGCCGGGCGAATGGCAGCCATGATCGCGTAGCCGGCAAGGCCAGCGAAAACTGCTGCAATCCCCCACGACAGCGGTGTGGTCTGACTCAGGGAGAAGTACGCCCCGGCGGCCAGAGATAACCCGCCGGTCACAAATCCGAAATACCGAGCTTTGCTCATCGCAGGAATCTCCCGATAAGAATGCCCGCGAGGAGTGCCAACGCAGAGGAGAATACCAGCGCGAAAATCGGGAAGCGGATCAAGTCACTCCTGATCTTGGGAACCTCCCGCAATTCCTTGATGACGTCCGTGGCGCGTCCGGTGAAGTCATTCCCCAGCCGTTCACACTGCTCCAACGTGCTGCGGAAATCCTCATATCCCGGCAGCTGTTCCTTTGGCATATTCACTTGGGCGTGGGTCAAATAGATTTCCCAGAGTTCCACAGCCGCTAACATGGGGTCGCTGTCCTGAACGTTATACTTCTTCCGCCACTCCAGAATGGCGTTCTTCAGCGCCTGTTTGGGATCGATTTCGCTCATGGCGGTTCTGGCAAGAGGATCTGACGGACAGTGTCGAGTTGCCCGTGAAACTGGCGCTGCCAGTTCTTGAGCCGCTGCCGGTCCATAAGGGAGAATGTTTGGGATTGAATCCCTAGCCCGACCGGCAAATTAGCCTGCTGCAGCATCGCGACCAGCCAGTCCTGGAGTCTGGGCATGATCATTTCCTTTGCGGCCAGTTCGCCCAGCAATCGCTTGCGTGTCTCGCTGGCATCGTAGATGGTGAAGTGCTCGGTGAGGGCGTAGTTTTTCACCACCAGATAGCGGCAGCGGTTGCTGAAGGCGTTGGCGATGATTCGGGCTTGCTCCGCGCTGTCGAGATCATGGCTGATCGGCGACACGACCGTCAGGCCTGCGTCCAGGCCGTTGAGGATATCGAAGAGGGCTAATTCGGCGAAGTAGGTCAGGAACGGGTCGGTCGATGCGGCCCGACAATCCGCAATCACTAGCGGTACGGTCTCGATAGCGACCATGAGTTCGTCGAGTCCTCTCGCATTGGCCAGATTGACGAATCGAGCCTCCGGGTGGAATCGCTTCAGGGTCGAGTTCTCATTATCGGTGTCGATGGCCGTGTGCTGGATCTGTTGATCTTTTAGGTACTGGATGAAGTTGACGGCAAAGAAGCTCTTACCGACGCCTCCTTTACCGTTCAGGATCAAGTTTAGCTGCCGTTGCATGGCTAGATGGTTCGCGGATCAGCAATCCGTGGCCCGCCGGTGTTCGCGGGCGGCGCGAAGGGTTGCTGCGGTTCGGCCGGTTGCTGTCTGGAGGCAGGCCGGCCCTGCTTCTGTGGACGGCGCGGATGCAGCACGTCGTGGCAAAATCGCGCCACGGTCCGGCACGAAACTGGCACATCGGCGGCGCGCAGAATCTCCGTAATGGCCCGATACGACGCACCCTTGCGTCGCAGTTCCGCAATCCCTGGCTTGAGTGTGAGAAGTATCTGCCACTTCCGTGGCGCTGGTGGGGCGTAGGCCCGCACGGCCTCGTCAAATCGCTGGTTCGCTCGATCAGACGTGGGTGGCTTATTCATTGGTACATGTGATTGTCGTGCGAATGGCACGCCGTCTTCTAGCGTCAGCTAGAGGTCGCGCGTCTTTTGTTTTTACAGGCGCTGGAGTGAAGCGCCGTTTGGTTTTCATGCGCTCCAGTAAAGCGCAACCGGCACAGAATGTTGTTCCCAATTGGGAACAACTTTTGACGGCGGCCAGTGCTAAGACTGCTCGCATGCTGTCGCCAAAAACCAAATACAGTCTCATTAACGCCAAGGAATACTTTGAAGAACACCTGTGCGCTGGCGATTATTACTGCGAGAGTGAGCGCATCGTGGGGCAATGGTTTGGAACCGGCGCTGAGCTGCTGGAGTTGTCGGGCCGGGTTGGGCAAGAGGAATTTCTACGATTGTGCGACAACCTCCACCCGCAGACTGGTGAGCGACTGACACAACGATTGAAGACCACACGGACGGTCGTGGATGAAACCGGACGGGCCTATGACGTGGCAAATCGACGGATCTTCTTTGACTTCACGTTTTCACCGCCCAAATCGGTTTCGATTGCCGCCCTGATCGGGAATGATCCGCGCATTGTGGAAGCACACCATCGTGCGGTGATTGCCGCCTTACGGGAACTGGAGCGGTTTGCGGGAACTCGGGTGCACACGGGGGACAGCATTACCGACCGCACCACCGGTAATATCGTCTGCGCCATTTTCCGTCACGATACGTCGCGCGCACTCGATCCGCACCTGCACAGCCATTGTATCGTGTTCAATGCTACGCGCGATTCCGTCGAAGGACGCTGGAAGGCACTGCAAAACTTTGAAATGCTCCGGGCGCGCAAATACGTGGAGAATGTCTATTACCACGAGCTGGTTCGTGATCTGAAACGATGGGGTTACCAAGTTGACACCCGTCCACGCGGTGACTTCGAGATAAAGGGCGTTCCTCAAGAATTGTGCGAGCGGTTCTCCAAGCGGCATCGGGAGATTGACGACAAAACCAACGAGTTACTGGCCCAGAATCCCGAACTGGCGGATGGGAACGTCGCGCAGATACGCGAGAACGTTGCCCAGAAAAATCGGGCACCGAAGCGCAAGGACATTCAGTCGTCAGAGTTGCAGACCCTCTGGACCGGCCAGATTTCCGAGAGTGAGCGGGCAGCGATTCTGGCGTTGAAACATCCCCCGCGACCCCGGCCTGACGAGTCAGACCCCAGGAATGCGGAGACCGCCGTCATGTGGGCGGAAGAACACCTGTTTGACCGCCGGTCGGTGGTCCTGGAATTCGATTTGTGGCGGCACGCATTGGAGCATGTACGCGGTCAAAATGTGACCGTTGAGGATGTCCAGGAGGTAACGCAGACGCGGGACTACATCCGCGATAATGGCAAACCGTATCAGGTCACGACGAAGAAGGTCTTGGAACGGGAATGGGACATTGTGTGCCTCGCGAAAAACGGCATTGGTCACTTCGGTCCGCTGGCAACGGGTCGGTTTGTCTCGAATTCCTCTCTTGATCAAGATCAGCGGCAGGCCGTTGAACAGATACTGAGTTCGAGAGACTTCGTCACCCTCTTTCGGGGTGGGGCCGGCACCGGGAAAAGCTACGTGTTGCGAGATGTAAGAAACGGCTTGATCAACGCCGGGCATACCATCCAGGTCGTCGCCCCGCAACGTCAGCAGGTCATTGACCTAGAGCGAGACGGGATGACGGGCACCCGAACGGTGAGTGAACTTCTTATGAGGCAGATTATGCCTCGCGGGGCTGTCGTCATAGTGGATGAGGCTGGTCAGATTGGCGCGAAGCAAATGCAGCAGCTTCTCCGATACGTGAAAGATAGCGATGGGCGGATTATCCTCTCCGGCGACACTCGCCAGCATGGCGCTGTCGAAGCATCAGACGCGCTGCGCGCGATTGAGAAGTATTCCGGGCTGCGGGCGGCAGAACTCCACGTGATTCGTCGGCAGGATCCGGCCCGCGCGAAGACCGAGGCGGAGCGAGCGCGGATTGCGCAATACAGGCAGGCAGTCAAAGAGGCATCGGAAGGCAGGATCGCCGATTCATTCCACCGTTTGGATTCTCAGGGTGCCATTGTGGAATGTTCGCACGGTGACCAGCAGGAGCTGTTGGTGCGGGAATACCTCGAATTAGCGGAAAGGAACCACTCCATCGTCGTGGTTTCGCAAACATGGTCGGAGATTCACAAGGTGAATGAGCATGTCCGCTCAGTCCTCAAATCTCGGCGTCTGATCGGCAGCGAGGAAACGGCGGTGGCCGCTCTGGAGCCGGTTGACCTCACAAGTGCGCAGAAGCGGGACAGGCGATTCTACGATGAGAACAGCGTGGTGGTGCTGAACCGTAATGCAGGCGGGTTCAAGAAAGGCGAAAGGACTCGGCTTGTGACCATTACCGAGACCGGGGTGGTGCTGGAAAGCGCCGACAGAATCCGGACCGTTCCGTTCAGATTCTTGGATCGACTCACCATCTGCCGGCCCAAGGACTTGGGCTTGGCGCGAGGAGATCGCTTGCAACTGAAGGCCAATGGCCGCACCCGACACGGCCAGCGTCTGGCCAACGGCGAATTAGTTACCGTAGACAAGGTTCTGACCGGTGGTCGCGTCAAATTGCATGACGACCGCATCCTCGAAAAGGATTACCGACAATTCGTCCGCGGCTTTGCCATTACGTCCTACGCATCGCAGGGCAAAACCGTCGATTACGTTCTGTTTTCCGACTCGGCCATCAAACCGGCGACAAACCGTCAGCAATGGTATGTCACGATCTCGCGGGGACGCCGAGGTATCAAGATTTTCACCAGCGACAAGGAACAACTCTTGGAGAACATCGTCCGCTCCGGCGACCGCGCGTTGGCCATGGATTTGGCGAACAACCATACTGTCGAAACGATTGGGACGACCGGAGAATCGCGCTACTACTCGGGGATTCCCGCGAGTCAGGCAATGCCTGATTTCATCGCGTCCAGAATGGGAAGGGGCAATCGTCAGTCCCAATCACATTAGGCGAAATCTATGAAAGGGACTCACATTGGCAACCGGACTTGCAACGAAGTGGGAAATCAGAATCCACTGAGCTGGAACAAGGGTAATCAGCCGCAGGCATTGCGGCTGGAATTGGCGAATGGCAGCTTTTACCTGTTTCCCTACAGTCAACTCGCTACGGTGAAGTTTGAGCAAAATGACAAGAATGACCTGCTGAACGTGCAGTTCGCGAAGCACGAAGTTCAGATTACGGGGAAACATTTGCGTCCGCTCGGTTTGGCATTTCACAAGCTCGCTGTCGATTGGGTGAGAGAACTACCTGCGCGCTTCGCTGCGACGGCGACGGATGGCGCGGCGTACATTGCGGGCATCAAGGTCAATGAAATACCGAAGGGATAAGAACTGATCTGTGAGAATGGCAACACGCTTGCGAGCGATCAGATAGACTTGCGTTTGCCCTACATTGTAGTAATTTCTTGGTGTGTCGGGTCGCGAATGGGTGGGAGAAAAGGCGTTGGGGTATGGACCAGTCGCCGTTGGCAGGGCTGGAAGCGCCGCGCAAGCGGCAAGCGTTGGTGGTGGATGATCATCCCTCCGTGCGGATGTCGTTGCGTTTCGTCATTAACGGCGAGCCGGATATGTTCGTATGCGGCGAGGCTGAGGACGCTCAACCGGCGATGGCCATGATCGAGCAATTGTGTCCGGACGTGATGGTCGTCGATATTGCACTGAAGTCGTCACATGGGTTGAACCTGATCCGCGATGTGCATTCCCGCTATCCGACCATGCCAATGTTCGTGCATTCCGCTCACAATGAGGAATTGTACGCGCCGTTATGTTTCCACATGGGTGCGCACGGCTATATGAATAAGGGCGAGGATGTCCGGACGATCGTTCATGCCATCCGTACCGTATTAGATGGCGGCATCTATCTCAGCCCGCATATGCTCAAATGGTTCACCGGTTGCGCCATGAACCGCGAGACCGTTGACATGCGACACCCGCTGGGTGTTCTCAGCCCGCGCGAATTGCAGGTCTTCGAAATGATGGGCCGGGGATTGGATACAAAAGAAATCGCCGGGCAGTTGTCCTTGGATCACAAGACGATCGAGTTGTACCGTCTGCGAATCCGGGGCAAGTTGCACCTCGGGACATCTTCCGCTGCTGTCCGGGCGGCTGTTCTGTGGACCGATTCAGAGTCTTCGCAGATCGAATCGGCTACGATCTAACGACCTACATAAATCGTCATTCTCCGGGAAGCAGCGGTGTGGGGTGTGTTCACCACCTTAACAGCCTCTTTTTTGTCAAGGACCCTACTCCTTTTACTTACATGAGAATTTGCCTTTTCCTGTCATGACGGATTTCGTCCGCCGTATTAGAAAGGCGCACAATGGCAACCTTGTTGAGCATGGCTGGCGATGCGGCGCTGGTAAGCCCGATGATTCCTGTAGCATCGGGCATGCACAGCCCGCCCTGCATTGCGGTCTGGTCGGGTGCCGCCATGCAAACAGTCCGTTGGGCAGTCGCCCGTTTTTCAGTTGTGCCCGTTTGTGGGGCTGGGCAAAGGGGGCGAGAATGAAGTGCCTGAACATGATCGGCCCCCAAGTGCGAAGATTACGCTACCAACGGGGATGGTCTCAGGAAAAACTCGCTGAAAAACTGCAATTGCTGGGCTGGGACATCAGTCGAGCGGGCTTGGGAAAGATCGAATCTCGGTTGGTGCACGTGGAAGAATACGAATTGCTCTATTTCGCCAGGGCGTTCAACGTTCGTCTGGATGATCTCTTTCCCCCTATCGACACGGGACGTCAGATACACGAGGTCGTAGCAGAGTTGATGCGGCGAAAGCCTCAAAGGGGAGACGGTCCCACGAAGGCACTTGCGCTTGGACTGGTGGCGAGAGCTCCGCGCCGCTGGTCGGGTTGATGATTCACCGGCCGGAGTTCACCGCGCACAGTCAACGGGGGCAGATCCCGGGAGCGCAGCCGCAAGTCAGTTCACCGAGTCGTGAACGCGGCCTCGGTTGTTTCGTTGCCGTTCAGTCCTCACAGCTGCGTGGTTAATTATAAACTCATGGCAGGGAAATCTCGATGCGGTAGAATTCTTGTGGCCATGAGGCATTCGTGTCAGTGACTGTAATCTGACTCCCGTTGGTAAGCGGCCCAATGTAGGTTGTGAGCGGGAACCAAATTCTACTGGCAAGATTTGTGGTGAATTCTGGTGTGTAGGTGCGGCCCAAAGCGAGCGGGGCGAAGAACAGGGAGTATTGCGATAACTGGTTCGTGGGGACGATGTTAAGCAGGAACACCGAGGCCGGGTTGGTCGGGTTCAGTCCTGAGACGTACTTAAACAGGTTGTTTTGCCCCGTCCCGTCCGCGTCACAGGCGGCGCAGGACATATTGTTCGTCATCGTTCCGGTTTGATTGCCTGCAGGCTGATTGGGGAAGTACGCGGCTCTCCACCAGTTCGGGATGCCGTCGCCAACACTGTCGCCAGAGCTTTGTGTAACCGTGACTGTTTGGCCTGCGATAGACAACGTGCCAGAGCGCGCCGTAGTGTTTGAATTGTAGCCCACCGTGTACGTCAGCATGCCGTTGCCATAACCACCGTTACCCGACGTAACCGTAATAAAGCCGCTGTCACTGACCGCTGTCCAAGCGCAGTTCGAGCCGTTGGCTGTCACAGCCACATTGCTGGATCCTCCTGCAAGGGCGAAAACCATATTGGTCTGGCTGACCACGTAGTTGCACGATGTGGCGCACAGTAGCGCGAACCCGCCCCAAGCTGTCTGTTGGCCAGTAAATCCAGTATCGCTGGTGCTCCACACACCGATGATGACCGGGTCTCCGTTCTGCAAGCTCGCGCACCCTTGGCCATACGACCCACCAATTCCATTGATCACGATCTCATTATTGGACCAAGACTGGTAGTTCAAGGTCACGGAGCTCGCGGATCCAACGCCCCATCCAGCAAAGCCAGCGCCAAAGAGGGACGAACCGCCTGCGCAGTGGGTTCGGAAATCATTAAAACTGAAGTAATTCAGGTCACCTGTGAATGGCATGTTCGTCGGTGCGCTGCCAAATCCAGACCCAACGATGTAGATTTGCAAATTCGAACCGCTGCCGGAGAACGTCACCGAGGTGATTTGCGGTGTCCCTGAACCCCCGGGAACATTGCCGCCCCAAGTTGCGCCGGCTCCCGAAGTGGGGTTCCATAGCGCCACGGCGACGGCGTCTCCCGGCTGACCCCCAAATCCGCTCACTTGTATTTGCGTGTCTGACCAAAACTGGTAAGTGAGCGTGTTGCCGTCTCCCGAGTAGCCCCATTCAGCGTGTCCAATCTGCGCGTTGTCTGCCATACGGAAGTACGATGTGTCGCCCTTGAATGGGAAGTCGCCCTGCAAATCTCCAAATCCGACCCCGGTTACCGTAACCGTGTACGAGCCTGAGCTCCCAGAGAAAACTACGTTTGTGATTTGTGGTTCTAGCTGAGTTAACTCTTGAAAAGTCCCGACCAACACGGACGCGCTTCCCCCACCATCGTTAAAAACAAGGCCTAGCGAATACCAGCCTGGCAACAGAGTACTGGGCAGCGTGAAAGCCAAAACGCTAGCGGCAGAAGGCGCTACGGACAATGACTGCGTCGCACTGTAATCGAGTGCTCCGTTGGTATCAGTGAGAGAAATGGTGGCAGAGCCAGACTGGCTCGTCTCAGTCAAGTTGGTGATTGTGATCTGCAGTGAACTACCGATCCCTGATACACTAAACGGAATGCCGCCAATTACTTGAATCGGCGACATCACAGTGAATTGTGGCGTGCTTCCCTGCGCGTCCAAAGTATCACCACTCACAGGGTCTAACAGCGTCACCGCCGCCGCCGGAAGGGTAAAGGATGAACCGAGCGGAGCGGGATCGCTGAATGTGAGACTCCCGGTGATACGTGTGAACGGCATCAAAGTGCTCGTCCAAGTGATGAAAGAAGTGTTCGTTGTCCCATCTGTGCTCAGGATTGTATCGTTGGGCGGTACAGACTGTGTGATAGCCGCCGTTACGGGCAGATTGAATGGATTCGAGACTTGGATTTGCATGCCGTACGTTTGGTTACTAAAAATGTATGTATTATAAGCGACAACAGGATTTTCAATAGCCGCCACTGAGTTTGTGCTTGTCCCTGACCCTGAGTCTTGCAGAATCGCAAGTCCTTGAGAACGTAGCGACTCAGTCAAGCCGCTCTCAGAATAGGTACTGGGTAGCCAGTTGCTCGGCCAATTCGTCGACACCGCGCTAATGAAAAAGGCCCCCGACGCATTATACCCCAACACATTTATTGTGACGCTGCTTCCGGCATCCGGTGATGCACCGTTTCCGTTCTGTTTATAATAGGCACTCAACGTCCCGCTCTGGCCTGGGGCGATGCTAACGTTTGTCGAGATGACGACAAGCGGCGCACTGAACAGCCAGCCAAGACCAAGAACGAATTCTGTGTGACTATATTGCGCGATAGCGACAAATTCGGCTGAGTCTGAGCTCGTATTGGTAAGTGTAATGGCCGTGTAGGAACTCAACTCACTGGATGACCCGGTAAGATCGCTAAGAGCCCCACCAATATAGCCTATCGAGTAATTACCGATGGAGCCAATCTGAGCCGTCACTGTCTGCGGAAGAGCTTGGGATGAGATTTCACTGAACGCTCCGACCTCGTTCATCCAGATCGCGCTTCCTGCGTCAATGGACTGCTCCATCACGCTGAAGGCACTTTGATACTGTGTCTCAAAATAGGTCAAGCGCGCCACGTCGGCTTCGAGATCGACAGGGCCGAGAATAATCCCTGCGGCTCCATCAGAAAAACAATCGGCGCCAAAAGTCAGGGCCTCTGCGATGAGCTGCGAAGTCGCACTGTGCTCGTTCAAATATTGGACTTGACTTAAAAATTCAAAGTTTGCCCAAATTACCTCATTGTAAATCAACGGAACCTGAGAGCGGGCTGTCAAATCGTTCGCCCACGCAGTTTGTTCCTGGGTGCTCATGGATGGAATTCCACCAAGCAGCGTGGCGGTCTGCGCCTGCAGGTTCGACGTCAGACTTGGGATCGTGCAGGTGCCGAAAGTCGTTCCCAAGGAACTGAGAGCCGTTGAGTTACCACGAATATCGTCCAGCGCGCTTGAGACACTGCCGTTATTGTTGAGAGTCTCGATCGGTTGTCCCAGCCACAAAGCGGCCATAACAGTATCATCGTGTTCAATAACAGAAGGCGCCAACGACAACCAGTTACCCGCCTGCATTTGTGTTTGCCACCCGGAGTCGAACATATTCGCACCACTGCAGCTATTGCCTTGCGTGGATCTCTTGAATGCAGCGATCTGACCCCACCCAACATCCATCAGGCTGGGGAAAAATGTCTGCAAGGCATCAACCACATTATCCTGCAAAGTCGGCTCATCCGGGACGCCGTACGCCTGCGCTACGACGCCAGCCGTGAAGGAAGACAGATCATAAACGAAATCTGCAGTATTACCGGGGGCGAGGCTTTGAAAATAGTCACCCAGAACCCCCGATTGCTCTGCAAGAATACTTATGTCGTTCAACGCAGAGCGTGAATCGCTGTCGAATACGGAGATCGCGGAAGAGAGAGTCCCGTTCGGGGTGATCAGCGGGGCGGTGGTTGTGAAGCTTCCGTCATCTCCGAAAGAAACACCACAGGCGTTTGACGCGACTACGCTGAAATGGTAGGTAGTGCCTGGACTGAGGCTAATCAGGTTCCCATCGACGCCTACAGGATATGAGTAACTGCCGACTGACTGTATGCCAGCATCAGCGCCGTAGGATGTAGTGGTACCCCATGCGAAGTACACTGTGGTGATTAACGCGCAGGGTCCTACACTTCCGACAAGTGTCGCCGAATTCGAAGTAACGCTGGTGGCATATCCTGTGAAGGCTTGTGGCGCGGCTGAGTTGAACGGTACGTTTGGAGTCCCCTCACGAATTGTGTCATTCTGCGAGTCTGCGACGTAAACGTTCCCTGTGCTATCAACTGCGACACCGGCCGGACCATTAAATGTAGCTGCTGTGCCAGTGCCGTCGGTGCTGCCCGGGATTTCCGGAGAGCCTGCCAACGTGGTTACAACCCCTCCGGGCGAGATCATTCGTATTGTGTCGTTGCCGAAGTCGGACACATAGACGTTGCCGGCGGTGTCAATGGAGGCGGCACCCTCGGGGTTGTTGAACCGTGCGTTGTCGCCTGTGCCATCTATGTAACCACTGCTTCCAGCCAGTCCTGCCAGTGTGGTTACGACTGCATTCGGCGTAATTTTCCTGATGGTGTCGTTGTAGGTGTCTGTGACGTAGACGTTCCCAGCCAGATCAACCGAGACGCCATAGGGATAGAAGAATCGAGCACTGCTCCCCGCACCATCAGCACTCCCTTGACTACCAGCTTGCCCGGCCAGTGTTGTGACCACTCCTGATGGCGTGATCTTCCGGATCGTGTCATTTCCAGTGTCGGCCACATATACATTGCCTGAGCTGTCGACCGCTACTCCGTTGGGTTCGAAGAATCGTGCGTTGCTCCCTGTACCATCAGCACTCCCTTGACTACCAGCTTGCCCGGCCAGTGTTGTGACCACTCCTGACGGCGTGATCTTCCGGATCGTGTCATTTCCTGAGTCAGCAACATAAACGTTGGCTGCGCTATCGAGAGCAACGGCAGTCGGATAGTAGAAACGGGCGTTGCTGCCCGTGCCGTCGTTAGTCCCGCTGGCGCCTGCCAAGCCGGCAAGAGTGGTAACGACTTCACCAGGGGCTATTTTCCGGATCGTCTGGTTGGCACCGTCCGCAACGTACAGATTTCCCTGGGTATCAAGAGCAACACCAGTAGGGTAGTCGAAGCGAGCACTGCTGCCCGTGCCATTTGCACTGCCGGCACTGCCGGCTTGTCCGGCAAGCGTACTGACGTTCAAGGCTCGGGAGTTGAGCACTAGAATCGGGCCTGTCGCCGTCGCGGCAAAGGTCTCGTCTCCCCCTGTATTCGTGCCAGCACTATTACTGGCAACCAGTCGATAGTGATATGTCGTACTTTGGCTAAGGCCGGCTATTGTTGTGCTGATATTGGTGGTTGAGTTGCCGCTTCCCACATTCATGGACGCTGTAGTGTTGCCATAGGAGGTTGTTGGACCCCATTGAAAATACGCTGACGTAGCCAACCCATTCGGATTGACCCCACCATTCAAGTTTGCTGAAGTCGGACTGATACCGCTCGCAGACGTGGTCAAGACTGCTGGACCTGAGCCGCCTGAGCCGCTCGTGGTAAAACTCTGATCTGCACCGTAGGCGGTCCCTGAGCTGTTAGAGGCGACTAGGCTGTAATGGTATGCGGTGCCCTGATTGAGACCGGACACGCCTTCCGCGATGCCGACTTTCGTTGTTCCATTGCCTGAGTTTAGGGGCATTGTCGTGTTGCCATAGCTAGTGCTGAGCCCCCACTGGAAATACGTCGTCGTAGTTAGCCCGTTGGGGATGACACTACCATTCAGTGTCGCCGAGGAGGTGCTGATGCTGCTAGCGCCACCGGTTGTAACGGTTGGGGTGGACGCACTTGCCACCCGTGCAAACACTGAGAGAGCGATTATAATCTTGGAAAAGCGGATCGGTGTGAACTGGTGCTTTGTTCTCATGACTGGCCTTCTAGCTTCCATAATTACGTTTACAGCTATTCTTGCTATCGAGGCGATGCGGGTGCAAAAACTCATGTTGTTTGGGAGTCACTCCGCCTGTCTCGGATCGGGGTGCGGGAGCCAGCAGCAGAAATGGACCAAGGGTGGGGTAACCGGTCCTTCTTCGACTGGCCACGGCCAATCGGATTCCGGACCAAACCCAGCATCTCGCATCTCACCCGCCTCCGCATTCACAGGTCGCTCGCCCCAACTCGCAAACCTGATGTAAACCTCGCGCGGACATGACGCTTCGCTAGGCCAGAGGAGTGGCCTCAAACGGGGCGGCCTACAAAATATATTCAAATACTTCAGATATGGCAGGTCAAGAAGATTCCGGTCACGATGACCCTGAAGGGAGGCGGGACCGAAAGCATGCCTCTACGGCAAGCCGTAAACTCGGGCTGCTAGGGAAGGCGCGCCCTATTGATTTTGTTCCCAAATGGGAACAACTCGCCAGTGGGTGACGGGTACACTCTCGGCCATGTCAGGGAATAACGGAGCAGTTAGCAGCACGCCACAGGGACCTGCGTCAGCGCTGCAGGATTCGGAACGTCTTGCATACTCCGTCGAGGAATCCGCGCGGCTCTTGGGGGTTCATTATTTCAGCGTCTATCGGATGATCCAGCGCGGGAAGCTCCGCCCCTGCCGGGTGCTACGGGGCAAACTGCTCGTTCCTCGGTCAGAACTGCTGAAGCTGTTGAAGACCGAATAAGGGGTAGGGAAGGAGACGCATGATCAAGAGAAGAGGCCAACAACGAGATGGAGTCGCCCCGCCTTCGTTGAAGCGGATGAGCGACACCGAATACACAGCGTATTCTGAGGCCTTCGGGGTGATCAAAGGCGATTACCAGACGCTCTGTCTGATTGGCGACAAGCTGCGGGCAGTTGAGACGACCGCGCGTGGCATCGGCTCGCTGGATTCCCAAGCAGAGAGCGTTCATGCCGAATTCCCCGATTCCGCTGGTGACCGCAGTCCGTGGGAGGTTTGCGCTTCGCTGATGAGGCTGGACCAAAATGAAGTTCTGTTGTGCAAACGGGTTTGCGAGCACGGACTCGAATATGCCGTCATCGACCATGCGCCAGCGGCATCGGCATACGCAAAGGCCCACGGAGCCTTGGACATCCTTCGGACTGGCGACAACCCGCGCCAAGTCCTTCGCGACTACCTGCAGAGCGAACGCGAGACGCTACAGTTGATGGCAAGCGACATCACCGCCAACGTCCGACTGCTCATCGCCGAGCGTTTCCCCAGGCAGGACTTACGGCGCGTCGTCAACGAGATCGAGCATATGTGCAAGAGAGTTGCCCGCCTCGGCTTCTCGGACTCGTTGGCTGAAGATGTGAATACGACAACTCACAAACTGCAACACAGATTTCATATCTGAGAGGGAGTAGACTTGCCGACGACATCTCCGTCCGAGCTAGTAACGTGCGCCGTGCCGCGCATTCCGGCAAAGGAAAGCACCGCTTCCAAGCTGCTCACCATCCAAGACGTGTGCAGGCGGCTCAATCTAAGCCGAACCACCATTTGGCGTCTGATGAACCAGCACGGGCTGAAGTTCATCCGCATCGGCGGCGCCCGCCGCGTGCGCGAGAGCGACTTGGAGTCTTGGCTTGAGAAGCACACAATTTCTTTGAGCTCTGATTCGTCCCCAAAGCGAAGATGAGCAGATGCGGCCCTCTTTCGTCAATCACCGCACCTGACTGTGCGGTCCGTCCTCTTGCGTCATTCTGCTCAGTCGCTCTCCGAGCCGGGTTTGGCGACTGGTATCACTTTCGGTATCACAAACGTATTTTATGGGCAATTGGTCGGGTCGGAATCTTGCGGAACTCCCTGATTGAGAATTGGCTGCCTCGCTAGGACTCGAACCTAGACAAACTGATCCAGAGTCAGTTGTGCTACCATTACACCACGAGGCAGACAGGTGACAAAGCAGAGAGTAGAACGCGGCAAAACGGGTGTCAAGTTCCGCAGCCCGGAAATGGGCGCAGGGCGGACGGCCGCAGAACTTCTAGCTGAGCCGCATCGGCATCAGCACATAGAGGAACGGAGCGTTTACCTTGATCACGCCGGGGCTCAATTCGTCGGTGAGCTCAACAAACACCTCGTCGGCGTCGAGGTTCCGCAGGGGATCCATCATGTACTGCGGGTTGAAGGCGATGGTAATCTCCTTCCCTTTGTAGTTGATTGACATCGTCTCCTTGGCTTCGCCGACCTCGGGAGTGGTCGCGGTAATCGTCAGGGTGTTCTTGGCGAAATTGAGTTTTACAGACTGCGATTTCTCGCTGGCGAGAATGGACGCGCGGTGCAATGCGGCAAGCAGCAGTTCGCGCTCGACGGTGATCCGTTCTTTGGTTTCGGTGGGAATTACCTGACGGAAATTCGGGTACGTCCCTTCGATCAGCTTGGAGGCCAGTGTGGTGCCGTCCAATTCAAAGACAATCTGATTCTCGCCGATGAACAGCTTTAACTCGCCCTTGTCGGAGAGCAACCGCTCAAGTTCATTCACGGCCTTGGTGGGCAGGATCAACTCCGCCTCGGCCCCCTTGGGAATCTCAATATCGTGCTCCATCAGGGCCAAGCGTCGACCATCGGTGGCGACGACAGTGATTTTGTCCCCTTTGATTCCCATGAACACGCCGTTCAAGACGTAGCGGGTTTCATCATTGGAGACGGCGTACGCGGTCTTGGTTAGCATATCGCGCAGCACGCTTTGCTCGATCTTCAGGGCCTTGCCGGTCCCAGATTCCGGAAACCGGGGAAACTCCTCCTCGGGCAGTCCCATGATCTTGTAGAAGGATGATCCACAGCGGATGGAGGCCGCGTTGCGATCGTCCACTTCAATTTCGATCTCCGCAGCAGGAACTTCCTTGAGGATCAGGAAGAGCTTTCGCGCCGGCAACGTTGTAGACCCTGCCTTTGATACTTCGGCTTCCACGCGGCAGCGGACACCGACATCCAAATCGGTCGTGGTCAGATTCAAGCCTCCGTTGGATGCCTGAATCAGAACGTTGGACAGGATCGGAAGCGTGGTGCGGGTACTGACAACATTCTGCACGCGCTGCAGTCCGTCGAGAATCGCCTCTTTCGTAACTTTCAGTTTTACCGGCATATGGACAGAATAATTACTACTACTGCTTATATAAGGAAAACAAAAAATCGTTGCCGTTCGGGCGGTGAATATCTCAAACAACAGCCCGTGTCAAGGGCACAGCAAGTACTTGTGACGGGAGTCGACCTGTGGACTTTCCGAGAAACCGCGACCAAGTGTGACCTGGACACCAGATTATGCGGAGCTTTCCCCAAGCGATTCACATGTTGTTGAGACGTTATTCTCGTCGGAGCGCCTGCTCCAGGTAGGAGACCGTCTGCCTCAACCGTTGATCTTTCGACGCGCGCTTTTCGATCAGCCGGCATGCATGAAGTACCGTGCCATGGTCCCGACCGCCAAATGATTCGCCGATATCCGACAGCGAGCGGCTGGTCAGGGTCCGGCTCAAATACATGGCGACCTGACGAGGAAATGCCACATTCTGTGGGCGTCGTCGGCTGGTCATATCGGCGATGCGGATATCAAAGTGCTCGGCGACCTTTTTCTGGATGGATTCGATCGTAATCGTGCGTTTGGCTTCTTCGTGGAGCGCATCGCGGAGCAAAGATTCCAGGGCGTCGCGATTGATTTCTTTGCCCGTGAGGGAGGCGTAGGAGGCCACACGCACCAGGGCGCCTTCCAAGCGACGGATATTCGTGCGGATCTTCTCGGCAAGGAACTCCAGCACCTGCTCGGAAAGCTTGACGTCGATCATCGCCGCCTTCTTTTTCAGGATGGCGATGCGTGTTTCCAGCGCGGGCGGCTGCAGTTCGGTGACCAGCCCCCATTCGAAACGGGAAACGAGGCGGTTCTCCAGGTTGGCGATTTCGGCAGCTGGGCGATCGCTGGAGAGCACGATCTGCTTGTGGGCATCAAACAGTGTGTTGAATGTGTGGAAGAACTCGTCCTGCATCCGCTCCTTGCCGCCGAGGAACTGAATGTCATCGATCAACAGCACGTCGGCCTGGCGGTACTTCTTGCGGAACTTCGTCATGGTACTGTTCTGGATGGCCTGGATGAAGTCGTTGGTAAACTGTTCGCAGGTGATGTAGCAAACTTTGCGGGCCTTCCCACCGTTCGAGGACGCGTGACCAATAGCCTGCATCAGGTGCGTCTTGCCGAGGCCGACGCCGCCATACATGAACAGTGGATTATAGGCTTTGGCGGGTGACTGGGAGACGGCGAGCGCCGCGGCGTGGGCGAAATTGTTATTGGGCCCCACGACGAACGACTCGAACGAGTAGCGCGGATTCAGTTTTCCGTCCAGATCCGCTTTGACCGGAACGCGCTTCTCGAGGACGGGGCTTGATGGTTTGGACATTTCGGGGGGCGGCTTCAATCCCTGGCTGACGGCAAGGCGAACCTGAAGCGGCTGGAGGGACACCTGATTGACCGCCTCGCGGATCAACGGCAGAAAGTTGTCCTGGAGCCAGATTTGGTAGAACTCGTTGGCCACACCGAGGACAAGCGCGTCCTCGGAGACCTCCACGGCCCGAATCGGTGCGAACCATCGGTTGAAAAGCTCCGGGTTGAGCATTCCTTGCAGGATTTTGCTCGCCTCGCGCCATAGTTGGTCGTGCCCCGTTGTCATAATTCCTCCAATACACGCAACAACACGCCTGACTTATTCACAGGCTGTTGACACTGGCGCAACAGACAGCATACGCGCGTGCCGGACAGCCGGGGCGAACGGACGGAGTGACCCCGCACACGAACCCAAGGAGACAAAAACCGTGAAAATCCCCCTACCTTGATCGTCCAACCCGTGCAACCGCGAAAAAACGTCTCTACCGGGCTTTACACCGTGTTGCGGCTGCGATTTCCCCTCACAACATTCGTGCAGGATCCTGAAGAGATGTGAACCGAAAAATCCGCGCTTCTTGAGCCATGCGAGCGCCCTAAAAGCAAGACGCGTCAAGGCGTCCAAGCTGTTCACAACTTATTCACAGCACTCTCTTCATCCTCGCCTTCGCCTTTGCTGTTCGCAGCATAGTCACCGCGCGGGTCGACTTCAAGAAAAAAGTGAGAGGGCTGAGAGAAATTTCACCGGCACGGTCCATCGCAGAAAAAAGCAGGGCCGGATGTTCGTGCGAACACCCGGCCCCGCGAGCAGCGCAACTTGTTTTACGCGTCGTAGTACATGTGGAATTCCCACGGATGCGGCCGCAGGCGAACCTGATCCTGTTCCTTCCGCTTCATCTCGATCCAAGTGTCGATGACGTCCTGCGTGAACACATCGCCCTTGAGCAGGAATTCGTGGTCTTCCTCGAGCTCGTCGCAAGCATCGGTGAGGCTTGCGGGCATCTGCGGCACCTTCTTGATCTCCGAAGCCGACAACTCGTAGAGGTTCTTGTCCATCGGTTCACCCGGGTCGATCCGGTTCTCAATGCCATCCAGGCCCGCCATCAGCAATGCGGCAAAGGCGAGGTAGGGATTCGCGGACGGATCGGGTGGACGATACTCGATGCGTTTGGCCTTCGGGCTGGGCGAATACGTCGGGATACGGACGGCCGCCGAGCGGTTTCGGCTTGAGTACGCGAGGTTCACGGGCGCCTCGAAGCCCGGGGTCAACCGCTTGTAGCTATTGACGGTCGGGTTGGTGATTGCCGCGACAGCGCGGGCATGTTTCAGGATGCCGCCGATGTAGTGCAGGGCCATATCGCTCAGACCGGCGTATTCTTTTCCCGCAAAAAGGGGTTTGCCCTTCTTCCACAAGCTCTGATGCGTGTGCATTCCGCTGCCGTTATCCCCAAACAGTGGCTTGGGCATGAATGTGACCGTCTTGTTGTGGCGCTTGGCGACGTTCTTCACAATGTACTTGTACAGCATCATGTCGTCGGCCATGTCCACCAGCGGGCTGAAGCGTAGATCGATCTCCGCCTGACCAGCGGTCGCCACTTCGTGGTGCTCACGTTCGACAGTCAGCCCGGAATCTCTCATGACGAGGATCATCTCGTTGCGGATATCGACCTGCGTATCCTGCGGTGCCACAGGGAAATACCCTTCCTTGTGGCGGATCTTGTTGCCGAGGTTCGGGAACTCCTCGCGGCCGGAATTCCAGATGCCTTCGTTGCTGTCGATGTAGTAGTAGCCGCTATTGGATGTCTGACCGAAACGGATGTCGTCGAAAATGAAGAACTCAGCTTCGGGACCGAAGTAGGCTGTGTCGGCGACGCCGGTCTGTTTCAGATACGCCTCGGCCTTGCGGGCGATGTTGCGGGGATCGCGCGTGTACGGCTCGCGAGTGATGGTGTCGATCGAGTCGGCGACGATGCTCAGCGTGGTGGCCTGCGGAAATGGGTCGATGATGGCCGTGGCGGGGTCGAGGATCAGCAGCATGTCGCTGGACTCGATGGAGCGCCAGCCGCGGATGGAGGAGCCATCAAAGCCGACGCCGTCCTCAAAAGTCGCCTCTTCCAACTCGGCAACGGGCATGCAAAAGTGCTGCCAGGTTCCCAGGAAATCGCAAAACTTGATGTCGATGAGCTGTACATTCTTGCTTTTGCACAACGCCAGAACTTCTTTGGGTGTCATTCTGTCCTCCTGACCAGTTGGTGGGATGGTCCACCACGCTGGCTGAATTTTTGTTCGTCGTTGATCCAGTTTTCGGCGGCGTTACACGGCTTGGTCGCCGCGTTCTTCGGTACGAATGCGTACGGCCTCGTCAATCGGCAGTACAAAAATCTTGCCGTCGCCGATCTTGCCGGTTTTGGCTGTTTTCAGAACCGCAGTGACAGCAGCTTCCACGGCGCTATCGGGCAGGACGATCTCCAACTTTAACTTGGGCAGGAAATCGACTGTGTATTCACTCCCGCGGTAGATTTCGGTATGGCCCTTCTGTCGTCCGAAACCCTTGACTTCGGTGACCGTCATACCTTCGACGCCCACGCCCGCCAGGGCTTCCTTAACGTCTTCGAGCTTGAACGGCTTAATAATGGCCTCGATCTTCTTCATTGATCTCCTCCCCAAGTGCGGGTGCGAATACTAGAGAAGCGGCACTGGCATGTAAACAGAAAAAGCGCCTCATCCGGCCCTCGCGGCCGGCACCTTGGGGTACGCATATTCGTGTGGATGTGGGCTTAGCAATGGATGTGCCACCAAGAGAATGGCCTTTGTGTGATTACGTGTGGAAGTATCAGCGAGTGAGCCGGTTGCGCAACGTAAAGATCCGGTGCTCGAGCGGGTTGATGGCGTTGAGTTGTGTGTTCATTTGGCCAGCATGGTCAAAACAAAACGCGCTCGCGGTTTGCTGTTGATGCGCCTTTCCGGAGCGTGCTACTTTGGCTCGTTATGGACGCGCCCGGCAAGGTGCCCGACTCAATCAATTGCCATTCGTGCGGCGCGGTTCTGGACCTCGCCGGACAGGTGGGCTTTACCCACATCGAGTGCAAACAGTGCGGAGCGCCGTCGGTGGTGCCGCTGGAGTTTGGCGACTTTCTTCTGCTCAACGTGATCGGCACAGGTGGTACGGCCACGATTTACAAATCCATCGACGTTCTCCTGAATCGGTACCTGGCCTTGAAGGTCCTCCGTTCGGATCTTGCCGCCGATCCCGTGATGGTGGCGAATTTTTCCGCGGAAGCGCGTGCGGCGGCGACGGTCAATCATCCCAACATCGCGCAGGTGTATTCGTTCGGTGAGATCGATCACTGGCATTACATGGCGCTGGAACTGTGCGAGCAGGGCAGCCTCGACCATCGCATCACGCAACTCGGACGGATTCCGGAGAAGGAGGTGCTCGAGATTGGCGTGCAGATTGCCTCGGCTTTGCGCAGCGCGCATCAACGAGGACTTCTCCATCGGGACGTCAAGCCGGGGAATGTTCTCTTCAACGAAGACGGGGTACCCAAACTGGTTGACTTTGGCCTGGCGCCCGGGGACAGACCGGAGGGCGAGCAAATCTGGGGGACACCCTATTACGTTGCGCCGGAGAAACTTCGTGGCAAGCCGGATGACGAGCGTAGCGACATCTACTCGCTGGGCGCGACGCTGTTTCATGCGCTGGAGGGGAAGCCGCCGGCATCCGATGCGGCGGCGACGGGGATCGCCGATGCTCCCATGGCCGGGGAGCGGACGGTTCAGGTCGTCGAGCGGATGCTGGCGCTTGATCCCGCCGAACGATACGGCTCATACGACGAGGTCATTGAGGATTTGTCGGAGGCGCTGGATGCCCTGAAGAAGCCGGGTGCGTCCGCACCGAAGGCGACAGCGGGTCGCAAACGGCTTTCGGCGCTGCATCTGCTCGGCATACTCATTCTTTGCGCCGCGGTAATTTGGTTTGTGTGGAAGTACGGCATCGCCGTGTTTCAGTCCGGTCGTCGGCCGTCGCCGTCGGCAACGATCCCGGCGGAACCATCGCCAGATTGAGGTCGCGCCGGCGTCACCGGATGGGGTTCGGGTTGTTCACGATAATCTCATTAACGACGGACTCGACGCCCAGGACACCGCGGGCGGCGGTCTCCGCGCGCGCGGCCACCGCCATGGTTGGGGCTGTCCCGCGCAAGACAACCTTCCGGTCCTGGACTTCGGCAACAATGCCGACGGCGGTTGTGGGGTCGGCATTGAGCCGACGTCGAATCTCGTCGCCAATCGACTCGTCTGTCGGAGCTTCACCGGAAGAAGGCGCCGAGATAACTGGTGCCGGGGTGGGCGCAGGCGCCTGGGCCGTCGCGGCTGGGGCTTCCACCGGGCGCGGCGCGGTTTGAGGAGACGCGGCCTGGGGTGGAGTGAGGGGCGACACAGAAATGCAGCCGACGCAAAGCGCAACGATTGCCGCCGTGATAATCGAATGAGACACGAACCGAGCTCGCATTGTCCTCCCGCCTTTCCGCCGGTACCGTAGCACAGAGGCGCCTGGTCGTGTAGCGATTTCTTCACGATGGTGATCACGGCGGCGGTGCCGGGACCAGGTAAGAAGTGGTGCGCGGGACAGGACTTGAACCTGCACGGCTTTCGCCATACGCCCCTCAAACGTACGTGTCTGCCAGTTCCACCACCCGCGCACGATAGGCTCAGAACGTCGATAAATTATATGGAAAACCGCCCCTCAGCAAGCTAAGATTTCTCCACCATGTCAGGCCATTCCAAGTGGGCGAAAGTCAAGCACTACAAAGGCGTTTTGGATTCCAAGCGCGGCAAGGTCTTCGCCAAGCTCGGGAAGGAAATGAGCGTGGCCGCCAAGCATGGCGGCGGCGATCCCGGCTTCAATCCTCGCCTGCGGACCATCCTGATGAAAGCCCGCGCCGTCAACATGCCCGCGGACAATATCGATCGCGCGATCAAGAAAGGCACGGGCGAACTTCCCGGCGTCTCGTATGAGGAAATCACCTACGAAGGCTTCGCGGCCGGCGGCGTGGCGTTGCTGATCGAGTTGCTCACCGACAGCAAGAACCGCACGGCGGGCGAGATTCGCAACATTTTCACCAAGCACGGTGGCAACATGGGTGTCGCCGGCGCGGTGAAGCATCTGTTTCATCGGAAGGGGCAAATCCTGGTGGCGAAAGAACAGATTTCCGAAGATGACCTGATGTCGCTCGTCCTCGACGCCGGCGCCGAGGATATGATTTCACATGCCGAGGCGTACGAAATCCTGACCGATCCGCGTCAGTTCGAGGCCGTCCACAAAGCGCTCGAAGCCAAGAACATCAAACCGCAGTCCGCCGAGATTGCCCAGCTGCCCCTCACGCCCGTACCCGTCACGGACGAAAAAACCGCCCGCGCCGTGCTCGGGCTGATCGAGGCGCTCGAAGACAACGACGACGTCCAGAACGTCTTTTCCAACTACGACATTCCCGACGAGATCATGGAGAAGGTTCAGGCCGCGGCCGCCTAGTTGAACAGGCGTCTCGCCTGCCGAGACCATGATTATCCTTGGCATCGACCCCAGCCTGCGCAGCACGGGCTTCGGCGTGATCGAAGTCAACGGCAACCAGATGACCGCGTTGTGTTACGGCCACGTTCCCAATGCGCCAAAGATTCTTCCGTCGCGCTGTCTCGTGGTCATTGGGGAGAAGGTTGCTCAGTTGATCGATAAGCACCAGCCCGAGGTGGTGGCTGTGGAGGGGCTCGTCCACGTGCAGAACCGGCAAATCGCCTTCACCCTCGGCCAGGTCCGCGGCGTTGTGATTGCCACCGCCGCAAAGAACGGCCTGCCGATCTACGAATATGCTCCGCGCAAGGTGAAACAGGCGGTGACGGGCCTCGGCGGCGCCGGCAAAACCCAGGTCGGCAACATGGTCAAGGCCGTGCTCGGCCTCCCTGAAATCCCGCAAGCCGACGCCGGCGACGCTCTCGCCCTCGCGATCTGCCACGCCCACAATTGCCGCGGCGTGCAAATCCAGCCGCCGAAGCAGATCTAATCGATCACCGCCGTCGATCGTTCCCGCGCCTCCGCTTTGGCGTTGTAGCCACCGCGGCCTGCCCCGAATGCTTTCGGGGTCTGCCGCCGCGATTCCCTTTTCTATGGTAATGAGCGATCTCCACGCGCGCCGCATGGCCGAAAACGCGTGAAATACCCCCGAACGAAGCCAAACGAAGCCAATCAGTTTTTGACAGATTGTCCACACGCAGATCCCTGCCGCCAAACGACATCGGAGATTTTTCCACCCCGAAAACCATTGGCTTCGTTTCGCAGATCTATACCCCCCCGTCCGGGGGCTCGCTCCGGCCAGCCGTCGACCGCCGAACGCCCCGACTTCAAAGCCAGGCCGCTGGGAGCGGCGCGACGCAACACCGTCGGTGGCCCACAGGGCGAGCCAAGCGGGCGCGAGCGGAGCCGAAGCGTAGCGAAGACGCGACCACGACGTGCCCCGGTCCCCATGCAAACAACCGCTATGTCAAAGAACTCAATCACGCCCCATCCTAACCCGGGCGGAACCGAAAAAAAACAGACAGCTACCATCAGCACGTGTCTGATTTTCCGCCCCACCGCGCTCGCCATCTCAAATCCCCGCCCGCCACCCCGTCCCTGCCGCCCATCCCCGCCCCCGCCAGCCACGTATGCCGAAAACATCACGTGGCCGCTCCGACATCATTTCCCTTGATCCCTCCCCCTCCCGCGCACCCCTCACGCTCCGGGCGTCACGAGGGGAGAACAGAAAGAAAGGGGCGGCGACTTCGGCGGCGTGGCGCAAAGATTAATACCGGGGAAGAGAGGGCAGCCGCCCATACAGGTCGACGCGTGCCTACAGCCGATACACGACGGTTCAAGAAGTCTCCGACGCACCTTTGAGAACAAGCGGCTGCGCCGCCAGACGCGCTGCAGGTTCTCCGAGCCGACCGGAACTCCGCGAAAGGTCGGCTGCATAAATGAGCAAGGAAAAGCCAGAGATTCCTCCGAAATGAACATCGAGAACCGTGCGGCTTCACAGCCATCGAACCACACGGGATTGACGCGGGAAAGGGCAACCAGCCCGGACACGAGGCAGCTGTCAAATCCGACCTTGAAGGGATGACGGTGATTCGAGGCCAAGTCAAAGAACTTCGGGACTGAAGGACTTTCACGGAGGGGGCGGCGATTGCCCGATGCCCTTCCCACAGGCTTGTAGTTGAGGAAGACCAAGCCATTAATTCCAAGGAGCATTTCTGGAGGAGAACGAAGCCAGTCAATGGCGATTTCAACGGTGCTTGCGTCCAATACGAAATGAACATTCGTTTTGACGCCGGCGTCGACAAGTATACGAAGTGCCCCTCGCATATTGTCGTATGGTGCATGTGCTGATACAGCCACGGCGCCGCAGAAGGCGGCTGATGCCCTTAGTACGCGAGAAGTAAGCCCTCTCCCGTTTGTGGTGTAGGAGGGCACTACCCCGTATTCCTCTCGCGTCATCTTGAGGACATCCGGGAATGATGGGTGTTGGTTGGGATTTCCGCCGCCGAGGGCGACTTGGAGGACGCCGATCTTGGAAGCTTGCCTCAGAATATTCCTATAGGAATTGACTGACATGTGGCGGCCACGGGTGCTCGAGCTTCGGTAGCATACTGCGCAGGCGCGATCGCACCAGTTTGTCAGAGCAATATCGATTAGCTCTGGTCCATGCTCGGCCCATTTTGGCTCGGCATACCCAGAGTCCTCGACTCGGGCGAAGAAACCGGTACGCTGGTCGAACAGGGTGGAATAGTGCTCCCTGCGGTAATGCTTAACGGAGAGCCTGGCTTCTACCATGCGCATGGCAGTGCGTTCATATAGAAATCAGCGCGCTCAACCTCGAAGCTCTCACAGCAGAAGAAACGCTCAGCCGCACCCCCCTCGCTAGCCAAGCGCCCGTACCACACGTCTTCACCGTTTCGCATCGCCGATTCCGCCCGCTTGGCTGTGTTTTCGGAGAATTCCTTCTTCACAAACTCGAAAAGACTGCCGACCTCTGCAAATCTTGGCCAATCTCTTACCGCCCCCAAAGGCTCTGCCTTCTCGAGGATCACCTCGTACAGCTCTTCGAACAGCGCTGCGAGTGGCGATCTCTTCTGTATGCCGACGGCCGCGAAAAATTCTTTAAGTGTTGGCTTCCCCTTGCAAACAATAAGGAATGACGTTGAGGAACTGTTTGTCACAAAATCTGCACGGATTTTCACTTTGCACCTACCCATCTGGCCCCGAGCACACGGGCTGCAATCGCATCGCCGCCCTCCTCGTAGAGGAAATTCTCAATTCGTCCTTCCCAGTCGACAGAGTCGAGAACCAGCGCCACGCGTCGATTTGAATCCAAGTCCCTCCGCATCGCCCTTATATCTCGAAGGGAACACCCCTGCTTAAAAAACAGGAATGTCTCCAGCGATTCGTACTCGGCCCTGTAATACTTCGCGTATTCTGCCCTCAGGTCCAGTGCGTTTCCTAGGTACCACTCGTAAATGACCTCTACGAGCTCCGCCGCGTAGGAATCGGAAGCTGCCTTCGCCCGCTTCATACAGTTCTCGAGGGTGGGACGACGGTTGTAACAAATGACAACCCCCATGCTGGTCTTGCGCATTGTGAGTTCAGGCTTTGTCATCATACGCGCCGAGGATGTTGGTCATGGACCGGCTCCAGGGACTACTGCCCTTAAACCCCTTCCGTGCGTTCTTAACGTGTTCCGCGCACAGATTCTGCGCTATTGGCGCATGCGCCTTTTCGAAATCCGCGAAGAGTTCCCGCGCGAGCCAGCGGTAATCTCGGTCCCTCACATCCCACAGGTACAGCAGCAGCCTTGCTAGGTGTACTGATGATTTCTCCCACTTTCTGTCTCGGGCCAGGAGCGATGGACGAAGATGCTCGGCCAACACAGATAGAGGATAAACTGCTTCCCGGGCGGAGAAGGGTGACTCGTCGAAAATCACATGCAAGAGCCGCCTGTAAGCATCCTCTGTGAGTGCGTCGATAATCTCGAATAGGAGCAAGATGCTTGCGTTGCGAAAACTATCGGTATCGCACCGCCAAATTAGGTGCGCGAAGATGCTGGCCGCGTTCCGGTTCTCGGGAATGGTCATCTGGCGGATCCTTGCGATGTCCTCTGGCGTAAGGATTGCGTCCGGCAAATCGAAGGCATACGGCACAAAGAGATGATCGTACCATGACTGCTTCTTAATAACAGTTAGGCCGACGGCCTCTGCGATGTAGCGCGAGCCGAAGAACAAGTACTGGCTTACGCCCTCGGCAACGCTACAGGTGGGCTGAGTAAGCTCTTGCACCAGTGCTTCGAATCGCTGGGCATCCGCCTGGAGCACCGTGGTTAACAGGTGATCCGCCAAGAGGAAATCTCTAAACTCATCGAATGTGAAGCTTATGACTTCCTCCCGCCGTCCCCCGCCTTTTGCATTCTCACCTAGATCCTTCCGAAGGAAGATGTCCTCGTCGATGAGCTGGGTTAGTATACCGAGATCACTCTGACCAAAGCCGTCAACAGGCACGTTGGCAAATCTGCGGTTGGCAATCATCCATTCCGCGATGGTCATCAGCAGCTTCTTGTAAGGGTGCTCTCCTCCGACGAGAAAGCCCGTCCGCCTGCCGGCCCCCTCGGCGACCGCTGTAAGCTTCTTACTCAGATACTTGCGAAAGAGCTCGTCCTTGCAGATGCTCCGCACGAAGCCGATAGAAACACGCCTACCGATCTCCGGATCTCCGTATGCCTCGCAAAACAGGCGCAGCAGGAATGGATCGTTCGTCAGCTTCTCGAAGGCAGCTTTCGAGATGGTGCATTTGATATTGAAGAACCCCAGGTAGCCCCAGAATAGACGCTCCTTGTGCTCGATCCCCATGCGGATGTGAATATCCTTCTCAACAGCCATCCGGTTCCCGAAACTCGAGTTTTCGAGATTTCCAAATCGCGCTTCGAAGTACTCCGACCGGCATGTCAGAAGCACACGCAGATGCCCGTAATCCATACACCGTTCGATCAGAGTTTCCACCTCTGCGGAGAAGCTATCCAAGTCATCATGTTCGTTCAGGGCGTCGATTACGATCACCCCGGCCACATTTCTCTTGGCTGCTTCCGCCTCCATGTCCCCGAGCAGCTTGTCGAGGCACGCCGAAGGCTCAGCGAAATAAATCGCGCGTGCCAAATGTTGGCAGAGCTCACCGCGCCGCACGCCGCGAAGCTCACGGCCCGTGAAGAAGGCGCAAGGGATTTCCTTGGGGAGAGCAAAATGCTCCACGAAGTCGCATATGAAATTCGTCTTCCCCTGACCGGCGCGGGAGGTAATCACCAGAACTCTCGCCTTTGCGATTTGGAGGCGCGTAAGAAGTTTCGGAATCCTATACGTACAGACGCCATGAGCACCCTGCCTTAGCCACACAGACATGTGGTCAAACGCCTCCAATTTGTCTGTGGGCACCTTCGTTCGCATCTCTTCTATACCGCCTCTCCCAGCGATCTGGGATGCCGAATTCAGTAGGTGCCGAACTCCACGCGCCAAGGCATCGGTGTTGGCAGCCACCGTTTTGAAATGGCCCGTTGCAACTCGGCGTCTTGGGATCCCGAAAGAAAGGCTGCCAAGCCTCGCCTTCCGCAACATCCGATTGAATCCGCGGAGATTGAACCGCCGGATTTCATCCTCCAGTTGCTGCAAGAACAGCGCAGGATGGCAAAACAGCCGAGCCCCGTCCTTAATCTCCTCAATCTCGACGAAAACACTTGGTATGTACTTCTTGCTGTTCTTCTCTGCCGCGACCCTGTTTCGGATCTGCCTCCGTAACAGCTGCATGACACTAGCGCCTGCTCGTCGCAGGGCGGGCACGCTGAAGGACGCCCTTTCGGCGATCCTTGCTGCGATGGCGTCGCGTGTGATCGTTCCCGCTTTTGGCGCGTACTCGGCACACATCCCAAACAGTATGTCAAATAGGGCTTTCGCGTGTCTCGGATCAGGCGCCTCCAACGAGTCCAGCACACGATTGCGGTACGTCTCTGAGTCTCGTCCCGTAATGGTATCGAAATCGAAAGGCAAGACAAAGAGGTGCTTTAGGAAAGCATGTGTCTCGGGGGCGGCAAGCTTTCGTCCTGCTGCGCGCCCCAGGACCTTCTCGAACGCTCGGAGCACCTTTACCTTGCTCGGGAAGTTACCGACTTGTTGGTAGTAGCCCACCGCGTCGTCCGCCGCCCTCGCCCAGCTCAGCACGTCGTTAACGTGATTGCGTACAGTGCTATTGTTGCACGCTTCACCTATCGCCAGCCCGATCCTGTCAACCCCACGTTTGAAATCCGCCTTGCTGAATTGCGCGTAAGCTGCGGAAATCACCTCGCCGAATGGTGGGTTGCTTGAGAACTGGATCCTATGCTTCGCTTGCACGTACAGGTGCTGGTGCTCAGATCCGTAAACTCCCTCAACTATGATGTCGTCGACCGGATTCCCTCGATTCCGCTGTTGTAGTCGCACAGCACAAGGTATCCCTTCTAAGCCCCGGCAGAAATCCTGCTGCAGTAGTGAAACCAGGTAGGCGGTTGCAACCAGCCATTCGAAACCTTGGCCCCCACCCCCTGTGCAAAACGGATGGACAGGCTTCGATTGCTTCGCTCCTCTAGGGTGACGCTTCTTCACGCCTTCAAACCCCAAGCCTCTGCACCATCGACCTACAGAATACCCGATCTGTTAACACCGCTTGTCTACACCCGGCGGCGGAGGAAGCATACCAAGCATCAGGACTGGCCGGCAACCTCGAAAGAACCCGCGGGCGCGTCCACGTCTCCCAATCATGCTGCCGCGCCATTCGTGCTGAAAATCTTCGTGTCATTCGCATCGCGTTCGTGGTAATTCGTGCTGCGATGATCGCGTATCTCCACGGCAAACTCGCGGATGCGACGCCGACCCACGTCGTCGTGGACTGCCATGGCGTCGGCTATTCGGTGTTCATCCCGCTATCGAGTTACGACAAACTACCCGCGCCGGGTGGCGAGGTGAAGCTGCTCACATATCACCACGTCGTTTCCCAGGATGGCACGCAGCAATTGTTCGGGTTCGTCACCCCCGACGAACGCGAGATGTTTCTGCTGCTCATCAGCATCAGCGGCATCGGCCCGAAACTCGCCATCAACATCCTTAGCAGCACCTCAATCTCAGCGTTGCGTAACGCGCTCGCCAGCGGCGACACCAAAACACTCTCCACCCTGCGCGGTATTGGCAAGAAGACTGCCGAGCGTCTCGTGGTCGAGTTGAAAGACAAGATCGGCGGCACCGCAGCGTTTCAGACCAAAGGCCGCGCGGCCACACCCGAGGAACAGAAGCTCACCGACGCCGTTCTGGCCCTTGTCTCGCTCGGCTACAAGCAGGTGGACGCTCACCGGGCTGTCCTTGCGGCCATGGAAGAATCGGGCGCGCAGGCGAGCGTGGAAGAACTCGTCAGGGCCGCCCTTCGCGGTCAATAGCCAACCATCTGCTGCCGAGGCGCTTGTGCTGGAGGCTGAGCCGTTGGCAGCTCAGGCCCAAACCATTAAAAGGCGTACTTCTACCCATCGAGCTTTGGCGCAGGCTGTCGATATACCATGTGAGGAACTGTGCACATAAGAATCGAACAGAACCCAGTGGCTGCAGAGGACAGGTGGGAACCGCGCGCGTCCGGCGCATTGAGTGTATCGACCCACCCCCGCTTGCTCCCTGCAACCCCGACGGTTTTCACGGAACGAGTCTTCGCTTTGTTGCGTTCCGTATATCGCAAGGCTTCGACCCCGGGATGTTCGACCGCGTTTTCTGAGGACTAACTCATGGCGGCACATCACAATCTGCTGGCGCGTCAGCTCCGTCAATATCTCGGCTGTCTGGGTACCAGCGCGGAGGAGTTGAAGGCCGGGTTCGGTTGTGCGGGAACCTGCTCCGCCAGGCTGAGCGATTTGTTGAACGCGGTCAACGAGGCGTACACGGAATCGGACAACGAACGCACGATGCTCGAACGATCCCTGCATCTGAGTTCGCAGGAAGTGTACGCCGCGATGTTGGAAATGCGCGGGCTGCTCCAGGCGTTTCCCGATCTGTACTTTCGCCTCGACGCTTCCGGCAAGATCCTCGACGTGAAAACGGGGTCGGACGTCGACCTGCACGTCCCGTCATCGCAATTGCTGGGCAAACGGATTCAGGACGACCCCAGCAAGCGCGTCGCGGAGAAATTCGCTGAAGCCATCGCCCAGATCCAGCAGACGCAGTCTCTCGTGAGTATCGAGTACGCGATGAAATTGCGTGGCGAACAGAAGTATTTCGAAGCCCGGCTGCTGCCGTTGCCGGAAAACCAGATTCTGGTGGTGGTGCGCAACATCACCAAGAACAAACAGGCCGAAGAAGCCCTGCACGTGAGCGAGGAACAGCTGCGACAATCGCAGAAGATGGAAGCGATCGGGCGATTGGCCGGGGGCGTCGCGCATGATTTCAACAATCTTCTGACAGTCATCCTGGGCCATTGTGAGTTGTTGGTGGAACAAATCCAGACGGGGAAACTGTCTCCAGAAAGCGTCGAGGAAGTTCAAAGCGCCGCGCAACGGGCGTCACAATTGACCCGCCAGCTGTTGGCCTTCAGCCGGAAGCAGGTGTTACAACCCAAGGTGCTGAACCTGAACGACGTGGTCGTCGGCATCGAGAAGATGACGCGGAGGCTGATTGGGGAAGACATTGAATTGCGCACGGTTCTCACCCCGTCACTGGGCCTGGTCACGGCGGACCCCGGGCAAATCGAACAGGTGATTCTGAATCTGGTGGTGAATGCGCGTGATGCCATGCCACACGGAGGCCGAATTCTGATCGAAACCAACAATGTCAACCTGGATCAAGCGAGCAGTTATAAACATCGCCAACTCGAACCAGGCGACTACGTCATGCTGGTCATCACCGATACGGGCGTCGGCATGACGGACTCGGTCAAGGAACATTTGTTCGAGCCGTTCTTTACGACCAAGGGACCCGGGAAGGGAACCGGTTTGGGGTTGGCAACCTGTTTCGGCATCGTCCGCCAGAGCGGCGGAGACATCCGCGTGTACAGCGAACCCAATCGCGGAACCGCATTCAAAATCTTCTTCCCGCGGACCGGCCAATCTGCGGCGACCGAGGTTCCAGCATCCGCCAACGCGTCCCCCAACCGCGGATCGGAGACGGTGTTGCTGATTGAAGACGAAGCGTCGGTGCGTCGGCTGGCCGGGTCGGTCTTGCGCAGTTGCGGGTACATCGTCCATGAAGCCTGTGATGGTGCCGAGGCGCTGCAATTGCTCTCGAGCGAGCATAGTCCGAGATTTGATTTGATTGTGTCCGACATGGTCATGCCGCGGATGGGCGGCAAAGAGGTGCTCGAATGCGTTCAGTTGAAGCAGCCAAGGATCAAAGTCCTGTTGGTGTCGGGTTACACGGACGACGCCCTGGTGGATCGCGGGGCACTGGGACCCGGAGTCGCGTTCCTGGAGAAGCCGTTCTCGGCGCGACAACTCGCCCAGCGCGTCCGCGAGGTGCTTGATGAGCCATCCGCGTTCCTGGAACAAGTCACGCCCTGACGGCTATCGCTCGATCCCCAATTGCGTCAGGACGAACGCGTATTCGAGCGCCGTGTCGCGGATGGCATCATAGCGGCCGCTTTCGCCGTTGTGGCCGGCGGGCTGCAAATTCATCTTCAGCAGCAGCGGATGAGAATCGGTTTTGGTGGCGCGAAGTTTGGCGACGTATTTTGCCGGTTCCCAGTACATCACCTGGCTGTCGTTGAGCGATGACTCCACCAACATCGCCGGGTACTCACGAGGCTGGATATTGTCGTACGGGCTGTACGATTTCATGTAGCGGTACTGCTCGGCGATTTTCGGGTTGCCCCATTCTTCGAATTCGCCGACCGTCAGCGGCAACGACTCATCGAGCATCGTATTGACCACGTCGACGAACGGCATTTGGAGTACGGCGGCGCGGAACAACTCCGGCTGCATGTTCAGCACCGCGCCGACCAGCAACCCGCCCGCGCTTCCTCCTTCGATGGCCAGGCGCGACGGATCGGCGTAATGTCGGGCCACGAGCGTTTCGGCGCAGGCAATGAAATCGGTGAACGTGTTGCGCTTGTTCATCATCTTCCCGCCGTCGTGCCAGCGTTTGCCGTATTCACCGCCGCCGCGCACGTGAGCAATGGCCACAATGACCCCGCGATCGAGCAGGCTCAGGCGTTGCGAGGAGAACCACACATCGGTCGGCAGACCGTATGAGCCGTAGCCGTACAGAAACAGCGGATTGCCCGTCGCGCGTTTCAAGTCCTTGCGATAGACGAGCGAGATCGGGATTGGGGTTCCATCGGAGGCGCTGGCGAAGATCCGTTCGGTCTCATAACGGTCGGGGTCGTACCCGCCCTTGACGATCTGCCGCTTCAACAACTTCCGCTCGTGCGTGATCATGTCGTAATCGTATACCGAGCGGGGCGTGGTCAGTGATTCGTAGGTGATCCGCAGGACGTTCGTGTCGAAGATGGCATTGTCGCCCGCCTCGACGTCGTAGGCCGCTTCGGGCCAGTCAATGGTATGCGAGGCGCCGGAGGCGATGTCGTACACGCTGATCCGTGGCAGGCCGTTGGCGCGTTCGATCAGGGCGACGTGATGTGAGAACACGCCGAAATCATCGAGCGACACATCGTCACGGACCGGGACGATTTCCTTCCAGTTCGTCGGGCGCGGATCAGCGGTCGGCGCCGTCACGAGACGGAAATTCCGTCCCTTGTCGTTGGTGCGGATATAAAAGAGGTCGCCGCCATCGTCGGCGCTGTATTCACGGCCCTGCACGCGCTCGGACAGTACTTGGAGCGGCTCGTCGGGATGATCGGCGCGCAGATAACGGACCTCGTCGGTGATTTTGCTGCCGATGGCGACGTAGATAAACCGTTTGCTGTGGGAGCGATCGACCTCGAGCGAGAACAACGCATCCTTCTCTTCGTAAACCAGCGTGTCGTCCTTCCCGCCGAGCCGGTGCCGCCAGACGCGATACGGGCGTTTCGCGTCGTCCTCGGTGACATAGAACAGCGTTTGGTTGTCCGCCGCCCACACCGCGCTGTCGACCCGCGGGATCTTTTCGGACAGCAAGGCGCCGGTCCGCAGGTTCTTGATATACAGCGTGTAATCGCGAAAGCCGGTCTCATCCGTGCTGAAGGCGAGGAGATTGCCGTCATCGCTCACTTCGGACACGCCCAGGTCGAGGAACGGCTTGCCCGCGGCCATGGCATTCAGATCGAGCAGGATTTCCCCGGTCGCGTTCGTGGAGGCGCGCTTGCGCAGGTAGGTGGGATACTGTTTGCCCGGTTCGGTGCGGCGAAAGTAGAACCAATCACCGTCGCGATAGGGGACGGTGTCGTCGGGTTCCTGGACTCGCGCCAGCATCTCTTCATAAATCTTCTGCTGGAATGGCTCGATGGGTTTCAAGAGTTTGTCGGTGTAGGCGTCTTCCGCGCGGAGATACGCGAGCACGTCGGGATTGTCCTTTTCGCGGAGCCAGTAATAATCGTCGACGAGGGTATCTCCGTGGATCTGCGTGACGTGGGCGATGCGTTTCGCTACAGGCGGACGGTCCGCGACCGTCTTATTCGGCGGCGAGGCGGTCCGGCAGGCGGATACAGCCAGCAAGAGAACGGCGACGAGAGCCGATCTTCGGGACGTCAGGTCGATTTGCCTCATCGCAGAAGATCGTTGTACTGGTTGAAGTAGGAGCTGTACATGGTGAAAATCTGATGCGCGACGTACAGCACGACGAGTCCGTAAGCGATGCGCGGCAGCCATGTCACGGTCTGGTCAAGAGCGCGGCGCCAGCGATCCTCGTAGTAGACGCTCAAGCGGTCGAGCATGTCATCCATGCGGCCGCTTTGTTCGCCCGTGGACCAAAACTGGATGACGTGGTCGGGAAACACGTTCGTCAATGCAAGGGCCTGACTGACGGGTAGTCCGCCCATGATGGCCGGCCCGGCCTGCTCGTAGGCGTGGGCGATGACGGGACTGTTTGCTCCGCGGCTGGCGTATTCCAGCGCCGGCACGACGGCAATCCCCGCCCGCAACATGAGGCGGATCGATGAGATCCACCGGCTCAGCGCGTAGTCGGACCGAAGCTGGCCCATCACCGGCACGGCGCGCAGCAGTTTGTCCACCGACACGTTCAATCCCGGCACGCGCAACGCCCAGCGCACGAGCCAAATGGCGGCAGCGATGATCAGGATGAGCAACGTGAGGGAGCCGGCGGTGTCGCGGAGGTAATCCACCATTGTGTACGGGCGCCCGTTGCTGGATCCGAGAAAGAACGCCGGGAAATGGGACACGAAGACTGCCGCGGTCAGCAGGACCGCCGGATACAGGGAACCGGTGATCAGCTTGATGCGCGCCGACGCAAGGCTTTCGTAATACTTGCTGAGCGACAGCAAACCGACGTCCAATGCCCCGCCCCGGGCGCACAGATCGATCATGTGGCGGTCGAACGGTGAGAAGAGTTTGCCGCAACGTTCCATCCCCTCGGACAACGGGCAGCCTGCGTCGACGGCCTCCGCCATGATGATGGTCGCGAGCCGCATCGCCCGCGGACAGGATTTCTGCATCGAGCGGAGGGCGGAGCGGATCGATACGCCCGCCTGCACGAGCGTTCCCAACTGGTAGTAGAAGGTCGCCAGCTTTTTCGACGAGAAACTCACAGCGCGCTTAGCGTAGCACCATCCAACGATCCGTCACAATGAAATGAGCGGTGCGCGGGCAGCCTTTTCGTCTTGCGTCTTGCAGTCGCGTTTCGCATCTTGGCCGCATGCCCGAGCGGTTCGTCACGGAAACCATACACGATAAGACACTGGACGTGTCGCTTCGTCCCGGTTTGTTTGCGGATTTTCAGGGTCAGGGCAAGGTCAAGGAGCGGCTGGAGCTGGCCGTCGAGGCGGCGCGGCAGCGCAAGGAATCGCTCGATCATATTTTGCTGAGCGGTCCGCCGGGTTTGGGCAAGACGACGCTCGCGTACATTCTCGCCAAGGCGATGGGCGTGAACATCGTTGTCACCAGCGGACCGGCGCTGGAAAAGGCGGCGAATCTGGCCGGATTGCTGACCAAGCTCGACAAAGGCGACGTGCTGTTCATCGACGAGATTCACCGGTTACAGAAGGTCGTTGAGGAATACCTGTATCCCGCGATGGAGGATTTCCGGTTGGACATCGTCATCGACCAGGGACCGAACGCGCACAGTGTGCGATTGAATTTGCCAAGATTCACGCTCATCGGCGCGACCACGCGGAGCGGATTACTGACCGCGCCGCTGCGGTCGCGGTTCCCCGTTACCGAGCGGCTGGATTATTACACTGCGGAAGAATTGACGGCGATCGTGCGTCGGTCGGCGTTGATTCTCAATGTGGACATCGACGATGCGGGGGCGACGGAGATCGCCGGCCGTTCGCGGGGCACGCCGCGTATCGCGAACAATTTGCTGAAACGCGTCCGCGACTACGCGCAGGTGAAAGCCAAATCGAAGAAGATCACCAAGGAGATTGCGGACAAGGCGCTGGCGATGCTGGAGATCGACGAACACGGGCTCGACGAGATGGACAAACGGATTCTGGAGACGCTGGTGCACAAGTTCGGCGGCAAGCCCGTCGGCATCGGTTCGCTGGCGGTGGCGGTTGGCGAGGAACCCGACACACTTGAAGAAGTGTACGAACCGTTCCTGATCCAGGAAGGCTACATGAAACGCACGCCGCAAGGCCGCGTCCCGACCGAGACGGCGTACAAGAAACTCAACGTGAAACCCGGCACGAAGCAGAACGAGTTGTTTTAGTGAGAAGGGTTGGACTGGAGTTGTAGCGTATCAGCAAAGAATTTTGTTGGATCGCTGTGGGGCACCATATTCGTACTTGCGACATTTCGCTCCTTCAAGTAGCTAATGTCGTTTACTTGGAAGCCCAGAATCCACCAGCGTCCAAATTCCCTGACAACGTCCACCCGGATATTGGCCGAGCCGTTCACAAAGCCTGCGTGAGAAATGTAAAATCCCCAGACTGTGATGCCTTTACCGGGATCATACCTCGCGGTCAAAGTGCCCTTGCAACTTCCGCACCGAACCAAGGAGCCAAGTTGGGAGCGACACGCTGTAAAGTAGGTAGTAAGTTTTTGCGGGGGTGTTACCCTCTGAAATTCCGAATGCGCTTCCTTCGCGAGAACCCGATCATCCCAATTCGATAAGATCTTCGGCAGCACGCTGTCAACCCAGGCTCCTGCATCCTTGTCCGCGTGCTTTAGGAGTACAGTCACCGCTCCGTAAGCAGTCAGAATCAGAAGCGAAGCATATAGTAATTGCCGACCGAAACGCTTTAGTCTCTCAGAGCTCATCGTAGGTCCGAATTCGGCTGTGCGGCCCAAGCAGACCAGAAACCCGCCGAATGTGCGAAACAAATCCTACGCCGTTAGCAGACCGACCCGGCCTCTCAACCGAACGTCACAAAGCCGCGGCGGAGCAGGTCGATCAGGCAGGTGTAGGCCTCGAAGTCCGTTCCCGGGAAATTGTCGATCACGGTTTCCAGCACATTGTGGTGGACGACGAGTTCAAACAAATGGATTTCTTCCGTGGCGAGGTCGCGCAGATTTCCGGGGAGTGGTTCGGCCACGTGCAGCCGGGCGTCAGGCTTCGGCAACTTCGGTTCGAGGATGTGAATCTCGTCCAACTGGCGGACGCCTTCGAGAATCAACGACGTCGTTGATTCCGTGATCTCCTCGGCGACGCGGTGGTCGGCAGCCGGTTTCAGATCGAACGTGCCATCGGTCCAACCGAACACGCGATAGAACGCCTTCCGCGGTTTGACAACGGGGTTGCCCTCGATCTCGGCGTGGTAGATCTGGCCTTCACGGAGATAGATCCTGCCGGCGCCGTGATTGGAGCGAATGGTCATGACGCCGCTCTTGCGGGAGTTGTGGAACAATTGCAACAGGTCCGAGAGCGGCATTTCGCGGATGGAGCCGGAGATCAGCGCTGTCCCCGGGGACGGCTGGGCGCCGGCGTGATCCGCGTCGGACGGCGTGGCGGATGGCGTCGGCCGCGGCTTTGGCTCGTTGACGGACACCAGCCGGATGGTCGACGAGCCGATCATGATCTGGTCGCCTTCCTTGAGCTCGGTGCTGCGGATGCGGGCGCCGTTGACGAACGTGCCGTTGCGCGAAGCGAGGTCCTCGATCATGACCTTGCCGCCGTGGGTGGAGATTTTCGCGTGTTTGCGCGAGACTTTCTCGTCGAGCAGCAACACATCGACGTCGCTGACGCGACCGATCACGATATACAGATCCTGGGGCAGGGGGAATTCCCTGCCCTGGTCTTTGCCGGCGACAAAACGAAGGACGTATTGCAGCATGCGTTTCTACCGAGCCTTGTTCGGCGGTTGTCCGCCGCGGCGAAACTGTACCGACGCGCGCGGGGCCGGTCAAGCTACACTGGCCGGCGATGGTTTTGGTTGGCCGATTCGCAGTGTGGTCAGCGTCAGCAGCGCGGCAGCGATCGAGCCAACGCCGAGCCACAACATGATTTGCGGCGCGGGCGTGCGCTGGAAGAGTTTCGTGCCGAATTGGAGCCAGAACGCCACGATCATGGTTGCCGAGGTGAGCATTCCGCGCGCCGCAAAGACGGCGCCGCGGCGCACGTCGTGGACTTCCTCCTGGAGGCGCGCGTCGATGGGGATCAGGATGGTCGCGGCGATGGCGCCGAGCGCAAAGAGCAGGAGAACCGTGATCCAGACGCGCGCGGTCAGGCCCATCAGGATGAGCACACCGCCGACGAGCAATAATTGGACGAATGGCAGCCAGGTCGCCTTCGTCCATGGTTGGCCGCGTCCGACCATGCCGATACCGAGCGCGGCGCCGGCGCCGGCGGCGACGAGCAGGTAGCCGAACCCGCCGGTGCGCAGGCCGAGTGTTTCCATGGTGTAGCCGACGATTTCGACGGCGAAAACGCCGGCGAGGAAGGCGAACACAGCCGACAAAAGGGACAGCGACAGGGCGCTGGGATGTTGCCAGAGATAGACAAGGCCCGTTTTCAGGTCGCCCCAGCCGCCGGGTTCTTTGGAATCGGCGCCGCCCGTGGTGGCATGCGGGTTCATCTGGATGCGCCAGACCAGGATGGTAGCGATGATGTAGGCGACGGTGTTGGTGAGGATGGCCCATTCCACGCCGATGCGTTCCGCGACAAAGCCGCCGATGGCGCGTCCGCCGACGCCGGCGATGGCGAGGCTGGTGGTGAAGAGGGTGTTGGCCTGGATGAGGCGGTCGTTGCCGACGAGGTTGGGGATGAGCGCGTAGCGGGCGGGGTAGTAGAAGGTGGTGATCGAGCCGATGATGAGGATGAGCACGTACACGGCGAACAGATTGCGGAAGGCAGTTCGACCGAGGATCACCGGCAACAGCCACAGGGCGATCACGCCGACGATCACAGCGCGCGACGCGTCACTGGCAATAAGCACGTGGCGGCGTTGCCAGCGGTCGACATAGGCGATGGCGAGGGGGCCGAGCAACAGGCCGGGGAGCGCGACGGCAAAGAACATTTTGGCGGTTTCGGTTCGTTCGCTATATCCGTGCGCGCGGAAGTATTCGAGCAATCCCATCTGCATGATGGCGTCGCCGAGCGCGAGGGCGATTTGCGAGATCCAGAGGCGGCGAAAACCCGTGTTGTCGAGGAGCGAAGTCATTTACGCATGCTCCTCGATGAAGGTTTGCATGTCGGCCGGCAGCGGTGCGGAGAAGGAGGCGCGTTCGCGTGTGTGCGGGTGAAGGAAGGAGACGCGCTCGGCATGCAGCGCGTGGCGCGGCAGCAGAAGTTGGTCGAGCATGGCGTTGGTGACACCGTCCTTGATGAACTGCAGGTACAGGTTCTCGTCCGGGCCGTACACCTTGTCGCCGACAATCGGGTGGCCGAGCCAGGCGAGATGGACGCGGAGCTGGTGGGCCCGGCCCGTGCGCGGCGTGAGACGGACGATGGTAAAGCCGCGCAAGCGCTGTGCGACGGCGAACTCGGTGCGGCTGGGTTTGCCGGTGGCGGGGTCGACGACGCGTTTGGTGTAGACGACGGAGGATTGGCTGACGGCGATGGGTTGGTCGATCACGCCGTGGTCGTCTTTGAATTCGCCCCAACAGATGGCCAGATACTCCTTTTCGATCTCGCGGCGGAGCACGGCTTTGCCGAGCGTCTTCGCGGCGTGCTCGGTTTTTGCGACAACGACCAGCCCGCTGGTTTCGCGGTCGAGGCGGTTGATCATGCGCGGGGTGGTGATGCCGTGGTCGCGCAACCATTCGGCAAGCGAGCCGTATTCGGGTCGCTGGGCCGAGTGACAAACCATCCCGCCGGGTTTGTCCGCGACGAGAATATGCTCGTCTTCGAAGAGAACTTTGGGAGCGACCGTTCTGACCATGTGCACGGTGGCATGTTAGCGGTAGCGCGAAGCTGCTGGCAATGAAAAGCGCCGGGGCTCGGTTGGCCATTCGGCGGGACTGCGGCGGACAGCCGATGATCAGAACGTTTCGCTATTCCAGCCCCAGAGGTTGGTGGGGATGTCGGCGAAGTTGATGTAGACGCGGCTCGGGGGGATGCCGGCGTGGGACTCGACGAGCGAACAGAGGAGTTGCGAGAGTTTTTCCGTGCGGGAAACGGGCAGGCCGATGCCGCGCAATTCGAGGAAGGCGCACGGCGCGTCGATCCCGCCGAAGAGCATGGGGACCGGAGATTCGAGCGAGACCATCATGTATTGCTCGGGCTTGGCGAGTTCCGCGGCGATGGTCTTGGAGAGGGTCTTGAGCAGTTTGGTTTTGGGTTCGGCGTCGATGGATTTGTTGGTGGTAATTCTCAGGTAGGGCATGATGCGCTCCTTCTGGGTGTGACAGTCTGATCGTTTGTGGGGGCCGTGCGCACAGGTCAAGGCAGTTGGCGGACGCGGTAGAACCGCTGGCTTTGCGCGCTGGCGGATGGATCGGCAATAACGACCACGCCACCGCTGCCGGGCACGTTGTTGGTGAGCGGCGTCCAATTTGGCGCGGTGAGATCGTCGGTCATTTCCACGCGATAGAATTGTTTGGAGACGGTCGTGAAGGCAAGCTGAAGATTGGCGCCGACGAAACCGACGGAGGTGACCTGGGGGCGGATGGGGAGGACGACGTAGTTGGTGTACGAACCGATCTGGGCCATCAATGTATCCGAGCCGCCGTAGGCCACGCCGGCGTGAGCGAGGATTTCCTGTTCCGAGAACAGGGGCACGTCGGTTTGGTAGCCGAGCGCGAGCGCTTCAAGCGCCATATTGGCGAAGAGCCCCTGGATGGTGGTATGCGGATGCGCACCGTCGGCGACGAACGCGGCGGTGCGGTCGGGGGCGTTGGTGGGATTGGTGTCGGAAGCCTGCAGATTGATGGCGACATTGCCGATGTAGAGGTACTGCTGGAGGTTCGTGTTCGAGCCGAAGATTTTCAACTGAAGCCCGAACGCGTCAACCAACGGGACCTGATGTTTCTGCGCGAGGTAGGCCAGCCCGGCGTTGGCCTGCTCGATGGCGGCGGACACGCGTTCGCGTTTGCTGCCGTTGGTGTACAGGAACTCATTATAGACGGCGGGGGTTTTCCCGTAGTCGAGGATGTTGAACAGGACCATGTCGACGCCGGTGGTTTCGACGGTGACGAGCGCGGTCTCGATGTTGGTGAGCGTTTGCGCGACGTAGTTGCTGATCTGGGAGGCGGACCATGAGCCGTTGTAGACGGGGAAGTAGGCCGAGCCAGGGTAATCGAGAAAGTCCGGGTTGAAATCGTTGGCGCCGATGGCCAACACGGCGTGCGTGATCCCGTCGGGGACGACTTGCGCGGCGAGGCCGGTGTCCTGGCCGTCGCTGAGGAGGTCGGCGGACGTATCGCCCGAGAGGGCCCAGTTGAATTCGTACCCCGTGTCGCGGGGACTGCCCCAGGTGCCGCCGGGCTGGCCGGCCTGGGCGGCGGTCGGGCCGACGTTCACGCTTCGGTAGTTGACGAGCTGCTGGACCCAGTTCGTGGCGTAGGTGCCGTAGGACTCCTCGAAGTACTCGTCGCTCAGGCTGTCGCCCATCACGCCCAGCGCGCCGATTTGGGCATGGGCGGACACAGCGATACAGAGCACAAACGACAGGATTGCCACCTCACGCCTCATGGGCGGATTTTACACGAGAATCGTCACCGGCGCAACGGCGAGCGGCTACGGCTGGTGATCGATTGCGCCGTTGGGTCTGGAGACGGCCGGGTCCTGGCGATAGTACAGCTTGAGTTCGTCGTAAAGCTCGGGATGCAGTTGCTGGAGTTGCCGGGGCTGCTCGAAGAAATATTCGGTGACGACGGCGAAGAACTCGGCGGGATTGGTCGCGCCATATTTGTCGAGGAACGTGGGGTGATCGGCAGTGGCGGCCTCGGTGAGCGCCTGGTATTCGCGTCCGAGGACGCGGGCCCACGTGCGATACATGGAGGTGTGCGGGAGGGCGGGCGCGCCGTCGACGAACCCGTTCTCGCCGTCGAGCTGATGGGCGAATTCGTGGAGCGCGACGTTGCGTCCGCCGGTCGGGTCGGCGGGCCGGTGGAGGACATGGTTCCAGGAGATCACGACGGCGCCGGTGCGCCAGGATTCGCCGACGCGGCGTTCGTGGGTTTCGACGATTTCGTTATTGGGACCCCATTGCGTGACGCGGACGAAATAGGCGTCGGGGTAGACGAGGATTGAGTGGAGGCGGGGGTAATAGTCGTGATGTTCGACGTGGAGGAGGAGGATGCAGGCGTAGGCGGCAATGGTGACCTTGATTTCATTGGTGATGTCCAGGCCGCCGCAACCCTCGAAGTTTTTTTCGGCGACGAAGACCTGGATGAGGGCCTGCAATTCCCGCTGCTCGGCCGGGGTGAGGCGGTGATAATGCGGGACATTGCGCTGCAGGATGTCGAGCCAGGGCGCAGGGAAGGGCTGCGAGCGGAGGCGCTGACGGCGTTTGGTCTTGAATCCGAACATGGTCAGGTGACTGAAGAGAAGATAGCACGTTTTGGGAAGGGGAGCAGCGGGCCGGTGGTTTGCGCCTGCTCGTTGGCGACGGCGGAAAGGCGGGCAATTGTCAAGAACCAATGTATCGTTTGACGATATTTTCTAATTGGATCGGGTTGGTATTTGTGATAGGGTGGCGGGCAATGTTCGGACGTTCTTTGACATAATGGATGGTTCAGGGTTCAGCGTTCAGCGTTCCGTGTTTGGACGGAGATCCGTCCCGTCGGCTTCGCTCGGGGCAGGCTACCAGTTCGGGATGACGGGCAGCGCGTTGGGCCGGGCAAGGTTACGGCAGAGGCATGCACTTGATGGGGGGCGGGATCGGAAAACGAACCCAATTGGACGGTTCGATGCTGGTCCGACGATGGTTGTGGGAGGGAATACCCCCCACCCCCCTATATCTGCGAAACGAAGCCAATTTTCCGGGCTGTCAGCAAAGCTCGATGTGATTGATCTGGAGAATGTTGTATTGCCGAGTGAGACAAAATGGCATCTGGCTTCGTTTTGCCGGAAATGGCTTCGTTCGGGGGGTGAATCGATGCTGGGCGTGGGGTGGGCGGCAAAGGTGTGGGAATCGCGTCAACGTTGTCCTTGGACGGATTTCAACATCTGCGCTGCCAGCCAGTGCGCCTCCTGCGAATCGCGAATGGCGCTGCCGGCGACCGTCTCGCCTCCGTCCCGTCGCACGACGGCGATATTCAGGTAGGCGGTTTGGCCGGTGGTCGTGCCGATCCTGGTTTTGATGTCTGCGACGTCAGCGGCGGGGATGAGTTGGGTCCGCGCGACACCGGCCATTCTCTTGGTAATGGTCAGGCCGGATGAGTCGGCAACGACGCGGGTCGCGCCTGTCAGAAAATGCAGCACGCCGGCAAAGATCAACAGGTCGAAGAATCCCCACACGATCGGGAAAAGCATGGGGGCCTTCGCATGAACCAGGAACCAGAATGATGCCGACCAGATCGCAAAGAATACGATCAACCCGAAGCCCGAGCCCACATTGCGCATCGGCGGGAAGTAGAATTCCTGGCCGCCGCCGGATGTGGGGCGGACGCGAATCCGCGAATTCGCCGCTGGCTGATAGCTCTCCGTGGATGCCTGTTCGTGCGAAAGGACAGCTTTCGCTTCGGCGATTTGCTGCGGTGTCTGCGCAACCCTGAAAACGGGCACCTCGAATCGCGCGGCGTAACCCACGCCGGCGTTTTTGGCTGTCACCTTCAGGCGCCAGAGCACAAGATTATCTGGATCCTCGGAAGACGTTTCCCGGCAATCATCTGGAATGTAGAACGCGACCTTCACGCGGTCGCCAAGGCCGGCTTCAACATGCTGATCGTCCGTCCACAGCACGCGCTCCGAAGTCGACCGGTTTTTTCCGCTGCCCGTCGTGACGCGGTTCACGCAGGAGAGCTTTACGGAGAATCCGTCGGTTGTTCGCACAGGTTGGGTTAATCGAATGGTACCCTGCAACGCGCCGCCCACCACGCCGGGCACAGAGGCGATCTCAAAGACCGAATCGCCGAACTCGAGCCACCGCGTCGTTACTCGTATGGCCCACACGATCAGTCCGATACCAATCGCCGGGAATAACAGGCCGATGAGCAGCGTGTTATTGCGAGATTTTATCCATTCGCTCAGCAGGATGACCAAGACCGGTAACGACAGCAAATTCCAGCACACCGCAAAAATCCATGCGCCGATTGCGGCGGGCCTGGCTGAGGAGATGATGTGACCGTTGGCCCAATCTTCCCGGCGCAGCCACGGTGGATCTCCGTCTTTTCCTGCCGTCTTGGGCGCACGGCCTCCCCCGACGAATGTCCAGACCAACCCGCCGAGACCGATGAAAAAGAACAGGGCAGGAAAGAGGCCGACCAACATTCCCGGAGTAAAGTCGCGTTCGAGAACGGCGTCGGTTGGATCGTCGGGGTTGACGAAGCATCGGGAGGTCGCGCCGGGCGGATAGCGCGCGACGATGGCCGCTTTGCCGCTGTAGCCGCTGGACGATCCACCCATGAACTCATACCGATTCGACGTATGCACTTTTCCGTCGACAGTATAGCGATACGCGATATCCACACTGTATGTCGTCCCGCCTTTGCTGCCCGAATGGCTCTGCACGCGACTGGAGATGATGTGGCAGGGAACCCAAGGCCAGTGGCGGGCTTTCGATACGTCGAGCATCGGACGAAGGAAAAAGAAATAGGTGAGGGTACCTCCGAGAACGAGAAACACGGAAAAAAAGGCGGCCAGAACGCCTCGGGCAGCCTTGGTCGATGCGGTACGTTGCGGATTGCGCATCGGCTTGCGGCGCCATGTTGCGTAGATTCCGCCGCCGCCCACGAAGACAAACAGCAGCGGAATGAGGAGAAACGGAATCATTGCCAGACTGCCGCGCCGCAGCACGGCGTCGGAAGGCGACGAGGGATTAACGAAGCAGGTGGTCTTGGTGCCGGCGGCGTAGGTATGGAGGATACGGTCGACGTCCTGATAATTCGACGTGCTGAATTTGCCAACGTTGTATTGGGTGCCATGGTAGTGGTGGCCGCCGAAATCGTATTCGTATTCGATCTGGACGCCGTAACCTTTCTGCAAATCGAGCGCGGAGCTCGAGGTGATCACGCAATCGACGGTCTTCCAACCATACGTCTGCGCCTGCTTGAAAAGCTCACGCGACAGAAGAACCAGGAAAAGCAGTCCCATGCCGAGAAAGAAGGAGAGGAAGAGCGTGCCGAAGAGTCGGCTCGCAACCGTTGGCTGTGAGCGGCCCGCGCCTGACGGGATGTTGAAGGTCAGCCCCACCGACGGTTAAGCTATATCACATCCCGACCCGCGAAGGAAAGTCGTTACTTGCGCACAGCCATCGCCGGCGGCCCGATTTGGACTGGCACGCAATGCGCTCATACGGCGTCGGATATGAATACCAAGGGCGTTGTACTCGGATTCATGCTGTCGGCGCTGGCTTCCGTGCCGTTGTTCTCGGCGGAATTAAAAGCGTCCGCACAACCCGTGTCCCAAACCGGACGCGGCGATTCGATCTCAGAACTGCGAAATCAAGACGAGGCGTTTACGCTTTTGATCGAGGCATTTCGGATGATCCAGGGGCGCATCATCCAGAACGACTACGAAGCCCGGATTCGTGCGGCCAGCGCGCTGAGTGACGTGAGGACACAACACGAAGTCGCCGAGTTGGCGAAGGAAGAGCGGGACCTGCGGGCGGAAAAACTCTCGCGCCAGATCGGCAATTTGGATGTCGCCTACGGGAGTGCCCGCCGCGATGACGAGCGCGTCCTCGCTGTGGCAGACGTACCTCCGCACATCGACACCAAACACGCGGCAAAGACGCTGATGGATTTCGTGTTTGTCGCGCCGACCGCGCCGGATAAGAATGGCGATATCAAGGCGACGACAGTTCCCGCAAAGGACTACCTGCTGGACAAGCCGCCCGAGCCGGTCGAGTAGGTTCTACTTGCGGATGAACATCTGGGCGAATTGATCGTAGAGGCGCGCCGATACCGGTCCCGGTTTCCCCGTTCCGATTTGCTTTCCGTCCACCGTCGCCACAGGCGTCACTTCCGCGGTGGTGCTGCTCAGGAACACTTCCTGTGCGGTGAGAAGGTCCTGTTTGGTAATTCGCTCCTCGGCTGTTTCAATTCCGGCCGCGCGCGCCACAGGGAGAAGTTTGTCGCGCGTGACGCCGGGTAATATCCGCTCGCTCTTGGGCGGTGTGCGAAGGCGTCCGCCCGTTACAACGAACACGTTGCCCGCTGTCGATTCGTTTACCGTGCCATCTTCATCGACGAAAATCGCGTCGTTGGCGCCGGCTTTCTTCGCGGCGTGATAGGCCAGCACGCTCGGCAACAGCGCGATACTCTTGATATCGCACCGCGCCCAACGGAATTCAGGCAAAGTGATGACCGCGATGCCAGTCTCGCGAATCTTTGCCGCGGGCGGCGGCAATTGGCGCACGGTCAGCACGACGGTCGGTTCAATGCCCTCCGGTATGCCGCGATGACGTTTCGCGCAGCCGCGGGTGACCTGCAAATACACAATCGCTTCCGGAAATTCGGAGCGTTTGATGCCTTCGCTGATGATGGACTTCCATTTCTCGGTGCTGAGCGGGTTTTTCAGTTCCAGCGTACCGAGGCTGCGGGCCAGGCGCGCGAGATGTTCATCCATGGCGAATGGTTTGCCGCGATAGGTGCGCACGACTTCGTACACGCCGTCGGCGAACTGGAAGCCGCGGTCTTCGACGTGGACCATGGCGCGTTCGAGAGGCAGAAATTCTCCGTTGACGTATGCAATTTCAGACACAACCGGTCATCCTCCTTGTCGGGAAAAACAACGGGCCGACTATAGGACTGCGGCGATTGCGTGTCAACGGCCCCGCTGCGGCGACGAATTTCGGCCATTTTTGCATTGAAATTCCGGGGCGCTTCCTCTAGGTTCCGCCTTGGGGAACCCTGAACGAAGGAGGAAACGTAGTATGAGCCCGAGACCGCTCTCGGCCGCTGCCGCATTCGCTATTTTCGTGGCGTTGTCTCTCTGCGCCACCGTCCCGATTGCCTTCGGGGCCACGGATACCAACTCGACGACCTCCGCCAAGGATGAGGCTGGCGCGACCGACGCCAAGTTGGCGCAGCATGTCGTCCAGTCGTACCAGCAACTGCAAGAGCAACAACAAGCGCTGATACGCGAGGTCGAGCAGGAGCGGCAGGATTCTGCCGCCACGGCCCATGCGGTCGAACAAGCCCGCGAGGACGCCGAAGCGACCGCGAAACGCAACAGCGAGGAGGTCCAATCACGCCTCAACCAGATCGAGCAATCGGTGACTGCCGAGCGCAGTCGCGAGATCGAGGTAATGCAAAGCTCGCACCGGTTCACGCTCATCATGGTGAGTGTGTTTGCGGGCGCGGGCTTCTTCGGGATGTTGTTCCTATCGGTTTTCCTGCTGCGCATCATGAACCGTCGGACGGAGACCTTGATCGCGCAGTTCGCGGCGCACGCGCTCAATCCCGCTTTTGCGCCGCCCGCGCTCGGCCCGGGCGATACGCAGGTTGTTGTTCCGAATCGAGTCGATCAATCCACGGCACGGTTTCTCAACACCATCGAACGGCTGGAGCAGCGGATACACGAACTGGAAGATTCCTCGGAAACCGCCGCGATTCTGGAAGAGGCCACCTCGAGAAGATCGATTGAACCATCGTCGAATGGCGGCACGAACGGAGACGAGTCGGTCGAGCCCAAAAATGGGAACGAGGTGGATTCGGCGACCGTGCGCGCCAAGAATGAACGGGCGGAACGGGACGCGCGGATTGCGTTGTTGCTCGGCAAAGGGCAGGCGCATCTGAATTTGCAGCAGGCCGACACAGCGCTGACGTGCTTCAACGAAGTGATCACGCTGGACTCGACGAACGCCGAGGCATTCGTCAAGAAGGGCATGGCGCTGGAGCGGCTGGGGTCGTTGGATGAGGCGATCGACTGCTATGACCGCGCGATTGCGTTGGACCACTCGATGACGATGGCATACCTGAGCAAGGGCGGCGTATTCAATCGGCTGGAACGGTACGGCGAAGCGCTACAGTGCTACGAGCAGGCGCTACGCGCGCAGCAGAAACCCAGCATTGCTTAGGTCGACGCGGGTCGCGCCGTGGGCGCGGACGTTTTCGGCGACGGATGCGGCGGCGGCGTTCTCGGCTTCGAGAGCTTTGCGGGCGAGCTGGAAATTCTGGCGCATCAACTCGCGTTTCTCTTCTTCGGCGGCGAGCAATTGCTTTTCCAGCTCGGCGATACGGTTTTCGTAGGCGGCGAATCGTTCCTGGACGGTGACCTGCGCTTTGGCGATGCGTTCTTCCAATTCGATCATGCGTTTGGTGGCTTCGGCCTGCGTGTCGATGAGGGTTTCGCGCTGCGCGAACAAGGCCTGGACGAGCCGGTTCATCATCATCCGCGCCAGATGCGGAATCAGGGCGACGCGCAGGGCGGACTGGGCCTCGCCGGTTGGCGTGATCACGGGCCGCAACAATTCCGCAGCGCCGGCGGCAGCAATGTGCGCGCGACGGGTGGATTCGGCCGGGAACATTTCGGTGATGGAATACGGGGGCACGACGATCTGCTGTGCGCAATTCGAGCAGGAAACGACGGCGCCAATACCATCCTCGGTTACGGCGAGCTTCTGGCCACAATTCAGGCAACGAAACTTGATCACGGACCTGTCACGGCCCCTCCTTGGTGAGACCGTGGGGCGAGAATGCCGCGGCCAATTGCAGGAGTCAATGCAAATTCCAGTGCTGGGCTACTTTTGAGATGGCGGTCGTGCGATCCCGTCAGTCCGGCTCTTGCGATGCGCCGCTTTGAATTGTTCGGGAATGCGTTATGATTGCTGGGGACTGTTGAACCATGGATCACCACGAAAAAAAGCACAAGGTCAGAAGGAACGAGACTTGTCCCTGCGGCAGCGGGAAGAAATGCAAGAAATGCCATGAGCGAGGATGCTCGATAATCCCTTCTCTTCGTTGAGCGCCACCGCACCTGACCAAAGCCCACCTCTTGGCGAGAAATAGACCCGCTACGAAAGCAGGCAGCTGGTTGCTTCTGGCCTGCCAGTTCGACGGCAGCTTGCCCGCGCCTGTAGCGGCGCCCGACTGTGATAATAATCGCGCGGGTACGGGACTCGGGATCGAGGATTTACAGCGGGAGATGCGGCGGGAAGCCGTCACCAGCCGAGGCGACGGAGGCGGGGGACGAGGTCGAAGTGCTGGTCCTGAGAGATGATTGGCTGATCGTATTGGAGGGCGAGGGCAGCGATCCACACGTCATTTTCGGGGAGCGGCGTCCCGCGACGGCGGAGTTGGTCGCGGACGTCGGCATAGACGGCGGCGGTGTCGGCATCGATGGGAAGGACATCGGACTCGCGTTCCAACTGATCGAGGAGTGATTCCAGAGCTTTTGGGTGGCGCGAGCGTTTCAGGCCGTAGCGATATTCGCCGAGGACGATTACCGGCAGCTGGTGCCGCGGCGAGCCCGAGAGGACGCGAGCGAGATTGTTGTCGCCGACAAAGAGGGCGGAGACGGCATTCGTATCGAGGATCATCGCCAGTTCTCAGGCTCGATTTTCTCGAATTCGGCCTGGATGACGGCATCGACGTTGCGGATCTGCCCGGCGGAGGCCTTGCCCCAGACGGTTTTCCAGCCGGTGTCCCGGCCATTCCCCCGATTCCGGCCCGCCAATTTCTCCTGGAGGGCGCTGGTCAGGAACTCTTTCATGCTTTGACCGCGTGCGGCCGCGGAGGTTTTCCATTTGCGGAACAGACTGCTGGGGATTTCGACGGTTGTCTTCACGCTGGTAATCTCCCATAAATATGGGTCGATTTCAAGCGGAACTTCGCTCCAACTGGTCTGTCAAAACTGGATTGAATGGTGGGGCGCGCCACAGCGGTCGGCCCGGCGGGTCGACCCTGCCAACGACCTTTGCAATGTGGTTTGACGCAGCACTAGATTGCGAGGCGCGTCACCCCCACGCTTGCAGCGGCGAGGGGGTGTGTTAATAATCGGCGCGCTATGGGACTAGGGATAGAGGATTTTCAGGCGGAGATGGCGAGCGCGGTGAAGAACTACGACAAATTCGTCGTGTGCGTGGAGAAGACGCCGGACGAATTTCTCAAGAGCCTGCAATCGTTGATGGGCAAGGCGATCGCGGCGTTCGAGAACCGCGCGCCGGGGCTGCGGCACGGCATCGCGCTGGACCGGCACGTGACGATCATGATCAGCGAGAACGAGGATGCGCGGCCGCTGTGCGGGATTTATTTTAATTTGCATTCGCCGTTTCGGAAGAAGGCGGTTCAAGGCACGCCGCAAGCGTAGAATCTGAGTGCATCGCGGGGCGTCTCCCGTTAGAGTGCGAGTTGCGAGTATGCCCAAACGGACGGACATCCACAAAATCCTGATCATCGGCAGCGGGCCGATTGTGATTGGCCAGGCGTGCGAGTTTGATTATTCGGGGACGCAGGCGTGCAAGGCGCTCCGCGAGGAGGGATACAAGGTCGTGCTGGTCAATTCCAACCCGGCGACGATCATGACCGATCCCGAGTTCGCCGACGGCACGTACATCGAGCCGATCACACCCGAGGTGGTCGAGAAAATCATCGAGCGCGAGAGCCCCGACGCGTTGTTGCCGACGCTGGGCGGCCAGACGGGCCTGAACACAGCGATGGCGTTGTGGCGGAACGGCGCGCTGGATCGGCACAACGTCGAGATGATCGGTGCGAAGGCCGAAGCCATCGAGAAGGGCGAAGACCGGTTGAAGTTCAAGCAGGCCATGCAGAAGATCGGGCTGGATGTGCCCGTCAGCGGCGTGGCGCACACGTTGGAGGAAGCGCGCGAGATCACGCGGACGATTGGACGGTTCCCCGTGATTATCCGGCCGGCGTACACCCTGGGCGGCACGGGCGGCGGGATTGCGTACAACCGCGAGGAATTCGATGCGATGGCGCAGGCGGGGCTGGATGCGTCGCCCGTTACCGAGATTCTCGTCGAAGAATCGCTGATCGGTTGGAAGGAATACGAGACCGAGGTGATGCGGGACAAGGCGGACAATTGCGTGATTGTCTGCTCGATTGAGAACCTCGATCCGATGGGCGTGCACACGGGCGACTCGATCACGGTGGCGCCGATCCAGACGCTGACCGACAAGGAATGGCAGCTCATGCGGGACGCGAGTTTTGCCTGCATTCGCGAGATCGGGGTCGAGACGGGCGGGTCGAACATCCAGTTTGCGGTCAATCCCGAGAACGGGCGGTTGTGCGTGATCGAGATGAACCCGCGGGTGAGCCGGTCCAGCGCGCTGGCATCGAAGGCCACGGGATTTCCGATTGCCAAGATCGCCGCCAAACTGGCGGTGGGCTACACGCTGGATGAGATCCCGAACGATATTACGCGGTCGACGCCGGCGAGTTTCGAGCCGACGATTGACTACGTGGTCGTGAAAGTGCCGCGGTTTGCGTTTGAGAAATTCCCACAGGCTGATCCGACGCTGACGACGCAGATGAAATCGGTCGGCGAAGCGATGGCGATCGGGCGGACATTCAAGGAATCGCTGCAGAAAGCGTTGCGATCGCTGGAGATTGGCGCGCAGGGTTTGAGCGGCGGACGCTGGGGTGGCCGCGAGATTCCGCCACGTGACGAGATTGAGCGGAAGCTCATCACGCCGTGCGCCGAGCGCATCTTTTACATTCGGCATGCGCTGCGAGCGGGATTCGGTGTCGACGCCATTCATCGGCTGACGAAGATCGACCCGTGGTTCCTCACCAACATCAAAGAGATCGTGGACATGGAGGAGCAACTGGCGGTGGCGGGCAGCCTGAAGGCGTTGGCGTAGGGCCGATGGCCCCGCCTACTGGGGCCAGGCGGGAGATTCGAACGCGCCGAGATCGGGGGCCGTGCCGGAAAACGGCAAGCCGATATTCGCTCCTTTATCCACCAACCGGCCATTCGGCACGGGACGCATTAGCGGAATCTCGGGGAGACTCCCGTCGTCGCGGCGCGGGGCGGTGGCGAAGGACGTGTCGATGCTGATCACGTCGCTGGTGCCGGCGGGTGGGGACGAGATTACCTGCCAGCTGTTGCTGACGAGAATGGACCCGCTGGTGAAGCTGTCGGCCTTTCCGCCAGCGATAGAGAGATTGTTGCGGACGATGTGAACGACGGATGTTTCCGTGTTGTGATTGAGATCGAAGTTTTCACCGCCATTTGCCCACGACGTGTTTTGGTCCACGGTCAGGCCGTCCTGATTATCATTTTGATCGAAACCGTTCTGCGGATTGCCGAACGCGAGTGAATTGTAGATGCGGTTGGCTGCGCCGATGTTGCCGCCGCCGAGTTTGAATCCGTTGCCGTCGCCGGCGAAGTTGACGATGTTCAAGAGGTTGGTGCCGTTGTCGAAGCTCCAGCAGTTCGTGATGACGACCGGGAACGGCGCGGCGAAGAGATCAAACCCGTCATCGCAATTTTCCCAGGCGCGGCAGCCGCTGAGCACATTGTCGGGGCCGAGGCCGGCGAGCTTGGCATCAATGCCATCGGCGTTTTCGCCATCGGTGGGACCATCGCAATTGTGGTAGCCGTCGCAGTTCAGGACGAGGTTCGAACTGGCGGGGTGACTGAGCTGCAGGCCGGTGTCGCTGCAATTGTGGAACGAACAGAGTTCGATGATGTTGGAGCTGCCGGAGACATTCATGCCGTTGTCGCCCGCGTTTTCGACTTCGAACCCGTACACGTGCCACCAGCTGGCGGACATATTGATGCCGCGGTTGCTTGAGGAGAACGCCTGCGGGGAGAAATCGAGGATGGGGTGTTCGCCGGGATAGGCGTAGAGGCGGATTGGACTTGCGGCGCTCCCATTGCGGCTGATGGAGATCGTGGCGTTGGTCGTGTAGGCACCGCCGCGGACGTAGATCAGGTTGCCGGGGTTGGCGACGCTGACGGCTTTGGCGACCGAACGGAAAGGCGCACCGATGCTGGTGCCGGATGCGGTATCGCTGCCGTTGGTGGCGACGAAATAGGTGGCGGTCTGCGGGCCAGCGAGGAGCAATTCGATATTGCCGCGGACAAAGAACAGGTTCGTGCCGGGCAAGAGAGTGGTCAGCGATTCGCGGACGGAGCCCGGCGGGTCGGTGGGGAGCGAGTTGGTGACGGTGCGGAACCACCATGGTCGTATCCAATTCGTCACGTCGATGGAGGCGTCGACATTGATTTCCACACCGGGCACGTGACCGGCCAATTCCAGCAACTGCACGGCATACAAGCCATTGCTGCCCGTTACGAGCGCCTGGATGGCATTGCCCAGGCCGGTTGGCTGGAGGGGGTCGGTGCCGAAAGCGAACTCGGCGAGATTGGGCGCGCCATCATTGTCGGGGTCATCGAGCGGTCCGCTCTGAAGGGGCACGGTGTTCAGATTGGTGGCGGCCCAGTCGTTGAAGAACTGCGCGTGGGCGGAAGCGAACGCGAACCCGAGCGCGACGAAGAAAGAAATCAAGCCTCCGAGGTGGCCGAACCGTGGGAAACGCCCCGCTTTTCCCGAGACAAACATGTGGTTATTGTATGAAGCGGACGGGAAACGGCAAGCAAGATGCCGTAGCATGAAGAGGGTCAGAGGGAGCAAGCGCCGTGTCCTCGCAAAGCTGCGAAAGTTCGATGGATGGTGACCGCCATGTTACCAGTCGCGGATTTTTCCCGAAGATTTTTCGGAAAACTTGCTGAGAGGGATTGACCCGGCATGAATTTCGCGTAGGTTGATGTAGCATGGCGGGACGAAGCGCAGGTCGCCCCGCGACTGCGAGACTCATGGCGGTCGTAGGGGCAGGGATGCTGGTGGGGTTGGCCAGCGGCACACGGGTCTACGCGCAAAACATTCTCTTTGCTTTCACACACGGGAGCCCCAATGACGCGGTGGAAATGCGGGCGGTTGATATTTCGCCTGCGCCGGCGGAGTCGGGGATGGCGTTGCGGGTGGATGGCGGGGACGATCCGTCGTGGGCCGGGCTTGTTTTGAAGGCGCCGCACGGGCGATGGAACCTTTCCGAGCATGACGGGCTGTTGCTGGACGTTCGGAACGTGGGCAGCGGCGAACTGACGCTCGAATGCCGCGTGGAAAACGCCGATGCGGATCCTCCATTGCACTGCAACCAGGGCGAGGTGACCCTGGCGCCGGGCGCGCGTGGCACCCTGGATGTACGGTTCAAGCGGTCGGCGTTCAGTCTGGCGTCACTGCCGATGTTCGGAATGCGGGCGTTCCCGCCGCCGGACGCGGGCGAGAACACCATTGATCCGTCCGCGATTGCCCAGGTGTACATTCTCGTACCGACGCCGAAGGGCAAATTCAGTTTTGAGATTGGCGACGTGCGGTTGAGCCCGCTGAGCGCGACGGTTGGGCGGCCGAGCGAGGATTTGCGGTGGATGTTTCCGTTCATCGACACATTTGGGCAATACATGCATGCGGATTGGCCGAACAAGGTTCATTCGGTCGACGATTTGATTGCGAAACGCGCGGCGGAAGCGGCGAACCTGGAGGCCGAACCGCGGGCGCGCTCGTGGGATCGTTATGGCGGCTGGAAACGCGGGCCGCTGCTGCTGGGGACGGGCTACTTCCGCACGGCGAAATACGGCGGGAAGTGGTGGCTGGTCGATCCGGAGGGGCGACTGTTCTTCTCGAACGGGATCGATTGCATCTGGCCGGGCGAATCGACGCCGATCAACGGGCGGGCGGCGTGGTTCCAGGATTTTCCGGGCAATCAGGAAGACTTTCGGCAGTTCCTGTCGACGCGCGGGCAGTCGGAGTGGGGGCATTACCTTGACGCGACGCCGTCCACATTTGATTTTGCGGGCGTCAATCTGAAGCGGAAATACGGCACGGATTGGCGGAAGGATTTTTACGACACGACGCAATTGCGGTTGCGGAGCTGGGGGTTGAACACGATTGGCAACTGGTCGGACCCGGCGTTGTGCGCGGAGGATCGGACGCCGTATGTGGCGGCGGTGCATTTTGCGAGCAAACCGCTCGAAGGCACCCGGGGTTTGTGGGGACGGTTCCGCGACGTATTCGATCCGAATTTTGGGACGCAACTGCGGGCGAGCATGGCGGACCAGGCGGCGGCGAGCGCGGACGATCCGTGGTGCATCGGGTATTTCATCGATAACGAGCTGACCTGGGGCACGGATGTTTCGTTTGCCCTGGCGACGCTGGATTCGCCGGCGTACCAGGCGGCGAAGCAGGTGTTCGTGTCGGATTTGATGGCGAAGTACCGGGCGATCGGCAAGCTGAACGCGGCGTGGGGCATGCACTACAAATCGTGGAGCGACGTTATTGAGAGCCGCGAGCTGCCGGACAAGACGCGGGCGCACGACGATCTGGCGGCGTTTTATCGGCACACGGTGGCCGAGTATTTCCGGTTGTGTCGGCAGGCGGTGCGCGAGACGGCGCCGAATCATTTGTATCTCGGGTGCCGGTTTGCGGCGGTGAACGCGGAGGTGGTCAAGATCGCGGCGCGGTACTGCGACGTGCTGAGCTACAATATTTACCGGCGGTCCGTGGCGGATTTCAGTCTGCCGTCCGGCGTCGATGCGCCGGTGATCATCGGCGAATTTCATTTTGGTGCTACCGACCGCGGGCAATTCAGCCCCGGGCTGGTGAGGGTCAAGGATCAGGCGGAGCGCGCCGCCGCCTACGAGAGTTTTGTGAGCGACGCGCTCCGTCATCCCAATTTTGTTGGCTGCCACTGGTTCTCATACCGGGACGAGCCGACGACGGGACGGACGTTGGACGGCGAGAATTATCAGAACGGGTTTGTCGACGTGGCCGACACGCCGTATGGCGAGACGGTCAACGCAGCGCGGGAGATCGGCTACAAGATGTACGAGATTCGCGCGGGGGTTGAGCAGCCCGTACACGCGACGACGACGCAACTCACAGCGAAGCGGTAGAGGACCCAACCCTCACCCTGACCCTCTCCCTTGAAAAGGGCGAGGGGGCGGCCAAGGGGTGCCGCGGCCACAACCACCACCGCGAATGAAATTCGCGGCTACAAGCCTACCTTGATTCTACGAATGACCGGCGATGGCGTGCGGGAGGTAGGGTTCCTCCAACGATTTGACCTCGTCGGGTGACAATTTCAGCGATGCCGCGGCGACGGCGTCTTCGAGATGGTTTGGTTTCGTGGCGCCGATGATGGGCGCGGTGATGAACGGTTTGCTGAGCATCCACGCGAGCGCGATTTGCGCCTGCGGCACGCCACGTTTTTTCGCGAGTTCGCCGACGCGGTCAACAACGGTCTTGTCGGCGTCTTCGGTTTTGCCGTAGAGCGTCTTCGCGAAACCGTCCACGCCGCCGCGGTCGGTGCTTCCTTTTTGATCCCAGGGCCGGGTCAAGCGACCGCGGGCGAGGGGGCTCCACGGGATCACGCCGATGCCTTCCGCCTGACAGAGCGGCATCATCTCGCGTTCCTCCTCGCGGTAGAGAAGGTTGTAATGGTTTTGCATCGAGACGAATCGGGTCCAGCCGCGGCGTTCGGAGATCTGCAGCGCCTTGCAGAACTGCCAGGCGAACATCGATGACGCGCCGATGTACCGCGCCTTGCCTGCCTTCACCACGTCGTGCAATGCTTCGAGGGTTTCCTCGATGGGCGTCTCGTAATCCCATCGATGAATCTGGTAGAGGTCGACGTAATCCATCTGCAGCCGGCGCAAGCTGTAATCGATCTCGGCCATGATGGCTTTGCGGGAGAGGCCTTTGCCATTCGGGTCGGGGCGCATTTTGCCGTGGACTTTCGTGGCGAGGACGTATTCCTCGCGTTTGGCGAAATCGTGGAGCGCTTTGCCGACGATCGTCTCGCTGGCGCCGCCGGAGTAGACGTTGGCGGTGTCGAAGAAATTGATGCCGAGTTCCAGTGCGCGCTTGAGGAATGGCCGGCTCTCGTCTTCGCGGAGGGACCAGGTGTGGGTGCCACGGTCGGGTCCGCCGTAGCTCATGCATCCCAAACAGATTCGCGACACCTTCAATCCCGTCCTGCCCAAATTGATGTAGTCCATAATCGGCTTATCCTCTCTGTAACCAGCAATTGCGCATGATACGGCAAGACGCGCCCGCAGGCAAAGCCGAACCCGCCCCCGGCCGGGGGTCAGTTATATACCTCACAGTTTGATGTTGACAAGCATCACAGTTATAGGTATAGTGGCGGGCATGAAGAAGACCAACCCCAGTTTCCTCAACGGCGTCCCGGAGTTGCTCGTGTTGCGACTGCTGTCGCGGCGCGAGATGTACGGGTACGAAATCGTCGAGGCGATCCGGACACAGACCCGGGAGACCCTGACGTTTGGCGAGGGCTGCATCTACCCCTACCTGCATTACCTCGAAGCCGAGAAGCAGGTGAGCAGTCGGCGGCGGGAGGTGGATGGGCGGAGCCGCAATTACTACAAGCTGACTTCGCGCGGGCGGAAACGGCTGGAGGAGTTGGCGTCCGAGTGGAAGCGTATCACAACCGGCGTTTCGCTATTGATGGAGGAACAACATGCCTGAGACCAAATACCTGGCGCGATTGCGGGGGCGGCTGTTGGATCTTGGCTGTCCGGTTTTTCACGTGCGGCGGTTGGTGCGGGAGGTGGCGGACCATCGCGACGACTTATTGCGAAGCGCGGTGGTGGAAGGATGTTCGGCGTCGGAGGCCGAGGCGCGCGCGGATGGGCAGCTCGGCGACCCGCTGGATTTGGCGGAACGGTTGACGGTGGTGGCGAGACGATCGTCGTGGTGGGGGCGACATTCGTTGATCGGCTTCGGGCTGGTGCCGGTGGTGGTGATTCCGTTGCTGTGGGGTTTGCTGACGGCGGTCGGTATATGGCTGGAATATGCCGTGGGCTGTGGCCTGAATGACGAACGACTGCATGCGGCGGCCGGCCGACCGGACGGATTCCGCCATATTTGCGCGGCGGTTCACGGCGCTGACTATGTCGCTATCGCCCTGGTGACGTTTCTGTTTTGCTGGCTGACGTACCGCGTGGCGGCGAGTTTCAAGTGGACGGTGACGGTATGCGCGGTGTCGGCGCTCTACGCGCTGGTCACTGGTGTTTTCATTCAACCTCACATACCTTCCATTCAACCGCACAATCTGACGTTGGGGTTTAACGCCCACTGGCCTCCGTACACGATTTGGAGTCCGCAATTGATCCGATTTGCCATTCCGCTGGCGATCCTCGGCCTGACGTACGCGATTCAGCGGCGGGCCGCCGAGCGTTTCCGCGAGAGCGCGGTGGCGTAGCCCCGAAGTGATCGATTTGACGGACGAAGCGGCGCGACATGCGTGCTATCGCGGGTATGGCCAGCCGCGATGGGCCTGGTCGTTCGTGTTTCTGCTGGATGCGGTGGTGTGGGTGGCGATTGTTGCCGTTCTCCTGTGGCTGGCGGTGCGTTATTTCCCGGAATTGCGCGAGGCGGTTCGGAGCGTCCCGTCGGTCGCGCATCAAGCGGCGGACGATATCCGGGCGTGGTGGAAGGGGAAGTGAGATACAATAGGGTTTGGGTGAGACATCAGGTCGGCTGACGGACCGAACGGGCAGGATGCCCGTTCCACTATAGGCTTGGGCGGGCGAGATGTCGCCGGGGGCGACCAAGGCCGGTTCTACCATGGGCACAGGCGGGTGAGCGGCAGCCGAAAACGACTGGGATTCTTCGCTGCGCTCAGAATGACAATTCCAGGCGATTGCCCCAGAGGTGGGGCCGTCGATGACGCAAAAAGCAGATTCCGTCAAGGCCAAAAGTATCGTGGGGCGATATTTTTCGCTGGGATTTGGTTCGTATTTGTGATAGGGTGGGGGGAGAAGTTGAGAGGTTCTTTGAAATAGGAGCGAGGCAAGTGCCGGATCCGCGCCCGTCGTGCGCGGCTACACTAGCGGCGCGGCCGCGCTGGGCCAGCACGGCCTACGAACAGAACGGCGGGATACGCCCGTCGAACGGGGCATCCCGCCCCACAACAATCGAGGCGACGGGAGCGGGCGGGGGTACCCCCCCCAAACTATATCTGCGAAACGAAGCCAATTTTCCGGGCTGTCGGCAAAATCAGATGTGGTTGACCTACAGAACGTTATGTTACCGAGTGAGACAAAATGGCATCTGGCTTCGTTTTGCCGGAAATGGCTTCGTTCGGGGGTTTTAAGCGCGCCGGATGCGACCGTGAAGGGCTCAAAGCATCAATTGAGGTCGCCCCCCTCACCTGTATCCTCTCCTCCCGCCAATTGCGGGCGAGGAGGTGAACGCGTAGGCAGACGGCCGCAAGCACGGAGGCTTCGCGGCTACCCTCGCCGCTCGGCTGGACTTCGTTCGGGGAAATTGCCGGCTCTGTCTACCGCCCTCACCCGAACCCTCTCCCCTCCGTGGGCGAAGGATCTCCTTGGTTACGGCGCGGCTAGGTTGTTGTGCCGAATTGGAGTTCGCAGACGCGGGCGTAGTGGCCGCCGCGGGCGATGAGTTCGGTGTGTTTGCCGCGTTCGACGATCTGGCCATCGTGCATGACGAGCAGGAGGTCGGCCTGGCGGACGGTCGAGAGGCGGTGGGCGACGACGAACACGGTGCGGCCCTTGCGGAGACGGTCGAGGGCGCGGAGCACGGCGGCCTCGGTTTCGGCGTCGAGGGCGGCGGTGGGTTCATCGAGGATGAGGATCGGGGAATTTTTGAGGAACGCGCGGGCGAGGGCGAGTCGCTGGCGTTGACCGCCCGAGAGCGTCACGCCGCGTTCGCCGATGGGAGTATCGTAACCCTGGGGCATGTCGCGGATGAAATCCTCGGCCTCGGCTTGGCGGGCGGCCTCGACGATTTCGCCGAGGGATGCGTCGGGTCGGCCGTAGGCAATGTTGTCGCGGACGGTGGTGGAGAAGAGGACGGGTTCCTGGGGGAGGATGCTGATTTGGCGGCGGAGCGAACGATATTGAAACTCGCGGATGTCATAGTCGTCGACGAGGATGCGGCCTTTCTGCGGGTCGTAGAATCGGAGGAGCAGGCTGAGCAGGGTGGTTTTGCCGACGCCGCTCGGGCCGACGAGGGCGATCAACTGGCCCGGGCGCCCCTCGAAGTCGATGCCTTTGAGGACGGGGCGGTTGGGGTCGTAGCCGAACGAGACGTTGTCGAAGCGGACGACGCCCTTGCAATCCGTGAGCGGGCGGGCGTTGGGGAGATCGCGGATGGCGGGGTTGGTTTCGAGGATTTCGATGACGCGACGGAACGGGGTGAGCGCGCTCTGGACGGCGGTGGCGATGCCGGTGATGGTGCTCATCGGGCCGTAGAGCATGCCGACGTAGGTGATGAACACGAGCAGTTCGCCGATGCTGAGCCGGCCTGCGAGGACGCGTTGGCCGCCAATCCAGATCATCGCGACGGTGCCCACGGCGGTGATCAGGCCGACGACGAAGGACGACATGACCTGGACCTTCGTCATGCGCACGTTGGCGTCGACGCTTTGCGCGGCGCCGACACCGAAGCGGCGGACTTCGTCCTCTTCGCGGGCGAACGCCTGGATGGTGCGGATGGCGGAGAGCGATTCCTGGATCATGGCGCTGACTTTGCTCTCGCGCGTGTAGTACTCGGTCGAGACGGCGGTGATGAGGCGGTTGTAATGTTTGATCGTGAGCGCGAGCGCCGGGGCGACGGCGAGGGCGAGCAGGGTCAGGACGACGTCGAAGCGGAGCATGATGACCATCATGCCGAGGAGCATCGCCGCGGCGGAGACGAGCGGGATCAGGCCGCCGTTGAAAATCGTCTGGATCGAGTACGTGTCCCACGTGACGCGGTAGATCGAGTCGCCGACGGCGCGGCTATCGTGGAAGACGAGGCTGAGTTTTTGCAGGTGCTCGTAGACGCGGTAGCGGAGTTCCTGGGTCATGCGGAGGCCGGCGCGGACGAGGTGGGTGGTGCCCCACGCGCTGAGGCCGCCACGGAGGAAATTGATGACGAGCAACGCCAGGCAGACGACGAGGAGCGCGGCGGGTTTGTCGTTGGCGAAGGGGGCCAGCCAGGCGGGCATCGGTTTCGAACCGAGGACGCTGTCGACGATGATGCCCGGCAGCAGGAGCGGGAGCAACAGGCTCGCGCCGATGCTGAGGAGCGTGAGCAACAGGCCGACGGTGGTCGCGGTCTGCTGGCCGCGAATCAGCGACCATGCCTGCGACCAAAGTTTGGGCGATTCGTTCATTCGGTTCCCACTGCATCGGCGATACTGCCAAATCCGTCGCGTTCCATCAACCGCAGGAGTCCGCAGTTGATGTCGCGCACGATGAAAGGACCCTCATAAATCATTCCCGTCCAGATTTCGATGAGGCAGGCGCCCGCGCGGATTTTCTCGTAGGCGTCCGCGGCGGTGAAAATGCCGCCCACGCCGATGATCGGGACGCGGCCCTGCGTCTGGCGATGGATGTGGCGGATGCATTCGGTCGCGCGCGCGCGCAACGGCGCGCCGCTGAGGCCGCCTTCGGGCGGGGTGGGATGATTGGTGGTCGTATTGGTGGCGACGACGCCGGCGAGTTTGTGGTGCCTGATCAGGGCGACCGCGTCATCGATTTGATCGAACGTCAGATCGGGCGCGATCTTGAGGAGGATCGGCGTTGTTGTTTGCAGACTGGCGAGCCGGCCGAGCAACTGGTCGAGCAATTCCTTGTCCTGAAGCTTGCGCAACCCGGGCGTGTTGGGCGAGCTGACGTTGATGACGAAGAAATCGGCGAGATCGCGGAATTGGCCGATGGTCGCGGCGTAATTCTCCCCCGCGCGCATCAGATCGATATCGCGATTTTTGCCGACGTTGACGGCGATCGGAATCCGGTGCGGGCGCGGCGGGATGCGCGCGGCGATTGCGTCGGCGCCATCGTTATTGAAGCCCATGCGATTGATGAGCGCGCGGTTGGTGGGTTGTCGGAAGAGGCGGGGTGGTTCGGTGCCGGGCTGGGAGTGGAGCGTGACGCTGCCGATCTCGACGAAGCCGAACCCGATGGCGGGCCAGAAGTCGAGTCCGACCGCATTCTTGTCGTAGCCCGCGGCGAGTCCGACGGGATTGGGGAACTCGATGCCGAAGACGGCCTGGCGGAGGCGTCGATCCTCGAAGGCGAAGACAGTTTCGATGGCGTCGCGCGTGATGCGGCGTCGCGCCATGGACACGGCGAGGTTCAACGCATGCTCATGCGCGGCTTCGGGATCGGCCTGAAAGAGCCAGGGGCGCAGCAACGCCTCGTAGAACATGGGGCCAGCATGACAAAACGGGGCGATGCTTGCTATATTTTTGTGGGGGTGCGATAATTTATTGGGAGTTCGAGCCATGACGCCCGAAATTCAGAAACACATCGAGTATGCGTCCGGTTATCTGGATCTGAAGATGTACGATGACGCCGTGCGGGAAGCGGATCTTGCGCTGGCGTTGTCGGCGAATCTTCCCCAGGCGATTGCCATCAAGTCGGCGGCGCTGTGGCAATCCAATCGATTGACAGAGGCCGAGCCGTTCGTGGCCAAGCTTGCGGAATTGAATCCGCGCGACTCGGGAATCTGGATCAATCTGGCGTACATTCGCCGGCGGACGCAATCGCTCGACGCGGCAGTGGACACGCTGCGGCGGGCGTTCGAAGCGAACCCGAAGAACGCGCTGGCGCACTACAACATGGCGTGCTATCGCGCCATGCAGCACCGCGAGGGCGAAGCGATCGAGATGCTCCGCAACGCCCTCTGTCTCGACCCGAAACTGAAAGCGCTCGCCAGGGCCGAGCCCGATTTCACCGAACTGCGTTTGTCGCCGGCGTTTCAGGAATTGCTGAAAAGCCATTGAACGTCCGCGCCGCGCCCGCGCATTTTCTCGCATGGCACGGTAATTCGCCTTGTCACCATCGGCGATTTTTGCGATTCTGACGTGAGCGAGTTTGGGCGTGGGGCATGGCGTCTCGGCCCATGGAGCAGAATGGGAGGATAATCTTATGGACAACAACGCAGTTCCGCAGTCAGTCATTTCCAGCGAAGTCGAAATCACCGGCACGATCAAGGGTACGGGATCGCTTCGCATCGACGGGAAACTCGAAGGTGAGTTGCATTGCGCCGGTGACGCCGTCATTGGCCAATCCGCGCAGATCAAGGGCAACATCGTGGTCAGTTCCGCGACGATCGAGGGGACGATCCAGGGTAACATCACGGCGAAAGACCGCATCGAAATGAAATCGACGGCGCGCGTCACGGGCGACATTCGCGCCAAGCGGCTCAGCGTCGAGGACGGCGTGACGTTCGTCGGACGATCCGAGGTCAATCCGTCGGGTTCGCCCATCAGCGGCGTGGCACCAGTCGTGAGCGCGGCGGCGGAAACGTCCGAAAACGACCGCGCCGAAGCGGCGACGGTCCGGTCGTTTGCGCGACGGTAACATCGTCGTGCCGTTGACGGCGCGCACCAAGCCGGGAGCGAGCGGTGAACAAAAACCGCAAGGTCAACACACTCGATAGCTACGCGACCATTCGCGCCGTGGCGCGCACCAAGCCGGCTCCCGGCACACCCGCGCCCGCGGCGGACCAATCGACTCCGTCCGCCGACACACCGCCCGATGCCGTGAAGTTGGGCGCGCGCGTGTCCCGCACGACCGTTCCCGTCAAACACCAGATCGACTGCTACGAATGCGGGTATAAATTCCAGGTGCATGGCCGCGCGACGACGACGCATTGCCCCAAATGCCGCGCCTTGCTCGATCTCAGCGATCACGTCATCGACACGGAATGGGTGGACACGATCAAGACCGCGGGCACCATCCGCCTCACGCCGACCGGCGTCCTGAAAAATGGCGATCTCATCGGCGCGGACGTGATTCTTGAGGGCATCATCGAGGGCGGACGGGCCCGCGCGTTGCGGACGCTCGAGCTCGGCGCGGGGGCGATCTTCTCGGAGAAAGCGGTGTCGGGTCCCGATCTGCGCATCGCGCCGGGAGCGGACTTCAAATTCAAACACGATGCGAAGTACCGCAATGTCGACGTGCTCGGCACGTTCCGCGGGCGGCTGGTGGCGACGGGTCTGATCACCGTGAAACCGGGGGGCCTGCTCGAGGGCGAGATTCAAACCGAGCACCTCGTCGTGGAAGACGGCGGCGGTTTGAACGCCGACCTGCACATCGGTCCGAAGGCCGAAGTGGCTCCGGACAACGTCGAAACGGCCTAATCCCCGGCCCTTTTGTCGTGATACTCCTGCAGCGTGCATACACTCAGCCCCTTTTCCCGTAGCGCCTTGATGCCGAGCAACGCGGCTTTCGCGCCCGCCAGCGTCGTCATGATCGGAATTCTGTGAGCCACCGCCGCCGAGCGAATCCGCACTTCATCCGCGCGCGGTGACTTCCCCGCGGGCGTATTAATAATGAGCTGCACTTCGCCGTTCTTGATCAGGTCGAGCACGTTCGGCCGGCCCTCGGCGAGCTTGAACAGCGTCTGGACCTTGACCCCGCCATCCTGGAGCACTTTCGCCGTGCCGCTCGTGGCGCACAATTCGAATCCCAACTCGCCGAATTCCTTCGCCAACGCCGCCAGGTTCTTCTTGTCCGAGTCGCGCACGCTGATGAAGATCCGCCCGCTCTGCGGCAACCCGGGCGCGGCGGCCATCTGCGACTTCGCGTACGCCTCGCCCCAGTCCTCGCCGATCCCCATCACCTCGCCCGTCGACCGCATCTCCGGCCCGAGCAAAATGTCCTGCCCGGGAAACTTGTTGAACGGGAACACCGACTCCTTCACCGAGTAATACTGCGGCACGATCTCTTCCGTGAACCCGAGTTCGGTAAGCTTCTTGCCCGTCATCACTTTCGCCGCCAGCTTGGCCAGCGGCACGCCGATCGCCTTGCTGACGAACGGCACCGTCCGCGACGCGCGCGGGTTCACTTCCAGCACCCACACGTTGTAGCCTTTCACGGCGAACTGCACGTTCATCAATCCCGCGACCTTCAACTCGCGCGCCATCGCGTCCGTGTGGCGGCGCATCGTCTCGATGTTCTCGGGCCAGATCGAGTGCGGCGGCAACACCATCGCCGCGTCGCCGCTGTGGCAACCCGCGAACTCGATGTGCTCGAGCATGCCGCCGACCACCACCGTGTTCCCGCCCACGCCAATGTCCGCCAGGCAATCCACGTCCACCTCAAACGCTTCCTCGAGAAATTTGTCCACCAACACCGGCCGCTCGGGCGACGCCTCGACCGCGAACCGCATGTAATGCCGCACCTCGTCGTCGCTGTACACGATCTGCATGGCCCGACCGCCCAGCACGAACGACGGTCGCACGAGCACGGGGTATCCAACCTTGTGCGCCGCCGCCAGCGCTTCCTCTTCGTTCGTCGCGAGGCCGTTTGGCGGCTGCGGAATCCCCAGCCTGTCCAGCATCACGGAAAACAGTTTCCGGTCTTCGGCGATCTCGATGCTCTGCGGCGACGTGCCGATGATGTTGACGCCGTTCTTCTGCAACCCGAGCGCCAGGTTCAACGGCGTCTGCCCGCCAAACTGCGCGATCGCTCCCCAGCATTTCTCCCGCTCGTAGATGTGCAGCACGTCCTCGAGCGTCAACGGCTCGAAAAACAGCTTGTCGCTCGTGTCGTAGTCGGTCGACACCGTCTCGGGATTGGAATTGACCATGATCGTCTCAAACCCGAGCTCCTTCAACGCGAACGCCGCGTGCACGCAGCAGTAATCAAACTCGATCCCCTGCCCGATCCGATTCGGCCCGCCGCCGAGGATCATCACCTTCCGCGTGTCGGTCTTGCGCACTTCGTCGTCGCCGGTGTCGTACGTCGAATAATAATACGGCGTGTAGGCCTCGAACTCCGCCGCGCAGGTGTCCACCAGCCGATAACTCGGCACCAGCCCGATCTTCTTCCGCAACGCCCGCACCTCGTCCTCCGTGCTCCCCACCAGCGCCGCAATCTGCCGGTCCGAGAACCCCATCGACTTGGCCTTGCTCAGCAACGACAATTTGTGTTGGCTCGCCATCGCCCCCGACCTTAATGAAGCAGCCGAGTTTTGACAAGTGGCCGCACTCATGGAATGCGGTAACCCAACGCCGCTTTACCCCCATTTCGCATCGTTAACCCCCGAACGAAGCCAATTTGAGGGGCGAACGAAGCCAAACGAAGCCAACGCGTTTTTCGCGTTTTCAGTTTCCATAACATCCTTCATCACAGCCATATCTGTTCACGCCATCGCCTGAAAACCATTGGCTTCGTTTCGCAGATATAGGGGGGTGGGGGGTATCCCCGCCCGCAACCCATTGTCTCGCCATCACGGAGCAGGCCAAATTGGGTTCGTTTTTGGCTTCGTTCTGGTAACTTTTCCTCACCGGCTTGACCGGATTTGGGTTCGTTTTGCAAGATTCCCCCCTGTAGCGGCGGTCTGTGACCGCCGGTCGTCCTGTCGCCCCGGCTCACTGTAGCGTCGCCTGTCTCTAGGCGAAACGGCATGCCGTTTGGAGGTTCACCCGCCTTCGGCGGGACGAGCCTCCCGGCGAGCCTAGCCTCCTGTTGTGCGAGGGTCTCCCGACCCCGCACTTCCGCGTGGGGCAGCGGGCCCTGCCAGCGCGTCCGCGCCGCTGTTGTAGCCGCGCACGATGGGCGCGGATCCGGTACTTGCCTCTCCTTTATGTCAAAGAACCTCTCAACTTCTCCCTCCACCCTATCACAAATACGAACCAGATCCCAGCACAAAATATCGCCACACGATACTTTTGGCCTTGACAGAATCCGCTTTTTAAGTCATCGACGGCCCCACCTCTGGGGCAATCGCCTGGAATTGTCATTCTGAGCGCAGCGAAGAATCTCAGTCGTTTTCGGCTGCTGCTCACCCGCTTGCCGCCAAGTAGAACCGGCCTTGGTCGCCCCCGGCGACATCTCGCCCGCCCAGGCCTATAGTGGAACGGGCATCCTGCCCGTTCGGTCCGTCAGCCGACCTGATGTCTCACCCAAACCCTATTGCATCTCACTTCCCCTTGCCCCACGCCCGGATGTCGTCCGCCGCTTGATGCGCGACCGACGGGACGCTCCGAACCGCCTCGCGCAATTCCGGGAAATAATGCACCGCCAGCCACAGAAGAACGGCAACAATCGCCACCCACACCACCGCATCCAGCAGAAACACAAACGACCAGGCCCATCGCGGCTGGCCATACCCGCGATAGCACGCATGTCGCGCCATTTTCAGTGGCGCCACCAGTATCCCGTAGGCGATGCACAGCAGCAGCGCCGCAACCCACACCGGCACGTTCGCCGGCAGCGCCACCCCAAACACCGTGCCCGTCGCCAGCAACGCAATCAGCGCGCAGATCCACAAAATCTTCGCCGCACCGTACGCCAACGAGAGAAATGGCAACGCGACGCCCATCCCGGGATGAACGGGGGCGCACCCCGCCCAATAGCCATGCCAATTCCGCCGCCACTGGTCCGCGTTCGCCCGCATTTCCTGGTCAAACGACAGCCGCCACCCGCGCATCTCCCGCTTGAACCGCCGCTTCCATTCCCGCCGCGACTTGCGGTCCGGAAACCCTTTCATCGCCTCGTAATATCCTTCTTTCGCCCGCCGGATGAATTCCTGCGCCGTCGGTGGCGCGCCCGATGCCGCCGCCTTTTCTTCGGGAGAACATGCCTCGGGCACCACGACCGCCATCACCAGATAGACAAACAACCCGGTGCCCCCGAATATCGTCAACAATACAAATCCAAGCCGCACGAGTGTCGGATCGAGGTTCACATACGCCGCCAGCCCGTTGCAGACGCCGGCGATCATCGCCCCATCATGGATTCGATAAAGCCGCCGTGGCGCCGCTCCGCCACCGGCGGGTCGTTCTTCTCCCGCCGTCTTGTGTCCGCCCTCGCTGCCCGACGCGCCGGCGCCGGCACCGCTCGCGCCTGGGCCCGGGCCCGCGGCTTCGCCTGTTTCCGCCTCAACCGGCCCCAGCTCCTCAAGAACCGCCGCCACTTCCTTCGTCACCACCACCGTCTTGTGACTGCTCAACAGCGCGCGGAACTTCTCCGCAATCGCCTGCTCGATGTCCGAGAGGATTTCATCCCGATCCGGGTTGCCTTGCAGCCGCGTCGTCGCGGTCTCCAGATAGGCGCGCAGCGCGTCGTAGCCGCCTTCTTCAAGTTGATACGCCGTGCCGCCCAGATTGATCGTGATAACCTTGTTCATGGTGGGGATTATCTCCGGTTCATTTTTGTCCCAGCTTCTTCACCGTCCCGTTGATCTTGGCCCAATACTCCAGCGTTTCCCGCAGTTGCTCCCGGCCCTTCTCGGTAAGCTCGTAATACTTGCGGGGCGGGCCGGTCTCGGATTCCTTCCATTCGTAATCGAGAAGCCCGTCGCGGCGCATCTTGCTCAACAGCGGATACAGCGTGCCTTCCTGGGTGGCGAACTCCGTCGCGCTCAACTGCTTCAGGATGTCCGCCACGTAGACCTTCTCCGCCGCAATAATCTGCAACAGGAGAAACTCCAGCAGGCCCTTCCGGATCGCGGAAAATTTTTCGTTCACACTCATCGTCCGACATCAAGCAAGCTACCTTCGTCTGACAAGGTAGCGCCTCCGCAAACTCAAAGCAATAGAAAAGTTGTCCTCCCAAACAGACCCCGAAAATCCCGAATAACCGGACCGTCCAGCGAACGAGCCGCGCGCCCTCCAGTCCATCATCCAGATCTTCATCACCTGGAAGAACTTCCAGGTCCGCGCCGACCGTTTCCCTCGTGCCAGCCCGGTGGTTGACAATCAAGTGGCGCTTGCTATCATGCGCGTTCCCTAAATCGGGGGCAGACACACATGAAACGGACATATCAGCCGTCCAAAATTCGGCGGCAACGCAGATTCGGGTTTTTGAAACGGACGCGCACGAAGAGTGGCCGCGCGACCCTGAGCCGCCGTCGGCGCAAGGGACGCAAACGCCTCTCGGTCTAGGGCGCGGTCGCTGTGGCGGCCGGGCGGAGACGGGCTTGCATGGCAGCCGTACATTGCCGAAGAATGAACGAATCCAGCGTGGTTCGCAGTTTCGGCACGCGTATGAACACGGACGCAAATTCGTCGGCAGAATGTTCGTGCTCTACGTGGTCGATCTTCCGCCCGAAAGTCGGCCCGCGTCGGATCGCGCCGCCCGGGCCCTGGGCGTCGTGACCAGCCGCAAGGTCGGCAACGCGGTCACCCGAAATCGCGCGCGACGGTTGTTGCGCGAGGCGTACCGGCTGAACAAGCAGAAACTCAAAACCAGTTTGCAAATTGTGATGGTTGCCCGCAGCGCAATAAACGGAAAACGGCGCCAGGACGTCGAGACGGAATTGTTGCGACTCTTCCAGGCTGCGGGTATCCTCAGCGAGACGTGATCAAACGCCTACTTCTATTGCTGCTGCGGCTGTATCGGTGTTTCGTATCGCCGCTCAAGTTCCTGCTGCCCGCCCCGCCGTTGGGCGGCCAGTGCTGCCGATTCTATCCGACGTGCTCGTGCTACGCGTCCGAGGCCATCGAAAAACACGGACCCGTCCGCGGCCTGTGGCTCACGGTCAAACGGCTGGCGCGATGCCATCCGTTCCATGAAGGCGGATTCGACCCGGTGCCCCACCGATGATGGACAAGAAAACAATGCTCGTGGTGGCCGCCTGCATCCTCGCCCTGATTCTGTCCCAGGCGGTGATCAACAAGATGTATCCGCCCCGCCCCAAAACCGTCCACCCGCCGGCGGCCGCGGCCGTTTCGAATGCCGTCCCGCAACCGGCGACAGCCCCAACACCACCCCCGCCGGTCGTCCCGCCCGCCCGCGAGAGCAAGCCCGAGTCTGCCGCGCCGCTTCCCCCGGAACAAATTGTCTCCCTCAGCAACGATTTCATCCGCGTGGATTTCACCAGTTGGGGCGGCGGCGTCCGATCGGTCGAGCTCCTTCAGCACAAAGGGCCAAGCAACGATGTCGAGGTCTTGAACGGAGTGAAAGCCACACCCGCCTTGTCGCTGATCGGCGTGCCGGACGCGGGAAGCAATAATGTGTTCTCCATTCAGCCGGTCGATGCGCGCACCGTCCAGATGCGCAGCAGTAATGGCGTGGTCAAGACCATCACCCTGAGCAACGATTATCTGATGGCAGCGAGCATCCAGTTGCCCGCCGCGCTTGCGCCGTCCGGTATCCTCGACGTGGTCGTCGGCACCGCCGCGCCGACCCAGTTGCGCGAGATCCCCAGTTATCTGGTGGTGGACTGGGAAAACGCGTCGAAGTTTCGCAACCGCACGCTCCCCCGCGTGACCGACCGGCTGAAGGCCGGCAAGCCCCACGAGGACATCACGGCGGGGTGGATCGCGGTCAAAAGCCAGTATTTCACCATGGTGTTGTCGCCCGTGTCCAACGTGACCGGCGTGACCTACGGCACGGTGGACCTGTCGCCGACCGGGCAGGTGCCGGTGGTGCGCGGTCTGATGGCCGCCGCCGATGTCCCCGTGACCCGCCGGCCCGACGGAAACGACACCTGCTCGTTCACCTGGTACGCCGGGCCCAAGGACTACAACCGTCTCGCCGCGCTCGGCAAACACCAGGAAGAGCTGATGGATTTCGGGACGCCGATGGATTTTTATTCCGGCTTGTTCGGCGTGGTCCTGTTGCACAGCCTGAATTTCTTCTACGGCCTGATCCCCAACTACGGCGTGGCGATCATTCTGGTCACCATCGCCCTGAAAATCATCTTCTGGCCCATCCAGGCCAAGAGCATCCAGTCGATGAAGGCGATGCAGAAATTCCAGCCGTTGATGAACAAGCTGCGGGAGAAATACAAGGACGACCCGCAGAAGCTCAACACGGAAATGATGAAGCTCTACAAGGAGCACAAGATCAATCCCTTCTCCGGCTGTCTGCCCGTGGCCGTGCAGTTGCCCGTCCTCATCGCGTTTTATCGCGTCCTGCTCAACGCCATCGCCCTGCGCGGCGCGCCGTTCTTGTGGATTCATGACCTCTCGCAGCCCGACACAATCGCCGTGATCGCCGGTTTGCCGGTCAATCCGTTGCCGCTGGCAATGACCGCCGGAACGTTCTTTCAGCAGAAACTCACGCCCACGGGCGGCGACCCGCAACAGCAAAAGATGATGATGTTCATGCCAATCATGATGCTGTTCTTCTTTTACAGATTGGCTGCGGGATTGACGCTGTATTACACGCTGCAGCAATTGCTTTCCCTCCTGCAACAGTGGCACAGCATGCGCCAAAAAGACGCCGCCGCCGCCGCGGCACTTCCGGCTGGAAAAGGGAAATAGCTTTCACTATACTCATTGACAATTTGGCATCCAAAGGCGTCGTAGCCCGACCCAAGTAAGGGAAGGCCGAACGCCTCAAAACACGGGAGCATACATAATGGAACCTGAAACGCCCGCACCGGTGGCATCGCCTGTCCGGCCCTCCGGCCCTCCGCTCGATCCTCGCGAAGTCCTGCAAACAATGCTCGATGGTCTCGATCTGCAAACCAAGGTCGAAGCCTTTACCATGGACGGCTCAACCTTGTTGCACATCGCCACCGTCGAGCCCGGCCGCCTCATCGGCAAACACGGCCAGACCCTGAGCCAGTTGCAATTCCTGTTGAACCGCATCCTCCAACGCGCCAATCCCGACGCTCCGCGCGTCACCGTCGATTGCGAGCGCTACCGCGAACGCCAGCGCGACGACATCCTCAAAAAGGTCCTCGATGCCGCCGACAAGGTCCGCCGCTGGGGCGACGCCGTGAAGATCGGCCCGTTCAACGCCTTCGACCGCCGCGTGATTCATCTCCACATGGAGAAAGACCGCGAACTCGAAGCCGTCAGCGAAGGCGAAGGCGACGAAGCCGGCATGAAGAGAATGATCATCCGCGTCCGCGTGGCACCGAGCACACCGCCGGCGGCGTGATTCACGGACGCAAGATCACCGTCAGGGGCAAGCAGTGATTAAGTTTGTATGTTTCAAGTGTCGTAAGGTTTTCAACAAGCCGGAAGGGCAACTGTGGGTCTCTGGGACTCCGCCCAAGTATGCTTGCGCTGTGTGCGGAGAAGAACTTCATTACGTCGGTTTTGCGTTCCGTGCGCCCCCCCGCCAAAGTGCCGACCAATGGCGAAAGGTGGAGCTTCTGGTTCGCAACGGTTTCACTTTCCCCAACAGTGTGGGAGGTTATCCGAAGACACTTTGCGATGCCCGCCAGTTTGTGAAAGATCGAAAAGAGCCGAGCCGTCTACAGAGGCGAACGCGCGCAAACAAGCGTCGCTAAGTTTGAGCGTTCGGCGCAGGTCTCCTGATCGCGGCGATTACTTGTAACGCAGCAACCGCATTGCATTCAAAATCACAATGACGCTGCTGAACTGGTGGGCGATGGCGCCGCCGATCATGTGGAGGTGGCCGCTGGACGCGAGCGTGACCATCGTTACGTTGTAGACGAGCGCGAAGATCAGCCCCTGTTTGATGATCCACAACGTCTCGCGGCTGAGTCCGACCGCAAACGCGATCTTCGAGAGATCGTCGGCCATCAACGCAATGTCCGCCGCTTCGTGCGCGACATCCGTGCCGGTCACGCCCATCGCGATCCCAATATCGGCCACCGCCAGCGCCGGCGCGTCGTTCACGCCATCGCCGACCATCGCCACGCCCCCTTCGCGGCCCGCCCGCTTCAGCGATTCGATATGCTCGGCCTTCTGTTCCGGCAACACTTCCGCCTTCACTTCATCGAGACCAAGCCTGCCCGCGATCTGCATCGCCACACGCTTGTTGTCGCCCGTCAACATCACAACCTTTTCAACCCCAAGATTGCGCAGATCGCGAATGGCCACGTCGGCCTTCGCCCGGATCGTATCCGACACGCAAATCGTGCCGCAGACCTCGCCATCGTGCGCCACAACAATCGTGGTATGGCCCTCGCCATGATGTTCGTCCATGTGCGCCTGTAGTGCCGTGCTCATGGCCACATCTTCATCCCTCATCAACCCCGTTTGTCCCACGACCAGTTTCTGGCCGTTGCGCTCGGCGGTTACGCCGCGGCCATGGTGCGCTTGGAATTGCGACGGGTCGGCCGTCGAAAGACCCAGCGCCGCCGCCTTGCGCAGAATGGCCCGGGCAACGGGATGCCCGCTCATCTTCTCGGCAACCGCCGCCATCCCGACAATCTCCGCTTCGGTGTGCTCATCAAACCGGCTAACGTGAGTAACTTCGGGCTGGCCCTGCGTGAGCGTGCCGGTCTTGTCGAACACGATCGTGTGCAGGCGCGCCGCCGCTTCGAGATATTGCCCGCCCTTGATGAGCACCCCCGCCCGCGCCGCGCGGGCAATCGCCGCCATCATCGCCGTCGGCGTGGCCAGAATCAGCGCGCACGGGCAGGCCACGATCAATACCGTGATCGCCCGCGTGACATCGTGGGTGAACGCAAACACCAGCGCCGACAACGTAAGCATCACGGGCACCAACCAGCCCGCCAGGCGGTCAAGCGAGCGTTGGATCGGCGCTTCGCGTTGCTGAGCCTGCTCGACCAATTGCGCAATCCGCGCCAGGGTCGTGTCCTCGCCAACGCGTCGCGCCTCAATAATCAACGCTCCCGTCTCGGCCAGCGTGCCGACAAAAACCTCATCGCCCTCGCTGCGGTCGACGGGCATGCTTTCTCCCGTCACCGGCGCCTGATTCACCGACGCCATGCCGCTTTGCACGACGCCGTCCACCGGGATGCGCTCGCCGGCGCGGACAACCACGACATCGCCAACGGCAAGCTCTGAGGCCGTCACGTCCGATTCCTTCCCGTCGCGCCGAATGTGCGCCGTTGGCGGGACCAGGGACATCAAACCGCCCAGTGAACGACGGGCACGGCGCACCGTGTATTCCTCAAGTTGTGCGCCGAGCAACATGATGAACGCCACTTCGCCCGCGGCGACAAATGCGCCCACGGATGACGCGGCGATGACCGCGATGATCACCAGCACGTCCGCGTCGAGCCGTTTCGCCAGCAGCGCCTTCGCGGCACGGATGAAAATCGGGTACGCCGCAAGAACCAACGCGACGATGATCATGGATTTCGACGCGATCGGCGGCGCCAGCTTCGTTTCGCCGAGGAGCCAACCCAGAAAAAGCAACGCGCCGGTGCCAATGACCTTGACGAGCTGCAGCCGCGCCTGCCGGGCTTCCTCGGCATCTCGATCCTTCACGGGCACGCGCGCCCCGTATCCCGCGCGCTTGACGGCCTCGATGAGCGATCGCTCGGTTGTCGAGGCGTCCTTCGTGTCAACCGCGGCGATTTTCGAGACGAAATTGACCGACGCTTTTTCCACGCCAGGCACCCCGCCCAACGCTTTCTCGACCGCCTTCGCGCAACTCGCGCACGACATGCCATCGATCTGGAGTTTGACCGTTTTCATCTTGGTTTGGCGCGACAAGCATAGTCCTCATTGCCAGGAAAGTCGAGGTGGCCGGTCGGATGTTATGCCGGAGAAAGCGGGAAGTGACGGTGGCTGCTCGATAATCCGGACGGCGCCTGCTCGGCGGCCCCGCGCGCAAACGGAACACCTGAGAAAATGGCCTCCCGCGCGGCGAGGAAGTTCGTCCATGATTCTCCGAGAAACTCCAGGGCCGATCCGCCCAACGCGCGGAACGCGTGACGGTGGTCCCACGCGACCACGATACTCGCGGCGGCGAACAAGGTTGTCAGCGCCCACCACCACGCCGCGCGGACCGGCCGGGATCGTTGGGCAAAGACATCGTGGAACCGCTCGCAATGAAACCGCACATGGAACTTCTCGTCGGCAAGAATCTGTTCGCAGACGATCTCGAGCACGGGCGCGCCGCACCCTTCGCGAACCGCGCCGTAATATTTCAACGCAATGATCTCGGCGATCAGCAGGATCGAGATTTCCTCGTAAAATCCCAGCAGGTGGCGGCAAAGACGGAACAGCGAGTCCGACCAATGGTGGCACAGCAGGGGCGCGTTCAGTCGGCGGAGGACGTTGGCGAGGAGGCGGGAATGCTCCTGTTCCTCGACAATGAACAAATCGATGGCGTCCGCGTACGCAACATCGCCGGTCCTCCGGACAAGCCGGCGCGCGCGATATTTCAGGTGGGCGCCGTTGGAGCTTTCGCCAAGCTGAAAGCGGGCCAGCGAACGCGCCAGCGGAACGCGCAGCGGGGGATCGAGGCGGATCCCCTCGTGCCAGGCGATGCCACGGCGGTCGCGTTGGTTTTGGCGGAAGTAAGCGAGCCAGTCAGACGAATTCATGATGGGGCCTTTCGCTTTGTGTTACAAAGTAAATGCGGGCACGGCGGTCGTTCCTGGAACAATGATCATCAGTTGTTACCGGTGGCGCTCGACGATGTGCGCCAGGCCTTCCAGGTAGCGCGTGAAAGCCTGTCGGCCCGTGGCGGTCAGCGAGATCAACGTGGTCGGCTTGTTCGGATTGCCCGTTTTGCGTTGACGGATCAGCCCCGCGCCGCCCAGCGCTCGCAAATGCGCCGCGAGGTTGCCGTCGGTCAGGCGGAGCGCGTCGCGCAATTCGATGAACGACAGCGATTCATTGGCGGCCAGCAGCGAGACCATGGCCAGGCGCGCCTTCGTGTGGATGGCCGGCAACAGCTTTTCAAATGCCTCCAGGTCGGCGGCCAATGCCTTTTGGTTCAAGGTGGAGGATCTGTCCGTCATGGTAGGTTATTCCGTCAACGTCTGGTCTCGGGGATTTGTGGCAGCCAAATGATCGATGTCGGCCCAAAACGCGCGGTCGCGGGCTTCACGTCGTTCGGCAACGAGGACACCGACGCCAAACCCCGCATGGGTCACGCCGAACCCCACGGCCATGGTAAGAATCGGGTGGGTGTGAGTGGCCAACAAGGCAATGCAGCCGAGCAGGAAGCACGTCCCACCCAGCCACGCAATCGATCGCGGAGCGAAGAAGCTCGTCGCCAGCACCCCGCAACCATACAAGGTCAGCCAGATCGACGGCAGCAGGTCCGCGCGACCCAGGCGCCAGATCAGGGCGGTGACGGCCAGCGCGGCGCCAAATGCGGGCAGTGTGGCGAGCAATACCGTGCGCGCCTGACGCGACCAAACAGGCTCGCCCCGCAACCGGGCCCGCCCGAACGTGAACAGCACATGGCCGGCAAACGCAATCGCAAACACACAGCCCCAAACCAGCGCGAAATCAGCGGGGTAGACCAGCGGCAGCAGGCCGAGACGGAGAACCGCGCACCCCAGGAGCACCGCCAGCCCGCCGACCAGGCCGGAATAGCCCGAGATGTGCTCGTAGCGCTGACTCCGCTCCATCAACGTGCGGATGGTTTCCAGTGTGTGCTCGGCGCGTTCCAGTTGCATGACAGCATCTTCTCATGCTTTGTGACACAAAGAAAGTGACAACGTTCAAAGATTTGTGGCGGACCGCATCACAACGTGCGGCGGAACAGGAACGTGGCGGCGGCCATCGTCAGCGCGGCAAACCCCAGCAGATACACGATATCGTAGCTGATCGCCATCAGCCCCGTGTTCTTCAGGATCAATTCCTTGAACGCGTGGACGGCATAGCTGAACGGATCGACCGTCGTGATTACTTTCATCCAGGACGGGAAGGACTGCGTCGGGTACACGGCGCCGCTGGGGAAAAACAGCACCGTGTTCAGCACGCCGAACGTGGCCCGCGGCACCAGCGGATCGTTCACCCGCACCATCAGCAGGAACATCATGCTGATCAACGCGAGCGCGGTGGCCATGACCACAACGAGCAACCGGGCCATACGCATGAGGTTCAGCGGATCGGGAATTCCCGCGATGATCGAACCGAAGGTCACCAGCACCATCCCGGCAATGATGGCTTTGATGGCGCCGGCGAGATTGAAACCCATGATCAGTTCGAATTTGCGGATGGGCGTGACCAGATAGCCTTCGTGGAGACCGCGGGCCTTGTCGTCGATGTAGATGATCCCGCCGCCGATCATCGCCGACACAAAGATCGCCAGGGTGATCGTGCCCGGCAGCAGGAATTGAATGTAGGGGACGTACGGGTAGATCTCGACGATGGACAGCGTGGCGTTGGACGTCAGCCGGGGCTGGATCGACTTCGAGTTGTACGGGACGAGCAATTGATCGAGCGTTCCTTCCAGCGCGGACGCGGAGAACTGGTCGGTGTTGTCCTCGACGAGCGCGATGCGCGGGGAAGCGCCTGCGAGCGCGTCGCGAGAAAAGTTCGGCGGGATGTTCAGCACGCCGTTGATCCGTCCCTCGCGCAGGTCGCGCAGGGCCGTTGCCTGGTCGCTGTAGGGAATCGTGTCGAACGTGCGCGCGTTGGCCGCGACCGCCTGGAACATCTCCTTCAGTTTAACGGCCGGGACCCCGTGATCCTCGTCGACGACACCGACCTTGAGATTCTTGATCTTGCCGCCGAAGGCATAGCCGAGCACCACCAGCTGCACCAGGGGCATGATCATGGAGACGACGATGAGCGTCGGGCTCCGCCGGAACCGGCGGAGATCACGTTCGATGACAGCCCAGATGCGGTTCATGGCTATCCTCGCGGCATGATAAACGGGCTGTTGCTGGCGGTTGGTGTTTGCAGCGCGTCGCGCAATTGATGTCCCGTGTAATGCACGAAGACGTCATCGAGGGTCGTGCTTTGCACCGACAACGACGTCACGGCAACGCCGGCCGCGCGGGCGGCCTCCAGCAGTTCAGTGGTGGTTCGAGGGCCGTTGTTGGACGAGATGCGGAATACGTGGTCATCGCTCTTGATGTCGGCCACTTCTGGCAGGCGTCTCAGGACGTTTTCCCAGCCCGGCGGAACCACGGAGAAACTCACTTCGAGGATGTTCTTTCCGGGGATCGACGCTTTCAACTTCAACGGCGAATCCAGCGCGACGAGTTTTCCGTGATCGATGATGGCGATTCGGTCGCAGAGTTTGTCGGCCTCATCCATGTAATGAGTGGTGACGAGGATGGTCAGGTCGCGTTCCCGTTTGAGCCGGGCGAGCATCTCCCAGACCGCGACGCGCGAGACCGGATCGAGACCGGTGGTCGGCTCATCGAGAAAGAACAGTTTGGGCTCGTGAACGAGGCCGCGGGCGATTTCCAACCGCCGCCGCATGCCGCCGGAGAACATCTTCACCGGTTTGTCGCTCCATTGATCAAGGTCAACGGCCTTCAGCAATTCGGGGATGGTTTTCCGCCGATGTTCGCGGGAGATGCCGTACAACTTGGCGAAGATGCTCATGTTTTCGTCGGCGCTCAAATCGAGGTCCGAGGTCATCGCCTGCGGAATAACACCGATGGACTGGCGCACGTGATTGGGGTCGCCGACGATGTCGAAGCCGAGGATGCGCGCCGTGCCCGACGTGGGCGGCACGAGCGTCGTCAACATGCGGATGAGCGTGGATTTGCCGGCCCCGTTCGGCCCGAGCAGGCCGAAGATTTCCCCGTGCTCGACGTTGAATGTGAGCTTGTCCACGGCGCAGAAATCGCCAAAGCGCTTCGTGAGGTTTTGGACTTCGACATCGAACATGGTTACGGTTTTCCCAGCGGCATGAGCACGTAGGCGGTCATGCCGACCGCCAGGCTGCGGTCGCCGTTGTCGCAGCGGAGACGGATTTCAAACGTCTTGATGTCGCGCTTCGTGCGGCTGACGTCCCGCTGCGTCGCGTAGTCGGCGTCCACGGCCCGGTAAAACACGGTCCCCTCCCGCGTCGCGCCGGAGGGCAGGCGCACGGTGAATTTGTCGCCCAGACGAATCTGGTCGATATAGGTTTCTGGAACATCCGCGCGGACCCACAAATTGTCGGGATTGATCAGCGTCACGATGCCCTGGGCGGGATTGACGACTTCCCCCTGCAGCGCGGCGCGTACATCGACGATCCCATTGATCGGCGCATGGATGTCGGTGTAGCCCAGTTGTACTTGTGCCTTCTCCTGTTGGGCGCGGGCCGCCTGGATCTGGCGGTTGAGCGCATCGACGCGCGCCTTGGCGGCATCGTACGTCGTTCGCGCGTTGTCGTACTCCTGCGCGGAGTTGGCCCCCGTGGCGTACAATTCCTTCTCCCGTTGGAAGTTGAGCTGCGCATTCTCCAGGTCGGCTTCGGCCTGGGCCAGCGTCGAGACGGCCTGTTTCTCGTTGCTGGAGTAAAAGGCAAGGTCGGCCTGCCATTCCTGGGGCTGGATCACCGCCAGCAACTGGCCATTGGTGACGATGTCGCCTTGCTGAACATACAAGTGCTGCAGTCGTCCCTGGATCTCCGAACTGACGATCACTTCATCCGTGGTGACAATCCCGGTGATGACGAGACTGTGGGACCGGCGAACCATGGAGAGATAAACGCCCGCGCCGATGGCAACGAGGATGACAAGCGGAAAGAGGATGTTGCGTTTCATATCAGGGATTCACGAACAGACCGTGTCGGATGAAGTCGACGACTTCCTGTTTGCGGCGGTTCAAGCTGGTTTCCGTGTAGGCGTTCGCGTAGCCGAGCCATTCCATGACCTGACCCGCCGAGAAATAGAACACGATGAGGGCAATGATGGAAACCGTGGCCTGAAACGGATCGACGCGACGAAAATCGCCCGCGCGCATCCCGCGCAGGAGGAGTTTGTGCAGGGCCCGACTCCGCGGGGTGAAGTATTTGCGGACCAGGCGACGGACCGGTTGGCCGCCGGTGATCATCATCTGCTGAAACAATCGGGCCTGCCGATGGCGGGCGCTGATGAAATCGATATGCAGATTCACGTATCGCAGCAGGATCGTGCGCGGACTGCCCGCCGCCGCGAGCACTTCCAACGCGACGCGGTTGAATTCCCGAAGATGACTCTCCACCACCGCCTCGTACAGGCGCTCTTTGCTTTGAAAATAATAGTAGAGCAGGGCCTTGTTCACGCCGGCGGCAGTTGCGATGGCGTCGGTGCGGGCGCCGGCCAGGCCGGACTCCGCGAAGGCGCGTTCGGCGGCGGCAAGGATCGCCGCGCGCGTTTTATCGCCGCGCGCCTGCCGCGTGGCTGAGGGTTGATGGGTCGGCATAATTAACTAACTGGATAGTTAATTTCTACACGAGAACCGGCGTCGCGTCAACCCCGACCAGCCACCGGTGCATTTCTTTCTCGCCATGGCGGGCGGAATCGGCTACGTTGGACGAGTCAGTTTGGGCCGATTGCAGAGGATGTACCGGGGGACGATCAGATGGACATCTATTTTTTCTGCGGATCGTGCGGACAGCACATGGTGATCGATGGCGCCGGCGCAGGTCTTACCATCCAGTGTCCGAGATGCAGCCGTGACGTGACGGTGCCCGGGGATCCCGAGACAACACCATCCGCCGTTCCTCCGCCCGCAGCCGCCTCCCGCTCCGAAAAGGAACAGACCGTCGCGTTGAAGTGGTCTCCGCCCGTTGCGCCGCCGCGCAAAGACAAGAATGGCTGATTGCGTCTCCTGCGCCGCGCAACGCCCGGGAGGCCGGACAGGGTTGACCATCCCAAGGTGCATGGTAGAGTGACTGGGTGGATGTGTCTGGGTCGATAGTGAAATGGATCAGGGAACATCGGATGCGGCCCGGGTGGTCGCCCGAGGACACGCCAAACCAGCATCAACCGTTTGCCTTCCCGCCAGCGGACGAAAGCCGGCGATGTCGGCAGGAGGTTTTCCCACTGCCACCGAAAGAGAGGACGTCGCCAGCCCCATGAACGGCGATCCCGCTCCCCTGCTTCTGGTGGAAAGCGACCCGGCTTGCGCGGAGAAGCTCCTGCGACTGTTGTCGTCGCTGGACGCGGACAGGCAATTCGCTCCCAAGTGCGTCGACACGGCCGGGAAGGCCATCGAGGAAATCGCGAGCACACGGTATGCGTTGGTGGTTCTGGACGACAAACTGCCCGGCGCCGACGGGATGGCGGTGCTGGGGCATATCCGCAGTCTGCCGACGTCGCGGCAGCCAGCCGTGATCATGTTGACGGGCGTGGGAAACGAATCCGCCGCGGTGGAAGCGATGAAGCGCGGCGCGAAGGATTACCTGCCGAAAGACGGGCTCGACGCGCCGTCACTGATGCGGGCGATCCGCAGCGCGCTGGAGCGCCGGAACCTGGAACAGCAGGTGGCCCGGTACACGGAGCAGTTGCGGGAGAGGAACGCGCAGGTCGAAGCCGACCTGAACATGGCGCGGGAGATGCAAGAGGCGTTCCTGCCGGCTCGGTATCCGATATTTCCGCGAAACGTCCCGCCGAAGGAAAGCGCGCTTCACTTTTGTCATCGTTACCTGCCCACGGGCGCCGTGGGCGGCGATTTCTTCGATATCCTGCCGATTTCCGATTCGCAGGCGGGCGTGTTCATTTGCGACGTGATGGGGCACGGGGTGCGCGCCGCGCTCGTAACGGCGATGGTGCGCGCGCTGGCGGAGGAGCTGGTGCCCATGGCGGCAGAACCCGGCAAATTCCTGGCCGAGGTCAATCACCATCTTCTGGGAATCCTGACGCAAACGAGGATGCCGATGTTTGCGTCGGCGTTTTATCTCGTGGTGGACCTGGCCGTTGGCGAACTGCGGTACTCGATCGCGGGGCATCCGAGCCCGTTGCTGGTGCGGCGGAATCTGGGGACTGTGGAGGCGCTGCGCCCTCCCGGAAGCCGGCCGGGGCCGGCCCTCGGGGTGTTTGAAGAGTCAATCTATCCGATCTGCCGCTGTCCGGTGGCGCCGCAAGACCTCGTGGTGCTGTTCACCGACGGATTATACGAGGTGGAGGGCGCCGAGGGGGATGAGTACGGCCAGGAGCGGTTGCTGGCCGCCGTCAACAAACGGGCCGGGTTGCCGGCCTCAGAACTATTCGACGAATTACTCGCTGACGTCCAGAAACACGCCGGCAACCGCGGCTTCGCGGACGATGTCTGCATCGTGGGGGTGGAAGTGGCGCGGACCGGCCTGGCAGAAGGCGGTTCTCCGTAACCGCGCCGCTTGGGCACGGCGAAATCGAACCGCAACTATTGCGGCGATTGATGCGACGCGTCCGTTACGCCCGTGATCCGGATGGAGAGCGTCGACGGATCGAGCAACTCCGCCGCCGGCTGCCATCCGAGGCAATCACAAAGCGTTCTTACGATGGACAGGCCCAACCCGGCATGCTTGGAATCGGAACGGGCGCTCTCCTTGCGCCAGAATCTTTCAAAGAGGTGGGATACGTCTTCCGCGTTGAGATCGACCGCGGTGTTGGTTATGGAGAGGGTGAACCGGCCATTCTCCGTGGTGCAGGCTGCGGCGATCGATCCGCCGTGAGGCGTGTATTCCACGGCGTTGTCGATCAGATTGGTCAGAATGGAACGCAGCAGAACGGGGTCCGTCTGCACCTGGATGCTGTCGGGAGCGTTGGTGGTGACTATGAGGCGTTTGTCGGCGACGCGTTCCGCGCAGGACATCCAGGCGCTCTGGATGAGGGGCGCGATGGCGACGCGATCGGTGGTTACGAGAAGTTGTCCGGTCTCGCCGCGGAGAAGCGTAAGAAGACGGGTAACAATGCCTTCCATCTGCAGGGCGATGGCGAGGATCTCGCGGTCGGTCGCGGCTTCGCGCGCGTCGGGCCATTTGAGCGCGACTTCTGCCAGGCTGCGCAACTCGGCGATCGGGGTGCGGAGCTCGTGTGCGAGATCGGCGCTGAACTGACGCTCGCGTTGAAAGGACCGTTCCAGGCGCGCCAGAAGCTCATTCAACCGCGAGCTGATTGGGGCCAGTTCACCAGGCAGGCCATCCGTGGGAAACCGCGTGGCCAGGGAGTCGGCATCGACGTGCACGGCACGTTCGGCGAGTTGATCCAGCGGGGCCAGCTGGCGGCGCAAGAGTCGCGGCACGATGACCACTGTAATGGCCAGCAGTGCTGCGCCGCAACCGATCAGGGCCAGCGCCAGGTCCTCGAGGGCATCGTCCATCTCGTCGGTGTCGGAAGCCACCACGAGAACCGCATTCAACGGCGCCGACCGGGCAACCTCCGTCAGGGTCGGCTTCGGTATGAATTTGACGCCGATGGCGCGGCCAGCGACTCGGGAGGGCAGCGTCAGGTTCCAAAACTTCGGTCGTTCAAGCGAGCCGTAACGCATTGGCAGGTCCGGCGCGCGCAATGGGCCGGAGCGTCGAAGCGTTGTCCCGTCTGTCTGCCAGATCTGAAAGAAGCTGGGGTGTTTGCTCGTATCTTGCTCCAGCGAACTGGGAATGGTGAAGGTTATCATTCCGTGGTCTTGTCGCGCAGCGCTCACAATGGCGGTGACCTCAGCGCGCAGGGTGGCGTCGAATTGTTCGAGCAACGCCTCCCTGGTCAGGAGAAAAACAGCAAGTCCGCCCACGACGAGCGGCACGGCAAAGCCGACGAGCAATTTACTGGTGAGCTGCTGGCGGATCGTTCTCATTCCGGTTCGGCCTTGAGTAGATAACCCAGGCCGTGGCGCGTGTGAATGAGCGGGACAGGATTGTGCGCGCTGATTTTCTTTCGCAACGACGAGATGGCGGACTCGACAACATTGCTCATCAGATCCGCTTCATCGCTGTAGATGTGCGCCTCGATCTCGGAACGGGACACGACCGCACCCGACCGATGGACGAGATATTCCAGCAGCAGGTATTCACGGGGCATGAGTTTGACCGGATGGCCGGCGCGAAAGACCTCCTTGGCAACCGTGTCAATCTCCAGGTCGCCGACGACGAGGCGGGGCTGTTTCCTGGCGTACGCGCGGCGGCACAGCGCCTCGACACGGGCGAGAAGTTCCTCGAGCGCAAACGGTTTGATCAGATAATCATCCGCCCCCCGCTGGAGTCCCCGCACGCGATCTTCGACAGTGTCCCTGGCGGTGAGCAGGAGAACGTGGGTGTCCCGGCCTTGTTGGCGAAGTTTCTGCAACAGCGAGAGGCCATCGAGTTTGGGAAGCTGGATGTCGAGCACGATCGCGTCGTAGTCGACGGTCTCGGCGCGCCACAAGCCGTCTTCTCCGTCGCCGGAGACGTCGACGATATAACCGGCCTTGCGGAGCGCCCGCCCGACGGATATCTGGAGGCGAGCGGAGTCTTCCACAAACAGCACCTTCATGGCGACACTATATCAAAAGCGACGGGGTTCTGAGGCGAATCGGACGCCCCGGAACCCGTCTTCCATGCACCATCGGTTCGTGGCGGCCTAATCCTTGTCCCGGCCGCCTTCTTTGGACTCGCCCTTGTCCTGCTCCTCCGAGACCTTGCCGTCGACTGAGATATCGGCTTCTTTCTTTTGACCATTGACCGTCGCCCTGGCTTCGTAGCCTTTCTTTCCGCCTTCCGTCTCCTCGGTAACGCTGTCGATGGACCCAGCTCCCGCCCATTGCTTGATGGCCGTCTGAACAGCCGCCGGCGCGTCGACCAGCGAAATGTACTTTTCCGTAGCCAGGACCGTTCCGTCGGGAGCGACTTCGATTCCCTGTTTCACGCCGTTGATGGTGACCTTCGCCGCGAAGAAGTCCTTGCCATCCTCCGATTCCTGTTTGATTTTCAGGATGGGGTTCGTTCCCGCGAACTGTTTAATGGCTGTTTGGACCGCGGGTGGGACGTCGGTGAGGGAGAGAGATTTTTCGGCCTTTTCGTTCCCCTTGGCGGTCGCGTTGATGACGAGCCCTGCGACAAGAGCGAAGGCGGCGATTCCCGAGACGATGACTCTGTTCTGCATGTTGACTACCTCCGTTGGTATGGTGTGGTTAACGCGCCCGATTGCGGGCAGTGAGCCGGCCAATGGCCGACTGCGGCGCATCCTGCCACAGGCCAGATTACCGGAATATTACGCCGGGAAGAATCTGGGTGGGGACGATGCGCAGGAAGGCGGCAGAAGAATTTCCCGGCAGGCTTCATTTCGGGCGGCCGTTCGGGTATCACAAGGGTGCGATGAGCAATCGGTGGATACTGGTGGACGGATATAGCGTGCTGCATGCGTGGCCGCGGTTCGGGACACGCAAGGCGCGGCAGATGTCCCTGCTGCAGAAGCGCGAGGCGCTCGTCCGTGTGCTGCGCCAATATGCCGACCAGAATCGACGCAGGGTGACGGTCGTTTTTGACGGGTACGCAGCGAAACACAAGCCCGAGGTTGCCGAGCCAAGCCACGGCGTCGAGGTGTTGTTTTCCGAAAAGGGCAAGACGGCGGATGATGTGATCGAGCGGCTGGTCGGCCAGTCGGAACAGCGGGCCGGCATGTTGGTGGTGACATCGGACAATATGGAGCGGCGGACGGTGGAAGCGTTGGGCGCGCAAAGCATCTCGGCGGAGCTTTTCGAGGCGGAAGTGGACGCGGCGCAACGGGAACTGGCGGTGGATGTGCGCGCGCACAGCCGGCACCGGCACATCGGACACCGGCGGGACGATTGGGAGACGTAAGCGGGCACCGGGATATCATTGCATCCCGCGCAGCAGCTTCTTTAATGCCGCCACGGCAAGGTCGTAGATTTGCGGAGACTCGCTGGCTCGCGGGCCGGCGATGTTCAGCGTCCCGATCCGATTTGACGTTATCCATGCGGTGACCGAATCGATGTCGGCAGGAAGATTCAAGTCGACGACCCGGAGCGGGCGGCGGAGGGTTCGGGCGAGGTCGATGGTCAGAGCCGTGCCGCCGGTCGGCACACCCATCGCCAAAACCAGTGTTCCATCCGCGTCGCGGACGTTCCACTCGGTGCGCTGGGCGTAGTCGGGCGAAGGGGTTTCCTGCAAGGGGTATCGGTCGGGAATTCGACCGTCCTCGGCCCGTCGGCCTTTCGGACAATAACCCCCGCAGGACAGCCCGAGGGCCATGGCGACATCGAGGGCGGCGCGATCGACGCCTGTTTGACCCCCACTGACGATCTTCATGGTGATGCCGACTCTGCTGCGGAAGCCGCCATTTCGCAAGCCCGAGCGCCGGAAGCAGGTCGATGCGGGTCAAGAGAAATGGAAGGGATGGTTGACAGCGGAGCGGATATTTGGCTAGGATGCTAACCAGACTTTCCGGAGAATGTCTGGACGGAGGAACTGCCGCATTATGAATAAACTCGGTAAGATTGCCCCGATTATTGTCATCATTGTCAGCCTGGGATCGGGATATCTGGCGTTTCGGCTGGACAGCATGAAGAAAGCGCATCTGGCGCAAATCGCGCAGTTGAATGACACGCTGACGACGACCAAGGCGGACCTGAGCAAGACCAGAGGGACGCTGAAGACCACGCAGGACACGCTCGCGAAGACGAAAGGCGATCTGGACCAGACGAAAACGACTCTGGCCACCACCAAGACGGCGCTCGACCAAAAGACCCAGGAAGCCGACACCCTCCAGACGCAGTTGACGGACGCGACGAATCAACTCGCGCAGACCAAGTCCGAATTGGCGACCGTACAGGCAACGATCCAAAACATCACGAATGCGTTGGCGGCGGTTGGTATCACGGACATAGGCAGCATCGACAAGTTCAAAGACAAGATCATCTCGATGGGTGAAGAGAACAAGGTGCTCGGCGAACAGTTGGTGGCGATGCACGCGACCAACGAGTTCTTGGAAGAACGGGTGAAGTTTTTGAGCACGACGCCGGTGGGATTGCGCGGCCACGTTTCTCTCGTGGACGCCAAGTGGGGATTCATCGTGATGGATGTTGGCCATTTCCAGCGCGTCCAGCCGAATTCGGAATTTCTCGTCTACCGTGACTCGAAATTTGTCGCCAAGGTGCAGGTGACATCCGTTGCCGCGAATGATTGCATCGCCCAGATTCTGCCCGACTACATGAAGCACCCTCCACAAGCGGGCGATCTTGTGGTACATTAGATCCGGCAAACAGCCAGATCGATGAAGACGTTCCGGACCATTCTGCTGATTGGCTTGATGGCAGCCAGTAGCGGCCTGCTGGTCGGGTGTGCCACGACCAGCGACGATAACAACGTGAGCTCGATCCCGTGGAATCGTCCCCAGTCCTGGGAAGGCAGCGGGCAACTGGGTGGGTTCATGGGCGCCAACGGCGCGGGCCAGTGAACCGCTGGCGCAGACAGCCCCGCGGCTAGATCAGCAATTCGGCAATCTGCACCGCGTTCAGCGCGGCGCCCTTCAACAACTGGTCGCCACTCACGAACAGGTCGATTCCGCGTCCGTCGTCCCGCGAGACATCCTGGCGGATACGGCCCACCAGACAATCGTACATTCCCGAGGCGTCGATCGGCATCGGGTATTTCTTGTTGGCGGGATCGTCCACGACCTGGACGCCGGGCGCTTTCGACAGGATCGCGCGAGCTTCGGCGGCGGTGATCGGTCGCTCGAACTCCATGTTCACTGCCTCGCTGTGGGCGCGGTAGACGGGCACCCGAACGCAGGTGGCGCTGATCTTCAACGTGGGATGATGCATGATCTTGCGCGATTCGTTGACGAATTTCATTTCCTCTTTGGTGTAGCCGTTGTCGAGGAAGACATCGACATGCGGGAAGAGATTGAAGGCAATCCGCTGCGGGAGCGTCTCGGCTTTCACCTCTTTGCCGTGTAGCAGCATGTGAGTTTGCTCTTCGAGTTCGGCCATCGCCTTGGCGCCGGCGCCACTGGCGGCCTGATAGGTCGAAACGACGATGCGTTTCACGGGGTTGGCCTTGTGCAGCGGATACACGGCGACCAGCATGATCGCGGTGGAGCAATTGGGGTTGGCAATGATCCCCTTGTGCTTTTTCGCGTCGTCGGGATTTACTTCGGGCACGACGAGCGGCACGTCGGGTTCCATGCGGAACGCGGATGAGTTGTCGATCACGACGGCGCCCTGTTTGGCGGCGCCGTGGGCGAATTCCTTCGAGCGCGACGCGCCTGCGCTGAACAGGGCGAACTCAATGCCCTGAAATATATCGGCCTTGAGCAACTCGACGCTTACGTCCGTGCCCTTGAACTTGAGTTTCTTGCCCACGCTGCGCTCGGAGGCGAACAGCCACAGGTTTTTGACGGGGAAATTGCGTTTTTCGAGGGTTTGAATCATCTCGACGCCGACCGCACCGGTCGCGCCGACGACAGCTACATTGTATCCTTGTGCCATGACGTGTTCCTTTATCCCATTCAGGGGCGGAGAAGTATACTCGCGTTGACCGCCGGCGCAAGTCTGCGGTGGGGACGAAACTCCGCAAGAAACGGGTCGCGGACAAGCCGGCGCGGGACTAAATTGCCTCCGTTATGGAAGCTGCACTGTCAGGGATCGAGAGCGGGCGGGGAGCCATGCCGTTGTCGCAGGCGGCGATGGATTACGTGCGCATCGAACGAGCCCTGAGTTTTCTCAATGCGAATTATCTCCGCCGGCCAACACTGGACGACATCGCGGCGCACGTCCATCTCAGCCCATTCCATTTCGAGCGATTGTTCCAGAGATGGGCCGGGACCAGCCCGAAGCGGTTTTTGCAATTCCTGACGAAGGAGCACGCCAAGACACTGCTGCGAGATTCCAAGAGTGTGCTCGATGCCGCCTACCAAAGTGGGCTTTCGGGCGCGGGGCGATTGCACGATCTGTTCGTGTCCTGCGAGGCGGTGACCCCGGGCCAGTACAAGCTTGGCGGAGAAGGCATGACGATTGAGTATGGATTTCATCCGACGCCATTTGGCGAATGCCTGTTGGCCAGGACGGACCGCGGCATTTGCGCGCTACGATTCGTGTCCACTGCATCAGCCGTGAAGGCGTTTCGCGAGTTGCGCGACGAATGGCTCGCCGCCAGGTTCGTAGAGGACAAGAGGGAAACCGCGAATATCTGCCGGCAGATTTTCAGCAGAGGCATGGAAGATGGCGGAACGCCGTTTCATCTGCATCTGCGCGGGACGAATTTTCAGTTGAAGGTCTGGCAGGCGTTGCTGACGATCGCGCCGGGCCGGCTGACGAACTACGGCGACCTGGCCGCGAAGGTTGGCGCGCCGAGCGCAAGCCGGGCGGTCGGCTCGGCCGTCGGCCGCAACCCAGTCGCCTGGCTGATCCCCTGCCACCGCGTCATCCGCAGCCTCGGCATCATCGGCGACTACCGCTGGGGCCGGGAACGGAAGCAGGCCATGATTGGGTGGGAAACGTGTCGGGTGACACCATAATAAGACTGAGTCAATCGGTCTTCCCTGGCTGATCAGCCTCGGGAAAGAGTTTGTGTTTTATTCCGCGAGCCAGCTTGTCGATGGAAAGATAATAGGGTGCCGCGTGTTCTTCGGCGAGCGCAACTTGAAACAAGCCTTGTGCCGGCAGGAAATCAGCAAGACGGATATCGCCGGCGGAATCGTTCACGATTGCATTGCCCTCGACCCTGAGAGCAAACGCCGAGGTCTGGGCATCGCCGAACGTCTTTTCTTTGTCCGCGTGTCCATAGGCGTTACGGAAGATCTCGCGATACTTATGAAGCATCTTCTTTTCGTCTTTCGTAATTAACCCGTTGCGACACGCGTAATCGATCGTCTCATTCAGGTTCTTATTACCGAAGAGCTTCTTCCCATCGGCACAGAACTCCGCGACAGCCTTGACCGCACGACCGCGGACTTGGTGTTTTTCAGTATCCTGTTTCAACGTATGTTGATAGATCAAAGCGTACTTCAGGAGGCTCTCAAGAAAGTGATTGGTGGGCGTAATGGCTGCTTGGTTCAGACCAAACGCTATACAGATGGCAATTTCGTGTCTGAGTGGATCAAGCTCGGGAAGCCCGTAGGGGTTCTGATAAGCAGTGCGCGCTTTCGCGTAATTCTGAAAAATCTTGGCCAGTTGCATGTTGACCAGTTTCTTAATCTCGGCCTTTACGTTGTCATCGTCGTTACTCATCGCACAGATCTCGTGTTGCGTGTGATCGAATGCCGATTGGACGGCGCTCTCTAACGGGTGTTACCGGACGTCCGATGCCTCAAGCTGTCGATGCTTTGCCAATCGGAATGCCCCGGGAATCGGCATTCCCAGTACTTCCAGCCATTGACGCTCGTATGCGTGATCTCACACGCCGGCTTGCTGACCGAGCTAAATCCCTTGCCGTTCTGAACAAGACAACCATCGGACACTTTGGCCATGAACCACTGGCCTTTGTGCTTCATACGGAACTCGGTGCCGTGAGGAAACTCAACCCCTTCGGCAATGAAACTCTTACCGGAGGTAAGACCCTTCGGTGGGGGGGCGGTCTCGATTTGCGGAAGCTCCAGAATCCTTCGCAGCACATCATTGTAGGTCGTATTCTCGCTTTCCCGCATCGTTGTGAGCGACTTGAACACTTCGAAATCGATGTCAATTTGCATAGCGATCTCCTGTATGTAGACTATATAGTCTAAAGACTACACACATGTCAAGTAGTATGAGTACAATTAAGTCAAAAAAACAGCGCAACAATTTCTACGGCAGACACTTGTGCTTTTGAAGCACCACCCGTTCTTACGCTCCAGCCGCTACCAGATCACTGACCTCTTTCATGCCGTAGCCCATTTTGCCGGCGGCGAGGGTCTAATTGAACAAATGCTCGACTTCGATGCCGTCGTCGAGGTCGTCCCTGTAGATGGCGATACCGCAGGGTTCGATATGCCACCTGCGGCGTTGGGAAGGAGTGGCCCGTCACAACCAGGGAAAGCGGGAGAGCGGGACGCCAATTTCACGCCCATCGGTCAGCTCGATATAGAGCATGCCATCGGTGAAGCGAGCGGCCTTCGCTGCCCGCGTGGCTGCCGTAGGTTTCACTTTGGGGGGGTCTCGCGTACAAAAGACCACGAGACTTCGGCGGCTTCGCCGGTGTCGTAGGTCACTTTGAAGTAACTGCCCAGTTCCTCATCCACTTCCACGCGAACGGGAACGGCCTTTGCAGAGATTCGGTTGGCCTTGCGGACGACAGTCTGTGGCTCAAGAAAGCAGAGGCCATCTTCGAACTCGACATCGAACGCGTCTTCCCAGCCGAGAAAACGCGCATGCTTGATGCGGGAGAACGACGATTTGCCATAGGGCTTCTTTAGATGCACATCTTGTTTCATAGACGGCCTTCGCGCTTCAACGACTCGATAATCTTAACCAATTTTCGGTCAGGTTTCCAGTTCTCAATTCCTTTCATTCGATTGGTGTCCAGGCGCCCAATAAACCGCCCTCCGCTGCCGTAAATGTGTACGTGACGCGGCACGTGGTCTCCAATAAACCACTCAATGATGTAGCCTCCTCGTCTGATTCGGCCCATGAGCTGCCCCAGGTTACACCGCCGCTGCGACCAAATCTCCGACTTCCTTGGTGCCGTAGCCCATTTTGCCGGCGGCGAGGGACTTCAATTTCTCGCGAACAGTCTTGATGACGGCGTCTTCGATGGCCTGGGCCGCTTTGGTTTCGCCGAGGAAATCGAGCATGAGACCGCCGGCGCAGATCGCGGCGAGGGGATTAATCACGTTCTTGCCGGTGTATTTCGGCGCGCTGCCGCCGATGGGTTCGAACATGCTGGTGCCCTCGGGGTTGATATTGCCGCCGGCGGCGATGCCCATGCCGCCCTGGATCATCGCGCCGAGGTCGGTGATGATGTCGCCGAACATGTTGTCGGTGACGATCACGTCGAGCCACTCGGGATTCTTCACAAACCACATCGTCGTGGCGTCAACGTGCGCGTAGTCGCGTTTGATATCAGGATATTCCTTCTCACCGATTTCATGGAACGCGCGTTCCCAGAGGTCGAAGGCGTAGGTGAGCACGTTGGTCTTGCCGCACAACGTGAGCTGGGCTTTCTTGCCGGCTTTTACGTCCTCGGGTTTGAGGCCCTTCCACGGCTTGCCGCCGCGGCGTTTGCGGGCGAGTTCGAAGGCGTAACGCAGGCAGCGTTCGACGCCGCGGCGCGTGTTGATGCTCTCCTGGACGGCGATCTCGTTGGGGGTGCCCTTGAACACGAACCCGCCGCTGCCGGTATAGAGGCCTTCGTTGTTTTCGCGAATCACGACGAAATCGATGTCGGCCGGCCCCTTGTCTTTGAGGGGGCAGAACCGTTCGTCGTAGAGTTTCACGGGGCGAAGATTGATGTACTGTTCCATCTCGAAGCGGAGCCGGAGCAGGATGCCTTTTTCGAGGATGCCGGGCTTCACGTCGGGATGGCCGATGGCGCCGAGGAGGACGACGGGGAATTTGCGGAGTTCGCTGACGGCGCTTTCCGGCAGGATTTCCTTGGTGCGGAGGTAGCGGTCGCCCCCGAAATCGTAGTCAGTGTAATTGAGTTTGATGCCGAATTTTTTTGATGCGACATTGAGCACCTTGATTGCTTCGCGCACGACCTCGGGTCCCGTGCCGTCGCCGCCGATAACTGCCACATTGTAAGATTTCATGGATTAACCTTTCGCCAAACCCCAGCCCAGTGGGCGGGAGGAGGGATTGTACGGGCTGCGGGGAGCGTTGCAAATGGAAATTTGCGGGTCCCTTCTGTGGAGGTTGCCGCCCACGCGTTTGGTTTGGGTGGTCGGCGTGACGGATATCGGGTTTAGTGTTTGACATGTGTATCGGCACCAGATAGTGTTCATCGGACGTTCTTTGACATGAAGGGTTGGCCGCTGCGACGAGGGGGTGGGAACCCGAAAAAAAGTAAAAATTGCAAAACGAACCCGAGAATTGAAAGAGCCCATATTTCACAAGAGCCGCAGAATGAGCAAGTTGCGGAAATCGGGTGTCGGTTTTCTTTACACTTTTCATCAAAAAACGAACCCGAGAAATCTGGAAACGAACCCGGGAATAACCCGAGAAAAGCGAAAACGAACCCAAGAATTAGGGGAACGAACCCAAGGAAGCCGCTTCGATGGGCGGAAGTGCGTGGTCAGGAGCTTTGCGCACAACAGGGTTCGGGCTTTCCGGACGCGGTTATTGGTGAAAAGGAAGGCTCTGGAGGGTGGTCGGATCGGGCAAAACCGCGTCTTTCCAAAGCGTTTTGGTCCGGTTACCATCTGGGGGCTGATTCCGAACAGTCAATCTTGCGATGAAACCTGAACCATCCAACAGGCGGTCTTGGTGGCTCGGTGTATCCCTGGCGATACTTGCGCTGGTGGTGTACGGCAACAACCTGCACGGGCCGTTCATTCTGGATGATGTGCCATGGATCTTGAACAACCCGAACATCCGCACGTTGTGGCCGTTGTGGAAGCCGCTGCTGAACACGTCGCGACCGGTCGTGCAATGGAGTCTGGCGGCGAATTACGCCATCGGCGGACTGGAGCCGATCGGGTACCACCTTGTGAACAATCTGATACACGCGTTGGCGGGGTTGGCGTTGTTTGGTGTGGTGCGGCGGACATTGCGGACGCGACGGCTGGCGGATCGGTTCGGTGAATCGGCGGACGGAATCGCGTTTGCGGTGGCGCTATTGTGGGCGGTGCACCCGCTCGACACGGAGAGCGTGACGTACGTGATTCAGCGCGCGGAGAGTATGGCTGGGCTGTTTGCGGTGCTCACGTTGTATTGCGTCATTCGTGGGGCGATGGTGGAGCGGGCGACCGCATGGAACTCTGCAGCGATACTCTCCTGCGCGCTGGCCGTGGGATCGAAGCCGGTGGCAGCGGTTGTCCCGTTTCTGGCGCTGGCGTACGACTGGATATTTCTGGCGGGGGGATGGTCGGAACTCTGGCGGAAACGCTGGCGGCTGTATGTTGGCCTGGGAGCGAGCTGGTTGTTGGCGACGGTCTTTCTGGCGGCCGGCAAAAAAGAATGGATGGGCAGTGCGGGTGTGGTATCGGGAGGGCGGGCGATCGGATGGATCGATTACGCGATGCTGCAACCGCAGGTGATCGTCCACTATTTACGGCTGAGTTTGTGGCCGGACAATCTGTGTCTCTTATATGGCCGGCCGCAACAATCGACCGGATTGCTGTTCTGGCTGTTCTGCGCGGTGATCGGAGGATCGCTACTTGGGACGGCGTGGCTACTGGCGCGGAGGAGTCCCCGAGGATTTCTGGGCGCATGGTTTTTTGTCGCGCTGGCGCCGACGTCCTCGGTGATTCCGCTGCTGCATCCCATGTTCGAGCATCGGATGTATCTGCCGCTCATGGCGGTCGTGGCGGGGATCGTTTGCGGAATGTATTGGTTGCTTGGCGAGGTCGTTGGCGGAAAGAGCAGGGCATGGGTTTGGGCGGCATTGGTTGCGATGGCCGGTGTCGCGTTGGGGGCGACGACGATACGGCGGAACATGGATTACCGGACCGAGGTTTCCATTTGGCAGGACACGGCGCGCAAGGCGCCGATGAATCCCGATGCGCAGTATGGTCTCGCTCTTGCCCTGGCGACGGCGGGGCAGATCGACGAGGCAAGCGCGGCGTTTGCGGAGACGATGCGGTTGAAGCCGGAGTTTTCGCTGGCCGAGTACGACTGGGGGCGGACGCTGGAGAAGGCGGGCCGGGAGATGGAAGCGCTGGAGCATTTCAGGGCGGCGCTACGGATTGATCCACGATACGCGGAGGCGGAGGACGGGATTGGTGTCGTGCTCTATCATCAGGGCAAGCTGGACGAGGCAATTCAGCATTTTTTTGAGGCGACACGGCTGAATCCGAACGACGCGCAGGCGCAGCAGAATTTGGCCGAGGCGTTGCGCGAGCAGAAGCAACAAAGGTCAACCAACCGGAAGTGATTGCGGATGGGCACGGTTTCGCCGAATGGAGAACACGACCGTGACAACGAAAACCACCAAAGACACCACCGAGATCCACACGCCGACGCGGAATCCGATCGGCGCATATTCGATTAAGATGTGATGATGGCCCTGGGACAACGGAATGGCCCGCAAGACGTAATTGGCCGGCAAGATGTCGTAGGTGCTCTGCGCGCTGCCAGCCAGCGGACGCGCCCGCCATCCGGTGCTGTACGCGTCGGTGATCAAGAGGATCGCCGGATGCGGAAGATCGGCTTCGATGGTCAATTGGTTGACGGACGAATCGACGAGCGTGACCGTTCCCGTCTCGGCGGAAGATTGCGGTGGGGGATCGGGCTGGGTTTCGAGGATGACTTGTTGCCGCGGATCGAACAACGGAGAATCCAATGCCTGGAAGATTTGCTCGCGCCCCGGAATTACCCGGGCTTCCTGGATCAACCGAAGATGCGGCATGAAGGCGCTTTGTGTCAGGACGCGGTCACCGTTTTTGTCGGCGAGGAAAGCGTAACGCCAGCGGAGCATGGCGTAGACGGGGTGGAATCGGGAAAATCCGATGTGTGGCTCGATGACATCGGAGGATTGTCCCTGCGTGAACGCCATGAAATCGGCGTAGCGTTTTGTGACGAGCGGCGCGTATCCCCAGACGTCTTCACGCCCGAGCCAGATGGCGATATTGGGAATCTGTTGGTAGAAAATGCGGTAGTCTCCCGGACGCTCATCGAGAAACGCTTTCAATTTCGGCGCTTCGGTGTATGCAACATCGAAGGTCGCGAGCGTCGATCTGGCGAAAACGAAAATTTCGGCCACGGCCAGCAGTGCCATCGTGTAAACCACCCATCGGGAAGTCTCTGCGAAAAGCATCAGCCCGCCGAGAACGAGCAATTCGATTGCCGCGATGAACAGGCATCGCGAAGCGAAGAGGCCGGCATTTTTGACGAACGATGTGTCCGAATAGGAGGCCGCCGGCAGATACGACGCGCGAGTGGTGTTGACCGATTGGAGTGCGTGAGACCACCAACGGGCCGGCTGCGGCGAAACGGACGCTGCATGAAGCTGCCAGGCAGCAAATCCCACGACGAGCGCGGTGATGAAGGCTCCCCAAGCGAGCCATCGGCTGCGCTTTGGATGATGCAGCAGACGATCCAAGCCGACGCCGGCAAGCATGGCCAGGAACAGCGAGGCTTCGATGCTGAATTTGGCGTTGCCGCGGAATTGATTGAAGCCAGGCACCCAGTGGTAGAGGATTTTGAAAAGAGGCGTGTTCGCGCCAAGCGCGAGCGCCAGCATGATCACAAACAGCGGAGCCAGTACGCGCCGAAGTTCCTTCCGTCCGTTGACGGCTCCATAGACCGCGAGCATCAGCCCGCTCACGCCGATGAACAGGCACATTTCCCATCGGTACCATTCTCCCCAGTACGGCACGGCGGAGCCGTTGCCGAAGAATCCGGGGGCCAGAATGGTGAGCAGATTCTCGGGGGCGAACGAGACCATCGAGGCAAATCGATACGAGATGCCGCCGCTGCGAATGCTTTCGGCCGCGGCGTCGAGACTGGTAAAGAGTTGGACGGCGCCAAGCGCGGCTGCGCCGAGATACATCGCGATGAGACCGCAGAGGATTGTTGGCCGGTGCTTCGAATTGATCAGACCGAAGAGCAGAAGCAGAGCAGCCGCGACCGCGGTATAGAAGCAGGCTTGGAAATCGCCCGCGTAGATCTGGATGGTGACGGCAACCGTGCCCATCGCGACCCAGCGCCATGCGCGCGTCCTGGCCCATTCGTCGACGGAAGCGAATACCAGAGGAGTCCACGCGACGGCGCACAGCAGAGACAAGTGCCCGGCGTAGATGTGAAGAAAGAATGAACCCGAAAACATGAACAGTGCACCCGCCAGGATTGCCGGAAGTGGGCGCAGACCGCGGCGCAGTCCCCAGAAACAGGTAAATGATCCGGCGAGAAAAACATGAAGCGCGATACCGAGATTAATGGAGAAGGGGAGCGGCAATGCGAGGTCGAGCCAGTTGGTCGGGTACAGGACCTGGGTTTGCGCCCAGCCGAGATAGGGCATTCCGCAGAAGACGTGCGGGTTCCACAGCGGGAGGTGGCCGAGAAGAAGTTGCTCGGCCGTGAATTCGCGCCAGTAGATGAATTGCGAGGCGAGATCGTTCCCCGCGTCGGACAGGATGACGGGTCGTCTGGTGAACAGCACATCGCCGAACATGAGCAGAGTCAGCCCGAAGAGGATGGCAACGCCGATCCAGCAGGAACGGATCGAGCGGCTGTCGACATCTGGTTTGGTCGGGCGCAAATCGACGATACGATACCGCTCCGCGGCTGGCGGTGGAAGTCTGGGCTTGCGATATGAAACGCGCACTTGCGGTTCACCAACAAGGGTCGTAAACATCGCGTGATGACTTCCACCCCAGAAACGACGGCATCAGCCCGGGGACGGCTGGTGGAATTTCTCGGGTTGCGGCGGAGCGTCGTCGGCTTGCTGGGAATGGTGGTGCTGGTGGGGATGGGCGAACACATGGCGGAGCAGTTTCTGCCGTTGTACCTGCTGGCGCTCGGCGGCGGTTTTCTCTCGATCGGGTTCCTCAACGGCATGGATAACCTTGTGGGGGCGCTGTACACGTTTTACGGGGGTTACCTTTCCGAGAGGCTCGGGACGAAGCGGGCGCTGATGATCTTTAATGCGGCATCCATGGCGGGATTTCTGATCGTCATCCTGTTTCCAAACTGGCAGGCGTTTTTGGCGGGCGCGGCGTTGTTTCTATCATGGACGGCGATTTCATTGCCGGCGACGATGAGTCTGGTCGCGAAGGTGTTGCCGAAGAACAAACGCGCGATGGGTGTATCGCTGCATTCGCTGGTACGGCGTGTGCCGATGGCGATTGGGCCGATTATGGGCGGAGCGTTCATCAAGATGTGGGGCGTCGAGCGGGGGGTCCGTCTGGCATTTCTCGTGGCGCTGGCGATGGCGGTCATCGCCGCGATTTTGCAGCAAGTCTTGATCGAGGACGATGCGGCCCATGAGAAGCCCGAGGCCCACCATAATCCGATGCGGCTGTGGCGATACATGAATGCCGACCTGAAACAGTTGTTGGTCGCCGACATCCTTGTGCGGTTCTGCGAACAGATTCCGTATGCGTTTGTGGTGGTGTGGGCGGTTGGGACGATGGCCGCGCCGGGGCCGGTGAGCGCGCTGCAATTTGGCGTGCTGCGCACGGTGGAGATGGCCACGGCCATCGCGATCTACATTCCGGTGGCTTATCTGGCCGACCGCAGCCACAAGAAGCCGTTTGTGGTGATGACATTTGTTTTCTTCACGATGTTTCCCCTGCTGCTCTTGTACTCGCGGTCGTTCGAGATGTTGATCGTGGCGTTTGTGCTGCGCGGGTTGAAGGAATTCGGCGAACCAACGCGCAAGGCGCTGATCATGGACCTCGCGCCCGAAGACCGAAAGGCGAGCGTGTTCGGTATCTACTACCTGATTCGCGATGTGGTCGTGTCGGTCGCGGCGTTTGGCGGGGCGTTGCTCTGGCAGGCCTCGCCGCGATGGAATCTGCTGTCGGCATTTGCGTTTGGCGCGCTCGGCACACTGTGGTTTGCATGGCGCGGGCGTGATTTGGGAGGGGCGGAAGCGTAATGACAACAGACCCAACGTACCTGCTTCGAAGCTGCAAGCTTTTTTCGGACCTGGATGAGCGGGAGCTTCGGGAAATGCAGCCGATCGCGTTGCGGAAAGAATATCGAAAGGGGCAGACGGTTTTCCGGGAAGGCGATACGTCGCGGGGTTTCTTTCTCGTCGCCAGCGGCGCAGTGAAGATTTTCCGGGTTGGGCCGGACGGACGCGAGCGGGTGCTCCACGTGGTCGAGGCCGGGGAGTCGTTCGCCGAGGCGGCGATGTTCATGGAAGCGTATCCGGCGACGGCGGAGGCGCTGGGGCCGAGCACGATCGTGTTCGTTGAGAAGAACGGCTTTCGGCGTCTGTTGCAGCGCAATCCGCAACTCAGCTTCAAGATTATCGGCACGCTGGTTCGGTGGCTCAACCAGATGCGCAATGCGCTGACCGATCTGACGCTGAAGGAAGTGCCGGCGCGGTTTGCGAGCTATGTCGTCAGCTTGCCGGCGGAATCGGGCAACAGCATTCGAGTCAAAATCAGCAAAACGACAATGGCGCAGATGCTCGGGACAACGAAAGAGACTTTTTCGCGCATGCTCGCGCGCCTGGCGCGGGCGCGCATTCTCACCTTCCGTGGCAGCGTTATTCGCATCCAGAATCGCCCGCGCCTGGAAGCGATCGGGCGCGGCGATGAGAAGATATAATCCTGCCACAACCTGCCGGCTTTGGATGGAAATCGACGGATTGGCTGCCGTGTGGCCCTGAAAACAGCTGGGCCGAGCATGTTTTTACCAAACGCATCGAAGTGTTGACCTGCGTCAATCAGCTTCTCGGGCGGCGGTGCTACCGTGGACCATGTCAGAAAGGATTTGGCCGAAAATGAAACTGATGACGTCATTACTTGCAGCAGCGGGGATCATCGCAGTCGTGCATACCGTCGTCGCCGCTCCGTTGCGTGTGCAGGCCCAACTTACATTTGCGCCGGAGGTGCCACCGCCAATCGGGCGGCGTCCCCCGGCGATTGTGGAGGTGCACCTGACCAGCGGGGTGTTTACAAACCAACTGAAGGGCGACATCAAGTACGCCTACTGGTCGTTCAATGGGCACACGCCGGGACCGTTCATCCGCGCCCGCGAGGGCGACACGCTGGAACTTCACGTTGCCAACACCGACGACAGCGGCAAGCCGCACAACTGCGATTTACACGCTGTGACGGGACCGGGCGGCGGCGCGCCCGTCACCACCGTTGTGAAGGGCGAGGAACGCGTGTCATGGTTTAAACTGCTGCAACCCGGGTTGTTCATTTATCATTGCGCGGCGCCGCCAGTGATGGACCACATTGCGAACGGGATGTACGGCATGATTCTGGTCGAGCCGAAGCGCGGATTGCCAAAGGTCGACCGTGAATTCTTTGTGATGCAGAGCGAGGTGTACACGAAGGATGCGCCCGAAGACGCCGAGTTTCTGGAGTATTCACACGACAAAGGATTGGAGGAACGTCCAACGTTTGTGGTGTTCAACGGCCGGGTCAACTCATTAACGGGCAAGAATTCGCTGAAGGCGAACGAGGGTGAACGCGTCCGCATTTACTTTGGGGACGCCGGGCCGAATCTCATCTCATCATTTCACATCATCGGGACTGTTTTCGACAAAGTGTATCGGGAGGGCGACCTGATCAGTCCGCCAGCGCGGTCGGTGCAAACCACGTTGGTGCCGTCCGGGGGCGCCACGGTTGTGGAGTTCGACGCGAAAGTTCCCGGAACATACACGCTTGTCGATCACGCGATCTTCCGCATCGAACAGGGGGCGGTCGGCTACCTCGACGTCACCGGTCGTGCCCAATGCAGTATTTATCACTCCGACAAGGACCCTGTGCGTTGCAAGGGTTGCCTGGTGCATCCATGAATACAACGAATCCAACAACAGAATCCAAGCCGGCGGGCGCGATCCAATACACGATGCTGGTGTCGGATATCAACAGGGAGTATCCGCAATGCCGGCCTGTGTTCGAGAAGTACGGCATTGCGGGGTGCGGCGGCGAATACGGACCGCCGGAGCCGTTGTTCATTTTTGCCGCGGCGCACCGCGTGCCGTTGCGTGAATTTGTGGAAGAACTGAACCGCGCGCAACGTGGAGAATGGAAGCCGGAGCAGCAGGTGCAGGCGAAGGAACGCGCCGCTGAAGCGGAAGGCGAGAGTCTACACCGGCGATTTGTGCTGGGCGCGTTCGTGGTCGCGTTGACGGTTGGGTTTGGCTTGGGCGTTGTGAATCTCACCCGAATCGCGCTGGCCCAATCATACTACGAGATCAGCGGCGTGCTGAAACAGGTTCATGGCCACGCGCAGATTTTCGGCTGGGTTGGACTCTTCATCATGGGCGTGGCGTTTCACGCGGTGCCACGGATGAAGATGCAGCCATTGCGGTCGGTGCGCGCGGTGAAATCGTGCTTCTGGCTGATGTTTCTCGGAGTGCTGTTGCGGGTCATCGCGCAGCCGTTCGCGAGGGATCGGGTAATGGCCGCGGGGATGTTGCTTTCCGGCGCGATGGAAGCCATTGCGGTCGGCATTTTTGTATGGCTGATCGGGATGGCGGTTGCCCGCTCAGAGCAAAAGCGCGAATCGTACGAGAAATTTATCTGGGCAAGCATGGGGTGGTTCGCGGTGCTGGCGATGTGGAATTTATGGATCGTCACGCAAATGGCCATCAAACGATCTCCCGGTATTCCAGCATTGCAGGACGCGCTGTGGATCCACGTCGCGTTCTTCGGATTCATCGCCAACATGATCTTTGGCTTTTCGCTCCGCGTGTTGCCTCATTTTCTTGGGTTGCGCGAACCGAAGACTGGGGCGGCCAGCGCGGCTTTCTGGTTGTGGAACGCGGCGATCCTGGTGCGATATCCGGTGGAGCAACTCGCGTATCCGGCCTCAACCCTGGAAGCAATAGCAATTGTACTGTTCGTCTGGGCTCTGGGGATTTTCGCCCCGCGGCGGACCAGAATCGAAATCAAGGGCGTGGACAACTCGTTCGCGTGGTTCATCAAGCTGGCATATGCGTGGCTGCTGATGGTTGCCTGGATCCCATTTCACGCGGACGTGTTTCGGCTGAGCGCTTCGGCCCGGCACTCGATGGCGATCGGGTTTATCACGCCGATGATTTTCGGCGTGACCTATCGCGTCCTCCCGATCTTCAGCGGTGTGAACCTCTGGAGCGGACGGTTAATGCGGTCATCGTTCTGGGCACTGGCGGCGGGCACGACGCTGGCGTTCTCCATGGCGTTCAACAAGGTGTTCGATACGACGTGGAGCTATGTATGGTCGGAGGCGGCGGGCCTGTCGGTGTTCGCGGCGCTGGTAATGTTTGCGATCAACATGCTGATGACGTTACGGGAGAGGGCGGAGGAGTTTTCCAGGGGATCCTTGGTGAAGATGACCACGCGCGTGGCCGAATTGCTCGAGGTTTATCCGGAGACCCGGCCCGTGTTGATCCATGGCGGACTGGCGGGTTTGGCGGCGATGGAGCATGAGCCGCCGCGGTTCGTGACGATCGAGTTTGCCGCACGGCGCCACGGCGTCGATCCGCAGCCATTGATCCAACAGTTGAATGAAGCAATCCAAGGGAGGAATTGAAATGAGCCTGATCAAGACCATTCGAGAGAAGTTCGCGACCCGACACCAAGCAGGGTGCTGTTGTGGGGAATCGACTGTCCCAACAGCACCGGCGAAGATTACCAGGGACATGATTGTGCGTGAGGTGGCGGATCGATGGCCGCAGACCGTGGCGGTTTTCGGCAATCACAAGGTGGATTTTTGTTGTGGCGGGGCGCATTCCATCGAGCAGACCGCCCGCGCCCGCAGTTGTCAGGATGTGGACGCATTGATTGAGGATTTGAATCGAGCCGTTTCGGAATCATGACCGACGCTCGACCCGTCCGGAATGTTACGGGGTGCGACGGGGGCGACTGAGCCAGCCGGGTTCCATGTCGTATTCTTCATCGAACTGGCGCATGCGAGCCGCCATGACCTGGCGGCGCCCGAAATACCCGATGACTTCGTGAGGGGCTCCGCGCTTGACGACCGGCAGTGAGGCAACGTCGTTCGCCAGCATTTTGGTGACGGCGATATACACGGTTTCATCCGGATGGGTCACGACGAGTTCGCGCGTGCCCGCTTCCAATACGGTTTTCGCCGTCGCGGGTTCCTGTTCCAAGACGCGCAACACGTCGCCACGCGCGATGATGCCGACGAGGCGATTCTCGCTGTCGATAATGAAGGTCGAATGATGAGCGGTGAACCGCGGATCGTTTTTGGCAATGTAGTCGGAGAACTCGGTCAGCGGCATGGTAGCCGGCACGGTCTGCAGTTTACGGAGCATGACGTCTCCTACATTCACTTCCTGGAGGATGTCGGCTTCGTATTCCTGCTGAACACGGAGACCGCGGCGGGCGAGTTTCTCAGTCATGATCGATTCGCGGAGGAACCGCAGGGCAATTCCGCTGGAGATGACGCCGACCAACATCAAGGGGAGCACGGAATTGTAGTCGCGGGTGATTTCGAAGGCAAAGATGATGAACGTGAAGGGGGCGCGGGCCGCCGCGCCGAAGACCGCGCCCATGGCCACAATGGCAAACGCGCCCGCGGACAGATGCGCGCCCGGAATCCATTGGTTTACACAATCGGCGAACACGGCCCCCATGGCAGCGGCGCTGAAAAACATGGGAGCCAGCAGGCCGCCGGAGGTGCCGGAGCCGAGCGAAACCACCAGCGCAACAGCTTTGCAGATCATGAGGACGACAAGCAGTTTGAGCGTGAGCCCTCCCGTGAGGATGTCGGAAATCGTATCGTAGCCAACGCCGAACACGCGGGGTTGGAAATAGCCGATGACTCCCAACCCCAGCCCGCCGATGGCTGGCCACCACATTTGATCGAGAGGCAGTCGCAGGAACTGGTCTTCCGTCCAGAATAGCAATTTGGTGAAACCGATGGCGGCGATGCCGCACACCACGCCGAGGAGGAGATAGTATGGCAGGGCACGCGGGATGCCGAAATCCACCAGGCCGACCTCGAACATGGCGCGGGAGCCCATCAATTGATGGCGAATGGTTGTGGCCAGGGTGGTGGCAATCACAAGCGGGATGAACGAGCGCGATTTGAATTCGAACAGCAGGAGCTCAATCGCGATGATCACACCCGAAATCGGCGTATTGAACGTCGCGGCCATGCCCGCACCGGCACCGCACGCCAGCAATACTTTGCGTTCCGCTGCCGTCATCCGCACCAATTGCCCCACAATCGAGCCCAGGGCACCGCCCGTCTGAATGATCGGGCCTTCGGCGCCGAATGGTCCACCGGTACCGATCGCCAGAGCAGCGGACAGAGGCTTGAGGATGGCGACTTTTGGTTCGACGCGACTGCGGCTGATCAGCACCGCTTCCATGGCTTCCGGAATTCCGTGCCCGCGGATTTTGGGAGAGCCATATTTTGCCATGAGACCGACCACCAGTCCGCCTGCCGCAGGCAGGGCGATTACCCAGAGGCCCAGATGATGGGCACCGGGACTGCGAAACAAGAACGAAAACTTGTGGAAAAAGAACAGATTGGTGAACAAGCCGATTAATTTGTACAGCAGGAAGGCAACGATCCCCGACGCCAGACCGATCGCGACCGCCAGGCTCGAAACCCACGGGAGACGAAAACCCGCCACATTCCGAATCGGCTTTCGTGGCAGCCGTTCAGGATGAAGGTCATCCTGTTGAGATTGCTCAGTCATTCGCGACCCGTCCGGCAGAACTTACTGCCCGCCACCGGTACACTGGCACGGATGGCCACGGATTTCAACCGGGGCAGGGTCTGGCGGCGCTGAAGGGCGGCTGCAGATCGACGGAAAGAATAAACGCCAGCCCACGCGCCGGGCTTATCGATTTAGTGAGTGGGCTTCGGTGCGTCGGGATGGCTGATGCCGGCGCTACGCCGCCGTTGCGTATGGATCAGGCCGACCTCGCTCGTCAACAGCAACGAGACAATCGCCGCAACAATCGCCGTCGGGAGCAACGGGAGTCCCGCCATTTCGGTAACGACGAGCGTTGACCCGAGTGGCGTTTTCGTGACGCCGGTGTTGATGGCGACCATCAGGGCGGCCATCAGCATGACCTCGTTCGTGGACGGAACCGCCAGATGCCAGAGCCGTCCAAGTGCCGCACCGATGAAAAACAACGGGATGATGAATCCGCCACGCCAACCCGATGACACGGTTGTGGCCGTGCCGATCATTTTGGCCAGTGCCGCGATGATGAAGAACGAGGCCACAGCTGGAGCGGAGAGCAGCGCATCCAGTTGGATCTCGCCGAACTTGAGCGCGAACGGTGAAAGCATCGCGAGCAAGCCGAGAATCACGCCACCGGCGATCGACCGAGCAATCATCGGGACGCGTTCAAAAACCCGGCGAGTCGCAATTGTCAGATAGGTAAAAATGACGGCAACGATGGCGCCGACAACCCCGGCAGCGAGCGACCAGGCGATGTCCACGCTGCGAAGCGCATCAGCGACGGGAAACCTCCAGACCGGGGCGAGTCCCAGACCCGTGGCGACCACGTACACGGCATACCCGCACAGGGAGCCGAGCACGGCGGGCAAAAGGGCTTCGTAGTACTCGAGCCCGCGCCGATGGAGAATCTCCAGCGCGAAGATCGCCGCCCCGAGCGGGGCGCCGAACAACACCGTGAAACCGGCCGCCATACCCGTGATGGTCAGCACGCGGGTGTCATCGATGGAGGACCCGCGCCGTTTGGCGAGCCATGTGCCCATCGTGCCGGTGGTTTGAACGAGGGGCGCTTCTGGCCCAGCGGCGCCGCCGGCCGCGATGCAGAGGAGCGAAACCGGGACCAGAGACCGCAACGAACCGCGCAGATCGTCATGGCCGCCGAGGACGTGAATATTGTCCACAAGCAATTCCATTTCGCCGGGATTGTCGAGGAACCGCTTGATGAGACCGATCACCAATCCGACACCGGCCATAATGGCGAGGTGCACCCATGGCCCGCTGTGTTCGGGCCCGAGTACACGCTGCAAGGCGCGCAACGCGCCGAGGTAAAGGAAGCCCACAATCGCGCCGAGGGCGCCGATCAGCAACACGGGCAGGATCGTTCGATGAAGATCCCCCAACACCGCCTCAGCGAAAAAGCGGATCGCTGAAAGCGGACGCGATGGGACTTCCGTCGTTACCCGATGTGAATTCATCACCAGCCGGGAGAAGTAAACGCTGCGGATGAAATTGCGTCAACTTGTTTCAGCTGGTGCGCCGGCGACTCGTTACTGAAACCAGCGTGGATGACGTCGCGCGACAATCATTCCAGCCCGGTCACTTCGGCGCTGAACAAATCCAGGGGCTTCCCGTTTTGGACGGTGACCTTGGAATCGATGAAGTTGATGCCTTTGGCAAAGTAGATTTTCATCGGCGACTGGGCCGATATGATTACATTCGAAAATGTGACGTCGGTGATGGGAGCCTCGGGCAACCCGCGGATGGTGCCAGCCGTGGGGCAGTTGGCAATGGTGACATTGCGGATCACGATGTTCCTATTGATCGGGGTCGTGCTGGTGATCGGCTGCGGCTTTTCCGTGGATGGATCTTTGGGCGCGGTGCGTTCGGGATACCAGTCGATAATGTAGATTGGGTTCTTGATGCCGGTCATCGTGAGGTTCTCGTAGGTAAGGTTTTGCAGCAGTCCACCGCGCTCGCGCGTGGTCTTGATGCGGATGCCGGAGTCGGTCGAATCGAACGTACAATTGCTGACACGCAGATCCTCGATGCCGCCCTCCGTGCCCGAGCCGATGGACATGCCATGGCCGTGACGGAAGATGCAATCGGTGATGACATAATGCTTGTTTTCAGGCGAGCGGGCACTGCCGGGCTTCACGGCGATGTTGTCGTCACCATCATCGATGGTGCATTTGGTGATCAGATAATCCCAGCCAGACGGATCGATGCCGTCCGTGTTGGGGGCATTGGCCGGCGACTGTATCGTGATGCCCTGGATGGTCACGTCGGTGCAATCTTTCGGAACGAGATGAAACATCGGCGAATTGCAGAGAGTAACACCGTGGACGTAAAGGCGCGTGCATTTGGCGAGTCGGACCATGTAGGGGCGGTGGGTCATGGACTTGTCGGCCCGAAACGCGTCCCACCAAACCTTACCCTGTCCGTTGATGGTACCTTCGCCGCTGATTTCGATGTCGTGCGCACCGTTGACGGAAATGCAATCCTGATAGCGGTCACCATCGCTCGGGTAGGTTTTCAAGTCGTCCGTGATCAGAATCGTCGCCCCTTTGGCGAGATGGAGATTGATCTGGCTGGCGAGCGTGAACGGGCCGGTCAGAAAGTTGCCTTCGGGGATCAGGACAACACCACCGCCAGCAGCCGAAGCGGCCTTGATGGTTTTCTGGATGGCGTCGGTATTGACCGTCTTGCCGTCGCCGATGGCGCCGAACGCGGTCACATTGAACGTGTTGGTAGGAATGCTCGGCAGCGGCGGAGAATCGGCGTGGGCGGTTCCGCGACATGCGAAGCAGAGCGCAGCCGAGAGAAAGATGGAAAGTCTGGAATATTTCATAATGGCCTCGACACTTGGGTTGTCCCGTCGAGACATCATACTGGCGGTGGCATGGCAGCGGGTCAAAGGGTTTTTGTGTGCAAATACAATCGTTGGGGATGGAGCTACTTTCGAGCCTTCTCGGATTGATAGACGACGCCGACGGCGGCTCGCCAGCGATCAAGCGTCTGCATGTTCCCGAGCGTGTCCTCCCAGCTCATGGCGGGCGACTGTCGCTGTTCGATGTGGGCGGCGACGTTGTCGGCTTCGATGGCGTAGAGGGGCTGGGGCGAGTCGATGACGATCTCCCGCGTCGACCCTTTGCATTCGAGCACGATCGTGTTCGTGCCGCCGTCGAGGGCCGGTTGCCACGGCGTCCGCACACTCAAGCTGCCTTCCGCCCCGTACACGCGCAGGGTATTGTCCTGTTGGACCTGGATGCTGGTGGCGAGCGCGGCGATGATGTCACCCGGGAATTTGGCCGAAGCAACGGCCCACAGGTCGACTCCCGTCGTGGCGAGATGGCCGCAGCCCGTGAATTCAATCGGGTTGGCGAACGGGTTGCCGAGCGCAGCGCCGGCGAGAAGACGCGACATGGAGACCGGATAGCAGCCGACATCGAGGATGCCGCCGCCGCCGAGTTCGTTGCTGAAAAGGCGCTGATTGGGGTTGAATTCGCGGTGGAAGCCGAACGACGCCTGAATCATGCGGACCTCGCCGATGGTCTTTTGGGCGAGAAGTTCGACGAGTTTGACAGTTTGCGGGTGGCAGCGATACATGAACGCTTCCATGAGGAAGACATTGTGGCGGCGGGCCGCATCGATCACCGTGACAGCGTCGGCGTGATTGAGCGCGAGCGGCTTTTCGCAGAGGATGTGTTTGCCGGCCTGGGCGGCTTTGATGGACCACTCGGCGTGCATCGGGTGGGGCGTCGAAATGTAGACGGCTTGAACGGACGGGTCGTCGAGCAGGGCCTGGTAGCTGGCGTGGCGACGGATAATGTTGAATTCCGCGCCGAATCGGTCTGCGCTGGTCTGGGATCGGCTGCCGACGGCGACGAGTTTGCCGGTTTTGGATTTGGGCAAGTTCTTCGCAAAGACACCCGCGATGCGGCCGGTGCCGAGAATGCCCCAGGAAAGCGAGTTCATATCTCGAGACTGGTAGGGTGGATTCTGCCGGGGGACAAGGAAAAAAAGCGGAAGCAGAGCCTGCCTTCATGCGCGTAAGCTGTGTTGCGACAATTGGGTTGTCGCGGAAGCGGGAGCGGGATAGATTCGTGGTGAGCCCAGAAAGGAAGGTCGCAATGGCGTTCACATTACAAATCGGGGACAAGGCGCCGGATTTCAAACTGCCGGCGACGGATGGCAAGACCTATCAACTTGCGGATTTTGGCGATGCAAAGGTCCTGGTCGTTTTTTTCACCTGCAACCACTGCCCGTATGTGACCGGGTCGGATGAGGTCACGCGGAAGACGGCGGAGAAATTCGCGGCGCACGGAGTGAGATTCGTGGGAATCAACTCGAACAGCAAAAACACATATCCTGAGGACGATTTCCCGCACATGCTTCAGCGCATGCAGGAGAAGAAGTTCCCCTGGCTGTACCTGTACGACGAATCACAGGACGTAGCCCGCACGTACGGGGCATTGCGAACACCGCATTTCTATGTGTTCGACAAGAACCGCAAACTGGTCTACACCGGCCGTGGGGTGGACAGTCCGCGTGACACAGGCAAGATGACTGTAAACGATTTGGAGAATGCGTTGCGCGATCACTTGGCGGGCAAACCCGTTTCGAAACCGCTGACCAATCCCATCGGCTGTAATGTCAAGTGGGACGGGAAGGATGCGCACTGGATGCCCGCTGAAGCCTGCGATTTGGTCTGACCGATGCAGGTTCTGATTATTGGCGGGACGGGTCTGATCAGCCGCGGGATCGTCAAACACCTGCGCGCACGAGGCGCCGAGGTCACCGTGTTCAATCGCGCCCAGCGCGAAGACACGCTTCCGCCTGACGTGAAACGGATCCGGGGCGACCGCAATCAGTTTAACGAATTCGAGCGGACCATGCTGGCAGCCCGGTTCGATGTGGTCATCGACATGGTCTGCTTCAACTCCGAGCAGGCCGCTGCTGTCGTCGGGGCATTCAGCGGACGTTGTCAGCAATTCATCTTTTGCTCGACCGTTTGCACGTATGGTGTGAAAGCGCCGCCCGGCGTGCTAATTGACGAATCGTTCCCGCAGGAACCGATCAGCGAGTACGGGCGCAACAAGGTGGCCTGCGAACGGATCTTTCGCGAGATGCACAAGCTCGGCCGATTCAATGTCACCATCATGCGTCCGAGCCACACCTACGGACCGGGCGCGCCATTGATCGACAACCTTGAAGCGGATGCCGTCGCGTGGGACCGCATCGACCGCGGGCGGCCCGTGCTTTGCGCGGGTGACGGCCTGGGGCTCTGGCAGTCCACGCACCGGGATGACGTTGGCAAGCTCTTCGCGTACGCGGCGCTCAATCCCAAGACGTACGGCCAGGAATACAATGCCACGCGCGACGAGGTTGTGACGTGGCGCGATTATTATCGGCATGTCGCGGACGCACTCGGCAAACCGGCGCAGCTCGCGTTCATGCCCGCGGCGTGGATTGTGCGCCATGACCCGAAACGATTCGGCCTGCTCCACGAGATCACGCAGTTTCACGGCGCGTACAATTCTTCCAAGGCTCGGCGGGACGTGCCGGAATTCAAATGTGAAGTCGATCTGACGCGGGGAGCTGGAGAGACCTTCACGGATATGCGCCGCCGCAATGCGTGGCGCGATAGCACGACGGATGCACTGTATCAGTCGATGATGGATGAAGCGATCGCGACGGGTGGGGAGCCAGTCCCCGCGTAGAGAAGCGCCTCCGTAACGTTACCGGCACAGGCCGGTATACATCCGACGGACGTGCACTGGGCCCCCGGGGAAATAGAACGTACTGCCGTAGGAGAAAGTCTCCGTAATCGTATCGAACAGGAGGGTGCGCGGGCCATCCACGAAATTCGGGTCGTACACATGGAACGCCAACACGTCGGGCCGTGGCCGCTCGGCTTTTTCGTAGACCGTGACGGCGTGGTTGATGTTCACATGCGGGAAGTTGTACAGCCACACGACCATCGGATGACCGTGCTCCAGCCAGTACTGCAAATCGTCGGCGACGCGGAACTCTTCATCCCGCGAAGGCAGGAACGGCATCGGGAACTTGCGGGCGTGAAAGTAGGTCGTCCATCCCGCGCCCATGTTGGCGCGTAACAATGGCCCTTCGCGTTCGCTGAATTCATACAAGTTGGTGAAACCGGGGAAGACGATCCGCTGATCCAGGGGTTCACTCGGCCACCATGTGGCGTCGTTGCGCACTTCACGAATCCGCCGCGCCAACTCGGTCTCAGACACGGGTGGCGCCAGAGGGTCGAATCGGGCGTGTTTCCAGAATTGGACCACGCCTGCCGCCATGATGAAACAGCGACGCGTGTAGGAATGCTCGCGGGCGGGCGCATTGGTCGGGGACGTGTGGACGCCATTCTCGTAGTTGAAGACCAACTCGTTGACGTAGGCGAATGTGTCCTGTGGATATTGGAAGGACCGGCCCGCGCCCGTTGAGGGGCGGTCGGACGCGCATCCGACGCAGACTGCCAGCAAGCTGACCGCGATCAGAACCCGCACTTTTTCAGCTCCAGTAAACAGCGCAGATCGAGATCATCGGGGCTCGTCGAGCGCGGATGGAAATAGAATTCGTGAAACCCGGGGCCGAGATGTTCGATGGCGCGCACCACCTCGCTGGACTGCATGCAGAACGTGCGTCCCAACCCCCACAACGTGTCGGTGCATCGGTACGGGCAATGGTTTCGCCTCGGTCTCATCCACAGCCAGTCAGACGGCACGACCCAGACCGCATCGCGGTTGGGTGAAAAGAAGCGCGGTTTGCCGAGTCGCATCCAGCCGTGGAACGACTTGTTCAGGACTTCGCTGAGAGTTTCGTAGACAAAGGGGTGCGCGTGCAGGTGATGATGTGAGTTCACGAAGGCACACGTCAGTCCCGACTCGCGAAACATCTCCCACTGTGCCTTGACCTCGTCGCGCATGAATTGACGCGCGCTTCGCGACAGGCCGATACTCCAACCCGCCTTTGCGTAGGAATTGCCCCATGGCCACGACGTGCGGGTGACGGGTTGGGAGCTGTCGAGATGCAGATGCCACCCCATTGGCAAGTCGGGATTGTCCCGGGCCATGCGGAGGGCATCGGCAGTGCCCGGCTGGCCGACCATCAAACTGGCTCCGTGCAACACGCCGCGGAGATGGGCCTCGACGATGGCCCGGCTGGCCTCGGTACTTATCCCGAAATCATCCGCGATGAATTGCACTTCACGATCAGTCATATTTGACGTGGATTTTGCTTTGCCGTAGATTCTGCCCCAATGGGCGTGGCGACGCAATTCCTGATCACGGGGGGCACGGGCTTTATTGGCCGGCACGTCGTGCACCGGCTTTTGGACCGGGGCGCCGACGTGGCAGTGTTCTGCCGCAATCCCGAGAAGGCGCAACGGTTATTCGGCAGGCGTGTGGAAATAGCGCCGGGTGATTTGCGGGATCGCGAAAGCGTGGCCGAAGCCGTGCGCGGCTGCCGCGTTGTTGTTCATCTTGGCGCAAGCTTTCAATTTGGCCCGACTGCGCGCCGAGCCATGAATGATACGAATGTCCGGGGCACGGAATACCTGCTCGAGGCGTCTGCACGCAGCGGCGTGCGCCGATTCGTCTATGTCAGCTCCAGCGGCGTGTTGGAAGGCGCCCCCGGTTTGGTTACCGAACGGAATTTCCCGACCTATGTGCCCCGATACGAAGGATACCGCCGCTCGAAATGGTTGGGCGAAGTCGCCTGCCTCGAGGCGGCGCGGCGCGGGTTTCCCGTGACGATCGCCAGCCCGACGTGCCCGCTGGGAGAAGGCGACGAAACCCCGACGCCGACGGGGCGGATCGTCCTGGATTACATCAACGGGCGATTTCCGTTCAGCGCTCGCGTGGGATTGAATTTCGTGCACGTGGGAGAACTGGCCGAAGGCATCCTCGCCGTGGCCGACTACGGAGGAATTGGCGAACGGTATCTGCTCGGGCATCACAACGTGTGGCTGCAGGAGTTTCTGCAGGCGCAGGCGCGGGTTACGAACCGGCCCGTGCCGCGGTTCACCCTGCCACAAGGGGCGATTGTACTGGCCGGCATCTTTGGTGAGGCGGTTGGCAGCAACCGTGTCTGCCGCGAAACCGCCTCCCACGCGGGCCGGCGGCAGTGGTTTGATTCCTCAAAGGCGTCCCGTGAATTGGGCTGGAGCGGGCAAATACCTTTGCATACGGTCGTCGAGGAAGCGGTACACTGGTTTCAGACTTTTGGACGAACGAATACAGGCCTGGTCCCCACCGAATCGAATGTCGCCACTTCTTGAATGGACACTGGTCGGCTGGACATTGCTCGCCGCGTGCTGGTGGAGCATCGGCATCGGGCTTGTTTTCAGCGAACGTCGCCGGTCGCACCGGGAGCGCCATCGTATGGACGGGGCCGCGCCGAGAGTCAAACCCACCGTGTCGATTTTCAAACCGATTGCCGCCCTGCACGAAGCAGGGCCTCCACCGTCTTTGATCCGGGCGATGGAATCGTTCGTCAGCCAGTTGGATGATGGCGCGGAGATGCTACTCGGGGTTGAAGACCGTGACGCGGCCAAATGGCAACCGGTCGTCGAGCAATGGCGGCGCAAGTTTCCCGGTGCCCGTCTCAAGCCGATCGTTGCCCCGCGGCCGGCTCAGTTCCTCAGCCCGAAGGTTTCGTGGTTTCAGACCTTGTCCGAGCATGCAACGGGTGAGTACTGGATGTGGAGCGACACGGACATTATTGCTCCGCCCGGATTTCTGGACGTGATGCGGCAGGAACTCATGGACGGTGTGGCGGGGCTGGTGACATGTCCCTACGTCGTGCGAAGAATCGAAAGCGCGCCGATGATATTGGAGGCGCTGTTCGCCAATTTGGAGTTTTATCCCGGTGTGCTGTTCTGTGGTCGGACCAATCTGGTCCAGTTCGGACTGGGCGCGGGTATGATGTTTCCCGCGGCGCGGTTCCGCGAGCGCGTGAAATGGGAGACGCTGGGCGCGCGGTTGGCCGACGACAATGCGCTTGGACGGGCGCTGGCTCCGATCAAGGTCAGCCGGATCACGTTGGAAACGCAAGCGTCTGAATCAAGCTGGCGCGGGGCCATTCAGCATTACATGCGCTGGCAAAAGACCGTGCGCTGGTGTTCGCCGGCCGGTTATGCGGGTCTGGGCCTGATCGTGCCGGCCATCGGCTGGTTGGCCGCGGCCGCGACGCATCCGCTTTGCGCGCTGGCATGGCTGGGACTGGTGATCACCGCCCAGATAGAGATTCTCACAGCGGCTGTGGTATTCTGGTTGGTGGGATGCGAACTGCGTCCGTGGTGGGCAGCTTTCTTATGGAGTGTTCTCCTGCGGCCAGTGACCTGGGTGATGTCCTGGGCGCCATGCGCCGTGGTGTTTCGCTCCCAGAACCGCAAATGGTGGAGTCTGTATCAGTCGGCTCCGTTGGAGGTAAAGACATGAAACAGGTGCTGCAATTACCGCCGTGGTTGTACATGGCTGGATTCATCGTGTTCCAGGTATGTGGGAGCTTGCTTCTGCGCGTGGCCAGCCAGCGCGCCGGCTCGCCGGCCGTGGTGCTATTTTTCTTTGGAAACATGGTCGGCTTCTGTGGCGCAACGTGCCTGACGTTGGCGCTACGGACACAGCACCCGAACCTCACATTCGCTCTGTGCCAGGGCGGTGCGTTTTGCGTGCTGCAATTGGCGTGCTATCTTGCCTTCCGGATTCCACTGCAGCCGGCCCAGTGGCTGGGAGTGGTGTTTATTGCCGCCGGGGTCGTTTGCGTGCAATGGAATGGCGCGGCCATGCGACTTCATCCGCAAACGGTTGTCCAGAGCCGATAAGGCCGGCGGGGGGGAATGCCGGCCAAACTGATGCGCGGGAAGCCAACGGGATGAGTGAATGTATTGTTGTAACGGGCATGGGCGCGGTGACGCCGCTGGGATCTGATTTTCCAACTACATGGCGCCAAGTTGTGGCCGGCAAATCCGCCGCGGCACCGGTCACACTGTTTGATGTGGCAGGTTGCCGGTGCAAGCAGGCGGCCGTGTGTGAAACTCCCGATCTTACGGATCTCTCCAGTCGGGAACGGGCGCGTTTGTCCCGCGCGAGTCGACTGGCGTTGCCCGCTGCTCGCGAAGCACTGGCCGACGCGGGTTTGCTCGACAAATCCGGAAAGTCGTCCATGCCTGAATTGCCGATTTCCGTCAGTACCACCGGAGGCGGCATGGCCTTGGGCGAGCAATTCCTTCGGTCGATGCTGGCGCAACGATGCGGACCCGGAGACCTCTTCCATGCGGCGCGATACCAGTCGCAACACCAAATCCACGATCTCCAGCGATATTTCGGTTTCGACGGGCCGGTGACGATTATCGCCAATGCCTGCGCCAGCGGCACCAACGCCATCGGACACGGCGCGGATCTGATCCGGTCCAGCGCGTGTGACTGCGTGTTGACGGGCGGCTACGAGGCGTTGACCGAATTGATCTACGTCGGGTTTGATTGTTTGCAGGCGATGAGCCCGGACTGCTGTCGTCCGTTCGATGTGGGGCGCAATGGGCTGATGCTTGGCGAAGCCGCCGCGTTCGCGGTGCTGGAATCGGAGTCGCGGGCGCGCTCGCGCGGAGCGCGGATCATCTGCGAGGTTGCGGGCTACGGACACGGCGCCGACCTGCACCATCTGACACAGCCGAATCCGTCTGGATCGGCGACGGTCGCCGCCATGAAATCCGCCATTGCTCAAGCCGGCCTCGATGCCGCGGAGATTGGATACGTCAACGCGCACGGCACAGGCACTGTCTTGAATGACGTTAGCGAGGGGACCGCACTCGCGAACGCGTTTGGGGACGGATCCATTATCCCGGCGCGCTTGCGAATCAGTTCCACAAAGGCGGCGATTGGCCACACACTCGGGGCGGCGGGGAGCATCGAAGCCCTGTTCGCAATCGCAGCGCTCCAATCCGGGGAACTGCCGCCCAACCTGAACGTCCGACAACCCGAGCCGACCGTGGCGACGAATCTCGTGGCCGCGGGCGAACGATGGGCGGACGTGCGGGCTACGCTGACGGTCAACCTCGGATTTGGCGGGTCGAACGCGGCGCTTGTTTTCAAGAGGCACAAATCTTCTCCACGTTCACCAAGTCCGAACCAAGCGCGCAAGGCGATGGTGCCATTGGCAATTCGCGGGGTGGGCGTTGTCCTTCCGTCGGAAGCATCCTCGCGAATGAGCGGCCTGAACAAGGCCGTGGGCGAACACGTTGTTCGTTGTGTTGACAGGACTCGCGAGCCGCTGGCCACCCTGCAGAATGAAGCGCGGATGCGGCGAGCCAGTCCGCTGGCTTTGTACATGCTGGCTGCGGCGCAACAGGCACTTGCGGTGGACCCCGCTGTACCGCGGCATCGGCTCGGTATCGTTGCCAGCTTCAACACGGGCGCGGTGGTAGCGACTCGCCGTTTTTTTGAGGGCGTGATCAAGAGCGGCCAGAGGTTTGCCAGTCCGAATCTGTTTCCCGAGACCGTGTTTAATTCGCCCACGAGTCATGTCGCGACGGTGCTTGGGGTGTCCGGGCCCTGTTACTCCATCGTGGGGGACGACGCGGCGTGGGTCAGTGCGTTGCGGGTGGCGGCGTCGTGGCTTGCGAACGGTCTTATCGAGTACGCGCTGGTGATCGGGGCGGTAGAGCTTGATCCGATCGTGATCGACGCGTTCGCGCGGGCGGGTTGGTTGCCGCCGCACAACCGGACGGGCTACGTGCCCGGAGAGGGCGCCGGGGCTTTGCTGCTGCATCGGGCCGAAGCGCAGGACAATTTGCGAATCGTGCAAATGGCCGACGGATTCGGTTATCGAAATCGGGGCGACGCGCCGGCATCCGCGCGCCGGTGTTTGGCCCAATTTCCATCGGACGTTGTGCGTTGCCACACGGGGCGGCACAATTGGTTTGGGCGGATTGAAGAGCGGTTGGCCGGGGGCAAGCGGGTAACATTACCGTACCATGGCGACGCATTTGTGGCGTCGGCCGCATGGAACACGATTGCCGCGGCGGACCTGGCGCGACGGGAAAAACGGAAGGTCCTCTTGCCGGTGTGGGGATTGACCGGCGAATGTTCAGCTTTGCTTTTGTCGGCGGAATGACCTTATAAATGACATGAACACCTGTGAGGTCATGGCTGAAGTTTCCCTGGATGATTTAAGGAAGTTGGTTGTCGAGAACTGTGTTCTCAAGATCAAACCCGAGGAGATCGGGGAGGACACCCCTTTGTTCGGGCCGGACGGTGTTGGCTTGGATTCCCTCGACGCGTTGCAGTTGACGATCGCCATCGAACAGCAGTTTGGGATTGTGATCACGGATGCGAACGTGGCGCGCGAGGCGATGGGGTCCCTGGGATCGCTTCGACGCTGGCTGGCGCAGCAGCCGAGCCGCAGCGCGAATTCATAACCGGGTCATGAGTGCGCCGACCGTGTACGACGCCGTTATTATTGGTGGAGGACCCGGGGGGAGCACCGCCGGCGCATTCCTTGCCAAACAGGGCAAGCGCGTGCTGCTGGTGGAGCGCGAGGTTTTTCCAAGATTTCACATTGGCGAATCGCTTCTTCCTTTCGGCAACGACGTGCTCAAGGAGAGCGGGGCGTGGCCGAAGATCGCCGCCGCGGGCTTCCAACCAAAATTCGGCGCCGAATTTTTCGTCAGCAACGGCGCGCGTTGGCAACGATTCTGGTTTGCTCGCGGGCTGGTGCCGGGGTACGACGCGACATTTCAGGTCGAACGCGCGAAATTCGACCACATCCTCCTGGATCACGCGGCGAGCTGCGGATGTGAGGTGCGGGAGGGTTGTCCGGCGAGGGATGTGACACACGACGGGGACGAATGGCGCGTGAAGCTTGAGACAGGAGACGAGCGCGGGCGGTGGCTGATCGATGCCAGCGGACGCGATGCATTCCTGGGGCGTGTCTTGGGCTTTCCGAGAAAGCCGATGAACCTCACGAAACGGATCGCAACCTACGCGCATTTCAGGGGCGTCTATCGCAATCCCGGCGAGGCCGAGGGGAATATCACCATTGTGCGGTTGAGGGACGGGTGGTTCTGGCTGATCCCGCTGGCTGAGGGGAAGATGTCGGTCGGCATGGTGCGGACGATGGACGACCTGAAGCGATTTGGGAAGACGGCGGAAGAATGGTTTGCGAAAACGGTGGAATCGAGCCGGGAACTGACGCGGCGCATGAAAGGCGCCGAGCGGGTGGGCGAATTCTATACAACGGGCGACTACAGCTACCACTACGACCAGATGGCCACCGACCGCGCGATCATGGTCGGGGACGCGGCGGGATTTATCGACCCGATTTTTTCCTCCGGGGTGCATATTGCGACAAAATCGGGGCAAATTGCCGCGGGATTGATCGAGCGCGCGGACCACGAGAATCGGGGATTCAGCGCTGCCGAACAACGGCGATACTCGCGTTCGATCCATCGTTATATGGAAGTGTATCGGCAGATGATTTCGATGTATTATGATAACCGTTCGTTTGAGGTGCTGATGCATCCGAAGGGGCGATTTGGCATCGTGCCGGCCGTGACATCGGTGCTGGCCGGCAACTTTCATCCATCATTCGCCATGTGGTGGCGGATCAGGCTGTTTCACATTGTGTGTGCAATTCATCGTCGCGTTCCGATTGTGCCACGGGTAGACTATTCCGAGGCTTGAAACCACATTACTCGCAGACGTTATATCGCGCTTTTTGGTTCGATGCGGGAGTTCGTCTTGCGCGGCTCCTTGGCGTAAGCGGAACGCGCAGGCTCGCCCGTGGGTTGGCGGGAGCCTACCGATTGACCCATCCGCGGGCGCAATCAGCGTTGCGGGAGAACTTGGCCTTGCTGTGCGGGGCTGAACTCCCCGCGAACGTGGTGCGCGACACGTTCCGGAATTTCGGCGCCGCGTTGGCCGATTACTTTCAGCTCGGCGCGCGGACCAAAGAGGCGGCGCTCGCACTGATCGAAGCGCGGCGCGGGTTCGAGCACATCCAGAATGCGCTGGCCGACGGCAAAGGGGCGTTGCTGGTGACGGCGCACACGGGATTGTTTGAGCTGGGTGGTTTACTGTTGGAACAGTTCAATTTGCCGCTGGTTGTGTTGTCGCTGCCCGAGCCAAGCCCGGCCCTGAACGAGTGGCGGGCGGCTTATCGCCAGAGATGGGGCGCGGAGACGCTGGAGGTCGGCGTTGGTGAATTCAGTTTTGTGGAGATCGCGCGGAAAATCGGTGAGGGGAAATGCGTGGCGATGTTGATGGATCGGCCGCAAGGAAACGGCGATGTCGTACTGGTAGATTTTCCCCATGGGAGAATTCCGTTTTCGACGGGGCCAGTGTGGCTCAGTCTGTTGACCGGTGCGCCACTGATCGCCACGACCATTCTGGCGACCGAGTCCGGCAGGTACGTGCTGGAGGCGTTTCCGCCGTTGCGCCCGAAATGGCGAGGGAAGGACCGCGCGGCGACCGTCCGCGAGTACACGATGGAGTTGGCAGGCTATTTTCGCGAACCGTTATGCAAGCATCCCGACCAATGGTATCAGTTTGTGCCGCTGTCGCAGCTGCGCTCGTAGTGTGGGGAGCGCGCGCGGTCTGCGCGGACACGACCAATGCCGACGAATTCGTCGCCCATCAGGTTGCGACGCGGACATTCGAGGCGGACTTGCGGCAGATATTTCATTGGGGTTTTCCGCCGCGGCACATCGAAAGTCTCGGCCACCTCAGCTATCAGAGCCCGGATTTTTTGGCCATCGTCTTGACGAATCCCGCGCCCGAGCTTGTGCTGGCGCGTGGTGATGATTTGTACATCAAGCGCGACAGGAAGGCGCTGGCGCGGCACAAACTGGCGGTGCGCAATGGCAAACCGACGCAGAACGTGCAATTTCTGTTGGGTTTCTTCCAAAACGGGTGCACGAACTTCGCCGATTTGTTCGACGCGAAGATTGGGCGAACGGCGGATCAGTGCACCGTGACGCTCACGCCGAAACACATGCTGCAGATGCTGCCGTTGCGATCCGTGGAGAACGTGATCGCGTTGCCGTCGATGGATGTGCGGTACATGCGGATCGGTCTGATTTTGGATGGTTACATTACGTACGAATTCAGCAATCCACATCGCAACCAGCCGCTTAATGCGTCCGTATTCGAGGTGCCCAAACCATGAGCCTGACGCCGCACGGTCCCGGGTTTTCCTTTCTGGATTCGTTTGAGATCCTCGAAGGCGGCAGGAGCGGACGGGGGCACAAATGGCTCAACCCGCAGTCGCCGTTTTTTGCCGATCATTTTCCGGGCAACCCACTGATGCCGGGGGTATTGTTGATTGAGTGCGCGGCACAAGCGGCGGGCGTGCTCTGGGAGCAACCCGGCGCCGCTTATCTGGCCGGGGTGCGCGACTTTCGCTTTCGCAAACCGGTGTTGCCCGGTCAAACCGTCGACATCGACGTGACGCTGGACAAAGAGATGGGCGCGTTTGCGCAATTCGATGCGGTGCTGAGCGTCGGACCGGTGGTCGTCGCTCAGGGCAAACTGACATTGAGCCGCGCCTTGAGTTCGGCGGTGTGAAGTTTGCCGCGATCGGTGCGGGGCAATGCGGGGTCGATCAGCCAGGACCGGGGCAACTTCCATGGAGGCAGGACGCGCAACAATTCCTTTTCGAGGTCGGCGCGTTCGCGGCGGGTCTCGACCGCAGCGGTGAGGCAGTCATTGCCGCGCTTGTCTTTGGCGACGGCGACCCATACATCGCTGACGCCGCCCAACGCGCGCATGGCACGTTCCACTTCCGCCGGAGAAACTTTTTTGCCGCCGATATTGGCCACTTCTCCGATGCGACCGAGCAATCGCAATTCGCCATATCGATTCCACTCAGCGAGATCGGGCAACGTGGCGCGACCCGCGCGGCTGCTGACGGACACGCGGCCATCGCGACGGATGCGCACCGCGACGTCGTGGAGCGGTTTGCCGATGCTTCGCCCGCTGAGCGTGGCGTTTCCAGTGCCATCATAGCAGATGCCGCCGGTTTCCGATGAGCCGTAGAAATTGTGGATTTTGGTGCCGTAGCGCTGATGGAATTGCCGGGCCACGTCAGCGGAGAGTGGCGCACCGGCAGAGATGACCAGGCGCAACGAGGGCGGTTTGGAGACACATTGCAGTTGGCCGAGGGCGTGCAACACAGCGGGCACGGTGGGAAGAACCGTGACGCGGTATTTTTCGATCAACTCCAGAATTTCGCGAGGGACAAACGTCTGCGCGCATACGAGCGACGTTCCCTGCAGGAGCAGGGGCATCACGAGATTGCCGAGTCCGTAGGAGTGTCCGAGCGGGATGACGGCCAGATTGCGGTCGGCGGGGCGGATGCCCATGGTGCGGATGATATGCTCGCCGTCGGCAATCAGGTTGGAGGCGGAGCAGGGAATCGCATTGAGTTCGCCGGTGGTACCGGATGTAAGCTTGATGCAGGAAACGTTGTGTGTGGTGGAGGGCACACGGGCAAGGGTCTGCTGCTGCGCTTCCGACGTGAGCGAACAATCCAGCGGGAGGGCCGCCGCACGGGATTTCTGGATGGCGAGGAATGTGGCGAGCCAGGCCGCGTTGTTGGGTTGACAAATCGGGATGATGCGGGCCTCGAGTGTGGAAGCGATGCGCTCGGCGCGGCTGGTCAAATCACGATGGTTCCAGGTACGCCCCGTATCGGCGTCGATGACAGCGATTCGGTCGGCGCGGCTGGCGGCGACGGTTAGCCACAATTTCCAGAGCGAGGTCATGCGGCAGTGCGTAGCTCGCACTTATAGCTGATCCTGCCAGAATAGTAACAGATGAATGTGATGCCCGGCCTTGCGGCGTGGCGAGGAGGAGTCGACCGCGAGGATCGGGCTCATTTAGGAAGCTGCCGCGAGAGGCGTCGCGTTGCGCAAATAGTCAGACACCCCGACAGGGCTGGGGCGGCATCCGGCTTGTTCAATTGCCGAGAGTACCCGTTCCTCGTCCATGATGACGCGGTCGCGCGTGTAAATCGGGTAATCGGCGCGGACGGCGCGGGGCGTGAGATTGATTGTGGCGAGATTGGCACCGGCTTGAAACGCGCGGACATAGCCGTTTTCCGAGACGAGTTTCATGGCGCTGACAGCGGGGATGATCCAGTGGGGCGCGGCCAGGCGCATCCAGGCGACACAATCGAGCGTCGACTCGATGGATCCATTGGGTTCGTCCTCCAGGGGGGTTTGCTCGCCGGCCACAAACGGGCTGACGCTGGATCCGGCCAGCGGCAGCTCGGCAAGCAACTGCAGGGACTGCAGAATGTGCTCTTCCGTTTGGCCGGGCAGGCCGATGATGAGTCCGGAGGAGACTTTCCAGCCCGTGCGCGCCAGATAGCGGATGGCGTCGACGCGTTTCGCCAGTGTTCCCGGTCCTTCCAGCAGGCGATAATGTCTCGCGTTGCCGGTCTCGATTTTGAGCACGTAATAGTCGCCGCCAGCCTCGCGGAGTTCGTCGTATTGGCGGGGCGTCAACGTGCCGAGGCACAGTGTGATGCCGAGATCGGTGCATTGGCGCAGCTTGTGGATTAGCGGAAGGACGACTTCGCGAATGGCTACGGGATCTTCGCCGGCTTGGATATCGATGTCGGTGATCGACTTGGGGCGATGATGGATGATCCGGCTGGCCACGTCGTCTGCGGTGAGTCGGTACCGGGTCAGCTCGTGGTTGTCGCGGCGCATGGCGCAGTAATGGCAATTCTGTCGGCAGTAATTCGACACCTCGACGACGCCGCGGATGAAGACCTGGCGGCCGAAGACGGCATCGCGGGTGGCGGCAGCGCGGGCGTGAAAAGCCTCTTGCGGCTCGACCACGCCATTGACTCGCAAAAAGTCTTGCCTGATTCGACCCATGAACTCTTTCAACATAGCGGATTGCCCGGGAAAGACAACTCTGAGTTCGAGGCGGTAGTGCGTCAGTTTGAATCCGGCGGAGCTTGCCAGTGAATACCGTTCGTGCCAGCCTACACGTCGGTTGTGTATTGGGTGTTCCGTGGTACAGTTCAATTGAGCACGCTGAGCTACTAATCAAGTCAAGGAGACAGTTCATGGATACTCTCATCCAAGCCGATGGGGTCACCCTCACTCAGGCCATCAAAGACGCCATTGAAGAGAAGATCGGCCACGTCGAGCAATACGCACCGCGGGCGGTGCGGGCACGGGTGCGATTGAGGAAGGACAGCGCCCATCATTCGGCGCGGCAATATATCGTGCGCGTGCTCGTGGAAATTCCCGGTGCCGACCTCAGCGCGGAGGAATCCCGTGCCGATGTGATTACGGCTCTCGATATTGCCGTTGACAAAATTGAGCGGCAGTTGCGCAAACGCAAGACCGAGCGACTTGCCAAACGCGAGCACGGTCCGCGGCGCAAGCCGTGAGGGACGAGATCGGCCGGGCCGTTGCGCTTCTGTTGGCCGGCGGACAGGTCTTCTTTTTCTTCTGCCACCGAGACGCGAGTTTGTGATAATGTCGGGCCGTGGTTATTCGAAACGTGATACTCGACTGGTCGGGGACGCTCGTGGACGACTTGAAGCCGGTGCTGACAACCACAAACCACGTGCTGGAATCGTGCGGGTTGCCGGCGATGACGCTCGAGGAATTCCGCGCGCAATTCTGTCTGCCGATACGGAAGTTTTACGAAAGCCGGGTACCACACGTTCCGCAAGCGCGACTGGAAGAGATTTTTCTCGCGGAATACCCGAAGCACCACGCCGAGATCACGTTGTTGCCGCACTCGCTTGAGTTTCTGCGGTTCTGCCGGCGACAGGGTGTGGGGGTGTATATCGCCAGCACCGTGGACGCGCACACGTACGAGACGCAGATGGCGCGATTTGGAATCGAGTCATACATCACGAAACCGTACATTGGCATCGCGGACAAGACATCCAAGATCCACCACATCCTGGAGGAGAACAGTCTCGACCGCGAGGACACGATGTTTGTGGGCGACATGGAACATGACGTTGAGGCGGGCAAGGCGGGCGGCATCCATACCTGCGCCGTGTTGACAGGCTACAACCCCCTCGACAAACTGCGGGCAATGAAGCCGGATCTGATTTGCCTTCATCTCGGCGAACTGCAACGGTTTCTTGCCGCTCCCGAGGCCGTGCGTGGATAAGATCGTCGTCAAGGACCTCGAAGTGGACGCCCACATTGGCGTAACCGACGCTGAGCGGGCCGGACTGCAACGACTGCTGGTCACCGTGGAACTCGAATGCGATCTGGCCCAGGCGGGACGAACGGACCGCGAGTATTCCACCACGCCGTACGACGTGGTGGCGGAGATGGTTCGCAAAACGACGGCCGAGAGGCCGCGGAAGTTGGTGGAATCCCTGGCTGCGGATATTGCCAAGGTCATTTTGTATCGTCGGATGGCGGAAGCCGTGACAGTTGAGGTGAAGAAATTCAGCGTGCCGCGTAGCCAATATGTTTCCGTCCAAATCCATCGGACTCAATAATAATCGGGTGTGGGCGTCCTGGTGCGCAATACTCATGGCGCTCGTACTGGCCGCGGTTTGCGCGCGCGCCGATACCATCACCCTGAAAGACGGGACGATGGTGGAGGGCGACATCACCACTGAAGATGAGTCGTCGGTATCGATCCATCTCGAATTCGCGCACGGAACGATTACCGAAACGCGGAAGATCAACAAGTCGGACATCGCGCAGGTTGCCCGGGCGACGCCCGAGCAAAAGGCGGCCCTGCAATTGAAGCGGGACTACGAAACGCTGGGCAAATATCAACTGAACCCCGAGGAGAGCTACCGGCTCGAGTACTACGATGACGTTATTAACAATGCGTTTCGCCGGTTTCTCAGCCAGCATCCGAATTCGGTTTACGAGACAAACGTCACCGCGCTCATCACGCAATGGGAGGCGGAGCGCAATTTGGTGGCGGCAGGATCGATGAGATTTCACGGACGGTGGATGCCCGCCGCCGAGGGTATGCGTCTGGCGCTGAGGGAGCGCGGGGAGCGATCGTTGCAGAGGAGCCGTTGGTTTATTTCCCAAGGGCGGTTCGACTCCGCCATACAGGAACTGCAGTCGGTTTTGGCAGTATCCGGGCAGCCGGAACTGGTTTCCAAGGCCAAGTCGATGCTAGCGGTCGCGTACCAGAAGTCAATCGAGGAACTCGATCGCCAGCGGCAGGAACTGGAAACCGACGTATCCTCTTCCCAGCAGCGAGTGGGCCAGGACCAACAAGCGCTCAACTCGGCCGAAGCGTCCTTGAGACAGGCGGCGAGCAACCGGCAGTCATTCGCCGGTCCATCCCCGGTCGGTTCCCTTAATCCGACGTTGGGCAGTAACGCGCAGGCGATCAACCAAAGTCAGGCGTCCGTCAACTCAGCCCGCAGCAGCCTGGTCAACGAGCAGCGGCATCTGGATCAGGCCAAATACGAGTTGAATGCCGCAACGCAAAAGCTCGCTACGTTGCGGTCGCAGGAATCCGCAGCGCAGGCCCGATGGGGGATCAGTACTGCTCCGTCTCCCGCCTCCGCGTCTCCCGTGGCGGCGGTCAACACCAACACGCCGGATGTGCTTGTTGGCACGGCGGCATGGGTGAGGAACAACTGGGTGATCATGGCGGTTGTGGCGCTTGTACTGCTATTCATACTATCGCGGATCATCAAGGGCTGAACCCGGATGTTTTTGTCGTTGCAGAAGCAATCGGCAGGACGTAGCATGTCGACGCTAAGGGGAGCGCATGCTATGAAATCGATTCCGTGCGGGCGCGTCGTCTGGATCCTCTTGTGTATCCTTGTCTTGCCGGGTTCCATTGATTTGTCGACTGCCCAGATGTCTGATTCCGTCGCAGTTGATTACGTTTCCATCAGGTTAAAGGATGGGACTGTGTTGGAGGGCCCTGTTCTGCTCGAGGACGATGGGCAAATCACCGTGGAGGCGCAAGCGGCCAGTGGCACCATCATACACAAGGAGCGCGTTGAGAAGAGCAACATTGCCTCTCTATCGCATCTGAGCCCCGCGGATCGCGATCAGCGGCTGGCCACAATTGCGTATCACGGCCTGGCCAAGTATCAACTGGATTCGCAGAGCTCGCTTCCTCCGGCCTACTACGATCTGGCCATTAACGAGGGGTTTCTTCCGTTCTTGCAGAAATATCCCCAGGCAATGGAGTCGGCCACGGTCAGCAATCGTCTGGCTGAATGGAAGAGTGAACGAAGCATGGTGGCATCGGGACAGATCAAGTACCGCGGGAAATGGATGACGACGGACGAAGCGGACAAACTTACCGCGAGCGAGCGCGCCCAGCAGGTGATCCAGGATGCGAGAGCGTTGATGGCCCAGGGACAATTCGACGCCGCCACGGAGAGGCTTGCGCCCTATTACAGCGCGCCGCAATCGCCGCAGCTTGCTGTCGAAAGCCGGCGTTTGCAGGGGGACGTGTATCGCCTGTGGGTCAGCAGCCTCCAGACATTCAAGGACCAACTGGGCAAGGACCTGGAAGCCAGCAAGGACCGGGTCGCTCGGCTTGCCGAGGCTCGCTCGAAGGCTCAGTCCGATTATGACCAGGCGCGAGCCAAGAACCAAGGGTCCAACGTTCGCACACTCGGGGATGCCGCCATCTCGGGCCAGACGGCTGCGGATTATTTTCGTGCTGAAAAACAGTTCGGTGACGAACAAAAGCGGGAGTCTGCGCTCCAGCAGCAGCTTGACGACACCGTCCAAAAACTAAGGGACGTGCAGCAAAGTCAGGACTTGTTCGCGACAGCTTATCCACCAATGGAGTTGGTCAAAGAGACGCCACCGCCCAGGACGAACGCCGTGCCGCCGCCACCACCACCTCCTCCCCCGACTTTTCTCGAGAAGGCGGGTGAATGGTTTGGCCGGAATTGGATCATGGCTGTTGGGGTGGGACTGCTGGGGATGTGGGGTATATCTCGCCTGCTGACACGCGCCTAACCCCCGGCGTCACGCTTCCAATACTTCTCGGGGTCAGTCGTCCAATACTTCTGAAAGTCGTCGGCATCCTCCTTCTCGAAGGTTGGGAACCGCGTGTGGCCCGGGTCATTTTTCTGGATGCCAAGAAGACTTTCCTCTATTCGTTCGTACATCTGGATCGGGTACTGGTCAAACGGAAGTGTGAGGGCGCTGTGATTATAGCCGTCCCAAATCTTGGGGACGAGAACCGAGAGGCTGGTCATGACGCAGCAGATGAGGATTGTGGAAGCGATGAAGCCGAACACGACGCCCAATGCCGCATCAATGAATCGCGGATAACGGGGAATGGCTTGTTGCGTGACCTGATTGAGCACCAGGATCAACGGCAGGCAGCCCAGAAGAAATATGGCCCAGTAGGCGCCAAACGCCCCGTACGCACCGGCACCGGGCATTACGGACTCGATGAACCGCGTTCCCTCGTACCAATACCGCAGTGTTACCATCATGGCGAAGAACAGCAGCAGGGAACTGGTCAGTTCGTAGAAGACACCGAATACTGTCCCGCCCCATGCGAGTGACAGGATCAATACCAACGCCGCAATACTGATCGTAACTTCCACCATGATTAGCTCGCTTGAATCACTTCCTCGACGGAAGTGATCCCCATAAGAACCTTTTCGGCTCCGTCTTCGCGATATGGCCGGACGCCTTTCCGCGCCGCCATTTCCCACAGCGCCTGTTCATCCGCGCCGCTATTGATAGCCTGCCTTATCTCTTCATCCACAACAAGCAGCTCGAAAATGCCCGTCCGTCCCTGGTAGCCGATATTGTCGCATGCCTCGCAGCCCACGGGCCGGTAGATGCGGCTTCCCGGATCGAAGGAAAGTCCAATCTCCTCCAACTCGTTGCCCGTCGCCTCGTAGGGCTCGCTGCACTCCTTGCACAGGACCCGCACAAGCCGCTGTGTCACCACCATCAGCAGGGCTGATGAAATCTGATACTGCTCCACGCCGATTTCCTCGAGCCGGACAATCGTGCTCACCGAGTTTTTAGCGTGCAGCGAGGTAAAAACGAGATGTCCGGTCAATGCGGCGCGAATGGCGATCTTCGTCGCCTCGGCATCGCGCATTTCACCCACGAAAATGACGTCGGGATCCTGGCGCAGAATCGATCGCAACCCGGCCTCGTAAGTGACGCCGGCCTTTACATTGACAGGTATCTGCGTCGCCCCTTCCAGTTCATATTCGACCGGGTCCTCGATGCTCATAATGTTCAGCCGCTTGCGGTCCAGCCGGCTGAGGGCGGCGTACAGTGTCGAGGTCTTGCCCGAGCCGGTCGGTCCGGCGGCCAGAATAATCCCGTTGCGCGAATGAATGACGCGGTCAAAGCGCTCCATCATGTCCTTGCGCATCCCGAGGTCTTCAAGGCTCATGAGACCGCTCTTGCGGTCGAGGATGCGGAGGACCATCTTTTCCCCATGGATCGCGCTGGCCGTGGCGGCGCGGAAATCAATGTCGCCAGCATCCGTTCGCACACGAAACCTCCCGTCCTGTGCCCGCCGCTTTTCCGCGACGTCGATCTGTGCCAGTGTTTTGAGTGCCGCCACGACGCGCAGTCCATCTGGACGAGTAAATGTCAACCGCTCTTGCAGCGCGCCATCAATTCGAAAGCGGACCCGGCAACCGTCGGATTGCGGTTCGAGATGAATGTCACTGGCCCGCTCGCTCACGGCATCCTGCAACACTTCCCGCGCCGCCTCGATCCCACTCATTTCTGGCATGTCCTTGCGGATCTCAATCTCGTTACCGTTCGCGTCGAGGAATTCCATCCCCACGCGGCGCTTTTTCTTTCCCAGATTTGCGGCAACCTTGGTGCGGCCACCGAAAAGCCCGCGCCTCTTCGGCGCTTCATTCGGACCGAGCGCGGCCACCCGGCCAGTTAGCGTTCTCACGCCTTCTTGCTCACGGAGGCGGCGACGGCGTTTGACCAGATACATTAAGAAGCCGAGGCCCGGCAGGAGGAGGACATCTGCGTTCGTGCGCCTGACTTGCTCCGGCATTCCCTTAACATCGTGTTGTACCCAAATGAGCATGGCGATCCACGCCATCGCCACAAGGCCGACGACCAACAAAAAGGTATCCATCGTCCAGCGATGGGCGTACGGAATGGAAGCGGTTTCGGCAACGGAATTCGTATCAGCGGCGGCCGTCGTCACCGGCAGAATAATCGGAGTGCCATCGATGCTCTCGATCTTCTCCAGAGGCACCTTGAGCGTGCCGTACGGGACGCTGATGTCGATGCCTTCCTCATCGCGGTCGAGGACCGTCACGTCATGATACACCTTCCCGTCCTTCAGTTTCACTTCCGACGCGAAGAGTGGACTGATGGCCAGAACAGCTGCCAGAACAACGAGCTTGTAGCCTTGCAAGGTCGTGGGCCTTTCCTGTTCTACAGGTTAGTGTCTCCGAACGCACATAAAAGCGTCAACAACCTTCTCCTAGCCACGAGTGTGGCTGGCAAGGGCGGCGCTTTCCGTTCTTCCCGCGCCATCCTCACAAAAAGCGAAACGTACAACTGGTACTCCTACGAGGAAACTAATCGTCCGCGGGCTCTTTTGCGGCCAGTTGCTCTGTCATCTTGGAATGGGCACCTTGGCCCTGGATCATGCCCGTCTTGCGGGCGAAGTCGAACAGGCCACCCGCATCGATCACGGGGCGGGCCTCGCCAAGGGGCCTTGTTGCGAAAGTCTTTGATGATTTGAGAATCGTGAGCGTGTTCGCGTCCAGATCAAGTACGATTTCGTCACCCGTTTTGATCGCCTCGCAGATCCGCTCGGCCGATTCCACGGGATAAAGTTCGCCGGTGGCCACGCTGTTGCGGAAGAAAATGCGCGCAAAACTCTCCGCCACCACCGCCTCGCAGCCCGCCGCGCCCAGCGCGATCGGCGCATGTTCCCGCGAGCTCCCGCAGCCGAAGTTGCGTCCCGCAATGACAATTGTGTACGGGGTCTTGGCCTGTCCATCCGCCACATATCGCGTCGGATACTGGTCCTTCGGCAATCCACACATCGCATAACTACCCAGCTTCTCGTATTCCTCCGTGATCGTCGGCACAAGTGTCAGATACTGCGCCGGTATGATCTGATCCGTGTCGATATTATCCCGTACCACGTAGGCTTTTCCCCGTATGACCTTGCTCATATTCCCATCAGCCTACGCAATGCACCCCCGCGAATCAACCCCCAAAAACCCGCCCGCCCCGTCCCCCCCTCTCATATCAGCAACCGCCCCGTTCATTTCTGTCTGCCGAAAATGACCCCTGCCCAACCCCCATCCCCCCACTTCCCCCCCAACGAATTCCTTGGCAAGGCGCCTGCTTTACCAATCACCATGCCAGAGTACAGCGACCCCGAGAAAACCTACACCATCAGCTACCCCGAGGGGTGGCTGCCTCTGACACACGAGGGCTCACCCCACGTCAGCCTCGCCAGCCTCACCACCGGCGGCTACCTGAAAATCGAGGCCTGCCAATTCGAAAAACCCGCCCCCGAATCCATGCAGCCCGAGCGCGCCCTCCAATCCCTCATCGAATGCGAGAAACGCAGCTGGCCCGAGATCGATTTCCCCCTCATCCAGCGCGCCTCCCGCAACGGCTCCGCCCTCGCCTACATGACCTTCACCCGCGTCGAGCAACAGGACGAAGACCACCTCGCCGATTTCGGCCACACCCGCGCCTGGATCTTCACCCGCGGCCGCGTCCAGGTCCGCTGCCTCTACCGCTGCCGCAGCACCGACGCCGGCGTCGACGACACCGAGCTCGAGGACATCGTCAGCTCCCTCGAACTCCACGACGATCCCCATCTCGACCCCACCACCTTCACCAATTACTACTACGTCCTCCTCAAACACCATCGCCCCCAAATCGCCGTCCGCCCCCCGGAGGGCCTCGCCCTCACCCTCGCCGACGGCCAGACCGTCCTCCTCGAGCACCTCTACCATCATTACCTGCTCGAACCGCACCGCATGGACGAACTCATCGAATCCCACATCGACCTCCTCGATTACTGCAGCGACGACGTCCCCGATCTCCGCAATTACAAACTCATCAAACCGCTCCTCTTCCCCAAAATCTTCCGCGCCGCCGCCCATGGCCTGCCCCCCCACCGTCTCCCCCTCTGGCCCGGCATCTCCATCGGCGCCGTCGTCCAGGGCACCGTCTTCACCTACGGCGTCAATTCCGAGCGCCTCAAAAATTGGTCGCGCGACTCCCTCGACGACATCATGGAAGACCTCGTCGACAACCTCTACGGCATCCCCCCCGTCGCACCCCGCGGCCTCCGCAACGACGAAGGCGTCACCCAGGCCATCAGCTACGTCGACCACCCGTTCAGCGCCTCCTTCATCCTCTTCGAAGATTTCTACAACACCACCTCCCACAACCTCAGCGCCGAAGAATTCCTCGTCGGCCTCCCCGACCCAAGCTGCGTCTCCTGCTTCCGCGACGACGACCCCCGCTTCGTCGTCCAACACACCGCCATGCTCCGCTGGGACTACCATCGCAGCGTCGAACGCCTCACCGACACCATCTACCTCATCAGCGGTCCCACCATCCGCGACGTCCGGCCCTACGACATCCTCCACTGCTGCCCCAAAAAAGCCTGACCGCACCCCGACCCGCCGTATTGTAGGGCGGGAATGCCCGCAGGGTTTCCCGCCGTTCCCCGCCCCGAAGACTTTCAGGGCTGACTCCTGAATTCTGGATTCCGTCTTCTGTCTCCTGGATTCTGGATCCTGAATTCTGTCCTCTCAATCCCCCCCGACCCCCTTCACCCCACCCCAACCCCTCCCGCACCCCCCTCCCCGCACAACTGCGGTAGCCTGACCCCTCATCGTCCCTGGAGGGACGCGCTCCGTCGCGTCCGCTCTGCTCCGGTGGGGCGCGCTCTCCGAGCGCGCTTATGGAGTGCGGTGACTGGTCACCGCTTTGCCGTTTGTTGTAGCCCGCCCTGCCGTGTTGTGCGCCGTTCCCCCCGCGAGGGGGCGTTGCCCCAACGGGGCTCACGCTCCAACCGCGCACCCCGCCCCCGTCCTCCATAGCCTCGCGCGAAGGAGGATCCCCGCCTCACCCATCCCGCAAAATGTACCGACACCGCGGATAATTCGAACAACCCCAAAACTTCCCGCCTGTAGCGGCGGTCTATGACCGCCGGTCGTTTCCTCGTCCACTTCCGCCTTACAGGCATCCCGCCGCGTGCGTCCCTGCCTGCAGCCTTTCCTCGATTTGCCGGGCTAGCTCCTTCGGATCGTAAGATTGCCTCGCCTTCACGTGAAGGATCGGCAACCCGGCTGCGGCCAGCGCCTCGTCGACAAACGCATCGCGTTCCTTACGATCCTCACGCTCGTGAGAGGAATCGTCCAACTCGACCACCAACAGTGGCCTGATGTTCTCCAGATCACACAGCACGAAGTCCACGTGTTTGGACATGACGCGATTCTTGTACCCCTGAGAGTTCTCTGTCCCCTTTGGCAGATAGAGCAGGTCCAACAGCCGGACCTTCGGAAACGCGTGCACTTGACCCCGTGTAATGCTGCACAGTACCTCGTAGAACGAGCGTTCGGCAGCCGTCAGAAGATAGTCGCGCTTCTTGTAGGGCAACGCCGGGCGGCGCGACGGCAGCACTTTCGCCAGCACGGACAACGCAATTACCGCCACGAAAAACAACACCCCCAACGCGATTAGGTAGTTCATCGGTGTAACCTTCTCCGCCCCCCATCCGGCGTAGCGACGCCTTTCACTCCGATTCCCTCCGCAGAACTCACGAACCCGTTCCGGGTTCCGGGCTGGCTTCCGAACTCCGTCTTCTGGCTACTGGCTTCTGGCTCCTGAATTCTGTCCCCTGAATTCTCCCCCCGCCCCCGTCCTCCATAGCCTCGCGCGAAGGAGGATCCCCCCGCAGAACTCACGAACCCGTTCCGGGTTCCGGGCTGACTTCCGAACGCCGTCTCCTGGCTACTGGCTTCTGGCTCCTGAATTCTGTGCCCCGAATCCTCCCCCGCACCCCGCCCGGACCGAAGGGTCTCTGTCGTTACCCCGCCTTACCCATCCCGCAAAATGTACCGACACCGCCGCAACCCGTATTGGAGGGACGCGCTCCGTCGCGTCCGCTTCTTCCGGTAGGGCGCGCTCTCCGAGCGCGCTTATGGAGTGCGGTGACTGGTCACCGCTTTGCCGTTTGCTGTAGCCCGCGCTCCGTTCCCTCAAACGCTGTCATCTCTGAGCGAAGCGAACGGGTCTCCGTCGTTACTCCGCCTTACCCATCCCGCAAAATGTACCGACACCGCGGATAATTCGAACAACCCCAAAACTGCCCGCCCCGATTGGGTCCTCTCTCCGCCGTGCGCACCACCAATTCACTCTCGCATTTCGGACAGAACTTCCGCTTGTCATCCAGAAAGGCGAGAATTTTTTGGTCAACAGATCCATCTGACATCTGCATTAGCTTAATCAGTCCGGCCTCGTCGATGATATCAACGCCTTGCTTCCTCGCCAAATCCGTGGCATCCGCAGTGCACCCGCGCAACGTTACTAGAACGCCCTTGTCCGCCTTGGCGATTGTCATCGCCCCCAACAGCTCGCGGATATGCCGGACCCCCACACTCCACGTCCGCCAATGCTTGCATTGCACCACAATCCGCCGGCCGCCCTCCTCAACAAGCAGATCAACCCCACCGTCAGCCTTCGCCCCGCCGAGCCGCTCCACCGTGCACCCCGGCACCTCGTAGATCGCGCTCACAACCTTCTCGAACTGATACCAGTCGATCGCCCGAAGCTTGTCCTCAAGACGGGGTTGCTGGCGCGGTGTCGCTGTCGGGGACACGGCAGACGATTTCCATTCGCGGACTCGTGTTGGGGATCGCGGGGCGCTGTCGAATGCGTTCGGGTAAACAAATGGTTTCGATGGTTGGCCGCCAGGCGCAGATGACGGCGGCCGATAGGCTGGTCGCGTGCCCGCATACCGAGCAAGCACCCAGATGAGCAGAAGCATAACCGCAAGGGCGACGCCGATAAGGAGAATGCCGCCCAACATTTGAAGAGCCAGCTTGAAAATAACCGGAGAGAAAATCGCAGCGGCAAAAACAAGCGCAGCAATGGGACCGACTAAATCAAACGGGTCCGGCTTCCTCTGCCTCCGTCGTCTTCCCATAGCGTAACCTTCTCCACCCCCATCCTCCTCCCGCACCGACGGTCTCACAAGATGAAAGTGTTGCGCAGGCGTGACCGAGTGCTATCCTGGCCGACGGTTCATGAAGCCGGACGACATCATCTCCTATCACGACGTGGTGAACGCCGAGAAGGCCGCACTGCAAAAAGGCATGAATTTCGGCATCGGCAAGAACTACTCCGTCTTTCTCATGTCCGTCCGACGAGGCGCGCCCTACGCTGACGCCATCGACGAATCGACCGGCACCCTCATCTACGAAGGCCACGACGTCCCGCGTCTGCGAGGCGGACCCGATCCCAAATCCGTCGACCAACCTCTGGCCTATCCCAAAGGCTCGTGGACCGAAAACGGCAAGTTCTTCCGAGCCGCAATGGATTACAAAGAGGGCTCTCTTAAGAAGGCGCATCTCGTGAAGGTCTACGAGAAGATCACCCGCGGCATCTGGTGCTACAAAGGTTTCTTCGAACTCGTCGGCGCCGAAATCGTGTCCGACGGACACCGCAAAGTCTTCAAGTTCCACCTCAAACCCGTTGAAAAGAAGGCCCTCGGCAGGGTTGTCGAACTCCCCCATACGCGGCTCATCCCCACCAGCGTCAAACTCGAAGTCTGGCAACGCGACGGCGGGAAATGCGTGCTGTGCGGACGAACCGACAACCTTCATTATGACCACGACATCCCATTCTCCAAAGGCGGCAGCAGCCTCACCGCCGAAAACGTTCGTCTCCTCTGTGCCAAGCACAATTTGGAAAAATCCGACAAGATTATGAGTGCCCTGCCATGGATTTGGGTTGGGACGGCAGCTATCAAACTCTCGAGTCGAAACTAGTCTCTTGCCTTCTGGAAGGTGCGCTTATTGCGCCCGGCATAACTGACCGACTCCCCTGGCGCCCCATTCTTCTGCGGGGAATGCAGCGATGGGAAGGGGCCGAAAAGATCGCCAACCGCTGCCCGCGCATCATTGCAAATCTGGGGCCGCAACGAGATAAGCGAGACGCCGGTAGCAGAGGACTCTAGAGGCCGCTGCGCGACGGCGGCCATGTGTCTGGAGAGGCCGACTTGCTTACAATGGCACACAACAATATGAGTTCTTGGATAGGTATATATACCTATCCAAGATGCCACGGAAGCGTAACTTTCTTAACAACCTGGCCAGCAAGTAGATCCATAAATACATCAGCTGGCCACGATGACACCGTGACACAAGGTATATATACCTTGTGTCACAGTAATTCTCGCCTTGACCAGAAGCCAAAAGCCGTCTAGGTATGTATACCGGAGACGGCTTTTGACATGCCATCGCGCCTACAAAAAGCAAGCCACGAGATATTCTCCTTCTTCGACGATTCACCAAAGAAGCTGTTCACTGCCGCTGAACTTACCAGAATTCTCTCCTCCAACCGTAATACTTGGAGATTGCCTGGAGGCACAACCGCCTCGAACTTTGTTAACTTCCTCGCTTCCAAAGGAAGTCTTCATCGGATCAACGTGCGGGGCCTATTGTACCGAGGTATTATCAGATACGCTTGGGGTGAAGTCAGTCCTTTTCAAATTGCCCTCTCGCTAAGACCTCGCGCCTACCTGAGTCACTCTACGGCAGTTTTCCTCCATGGCCTCACAGATTTGCTTCCGAAAACCCTCTATGCGAATGCCGAGCAGTCTCCAAAGCCGCACCCTCCGGGCGAGCTCTCCCAAGAAGCCTTGGACAGAGCGTTCTCTAACAAGGAGAGAAGCTCGAAGTACATGTTTGAATACCGTCGATCTCAATTTGTTCTCGTCTCCGGGAAATTCACCAATCGACTTGAGGTCGGAACCATTCGTGGTCCAAGCAACGAGATCCTGGAAGTGACGAAGCTCGAACGCACGCTAATCGACATATGCGTCCGTCCGGTCTATAGCGGGGGCCCAATCCAAGTACTTGAGGCCTATCGAGCCGCCAGGGATCGGATATCTGTCGACACGATGCTGGCTACACTCAAGAAGCTGGATTACGTGTACCCGTACCATCAGGCGATCGGATACTACATGCAGCGTGCTGGCTATCCCGAGAGCCAGTATTCGAAATTCAAAGCACTAGGGCTCAACTTCGATTTCTACCTGACCCACCACATAACCGAGAGGGACTACGATTCAACGTGGCGACTGTACTACCCAAAGGGACTCTAATTCCTTCACCTTGTTGAGCACGTAGTCGAAATAGAAATCGTACTCTTTTAGCTGCACCCCCGCCGCCACGATCACTGCATCCCAATCAGCGCGGTGGAACTCCCTATATTCGCCGATCTTGCCCAGTAGCAACAGAGGAACGCTTTTCACGGCAAACATCTCGCGAACCAGCTCTTGATTCTCTGCGCTGGTCAAGTCGATATCACCGCGAATCAGCACCGAGTAAATATCCAAAAAATCCCGTGCACGTGCAGTCTTTGGGCATCGGAGTGCGTATTCGTTCATCTGCTGACAGACTGCACGCAGTTTCTCCACAACAATCATCGGCAGGCTGTAGACGAAGATCTTATGGGCATCAACCTCCGCCTCGATCTTCCCTTTGCAATATTCATTCTTGCTCAGCTCGACCCGAAATACGCGTTTTTGCCCGGGTGCAACTAGGGTCGCGTTCCTTCCTAATGCATCACGATTAGCTGAAAGAGGACCAAATCGTTCCTTCTCTATGATTTTGAACTCGATCACGTAACCGCCCCAGTCAGGACGATCTGCCCTTGGCAAGGGCGGCCTCCTACAGAAACGCAGGTCGAACACCACATAACCGGCAGAATCGAAACGATCCTCCAATGCGTTAAAGAGTCGCCGCTTCGCATCGTCAACATCCCCAAAGTCACCCTCAATTGATAAATCCACGTCAAGAGAGGTGCGACTACCTACGCGATACACGATATCAAGAGCGTTTCCGCCCTTGAGGACTAACTTTTCGAACAGCACGTCGTCCACGAACATGGCAGTGATAACGACTCGGCGTACCTCTCGATAATCCATAGACAAATTCGTTTAGCACATTTGGGATTCCACTGTAAGCAAATCCAACCGCTGCCTTGCAGCAAAGACGAAGAGGCACGACGGTCATCACAAACCAACACCCGCCTTCTTCCCCATCCGCAAACACTCCGAAGTGACGCCCCGATTGCCGCAACGGACCAGGGCGGCGTCTTCGCTCCGCTTCGGCTTCACCTTTCCCCAGCAGCGCGTTGTGGCGGAGCCTGCCCTGAGCGCAGTCGAAGGGTCGACGGCTCTTCCTGGCGTCGGCCCGACCCGAAAGCTTTCGGGGCTGCCCGAAGCATCCAAAACCAGCTACCCGGCTCAAAAAGTCTTCAATGCCCTCTTCGTGTTGCACCTCTCCGCCTCCGTCGAATTCCCATCCCGCCCCATCCAGGATGCATTCCACTGAAATGTATCCCGCTCCGCCAACAACGCACGCCCACCCCGGTCCCCTGCGTCCCACCTGTCCGCCCCTGGCGAATTCGTCCCACCCCAGCTCCCGCACCGGCAAGGCATTTTGGGCTGACAAGCTGCGGAGAAATGTCGCCCGCGATCAATTCGTGACTAAAACCCTCCGCCGCCACGGCTGGCGCGTCCTCCGCCTCTGGGAGCATGACTTGTCCAAATCGCCGCAACGGTGCGTGAAGAGGATTCGGATCGCGATGGGGTGAAGCCGCGCCCCAAACCCCCCCGGCTCGATCACGGATGATGCTAATTCAATGCCGTTTTGAACAGAAGCCGGGTCCGGCTCGCGGTAAACTCGTCCGCCGGGAAAAACTTTAATGCGCTGGACAGGCTGGCGTCCTGGCATTCGGGCGCGGCCCGCAGCAGCAGTTCGCCAAGATCGGCCCGCCTGGGTTCCTGAATCTGCTTGTACGGCCATTTTTTATCCGGATTCGCATACACGGCCATGAATCCCAGCGCCTGGGGAATGCTTCGTCCGTCCGGCGTGGTGTAATGCCACAAATCCACCCCCACATTTCGCCCGATGCTCGCGAGGTCGATCAGCGCCCGCAAATTGAACAGGCTGTAGTGAAACGATTTTGTCCGGACCAGTTCGAGCGGCTGCCGCCCATCCGGCTCGATCTGGCGCGCGATGCGCACGCTGCGCGCGTCCTCGATGACTTTCCGCGCGAAATCGGTTTTGCCGATGAATAGGCCAATCGCTGCCGCCTGCGTGTCATAAAAGCTTCCGTGATTGTTCTTCGCGTGCGCTTCGCCCAGGCCGATTTTGCTCGTCGTCAGCCATTGGAAATACTGCGTCATCCAATCGACCATCCCCTGTTGGTCCGCTACGGTCCACGATTTGGATCGCGCCAGCAGGCCAACCGCGTCCACCACGTCCAGCAGGCCGCGCGCCGCGATCAGTCCCGACGGCCGCCCGTCAACCTCGTCCGGAATCCCCTGACCGAAGTTGAGGTTCGGATTCATCTTGCTCGCCGGCTCCAGAAACCAGACGCGCAGGATCTCCGTGGCTTTCGCCGCGTACTTTTCATCCCCCGAAAAATACCAGGCGAGCCCCAGCGTTTGCGCGCTGGAGCAAACGTGGGCCAGACCTTTGGCATCGAAATCAACGTCCACTTCCGGGTTGTGCTCGCCATCACGGCGGACGTACGGGCTGTCGGGAGAATCGGTGTCGCGCCAGTAGTAGGGCGCCTGGCTCATGTAATCGTGCTTGTCACCGCTCGGGGGAATCCGCCGTTTGTCCATCACCGAGGGCGCTTTCATCTTCAGAGCGTGGTCGGCTTCCGAGAGGAGTTTGTCGAGGGCCGGCCTGAGTGACGAATGGCCGGCGGCGAGCCCGGCTTTCGCATCGGCCAGGACGTGCGGATCAGCTTCGAAAACCCGGGGTAAATTGGTGCTCGTTTGCGGCGCGTCGGCGCGAGCCGCCAACGCCCCCGGGAAACACACGCAGAAACCAATCAACACCAGCTTGAGTGTGCAATGCATTTGGCTGTTACCTCATCGGGAAGTTGGTTGTGGTCTATAAACCTGCGGACGATGGCAAGACAAGCAGAATACGGCCACGCCCGCCCCGTCCAAGATGCATTTCACTGAAATGTATCCGGCTCCGCCAACAAAGCAGGCCCACGCCGGTCCCCTGCGTCCCACCTGTCCGCCCCTGGCGTGGCTTGTCCGCCTCCGGGAACACGACCTCGCAAAATCCCCGACCCGCTCCCCCCGCCGCATCCGTCACCTCCTTTCCCAAACTTCCTCCGCCTCCGGCCCGTTCCCCCTCGGTTACTTGGCTACTCGGTTACTCGGCACCTCGCCTCCTATCCGTTCTCCCTCCCGCCTTCCCTCGGTTACTCGGTTACTTGTCTACTCGGCTACTGTCCTCGGCCTCCTAGGAAAATTTCCTACCCATTTTTCAGTCAACTTCCTACTTGCCCCGGCCAGCCCGCGTTTTATTTTCCTTGTGGAAGGAACTACATATCATGAAACGATTGTACAAATTCTGGTTCTGGCTGGCGATCGCCGCCGGCGCCTCCACACTGGCCGCCAGCGCCGACGTCGCCACCAATCAAGTCAGCCACATCACCGCCGACCCGCCCGCGGCGCCGACCGTCTACCACTTCATCTATTATCCCGACCCGCAGGTCTACTACCTGTCCCAAACCCGCATGTACTCCTGGAACCAGGACGGCACCTGGACCTCAAGTCCCCATCCGCCGGACGATGTCGTCCTCGGCGAAGGCGTCAATCTCGACACCACCGAACCCGAGCCCTGGGTCCATCAGGAAGCCATCGCGGCAAAATTCCCGCCCCGCTTCCACATCCATCACTACGACCATTATCATCAATACCTCGACGACTGACATTCGCCGCGCCCCTCCCTGTTAACCGCGCCGCAGCGTCGGCCCTCGCAGCCGATCCGCAGTCGCGGCATCAGTTGTCCCGCCCCTCCGCCCCTGACGGAGCTCTACCCGCCAGCGCCGCCGTCTACGTCCAGCCCCTCCAAACCATCCGACCCGATTGGCCCGTCCACATCATCGCCGGCGCCGGCCACCTCAATTGCATCACCAAACCCGCGTTCATCGCCCACTTGCAGGCCGCCCTCGCAAATTAATTGACAGCCCCGCGTCTGCGCGCGTATGTTGACCCAAGCTTGTTGGAGGATTTTATGGCCATGGCTGACGAGAATCTCGATCCAAATAGACCCGCGGAAGAAGCAAAGAAGGACACCGTCCGCATCAATCTGCCCCCGGGCATCACCGGACGCGGCGGTCCTCCCTCGGGCACGCCAACGCCTCCGCCCAAGCCGAAACCGGCCGGCGGTCCCGCCAATCCAGAAGAAGAAGCCAAAAAAGAAACCGCCGTCATGAGCCGCCCCGTGGAAACGCCGCGGCCCAAGAAGGATACGTCACGCGTTCAGGTCGTCGCCGCCAAGCCCATCACCGCCGACGCGGCCCGCCCCGTGGTCAAATTGCGCCGTGACGACGAGCCGGCTCACGAAGCCGCTGCTGCACCGGGCGCCGCTGCCCCCGGCGCGAAAGGCGCCAAACCCGCGAAACTGGCCGCCGCCGCCGGTCCGGCCACCGCCACCGACGCGCTTTTGTCCGTCCTGGCCATGGTCCTGACCATTTGCGTGGCGGGCTATTTGGCCTACATCGCTTTCGGTAGCTGATTCGAGCGAATCGAGTCAACCCGCGTTCGCATCTTAACGCCAGAAATTATTGGGGAAATTGTCATGGCAAACCAGCATGTGGTAACGCTTTCCGTGGGCAACTTCGAACAGGAAGTCAGCAAGTCCGCCACACCCGTCCTCGTCGATTTCTGGGCGGAATGGTGCGGCCCCTGCAAGATGATCTCGCCCTTGCTCGACGAGCTCGCCGAGGAAAAAGTCGGCAAGGTCAAGGTCGCCAAGGTCAACGTGGACGATAATCAGGAACTCGCCACCCGCTTCGGCATCCGCGCGATTCCGACCCTGCTCCTCTTCCAGGGCGGCCAGATCAAAGAGACCATCGTCGGCATGACCGGCAAAAAAGACCTCGAGAAAAAGCTCGCCTCGTATATCAACTGACCGGTTTCGGACTGCGGCGACTCGTCGCCGCCCGTTCACGTTCTCCTCACCCCTTCAGGGGAGAGTAGCCCTGTTGGCTTTCGCACAACGGCAAATACACGTGTCGTACATCTGCTCTCGGGCTGATCGGTAACCGCCACACCGTCCGCCGGGTCCGCCGTAACATAGCGGCGATCTTGCCTCCCAACGGCAACTCCTTATTGAATTAGCGGGCGGTTTATGCTCTACTACCGGTCGCGGTGGAAGCATGGCGTGGCTGGCGTCACGTGTGCGTCCTTCCCTCGGGCGTTTTGCGGTCGCAGGAGATTCGATCACGAAGACAAACTCACACCCGGCAAGATCGCTCTGCGCCGCACTTCTCGTCCTGGCGTTCGTGGTGGCAGCCGCCGTGGCGGACAGCGTCGATGTCAGCCCGAATAGCGCCGTGGGCAATACCCCCATCACAGTAACGGCCAGCGGGTTCGACGAGACCGGGAACATGGCCGTCTTTTTCTACCTGGACACGCCTTCGAGTTTCGAGCAGCCGGGCTATTGGGGTGTCTGCTTCGGTTCGGGTTCCTGTCAAATCCAGGCGAGTATGCCTCTCGAAGCGGGCCCCCACACGGTGTACGCCTACGGTTATCAAAATGCCTTCGCCCAGGAACAGTTCACGGTGCTGACGCCGGTCTTCATGCTGGATCATTCGTGCCTGACCAATGGAACGCCGCTCATCATGACCGGCGATAATTTCGCCCAGGGCGCGAACATCAATTTATACCTGGATGGTAGTGATTTCCTCGGTCAGGGACACACCGACAGCGCCGGCCGATTCGCCACCAAGATCGCCCTGGGTTTGCCCAACGGCTCGCACTCGATCACGGCGTATAATGGCGGCGGCGAAATCGCCGGCTCTCAGACATTCGTGGTCGGCTCCAACAATTGCCCAAAGGTCGGCCAGGTGTTGGATTTGACCGGCCAGCCCACGATTACCCACCCGGGCGGACAACCGCAACCGCTCAATCCCAACGATCCGGTTCAGCCCGGCGATGTCATCGAGACCGGCGCAGGCCAGCATGTGAATATTCTCCTGTCCGACGATACACAGTTCACCGTGTCCGAGAACGCCAGGATCACGATCGACGAGTACGTCTATGACCCATCCAACGGCGCCGGCGACCAGGGGCAATACTCATTCGTGCGCGGTGCGATGGAGTACACGAGCGGGCTGATCGACAAACACGACGACAACGTCCGCGTGAACACCGCCTATGGCGTTCTCGGCATTCGCGGCACGAAATTCATCGCCCAGAAGGCGCCGTGTTCGACGACGCAGGAGGTTTACTTGATCGAGGGCGAGTTGGCCATCACACCGCAGAATACCGTCGTCACCAATATCGTCGATGCGCCAGCCACAATCCAGTTCGATGCCAGCACCGTCATCACCTCGGCGCTGACCCAGGCCACTTACGATGCCCTCGAAGCCGGGCTCACCAACCCCGCCACGTTCGCCTCCTGGCAGGTCCAGTATTTTGGTTGCACGAATAATAATCCCGCCGCCGACCCTAGCGCCGATCCCGACGGCGACGGTCAAAATAACATGGCCGAGTTTCTGACCGGTACCGATCCGACCAATGCCGCCTCCGCGTTCCGCATCCTCGGCGTTACGCGAACGAATGCTGACCTGAATGTGGCCTGGCTCACGCATACGGGCATCACGAACGTCGTGGAGGTCGCGACGGATCTGACCGGCACTTTCACCAACCTCAGCCCCAATCTCATCATTGCCGGCGTCACCAACAGCAGCGACGTCGTCACGAATTACCTCGATCCCGGCGCCGCCACGAATTCCCCGTCGCGATATTACCGGGTTCGCCTCGTGCCCTAGGTTGCGAACCCAAACATCCGCTGAAACAAAAGACGAATAAAACAGCTGGAGTAGATATGAGCTGGAAAACTGGCCTCAGTCGTGCCGCAACGGTTTTGTTGCTGTTGGTGCTGCCGCTGTCCGGCTGCTTTAAGAGTGATACTCCCCTCATCAGCTTTTTCGACAGCGTCGCGCCCATCCCCGAGGGCCGCTATACCTATATAAATGACGACAAGACCACGAACTCCGTGATTCTCACGCACGACTGTAACGCCACCAAACTGATAACGATCAAGGCCGATGGCTCGGTCAAGATCAGTACATTGCTCATGGCAAAACTCGACAAGGGCTACTACATCGTGATGGACCCCGACAACGACTACACGCTCATCCGCGTTAACCCCAACAACTTCATCGAATTCGATGGGTCGCAATTGGGCGACAAGCTCCTCGCCGTGGCGCAATCCGCGGGCAAAAACATCTCCGACTACGGCGTCGTTCGGGTGACCGGCGATACATCTCACACCTGCTGGTTCAACGACATCGACAGCATGAAGGGCGCAATGGCCGCCCTGGCAAACAGCGGCACCGAAATGTCGAACGGGACATTTCTGGTGAATGGCCTCGTCATTGCCCACATCTATGAGCGGCAATAGCTGATCCCATCCTTAATGAAGACCCTCAACAAACTTCTCATCACCGCCTTATGCCCGTCGTCGTGCCCTACCTCAGGCGTTTTGCGATCACAGGAAATTCAAGCATGAAGATACTCTCACACGCGGTAAGTTTGATTTGCGTCGGGCTGCTGGTCGTGGTGATCCTGGCGGCGGACGCGTTCGCCGCCAGCGTGTCGCTCAGTTCCAGCAGCGGCAATGGCTACGCCCTGGTGACGGTGACCTCGGCCGGTTTCACGTCCTATTCCAACGATTTCTATAATACCGGCTTTTATATCGATGGTAATTGGACCGGTCAGAGTTGTCCCGGCAGTGCCGGCCCGGATTCTTCGGTCGCCAATTGCTCCCTTCCGATTCGCATGCCGATCACGCTCGGGCCGCACGCTGTCACCGGGCGAAATCCAGTCCCGCCCACTGGCGAAACCGGCACCGCCACCTATTCCGTCGTGGCCCCCACATGCAGCGTTGTCCCCACGTGCGGACCGCCCGGCACGCCCGTCACCGTGACCGGCCATAACTATCCGGCCACGTATCCCGTGGGAATCTGGTTTGATGGGGGTTTTTCGGGAATCAGTTCCAACGCCAGTGAAGCGGGGGATGTGACGATTACCTTTCCCATGCCGGCGTACCCCTATGGCAACCACACGATCTCGGTCCATAGTGTGATTCCCACCATCGACTCCGTCACCTTTACGATTTCAACCAATTGCGCCGGCTTCGTGGCGTTCGTCGTCGGCTCAAAAGGGGCTACCGTGACCCACCCCGACGGCTCTTCCGGACCGCTCCAACCCGCCCAGGGGCTTGAGATGGGTGACGTAATCGAAACAGGCGCGGGTCAGAGCGTCAGCGTTCAGGCCATCGACGACACGCAGTTTACCCTGGGCCAGAATGCAAAGTTGACAGTCGATGAATACGTGTACGACCCGGATACCAACGCGGGATCAGCTCACTATAGTTTCCTGCGCGGCCTGTTCGTGTACACCTCGGGACTGATCGGGCACAACAACCCGGACGGCGTCCACGTCCAGGTTCCCGCCGGCGATCTCGGCATTCGTGGCACGGAATTCATCGTCCAGATCGATCCGTGCTCGACGACCCAGGAGGTCGATCTCATCGACGGGGAATTGGGTATCACGCCCCAAACAAGCGGAGTGACCAACATTGTCGATGCGCCCGTCACCGTCCGTTTCGACACCAGCGCCGTCACCACCTCCGCGCTCACACAGGCCGCTTTCGATTCCCTCAGCAATCAGTATTTTCAAACGACCGGCGCGGTGACCTTCGCCGCGTGGCAGATCCAGTATTTTGGCTGCACGAATAATAATCCCGCCGCCGACCCTGGCGCCGATCCCGACGGCGACGGCCAGAATAACATGACCGAGTTTCTGACCGGTACCGATCCGACCAACGCCGCCTCCGCATTTCGAATCGTCAGCGCGTTGCGGGAGAGCAACAATGTGCGCGTCGTGTGGAGCACTCACGGCGGCGTCACCAACGCGGTGCAGACGGCGGCCAGTGTTGCGGGCGCTTACACCAATCTCAGTGGCAACATCGTCATCGCGGGCGGTAGCGACACGACGACGAACTACCTTGATGTGGGCGGGGTCACCAACACACCCGGCCGCTTGTACCGCGTGCGTCTGGTTCCGTAAATTCGGCATTTCAACAGGATCGTTTGTGAAACCGAATTTGATGGCCGTGTCGCTCGCGCTCCTGGTGTCTGCTGTCAGCGCGCCGGCCCAAAGCGCCTCGCCGATCGAGGATTGCCGTCAATGAAACAAGCCGGTGAAGCGACTGCAGATCTTGACGCTCGCCATCGAGCGACCCCAAGCAGCTCCGGCATTCCTGTGGTCTCCGTCTCCTCTCCCCTCACAGGCAGAGGATTAAGGTGAGGGGTATCTCACGAGATGCCTACTCCAGCACCTTCTTCTGGATCGCCATCAACTCCTCGATCCCTTCCCGTGCCAGCTTCAGCATCGCGTTCATCTGCCGTTGCGTGAACGGCGCGTCCTCGCCTGTCCCCTGCACCTCCACGAACTGCCCCGCGTCCGTCATCACCACGTTCATGTCCACCGCCGCCTTCGAATCTTCCACATAACACAAATCCAGCAGCGCCTCGCCCTCCAGAATCCCCACGCTGATCGCCGCCACCGCCGCCGTCACCGGACATCCCGCCAATTCGCCGTCCGTCATCAATTTCTTCATCGCCAACATCACCGCCACGTACGCCCCCGTGATCGATGCCGTCCGCGTCCCGCCGTCCGCCTGCAACACATCGCAATCAATCCACACCGTCCGCTCGCCCAGCGTCTCCATGTCCGTCACCGACCGCATCGCGCGCCCAACCAGCCGCTGGATCTCCTGCGTCCGCCCTTCCACGCGCCCCCGCGTCACCTCGCGCGGTTTCCGCGGCGCCGTCGCATACGGCAACATCGAATACTCCGCCGTGATCCAGCCGCCCTTCACGCCCTGCTCCCGCATCCAGCGCGGCACGCCATCCTCGACCGACGCCGCGCACAACACCCGCGTCTCCCCCATCTCGATCAATGCCGATCCCGCCGCCTGCTTGACGTAATTCGGGTGGATTTTGACCGGGCGAAGCTCATTCGGACGGCGACCGTCGACGCGTTTCATGCCCCGCTAGGATGGTCGCCAGCCCCCGTCCCGGCAAGCAATTTCTCGCCCCGCGCCCCATGCCGCTTTCGAGGTTGAACCCCGCGCCGCGCGCCAGTAAGCTACCCGATGTTGTCCGCGTGCGCCCGTAGCTCAACTGGATAGAGCGTTGGCCTCCGGAGCCAAAGGCTGAGAGTTCAAATCTCTCCGGGCGTACCACCTTGGCGGACGACTTTTTTGAGGTTTGCCCAAGTTTTCTATCATTTTCTCGATTTGACGAATTAGAGGATCGCGCCCGAAGAGTCGAGCAGTTTTACCCACTGTCGCAATCATAAGGGTTGCGAGTTTCACTCGGGCTATCAAGCATACATGGCGGACAGCGGATCCGCGGCAGCTATGGCGGCGGGGACTACAGCGAAGAACTCTTCCTGATTGTCCATATTCAAAGTCTGGAACATACTATGTCCGGCACAGAGCAGGAGAGTAGCGACATGCCCAAAAAGAAAAAGTCGGGCGGCGGTGCCATCAAAAAATGTTTCAGGTGCGGTGAGGAAATTGAACTCATCAGGACTCCCCACGGCTGGACGTCTTATGACGTTGAGGGTTTTCGCCCGCACGTTTGCCGTAATGAGGCTGAGCGGACTGGTGAAAAGATGCCGAAGGAGTTTCTGACTTCTCGGTTCGAGAGCAACCGGAGAAGACACTGAGGCGACTCGTCCGCGATGCAATCTCCATTTTCATCCACTCCAATCGTTGATGATGCCAATCAGCTCATTGGCGAAAATGCAGAATATCTAGACCTGGCCTTCTGATGAGCAACCTCAAAAAGAGCTGTTTCTATTTTCTGCAAGTTCTGGCCATTTTGGCGGTGGTTTGGGCAGCTACCGATGCGCTGTGCGTGAGACGGGCGAAATATAGCGACATCGTAGACTTTAAGGCGGAAGTGCTTACCAACGGTGGCGGGATCCGCTTATCGGGTTTGGTCATGCACAGTGCCTTGGCTGTCCGGGACATCCGGTTTTCAGCGAAGGCCGACACTATCGATGTTGATCTGAATCTTGTATACGGCAAAGCTGCGCCTTCAGGGAGTTTTGAATTCGTGGTGTTTCTGAGGCCGGACACGCGCACAGTAAGATTCGGTACAGACCGCTTCACTGTGTGAAGTCGAGGTGACACCACCCATAAATAGCACTCATTTGCCAACCAGTCGGAGGGGGCAACTCTTGAACACTTGAAAAACGGGACGGAGCGCGGCAGGACGGGGAGCACGGCGCGTCCGTCACCACCCGGTAGTGCATGTCAGAAAAACAATTTTCTGACCGCACGAGATTGCCTTGACCCTTAAACTGTGTGGCCGAAAATCCGCGGGAGCAGAGGCTCTGGAAACCCGTACTTGCTGGACTTCCCGGCGAATCTCTGGCATACTACCGCCTGTAGAGAAATAGCGAGGCTGGCGTCTCGGGGAGTTCGCTCCCGTATTTCCCTTCAGAATTGCTGCCAGAGTGAAGTTGAACACGTGGCGCGGGTCGCACCGCAACGCGGTTGAAATCCAACCAGGCCTACCCCTGTGCCCATCCACCAATGGCGTTCCGTTCCGCCCCCCCGGCAACTCGCATCCACACAACCTTAAGGAGGAAGAACCATGAGAACATTTCGCATTCCATTGGTCATTGCCCTGGCCGTTGCGGTCGCTCAAACGTTCACTGCCCATGCGCAGACGGTGACAGAGACTGTTCTTCACTCCTTTACCGGCTCCCCCGATGGATTCGATCCAGTCTCCGGCCTGGTCCAGGGCAGCGACAGCAATTTTTACGGCACGACCCGTCTCGGCGGGACGAGCGACTCCGGCACCGTGTTTCGGGTTGGCTCCGACGGCACCTACACGAATCTCCATTCCTTTGGCCCTTCCCCTGATGGGACCGCTCCATGGGCCGGGTTGGTGCAGGGCACCGACAGCAACTTCTACGGCACGACCATTTCCGGCGGGGCGGGCACAAATGACGTCGCGCACGGCGTGGGTACCGTGTTTCGAATCAGCCCCAGCGGCACGTACACGAGCCTTTACTCCTTCGGCACCTACCACCTCGACGCCGGCAGCCCCTATGGCGCCCTCGTCCAGGGCACCAACGGCAATTTCTACGGAACGACCGGTGCCGGCGGGACGAACCTCAATGGCACGGTGTTCGAGATCACTCCCGACGGCGTCGAAACGATTCTGTACTCCTTCGCCGGCCCCCCGCACGATGGGGCCCAACCGCAAGCCGGGCTGGTACTGGGCAGCGACGGGAATTTCTACGGCACGACGTACTTCGGCGGGTCGAGCACGAATTGCGGCGGCCCTGGCTGCGGCACCGTTTTCCGAATCAGTCCCGACGGCAGCTACTCCAACCTGTATTCCTTTGGCGGTTATCCCAACGACGGAAGCTGGCCACGAGCCGCCCTGGTAGAGGGGAGCGATGGCAATTTTTACGGAACAACCTGGGCGGGCGGATCGGGCGGTGCTTGCGAGTTCGGCTGCGGCACCGTGTTTCAGATCACACCGGAGGGCATCGAGACGGATCTTCACTCCTTTCATGAAAACCCCGACGGGGCCGATCTCGCTGGCGCGCTGGTGCAGGGCAGCGACAGCAATTTCTATGGGACAACCTTTGGAGGCGGGCCCGGGTACGGCAACGTCTTTCGGATCAGTCCCAGCGGCGCTTTCACGAATCTTTACGCCATTCCCTACGTCGTCGGTCTTGGCGCCGCCGATGGTATCGGGCCGGAAGCCGGGCTCGTGCTCGGCAGTGACGGCGATTTCTACGGGACGGCCGCGGGAGGCGGGACAAGCGCGAATTGCGGCGCCGGCGGCTGCGGTGTCGTGTTCAAACTCGCTATCGGCAGCGGCGGCGGCACCGGCAGCACCAACTGTACGTTTTCAATCGGCACTAAAACCAGCATAACCCTGACCGCAAAAGGCGGCTCGAAAACCGTCAGCGTGAAAACCAAGAGTGCCGACTGCGCCTGGTCCGCCGTGAGCAACGATCCGTTCATTACCATTACCTCCGGCGCCAGTGGCACCGGCAGCGGCAAGGTCGTCTACTCCGTCCCCGGCAACACCAACACCACTGCCCTGACGGGCACGATGACGATTGCGGGCGAGACTTTCACGGTCAATCAGGCCGCCGGCGGATGCACCTTCAAACTCAGCCCCAAAGCCGGAAAACTGAAGGCCACCGGCGGCACCGGCACCATTAAGGTGACGCCCAACCTCGGCGATTGTGACTGGACCGCCGTCAGCAACGATTCGTTCATCACCATCACGAGCGGCGCCAGCGGCACGGGCAAGGGAGCGGTCACCTACACCGTTCCGGCCAACACCAACACCACCGTTGTGGTCGGTTCGATCACCGTCGACGGTCAGACGTTCACCGTCACACAGGCCGGGGCGAAGTGACGGGATGGGCATCATGCGATTTGTGATAATTGCGGACAACAACGATCGAATGCCGGCCTCGCTCGATGAGCGAACGCCGATTCAGCAATGGAAGAAATTCGGTCAAACAAGTCAACCCCGATCAAGGAGAACTCGGATGCGTCATTCAACAGGTTCTGTAGTACTGGCAATGGTTGCGATTATGGTTTCGGCGGCGCCGTTGCGCGCCGGCCAGGTGGACAACCCGGAATATAAAGGCTGGGCAAGCTTCAAGGTCGGGTCGTCCAGTACGTTGACCGTAAAAGGCGCGGGCGGAGGCGGATATCTAAGGGGCTCTGGAGGAGGCACTGCCCAACCAACAACCTTGGCGGAAGTCGACAGCGACAAAGTCATGGTTGTGACGGGCACTCCGTCGCCCACGAACAAACCCCGGCCCGTACCAGCCACCATGAGTGACGGCGTTATGAAGCAGGTGGGGGAAGAAGATGTCAGTGCGATGGGAAAGACGTTCAAATGCAAAGTCTATGAGACGCCCAAGTTTACTGCGAATGCAGCGGACGGCAGCGGACAGAAAAGTATCCAAACGAAGAAATGGTTTTGCGATGAAGTTCCGGGCGGCCTGGTCAAAATGGAAATCTATCGTACCAATCCCGCGCCCGACGGGCAGGAATACCACAATACCGAGACCCATCTGCTCACCGCGTATGAAGTGAAATAACGGCCGGATCCCAGCCCCGCTTGTTCAGGGAGCATCCTGAATTGAAATCGAGTCGTTCAGGCCCGCGATGGGTTGTGTGGGAACCGGGGGCATCTGTGGGTAGCTCCACCGGATAGACCGTTGGCCTCTGGAGCCAAAGGCTGAGAGTTCGAATCTCTCCGGGCGTACCCCCTCCGTAAACCTGCGCCCCGCGCTTCGCCTCGCGAACACACCGCCTTGCGAGTTTGACCGCACTGCCCCTCCCGGTGTACCGTTCGCTCTCAAGCACTGGAGAAAGAGGTAACGTCCCATGATTTCAACCATCGCGCGTATCCCAAAGCACCAGCGAAGCAAACCCGGCCGCGAATCCCACTCGCCGCGTTCCGCATACTCCTCCGCGGACGGACCTTTGACTCCGCAGTTGTTGACCGAGCTGCGACGCGGGTTCGACGCCAATCCCGCTTACAAACTCGCGATGAACGCTGTCACCCAGACGCCGGTCGACGACGTGGCGCTGAACCGCAGCGTCATCACCAATACCGATTTCACCTTCTCCCACTGGCTCGATGATTGGGCCGTGACGCATCAGAAAATGTCCGGCCGGTGCTGGATGTTCGCGGGCCTGAATCTGTTCCGCGTCGGCGCGATGAAGAAAATGAAGCTCAAGGATTTCGAGTTCAGCCAGAATTACACATTGTTCTGGGACAAGCTCGAGCGCGCGAATTATTTCCTCGAATCCATCATCGAGACCGCCAACCGTCCCGTGGACGACCGCGTCGTTGCCTTCCTGCTCACCGAGCCGCTCAACGACGGCGGTCAGTGGAACATGTTCGCCAACATCGTCCGCAAACACGGCCTCGTCCCGAAAGCGTTGATGCCCGAGACGGAAAGCTCGTCCAACACCGGGCGCATGAACAGCATCCTTCTGAACAAACTGCGCGAAGGCGCCAAAACCCTCCGCGACCTTCGGACGAGAGGCGCTTCGCCCGCGCGGACCCGCGCCGCCAAACGGGAGATACTCGCGGTCGTCCACCGCATCCTCTGCATTCACCTGGGAACTCCTCCCCAAAAATTCGATTGGCAATGGAACGACAAGAGCAGGAGATTTCATCGCGACGGGGAGATGACCCCGCAGCAATTCGCCCGCAAATATATCACGCTGCCCCTCGACGAATACGTCTGCCTCGTCCACGACCCGCGCCCGACCAGTCCCCGCAATCGCACCTACACCGTCCAGCACCTCGGCAACGTCGTCGGGGGTGGCATCGTGCTCTACCTCAATGTCGACGTCGATCTCATGAAGAAACTCACCATGCGCAGCATCATGAAGGGCGAGCCCGTCTGGATGGGCTGCGATGTCGGCAAAATGATGCGCCGCGACCTCGGCCTCTGGGACAAGAAGCTCTACGAGTACGAGGCCGTCTACGACACGGACTTCACGCTGACCAAGGCCGACCGGCTCCTCTACCACCAGACCGCCATGACCCACGCCATGCTGTTCACGGGCGTCGACGTCGTCAACAATCGCCCGCGCCGCTGGCGCGTCGAGAACAGTTGGGGCGAAGAGAAATCCGGTCGCAAGGGGTTCTTCGTGATGAACGATTCCTGGTTCAACGAATTCATGTTCGAGATCGCCGTGCGCAAAAGCGCGCTGCCCGCGCCCCTGCGCAACGCCCTGAAACTGCCCCCGATCGTCCTGCCCCCATGGGACCCGATGGGCTCACTCGCGCGGTGATGACCGGGACGCTTGGTCCGGCCCACGAGTACGCCGATTGTAAAAAATCAGGCGCGGAGAAGCATGTGCTCCTCCGCGCCCGTTGCTTTTACAGTACGTGACTCGGTAGGCCAGTAGAACCTACTGCCCCGAACTTCCCTTCTGAACTTTGTGCTCTTTTTCCGCCGCATTGGAGCCGGGCTCCCACATGCTGTCGCACACCATCGCACTGCCCGACTGCTTATACAACACGTGGACTTCCTCGCCGACCTTGAAATCCGACAACGCCGCGGCGCCCTTCTTGTGTTTGACGAAAAACATGCAGTCGCTGGCCACGGACAACGTCATCGGGCCCTTCTCCTTGCTGTTGACGGTCACGGAGGGAGCGTTGGTGTCAATGGCCGTGATCGAGCCCGTAAACTCGATGTCGTGCTTCTTGGCCTGGTCGAACTTGTTCGGCGCGTCAGCGGCGATCGCGCGCCCTGAACCCAGGGCCAACCCAAGCAATGCGGCACACAATACAATACCAGATAGACGACTCTTCATTTCATCCTCCTTTGAATGAGTAGATTGGATCAGCTTTCGAAACCTACATACGGCTGTTCTTTGCGAGGGTCAAGCCATAAGAAAACGCGGGATGGGCGGAAACCTCCGCGAGCTCCCGATGCCGTCTTTCGTCGTAGCGCGCTCGCCCGGACGAACCCATCCTCACCCCGAATCCGTCATCGGCACGGGTCTGACTCCGGTACCCCGCGCGGGTCTTTCGTCCGGGTAATGTTTCACTTGCAATCGCCGGGATGTTTTCTATTGTACGGCTCATCGGAGTCGCGGCGATTTGTGGTGTGGCGGTAGCCACGCCGAAATCCCCAGTCTGGAAAAAAGGCGGGCACGTTGGGCTTGTAGATGCCCAGGACACATAGTGAGGGGAGAAGCATGAAAACATCTTTCTTTGGCAGGCCGTTTGCAGTCGCAGCAATCGTCGCGCTTGTGGTGGCATTGGCGGCGAATCGGGCCCGAGCCCAGGCGCCCACCGGCGCGTTCGGGTATGTGTTCACCAACCTTCCCATCTGGGATACGACCGGCACCTACACGAACACGAGCCTGGTCGACGGCGCAACCGACAATCTCACCGTCGTCATCACGAACGAAGCCTCGGGCCTGGTCACCGGCACGCGAACGGAGTCGCTGATCGATGGCGGCGAAAAGACGTACATCCACGCGCCCTTTACCGGAAAAGTGTTCGTCAAGCACGGGGTCACCGGCGCGGCTCTGAAGATCACTTCTGGTGTGGCCACCGGTGTGTTCGATGGCGTCGACTACACGGCAACCGTCAAGGGCGGCAGCATCGCCACGATCGATCCGTCGACATTGACCGTATTGAACACCGGCAAACAGGAGATCTGTCCCAAAAACATAAAAGGCGTCAAGTGCACGACTCTTTCGGGGACTGAACCAGCCGACCTGCCGGCCGGCATGACCGGCGATTGGACTCTGGAAAACGACATTGCCGCGAGCGGCGACAAACTCTCCGGCACGGGGATGGTCACGCTGTCCAACGGCCGCGTGCTTACGAACCTGATCGTCGGCACCTTTACCACCAGGGGCAACGCCTCGAAGCTGAAATTGGTTGGCATCGGCGACGCGATGGGAACAAGTCTGTCGTTGGTCACCACCGGTACGGCCATGGATGTGGTTGCCCTCAAGGGCAAAATCCTGGGACAAAAACCAACGTTGGTCCCCTAGCCGCCACAGGGAGCCCTGGCCGCGAACCGGCATTTCTGACTCACGCCCGGGCCGCCGCTGTGCGTCGGCATCGCCGGGTCCAGGGTGATATCCATCGAGAAACAGGCAGTCTGTGGATGGGGCGTGTTTATGAGACCTTCCATTTCCAGTTGCGAATCTCCGGCATGTCCTGCCCGTGCCGGCCAATGTACTCCTTGTGCTCGATGAGTTTGTCCTGAAGCATCTGTTTCAGGTAGGCGCCCTTCGCCCGCAATCGCGGCAACCGGTCCACCACGTCCTGCACCAGGTGAAACCGGTCCAGATCGTTCAGCACGGTCATGTCGAAGGCCGTGGTGATCGTGCCTTCTTCCTTGTACCCGCGCACGTGCAGGTTGTGATGATTCGTCCGGCGGTACGTCAGCCGATGAATCAACCACGGATATCCATGAAACGCGAAGATGACCGGCTTGTCCTTCGTGAACAAGGAATCGAAATCCTCGTCGCTCAAGCCGTGCGGATGCTCCGACTGCGGCTCCAGCTTCATCAAATCAACGACGTTCACCACCCGAATCCTCAACTCCGGCAGGTTCTGCCGAAGAATCGAAACCGCCGCCAGCGTCTCCAGTGTCGGCACGTCCCCGGCGCAGGCCATCACCACCTCCGGCTCGGTCCCGCGATCGTTGCTGGCCCATTCCCAGATCCCGATCCCCTTGGTGCAATGTTCCACCGCCGCGTCCATCGACAACCACTGCGGCGCCGGATGTTTGCCCGCCACCACGACGTTCACATAGTGCCGGCTGCGCAGACAGTGGTCCATCACCGACAGCAGACAATTCGCATCCGGCGGAAGATAGACGCGCACGATCTCCGCCTTCTTGTTTACAACGTGGTCGATAAAGCCGGGATCCTGGTGCGTGAACCCGTTGTGGTCCTGCCGCCACACGTGCGAGGCGAGCAGGTAGTTCAACGAGGCGATCTTGCGCCGCCACGACAATCCCGCCGTGACCTTCAGCCACTTGGCATGCTGGTTGAACATCGAATCGACAATGTGAATGAACGCCTCGTAGCTGTTGAACAACCCGTGCCGGCCCGTCAGCAGGTACCCCTCCAGCCAGCCCTCGCACTGGTGTTCGCTCAGCACTTCCATCACCCGCCCGCTCGCCGCCAGAAACTCGTCAGTCTTGATCTGCCGGGCTTCCCATTGCCGATTCGTCGCCTCGAATACGGCATTCAACCGGTTGGACAGCGTCTCATCCGGACCAAAGATCCGGAAATTCCGCTGTTCCTGGTTCAACTTGATCACGTCCCGCAGGAACCGGCCCAGGATCGGCGTGTCGCCCGCTTCCACCGCCCCCGGGGCTGTCACCTTGACGGCGTAATCGCGGAAGTCCGGCATCCGCAGGTCGCGCAGCAGTTCTCCGCCGTTGGCGTGCGGATTCGCGCCCATCCGCCGCTGGCCCGACGGCGCCAGCTCCTGCAGCTCCGGCTTCAACCGGCCGCGCTCGTCAAACAGTTCTTCCGCCTTGTAGCTCTTCAGCCAGTTCTCGAGTTGCTGGAGATGTTTCGGGTTCGTCGCTGGATCGGACAACGGAACCTGGTGCGATCGAAACGTGCCTTCGACCGGTACCCCATCGATCGTCTTCGGCCCGGTCCAGCCCTTGGGTGAATTGAGCACGATCATCGGCCAGCGCGGACGCGAGGGATTGCGGCGCTGCCGCGCCCGTTGATGAATCCGCCGGATTTCCTGGACCACCCGATCCAACGTGGCCGCCATCGCCTGATGCATCTTCCGCGGATCGTGGCCCTCGACGAAGTGCGGCGTCCACCCGTACCCGCGCAGCAGTTGCTCCAGTTCGTCATGCTCGATCCGCGCCAGGATCGTCGGGTTCGCGATCTTGTAGCCGTTGAGATGCAAAATCGGCAGCACCACCCCGTCCGTGATCGGGTTCAGGAACTTGTTGGAATGCCACGCCGTCGCCAGCGGACCCGTCTCCGCTTCGCCGTCGCCGACCACGCAGGCCACGACCAAATCGGGATTGTCCAGGACCGCGCCAAAGGCATGGCTCAGCGAGTACCCCAGTTCGCCCCCCTCGTGGATCGACCCCGGACACTCCGGCGAAACATGGCTGGGGATTCCGCCGGGAAACGAAAACTGCGTGAACAGCTTCTTCAGCCCCTCTTCATCCTGGCTGATGTTGGGATAGATCTCGCTGTACGTGCCCTCCAAATACGTGTTCGCCACCAGCGCCGGCCCGCCGTGCCCCGGGCCGGAAATGTAGATCATGTTCAGCTCGTGCTTCTTGATGATCCGGTTCAAGTGGACATAGATGAAGTTCTGGCCCGGCGTCGTGCCCCAATGCCCCAGCAGCATCGGCTTCACATGCTCCACCTTCAGCGGCTCTTTCAACAGCGGATTGTCGTACAGGTAAATCTGCCCGACCGACAAATAGTTCGCCGCCCGCCAATAGGCATCCATGCGGCGCAGCAATTCCGGCGATAACGGATTATTCTTCTTCATGTAGCTCCTTCCCCAATAAGCGGCTGACCTCCTTCGCGATCATCAATTCTTCATCCGTCCGTATCACGCGGACGGACACCCGGCTCACCGCGCTGGAAATCACATCGTGGTTGTTGGCATTTTGTTGTTCATCGAGTTCCACACCCAGAAACGAAAGCCCGTCGCAAATGCGGGCCCGCACCACCGGCGCGTTCTCGCCAATCCCCCCGGCAAATACGAGCGTGTCCAGGCCGCCGAGAGCCGCCGCAAATGCGCCCACCCACTTTTTGACATCGTAACAAAATATCGCCACCGCTTCCGCAGCGCGTTCGTCGCCCGCTTCACGTTCCAACAAGTCCCGCATGTCGGAACTCGTTTCCGAAATGCCGAGCAGCCCGGATTCGTGGTTGACCATCTTGTGAAACTGTTGCGCCGTCACGTGGTCGGTCCGCAACAAATACCAGACCAGGCCGGGATCGAGATCCCCCGAACGCGTGCTCATCGGAAACCCCGCCGTCGGCGTAAACGCCATGCTGGTGTCGATCGGCCGGCCATCGCGTACGGCTGCGATGCTGGCGCCATTGCCCAAATGGGCGAGAATGACCCGGCCGTTCGGTCCAAGTTTCTCCATCAGATACGAGTACGACAATCCGTGAAATCCGTAGCGGCGCACGCCCTTCGCCGCATACCGCCGCGGGATCGGCAGCAACTGCGCCACCCGCGGCAGGTCATGGTGAAATGCCGTGTCGAAACACGCCACCTGCGGCAGGGTGGGGAACCGGCGGAACACCGCCTCGGTCAGCTCGATCTCCTCCGGCAGGTGTTCCGGGTCAAACGGACTCAGCGCACGAAGATATTCGACCATCTCGTGCGTGACCCGCGTTGTCGCGCTGTACTTCGGTCCGCCGTGCACCACCCGATGACCGACCGCCGTCAGCGCGTCCCGCCCGATCTGTTCTTCCAACCAGTCCATCATCGCATTCACCGCCGACGTGTGGTTCGGCGCTGCCAGCGACCGGGAGAAGGTCTCGGAGCCTTTCACCACGAACGTGGCATCTGACAGTCCGATCCTTTCGATGCTGCCTTCCAACACGCGGCGGAGCGGTTCACCGGCTTCAAACACGGCGAATTTAATGCTCGAGGACCCGCCGTTGATGGTCAGAATGCACGATTGGACGGAATTGGGTTTTGGTTTGTTTGTCATCGGGGGTCAGGCCCCTTTGGGATGGCCTTCGAGCAAATCCTGAAACTCCGGCATGATCTCGTTGCCCTCGACCAGATCTGCCAACAATCGACTGCCGACCGCGGCCGGCGAAAATACCAGGTCGGCCCGCGCCAGTCTCAGCCGCCGAATCGCCAGAGCCGAGCTGGCGACCGCAAGGACGCGCATGTTCGGGTTCAGGTCTTTGGCCGCCAGGACAATGAACGCGTTTTCACCGTCGTCTTCGCGAGCGGCAATGACCATCCGGGCGTTTTCGATGCCGGCTTGTCGCAGGACCGTGTCGCTGCTCGGGTCGCCTTCGATGGTGTGCTCGGCCGGCGTGTCCGCGGTGGCCTTGGACAGCACGACCTGGACGAATTTCGCCCCGCGCTTGTTCAGCTCCTCGGCTGTGTTGCGGGCAATCGAACCCTGACCCACCAGAATCACATGATCTTTCAGTTCCATGGCTTTTTCCTTTGGATTGAAGAGACGTTCGAACTCTCCCGAGATTTTCGGGCCGACGGCCGAGGCGATCGCGCCGGCAAACACCCCCAGGCCCATGACCAACATCGATACCACAAACCATCTGGTTTCGGTCGTGGCCGGCACAATGTCGCCAAAACCCACGGTCGACAGCGTGGTAATCGTAAAGTAAAACGCGACGTTGAGATCGTGGATCGGCGGACTGAATCCATTCCCCAGCAGATAACTGCCAAAGACACCGTATGCCAGTATCGCGAGGATATTGCTCATGGAGAACAACAGGCTCGACAAAGCGGTTCGGCGCGTAAACTCATGCCGGTAGACAAACAGCGCGCACAGAATCACCGTCCTCACGACGAGACTTACCCCCCACTGCGCCCGCGCCACACCAATGGCGACGGTGATCATCAATAATAGAACCGCCAGCGTCCAGGCGATGCTCAGCCGGCGCAACAATCCAATCCCCGCGCCGACCAGCATCAATCCCAATATGACTTGCGCTGTGTTTCCCACCGCCGCAAGCGATTCTCCCAGGCTGTTCAGGGTGTGCACCCGTTGCAGCATCGCCATGCGCAGGTTTAATCCATCCAGCGTGTTGAGGATCCCGATCGCCGCGAGCAATATCGCCAGCGGCCAGTGCGGCCAGAGTGATGCGAGCCGACGCCGGAGCGGCAGATTGCCGCGGGCGGCCGATCCGGATTCCGAGCCCGAACCCGTCATGGGACCCTCTCGCCCCGCCGGCAGTCGATCGGTTTGCCAGAGGCGGCGTTTGTAGTGAGGGGATTGTGTGTGTTCATGTTCGAGTTACTCCACCAGCGCTCCGGCGTGGCAATCGATGCAGTCCATCACCCGCGGCGTGGCCTGTGCGCCATTCGTCATGCCGCCGTCCTTGTGGATAACACCGGGCGTTCGCGCGCCAACAGACGGTAGGCGCCCAGTTTCACGCGATCATTGACCAGCCACCAGGCCACCGCGTAGCCCCACACGACCGCAGCCCAACCCCAACCAATGGCCGGCATGAAGATGCCGTACACCGCAATCAATGTTGCCACGAACTGCGTGCCGAGAACCGCCAGCAACAGGATGCCCGCCGGCCGTGACGACCAGAACGGCCCACGCGTGCGGGTCAGGAAAATCGTCAGATGCCCGGCCACCGAAAGCTTCAGATAGATCAATGTCTGGATCATCTCGCGGTTCAAATGAAAGACCCGCTCCCCAAGATAAAACAAGCCGAAGGACGCAAATACCCCGGCGATGCCCAGTGCGGTGGCGATACCCAGCACCTCACGCATGTTCCACGCTTCGGGTTTATTGGAGTACTGCACCCGGTCGTAGGCAATGGACAGGATCGCGCCGTCGTTGAGCAACGCCAGCAGCACGATCATCACCGCCGTCACCGGATAAAAGTTGAACACGAGAATGGACAGGGTCATGAAGAACAGTACCCGCATCGTTTCGGCAATCCGGTAAATCGCGTAACTGTTCATCCGCTGGAAGATCTTCCGGCTCTCCTTGATGGCATCGATGATGATCGACAATCCCGGCGTCAACAACACCATCGCCGCCGCCGCCCGCGCCGCGTCGGTCGCCCCGGAAACGGCAATGCCGCAATCAGCCTTCTTCAATGCCGGCGCGTCGTTAACGCCGTCGCCGGTCATGCCCACGATGTGGCCGCGGTTTTGTAGCACCTCGACGATGTGAAACTTGTGCTCGGGAAACACCTGCGCGAAACCGTCGGCCTTCTCAATCGAGTCCGCCAACTGCCCTGTCTCGTGATGTTGTGTGTCCCCAAACCCGCTGGCATCCAGCAGGTTCGTCCCCAGCCCCAGTTGGCCGGCGATCTCCCGGCCGATCGCCAGTTGATCGCCGGTGACCATCTTCACCTTCACGCCCATCTCCCGGGCGGTCGCGATGGTCACCTTCGAATCTTCTCGCGGCGGATCAAATAACGGCAGGACGCCGAGAAATCTCCACGCCCCATCTCCATCGGCCCGCGCCACGCCGAGCGACCGGAACCCGCGCCGGGCGAATTCGTTGATCGCCTTGTCCACGTCGGCCTTTACCGCATCGGCATTGGCCACCAGCGCGATGATCACCTGCGGCGCGCCCTTGGTGACCTTGAAGGCTGAGCCACCGGTGCCGGCTACGGTGGCCTCGGTGCGTTTGTGGACCGGATCGAACGGCTGGAAGTGCGTGACCCGGTAGCCTTCCAATCGCGTCTTATCTTTCACGCCGGCGAGCACCGCGAGATCGATGGTGTCCTGATTTTCCGCTCGCGACGCCAGCGCTCCGGCGAGGATGATCTGCTCCGCGCTGACGCCGGCCACGCAGAACGGTTCACCCAGCGTCAGCTTGTTCTGGGTGAGCGTCCCGGTCTTGTCCGAGCAAAGTACATCCATCCCCGCCAGTTCCTCGATCGACGCCAGCCGGCTGACAATCGCCTGTTTCGCCGCCAGCAGCCGCGCGCCAACCGCCATCGTCACCGACAACACCGTCGGCATCGCCACCGGGATCGCCGCGACCGTCAGCACGAGCGCGAACTGCAGGGTCTCGGCCATCTTGTCGCCGCGGAACAGGGCCACCAGCAGGATCAACACCACCAACACGACCGCGAGGCCGATCAGGTAATCCCCGATCTTCAGCACCGCCTTTTGGAAATGGCTGACCGTGTGCGCCCCGGCCACCAATTGCGCGGTCTTGCCGAAGTACGTCTTCGCCCCGGTCGCCGTCACCGTCGCGTCAATCTCCCCCTGCCGAATGATGGAACCCGAATAAACCGACTCTCCGGTTTTATGCGTCACCGGCAGGGATTCACCCGTCAGCGCCGACTGATCAACCTCCACCGGGTCGCCTTCGAGCAGTTGCGCGTCCGCCGGCACGATGTCGCCCAGCCGCACCCGAATCAGATCGCCCGGCACCAGTTCGCGCGCCAGCACGCTCGTCCATTGGCCGTCGCGTTTGACGCGCGCCTGTAATGCCAGTTTGGCCTTCAGCGCCGCGATCGCGTTGCCCGCCTGATACTCCTCCCAAAAACCGACGACCGCATTGGCGATGAGCAGCACGAGGATGATGAAGAAGTCGGGCCAGTGTCTCACCAGGATCGATAGGATGGCTGCCGCCTCGATCATCCACGGAATCGGCCCGTTGAAATAGGTCAGCAACCTTGCCAGCGGATTGACGTGCTTTTCCGGCAACTCGTTGTAGCCATATTCGGCCTGCAGGCGCTTCGCTTCGGCCTGACTCAGCCCGTTCGATTGCGTCCCACTCACGCTTTCGGTTTGGATCATAGCGCTGTCCTCCGTAATCGCAGAGCATTGGTGACCACGGACACGGAACTGAAACTCATCGCCGCGGCGGCAATCATGGGGCTGAGCAACAGGCCAAACACCGGATACAACGCCCCGGCCGCGATCGGTATCCCGAGCGTGTTGTAAACGAAGGCGAAAAACAAGTTTTCGCGAATGTTGCCCATCGTCGCCTGGCTCAACCGCCGGGCTTTGACAATGCCCCGGAGATCTCCTTTCACCAGGGTGATGCCCGCGCTTTCCATCGCCACGTCGGTGCCGCTCCCCATCGCGATGCCGACGTCCGCTGCCGCCAGCGCCGGTGCGTCGTTGATCCCGTCCCCCGCCATCGCCACGATGCGGCCGCCCGCTTGCAGACGCTTGACGGCTGCCGCTTTCTGCTCCGGCAACACATCGGCGTCGAATTCGTCCAGACCCAGGGTTGCGGCGACAGCCCCGGCGGCGCCGCGGTTGTCACCGGTCAGCAAGTGGATCTGCAAACCGGCCTCGCGCAGTAGATGAACGGCATCGGGCGTCGAGTCTTTGATAGGGTCGGCAATGCCAAGCAACCCGGCGGGCTGTCCATCCACGTACACAAACACCGTTGTCTGGCCGGGAATGGCCTCGCCCCCCTGGTTCGTCACCGCTACTCGCCGGCCATCCACAGCGCCGGTCACGCCCCGCCCCGTCTCGGATTGGAACCCGGCCACACGCGAAAGTCGAAGGCCCCGCTCCGACGCTGCCGCAACGATGGCTCGTGCCAGCGGATGTTCGCTCGCCTGTTCGACACTCGCCGCGAGCCGCAACGTCTCGTCATCTACCCGGGTCGTCACAACGCGCGGCCTGCCCTCGGTGAGTGTGCCGGTCTTGTCCACGACCAACGTGTCCACTTTCTCCATCACTTCCAGTGCCTCGGCGTTCTTGATCAGCACGCCAGCCGTCGCGCCGCGGCCGGTCGCCACCATGATCGACATCGGCGTTGCCAGGCCGAGCGCGCACGGGCACGCAATAATGAGAACGGCCACCGCGTTGACCAGTGAATGCGTCAGACGCGGTTCCGGCCCCCACAACCACCACGCCAGGAAGGTCACCACCGCCACTGCCATTACCGCCGGCACAAACCACGACGCCACCGAGTCAGCCAGCCGCTGGATCGGCGCCCGGGTGCGCTGCGCATCGCTGACCATCCTGACGATTTGCGCCAGCAATGTCTCGCTGCCAACGTGCTCGGCGCGCATTACAAAGCTGCCCGTGGCGTTGACGGTGCCGCCGGTAATGTTGTCCCCCGGCCCTTTCTCGACCGGCATGGGTTCGCCCGTGACCATCGATTCGTCCACCGCGCTTTCGCCTTCCACGATCACGCCGTCCACCGGCACTTTCTCGCCGGGTCGAACGCGGAGCAGGTCACCCCTCCGTACCCGGTCGAGAGGGACGTCTTCTTCGGTGCCATCGCGAAGCTGATGAGCCGTTTTCGGCGCGAGACCAAGCAATGCCTGGATGGCGCTGGAGGTCCGGCTGCGGGCGCGGAGTTCGAGCACCTGGCCGAGCAGAACAAGCGTGACAATCACCGCTGCCGATTCGAAATACACGTGTCCACCCGCGAAAAACGCGAACACGCTGTAGCCCCACGCCACACCGGTGCCCATCGCGATCAGGGTGAACATGTTGAGGCTGCGGTTGACGACGGAAGGCCAGCCGCGCTGGAAAAACGGCCATCCACCCCACAGGACCACCGGCGTTGCCAGCGCCAGCTCCAACCACACCCAGCCGCGAACGTCCAGCATCGCCAGCGTGAAGACCGGCAGGGTCAGCGCCAGGCTGATCCAAAACCGCCGGCACATGTCCCGGTACCCGGCATTGTCTTCATTGACCGACGGTTCCACCGGCTCCAACGCCATGCCGCACTTCGGGCAGGAACCGGGACCGTGCTGCCGCACCTCGGGATGCATCGGGCATGTGTAAATCGCGCCGGTCGGTTGGAGCGATGGCGTCTCGGACCGCGGTGTCAGGTACTTGTCCGGCTCGGCCTGGAATCTCTCCCGGCAATGATCGCAGCAGAAATGGTAGGTCTGGCCATCGTGCTCGCAGCGCGCGCCGGACTCGGCGGGCGCCACCATCATCCCGCAGACCAGATCTCTCGCCAGTTCTCGTTCGGTTGTCATCGTCGCTGCGTACCGAGCTCCTGCAGCGTCCGCAGGAAGGTGACAACGTCTTCGCGGCTCAACATGCCGACGACCCGACTATCCGTGATCACGGGTAGCTGGTTCACGCCGTCGCGATCCATCAACTGCAACGCGTTCCACAATTCCCCGTCGGGGCCGACATGCTTGAGCCGCTCCAGCGGGAGCATCACCTGTGCGGCCGTGGTTGTGCCCCACTGCGCGCGAGGCACTTCCTTGATGCGATGCAACGTCATCAGGCCGACCGTCTCCGCGCCTTGATTCACCAGGAAACAGCGCTGGCCGCCGCCGAGGATGTGGTCGTCCACCAATCGCTGCAGCGTCAGATCCGCCGAGACCGTGGTGCAGCGGCTGCTCATCGCCTGCGACACGGTATGCCCGGCCAGCAACCCCTGAAACATCACCTGGTACACCTGGGCCGACGCCGCGCTGTCAAGAAACCAGCCGATAAACGCGATCCACAGTCCTCCGCCGAAATCGCCGGTAAACATCCGCCACACACCCACGAAGATAAACAGAAACGCAAACGCCCTCCCGACGTTGGCTGCGATGATCGTGGCCCGACGGAAATCGCGCGTCACCGCCCAGACGATCGCCCGAAACACCCGGCCACCGTCCAGGGGGAATCCCGGGATGAGATTGAACAACACCAGCGCCATGTTGATCCATGCCAGATATTTCGCCACCGCCCAAACCGGGGCCAGACCCACCACGAACGGTTTCACAAACGTAAAAAATCCGGCAAGTACGAAGCTGACAATCGGCCCGGCGATGGCGATCAGGAATTCCGCCAGCGCACTCGGCGGTTCCGTGCCGATTTGCGCCACGCCGCCGAAGATGAACAACGTGATGCTGCGCACCGGTACTTTGAATTGCAGCGCCACCACCGAATGGCCAAGCTCGTGCAGCAGCACGCTCACAAATAGCATGATCGCCGTCACAGCGCCCATGACCCAGTACAGCGACGTCGGCCAGTGGTGGAATTCGACGGGGAAATAGCTCACCGCCAGCGACCACGTCAGCAGCGCAAAAATGAGGAACCACGAATAATCCAGCCCGATCGGGATCCCCAGAATCCGCCCCAATGGAATCGCGCCATGGGGTCTCATGCGGGTTCCTCTTTGCCTGTGGGAGGTTGATCCGGCCCCAGCCAGTCGCGCGCCTCGTTGAGTCTCACGCGGTCAAAATAACGAACCTCGGCCGCGGTAAACGGCTTGGCAAACAGACTCAGGCCTTCCTGCCACTTCGTTTCACCAACGACAGCCAGCCTCTCGATATCGCTGAAGTATTGCACGGCGAACTTGGTGTCTTCCCACATGGCCCCGGCGCTCCACCCGTGGAAATCGTGCATTTCGACCAGCATGCGGATTTTTCCGTGTCGTTCCACCAGCCGTTCCACTTCGGGTACGAACTTCTCGTAATCTTCCCTGGCCAGTTTGCCGGTCAGTTGAAGTTCGAGAACCTTGCCGCCATGAGTTTCCTTCATTTCGATCGCCATAAAGCACCTCCCTCTTTAATCGCCGGTTCATCCGCTCCCCGCGCCACGGGCGCCGGCTAGGCCATCCAACACCACAACGAGAACGATCAGGGCGACGACCACATGGGTCGCGTTCATGGTGAGCCCCCCGGACCGTACACCGGCGCGTTCGGCGAAGACGGGCGCAGGCAAACCCGAACAAACGCCGCGACATCATCATGCAGTTTCTTGAGCGAGACCGGGTCCGTGTACATCTGGTGTCCGGCCGGATAAACCCGGAAAGTCAGATTGGCGCGTCGGCTCGGATCGAGCCCCATGTGATCGAACACGTACTTCTGTCCGAACCAGGGTGTGGTCAGGTCGTATTCGCCCGCGCCGGCAAAGACACGGAAGTGCTCATCGCGTGTCATGGCCTCCGCCAGATCGTCTGCCACATACACATACCCCTGGCCGTGCTCGATCCATTTCCAGGAGCCGTTGACCTCCGAAGACAGGTACTCATAGGGTAGATCCGTTTGGAAGTTCAATTCGTGACGCACATAATCATTCAACGTCGAAACGAACGGGCCGGTCGCCAGGAAGAAGGCAGGATCGAAATGCGCGTATTCACCCCGGGGAATGACATCCTCGCCCACTACCCGGCTGTCCATGTATCCAAGAATGTGCCCTTCACCGCGCAGCAGTTCCTTCACAAATCCCGCGGCATTGACTCGCAGGCCGCTGGTCTCAATGTAGTTCGTCGACAGCCCCGTGTACGCCGCCATCTTTTCAATGGTTCGCTCCCGCGCGTCTTGCGCAAGGGCGTCCCCCTTTGCCAGCGCGGGGAGGTAATCATGTAGCACCCATTGCTCCACAGCGGCCTGGTCCGTGAAAGCCTTCTTGTGGTAGCTCGCCGCGGCCGCGAATGTCGGAACAGCGAGCGCGTACGCAATGTCATTGCCCCCGTCGTACGAAAAAGCCTGAAAGCTCAGGGCCGACGATAGCAGTATCACGCCGTTGAGGTCGAGTCCGGCCATGCTCTGCAGGCGGTTGGCCAGTGCCGCCGCCCGCGTCGTTCCATAGCTTTCGCCGGCGATGAACTTCGGTGAGAGCCACCGCTCGTACTGGGTGACGTATGTTCGGATGAACCGCGCGGCGACATCGATGTCTTTCGGAAGCGTGTAGAATTGTTTGGCATCGACGCCCATTGCGGCCCGGCTGTAACCAGTTCCAATCGGGTCGACGAACACCAGATCGCCGAAGTCAAGCCACGTCTCGTCGTTTTCCACCAACCGGTTCGTCTCCGGCAATTTCATGCCGTTCGCCGGCAATGCCACGCGTTTCGGGCCCAGAGCACCCAGATGCAGCCACATTGACGAGGCGCCCGGGCCGCCATTGAAGGCAAATGTGATCGGCCGACTCGACCGGTTGGTTTCCCCCTCCTTGGTATACGCGACGAAAAACATGTTCGCTTGCAGTTTGCCGGAATCATCCCGTAACGGCAAAAACCCCGCCGTGGCGGCGTAGTCCAGCGACGTGCCGTCGATTCGGATCGAGTGGTGCGTGACCATCGGCTGTTCCGAAACGGCTGCGGAAGCCGTCGGCACATTGGTCTCGTCTCCGTAGGACCGGCCGTTCGACAGCAACAACCCAACCAGGAGAATAACGGACCACGCCATTCCATTCATCTTATGATTGATTCCATTTCTCGGCCGGAGCCGGTCAGCCGACTCCGGACGAACGCTCCCATTACGCCCCGGCGGCATGCGCGGAGGCCGTTCGTTGGCCGGCCCGCGCAAGAACCCGGCAACGGCCCGAGGGATACCGCCGAGCGTCGCGCCCCATGGGGGCGCTCATCCTCTGCCTCGTCCGACTACTTCATCTGCATGACGACGAACAGGCTTTCGCTTTGTCGTTTGACCAGCAGCAACACGTTGTCCTTGTCTTTCGCCCTGGCCAACACTTGCTGCAGATCATCCGCGCTGGCAACCGATTGATGATCCGCCTCCACAATCACGTCGCCTTTCTGCAATCCAGCAAGGGACGCAAGGCTGCCTTCACCTACATCGGTGATGGCCACGCCCTTGTCAACATCCACCCCCAGTTGCTTCGCGATCTCGGGGGTCAGCGTCTCCACGCTCAAACCCAGTTTGGACACCACGTCAGCTCCTTGGGCCGATGGAGCGGCAGCCACGATTTCACTCGCCTGTGTGCCGATCGTTGCCGTGAGCGTTTCTTCTTTGCCGCCGCGACTGATCTCAATCTTCACCTTCGTGCCCGGCGTCGTCGCCGCAACCAGGTCTCGCAAATGGCGAACGTCTTGGACATCGTGGTCGTCATACCGAACGATCACATCGCCCACCTTGATCCCGGCTTTGTCGGCCGCCGAACCCTTGTTCACTTGCGATACCAGCACACCCTTCACCCCGGACAACCCGAATTGCCCGGCCAGATCCTTCGTCATTTCCTGGATCACCACGCCCAATTGACCGCGCACGATCTTCTCGCCCTTCAGCAGCTTCGGCAGCATCGTCTTGATCATGTTGCTGGGAATGGAAAAACCGACTCCTTCAAATCTGCCAATGCCGGTGGCAATGGCCGTGTTCATGCCGATCACCTCGCCGCGCATGTTGACCAGCGGACCACCGGAGTTGCCCGGATTGATTGGCGCATCCGTCTGCAGGAAATCCTCGTAGTCGGCAATCCCCACATTGGACCGCCCCGTGGCGCTGATGATGCCCTTCGTCACCGTTTGTTGTAGCCCGAACGGCGCCCCAATCGCCATTACCAGATCGCCGACCTCCATGGCGTCGGAGTCACCCAGCGTGATCGTTGGCAGTTCATCCGGCACATGCCCCTTGATTTTGATCACGGCCACGTCCGTCTTCGGGTCCGTGCCGACAATCTCCGCCTCGAACGTGTGCTTGTCCGCGAGCTGCACCTTGATGTCGTCCACGTCTTTCACGACGTGGTAGTTGGTCAGGATGTGCCCCTCCTTGTCGAGAATCATGCCCGAGCCCATGCCCTCTTGCCGGCCGCGAAACTCCCGCTGGTGGAGCTGTGGCTGTTGTTGCGTGCCGAATTGATTGCCGAAGAACTGACGGAAGAAATCGTCTCCGAACGGAAACGAAAACTCCGGCTCTGTGAATTTGATGACCTTCTCGGAATACACGCTCACCACGCAGGGTTTGACGTGCGCCGCCACCATCGCATACGCCCGGCCCAGTTGCTCGGCCGGTGCGATGACGTTGGCGTCGATCGGCCCGGGCTTCATCGCCTGTTCCGAGCCGGATTCCGCGCCGATCATCAACGTCATTCCGACGGCAACGAATACCGCCAACCCCAGTGCCACGCCGATTGCCCGTACCTTCGCCTTATTCATGATCTTGCTCCTTCTTCTGCTCGATTAGTTTCTTGAATGTCGATGCATCCATCGTTTCGCGCTTCAGCAACTCGCTGGCGATCGTGTCCAGTTGGTCGCGGTGTGTCTTCAGGATCTGTTGCGCCCGTTCGTGGGCGTCGTCCAAGATCTTTCGGATCTCTTCGTCAAGCTCCCGCGCCGTGGCTTCGCTGCAATCGCGCAACGATGCCCCATCCCCCAGCCAGGGCAGAAACTGGTTCGGTGGCCGCCCCCAGTGCACCAGCCCGACTTTCTCGTCCATGCCAAACACCGACACCATTTGGCGGGCAATGATCGTCGCGTGCTCCAGATCGTTCTCCGCGCCGGTGCTGATCTCGTTGAATACCACCTCTTCCGCCGCCCGTCCGCCCAGCAGACCCGTGATCTTGTCGATCAGCTCCGAGCGGCTGCGCAAATACTGGTCGTTCTCGGGCAATTGCAGCGTATAACCGAGCGCCGCCCGTCCTCGCGGAACGATGCTGATCTTGTGGAGCGTGTCAGAGTGTTCGCAGTACGCTGCCACCAGCGCATGTCCGACTTCATGATAAGCGACACGCCGCTTGTCTTCGGCGTTCAACCGCCGGCTTTTGCGCTCCGGGCCGGCCACGACCTTCTCCACGGCTTCCTGCAGGTCGGCCTGCGTGATTTCGCGGGCGTTGCGCCGCGCCGCCAGCAGGGCGGCTTCATTGATCAGATTGGCAAGGTCCGCGCCGGAAAACCCCGGCGTTTCCTGGGCAATCCGGCGAAGATCTGCGTCCCGGGCCAGCGGCTTCCCGCGCGCGTGAATATTGAGAATCGCCGCCCGCCCGTCGAGATCGGGCGCGTCCACGACAATCTGACGGTCGAATCGTCCCGGCCGAAGCAGCGCCCGGTCGAGGATCTCGGGCCGATTCGTCGCGGCCAGCACCACCACGCCGACATTTGCCTCGAAGCCATCCATCCCCACGAGAAGTTGGTTGAGGGTTTGTTCGCGTTCGTCGTTGACCGGACCGGCGTGCACGCCGCGCTGCCGGCCGACCGCGTCAAGTTCGTCAATGAACACGATGCAGGGCGCTTGCGTCTTGGCTTGGAGGAACAAATCACGGACACGGGCCGCTCCCACCCCCACGAACATCTCGACGAACTCGCTGCCGCTGATCGAAAAGAACGGTACGTGCGCCTCTCCCGCCGCCGCTCGCGCCAGCAGTGTCTTGCCCGTCCCCGGCGGACCCACCAACAGAACGCCCTTGGGAATCTGCGCCCCCAATTGTCGATACCGGTCCGGATGCTTGAGAAATGTAACGACTTCCTGCAATTCCAATTTGGCCTCCTCGCAACCGGCTACGTCTCCAAAGGTGATCTTGGTGTCCTTGTCTGCCACCAGCTTCGCCCGGCTCGACCCGAAATTCATCACCGACTGGCCAAGCCCCTGCATCCGCCTCGCCAGGAATCGCCACAGCAGGAAGATCAATCCAATGGGCAAAATCCACGTCCACAGGAATTCCGTCAGGAAGCTCGGACGTACCCCATTGAACTTCACATGCGCTTTCTCCAGGTCCCGCACCAAATCCGGGTCTTCGACGCGCACCGTGCGGAAAACATACGCCGCGGGCGCTGCCGCTTTGGCCGACTCGGTCCCGGACCCGGCCGGCGGGCCGGTCGTCTTTTCGGCCTTGGCAGAATTCCGTGTCGCTTCGGGTGAGCTCGGCGCTTTCTCGGTCTCCGCGGCGGGCGTTTCCATCGCCGCTTTCGCAGATTCCTCTTTCGTGACCGCGGCCGGTTTCCTTGCTTCGTGGGTTGCGGGCGCCTTCGGTTGGATCTTCCCGTCGATCTCGTCCGTGCCTACCGCGCACTCAACAACTTCTCCGTTGGCGAGATCCTGCTTGAATTCACTGTAGTCAACGGTGTGAACCGCGATTTGTCGAAATGACTCCTGCCACACCCACAACATGGCCAGCATCATCACCGCGTACCAGATCCACGTGTGCCAGTCTTGCATCGGCCAGTTCGGCACCGGCTTTTTTGGGTCTGACTGAGTTGGGTTCATGTTCCCTTCTGCTCAACGAACTCGAAAACATGTGTGCCAAAGCCAAAGTCGTTCACTTCTTGGCGCCCACAACGGGGGCCTCCAACGACCGCAGCTCCTTTTCTGCTGCCTCTGGCTTCTCCGTCCATTCATTTTCCCAATACTTCGGCCGTCCATGGTGCTCGAACAAACGTGTTTCATAGGCCCGACTCACCGACCTCGATTGTTCAAACGACGGAGCGTTCGCGATGGATTGACGTGACAAATCCACAAGGACGGCGGATTCGTCGGAACCCACGCTTCGGATCCATGGTGAAAACACGAGGGTATTCTTCTCTGACATCCAATGGCGAATGCGTACTACGACATACCGAATCGACCACGTCTCGTCGTCCACGATAAAGTCCTGCACGTGTCCCATCTCCCCGTCAGTCGCTTGGACGGAGTAGCCGGCCACGTGGCGTGTACTGCGCAAGTGCGGATCAGCACTCTTTCCGCGCGCATTGGCGTATCGCTCCAAACCGGTAGGCCAGTAGATCGCCCAATCGTAATATTGGTGCAACTGCGCCTCATGCTGTCGGAACACGGGTTTGTCGGTGTCGATGGTCGGGCTGTTTCGTACTTGTTGTTTGGTCAGGCTCACAGGAAAGACCCGCGAGTTCCATTCAGGCTTTTTCAATGCCACCGTTGAAATCAGTACGTGCCTGCCTTGAAGCCATTGGCCGGTGTTCACGATCATGTAACGAATGGTCCATTTGTGGTCATCGAAGTAGAAATCCTCGACTCTCCCCAGCTCGCCGTCTTCGGCGCGGACCGCACTGCCAATGAGCCGGCTGATGCTTCGTTTCACGATGCCTCTCGACGTTCCTGTGTCGGCCGCCCGACGCGCCACTCACACCGTGACAGGCTCACGACGCATTCCCTTGGACTCGCGTTATGGCCCGTTGTCAAAACCACGCGCCTTTCTTCACCTGTAGCCGGTTGACCACGAACGATGCGCCGCCCTTGTACGCGTCGCGTTGCGCTTCGCCGTACGCAATCCAACCGTCGACCTTTCCCGTCAAAGTCGCGACACCATTGTGAACGGTCAATTTGATGTCGTCACGATCCACGAACGGGCTCCAGAAGAACGCTTTCTCGATGTCTTTCCTGACCTGCGCGTCGGTCTTGAGAGGCAGCGGCGCAAAGAGCCCCGTGTCATACCGAAGTGGCCCATCGTAGTAGTCCGGCCAGTTGTAGTAGGAATCAGAGTCCGAGAGGGTCAATTGCGGTTCAACATGCAGGCGGTTTCGAACCTCGACGACTCCCTTGGTTCGCGCGGCGACATCCTGCGCCTCAAATCTCTGGTAGTCGTCGTCAACTGCACCGGAGAGATAAGCCACATGATTGATCACCGCGGCCTGAATCTGGCCACCAACAAGACCGGGATCCCAGAACAGCGCGGCGTTCAGGTTCTTCTCAATGTCGGCATCGCTCGGAGGATTCTTGGGCCGGACCCTGAGGTAATTTTCCACCCACCACACGCCGACCGTGTCGCGGGCGTCCTGCGAGGCCGCCATCTTTGCCTTCAAGTTGCCAACTGCCCCCGAGAGAATCACCGTATTGTCTTCGACGCGCACGTTGGGGGAGAATGGCGCGACCCGTGGGTCGCGTCGAAACGCCGCCTCCACCGCCTGTTGAATGTCCGCGTCGGATGCGATGGAATAGCGGAACCGCCGTTGGGCGCCTACCCGCAACATTGGGTCAACCTGCACCTGGTTCGCATCCACGGATGTGACGCCCATGACCCAGGCATCCTGGATGGCACGTGATTTTACCAGCGCGCTCCCAACCGACCCGCTGAGGGTCACGTTCCCGTTCTTCACCTGAACATCGACCAACTGCCCGTTCACCCAAATGTCCCAGCGCAGAGCCGCTTCGACGTCAGCGGCGATCTCTTCGTCAGTGCGTTTCGCGAGGTAGTTGATCGTAAGATCGTTGTGGATCTCTTTGGCGCCCTTGACTCCCTCGGCGACACGTTGGGCCAGTTGCGACTCCGGCCACGAGCCGACCGAACCGCTCAGGGCGACGACGCCGTTCGTGACCGAAACACTGATTTGGTAGGATTCGGTCGCCGGGTCTTGCAGCAACGCCGTCAGGATATCTTTGCGGATATCCTCGTCGGGGCGCGAAACCGGGGTGACGGTAATTCGGTCGATCACCGCCCGCACCCCCCGGACCGACTCGGCGATCTTGACCGCTCGCGCTTTGGCCAACAGATCGTTCACCGAGCCCGACAGGGTCACGATCCCCTGGCTGGTGCTTACATCGATGAAATTCGGTGATACCCCTTTCTCAACGACCAGCTCGTACTCGACCGCGTCGTTGACACGGGTGTCGGTAAACGGGGTGTTTGCCAGCACCGCGCTCGTCCGAAATGCGAAGACAAACAGGATCGCGAACGCAATCAGCCACGCCCCCGACAATTCCACAATCCGCGATCGACGCCACACCTCGTTTTTCCAACGAAATCTGCGGGTCAGAATCTCGTGTGTGTTGAATTCACTCCGTCTCGGTGTCTGCAGCCGAATGGTGATCGGTATATAAGTACTCTGGTTGGGAGACGCATCGTCGTTGGCGGTCATGGTCCAACTCCTTTCTCCGAGTATTCCATCCAACGGTGTGCTTCGCACACCCGATGCCACGGGTATCCCATTCGTTATAACAGCTTATGCGGCAAATAAATGGAAATAGCCCGGTCGATGGAAGGGGCTATGCATCATAGGCCAGTCTGGCAGCTTCGCTGCCAGCGGCTTGTGCCACACTGGCAGAACCCGCAAATCCGTCCCAGACGGGAAAGAGCTGCGACGCGCGTCCACCCCTCAGGCAGTGTATAACTCAATCGGTTGTAATTGAGTCGCGCTGGTCTCGCCAATCCAAATGGATATGCAAATGCCTGTTCGCGTTCTCGTTCGGCACACCATCGTCGACGACTCATGGCTGCGCACGCACACCCGTCAGGATTTCCCAGTAATCAAGAGGGTAGAACTCCGGGAAATAGACGATCTGCCAGCGACCCGCCAGCTTCCGCAGGCCAACCGTGCCCAGTTGTTTCGGTTTTTCGCCTGGCTTGGCCGGGGCGGAGAGGACGACCAGCGCCAGCTTTGCCTTGTCGTTCACGCGGGCATCAAAGACGACGTTGGTGGCAAGAAGCGTCCTGGCCAGTGACACCTGATCGGGCTCGAAGAAATAGTACACCAGTGTGTCCGTGATCTGTCGTTGGGTCCAGGGGTTGACGATATCTATGGCGCGCAACCTGGCGGTGAGGTCGCGGTTTGCCCAGGCAAAGTCAAAGGATTCGATCAAATCCTGGCGATTCTTCGTGCTCACACCCTGGAGAAACTGCCTGGTGACCTCAATCGGAGAAGCACCGTGCGGTTGCGATTGTGAGCGGGAGACGGCGGTTGCAACGAGAATTATGACCCAGACGATCAACGGGATCCTTCGCTTCTTCATCGATAATCCTCATCTGGATGCGTTCAAACGACCTTTGGTTTGTTGATCACATCGCGCACGCCGTTTCTCGGTTGCGCTCCCCACTTTGCCGGTCAGGATTACGTTTCCGTGACGGACCGCCACGTGCAACCAGCTGGCTCGAACCCACGCATCCCACATCGGGCGATCGCGCACATCCGCGGCGATCCGATCGTCGGGAATAATCGGCTGGGACGCGATCGCAAGTTTGTTCTCCACGCCCGGCGCGCCTGTCGCTTGCGGGATTCCACGAACCCTGAGTGTCAGCGCCTTCATGTGTCGTCGTCCCTGTTTCCGTTGCGGCCGCCAGACACCGGGGCAGCGATGACGCCACAGTTCCGCAGCTCTGCCGTTGTCTTCATCGGGGTGCGTTTTCTCGATGCGCGGTGAAATCGTGCTCCAGGATTTCGTTCCCGCGCCGGCAAATCTCACGGGCGTAGTCGGTCCAGCGGCCCTGCGTTCCCCAATACCGGTAACAACTGGTCTGTGTCGTCAGCAAATGCAGCAGGGCGTTGTGGTAGGCGTGGCTGCGCTTGTCCACGGAGTGACCATCGATCTTCTCATGAAACAGGGCGCTAAGCTTGTTGATCGGATCGAGTACGTTCTCGTAGCCGTGTACCCAGCTCAGGTTGTTGGTCCACGAGGCGCCTTCCATATTGAACCGGTGGTTCTGTCGGCGGAGTTCTTCGATGAGTTGCTGCAACCGTTCCAGGTTTGGTTTCTTTCCCATTCGCTCCCAAATCTTGTGCTGATGCAGCGGCTGAATCGGCTCGAAATCACCCTCGCGAATGCCTGCGGCGGCCAGCAGCTCCAGGTATTCCGTACCATTCATTCCCACCACCCCTTCGGTTCCGGTTTGATGCCAGACCTGCTTGTAGTTTTCGGGGAATTCATTCATCATCACCCCGCCGTTCTCGCCATCGCTGATCTGGAACACCAGGGGGGGAATACGTTTGCCTTTGATCTCTCGCGGATGCTGGCCCTTGGCTTCGTGGAACGGCTGCATCTGGCCGATCAGTTTGGTGTCCGAGCCCTGGGTCTTGATCAGCGCGGTGATCGAGAGTTCCTCTCCGCGGCTGTTGCGGGCGACCAGCTTTCGGGGGAGATAGCGTTCCCGCAGGCCGTGACCGTCGAGTTCCTCGACCGAATGCTCCTGCACCGCCAGCCATTGGTAGCCGGAGTCGCGCAGCGTCCTGACATACTCGTAACACACATCAGGATGATTCGGCAGGTGCATCTCCGGCGGCGAAAAACCACGTACCCGACCCAAAGCCTCCCAACCAAAGATCGCGGCGAAATACTGCTGCCACGCGCGGACATGCAGCGGCACGTCCGGCACGGGTGTGGACGGCACAACAGCGTGACCCCACATCGTCCCAAGCCATTCCACGTGCGGCCAGTATCGATCATTCAGCGTGATGCTTTTGAGATTATCGAGAATGTCACCGCGCCCCATCTGGCGCAGGCCGAACAGTAATTCGCCGGAATAATCCAGCATCACCCGTGGTTGCCGGCCCGCATCGACCAGCCCACGAATAAAATCGGCGATGCGCGTGTAACACCAGGCGAACACGGGAGCATCGTGATTGCCGTGGATGTGCTGATGTTCCATCATGTATTGCAGGTTGCCCAGCATTCGCGCCTGGTGCAGATCGCCGTCATCAAGGATCAGCGGCTGATGCATGTGCAGGGCGACGCCGAAAGCCGATTGAATGCGGTCGAGCCGCAATGGCGTCCGCTTCACGAAGACGGGCTCGCGGCGGTCCGTTGCCGCTTCCACGCCTGATTCCCAACCGGAAATGTTGGGCAGTTCTTCGATCATCTCGGGAATTGGCTCGAATGTCATTGGACTTTCTCCATTTCGTTCATCGCTGTGTCGAGCAGGCAGTAGGCTTGCTCGATGTCGTCAAATGCCCGGTGCACCCAACGGCTGCCCCAGTAAAAACCGCAACTGGTTTCCGCCGCCAGGATCCGGTCGTAGGCGCGTGTGATGAGGTCTCGGATCCCTGCACCGTCGCCGTTGAGGCGGCACCGGTCAAATGTGTGTTTGGCCCGCTGGTAGTAGCGGCTGGCGTTGTGAATCTCGTCCCACCCGCGTTGCTGCAGCAGCGAGCCGGTCCACTGGGCGAAATCGCCGCCCCAATGGTGTTCCGTGTTCCACGCCCCGCGATGCACTTCGACTTCCTCTGTCGGCGGGTGCTTCTTGAGGAATTCGCTGATGTGAATCGGCGTGAATCCCAGTATCCCCGCGCGCGAGCGGTCAAGGACTGGACGGGAGAAGAAGCCCCAGAAACCACTCTCCACGCGCGGGGTGCGGAACCACCCTCCATTCTCGCCATCGGTCCACGTCGTCACCAACGCGGGAAAATCGCAGAACTTCGTTCGTTGCTGGACCTCGAATTGAAACCAGCCGGGATCCAGCCCGCTGAGTTGCGCGTTGGACAGCTCGCGGTCACGAGGAACGACAACGATCTCGGCGCCGTCGTGGCGGGCGATATAGGGTCGATACCGCAACTCTTCCCACCGCATCGTCCGCTTCGGTTTGATATACCAGCAATCCACAATCGCGTACCGGTACCCGTGGCGGGCCAGCATCGGAATCATCTCCATGCAGAACCCCATCTCGGGCGGCCAGAACCCGGCAAACTGGCCGCGACCCAGCAGATGCCGGCCCAGGCCGAGCCACCACGCGGTCTGGGCGTCCCAGTCACTTGTGGGTATCAGCGGATACACCGGATGGTAAAGACCGCTCCCCAGGAACTCGATGTTGGAGCGGCGATATCGGTCGAGAAAATCCGCGATGGTAACGACATCGCCAAAGGTCTCGCGCACCGCGGGGCCCTCGAGTTGTTTGAGCAATGTCCCCGAGAAGCTCAAATGCAGGCGCGCCACGTCCTCATAACCCTCCAGCATCCGCGTCGGCCGGTCGTAGCACCAGAGAATCTGCCGGGCTTCCCATCGCTCCGTGCTGTTATGCAAGGCGATCAAGTTGCCCAGCGGCTGATCCAGGTGCAACCCCAGCGCGTGATAGATCTCAGGCATTGGATACTCCTTCTGCGGGCGCCGCGATGCTCTCGACGCGCGGAGACTCGCGAACGAAGAACATGGCTGACAACGGCGGCACCGTCAGGCGTAACGAATACGGACGCCCGTGCCAGCCATGTTCCTCCGCTGTCGCGCCGCCGTTGTTGCCAAGGCCGCCGCCGCCATACTCGCGGGCATCGCTGTTGAGAAGTTCACGCCAGAATCCCAGCTGCGGGACGCCGACACGATAGTCACGCAATACGGCAGATAGAAAATTGCAGACAACGAGCACCACGCGATCGCCACTGCGCGCCTTGCGCAGAAAACTGAGCACGTGGTTCTTGTGGTCGTTGCAGTCCACCCACTCGAACCCCGCAGAATCGCAATCCAGCTCGTGCAAGGCAGGCCACTGTCGATAAGCCCGGTTCAGGTCTCGAACCCACTGTTGCAGGGCGCGATGGAGCGGCTCGTTCAGCAGATGCCAGTCCAGACTCTGATCGTGGTTCCACTCGCGCTGCTGGCCGAATTCACCGCCCATGAACAACAGTTTCTTGCCCGGCTGGCCGTGGAGATACCCGTAAAGCAGGCGCAGCCCGGCCAGCTTCTCCCACGTGTTGCCCGGCAGCTTGTTCAGGAGCGAGCGTTTGCAGTGCACCACCTCGTCGTGCGACAACGGCAACACGAAGTTCTCCGCGAACGCGTACATCATCCGAAACGTCAGCTTGTTCAACTGATTTCGGCGCGCGGGGAACGGCTTCACCATGTACTCGAGCGTATCGTGCATCCAGCCCATGTCCCACTTGAACGTGAACCCCAATCCGCCCACGCGCGCCGGATGGGAAACCTGCGGATACGTGGTTGCTTCCTCCGCAAAGGTCAGTACATCGGGCAACTCTGCGGCGATGTCCTGGTTCAACTGTTGCAGGAGCGTCACCGCGTCCAGATTCTCCCGTCCGCCATTGCGATTGGGATTCCACTGCCCGGGTTTGCGGCAGTAGTCGCGGTAGAGCATGAATGAAACCGCATCGGCCCGCAAACCGTCGACGTGATAATGACGCAGCCAGAACAGCGCGTTGCTGAGCAGGAAGCTGCGCACCTCAGGCCGCTCATAATCAAACAGCACGCGGCCCCACACCGGATGATGATTGTCGCGCGGGTCATCATGTTCGTACAGACAACGGCCGTCAAACCTTGCCAACCCGAAACCGTCATACGGGAAATGGAGCGGGACCCAATCGAGAATCACGCCAATGCCCTGTTGGTGCAGGCGGTCCACCAGGTACATCAGATCTTGTGGTGCGCCGTACCGCCCGGTTGGGGCAAAGAACCCCGTCGGCTGGTAGCCCCACGAACCGTAGAACGGGTGCTCCATCAGCGGCAGTAGCTCGACATGTGTAAAGCCCGTCTCCTGAACATAACTCGCCAGTTCAGGCGCCAATTCCCGATACGTCAGCCAGCGGTTGCCCTCTTCCGGCACCCGCATCCACGAACCAGCATGGATTTCGTAGATCGAGATGGGACGGGCGCGCCAATCGTGGTGTCGCCGCTGATCCAGCCAGGCCGCATCACCCCAATCGTAATCCAGATCCCAGACGATTGACGCCGACCGCGGTGCGACCTCGGCGCGAAAGGCGAATGGATCGGCCTTTTCCAGAACCTCACCGTTCTCTGCCGGGATGATCCGGAATTTGTAGTAGGCTCCCGGCATCACGGCGGGAATGAAGGTTTCCCAGACGCCTGAATTCTGAAAGCGACGTAACGGGTGCGGTCCGATCTCCCAACGATTAAAGTCGCCCACGACGAACACTTGTGCGGCCCGCGGCGCCCAAACGGCAAAATAGACTCCCTCTTCCCCCCAGGCGCTCACCGGGTGCGCCCCAAGCTTCCCGTACAAGCTGTTTTGCGTCCCCTTGGCGAACCGCGCCAGATCTTCTCGGGTCAGCAGACTGTGTTGAACGGGATTCGCCCGTTCCGCAAGTCTCGACGTTCGTCGGCCTGCTTCTACCGTCGGCAATAGGAGTTCCATGGAAACAGATCCGCTGACGCCGTGCCCTGGTCTACCAGGGTTCCACGTCGGCCATGGAAGGTTGTGGTGCTGCCCGAACGACCAATCCCGAATTGCGCCCGCCATGCGGGTTGGGAACCGACTCCCCGGCCCCCGGATCCTCCTGCCACTGGCCATCCACCACGAACCGGTATTCGTAGCGGCCAGGCGACAATGGCAGAAATGCATGCCAAACCCCTCCTGCCTCCCGACGCAACGGGGTATGCCGTGGATCCCAACCATTGAAGTTGCCCGCCACGAACACGCTGCGCGCGTTCGGCGCGCTGAGCCTTAACTCGATGAGGTCCTCCTCCGATTCCGCCGCTGTTCCGGCCCGACTCAACGGGCTGGTCCTTTGGTTTCTTTTCATCGTTGTTTCTCCATTCGCTTTACTGTTTCGCTCCATGTTGCTCCTCTGTTCTACGATTGGTAACACCGCACCGTAGTGTCAGCGATCTTGTCCCAGGTGAACGCTGTCTCGGCGGCGACCCGGCCGTTGCGGCCCATCCATCGCGCCCATTCCCAGTTGGTGCACAGCGTACCGACGCCCCATCCGACCGACTCGACCGTGGGGTCGATTTTCAGGCCGTCCACGTTGTGCCAGACAAACTCTCCCGGTCCACCGTGGTTCGTCGCCACGACCGGCTTGCCGGCGGCCCATGCTTCGAGCACGACGATGCCGAACGGCTCATTGCGGCTTGGGACGCAGACTGCGTCGCAGGCCTTGAACAGCTCGATGGCCTGTCCGTTGTGCATGTATCCCAGCCAGCGGATGGCATGGGACACCCCAAGTTGGTGGGCTCGCCGTTCCAGATCCCCACGCAGATGACCTTCGCCGGCGAGGATGAACTTGGCCTGCCGGTGATATCGCAGCAAACCGGGAATCGCCTCCAATAACAGGTCCGGGCCCTTCTGCACCGCCATCCGCCCGATAAACAGGATCGTCGGATCCATCGGCCCAATTTCATACCGGGCTTTCACGCCTGCCGGATTCAACCAACCATCGAATTTGTGGACGGCCACGCCATTGTAGATGGCCCAGCATTTCCACTCGGGGAGGTTGTACATCCACTGAAGTTCACCCCTTAACGTCCCGCTGACGGCAATGACCCGGTCGGCGCAAAATGTGCCATGGCGCTCGTGGTCGCGGATGCGCGCGGAAGTGCCGCCCCAAAAGTTGTTCCCGCACCGGCCGTATTCCGTCGAATGAATCGTCAGGACAGCCTTGTGATCGGGTCGGCCCTGTTTGATCCAGACCATCGCATTGGACGTCAGCCAGTCATGTGCATGCACCACGTCGTAATGACCGTGGGTGTCCTCGTGTCGAAGGAAATGCCAGACGAATGACCGGCACATCTCTTGGACTTCATCCACAAAGCTGCGGTTCAGATTGTGCGGGCAGTAATGGTACCAGACGCCATCATGACAGACCACGCCTCCCGCCCCATACCCCGGCCGGGTGAATACGTGAACCTCGTTCCCCTTTCGCCGAAGCGCCGCAGCCAGTTCGGTCACGTGAGCGGCCACGCCGCCTACGGCCCAGCCGTGCAGTGCTTCCCAAGAGAACATCGCAATCTTCATACGACCCCCCGTTTTCACAACCATCGTTCGCGAGCCGCAGCAGACCGGCACACCGCACCCACCTCCTTGCACGGTTGCAGTCCTCTTAATACGGATCCGAAAGGTGATGAATACGCCGACCCGTCGCAGCAGCAGGGTCTATCGCTTGTTTCAACAAGGTTTGCTCCGCGACAGGTCGGCGAGCCACCGACCTCCTGTTCGAAATCATCTGTGCTTGATTCCGGGTCTGGTTATGGATGGCAGCCCCCCCACAATCGGCCGCTCACAGCGGCGCCGCTGAAGATGAGCGCGGCGCTTACCGCCAGAAAGCCGATCAGCATCAACAGCATCCAGTGGATGTGCAGCAGCGCCAGGATTCCCAGTACCACCGCACCCAGTCCGAGCAGAACCTGCAGTGTGGCTGCAGCCGCAACCCCGCCATGCGCCAGCAATTGCTGCGGGCGTTTTGTCTCGCCACCGCTCATTCGCAGGTAGTCCAGCTTGCTCGTCGCGCCGCAGGTCAGCAGCAGCGCGCCCCCAAAGACGATGGCCGCCACCGGCAGCAATACCGTATCAGCCATCCCCAGCAAGGTCAGCAGACCCAGCACAATCCCCGTCGCGCCGGCCAGAAACCCGATCGTAACACCGCTGCCCAGTTCGGCCGCTGTACTCCAGAGTCCCCCTTCCGTTTCGTATATCAGGTGCGTGTAACGAGCCCCGATGGCCCAACCCTGCATCAGCAGGGCCGCTCCCAACACGATGCAGGCTACGCCGCTCAGCGTCATTCCCTCGATTCCTGCCAGGGCAATGATCGAGAGCACCAGCGCAGCCCCACCCGCGACGGTTTCCGCCATCGAACCACTGGTCACGATTCCCGCCGTCTTGTGGAGCTCGGCTGGACCCTCCATCCCATGAGCTATTTCTTGAACTTGCGTTGTCATAACAACTCCTTTCATTTCATCCATTTTCTTCCTCTTCGCGCGGCTTCCGTTCGCCCGGTAACCATCCGCAAAGAGCAAGATGTTCAAAATCGATTCCGCCCTTGGGCCTTCAGACCACCAGTACGGAATTCCGCTCCCCGTAGGGAGTGGGCGCTGTTTCCTTCGCATTGGGATCTGTCAGCCATCGGCCATCGACAACAAAGCGGTATTCGTAGCGACCCGGCTCCAGGTTCAGGGCTGTGCTCCAACGACCGCCGTCATGTTTGTGCAGCAACGTGCGCGTTGGATCCCAGCCGTTGAACGTCCCGGCCACGCCCACCGACTTCGCGTCAGGCGCCTGGATCCGAAACTCGATCTTTTCGGTTTGTATTGTGTTATTGCGTATCATGATTGCCTCCCGTTCAACTGATGTTTCCAGCCAGCACTTCAGCGGTTTCCGTTTGTCGCGGCGCCCGGCCATTTGAGCTCTGAGACGGTTTCACAAGCGCCACGCTTTCGATCAATGCTTCCACCTGCAGCAGCCGCGCCGCGCGGTCGTCATCCGTGGTCTTGAACACGGCGATTGCCTGGTGATCGCTGGTGCACGAGACGTATGAGTACGACACGTTGATTCCCGCTTGTGCCAGCAGGAGAACTGTTGCCGCCGCCATACCCGGCGTTTCGCCCAGTCCAATGAGCAGAACAGAACCGGTCTGATACCGAAAGCCGGTCCGGGCAAGCGCTTGCTCCGTCTTCTCGGCGTCTTCTGTCACCAGCCGCACAACGGCGCCATCCCGTCCCCAATGGAAACAGGACGCCAGAATCTCTGCATTCGGAGTGGCGGCGCTGACCATCACCCGGCTCACCGCAGTCGGTTCGTTGTTCAGGTGAACCACGATCTCGACCGCCGAGCGGACGAATCGGACTGCGCGGGTCACCCTTGCCGTCGGTGCCATCCCGCGACGCCATTTCCCGGCGTTGTCATCACAACGGCTGGGGCGTGCATGGGACGCATGCCGCCGTCTCCCCATCGCCAGGCTGTGCCCATCGAGATTCGACCGTTCCCAATCGATCGCTGCCAATCCTGACTGTAATCGCATGAATTCTTTCTTCCCGGTTTCCGCTCTGTGCATCATGGTTCGTGTCCTTTCCGTAACAAGTGTGTTTGCTGTCCATTTCGCACTGCGGATGCCAGATTGGTCTGGCTCGACTGCAACAGATTGTGCGGTAAGGAAATAGAGTTTCCGCCCTTTGAAAACGTGCTCGCCCCATTGGGCCACGCTGGCAGTCGCGCTGCCACCGGCAGGTGCCAGTGTGGCAGCATCTGTCGCGAGGCGTGAGCGCTCCCTCGTTGAGGGCTTGTTGCCCCACCCTCCACGCTTCTTGAAATCAAGCTCGCCGAAGACCGGCGACCCGCCGCCAAACCCAGCCAGGTTACGACGCCCGTCGCCAGATGGATTGACCTCGACGTGCGCAAGGGAATACGACCGCCGGCGCGGCCAGCCACACCGGCGGTTTGATCTCTCGCCACGCGCGATGCACGGGCTTGATCCATCCCGCCACGTGCGCTACGCCATCCGCATCCAATGCGACGAACTTACGTTGCGCCCAGACTTGGGCGACCAGCAGTTACTTGTCGACGCTGTTTCCAGCATCACTTGCGGGTCACAAGTACGCCGATCAGCAATCCAACACCAAGCGCCACCCCGATGGACTCGTACGGATGCTCGCGAATCATCTTGTCGGTTGCCTTCGCACCGTTCACCGCCGCGTCTTGAATCCGTTGACAGGATTCCTTCGCGCGGCCAATCGAAGCTTGCAGCCGGGACTTCAACTCGTCCGCCTTGCCGCCCGCTTCGAGCACGCCGGCTTTGAGCAACTCCTCGGCATCGCGAATCAATACCCGCAAATCCTGCGCGAGCTTCTCGCGGGTCGCCTCCGGGACATCTGTCATCCGTGGAAATGCCGTTTCCATTTGTGCCTCCTTCCTGTTCGTTTCTGTTTCATCGTAACTTATCCGCGATTCGCCCCGCGGCAAGGCCATGACCCCGGAAAAATAAATGCTCGCCGGGCTTCGCGCACGTTGAACGCCATCACGCGCAAGAGTATCGTCACTCAGGAGGTTGGCGAATGCACTTCCGATTGTTGACCTATAACGTGCATGGCTGCCGCGGCCGCGACCGGCGGGTGTCCACGACGCGCATCGCCGAGGTGATCGCGAGTACCAGCGCCGACGTGGTCGCATTGCAGGAGGTCGATTTGCACCGCAAACGTTCTGCGTACCAGGATCAGGCCGAAGTCATCGCGGCGCGGCTCTCGATGGATTTCCATTTTCATCCCGCGTGGAACCTGGCGGGGGAACAACTCGGTGACGCTGTGCTCTCGCGCTTGCCGATGCATCTGATCCGCGCCGGCGCGCTGCCGTCGTCATCGCGTTGGAAACGGGAACGCCGCGGCGCGCTGTGGGTGCGCGTGGAGATCGATGGTCAGGCCCTGCAGGTGATCAACACCCATCTTGGCCTGAACTCTCGCAACCGGTTGGCGCAGACGGAGGCGTTGTTTGGACCGGAGTGGCTGGGCCACCCGCAATGCCGTCCTCCATTGGCCCTCTGCGGCGACTTCAATGCACGGCCTGGCTCCCGCGTTCATCGCCGCGTGCTCGAGCAATTGCGCGATGTGCATGCCGGTCTGCGAGTGCGCCGGCACCGGCGCACGTTTCCGACGCGCTACCCGGTGGCGAGCCTCGACCATGTGTTTCTGACCCCGGAGGTCGGGGTGTACCACGTCGAGGTGGTGCGGACGCCGCTGACGCGTGCGGCCTCGGATCATTATCCGTTGCTGGTGGAACTGGACCTGACGTGATGAATGCGCGGGCGGAATGGCCGGGTCATCTCGGTGGTGAAAGCTCGACTTTTACCAACTCGATCACGTGAGATCGCATTGCGAAAACTGCGGAAGGCCGATGCCTCGGTTTGACCAGAATCAAGCTGCGGGGGGAGAGAGCGCATTCTCGATGACGGCAACGAGTTGTTCGGTGTCCACCGGCTTCTCCAGAAAGGCGGTCGCGCCCTGTTCATAGGCTTGTGTCTTGACCTCGGCACTGCCGAAGGCGGTGATGATGATCACCGGTACGTCTGGATAAGCCTGCTTGACAGCCCGCAGAATGACTGTCCCATCAATGGTGGGCATCCGCAGATCTGTGATGACCAGATCGAAGTAATGTTGTCCCCGGTTCAGAAAATCCACCGCCGCTTCGGGGCTCGTGGCGGTGGCTACCATGCAGCCTTCTCCGCTCAAAACCTTGTTCAGTGCCCGCAACATACCCACGTCGTCATCAATGACCAATACTGACTTGTTCCCAATCTTGCCCACGAGCGCTTTCGCTAGCACCACCAATGCCACCCGACGAGATCCGCTTGCAATAGCTTGGAAGACAATGGGATTCGTGCGCCCGCATTCCTCGTGAGCTCCGTCTTGTCGCGGGAGATTGTGCCACTGCGGCAGCCTACATACTGCCAGTTCGGCGCAGTCCCTCCGTTCCCGCGTCCGAGAAATGTCGGTACATCGTGCGTGGTGGGATGCCGAGAACACGGGCGGCTTTAAGCTTGTTTCCCCCACACTGCCGAATCGTGGCCTCCACCAATCGCCGAGTGGCTTCGTCCACGGGCGTGCCAATTGGAATGGTAATGGACGAACCATCCGCCATGTTCGATACCGCTCCGTTGGCGCCACTCACGACGGAGTTTAGCGAAAACCCGGCGATTGTATCCCCGGTGGCCAGCGCCACCGCCCGCTGGATGACGTGTTCGAGTTCGCGGACGTTGCCCGGCCACGAATACGCTCGGAGCTGATCCAGCGCGGCAGGCGCGATGGAATGGATCTCCTTGTGCATTTCCGCGGCGCATTCGCGGAGAAAATGTTCCGCCAATAGTGGTATGTCGTCACCGCGTTCGCGCAATGGCGGCAGAGAAATCTCGATGGTGTTGATCCGATAATACAGGTCTTGCCGAAATCCGCCGGCGGCGATCGCCCTGGGAATGTCGGCGTGCGTCGCGCTCAGCAATCGCACGTCCGCGTGAAGTCCCTTTGTGCTCCCCAGCCGTTGGAAGCTCCCGTCCTGCAGCACGCGCAGTAATTTGGCCTGTAGCGGTGGGCTCATCTCCGCAATCTCATCCAGAAACAACGTCCCACCATCGGCCAGCTCGAACTTGCCGGGCTTGGTGGCGGTCGCGCCGGTGAATGCGCCACGCTCGTGCCCGAACAATTCGCTCTCCAGCAGTGTGTCGGGAATCGCCGCACAACTGATTTTCAGCAGGGGCTTGTCGTGCCGGTCGCTGAGCAGATGAATCGCGTCGGCCACGATCTCTTTGCCGGTGCCGCTCTCCCCGCCAATCAGCACCCCGACGTTCGTCGGCGCGATTTGGCGGATGATCTGTTTGACGGCCACCAGCGCCGGGCTGTCGCCGATCAGGCCGACAATCCCCCGTTGCCGCTCCAGTTGTCGCCGCAACTGGATGTTCTCGGCCGCGAGCCGTTGTTTGCTCAACGCGCTGGCGACTGTCTTCAGCAGCGCGACCGTATCGAGAGGTTTCTCGATGAAGTCGCACGCGCCCAGCTTCATTGCTTCAACCGCCTTCTCGATGTTCCCATGCCCCGTGATCATCACCACTTCCACCTCCGGGCGGCGCTCGCGGATTTGCTGCAACAAGACGTTGCCGTCGAGGTCGGGCAGGCGGAGGTCGGAGATCACCAGAGCCGTACCCGGTGCCCCGAGCAGGTCCAGAGCTTCCTGGCCCGAGCCCGCGCTCGTGACTCGATAACCTTCCGCAGCGAGCACCTTGCCCGCGGCGTTGCGCAGCCGCTCATCGTCGTCCACCAGCAAGATGTTGGCGCGGGCCGGCATCTCAGGCTCGCCCCGCCTCGGGAAGATAAATCGTGAATGTGCTTCCCTTGCCGATGGCGCTGAGGCATTCGACGTGCCCGCCGTGTTCCGAGACAATTTGTTGGACGAGCGTCAACCCCAGACCCGTCCCTCTCGTCTTGGTGCTGAAGAACGGCTTGAATACCTGCCGCACCTGCTGCTCGCTCATTCCCGCGCCCGTATCCCTGACTCGCACCAGCACCTGGTCATGATCGCGCCAGGTGCTCACCGTGATCGCCCCGCCATTCGGCATCGCTTCCATGCTGTTGCGGATCAGATTGAGCACCGCCTGCCACAATTGGTCGCCATCGGCGCTCACCGTGCCCACGGATGCGTCGAACTCCTCCCGGTATGTCACCTGCGCCTTGTCGAACACCAGTTGCATGAACGCCAGTTTTTGATCGAGAAACTCATTCAATACCAGTGGCTTCCGTTGCGCCTTGGGGAGCCGCGCGAACTGCAGATAATCTTCAATCACGTGTTGGATGCGCCGAACCTCCTCGCGCATTTCGTTGACCAGCACGCGGCCTTCCTCCGGCGAACCGTCGTGCGAATTGGCCAGCTTGTCAATTTCCTTGCGAACCAGGTCGAGATTCAACGTGATCGAGGCCAGTGGATTGCGGACCTCGTGCGCGACCTCCGCGGCCATTATGCCTGCCGTGGCAAGCCGCTCGGCCTGCAGTTTGCCTGCTTCGGCCCGCTTGCGCTCCGCGATCTCCGATTGTAACGCCATCGTGCGCTGTTGGACGGTTTCTTCCAGATGAAAGTGGGCCTTCTGAAAGGCCGACAGCAGATAGACAACCACAACAAAGAACACGAGCAACATCAGCTCGTTCCAGTATGGAACCTCGGGATGCTGGAAGGGATAGCCGCTGATTTCGTCCGTGACCAACATCAGCAAAGTGGCGACGATTGCCAGAAACAGACCCGCCTGCCGTCCCACCGTCCAGCAGGCCCACCCAATGGGTATCAAATAAAAGGCCGCAACGTGGATCTCCCACCCGGTGCTGTAATCCACCACCCCAATCAGCAAAACCATCACGAACGCCAAAGCCGTCACGACGCGCTTCGGCAGTGACAATGGTCGCTGAATCAGCCTTCTCATCACCGCAGCAAATGTGCATCAAAAACAACCACCACGCACGACTTTTTCCACCCAGATACGACCCCGACTCCGCAGAGTCGTTTTCCTCGAGAGGTGTGACAATCGGATTCATTCCTTCGTTCATTTGACCCGAACGACTCATTTCGGCCTGCGGGCTTCTTTGGCGACGGACAGGGCACTTGCACTTTTGGAAGATTGAAGCATTTTGTAGGAACGCGCCGAGATGGAACTGCCCGTGGCGTGAGGCAGGGCGCGGTCGGATTGTGTGGGGTGCAACAAGCAATGGCGTGGCTATGGCGCAGATTTTCCATCCAAGTACGAATACGATCTCGAAGGTTAGTATCTTCGGGGGTCTGTTGGGAGTGGTGTCGCTGGCCGTCTTTGGCGGTGCCATCCTCCGTTCGCCATATGTCACCCAGCAATATGAGGTGCGTGATCAACCGGTCCCGTTCAGCCACAAACATCATGTCGCCGACGACGGAATTGACTGCCGATATTGTCACACTTCTGTCGAAGATTCGTCCTTCGCCGGTATCCCCGCGACCAAAACCTGCATGAATTGCCACTCCATGATCTGGGCGGACAGCCCGATGCTGGAGCCGGTACGGGCAAGTTTTGAAACGGACAAATCGCTGGAGTGGGTGCGCGTCCATGATTTGCCGGATTACGTCTACTTCAATCACAGCATCCACGTGAACAAGGGCATCGGCTGCTCGACCTGCCATGGCCGCGTGGACGAGATGCCCCTGACCTGGCGCACCCAATCCCTCTACATGCGCTGGTGCCTCGATTGCCACAAACAACCCGAACAATTCCTGCGTCCGCGCAACGAGATCTTCGACATGCGGTGGACGCCGCCGTCCGACCAACTCAACCGCGGGCGCGCCTACATTCGTGAGCGCCACATCGACGTGAAACGACTGACGGACTGTTACACATGCCACCGATGAACGAACCTTCGATCAATCCAAAGCAACTCGATCTCGCTGCCGCGCGCGCGCGGTTGGCGGCAATGAAAGGCCGACAGTACTGGCGCTCCCTCGATGAGCTGGCGCAAACGGAGGAGTTTGAGGATTTTCTTCATCGGGAGTTTCCGGAACACGCATCGGAATTGTTCGATCCCATCAGCCGCCGCAGTTTTCTCAAGTTCGTCGGCGCGTCCCTCGCGCTGGCCGGTCTCAGCGCCTGCACCCGGCAGCCCGAAGAAAAGATCGTTCCCTACGCCGCCAAACCGCCGGAGGAATTCATCCCCGGCATCCCGCAGTACTTCGCCACGGCGATGACGCATGACGGATTCGCCACCGGCCTGCTCGTCCAAAGCTACATGGGTCGACCAACCAAGATCGAAGGAAATCCGGAACATCCCGCCAGCCGCGGAGCTACCGACATCTTCGCCCAGGCCTCCATTCTCGATCTGTACGACCCCGACCGTTCCCAGGTCGTCATGCACGAGGGCCAGATCAACACATGGGAGAATTTCGTCTCGGCGTTACGCAATGAGCTTGGCGCGCGGCAGGTCGATCATGGGGCCGGCCTACGGATTCTGACCGGCTGCATCGCGTCCCCTACGCTTGCCGAGCAGCTTGCCCAACTCCTCAAGAGATTCCCCGCCGCGAAATGGCATTCGTATGATGCCGTGGGACACAGCAATTCCCGCGCGGGCGCCCGATTGGCGTTTGGTGAAGATGTCCAAACCCAGTATCATTTCGACAAAGCCGACGTCATTCTTTCACTCGATGCCGATTTTCTGGGTGACATTCGCTACGCCCGCGATTTCGTTGAAAGACGACGGGTCCGCGGTGATCGCCTCGCAATGAACCGACTCTACGTCGTCGAGAGCACGCCGACATTGACCGGCGCGATGGCCGATCATCGTTTCCCGGTGAAGCCATCGCAGGTTGTCGAGTTTATCCGCAATCTGCCGGCGGCGATCCGCCGCGACCTCGAATCACACCGCAGCACAGGTCTGGTGCTCGCCGGCGAGTCGCAGCCCGCGGTGGTTCACGCCCTGGCGCATTCGATGAACCACGAGCTCGGCAACGCTGGCATCACGGTCACGTACACCGGCCCGGTGGGGATGGAAGGGCGCACCCTCTCCGAGCTTGTCGCCGATATGAACGAAGACCGGGTGCAATGCCTCGTGATCCTCGGTGGCAATCCGGCCTTCACGGCCCCGGCGGATCTTCAGTTCACGGATTCGCTCCAGAAGGTGAAATTCCGCGTTCATCTCGGGCTTTACGACGATGAAACCGCTGCCTGGTGTCATTGGCACGTGCCTGCAGCTCACTATCTGGAGAGTTGGGGAGACACGCGCGCCCGTGATGGGACGGTTACGATCCAACAACCTCTCATCGCTCCGCTCTACGGTGGCCGGTCCGCGTATGAGCTGCTCGCACTCATTCTCAATCAATCCAATCGGTCGAACCACGATATCGTCCGCCAATACTGGACGGAGCACGGCCTTGCGGACGACAATCTATGGCACGCGGCCTTGCATGATGGCGTTGTGCCGGGCACCGCCGCACCCGGGCAGACGGTGACGCTCCAAAAGTTCGATGCGCCGCCGGGCGCGAAAACGGAAGGATTGGAGCTCGTTTTCCGTCCGGATCCGACCATTTGGGATGGCGCGTTTGCGAACAACGGCTGGTTGCAGGAATTGCCAAAGCCGTTTTCCAAGCTAACCTGGGACAACGCGGCGCTGATCAGTCCGGCCACGGCGACGAAGCTCGGACTGGCCAACGAGGACGTAGTGGGATTGCAGTATCGGGGCCGCTCGGTGCACGCGCCGGTCTGGATCCAGCCCGGGCAGCCGGACGATTGCGTCACGGTTCATTTTGGCTATGGCCGGACGCGAGTGGGGCGCGTGGGGAGAGGAGCCGGGTTTAATGCCTACGCGATCCGCACCTCGGATGCGCCGTGGTTTGGCGCCGGGTTGATGATCGCCAGGTCAGTCCGTCGCCTCGAATTGGCGACCACACAGCATCATCAATTGATGGATGGCCGAAACCAAATCCGCGTCGGGACCATCGATGACTACCGGGGTGATCCCGATTTCGTTCGTCATATGATCGAAGAGTTGCCGGCCGACTCGCTGTATCCCGCCTACCAGTACGACGGTTATGCCTGGGGCATGGCGATCGATACGAACGCATGCACGGGGTGCAGCGCCTGCGTGGTCGCTTGCCAGTCGGAGAACAATATTCCGGTCGTCGGCAAGGAACAAGTGCTGCGCGGGCGGGAGATGCATTGGATTCGCATCGACCGCTACTACGAGGGCGACCTGGAGAATCCGGGCACCTACCACCAACCCGTGCCGTGCATGCATTGCGAGAATGCGCCATGCGAGGTGGTTTGCCCCGTCGGCGCGACCGTTCATGACAAGGAAGGCTTGAACGAAATGGTTTACAACCGGTGCGTCGGCACGCGCTACTGCTCGAACAACTGCCCCTACAAGGTCCGTCGCTTTAACTTCCTCCAGTTCACCGACGACAAGACACCGAGCCTGAAATTGCAGCGCAATCCGAACGTTACGGTGCGCATGCGGGGTGTCATGGAAAAATGCAGCTATTGCATCCAACGGATCAATGCTGTTCGCATTAACGCCGAGAAAGAAAACCGCCCGATCCGCGATGGCGAGATCACACCCGCGTGCGCGCAGGCATGTCCCACACAGGCTATCGTGTTCGGCAACATCAACGACCCCAATAGCCGCGTCAGCCAGTGGAAGTCGGAGAAACTGAACTACGGATTGCTCGTCAATCTCAACACGCGGCCCCGCACGACGTATCTCGCGCGGTTGCGCAATCCAAACCCGGAGTTGAACAACCATGGCGGATGAACGACAGACCGCTGTCATCGAGCCGGGCTACACCTACGCGTCGGTCACGGACAAGATCAGCTCGATCGTGCTGCGCCGGAAGACACCGCGCGGCTGGATCATCGGGTTCGCGCTTTCCTTCCTGCTCCTGAATGCGCTCTTGCTTACCATCTACATGCTGCTTGTGCGCGGCGTCGGCATCTGGGGGATCAACATCCCGGTGGCGTGGGGGTTCGCCATTGTGAATTTCGTGTGGTGGATCGGGATCGGCCATGCCGGCACGCTGATCTCTGCCATCCTGTTGCTACTGCGTCAGGAATGGCGCACCTCGATCAACCGGTTCGCCGAGGCGATGACATTGTTTGCCGTCTCCTGCGCCGGCTTGTTTCCGCTCATGCATCTCGGTCGTCCGTGGGTGTTTTACTGGCTGTTTCCCTATCCCGACACGATGCGGCTGTGGCCACAGTGGCGGAGCCCGCTGGTGTGGGACGTTTTCGCCGTGAGCACTTACGCAACCGTATCGGCGATATTCTGGTATGTCGGCTTGATTCCCGACATGGCAACACTCCGGGACCGGGCGAAGAATTTGTGGGCACGCATTGCCTACGGCATGCTCGCCATGGGCTGGCGTGGCTCGGCCAAACATTGGGCGCGTTATGAAACGGCATACCTGTTGTTGGCCGGATTGGCCACTCCTCTGGTCGTGTCCGTTCACAGTGTCGTGAGCCTGGACTTTGCTGTGGGAATCATTCCAGGCTGGCACTCGACGATCTTCCCGCCGTATTTCGTCGCGGGCGCGATTTTCTCGGGCTTTGCGATGGTGCTGACCCTGGCAATTCCCCTGCGCAAGTTTTACGGGCTGGAGGATTTCATCACCCCGCGCCACCTCGACAACATGGCGAAGGTCATGTTGGCCACCGGATTGATGGTCGGCTACGGCTATCTGATGGAAACCTTCATGGCCTGGTACAGCGCGGACCGATACGAGGAGTTTCTCGCCTTCAATCGCGCGCTTGGGCCGTACGGCTGGGCCTACTGGGCGTTGATTACGTGCAACGTGATCGTTCCCCAGCTGCTCTGGTCTCGTCGCGTGCGCCGGAACGTGCCGCTGCTTTTCGTAATCTCAATCATCGTCAACATCGGGATGTGGCTGGAACGGTTCGTCATTGTTGTGACGAGTCTCCACCGCGATTTTCTGCCGTCTTCGTGGGGGATGTTCTATCCGACCCGCTGGGATTGGGCGGCCCTGTTTGGCTCGCTGGGGTTGTTCCTGTCGCTGCTGTTCCTGTTTATCCGTTTCCTGCCCATGATTTCCATTTTTGAAATGCGCGGATTGGTCTCCGAGGAAGGCAAGAGCCAATGACGCCGTCAAAACTTCGATTGTACGGATTGGTCGCTGAATTCCCGTCCGCGGAAGCGCTGGTCACGGCGGGCAGACGGACCAACGAGAACGGCTACCGGTACATCGACGCATACTCGCCGTTCCCCATCCATGGGTTGGCAGAGGCAATCGGGTTTCACCGGTCGCGCCTGCCGCTGGTCGTGCTCCTCGGCGGGATTGTCGGCGGGTGCGGAGCGTTTTTCATGGAGTGGTTTTCGGCGACGATCCACTACCCGATCAACGTTGGCGGCCGGCCATTGAACAGTTGGCCGGCGTTCATCCCGATCACGTTTGAACTCACCGTCCTCGGAGCGGCCCTGGCGGCCGTGTTGGGCATGATCGTGATGAATGGTCTGCCGATGCCGTATCACCCGTTGTTCAATGTCGAGCGATTCGGCCAGGCCTCTCGCGACCGGTTCTTTCTCTGCATCGAGGCGCGCGACCCGAAATTCGACCTGACGGAGACCCGGAGATTCCTGGAAAACTTGCAGCCCATGGGAGTGTATGAAGTGGAGCCATAGATTCTGCATTGCCATCGTGCTGCTGGCCGGCTGTCGCCAGGACATGAACGATCAGCCACGCTACAAGCCGCTCGCGCAGTCGGACTTCTTCGGCGACGATCGGTCCGCGCGTCCCCAGGTGCCGGACACGGTTGCGCGCGGGCAGTTGCGCACGAACGAGTTGCTCTATACCGGTAAAATCGGCGGCAAAGTGGCCGGCGAGTTTCCGCTGCCGGTCACCGTGGCGTTGCTGGATCGCGGGCGCGAGCAATACGACATTTTCTGTTCACCCTGCCATGATCGCGTGGGGACCGGGCGCGGAATGGTGGTCCAGCGCGGGTTCAAGCAACCCAATTCATTCCACATCGATCGGCTGCGCCAGGCGCCGGTGGGCTACTTTTTCGACGTCACCACCACCGGCTTTGGAATGATGCCGAGCTACACGAGCCAGGTCACCCCCGAGGATCGCTGGGCCATTGTGGCGTACATCCGCGCCCTTCAACTCAGCCAGCATGCGACGACGGACGACGTGCCCGCAACCGCGATGGAGAAGCTGCAGTGAACTTTTTTCGCTCCTATCTCCTCGCCTACCTGATGTGGCTCGGTGTTCCGCTGGGATGCCTCGTCGTCCTGATGATTCATCATATCGCGGGTGGTCGGTGGGGATTTAGCGTGCGACGGGTGCTGGAGGCGGCGACGCGGACGATACCGTGGATGTTGGTGTTGTTCCTGCCAATCGTGATCGGGATGAAGCAGCTCTATCCGTGGACGCAGCCAACCACGGATGAAGCGCTGCTTCACAAGCGGCCATACCTGAACACGCCCTTCTTCGTCGCCCGGGCCGTCGTTTATTTCGCCGTGTGGATCGGGCTGGCGGCCCTCGTTAATCGGTGGGCGGACCGACTCGAGCACGAGCACTCCCCGGAGCTCTCGCACCGACTGCGCGGACTCTGTGGCGTCGGTCTGGGGTTGTACGGATTGACAATCTCGTTCGCAGCGGTGGATTGGGTGATGTCACTGGAGCCACACTGGTTCTCGACGATTTACGGAGTGATGCTCGGCGTGGGACAGGTCCTGTCGGGCCTGGCTGTGACCATCATCGTTGCCGCGCGGCTGGCGCGCGATAAGACCTTTGCAGAAACGGCGGGAGCGCAGCAGTTCCACGATCTCGGCAATTTGCTGCTCACCTTCGTGATTCTCTGGGCGTACATGGCGTACTCGCAATATCTGGTCATCTGGTCGGGCAACCTGCGGGACGAGATCCCCTGGTACATCATGCGGTCCCGCGGCGGATGGCAGTGGGTGGCCGTCGCACTCATTGTTTTGCATTTCGCCGTCCCGTTTTTCTTCCTGCTTTCGCGCGACCTCAAGCGCACTGCCGCGAAACTGGCAGGATTGGCGGTCGGACTGCTGGTCATGCGGCAGGTGGACCTGTGGTGGATCGTCACGCCGAATTTTTATCCGACGCTCCACATTAGCTGGCTCGACGTGACGCTGACAGTGGCGATGGGCGCGCTGTGGTTCTGGTTGTTTGGCCGGCAACTGGAGGCGAGACCTCTCGTGCCGGCGTACGACGCAACGATCGAAGAGGAGGTCGTGACCCATGGCTGAGCAACGCGATCTGAGTGTCCGCGCCATCACGATTTTCGGGCTGTCCCTGGTCGCGACAATTATGCTCGTGATGCTGGCAAGCGGCTTGTTGTCTGGATACTGGCACAAGGCGTATCTCGCCCATCAGCCGATGCCGTTGCCTGTCCGGATGCTGTCACAGGTTCCGCCCGAACCGCGTCTGCAGGTCAACGCGCCGGTGGATCTGGAACACTGGCGCGCCACCGAGGATACGCTGCTGAACAATTACGCCTGGGTCGACCGTGAAAACGGCATCGTGCGAATCCCGATCGGCCGTGCGATGGAACTCATCGAACAACACGGAGTTGTAAAATGATACTGGCAACCTTGTTGATCGCGGCAATTGTCGGGGCACAGCAACCACCGGCGGTTCTCCAGAGCGTCGGTATCGATCAGCGTCTCGGCGAGCAGGTGCCCATGGATCTCGTATTCCGCGACGAGACCGGCAAGGCCGTCGAGTTCGGCGATCTCGTGGCTGGCAAGCCCACGGTTCTCTCGCTGGTGTATTACCGATGCCCAATGCTGTGCGGCCTGGTGTTGAACGGCATGGTCCGCAGTTTTCGTGTCCTGTCGTTCGAGCCCGGCAAAGATTTTAACGTCATCAGCGTCAGCTTCGATCCCGGCGAGACTCCGGCGTTGGCGTCGGCCAAGAAGCTGACCATGCTGGATGAATACCGCCGCCCGGGAGATTGGCATTTTCTCACCGGCGACGAGGCGTCGATCCGTCGACTGGCCGATGCGGTGGGATTTCGTTACATCTACGATCCTGAATCGAAACAATTCGCCCACGCGGCCGGCATCATGGTGCTGACGCCACAGGGAAAAGTGTCCCGGTACTTCTACGGAGTCGAGTACTCGGCGCGCGATTTGCGTCTGGCGCTGGTGGAAGCTTCTTCGGAAAAGATCGGGTCGGTCGTCGACGAGATTCTTTTGTACTGTTTCCATTACGATCCGGCCACCGGCAGGTACAGCCTCCTGATCACACGTGTGGTGCAGATCGCCGGCGTGGTGACGGTGGTGGCGCTCGCCGGTTTTGTCTCACTCATGTTGCGGCGGGAGAACCGGCAGGCCTAGTCATGCAACGTTGGCTTCCATTGTTTCCAGAGCGGGCCTCGACAATCAGTGCGCAGGTGGACCATCTGCTCTACTTCGAGATCGCGATTGCTGCCTTTTTCGCGGCGCTGATATTCACGTTGCTGCTGGTATTTGCTGTGAAATACCGGCGGCGGTCGGAGACGGAACGGCCTCGTCCGATTGTCGGCGACCTGCGGCTGGAGCTGGTGTGGACGCTGGTCCCCATGGTCCTGACGATGGTGATGTTTGCCTGGGGCGCGGACGTCTTTTTTCAGGAGGCGCATCCTCCCCGCGACGCGATGGAGGTCACGGTTGTCGCCAAGCAGTGGATGTGGAAGTTTCAGCAACCGACGGGCCAACGGGAGATCAACGCACTGCACGTGCCGCTCGGCAGACCCGTGAGGCTGCTGATGACATCCGAAGATGTGATTCACAGTTTGTTCATCCCGGCGTTCCGCGTGAAGAAGGACGTTTTGCCCGGACGTTATACAATGCTCTGGTTTCAGGCAACGCGACCCGGGACGTACCACCTGTTTTGTTCCCAGTACTGCGGCTCGCAACATGCCAGCATGATCGGCTGGGTATATGTGCAGGAGCCATCGCAGTATGAAGCATGGCTGAGCGGTCGCCGGGCGACATCCGTGAGCCCCGTTGCCAGCGGTCGCGCTCTGTTTGAACGATTGGGCTGCATCACGTGCCACGTCCAGGCCGCGCCGCAGCGTTGCCCTCGTCTGGAAAGTCTGTACGGCAAACCGGTCAAGCTGACCACCGGGCAGACGGTGATTGCCGACGAAGGATATCTCCGCGAGTCGATCATCGATCCCCAGGCGAAGATTGTCGCTGGCTATCAAGCTGTCATGCCGACGTATACCGGGCAGTTGAAGGAGGAGGACGTGCTGGATTTGATCGCCTACATCAAGTCGCTGTCGCCTCCCGCGGAGGAGAGCACACCATGAGTTCGACACTGACCGCCCCGTCGCCGGGAACATCCGCGCCACAAATGCCGCGTGTGCATTATCTCAACGTGGATTACGGTGTGAAATCGTGGCTGTTTACGACCGACCACAAGCGCATTGCGATCATGTACCTGGTGGTAGCCACGCTGTTTTTTGCGCTGGGTGGCACGTTTGCCGGGCTGATGCGTCTCCAGTTGCTGACGCCGCACAGTCACCTCGTGCAGGCGGAGACGTATAACAAGCTGTTCACGATGCACGGCGTGACCATGATCTTCTTCTTTCTGATCCCCTCGATACCGGCGGTGTTGGGGAATTTCCTGATCCCGATGATGATCGGCGCGCGCGACCTGGCGTTCCCGCGGCTGAATCTGGCAAGCTGGTACATCTACGTGATCGGTGGATTGTTCACGATTACGGCCGCCGCGACCGGTGGCGTCGATACCGGGTGGACATTCTACACTCCCTACAGCAGCATCTACGCGAACACCAACGTCGTGCTCACGGTCGTTGGCATCTTCATCACCGGCTTTTCCTCGATCCTGACCGGACTGAATTTCATTGTCACGGTCCACAAAATGCGCGCTCCCGGGATGACGTGGGGACGGCTGCCGCTGTTCGTCTGGGCCCATTATGCGACGAGCCTGATTTTCATACTGGGGACGCCCGTGCTGGCGATCACGCTGGTTCTGGTGGGGCTGGAAAGGGTGTTCCGCATTGGCGTGTTTGACCCTGCGCTGGGCGGCGACCCGTTGTTGTTTCAACATCTGTTCTGGTTCTATTCGCACCCCGCCGTGTACATCATGATTCTGCCCGGCATGGGCGTTATCAGTGAGGTGGTCGCCTGCTTTGCCCGCAAGCGGGTGTACGGCTACCCGTTCGTTGCCGCATCGAGCCTGGCGATCGCCGTGCTGGGATTCCTGGTGTGGGGGCATCACATGTTCGTCAGCGGCCAGTCGATGTACGCGGGTATGGTTTTCTCCTTGCTGAGCATGCTCGTGGCGATTCCCAGCGCCATCAAGGTATTCAATTGGACGGCCACGTTGTACAAAGGCTCGGTCAGTTTTCAGGCGCCGATGCTCTATTGTTTCGGGTTTATCGGGCTGTTCACCATCGGCGGCCTCACCGGCTTGTTCCTCGCGACGCTCGGCATCGATGTGCATGTGCACGACACGTACTTTGTCATCGCCCACTTCCATTACATCATGGTGGGCGGGGCGATCATGGCCTACATGAGCGGGTTGCATTTCTGGTGGCCAAAGATGACCGGGCGACTGTACCCGGAGGGCTGGGCGAGACTGGCGGCATTGATCATCTTTATCGGATTCAACCTGACCTTCTTCCCGCAATTCATCCTCGGGTACCTCGGAATGCCGCGCCGATACGCATTTTATCCGCCGGAGTTCCAGGTGTTGAACGTCCTGTCCACGGCGGGCGCATCGATTCTCGGCGTCGGCTACCTGATTCCGCTGGTCTACCTGATCTGGTCGATGCGCTACGGAAAACCGGCGGGTCCAAACCCGTGGAGCGCAAAGGGGCTCGAATGGCAAACCACGTCCCCGCCACCGACGGACAATTTCATCGAGCCGCTGGTGGTCGAAGAGGCCTACGCCTACGCCCCGTACACGCCAGAAGACAGGAAGCGAGCAAAACATGAGTGAGATAACAACCGGTTCCGCTTTGGCGCACCAGTTCGACGATGCGCAGCAACAGCAGCAGGCGGCCACGCTTGGCATGTGGGTGTTTCTCTGCACGGAAGTGATGATGTTTGGCGGGTTGTTTACCGGGTATGTGGTGTACAGAAACGCGTACTTTGCCGGATTTGCCGCCGCCAGCCATCGCCTCGATGTGACGTTGGGGGCGATCAACACCGCCGTCCTGATCACCAGCAGCTTTACCATGGCGATGGCCGTTCACTCGGCCCAGACCGGCAAACGAACGGCGCTCACGGGCTTCCTCCTGGCAACCATGTTGCTCGGAGGCGTTTTCCTCTCGATCAAGGGCACCGAATACGCGAGTAAGTTCCACGAGCATCTTGTGCCCGGACCGGACTTCGAATTCGATCCGCTGTTGCGGCGGCAGGCCTACGTATTCATCAGTTTTTATTTCGCCATGACCGGCCTGCACGCGCTGCACATGGTGGTCGGCCTCGGCTTGTTGGGCTGGCTGGTTGTCGGAACCGTGCGCAAGCGGTTTACGGCCGCCTATCACACGCCCGTAGAAATCGTCGGTTTGTACTGGCACTTCGTGGACATCGTATGGATCTTTTTGTTCCCGCTCCTGTACCTGATCGAAAGGCATCACCGATGACGACGCACATTGTATCGCCCAAACTGTATGTGGCCGTGTTTCTCATGCTGTTGGCGCTGACCGCGCTGACCACGTTCGTCGCCTTCTTTGATCTCGGCCCCTTCAATACGGTTGCCGCCATGACGATTGCCGTCGTCAAGGCGCTGCTCGTGGTCCTGTTTTTCATGCATGTGCGCTACAGCGAGCATCTGGTGCGCGTGTTTGTGGTCGCCGGCCTTTTCTGGCTGGCCATTCTGATCACACTCACGATGAGCGATGTCCTGACCCGTGGGGTGGGGTGAACTTCGAGAATGTGAATTTGACAGAAGTAATTCGGCATCGCAGTTTGAAGCCGTGAACATGGCTACCCAACCGCATCGACGACGAACGAACATCCGCAAGGTTGCTTTGAGATCAATCCTGTCGGCGCTTATCGTTGGCGTCGTTGGTTGTCGTCATCTTGGGAGCGTGTCGGAGACCGGAGAGCCCACGACCACAAACCGCAATTCTCAGCGAAATATCCGCGAGGTCAGGGCAAGAGTGATCGGCAAAACCCGCGCGGAGGTCGTGCGTGTTTTGGGAACGCCCGACCGCATGTTTGGCGGCGGCGAACGCGAGTGGTGGATCTACAACGATCGCTTCTACGATCCGATAACCCGTTTGAACCTGCACCAGGTCACGCTGATTTTTCGCAAGGGCAAATTGGAAGATGTCTCGTTCGATTAGGCCCCGGCTCCGGGCCGGTCGATGACACGAGCGGCGCCTCGGATCGGGCGGCGTTTCGCGCCCGTAGTGTCAGCTCTCAGTTTTGTGGTCTTTCAGTTCTTCGATGGCCCGAGCCAACTGCCTGTCGTCACTCTGTCGGAACTGCTCCGCGGTCATATGGCGTTCCATCTCCGGGAACAGCGGACTATCGTTGGCGGGCAAAGCCACTACGATGTTGGGCGCGATCCCCTTGTGCCAGATGACGTGGCCGTCAGGCGTCAGCCATTCCTCAACGGCCAACAACAAGGCGGATCCATCAGGCAGCGGAAACTCGTTTAGCACGGTGCCGGTGCCGATCGTGGTCTCTCCCACCAACCGCGCGCGACATGCGTCCTGCAATGCGCCCGCCATGATCTCGGCGCCGCTGGCCGTGCCGCCGTTCACCAATACCACCAGCGGAGTGTCCGGGGCGAGGCCCCCGGGCTTGACGGGGATCGGCGTTTCCTGCCCTCGGGCGTTTTTCACCAGGAGCACGTTGCCCCCCTTGAGAAATTGGCTGGCGGCGCTGACGGCTTCATCAAGCAAGCCGCCTGGATTGTCGCGCAGATCCAGGACGATGCCGGTTGCACCCTCCTGCTTCATTCTGGTCAGCGCTTCGCGCACGTCTTCTGCAGCACCACGGTTGAAGGAAGAAATCCGCAGGTGCCCCAGTTTTGTGTCGGGCAGCATCTGCCAGGTGACATTATGAATCGTAATCGCCGCGCGCTCCAGCGAGATTTGCCGCGTCCGTCCAGAACTGATTTCAAGGATGGTCAGTGTCACCGACGTGCCCGCCGTCCCGGAGATCTTTTCGACCACCTGATCCAGCGGCAGTCCGGTCACCTCGGCATTGTTGACCCGCAAAATGATATCCCCGTGCCGCAAACCCGCCCGCTGTGCGGGCGATCCATCCAGCGGAGCCACAATCACCACATGGCCGTCTTTCAACTGGATTTCCGCGCCGATGCCCTGGAGTTTGTCCCGCTCGATTTGGGTGAGCGCCTTCACCATGCCGGGGCTGAGAAATCGACTGTGGCCGGTGTCGCCCAACGAATCGATCATCCCGCTGATGGCACCATATGTCATCGCACGAGGCTTAAGAGCCGCACGATCGACATAGAACCGACCGATGATGCTCCATGCGTCTTCCATCAATGAGAAGCTGGGCGACTTGTTGAGCGGTCCAAGCCCATCGGTGGCGACGCGGTCCATCGCCACGCCGCCGACCACGCCCAACCCGAGTGTCAGAATGATCAGCCCGCTGGTGCTGAAGTTGCCGGACCAGTTCCCCCGGGGTTTCATTTGATGGCTCCTTTCGATGGCTCATTGTCGTGATCAATTCATCACCAGGGACACATTGTGATCCTGACATCAATGTTGGACAATGGTTTGCGAAATCCGTTCGGGCGAATGGTGATGGCAGCGGGGTTTCCAAGGGCAGAAGCTGCCATGTCTCGCCGAATCCCCCGAGTGGATTGACGCCCGGACAGTTGCGAGACCCATGGCTTTGAACGATAGTAGGGACGGGTCTGTCGCAGTTTCAGGAGGATGTCGTAATGAGCACTGGCGAGAGCGGTGTGGTCGACTCCATGCCCCGGGCACGCTCAGGCATCGATGGAGACGTTCGACAAGCCCCATCATATCCAGGGGCCGGTGTGTCGCAAAGCGCGCCCGGTGATGGAGGATCAAGAGACGGGGGCCAACTGAACTGGCCCGCGATTGCCGAACCCGGCAACACACCGTCCGCGGTGGAACTGGTGGATCGGATCATCGATCTGGCGATCGAAAGAAGGGCGACCGATATTCACGTCGATCCCCACGGTGATCAATTGCGGGTTCGTGTTCGGATCGACGGGATGCTCCACGATATCCACGCGATGCCCGTGTCGGTCGCGACGGAAATTGTGTCGCGACTGAAGGTGCTCGGAGGCATCGACATCATTGAACATCGCCACCCGCAAGATGGCCATTTTACTCGCCAGCACGGCGGGCGGGAGGTGGATTTTCGCGTAGCCACCGCGCCGGTGTTGGGCGGAGAAAAGGTGGTGGTGCGCATCCTGCCTGGCGATCGGGTGCTGACCGGCACGGCGAACCTCGGGATGGAAGAGGCGCAGCTCCAGGTGGTCCGCAATTTGATCGCCCATCCGTATGGAATGCTTCTGGCAACCGGGCCCGTCGGGTCCGGCAAGACTACCACCCTGTATGCGCTTCTCAATGATATCAACACCTCGAGTCGGAACGTAATGACCATTGAGGATCCGGTCGAGTATCGCCTGCCCGGGATCAATCAAATGCAAACGGATCCGCGCGCCAGCTTCGGGTTCGCTGAGGGGCTGCGAGCAATTCTTCGTCAGGATCCCAACGTCGTCATGGTCGGCGAAATCCGCGACGAAGAAACCGCCACGACCGCCTTCAAGGCGGCGATGACCGGTGTTCTTGTATTCAGCACCCTGCACACGAAAGACGCCCCGGGGAGCGTGGATTCGCTGGTCGGATTGAGTGTGGCACGGTTTATGATCGCGGGGGCGCTGATCGGTGTGATCGCGCAGCGTTTGCTCCGAAGAATATGTCCCCATTGCCGGGAGGAATACCGGCCGGCGGACGAGCTTCTGAAGAAGATCGACGCAGCCGAGACATTGGGCGGCAAACCGTTGTTTCACGGTAAGGGATGCGAACATTGCTTCCAAACCGGCTATCGAGGGCGGACAGGCGCCTTTGAAATCATGGTTATTACCGAGCCAATTCGAGATGCCATCCTGCGCGTGGCTCGTCCGTCCGAGTTGCGCCGGTTGATTGCCCAGGGGGGTATCCAGTGGCTTCGCCAGAGCGCGTGGAGCAAGGTGCTCGCAGGGATCACTACACCGGAGGAATACCTACGCGTGGTCTTCACATAGAGAACGTCAGCACCGCAGGAATGCGCCGGGAGGTTGGATGAAGGAGCGACGGCAGGTCTACAGCTTCTATCGCCAACTCGCCATTCTGCTAAAGGCGGGATTCAGCCTGATGCGGTCTCTGGGCTTTCTCGCCGAAAGTGGCAGCAACCGGAGTTTGATCCCTGCCCTACGTAGCGTGATCGGGCGCATCGAGGCGGGCTGCACCTTCTGGGGCGCCCTGGAGCATGAGGCGACTTATTTCTCCACGCTGGAGGTCCAATTGATCCGGGCGGGAGAAGAAAGCGGCAAACTACCCATTGTGCTGGATCGTCTGGCCGACTCGGGAATGCGCCATATCAAGTTGCGGAATCAGATCGCCACCGTCGCCGTGTATCCATGTCTGGTGATGATGGGCGCCGTCCTGCTGATCGTCATCCTCTCGGTGTTTGTATTACCGAATTTCGTCCAGTTTTACGGCCAGTATCGGATGAAGCTGCCGTTGCCTGCCCGCATTACCATGAAGCTCAGTCATTTGATTGTGCATCATTGGGTGATTCTCGCGTTGGGCGTGCTGCTGATTGTGGTACTGATCCGCGGCATTCTGTCCATGCCCCCGGTCCGGTACGCATGGGATTCTTTGAAACTGCGATACACGGTGCTGGGGCCGTTGACGAAGGAATATATCGTCGTTCACACGTGCGGCACCTTGTCCATGCTGTTGGAATCAGGAATCAACCTGATTCGCGCCCTGGAGCTTGTTCGGGATGGTGTGCCCAACCGGGTCGTGCGGAAGACGATTGACCGAATCGGCAAGGAACTCACCGCCGGCCATGGCATTGAGGGACCGCTACGGGATACCGCGATCTTTCCCAGGCTGGTGGTCGACATGATTGCATCAGGGGTGGAAGCTGGGAGCCTGCCCGAGAACCTCGAGCACGCAACAGAGATCTATCAGGAACAACTGGACACCAAATTACACCTGTTCCAGAACATGACCGAGCCGGCCCTGGTGTTGGTCGTGGGGGCAGTCGTTATGTTCGTCGTGTTCTCATTTTTTCTCACGTACGTGCAGCTCATCACGAAGATGGCGGGCGGTTATTGAGGCAATCGAGGCACGATCATCATGAGAGCTTCAAGGCTTGCGAACGGACCGGCCGCGATGATCGGGGCGGCTTGTGAAATCGTCACGCGCGCGACGAGGAGTTACGGCCCAGTCGTCATCATGCTGTCGCTGTTTGTCTGGCTGCCAGCACTCTACGCCGCGCCTGACACGCCGGCTCGTGGCGCATTCTCCGTGGAATTGTATCATCAGTTGGCAGTCCGGAAGGGCAACCTGTTTCTCTCACCCTACAGCGCATCGTGTGCGCTGGGCATGACGTGCCAGGGCGCCCGTGGACGAACCGCCGACGAAATTGCCTCCGCGTTGGCGATTCCCGCGAGTGAACTCCGCGAGACATTCTCGGCGTTGAACCGCCCCGGTGCCTTTCTGCCCAACCTGCTGACCGTGGCCAATGGACTCTGGGTGGACAAAACATTTCACATACGATCGGATTTTGCCCGCGCGCTTCAAGAGGATTTCGCAGCGCGACTGTTTACTCCCGACTTTCGTCACCAGCCCGAGGTGGCGCGCCAGCAGATCAATAGTTGGGTGGCCGACAACACCGGACACCGCATCCAGAATCTGATACCGCCCGGTGCCGTCGATCCCTCCACCCGGGCCGTGCTGGCCAATGCGATCTACTTTAAGGGGATATGGGCCACGCCGTTCCCAAAGGCCGCCACCCATGATCAACCGTTTACGACCGCGGACGGGAAGAAAACCCCGGTTCCGTTGATGTATGGCCGCGTTCATGCCGAGGGGTATCTCGAGCCACCCGGCTTCCAGATACTGCAACTGGCGTATGCGAGCAATGAATTATCGATGGTCATATTTCTGCCACGCAGTCCGGATGGATTGCCTGCTTTGGAAAAACAACTGACACCGGCGCATCTCGCCGATTGGCTGACAGCATTGGAACCAAGGGAGGTCGAAGCGTACCTGCCGCGGTTTCGAATCGAGACGACCTTTCAACTCAATCATGCGCTGGAAGCGATGGGGGTCCGTCTCGCGTTTACGGATGCGGCCGATTTCAGCGGGATGGAAGAAGCCGGCGCCGGCGGGCTCAAATTGTCAGCCGTGTTTCAGAAGGCTTTCATTGACGTGAACGAAGAGGGGACTGAAGCTGCGGCGGCTACCGGCGTGATCGCCGTTCCGACAGCGATCATGCGGAGCCGGGAACCACCGGTCTTTCGGGCGGACCATCCGTTCTGGTTCCTGATCCGCGACCGCAAGGCGGGCGCCATCCTGTTTATGGGGCGGCTGGCGCAGGGCGCCTCGTGACAGTCGCTCAATGATCGGCAACGCCAGCTTCGCCCCCGCACCACACCGCACTCTTCGCCTTGCGAACCTGCCCCGTTGCGTTACACTGTGACCCATGCAGGAGGACGAATGAAATCCGCTTATCTTGGCCTCACAACCGCCGCGCTCTTCAGCCTCGCCGCCACCGCCCACGCCTGGCTCGGTGACACTCGCGAGGCCCTCATCCAACACTACGGCAAACCCGTGCTCACGCAACTCACCACGGGCGATATCCCCACGCAAAAAGGCTACTACGCCGAGCTCACGGAAAATTACAGCACCAATACCAGCCTCGTCGCCTGGGAGGGCACCAACTACACCGAAGTCGGCTACGGCATGGACCTCGTCGAAACCCGCACCCGCGAGACCTTCGTCACCAACAACCTGACCATCGCTGTCTACATCGGCAACTCCGGCGAAACCTACAACGGCGTCGATTTCTCCGGCCGCTCCGCCCGCGAGGTCATCCACTCCGGCTCCGTCTGGCGCACGGATGCCAGCGGCGACCAGTTCACCCACCGCCTCCCGCTTTCACCCGCCGTCGTCGACGCGTTCCTCGACGCCAACAAGGGTGACTCAACCTGGTCCAAGGTCTGGCGACCGTCCCAGGTCCCCGGCTCCTATCTCAAACGCACCGCCGACAAAATGCGGCTCGCGATCGCTCACGGCACGTCCCCGCACGATCTCTATCATTTGGAAGTCCGGATGATCGACGATCAGACCCGCGCACAGATGCCGTAACCGCCGCGGCCACTGCAAGAACTCGGCCTTCCCGGTCAGCTCGCCGTCGGCACCGGCGTCGTCTCGACCGCTCCGGGCGATGTCCCACCCGCCGCACCCGCCGCTGGCATCGTCGCGTTCACCACCGCGGCTCCGGCCGCCGCCTCTTCCGCCGCCGCCGCTCCCGTCAACGGCCACGGTTGCGCCAGCAATTCGTCCGTCAACGACCGATAACACTGCGCCGCGTACGAATGCGAGTCGTACGTCGTGATCGGCTTCCCAAAACTCGGCGCCTCCGCCAACCGCACCGTCCGCGGGATCACCGTCTTGTACACCCGTCCGGGAAAATGTTTCCGCACCTCCGCCGCCACCTGCTGCGCCAGGTTCGTCCGCCCGTCGTACATCGTCAACACGATCCCCTGCAGCTCCAGCCCCGGGTTCGACCCGCTGTCGCGAATCTGCTGCAGCACCCGCGTGATCACCGCCAGACCTTCCAACGCAAAATACTCCGCCTGCATCGGCACCACCACGCTGTCCACCGCCGCCAGCGCGTTCATCGTCAGGATCCCCAACGACGGCGGACAATCCACCACGATAAATTCGTATTTGTCCGTCCCCTGGATCGGCGTCAGCGCGAACTGCAGCCGCTGCAGATAATTCTCCGCCCGCGCCACGTCCACCTCCGCCACCGCCAGGTCCACCTCGCTCGGAATCACATCCAAATTCTCGTGTCCGCTCGGACGGATCGACTCCGCCAACTGCTCCCCGCCCAGCAACGCCTTGTACACGCTCCCACCCGACAACTTCTCCACCCCCAACGCGCTCGTCGCGTTCGCCTGCGGATCCAGGTCCAACAACAACACCCGTTTCCCCCGCTCAGCCAGACACGCCGCCACGCTTACCGCCGTGGTGGTTTTACCGACCCCCCCCTTCTGGTTGGCCAACGCGATGCTCCGCGTACTCATCCCCCGCCTTATAGCCCACATTTGCCCCCCGCCGCAAGACCGTTAATCGTCGCCGGTTGCCCGCCCCGATTTCTTATCGGGGTAGCCGCAGGTCTTCAGCCTGCGCCCCGGTTGTGCGATGGTCTCCCGCCCCCATTCCCCGCCATCGCCTCGCTCGCCACGCGCGGGCCGTGCGTCCCTTTTGGACTGCGGTGACTTGCCTGCTCGCGAGTCGTATTCGGAGTCACCCCTTTGCCGTCCCCCCGTCCGCCTCTCCCTGCTGGAGGGCCACGCTCCGTCGTGGCCGCCTCCGTTGTGCGCCTGTTCTCCCCGCCGGCCCCTTGACGCTGTCGTCCTGAGCTCGTCGAAGGATCTCAGTCGTTTCTGCCTGATCCCTCCTCTTTTTCGTAGCTCTTCTCCCCTTCACCCCCCGAACGAAGCCATTTTTGGGGCGAACGAAGCCAAACGAAGCCAATCACCTTTTCACCACGACCACCAACACAACCCATTGCCACCGAATCGCTTCCGAGCTGGTAAACACCAAAAAACCATTGGCTTCGTTTCGCAGATCTATACCCCCCCATCCTCTCTTCCTCCTGCTCGCGTTCCGGCGCAAACAACCCCATGTCAAAGCCAAGCCGCTGGGAGCGGCGCGACGCAACGCCGTAGACGGCCCACAGGGCGAGCCGAGCGGGCGCGAGCGGAGCCGAAGCGTAGCGAAGACGCAACCACGACGTGCCCCGGTCGCAATGCAAACAACCCCATGTCAAAGAACACTTACTTCCGCGCACAGTATATCTCTTCAAGATATTTTGTCAAACTGTTTTTCCGATACCCCTCCCGCCTGTTACCGTTAATTCGCCCACGCCACGTCGTCTGGAGGGCGAACCTCCCGGTGAGCCGCACCCCCAACAAGGTTGAATTCCCAGCGTCCATCCGTTACAGCGCATCCGCGGTCAAGCTCAATGAGAAATACATGACCGACCGCGACGGACGCCCCACCGACATCCTCCTCACCCGGAAGGATTACCGACAGCTCTTGGATTATCTCGAAGACCGCCCCGAAATCCGCAATCGCAAACGCAACGCAAAATTCGTCGCGTGGGAAACGGCTGCCGTTTAGTTGTTACCCTGAGCTAGCCTGTCCCGAGCGAAGCCGAAGGAAAGGGTCTCTGTCGCCTCCCGTTCCCCCGTAGCCGCACGGCTTCAGCCTGCGTCCGTCCACCCGCCGTCGTTTCCACCCCCGCCGGCTCGCGCAGCCGTCGCCGTGCTGCCCGCCCGCAATCCCCTCCGGACTTGTCGAACACCCGCCGGCTGACTACACTCCACGGCATGGCGAAGAAAGCGACTCTTCCTTCCGTGCTCGAGACGTCCAAGAGTCTCGCAGTAGACCCTTGGCTTATCGAAGCACACGTTTTTTGTGAGTCGCATCGCCCCGTCGCTCTTGGCGAAGGAATTGCGGCGAAAGCCGTCAAACATAGCCAGCAAACGGCGGTTGCATGAGTACGGGCATGTCCACCCAATACTTGGCTGGCTTGGTCAATGAACTCTGCAAGCTGCCAAGCGAAACAGGTTGGGTCGAGTTCAAGGTAAACGTTGCCGACCCGGAAGAAATTGGCGAATACCTTTCCGCGCAGAGCAACACAGCCGCTTTGTGCGGAAAGGCGAATGCCTACATCGTATGGGGCATTGAGGACGCATCTCACAAAGTCGCAGGTACGGGCTTCAAACCAAGCCAGACTAAGAAGGGAAACGAAAACTTGGAAAATTGGTTGGTGCGGCTGCTAAACCCACGGCTACACTTCCATTTTTACGAGTTCGAGTACGTGGGGAAGCCATTGGTTCTACTGGAGATCCCTCGCGCCATGGGTAAGCCGACGCAGTTTTCCGGCGTTGAGTTTATCCGTGTCGGCTCCTACCGACAGAAGTTGAAAGAATACCCCGATCTCGAACGCAGTCTGTGGCGGATTTTTGAAACGACACCATTTGAAGAACTCAAAGCCATCGAACACGTCGATTCCGGGCAGGTGCTGACATTACTGGATTACCCCAGTTACTTCGATTTGTTATCGCTACCGCTACCGGCTGATCGAGACAAGATTCTTGCTCGTTTGGCCGAAGATCGCCTGATCGTGGCCAATCAGGCCGGCGGTTGGGATATCACCAATCTTGGGGCTATTCTGTTTGCCAAGAACTTGGACACCTTCAAAGGGCTCAGCCGAAAAGCAGTACGGGTCATTGTGTACGAAGGCAAGGGGCGATTGAAGACGGTTCGTGAGCAGGATGGGCACAGAGGGTACGCAGCTGGATTCGAGGGGCTTATCGAGTTCGTCAACGCGCTAGTACCTAGAAACGAAGTGATCGGTAAGGCACTTCGGAAAGAAGTGCCAATGTATCCCGAACCGGCCATACGTGAACTGGTCGCAAACGCTCTCATCCATGAAGATTTCTCGGTGACGGGCAGCGGACCGATGATCGAGATTTTCGCGGACCGCATGGAAATCACAAATCCCGGATTGCCACTTGTAAAGACCGAACGCTTTCTAGACACACCGCCGCGATCACGCAATGAGGCACTGGCGTCGTTGATGCGTCGTGCCGGAATCTGTGAGGAGCGAGGTAGTGGCGTGGACAAAGTGGTATTCCAAACGGAATACTATCAACTGCCAGCACCCATCTTCGAGACACCAGAAGGTTGCACACGTGCAGTTCTCTTCGCACACAAGGCGCTCAACGACATGGACCGCGCCGACAGGGTGCGGGCCTGCTACCTCCACGCTTGTCTCCGTTACGTGGAACGCAACCCGATGACGAACTCCAGCCTACGTGAACGTTTTGGCATCGAAGAACAGAATAGCGCCATTGCCTCCCGCATTATCCGCGATGCCATTGAGGACGGCCGCGTTAGGCCCTATGACCCAGACCAGGGCAAAAAATACGCCAAATACTTGCCTTTCTGGGCCTGAAAATCGTGAGATTCTTATTTGACGGTTATTTGATGAACCGGGGGGTGGAAACGCTTTTAGCAGGAGGAGATTCTCCCAAATGGCTTAAAATACGCATTTTTCTGAAAAACCACGTTCGCTTCTCTATTTGATGATTAAGTCTGATTTTTGTGAGCCGCGTCATCAATCGAGTGCGCGCCCCGCTTCACCATTCACGCAATACCTTGAGGTCTCAGATCCGTCTCCCTCGCTTTCGCGAATTCGGACATCACCATTTGCCCGCACATCACTCACTCACCAACAGCCGATGCCCCATCCCCCCCTCCGTTCGGATCAACTGCCCCACTCCCCCACGGAATTGTCCGCGATAAATATCACCACCGCCTCCACACGCTCGCCAACGGAAACATCGCCGCGAAGCTCCAGCACGGGACACGTTCTCACAGCCAGCCAAACGAATTACAGCAAGGCAAACGCCGGATTCACTTCGCGGGCTTAAAACCCGGATTGAACTTGAACATCGTGCCGTCGTTGCTCGCTCCAGCGCCAGGCCCTCCGTCACCCTTCGCGCAATTCGTGTCTCACGCTTGCGCTCGCGATGTCGTCCGTCGGAGTTCGCGTCCCCTGTCCGCCATGGCTTCAGCGACAGCGGATTCGTGGTGAGACCTTCTGGCTCCTGATTCCCCGCCCCGAAAGCTTTCGGGGCTGGATTCTGGCTGGCTGTCTCCTAGCCACTTCCCGCCCCTTCATGCTGAAACCTTCTGGCTCCTGGCTTCTGGATTCTGGATTCTGGATTCTGTCCCCGCTTCACTCCCCCGCCAGCAACCGATACCCAATTCCCGGCTCGGTCTGGATCAACTCGCCCCCCGAAGCCGATTGCAGTATCGCGGGAGCGGTGATAAACTTAAGTAACCATGACAGCCATCGCAGCGAAATTGGATGCCAGGATGAAGAAATGGCGGCCGCAGACGGCAAAAGAAGTTGAGCGTCGCGTCGCCGAGATCATCGAACTGGCTGACGAGGACGTACTGGATGTGGTGCGGTCCCGCACTGCCGAACAGGAAATACTCGATACGCTCGATGAACCCAAAGCCCGGTGAAATCTGGCTGGCCGATCTCGGTCTCGCTGCCAAAACCCGTCCCGTCGTCATCGTTTCCCGCTACGACCCCGATTCGCCCCGCGCGTTGGCCCTCTATGTTCCGCTCACAACACAGAATCGCCACAGTTCGTACGAGGTAGAGTTGCCACCACTGCCATCTTTGCGTGAGACGTAGGTGGCGAATGTACAAGGCACCGGCGCCATTGCGACTGTGCGATTGGAGAAGAAGATCGGCGCGTTACCGAAGGAGAGCCTCGCAAAGATCAAGGTCGCGCTCCGCTATGCATTTGAGTTGTGACGTGACTCTGACTCCTGTCTTCTGTCTCCCCGCCCCGAAAGCTTTCGGGGCTGGATTCTGGCTGGCTGTCTCCTAGCCACTTCCCGCCCCTTCATGCTGAAACCTTCTGGCTCCTGGCTTCTGGCTTCTGTCCCCGCTTCACTCCCCCGCCAGCAACCGATACCCGATCCCCGGCTCGGTCTGGATCAGCTTTCCACTCGCCGCCGTCTCCAGCTTCTTCCGCAAATGCGTGATGTACACCCGCAAATACTGCGATTGACTCTCCGCGTTCGGCCCCCACACCGCCTCGCCCCGTCCCGATTCCGACATCGGTGTCGGTGTAGCTCTGTCGAAGGGTCTCATTTGTATCTACTTCGCGCCCTTTGTCGTAGCCCTTCGATGCCTCCCCCAACTCCTCCGCGTCCCCGCAAAGATGCATTTCACTGAAATGTATCCTTCCTGCCGCTCAATCGTCTGTGTCTCTGCTTCTCTTTCCTTCTGGTCAGAGTGCCCCAGCTTCCCGCCGAGGCTCTTTGTCCATGCGATCATCTCCGCCATCAACCTCATTTTCTCCTCCTCTGCTAAGATGCATTTCACTGAAATGTATCCTTCCCGCCGCTCAATCGTCCGTGCCTCTGCTTCTCTTTCCTTCTGGTCAGAGTGCCCCAGCTTCCCACCGAGGCTCTTGGTCCGTGCGGTCGTCTCCGCCATCAACCCCATTTTCTCCTCCTCTGCTAAGATGCATTTCACTGAAATGTATTTCCATCCATCGATTACCCGCATTTCGCTTCTTCCGTGCCACGTCCGCATCCGCGCTTCCCGGAGTCGCATCTCCTGTGTTGAATCCCTCCTTCCCCTTTGCGATGATGCATTTCACTGAAATGCATCGCCCGGTATCGATCAATCAGTTTGCCAGGGACCTCCTGACGGGAACCTACGACCTGATCATTCTCGACATGTTGCGCGCGGGACCCGCCTACGGTTACGAGATCCGGCGCCGCGTCTTCGAGCGGTCCAGCCACACCATCCTCTGGCGCGATGGCACGATCTACCATGCGCTCCGCCATCTGGAGAGACAGCGGCTTGTGACCAGTTCTTGGCGCATCCCGAAAACCGGCCACGAGCGTCGTTACTACCAACTGACGCCACGCGGTCGTCGCGCATGGATGGAACGTCGCCGCCAATGGCACACACTTACGGCGACCATCAACAAAGTCCTCGGACCCTGAAGCTCTCTCCGTCCTCCGCCTACTGCCCCGCCAGCAACCGATACCCGATCCCCGGCTCGGTCTGGATCAGCTTTCCACTCGCCGCCGTCTCCAGCTTCTTCCGCAAATGCGTGATGTACACCCGCAAATACTGCGACTGACTCTCCGCGTTCGGCCCCCACACCGCCCGCAACAACTGCGCGTGCATCACCACTTTCCCCGCATGACGCACCAGCTCGTGCAACAGCGCGTACTCCGTCGCCGTCAAATGCACTTCTTTCCCCTTCAACGTCACCGCTCGCGCCGCCAAATCCACCTTCAAATCCCCGTTCACGAACACCGGCTCCTCATGCGCCTCGGGCGCCCGCCGTTGCACCGCCCGCAACCGCGCCAGCAGTTCCTCCGTCCCAAACGGCTTGGTCAAATAATCGTCCGCCCCGTTGTCCAGCGCCGCCACCTTGTCCGCCTCGCGCGCCCGCACCGACAGCACCAGCACCGGCGTCTTGCTCCATTCCCGCAACCGCTTCAGCACCGACACGCCGTCCATGTCCGGCAACCCCAAATCCAGAATCACCACATCCGGCCGCCGCGCCGCCGCCTCCTGCAACCCCAGTTGCCCGCTCTCCGCCTCGTAAATCTGATACCCCTGCGGCTCCAGCGTCAGCCGCAACAACCGCCGAATCGGCGGCTCATCATCGATTACCAAAATGCTTCGCGTCGCAGCGGTCATGCCGGCCTTTCCCCCGTTTCCACGGGCACCCGAATCGTAAACACCGCGCCACCTTCCGCATCATTGCCAGCCTCGATCTTCCCTCGATGCGCCCCGACGATCCCCTGCACGATCGACAATCCCAACCCCGTCCCGCCCGGCCGCGACCCCTCGCCTCGATAGAACTTCCCAAAGATCTTCTTCTCTTCGCCGGGCGCCAGCCCCGCCCCATGGTCCCGCACCCGCAACTCCAGCGTCCCGTTGTCAACCTGCGCCGACAATTCGATCGGCGCGCCCGCCGGACTGTGTTGCGCCGCGTTCACGAGCAAATTGCAAATCGCCTGTTCCATCAATCCAAAATCCAGCCGCACCAGCGGCGCGTTGTCCGGCACGCTGATCCGCACCCGCCCCCGCGATACTTCGTTCTCCACCTGGCTCGCCGACGATTCCAGCAGTTCGCGCACTTCGCCCAGCTCGATGTTCAGCGGCAACCGACCCGACTCGATCCGCGTCATGTCGAGCAGGTTGCTCACAATCCGATCCAGCCGGCGGTTCGCCGCCTTGATCTCATCGAGAAACGTCTCGGTCAACGGCAGCCCCGCGTCCTTCAACTGTGTGTCCAGCCCTTCCGTCGCCGCGCCAATCACCGCCAGCGGCGTTTTCAGTTCGTGCGACACCGAATCCAGCAGCGTGTGGTGCAGCCGCTCCGATTCCTCCGTGATCCGCGCTTGCTGCGCCGCCTCGATCGCCCGATAGCTCTCGATCATCACCGCGATCTGCGCCGCGAATGTCTCCAGCAAATCGTTCTCGTCCAGCGTCCACGTGTCCCGCTCCTGGAACAATACCCCCAGCACCCCGACGCGGTTCTTCGATGTCTGCAGCGGCACATACAATGCATCCGCATCCGGCAACGTGTCCGTGAATCTCCCCGCCGCCTGTCCCTTCTCAAACGCCCACGCCGCCACCGCCCGCGATTTCAGGTCGGGCGAAAACGTGCTCGTCGGATGTGGCAACTCCTCCAGCCGTCCGTCCGCCGTCGACAGCAGCACCGCCGTCCGACAGCGAAACAGCGCGTCCACCTCCTGTACCGACCGCGCCAGCCCGTCCTCCAGCGTCGCGCTCGCCGTCACGCTCTCCAGCAGACGGTTCAACGCCGACGCCCGCCGCTCCCGCCGCCGTTCCGCTTCCTCGCGCGCCCGCAACTGGTGCGTCGTGTGACCCATCGCCAGCGCCACCACGAAAAACATCGTGAACATCATCACGTCTTGCGCCGAACTGATCCGAAACGTGAACGCCGGCGGTATGAAAAACCAATCCCACGCCAGCGCGCTCAGCGCCGCCATCAACAGCACCGCCCACCGATTCAACCGCAGCGCCGCCACCACCACGCACAACAAATACAGCAACGCCACCACCCCGTATCCCGTCACCGTCTGCAGCATCCACGATACGCCCGTCGTCGCCGTCACCAGACCGATGCCGACCCCGCAGTCCCGCGCCAGATTGAACCCCATCCAGCTCGACCACCGCCGCCGCGCCCGCGCCGCGCCGCCCTGTTGCACTCCCCCCACCACGTGCACGTCAATCTCGCCCCCGCGCCGAATGATCCGATCCGCCAGTGAACCGCCCCGGATCCATTCCATCAGCCGGTTGCCCGTCGGTTTGCCGACGACGATCTGCGTCACGCCGTGCTCGCGCGCCGCCGCCAACAGGGCCCCCGCAATGTCATCGCCGGTCGTCATCACCACCTCGGCGCCCAATTGCCGCGCCAGGGACAGGTTCTTCGTCAGCCGCCGTTTCTCGTCCTCCGTCAGCGCCGCCGACGTCTCCACGTACACCGCCATCCACGGCGCATCCATCGCCGCCGCGATCCGCCGCGTCCAGCGGATCAATTGTCCCGAAAACGGACTCGGCCCCACGCCCACGCCCAGCCGCTGACCCGATTTCCACGGCACGTGAATGCGCTTCGCCCGCATCACGTCGCGCAATTCCTGGTCGACGTGCTCCGTCGTCGCCCGTAGCGCCATCTCGCGCAACGCCGTCAGCGTCTCTTCACGGAAAAAATTCTCCGACGCCGTCGCCGCGCGCTCGCCCATGTACACCTTGCCCTCGTTCAGCCGCTTGCGGAGCTGTTCGGGCGTCAGGTCGATCAATTCAATCTCGTCGGCCTGGTCGAGCACCGAGTCCGGCACCGCTTCGCGCACCGGCACTCCGGAAATCTGCTGGACCACGTCCACGCGGCTTTCGAGATGTTGAACGTTGAGCGTGGTGTAGACGTCGATGCCCGCGTCGAGAAGCTCGAGCACGTCCTGATACCGTTTCGGGTGCCGGCTCCCCGGCGCGTTGGTGTGGGCCAGTTCATCCACAAGCACCAGTTGCGGATGCCGTTCGAGGACGGCGTCGATGTCCATCTCCTGCAGAACAACGCCGCGGTACTCGATCTTCTTGCGCGTGATGATGGTCAACCCCGCGAGCAACTCATACGTCTCCTTGCGCCCGTGCGTCTCGACAATCCCCACCACCACGTCCACGCCCTCCGCCTGCCGCGCTCGCGCCGCCTCCAGCATCGCGTACGTCTTGCCCACGCCGGGAGACATGCCGAAAAATACCTTCAGTTGGCCGCGCCGCGCCGCGCGTTCCTCGCGCTGGATCTCCGCGAGCAACGCATCCGGATTAGGGCGTTGTGGCTCGTCGCTCATAACGCCATTCTAGCCTCCTGACGGGGTTTCACCATCCAAAAGTGGATGCCAGACTCACACGGGCTATCGTTGCCCGAACTGGATGACCACGCCGCCGGCAACGATCAATGCCAGCCCACACCACGTCGTCCACGGCACGGTTTCCCGGAGCACAATGCGCCCCACCAACACGCTTACCAGTACGAAAAATCCCACGTACACCCCGATCAGCCGCGAGAAATCCCATTTGACCGAATTCACCACCAGCCCGTAGCCCGCCAGCGCCACCGCTCCCGCAAGCACAAACCCGACGCTCCGACCCCGCAGCCCGTGCCGCACCGTCGCATCCCCGCCCACTTCGAGAATCGCCGCCACAATGAAGATCAGCCATGCAATGATGTTCATCGCGTCACCGCTTCCTGGCGAAATGATGCCAGAGGAGGAAAAACAGGATGACCTGCACAGCCAGCGGAATCACGCACGTCAACGTGAGCCATCGCGCCAACAGCAAAAACCGTCTCCACCGCGTCGATTCCGTCAACCGCTCGCACAGCCCCGTCAGTCGCATCTTCTCCGGCGCGTCCAGGTCCGCCTTCATCGCCGCCGCCGACGGATATCGCCCGCTCGGATCGCGCTGCAGCGCCCGCAGCACAATCTCCTCCGCCTGCGGCGAAAGCGATGGATTGAGCTTCCGCGGCGCGGCCGGATCGCCCGACATCCGCCGATTCATGATGATGAATGGATCGTCGCCGTCGAACGGCGCCTTGCCCGTGAGCATCTCGTACAACATCGCCCCGAGGCTGTAAATGTCCGTCCGCTGATCGCCGCGCCGGCCCCGGATCTGCTCGGGCGCAACGTAATCCGCCGTGCCCATCGCCGTCGAGAACCCGCAAAAGGTCACCCGCCGCGCCGCCTCGGTGTACGAAATCCCAAAATCCATCACGCGAATGCTGCCGTCTGCGCACACCATCACGTTGCTCGGTTTCAGGTCCCGGTGAACGATCGCATGCCCGTGCAGGTATTCCAGCGCCTCGCAGATCAAACTGGCAAACTTCAGCGCATCCTTCTCCGGCAACGGACGAATCTTTCCCAGCACATCCGCCAGCGTCTCCCCGCGCAAGTATTCCGCCACGATGTACGGCCGCGTCCGACTTCCGTTCACGCCGATGAACTTCATCACGAACGGATGATCGAGCTGGAGCCCGATCTCTTCCTCGCGCGCAAACCGCGCATACGACGCCGGGTTGCTCTCCAATCCCATGTGCGGCAGCTTCACTGCCACTTCCCGATCACCGTTCTTCAGGTCCAGCGCCTTGAAAATCACCGCCATCCCGCCCTGGTTCAACATCTCCACCACGAGAAATCGACCGTCCAGCACATCCCCGGGCCCCAGCCCCACCAGCATCCGCGCCTCGCGCAACGAGGCGCCCTCGGGTCGGTCGCGAAATCGCGCCGCCCGCTCCAACAACGCCGCATCGCGCGACTCTGCTTTGTTGTATCCCAGACGCATGACGAGAGATTATGTAGACGTTCCGAGTGACCATGGGAAGAAGCGACTTCCCGTCTCCGATTCAGCGGTCCGCACACCGCTCCGCGGCCGCGTCTGCCGCAAATCCGTGTCCGAATGGCTGGATGACAAGCACGGGGCAGGGCGCCTGTCGCACCACCTTCGTCGTCGTGCCTCGCCGGATCAATCCCCACGCGCCGACCGGGCCATGGCTCCCCATGATGATCATATCGGCTCCCGTCTCCTTGGCTTCATTCACGATCTGCACGTGCGGCTTTCCCGTGGCCACCACAATGTCCGTGGAAATCTCCTCGCCCCAAATGACATCCACGAGCTTGCGCAGTTGACGCTCGCCAGTTTCCACCGGGTCGACGGATATCGACGTCATGTCGCATTTGGCTTCCGAGCCGTCGGGCCGCACCACATGCAGCAACGTGATCGTCGCCTTGTACTCCTTCGCAAACGCCGCCGCATACTGCAGCGTCGCCAGCATCGTTTCCCCAAAATCGATCGGCACCAGAATCCGGCTCAACCGCATCGCCGACGGCCGGCTGATGGAACGCCGTTCAGGTTGTCGGGACGAGGAATTATCCATGGTCCGCCCCTAACTTCTGGTGGAAGCGCTCCCTTCCGCCTTCTTGCCCTGCAGATCGTCCAACGCCACATTCAGTTCCAGCACGTTCACCCGCGGCTCGCCAAAGATGCCCCATTGCGGCGGCTCGACGAATTTCTCCACGAGGGCTTTCACCTGGTCCTCGGCCATCCCCCGCGCCGCCGCGACGCGCGCGATTTGCAGCCGCGCCGATTCGGGGCTGATGTGCGGATCGAGCCCGCTCGCCGACGTGAACACCATGTCCGCCGGCACCGGAGCGTCCGCCGCCAGTTTGTTGCCGGTGCGAAACGCCACCGCATTCGCCGTCACATTCGACTGCAACGCCTGGCTCGTCGGGCCAAGGTTGCTCGCGCCCGACGGCACCGTGGCGTAGCCGCCCGCTGATGGTCGGGGCCAGAAGTATTTGTCGCCCGTGAATTGTTGCGCGATCAATTCGGAACCAACAACCTGCCCGTTGCGCTCAATCAGGCTTCCGTTCGCCTGCTTGTGAAACAGCAGCTGCGCCACTCCCGTCATGATCAGCGGATACGCCACGCCCGCAATGATCGTCCACAGGATCGTTTGTCTGATCGATTGTATGAGAAGTTTCATGGGATTGTTCCTTTCTTCAACGTCAGGGGGCGAGGCGCACCGCCACCAGAAATACGTCGATTAGCTTGATGAAGATAAACGGAATAATGATCCCGCCCACTCCGTAGATCAGCATGTTCTTGCGCAGAATCACCGCCGCGCCCAGCGGCTGGTATTTCACGCCCTTCAACGCCAGCGGAATCAGCGCCACGATGATCAGCGCGTTGAAAATCACCGCGCTCAGAATCGCGCTCTGCGGCGAATGCAGCGCCATGATGTTCAGCTTGTCCAGCGGCCCTTTGCCGCCCGCCGTCGTCGCGTACAACAGGCCGAACATCGCCGGCAGAATCGCGAAATATTTCGATACGTCGTTGGCAATGCTGAACGTCGTCAGCGCGCCGCGCGTCATCAGCAGTTGTTTGCCAATCTCGACCACCTCGATGAGCTTGGTCGGGTTGCTGTCCAGGTCCACCATGTTGCCGGCCTCGCGCGCCGCCTGTGTGCCGGTGTTCATCGCCACGCCCACGTCCGCCTGGGCCAGCGCCGGCGCGTCGTTCGTGCCGTCACCGATCATCGCGATCAGTTTGCCGCCTTCCTGTTCCTTGCGGATGCGGGCGAGCTTGTCCTCGGGCTTCGCCTGCGCGATGAAATCGTCCACGCCGGCTTCCGCCGCGATCGCCGCCGCCGTCTGCGGATTGTCGCCCGTGATCATTACCGTGCGCACGCCCATCTTGCGCAACTGGGCGAACCGTTCGCGGATGCCGCCCTTCACGATGTCCTTCAACCGAATAACCCCCATCACCCGCGCGCCATCCGTGACCACCAGCGGCGTGCCGCCCTGCGTCGAGATGTCGAATACCGCTTGCTCGACCTGCTTCGGATACAAACCGCCGCGCGCTTCGACGTGATGGCGAATTGCCTCCGCCGCGCCCTTGCGAATGACACGTACACCCTTGCCGTCAGGGTCGATCAAATCCAAACCGCTCATCCGCGTTTGCGCGGTGAACGGCACGAATTTCGCCTGCGGCTCGGCCACTTCGCGTCCGCGCAGATTGTATTTCTCTTTCGCCAGCACCACGATCGACCGGCCTTCCGGTGTTTCGTCGGCGAGCGATGCCAGTTGCGCCGAGTCAGCCAGTTCTTCGATCGGGACTCCAGGCGCGGGAATGAAATCCGTGGCCATGCGATTGCCGAGCGTGATCGTGCCGGTCTTGTCGAGCAGCAACACGTCCACGTCGCCCGCGGCTTCCACGGCGCGTCCGCTGGTCGCCAGCACGTTCCGCCGCATCAACCGATCAATGCCCGCAATGCCGATCGCGCTCAACAACCCGCCGATGGTCGTCGGGATCAGGCACACGATCAGCGACAGCAGCACCGGAATCGATGTCAACACCACGCCCTTCTGTCCGGCGGCGGCTTCGTTATACCGCGCATACGGCGGGAGCGTGAACACCACCACGATGAACAGCGCCGTCAGGCTGACGAGCACGATGTTCAAGGCGATCTCATTCGGTGTCTTCTGCCGCCGCGCCCCCTCAATCATCGCAATCATCCGATCCAGGAACGAATTGCCCTGCTCGGCGGTCACGCGGACAATAATCTTGTCGCTGATGACCTTCGTGCCGCCCGTGACGGCGCTGCGGTCGCCGCCGCTCTCGCGGATGACCGGCGCCGACTCGCCCGTGATCGCCGATTCATCCACCGTGGCGATGCCTTCAATAATCTCGCCGTCGGCGGGAATCGTGTCGCCGGCCTCGCACAGGAACAGCTCGCCAATCTTCAACTCGGCGCTGGGCACGGATTCCTCCCGGCCCTTCACCATCTTGCGCGCCATCGTTTTCGTGCGCATCTTGCGCAACGCATCCGCGTGCGCCTTGCCGCGCCCTTCCGCCATCGCTTCGGCAAAATTCGCAAACAGGCACGTGAACCACAGCCAGAGGCAAATCTGGATGTTGAACAGGTTGCATCCGCCCGGCGTAAACAGGATCGCCGTCGTCCAGATCGATCCGACCCAGACCACGAACATCACGAGGTTCTTGATCTCGTCCCGCGGATTCAGTTTCTTGAACGAGTCGATGACCGCCTGGCTCACCAACTCGGAGTATTTGATTTCAACTTTTGTGCTCATGAGTTTCTCCCTAGAAAACGCGTCCAGCCAGCATCAGTCCGTGCTCCACAATCGGTCCCAAACACAACACCGGGAAGAACGTCAGCGCGGCAACAATGATGATCACGCCCGTCAATGTGAGGCCGAAGGTCCAGCCGTGCGTCGGCAGCGTGCCCGCCGAGGGTTCGACGGTCTTTTCCGACGCCAGCCGCCCGACAATTGCCAGTGCCGCCGCGATGGGCGCGAACCGGCCGATAATGATCGCCACTCCGAGGGCCACGTCGTACCACGGGACGTTGGCGTTCAGTCCGGCAAACGCGCTGCCATTATTGTTTGCGGCTTCGCCGAAGGCGTACAACACTTCGCTCAGTCCATGCGGACCGGCGTTGTTCATGCTTGCAACACCCGATGGCATGATGACGGATATGGCCGTCGGAATCAGACAGGCAGCGTTCGGCAGCAGGACGCCAATCACCGCCCACGTGGCCACCCACGCCCCAAGCTTCTTGCCCAGGTATTCCGGCGTCCGCCCGATCATCAGCCCGGCAATGAACACGGCGATCAACACGTGAAACAGCATGCAGTACACGCCGCAGCCGATTCCGCCGAACATGATTTCGCCGATCAGGATGTTCCACATCGGCATCATGCCGGCCAGGGGCATCCAGCTATCGTGCATCGAGTTCACCGACCCGTTGTCGATCGCCGTGCACGATACGCCCCAGAGCACGCTGTTCATCACGCCAAACCGCTGTTCCTTGCCTTCCAGCAGCGGCTGGACGTTGCCGACCACCGGGTTTGGACGCGTCTCGGCCCACCATGCGACCCCAAACGAAAACACATACATCGCCAGCATCACCCAGAACAGACACCACGCGTGCTTCAGATTGCCGATCAGCAACCCGAACATGTACACCTGCGCCATCGGCACCACGATGATCGCCAGCATTTCAAAAAAGTTCGACAGCGGCGTCGGGTTCTCAAATGGATGGGCGCTGTTCACGCCGTAGTAGCCGCCGCCGTTGGTAAACAGTTGCTTGCAGGATTCAAACGATGCCACCGGCCCGATCGGCACGCTTTGCGTCTCGACCCTTTGGTCCACCATCACCGCGTTGCCCTTGTCGTCCTTGACCGGGTTGCCCTTGTCATCTGTCTTCGGCACTTGCGTCGTGTACGGCTCAACCAGCTTGGCGTCCGGAAACGGCTTCCACGTTTGCGGGCAGCCCTGCCAAATCAACGGAATCGCCCACAGCACCGATAGCGGGATTACGATGTAGAGAAGCGCCCGGGTCAGGTCCACCCAGAAGTTGCCAATGGTCTTGACTGTGTGGCGCTTCAGCGCCCGACCCACCGCCACAAGTACTGCCAAACCCGCCGCGCCGCTGATGAACTGGTGCACGGAGAGTCCGATCGTCTGCGCGAAATAGCTCATTGTGGACTCGCCCATGTACGACTGCCAGTCGGCGTTGCATGTGAAGCTCCAGGCAGTATTGAACGCCAGGTGCCACGAACAATTCGCGATCTTCTGCGGATTCAGCGGCAGCGACATCTGCAACATCAGGATCGCCATCAACGACGCGAACCCGACGACCGTCATGATGGTCACCGCCCACAAATACCGCACCCACGACATCTCTTCCGTCGGGTCGACACCCGTCAGCCGGTACACTGCATTCTCGATCGGTTGAATCACCGGGTGCAGGAACGTCCGTTCCCCCTTGAATACCCTGGCCATGAACCTGCCCAACGGCGGCGTCAGCACAATCCCGATTCCGAAGAACAGTACGATTTGAATTATCTCGAGTGCATTCATAGTTGGTTCGCCTGTACGAGGGAACTATCGCATCCGCCCGTGAGATGCGTGAATCAAAACACGGCCAAAACCCGTTAAAAATGCGTTAAATCGCGCGTTCGGGCTGTCTCTAGAAAACTCGTCCTCCCAGCATCAATCCATGTTCGACAATCGGTCCCAGGCACAACGCGGGGAAGAACGTCAGCGCTGCCACAATCACAATCACACCAAACAAGACGACAGCGAACGTAAGGCCATTGGTCGGCAATGTTCCCGCGGAACCCTGCATGGTCTTCTTTGCGGCCAGACCCCCCGCGATGGCCAGCACGGCAATGATCGGCACGAATCGGCCCAACAACATCGCAACACCGAGAGTCAGATTGTAAAAGACCGTGTTGGCGTTCAACCCGGCAAACGCGCTGCCGTTGTTGTTCGCTGCCGACGCGTAGGCATAGAAAATCTCGCTCAGACCGTGTGGGCCCTGGTTGTTCAGACTGGAAAGTCCGGCGGGTAAACCGCACGCGATCGCCGAACCGAACAGAATCAGTGCGCACGGCACGAGAATGGCGATGACCGCCCAGGTCGCCTCCCATTGCTGGATTTTTTTGCCGAGGTATTCCGGCGTGCGCCCCACCATGAGCCCGGCGATGAACACCGCGATCAATACGTGCATGAGAAGCCCCGTCAGCCCCACACCCACTCCGCCAAACGCGATGCAACCCAGCATCAGATTCGCCAGCGCCACAAAACCCGCCAGCGGCGAAAGACTGTCGTGCATGGAGTTGACCGAGCCGTTCGAGGTGCAGGTCGTCGCCGTGGCCCACAGCACACTGTTCATTACGCCAAACCGCGTTTCCTTGCCTTCCAGGAGCTGGCCGACGTTGCCCAACACCGGATTCGGTCGTGTCTCCGCCCACCACGCCACGCTGAATCCGCCAAGCAACAACACCAGCATCACGCCAAACAAGACCCATCCGTGACGATTGTCGCGGACCATCGAACCGAACATGTATACCAATGAGGCTGGCAGCAGCAGGATTGCCAGCATCTCGACCAGGTTGGACAACGGGGTCGGGTTCTCAAATGGATGCGCGCTGTTCTGCCCGTAAAATCCGCCGCCGTTGGTGCCCAGTTGTTTGATGGCAATCTGCGATGCCGCCGGTCCGAGTGGGATGCTCTGGGTTTCGACCCTTTGATCCACCATCACCGGATTCCCCTTGTCGTCCTTGACCGGGTTGCCCTTGTCATCCGTCTTCGGCACTTGCGTCGTGTATGGCTCCACCAGCTTGGCGTCCGGATACGCCTCGAAATTCTGCACCACCCCCTGGCTGACCAGTACGATGGCCACGATCAGCGACAACGGCATCAGCACGTAGAGCGTGCTCCGCGTCAGGTCCACCCAGAAGTTGCCAATCGTTTTCGCTGACGCTCGCCGCAACCCCCGAATGATCGCCAGCAACACGGCCAACCCTGTCGCCGCGCTGGTGAAATTATGCACCGCCAGGCCAATCATTTGTGTCAGATAACTCATCACAGATTCGCCCGAGTACGCCTGCCAGTTGGTGTTGGTGGTGAAACTCATCGCCGTGTTGAACGCAAGATCCCATTTGACGTTCCCAAACTTCTGTGGGTTCAGCGGTAGCCACGCCTGCACCATCTGGAGCCCCCATAAGGACATGAACCCGACAAGGTTGAAGGCAAGCAGGGCAACGAGATATCGCTTCCACGACATCTCCTCGGTCATATCCACCCCGCCAAGTCGATAGGCCCACTTTTCCACCGGACCCAGAATGGGATGCAGGAGCGTTCGCCGCCCCTCGAACACCCGCGCCATGAATCCGCCAATCGCCGGCGTCAGGCCAACTAACAGACCGAAATACAACAACAGTTGAATGACTTCATTCGCTTTCATCACCTTGGCTCCTGTCGGGAAGCTTAAACGGTTCTTATCCCGGCGCTACTATCGTCGACCGGGCATCGGGGAGATAATTAAAAGCCGCCGCCAAACAGTAAAAAAACCGCTAACGGCAGTGTGTTGAATGAAATCAGCAATGTTGATCATCCCGCGCACAAATGGTTTGCCTCTGTTGCTGGCAATCGGTAACGTGCGCCTTATCACGGGATTATGAAATTGCCCCGGAGCGCAGGCATCGCCTTGGGAGTGCTGTTCGCAATCGGCACCATCGCCATTCATTACCAGGTGAAGGTCGTCATGCATCGCGGGCACAGCGGCCGGGTCCAGAAACTTGGCGACATCAAAGTCGGCGATCCCGCCCCGGATTTCTCCGTGATGGATTTGTCCAACCATCCGGTCACGCTGGCATCGTATCGGGGACAAAAAGTGGTCGTCATGGATTTCTGGGCCACCTGGTGCGGCCCCTGCCGGATGGGCATGCCCGGCCTCCAGGATTTGCACGATAAATACAAGGACCGCGGACTGGAAGTCCTCAGCGTCAATCAGGGCGAATCCGCCAACCAGGTCAGCAACTTTATCCAGCGCAAAAAATACTCGTTCCATGTCGTTCTGGATGCTGACGGCGCCGTCGGCAACAAGTACGGCGTCCAGGCCATTCCCACGTTGGTGGCCATTGATAAACAAGGCAACGTGCGCTACATGAGCGTTGGCTATTCGGAAAACGAAGACGAGCTGCTCAAGCTGGTCGACCTGCTGACGGAATCGCCGCCCAACCTGACGTTTCCGGCGGCTGCCGCGGGAGGACATTAGCCGGCATGGCCGCGATCCGCATTGAGAACCTGACCAAGACCTACCGTGCCGGCTGGCGCGGAAAGGAAACCACGGCCGTTCGCAACCTCAGCGTCGAAGTCAATGAAGGTGAGATTTTTGGCTTCCTCGGCCCCAACGGTGCCGGCAAGACCACGACAATCCATATCCTTCTCAATCTGATCCGCCCCACCGACGGCGCCGCGTATCTGTTTGATTGCCCGGTCACGGAAAGCGAAGTCCACAGGCGGTTGGGGTATCTGCCCGAGACGGTCAACCTCCATGATTACTACCGCGGCCGGGCCCTCCTCGAATTCTACGCCGCTCTGTGCGGTCTGCCCGCTGAATCCCGACAGGCGCGCGTCAGCCAGTTGCTGAAACTGCTGAAACTCGAAGATGCCGCCGACAAGGTCGTGGCACGGTACTCGAAGGGCATGGCGCAGCGCATCGGGTTTGCCCAAGCTTTGTTGCACGATCCCGACCTCCTGATCCTGGATGAGCCGACCGCCAGCCTCGATCCCGTCGGTCGAAAGGAATTCCGCGACATCCTCCTGGATCTCAAACGCCGGGGCAAAACCGTGTTGATCAGCTCGCACATTCTCTCGGAAGTGGAGAGCGTCTGCGATCGCGTCGCGATCCTCCAGACGGGCGAACTCAAGCGCGCGGGAACGCTGGCAGAATTATCCGCCGGCCGGTGCACCATCATTACCGTGAAATCTCTGCCGCCGGACGTCCTCAATGCGCTGACGACCACGGCGGTTCAGATCACCCTGGCCCAGGGCCAGTTCACCATCCGCTGTCCCGACGAACCGCTTCACCAATTGGTCGGGGATTTGCTCCGGCAGAACAATATCGAGATCGTTCGGACCCAGGCCGAATCACAATCGTTGGAGGAAATTTTCTTCTCCTCCATCGAGGCGCCACCCAGATTATGAAGACCATCTTGTTGATCGCCACCGATAGTATCCGGTCGCTTCTTCACCAGCGCCTGTTGCTCGCGCTCATGCTCGCCTCCCTCGCGCTCACGATCTTCTTCTGCGTCATCCTGTCCCATGCACGGAAAAACATCTCCAGTAGCTTCAGTGAGGAGCGCGCCGACAATTACACGACCGTTACCAATCACATGAGCGTAGCCGAACAACGGAGATTTCGCGAATCCATGGAGTCGATGACGTCAACGATTCAGGCCGGCTATTATCAGGTCGCGTCCTTTGGCGGCAGCCTCGTGGCCATGTTGATCTTCGGCACCGCCGTGGCCGGCGAAATTCGCCGGGGCACCATTCGCGTCACGCTGGCCAAGCCGGTCTCACGCTCCCAGTTCCTCCTCGGCAAATATCTCGGCGGCGTCGCCATCATGGCGGGATACGCGCTTCTGGCTGGCGGCAGCATCTATTTCTTCGCCGTGTCCCAAAACGTCGATCTGAGCCCGGCCATCAAATGGGGGCCGTGGCTCATGTTCTTCCGCCAGCTCATGCTCGGATCGCTCACGATGCTGTTTTCACTGTTCTTTCATCCGGCGATCGCCGCCCTGCTGGCGTTCTTCGCCGGCAACGGCTTTTATTCCTCTCCCAATCCCCTCTACTTCATTCTTCCCAGCTACCAGGATTTCAACGTGTTCTTCCAGGTCATCCAGGGCAGCCTGATCGATGCCCGCGACATTTTTCTCCTGAGCGTGTACGCGGTCGATTTCGTCGCGATCATCCTGTTGCTGGCGCTGTGGCGATTTCGACGAAAAGAACTGGTCTGAGCCGCAACCAAAGAATTGCTGTCATTGCGCCGGGATGTTAGCTTCTTGGCCGTGGAATCTGTCGTCATCATCATTGGATTGCTCACCCTCGTTGCGGTCGGCGCGCTGATCGTCGTGGTTGTGCGCGAACGCAACAAGCCACCGCCGCCGCCCGACCAGTCGCTGTTGCTGATTCAACAACAGATGAATGCCCTGCAAGAGCGGCTCGACAAGTTCGGCCAGACCGTTGCGGAGAACCTGCAGCAGTCCGCCTCGCAGATGAACAGCCGGCTCGACAACGCCGCCAAGGTCGTCGGGGATCTGCGCGAAAAGGTCGGCCAGATCCATGAGGTCGGCAAAGCCGCCGCCGATCTGGTCAACATCCTCCGCGCGCCGAAACTCCGTGGCGGTATGGGCGAACTTTTCCTCGGCGACCTGCTCGGACAGATCCTGCCGCCGGAACATTTCAAACTTCAGCACCGCTTTCGCGCCGGCGAGATCGTCGATGCCGTCATCCAGGTCGGCAACAAGCTCGTGCCGGTCGACTCGAAATTCCCGTTGGAAAACTTCCGCCGCGTGGTCGATGCCCAGAGCGATTCGGAGCGCGTCGCCGCCCGCAGACAGTTCCTGCGCGACGTGAAGAAGCACGTCGACGCGATCTCCACGAAATACATTTTGCCCGACGAAGGCACCTACAATTTTGCGCTGATGTACGTGCCTGCCGAGAACGTCTATTACGAGACGATCATCAAGGAAGAGCCCAGCGCGTCAGGCGAGGAGCGTCCCTTGTTCAGTTACGCGTTGGAGAAGCGCGTGGTGCCGGTTTCTCCGAACAGCTTTTACGCTTACCTGCAGACGATCCTGCTCGGCCTCCGCGGGATGCAGGTCGAGGAACGCGCCCAGGAAATCCTCAACACGCTGGCCCGTCTCCGTGGCGATTTCGAGCGCGTCCAGGAAAGCTTCCGCGTCCTCGGCAAACATCTCACCAACGCCCAGGGCAGCTATTCCGACGGCGAGAAAGCCCTCGCCAAATTCGACGCCAAACTCGGCCAGATCGAACAACCGCGCATCCCTGCCGGCGATCAGACAACGCTGACCTGAGAACTCTCTATCGTAAGTACCGGTTCCACGCATTCGTCGCGTACTTTTCGCGAACGAGTTTCTCCGTCAAGGTTCTCTCTGCGTCCGCCGGTTCGTACATCTCGAATTCGAGGTGAAGCGCCTGCTGAAATCCGTGGCGGATTTGATCGGCGGAAACCTTCGCGGCAATGGAACCCTGGTGAAGCATTCCCGACTTCGTCCGCCGTTGCGCCCCGCCGGCAAGTTTGCGGCCGTCGGCCATCACATCCCCTTGCACCGGCTTCTGAAAGCATTCGTACTGGCCGTGCGGGGACTGAACCGGCGCGCCGTGAAGGGATGGTCGCGATTCGAAAGCGGCGGCTACCGCTCTATGGAGAGCGCAATAGGCATCGGCCGTTTTCATCGTATACAGCGCGTGGCCGGGAGGGACGACCACGGTGTACGTCGTGTCCGAGACGTGATAGACCACGCCGCCGCCCGTTGGACGACGCACCACGTCGTGATTCTCGGCCAACGCCGTCGGGAATTTCAGGAAATAGCCAAACGAGACGGACGGCTTTTCCCACGAGTACACGCGCAGCAGCGGGCGCCCGCGTTTCTCCACCGTCTGCAGCAACGCCTCGTCCTGTGCCATGTTGAATGCCGCGCTCCCTGGCGGCGATTGCAGAAAATCCCAGATTTCCGTCATGGGACGACTCTAGCGCGGATGTTGCGTACACACAATGCCTCGTGTATCCTGTTCCATCTCGGAGTATCGATCACATGACACTGACAGAGAAAATCATGGCCCGCGCGGCGGGCAAGAAATCCGTGCAACCGGGCGACAACGTTTGGGTGAACGTGGACATCCTCATGACGCACGACGTGTGCGGGCCGGGGACGATCGGCGTGTTCGAACGCGAATTTGGCAAGCACGCCAGGGTCTGGGACCGCGAAAAAATCGTCATCATTCCCGACCATTATATTTTCACGGCCGACTCGAAATCGAACCGCAACGTGGACATCCTGCGCGCGTTCGTTCACGACCAGAAGATCAAGTATTTCTACGATGTAATCGACGATCCGCACGGCTCGTGGCATTTCGACTCATCCAAAGGCCAGCTCAAACGCCAGTACGGCAGCAGTTTTGCGGGCGTGTGCCACACGGCGTTGCCCGCCAAGGGTCACACGCGGCCCGGCGAGGTGCTGCTCGGGACGGACTCGCACACCTGCATGGCGGGTGCATTCGGTGAATTCGCGACCGGCATTGGCAACACGGACGCCGGGTTTGTGTTCGGCACGGGCAAATTGTTGCTCAAAGTGCCCGAGACGATGCGATTCTGGCTGGAAGGTTCGTTGCAGAAAGGCGTAATGGCCAAGGACGTCATCCTCCATTGCATCGGCGACATCGGATTCGACGGCGCAACGTATCGCGCCATGCAGTTCCAGGGACCCGGTGCGAAGGCGCTCAGCATGGACGACCGGATGACCATCACCAACATGGCCATCGAAGCCGGTGGCAAGAATGGCATCTTCGAGCCGGATGACACGACCTTTGCCTACGTTGACGAGCGCACCAAGGCCAACGGGACGAAGGCGAAATACGAACCGTTGTTCTGTGATCCCGACCAGAAACAGAAATTCGTTTACGACAAGAAATTCGATCTCTCGAAGCTCGAACCGACCGTTGCCTGCCATCCGAATCCCGGCAACCGCAAGCTCGCGAAGGAACTCACCGCCATCCAGCTCGACCGCGCCTATATCGGCTCCTGCACCGGCGGCAAACTCAGTGATTTCCTCGCGTTTGCGGATGTCATCCGCGGACACAAGGTCAAGATCGACACGTTCGGCGTCCCCGCGACTCCCGATGTGGTTCGCGCCTTGCAGTCGGCGAACATGAATGGCAAGACCGTCTGGCGGGTACTCGAGGAAGCGGGCGTGCAGATGACCGAGAACGCAAGTTGCGCCGCGTGTCTCGGCGGCCCGACCGACACATTCGGCCGATTGAACAAACCGATGAAATGCATCAGCGCGACGAACCGGAATTTCCCGGGGCGCATGGGTCATCTCGAATCGCAGGTGTTCCTCGCGTCGCCGTATACCGTCGCCGCCAGCGCCATCACGGGGCACATCACCGATCCGCGTGAAATCCTGAGCTGATGAAGCTCTATCTCGTCCGCCACGCCACGGCTTCGGACATCGCGACCAGCGATGCGGAACGCGAGCTTACGCGCGACGGGAAGGAAGAAGCCCGGGTCGTTGGGAGCGCGCTGGCAAAGCTGGGCGTCAAGCCCGGGTCGATCCTCAGCAGTCCCCTGGTCCGGGCGCGGCAAACGGCGGAGATTGCCGGCAAAGAACTGGGCTTCCCGGGCGAGGTCGAGCTGCTCGACCAACTCATCGGCAACACAACCACGCCGGCTCTTCTCAAAGCCTTGCGACCGTTTTCCTCGCACGATGAGATCATTCTCGTTGGCCACATGCCCTCGCTATCGGAACACCTTGCTGGCATGATCGGTGGCGTTAGTGCGGAAGCGCTGGGGCTGGGCAAGGGGAGTGTCGCCTGCGTCGAGTTGGACGAATTGCGTGTCGGCGCCGGCCAACTCCGCTGGCTGATGCGTCAGAAGCAGCTTCGCCAGGTTCGCCCGTAACGTCTGCAGCCCAAAGCCCGTCTCCGGCAGCCGGTCAAATCAGCTCAGCAAAACGGGATGGAAACTAGGATTTGACAAGATGAAACATATGATTTAAACATATGTATTAAACACTGGTTTTAATGATGTCAGCCGCAAACCATACCGCCAGCGAAACCAGGCAGAGACTCATTGAGGTAGCCGCAGAAGTGTTTGCTGATCATGGATTTCAGCATACGACGATTCGCGACATCTGCCAGAGAGCGGGGACGAATGTCGCCTCCATCAACTACTATTTCCGCGACAAGGAGAAGCTTTACCAGGCGGTGTTCGAATATGCCCGCCGTTGCGCACCGTCCGAGCTATGGATTCAGGACTCCATCGCCGACCCCGAACAGCGGCTGCGCGCCTTCATCTGCGGTTTCATCAATAGCATTCTCGCGGAAGGCCGCCCCGCCTGGCTTGGCAAATTGATCGTCCGCGAAATGGTGGAACCAACCGGCGCCCTTGACCAGTTCGTCGAGGAGCAGATCCGCCCGAACCACCTCCGGTTGAAATCGCTGGTAAAAGAGCTTATTGGTGCGGATACGGACGATGAGGCTGTAAGGCTGGCGTGCTTTAGCATCACGGCGCAGTGCACGTACTATTATCACTGCCGGTCCGTGGTTAGCCGTTTGTATCCTGAGAAACCTTTTGACTCGAAGGTAATCTCGGAGATCGTGGATCATATCATCCATTTCTCGCTGGCAGGATTAAGAGGATTGAAGCAATGAACGGCCGTGGCTTCAAGCAGCCGATTGCCTGCCTGGCTTGTCGCATCGTCGTTTGTCGGACAAACTCAACCAAGTAAGTCAACGCTTATGAATACCGGCACCGAAACATCCGCGTCCACACCTGCATCCCCCACCAAACCCGCTGTCCTGGCTTCGCCTGAAAGCGAGGACAAGGGCCGTCCCGGCAACGGACGGCTGCTTCGCATCTTCGCCGTTGTCGCGCCCCTGCTGGTCATCGTCTTCGGGGTGTATTACTTTGTGGCTCTTCGTCCCTACGAATCCACGGACGACGCATTTATTGACGGGCACGCCATTCAGATCAGCCCACAGGTCCCCGGCCGGGTCGTGGCGGTGCTGATCCGGGACAATCAGTTCGTCAGGAAAGGCGATCCGCTGGTACAGATTGATCCGCGCGATTACGACGTTGCCCTCGCACAGGCGCGCGCCAACCTTGCTGCCGCCCAAAGTCGCCTGGCGGAATCCCATCAGCAGGTGATCGTCTCGAAGGCCAAGGCGGATCAGGACCGGGCGGCCGTCGGAGTTGCCGAGGCGGAGGCGATTCGCGCGCAGGCGGATCTTGGCCGTTACCAGGATATCGAAAGCCGCGCGGTTTCGCGTCAACAGGTTGACACGGCGAGGGCGGCCGCACAATCGAGCACGGCGGCGTTGGAGGAAGCCCGACAGAAGGCGAATGCATCCGCCGCGCAGGTCGACCAGGCCAAGACCCAGGTTCCAACCGCCAACGCCGTCGTGGAGCAGGCCGAGGCGGCGCTTCGCCAGGCCGAGTTGAACCGATCGTATGCCGACATCGTGGCGCCCGAGGACGGCTGGGTGACTCACCGCGTTGTCGAACAAGGCCAGTATCTGCAAGTGGGACAGGCGCTGATGGCAATCGTGCAACCCGATGTTTGGGTCACGGCGAATTTCAAGGAAACGCAGCTCACCTACATGAAGCCGGGACAGCCGGTCTGGATCGAGATCGATGCGTTTCCCCAAAGAAAATTCAAGGGGCATGTCGACAGCATTCAGGCCGGCACGGGCGCGCAATTCAGTCTGTTGCCGCCGGAAAACGCCGCGGGCAATTACGTGAAGGTTGTCCAGCGTGTGCCGGTGAAGATTGTCTTCGATGAAAGAAGCGATCCGTCACAGATGCTGCCGCTGGGGGCATCGGTTGTTCCCGAAGTCAAAGTGCGATGAGCGATACGTCCACGATCCACGACGATGAGGCGTTGTGGCAGCAGCCGCACAACCCGTGGCTCATTGCGCTCGTCGTCACCATGGCCACGTTCATGGAGGTGCTGGATACCAGCGTGGCCAACGTGTCCCTGCCCCACATCGCCGGAAATCTCTCCGTCGGCGTGGATGAGAGCACGTGGGTCCTGACCTCCTATCTGGTGTCCAACGCGGTCATCCTGCCGCTCAGCGGCTGGCTTTCGGAGCGGATCGGGCGCAAACGATTCTACATGAGTTGCGTGGCGCTGTTTACGACGAGTTCGCTGCTCTGCGGCTTCGCGCCAAACCTCGCGATGCTGGTGTTCTTCCGCGTACTGCAGGGCGCGGGCGGTGGCGGATTGCAGCCCAGTGAACAGGCGATTCTCGCGGACACGTTTCCCCCCTCGAAACGAGGAATGGCATTTGCCGTGTACGGCATGGCCGTGGTGGCCGCACCGGCGCTCGGGCCGACTCTCGGTGGATGGATCACGGATAATTTCACGTGGCGCTGGATCTTCTTCATCAATGTGCCCGTCGGAATCCTGTCGTTGATTCTCACGTCGCGACTGATCTCCGACCCGCCGTACCTCAAGGAGAAGAAGAAGCGAAGTAGCGCCAAGATCGATTACATTGGGTTCGGACTCATCGCGGTGGGGCTTGGCTTCCTGCAGGTGGTGTTGGACAAGGGCCAGCGCGAAGACTGGTTCCAATCCAATTACATCTGTGTGTTTACGGTCATTTTCGTGACGGCCCTGATTCTGGCGGTGATCTGGGAGTTGCACGTGGGACATCCCGTCGTCGATCTGCGGCTGTTCCGTGACCGGACATTTCTAATGGCGAACATCATGCTTTTCGCGGTGGGATTTGTTCTCTATTCCACCACGGTGCTGCTCCCGCAGTACTCCCAGGAGTTGATGGGGTACACGGCGGAACGATCCGGCATGCTGATCTCGCCCGGCGGCGTCACAATCATGCTGTTGATGCCGTTGATCGGGTTCCTCGTGTCACGCTACGACGCGCGCAAGATCATCGCCTTCGGGTTCCTGATCGTCGGATTGGCGACGCTCCACATGATGCGATTCAACCTCGGCGTCGATTTCCGAACGATGATGTGGGCCCGTGTGTTTCAGGCCGGCGGCGTCGCGTTTTTGTTCGTGCCGATCAACACCGCGGCGTACGCCTATTTGCCGCGCGAGAAAAACAACGCCGCCTCGGGATTGATCAACCTCGCCCGCAACATCGGCGGCAGCGTCGGCATCTCGTTGGTGACGACGGCGCTCGCCCGTCGCGCCCAGTTTCATCAATCGGTGCTTGTGTCCCATCTGACCCCGTACAACGGCCGCTTCATCCACGCAGTGCACGCGTTGGGACACGATTTCGCCTCTTCGGGTGCAGGCACGGTGACGGCGGCCAAACAGGCCTACGGCGCGATTGGGATGATATTGGCCCGGCAATCGATGTTGCTGGCCTATCTCGATAATTTCTGGTTGCTGGGGTTGACGGCGCTGGTGTTGATTCCATTCACGTTTCTCATGAAAAAGTCGAAAACAGGAGGGCCCATCGCGGTGCATTAATCATGATTCGCATCATCGCCATCGAACGCGAGTATGGTTGCGGCGGAAGTGTCGTGGCCGCCAGGCTGGCCGAGCGGCTGGGCTGGAAACTCATGGACCAACAAATCACCGAGGAGATCGCCCGCCTGGCAAAGGTGACTCCCGCGGCGGTCGAACGCTGCGAGCAAAAGCTCGACCCGCTCTTTTACCGTCTCGCCAAGGTATTCTGGCGCGGCAGTTACGAGCGCAGCCTGCCTGTCGAGGGACTCGAAGCCTTCGACGCGGACCGGCTGGTCGCCCTGATGCAGAAGGTGATCGACAATGCCGCCGTCGCCGGCCATTGCGTCATCGTGAGCCGCGGCGCGCCCTATTTCCTGCGGAATCGCCCGGATTCGCTGGCCGTGTTTCTGTTCGCGCCGCACGAGTACAAAGTGAAGTTTGTCATGGGGCTCGGTAAATCGGAAAAGGAAGCCGCCGACCTGGTGGACACGATCGACCACGAGCGAGCCTCCTTCATCAAACATTACTTTCACAAGGAATGGCCCGATCGCTCGTTGTACCACCTCATGTTCAACACGGCCCTGGGCGAAGACCTGGCCATCACCGCAATTTTGGAACTCATGGAAGCACTGAACAAGAGAGAGACGCCATGAAAACTACGTTTGCAACCGTGCTCCTGACGGGCAGCCTGTTGGCGGGCTGTGCTGTCGGCCCCGATTATCATCCACCGAAGACGCAGGCGCCGGCGAGCTGGAGCGAAGCCCGTCTTGGCGGCACAACCAACAGCGCCATCCAGATCGTCGAATGGTGGAAAACCTTCAACGATCCCGAGTTGAACTCGCTCATTCAGCGGGCCGTGGTCACCAACTACGATTTGCGCATCGCCGACGGACGCCTGCGCGAAGCCCGCGCGCTGCGCTCGTTCGCCGCCTGGGACCTGGGCCCGGCGATCAATGCCGGCGGCGGATACACCGACGTCCGCCAATCCAGGAACTCGCTGCCATTTATCACCACCGGCCCCGTTGGCAGCCAGATCAGCAGCAATTACATATTCCAGTACGATCTTTACGACGCGCATTTCGACGCAAGCTGGGAAATTGACGTGTTCGGCGGCAAACGACGGGCTCTGCAGGAGGCCAATGCACTGCTCGCCTCCGCGCAAGAGGATCGACATGATGTCCTGGTGAGTGTCCTCGCCGAGGTCGCCCGCAATTACATGGAAGTCCGCAATTTTCAGCAGCGGATTGCCATCACCCGCAACAACATCGCCGCCCAACAGGACGCCGTGGAAATCGCCCGCTCGCGATTCAACGCCGGCCTCGGCAGCGAACTCGAAGTGAAGCAATCGGAGGCCGTGCTGGCGACAACACAATCCCAATTGCCCGTGCTCGAAACGACGCTCAAACACTGCATCCATCGCCTCGGCGTTCTCCTCGGACAACCGCCGGGCGCATTGACGGCGGAATTGTCGACGGAAACGCCCGTCCCCGCTCCGCCGCCCGAGGTCCCCGTGGGTCTCCCATCCGATTTGTTGCGCCGCCGGCCCGACGTGCGCCGCGCCGAACGCGAACTGGCCGCCGCGACTGCCAATATCGGCGTGCAAACCGCGGAGCTGTTCCCGAAATTCTCTCTCACCGGGATCGCCGGTTTCCAAAGTTTCTCGGTTGGCGACTGGTTTTCGGGCGGCAGCAAATACTGGCAGGCTGGCCCAGCCGTCACGTGGCGGCTCTTTGATCTGGGCCGCGTCCGCAGCCAGATTCAGACCGCCAACGCCCAGGCCCAACAATCGCTCGACGCGTATGAGCGGACCGTGTTGATGTCGTTCGAGGATGTGGAGAACGGACTGGTCGCCTATGCCAACGAGCAGACCCGATATCGCGCCCTCGCAACGGCCGTCGATGCCGAACGCCACGCGCTCGATCTGGCCAATGCACGGTACAAACAGGGTTTGGCCGACTTTCTCAACGTCGTCGATGCGGAGCGGTCCCTGTACCAGGCCGAAGATGACCTTGCAAACAGCCAGAGCACCGTGTCCATCGATCTGGTAACGCTGTACAAGTCGCTCGGCGGCGGCTGGGAGCCATCCAGCGGAGTCGTGACGGGTGGCCCGTCTCACGCGAAACTGTAATCGCGCCATCGTCGCTTTGGCATTGCGAAACCGGGGACTGTCCGCTACATTCCCGCGGCCATGGCTGGCAAACTCCGCAAACGACGCGTCCGCGCGTCCAAATGTCTGGTTCCGGGTGACTCCGCGCTGAAACCGGCGTGGTACAACCCCTTTCACGTCCTCACGCCCGGCGATAATGCGCCGGACGAATGCAACGCGTTCATCGAATGCCCCATGCGCAGCAAGATCAAGTACGAGTTGGACAAGCGCAACGGCATCCTTCACATCAGCCGCACGCTCCACAGCTCGGTGCATTACCCCAGCAACTACGGATTCATCCCCGAGACCTATTGCCGCGATCACGATCCGCTCGACATTCTCGTGCTGTCGCAGGAGCCGGTCATTCCGGGCTGCGTCATGCGCGCCCGCCCGATCGGCATGTTGCGCATGATCGACCAGGACCTCGAGGACATCAAAATTATCGCCATTCACGTCAACGATCCGATGTTCGAAAGTTACACGGACATCTCTCAATTGCCGCCACACGTGCTCCGCGAGATGCGTCACTTCTTCGAGATCTACAAGGACCTCGAAGACGCCAAAAGCCCCGTCGTGGAAGATTTCCGCGGCCGCGTCGACGCCCATACCGTCATCCGCGAATCCATCGCCGCCTACAAACGCTTCCGGGAAAAACTCCTCAACTGCGTGTTCCCCGACTACTGACCCGACCGGAACCATCCCCCGCGCTCCCCGACGGCACCACCCACTCGGGAACTCTCCCCTCCGGCACCCCGAAAACAAGCGGTTACCGTCCCGCTTTCACCCCTCCGGACCCCCAAACGAAGCCATTTTTTGGCCGAACGAAGCCAAACGAAGCCAATGCATAAAAATGGGCCAAAACTGTCGCAACCCGTTGATTTGCAAGCCAACCACAGCCCGTAATCTGTCAATTATAACTGGCTTCGTTTCGCAGAAATGGGGGGAGGGGGGGTACCCCCCTTCGCCCGCCGCCATAGCGGAACGGGCATCCTGCCCGTTCAGCCTTCGGGGCAATGACCGTCCACCGCACCCTGCTACCTTCCCGACCGCCTCTCCTTACGGGTGAGCTGAAGCCAAGACCCCCAAATACCTGCCGGCGACGAAAATCCGGCCGCCGTCCACGGCAGGTTCCCCTCGCCCCCTTGGGGGAGAGGGCTAGGGTGAGGGGGAAGCCCCCTCTGCCGCTTCCCATCTTGTCAAAGCCGAGCGGCGAGGGCAGCCGCGAGACGAGGCCGCGCCGTTTCGGTGCCCGTAGGGCGACGCGAGCGGGAGTGAGCGGAGTCAACCAAGCCGCTGCGAGCGGCGCGACGCAACGCCGCAGGTTCACCCGGACTCCGAGGGTGGGGCGGCCCCACGCGGCGAGCTGAGCGGGCGCGAACGAGTGCAATACAATCCACCAATATATCAAAGAACCCCGTAATCCTATCCCATCCAGATATCAATGTCAATCAGAAATATTCCTTCTCCGATTCCCTCACCCCCGGGGCACTCCATGCCCCGCGACCACCAATTGGCCCGTCGGAAGTTAGCACCGCCAAAAAGAACGCGCCGCATCGCCGCCACACCAGACCCCATGGTTACCACCGTGGATATTGCTGGAAATCCATCCCCGACTTTTGTTTATCCCGTCCCACAGGTCGCTGCGCATGAAGCAATTGGCAACAATAGCCTCGACTGGACTTGTCGTTCTCCTCTACTGCCATCTCTGCATTTCACCCGCATGCGCCGATACCATCTACGCCGTCACGACAACTGGCATCGAAGAGTTCAATTCGAACGGCGGCACCGGGACGGTTTTCTCCGCCGGCGGATGGGGTGTCCTAGCGGTTAATGCCAGTGGAACCCTCTATGCGGCCGGCCCCGACAACACGATCTACAAGTTCGACTCGAGCGGAGACCCGTCGCTCTTCGCTGACTCGGGTGTGGATTCACCCGGGGGCCTCGCCTTTGACGCCAGCGGTAATCTCTACATCGCGAACTTCAACAACACCATTGAGGAACTCGCCCCGAACGGAACGGGCTCGGTCTTCTCCGCCGTCGGGGGCTTGGATTTCCGGTCAGGCTCGGCGTTTGATACGAACGGCTACCTATACGTGGCGTACTACAATAACGCCATTCTGAAGCTCAATCCTGACGGAACCGGGTCCGTGTTCGCCGCGTCGGGCCTGAGTAACCCTATGGCCCTTGCCTTCGACGGCAACAGCAATCTTTACGTGGCTAACCATGGCGATGCCGATATTCTCAAGATCAATCCAGAGGGCGACGTGTCCATTTTCGCTTCAGGTTTGGGTAATGTCGTAGCCCTCGCCATCGAACAAATCCCCGAGCCATCGTCCTTGCCGCTCACCGCCCTCACCATCGTCTCGCTCTCCGCCTTCCTCAAACGCCGGCGCCGGCCATAAATCATCTCACCCGTCGCCGGAGTTCACCGTACCACGGCCCTTCACCGGCAGCCCGACATGGACAACCCAGTGACCGTGTGCTACATAGCTCCGGCCGTGCTTCGACTGAGAAAGGGATGCCAAGGGCCTATGCCAACACGAGTCCAACAGGGGTTTTTGCCTCCACCGGGGTGTCGGGGATGCCAACCAGGGTCGCTACTCCTGATGCTGTCTGCTTTTGCCGTTATCCTCACTGCGGCTTGTGCCGCCTCCGCCCACGAAGTCCAGGTCCGCGATGCCGCCACGGGGAAACAGGTCATCACCGACGGCGGACGTCTCCTGGCGGATTATGGAAGCTATCAGCTTTATGAGGCCGCTCAGGTCCGCACGGGCCTGGTCCAATCCGGCGCCGTCGAACTTCGTGACGATAGCCACTTGATCCAGTTGAATGCCGCGACCATCGACACCTCGACCGCATCGCCGGAAACCGCCCGCCAACAGGTTTCGTCCATCCCCGGCAAGCGCATGCGTCTGATCCAATTCGTCGGCCCGATCAAGCCCGAATGGCGCGAGGCGTTGAAGCAGACCGGCGCGCAAATCGTCAGTTACATCCCGCAAAACGCCTATCTCGTTTATGGAAACGCTGCCGCGCTGACGAAATTGCAGTCCCTGGCAACCACGTCGGCGTTTGTCCGATGGCATGGCGAGTATCGGGACGATTACAAAATTCATCCCGCCGCCCGGCTCGTCGATGCTCAGGGCAAACCGCGCCGACCGTTCACCGACATGTTTGCCATTCAGCTTTTGCAGGATGCCGAGGCCAACCCCGCGACGCTGGCGTTGATCGACCGCCTCAAATTGGAGCCCGTCCGCCGTCAGTACCGCATCCTCCATTACGTGAATGTCTTCGTGCGGCTTCGTCCCGAGGATTTGACGACGCTCGCCGCCCAACCCGACGTCGTTTCAATCCAGCCATACGGCGAACCTCGGAAATTCGACGAGCGCCAGGACCAGATCGTCGCCGGCAATCTCACGGGAAACGTTCCAACAGGGCCCGGCTATCTGGCGTGGCTGACCAATCTCGGCTTTACCCAGACCCAGTTCGACGAATCCGGGTTTGTCGTCGACATCAGCGACAGCGGCATCGACAACGGTACCACGTCGCCCGGCCACTTCGCGCTCTACGAACTCGGGGACACCAACAACCCGAGCCGCGTCGCGTACAACCGGCTCGAGGGCACGCCCGACCGGCAGAGTACCATCGCCGGCTGCGACGGACACGGCAATCTGAACGCGCATATCGTTTGCGCCTACGACGATCAGCCCGCCGGTTTCCCCCACACCGATAGCGCCGGATATTATTACGACCTCGGCGTCTGCCCGTTTGTCCGGGTCGGCTCGTCGGTGATCTTCGACCCTTCCAATTTCACCAATCCGGACTACGCGGATTTGATGTCGGACGCCTACAACGACGGCGCGCGCATCAGCAACAACAGTTGGGGCGATAGCGGCATGGATGGGGAGTACGGCTCGGATTCGCAGGCCTACGACGCCCTCGTCCGCGACGCGCAGCCGGATGGCTCCGATTTCGCCACGGCGGGCAATCAGGAGATGGTGATCGTGTTCGTCGACAGCAACGATGGTCCCGGCTCGTCGACCATCAGCCCGCCGGCCACCGCCAAGAACGTCATCTCCGTCGGCGGCTCGGAAAACGTGCGGTCGATGTCCACGGCGAATGGCGGCAACAATGCAGCGGGATACGATGGTTGTGACTCGCCGGATTCGCAGGCCAACAACGCCAACGACATCGTTTCATTCTCCGGTCGCGGCCCGTGTTCGGACGGCCGCAAGAAACCGGACATCGTCGCGCCAGCCATCCACATTACCGCGGGCGCGCCCCAGAGTTCTCCGCCGCCGTCGCCGAGCGGGACCGGATCGGCCCTGTCGTGTTTCCTCAACATCGGGTTCGACCAGATTGGCGTTTGCGGCGTGGAGGGCGGCGGCTCGGTGGCCGCGGACGATTTCTTTCCCGTGGGCCAGGAGTTTTTCACCGAATCGACGGGGACAAGCCACGCCGGGCCGGCTGTCTGCGGCGCGTGCGCTCTGGTGCGGCAGTATTTCATCAATCACTCGCTGACGCCGCCCAGCCCGGCGATGACCAAGGCGTATCTGATGAATTCGGCGCGGTACATGACCGGCTCGGGAGCCAGGGATACGTTATGGTCGAACAGCCAGGGCATGGGCGAACTCGATCTGGGGATGGCGTTTGACGGCGTGGGGCGGATCCTCCGGGACGAAGTGCCTGCCGACGAATTCACCGCCAGCGGCCAGGTGCGGACCTACTACGGCACAACCACCGATCCCACGAAACCGTTCCGTGTTACGCTGGCGTGGACCGATGTGCCCGCCAGCACGGCGAGCGGCGGGATCAACAACGATCTCGATCTCACCGTTTCCATCGGCTGCGACACGTTCAGGGGCAATGTGTTCAGTGGCGACCAGTCCGTTGCCGGCGGCGCCGCCGATCACAAGAACAACGTCGAGAGTGTCTACCTGCCCGCGGGTACCACCGGCGATTTCACAATCACGGTCACCGCGGACAACATCAACTCCGACGCGCTGAACACAGGCGGCGTGAACCAGGATTTTGCGCTGGTCGTCTACAACGCCCAGACCATCACGAATCAGCCGGTGGAATGCTCCTTCATCGTGAACGCGACAACGGTAAACCTCGGCGCAGCCGGAGCCAAATCCAAGAGCGTGACTGTAAAGGCGTGCAACAGCGGTTGCGCGTGGACCGCCGTCAGCAACGATCCGTTCATCACCATTCTTTCCGGAACCAACGGGACCGGCAGTGGCAGTGTCCATTTTGCCGTCGCCGGCAACACGAACATCGTTCCGCTCACCGGCACGATGACTGTTGCCGGCCAGACAATAACGATCAATCAGGCGGCGGGCGGCTGCACGAACAAACTGAGCCCGGCGTCAGCGAAATTCTCCGCGACGGGCGGCGCCAGGACGGTGAAGGTGAAAGCGAAGTACGCCGATTGCGCGTGGTCGGCCGTCAGCAACGATTCGTTCATCACGATTACCGGCGGAACCAACGGCATCGGCAATGGCGCGGTGTCGTACTCCGTCGCCCCGAATACCAATACGGTTCCGCTCAGCGGGACGATGACGATTGCCGGTCAGACCTTCACGGTGACCGAGTCGGCCGCGCCGTAACCGCAGTTGCGCCGTGATTCGGCTCAACCGACCGTGGATGACTCAGGGTGTGGCCGTCGCTGCGAGCGTCTTCTTCCACTGCGCGGCCTGGTCGGGTCGGCCCGTGGCTTCGTAAAGTTGAACCAGGCGGCGCACGGCTTCCTTCAGCCATGGTTGGTTCTCCTCGGGAAAGCGCCACACCTCCAAGGGATTACTGGCACGAGCAATCTTGTCTTCACGCTGCTTCAGCCCCTCATAGCCCGAAAGCAGGAGCGGTTCGGCATCGGCGTACTTATTCTGGCCGAGCAGGCTGCCGCCGAGCAGGCTCCGGGCGTTGAATGTCCGCCAATCGTCGGGGAGTTTCTTTTCGTAGATGGCCAGAGACTCACGGGCAGTCGGCTCAGCCTCGGAGAATTTCCCGCTGCCAAGAAGTGATAACGAGAATTCGGATAGTGCACGAGCCAGTTGTGTATCATCGGCTGGCATTCGGCCACGCAGGAAATTGACCACCTCCAGGCGATGGGCCTGCGCGGCATCGGCGTCCCCCCCAGCCTCGATCACCATTGCGCCGAAGTCGGAGGCAGCACCGAACTCGTTAACGAACCGCCTAACGGAGGGGTTCTGCTCCACTAACTGACGGTAGATGCCCGTGGCCCGGTCAGACAATGCGAGCGCCTCGGGCCACTGTTTGAGATGCCCGCGTAGATAGGCCGCCGCCGCGCACCCAAATGCCACGTCGCGCTTGACCCATACGAGGCTGGGTCGAATCAGTCGGGCCTCCGCATCCCGCGGGCGTGACGGCAACCAGATCGACGGACCGTTTTGTTCCATGTCTGCTGCCAGCGCCGTTCGCAGATCGGTGGCGCGGGACAACATGTCCAGCGCGGTGGCGGGATCGTCCTCCAAACGGGATTGCCATTGCAGACTCGTGGCCAGTTCGCGGCGGAACTCGGCCGACTGCGGGAATTCCTTCACCAGTTGCTCTCGAATGGCCAGTGCCCGCGCGGTTGCCGCGCGGCTGCCAGAATCGTCTAAACTCCCAAGGCCCTTCCGCCACAGCGCCCACCCGAGGTCTGCGCGGGCCAGTGGATCGTTGGGGGTCTCGTCGACCAGGGCCTCAAATATTGCAATCGACTGCGCTAGGGCTTGTTGACGCTTGCCGGTGTTAATTTCCCCACCCCATAAGAAGAAGAAGCACGTCCAACCAAGGTCCGACCGCAGCGCCCGGTTTTCGGGATGTTCCCGGACCAACTGCTGCTGGATGGCGAGCGCTGATTCGTACGCGGGGGCGACAACCGTCATGGCGTCGGCGCCGTTGCCTGAAGCGGTGAAACCATATTTAACGTACAGCCGCGCCAGCTCGGCCCGTGGCGCCGGGTCGGCGGACGGCCGGTCGAGAAACGGTTTGTACCGTTCGATGGCCGCGCGCATCAGTTTCTCGCGCAGGGGCTGCATGCCTGGCAGGTCGTACAGATCCTCGTCCGAAACAGCCAGCAGGTCACCCACTGCCGCCCGGGCCTGATCGAAATTCTCCTGGGCCAGATGCTGGGCTGTTTCCGCGACGTGACGTTGTCTCTCCGATCGCAAGAAGCCAACGGTCGTGCCGATGACGCCCAGGATCAGCACCGCGAACACGGTACCGCCCGCGGCGAACACCAGTTTGTGGCGGCGAAAGGCTTTCTGGAACCGGTAGGCGGTCGAGGGCGGCCGGGCCGCCACCGGCTCGTTGTCGAGATGGCGCTGCACGTCGACCGCCAGGCCGTTGGCCGTTTCGTAGCGGCGGGTGCGATCCTTCTCCAGGCACTTCATCACAATCCAATCGAGATCGCCGCGCACCAGCGCCGAGAGCCGGGCCGGCTCGGTCCCGCGTTTCCGTGCGATGGCCGTGAGGTCGGCCGCGGCCAGCGTGCTCAGGCGTGTCGACGGACGCGACGGTTCTACCTCGCGGATGGTCTTGCGCATGGCATCGACGCCGGATTTGACCAGTGCGTCCGGGTCGAACGGCGGTTTGCCGGTCAGCAGCTCGTACAACAACACCCCGAGCGCGTAGATGTCGCTGCGGGTATCGATGTCGAGCCCGCTCATCTCCGCCTGCTCGGGGCTCATGTACGCGGGTGTTCCCATGAACTGCTCGAACCGTGTGAACAGCGTCTTCTCCGTCAGCGGCTGGTCGATGGCCTTGGCGATGCCGAAATCGATGACCTTCGGGACTGGCACGCCGTCGTGGAGCGTGACGAGGATGTTCGACGGTTTGATGTCGCGGTGGATGATGCCCTTCTGGTGCGCATGTTGGATGGCTTTGCAGACGGGGACGAAGAGTTCGAGCCGCTGTTGTGGAGACAGATTGTTCTGGTCGCAATACTCGGTGATTGGCACGCCGCGGACCAGTTCCATGACGAAGAACGGCCGGCCCGTGTCGGTCGCGCCGGCATCCAGTACCTTGGCGATATTGGGGTGGTCCATCAACGCCAGTGCCTGACGCTCGGCCTCGAACCGGGCGATCACCTGTCTGGTGTCCATGCCCAGCTTGACGACCTTGAGGGCCACGCGGCGGCGGACGGGCTCCTCCTGCTCGGCCATCCAGACACTGCCCATGCCGCCTTCGCCAATTTCCTGGAGCAACTTGTACCGACCGATGCGATCACCGGGCTTTTCGGTGAGTGGCTCGGTCGCCGGCGGGTTGAGCGGCGGAGCGGATTTGACTGTCACATCTGGATCGGGGGAGTCGGCAGCTTGCTCGTGCGCTTGCAGCAGATCTTCGACGCGTTTCAACAGCGCGGCGTCGCCGGCGCATGCGCCCGTCAGGTAGGCAGCGCGTTCCTCCCGCGTCGCAAACTGCAATACGGCGTTGACGATTTGCTCTTCGCGCGATGGCTGATTGGCCATGGACCCGGACTCTCTCGCCGCAGGTTAACACGTGGCCGCGGGGCAGTGAAAGAACTAATGCCGCCATGCCGCGCCCTGCCTATTTGTGCTTGATGCCATGATGGGTCGACAGCAGAATGGCTCGAGACTCAATGCCCGGTTGGAGCGGAGGTGGCCATGCCTTATCTGATACAAAAGCAGGCGGACGGTTCGACGGCGAAGCAGTGGGACTTGCGCGACAAACCCCTGACGGTCGGTCGCGGGGAAGACGTGCACGCGCGAATCGACGACAAGGAAATGTCGCGCAAGCATTTTGTGATCTCGCCCAAGAGCGGTGGGTACGTGATCCAGGATCAGAATTCCCAAAACGGAACGCTGGTCAACGGCAAGCGCGTGACCGAGACGACGCTGAAGCCCAACGACAGTATTCGCGCCGGGCAGACGCAATTCGTGTTTGTCGAAGGACTGGCCACCGTCATCGGGAAAATCCAGGACGAGCCCAAAGGCTACCGCACGTATATCCGCGAGATTTCCAACGAGGGCAAACCCTAACCGGCCCCCAGTCACCATTCGTGCTCGACCCGCATGACCCATTGCGGGCGCATGTTGTGCGCGGCGAGGAACTTCTCAACGGTTGATTTGTCCGGCGCTTCAAACTCACACAGCAGTTTCCCCTCCAGCGAATCGGAGACGCAACGGATCGTCTTGACCGTTTCGTCACGCTTCAATTCGGCAATGACGGCCTGCAACGCCTGACGGGTCAGGCAGGCAATCGTGTGTTGGCTGATATAGCGGGGCATGGGGATTCTCTCAATTGATTGTTCACTCGGATGATTTGTCGGAATCCGCCTTCTCCAACTTAACATCGATACTGTAGTCTCTTCGGTCTTCCGTCAGTGGAAGCTCAACCGTTTGAGGAACGTAGCCTTCAGATGACACCCGCAACACAAGAAGCTGATTGTACGGATGATACTCTCCAAAGACAATCTTCGTTGGCTGTCCCAAGGTGTAATCGAGGAAGTACCCTAGAACCGGCAACTTCATGTCAAAACGCCCTTCGCTGTCAGGCCTGACAGTTGACCTTGTACCGCCAAGGCGGGGATCCTTGTCGTTCATCCCTGCGAACTTGACTCTGTCAACTGCAACGCACTCGACACCTTTGCCAGTGAGTGCGTCGACACAAAGCCCGCGCAAGCGAATGCACTGCACGTCTCCGTCTCCGTGCCCCTCGATCGAGAACGCAGCCTTGTTGCCCTGGTAGAAAACTCTGTGCATAGTCATTAGCCCCATGTACTTCAAGGCTGCTTCAACTGGGATTGCCGTCCAAGAAACAGTCGTTCTGACATCCGTATCAGGAGGCGCTACAATTCTCACCGGTGTTCTGCTCCCTTTGTTCGCCTGAGCTTGAAGTAAAGCCGCGGCATTTGAAAGGGGCATATTGGTGAAGGTTATCGAGACGCGCTTTTCCCATAATGCTGCCGACTCTGGGGGAACATTTGGAGACCACCGCCCGCCTGTTTGGCAGGCTGACAAGGCAAGGCAGAGAGGGAGCAGCCAAAACGAAGACGCTTTTTTCATGGCTCCACAGTGAGCAGGACCGACGTTAGACCCACGGTGATGGATTCGTCAACCGCGACTTGAGGGCCAAGACGGCGTTGTGCGGCGCCGTGCAACGCTTTTTTCGTTGGGTTGCTTCGGGCCGAGGCGGGCGATAAGATGCGGGGCGGAGGATGAGATGAAAGATTTCTTCATCGGACTGATCGTGGGGGCATTTCTGACGGCGGGCACGGGCTGGTATTTTGTGTATGCGCGGAAAAACCCGCGGGTCTCGCACACGTGGGATGCGGTCAATGCCAAGCTTACCGCGTGGCATCTGGGCAGCAGCGACATCCAAACGGAGCTCAGCCGCACGGGGCGCGTGTTGCGTCGTCAGGCAACGGATTTCGGCGCTGCGGTGGCCAGCGCGTCGTCCGACACGGCGATCACCGCCAAGATCAAGGCCAAGTACGCGCTCGACCGCGATTTGTCTGTGTTTGGGATCTCGGTCAACACCACCGATGGACGGGTTACGCTGGCCGGCGATGTCACATCACATCAGCAAATTGGCAAAGCGATGATGATCGCCCTGGATACCGACGGCGTGCGCGAGGTGAATTCGACGTTGCAGGTCAAGAAAGTGAGCCATGGATAAGAAGGAAATTGCCGAGGTTTTTGAGGAGATCGGGGCGTTGCTGGAGTTGAAGGGCGACAATCCGTTTCGTGTGCGCGCGTATTACAACGCGGCGCGGATGGTGGAGGGTCTGCAGGAGGATTTGGGCACGCTCATCAAGGAAGAACGCCTCACGGAGGTCAAGGGCATCGGCAAAGACCTCGCCGCGAAGATCACCGAGTTGTACACCACCAACAAACTGGCGTTCTACGATGAACTGAAGTCGTCGATGCCCCAGGGCTTGCTGGAGATGCTGAAGATTCCGGGATTCGGTCCGAAGCGCGCGAAGATTCTCTACGACAAGCTCAAGGTTGATTCGATCGAGAAGCTCGAAGCGGCGGCCAAAGCCGGTAAAATCGCGGCGCTGGACGGGTTCGGCGAGAAATCGCAGCAGAAGATCCTCGAAGGCATCACGCTGGTGCGGCAGTTTGGCGGCCGGCATCGTTATGACAAGGCGTACGCGGCGGCGCAACCGATCATCGAGGCGTTGCGGTCGCACGACGGCGTACTGCGATGCAGCGTGGCGGGCAGCCTGCGCCGTCATCGCGAGACCATTGGCGACATTGATTTTCTGGTCAGCGCCAAACCGAAGGACGCGCAGCAGATCATCGAGGATTTCGTGACGATTCCCGGCATCATCACGGTCAGCGCGAAGGGCGAGACGAAAGCCAGCGTGGTGTTGAAGGGCGGCATCCAGGCCGATCTTCGGGTGGTGACCGACGACCAGTATGCATTCGCGCTCAACTATTTCACTGGCAGCAAGGAGCATAACGTGGCGCTGCGGGCACGCGCGCTGAAATTGAAGAAGCTGTCACTGAACGAGTACGGGTTCTCGCCGGTGGACGAGAAAGAGAAGAGCGCGAAGGAACTCGGCAGCTCGATCAAGTGCAAGACGGAGGAGGATTTGTACGCGGCGCTCGGGCTGGATTACGTCGAACCCGAACTGCGCGAGGAAATGGGCGAGATCGAGGCGGCGGAGAACCACAAACTGCCGAGACTGGTCAGGTTGGAAAACCTGCGCGGCACGTTTCACTGTCATTCGACGTGGAGTGACGGCATCGCTACGATCGCCGCGATGGCCCAGGCCGCGATGGACCTGGGGCTGCAATATCTTGGCATCGCTGACCACAGCAAATCGGAATATCAGGCCAACGGGCTCGACGCCAAACGGGTCCGGCAGCAGGCTGAGGAAGTGAAGAAGCTCAACGAGAAATTCGCCAAGGAGGATTTCCGCATCTTCTTCGGCACGGAATGCGACATCCTCAGCGACGGCTCGCTGGATTTCGACGATGATACCCTCGCACTATTCGATTACGTCGTGGCCAGTGTCCATCAAGGTTTCAACATGGACGCCGACAAGATGACCAAACGGATCTGCAAAGCGCTGGCGCATCCGAAGGTCACGATGCTCGGGCATCCGACGGGCCGGCTGTTGCTGGAGCGCGAGGGTTACGCAGTCAACATGCCCGAGGTGATTGCCGCCGCCGCCAAACACGGCAAGATCATCGAGATCAACGCGCATCCGTACCGGCTCGACATGGATTGGCGGTTGTGGAAACACGCCAAGGAACTCGGCGTGAAATGCTCCATCAACCCCGATGCGCACAGCATTCCCGACCTGCAATATCTTGCCGTCGGCGTCGGCATCGCCCGCAAAGGCTGGCTCGAGAAGAAAGATGTGATTAACTGTCTGCCGCTGAAGGACGTGGAAAAGTTGCTGGCGAAGAAGCCCTGACGCTTACGTGACGATAAAGCTTTATAGACCTGTAGGCTTGAACGAGTTAGCCCTCATGTTCGATGCGAGAATGTTGGCGTTCCCTTCACGCCTCCCGGATCAGCCGATCTTCTATCCGGTGTTGGAACGCGGATACGCCATCCAAATTGCAAGGGATTGGAATGCGCCGTCAGAGCAGTCGAGGTTCGCCGGCTTCGTCACCGAGTTCGAAGTCGCGGCTGATTATCTTACGCAATTTCCAGAGAAAACGGTGGGCTCCAGTCTCCACCGTGAATTGTGGGTGCCATCGGATCGATTGGAGGAATTCAACACCCAAATCCGCGGCCCGATCCGGATTACCAATGCATTCTTCAGTGTGAGCTATATCGGTTTCGTTCCCGACCGTTTTGGTCTTGCCGGGAAGACAGCGGCAGAACAATTGAAATGCATGGCGGCCACCCTTGGGTACAGCGGCATGGATTTCGTTCTTGAGATTGTCGCGAACAACAAAGCTATCTACCTGAATTTCCCCTTCTGGGTCTCAGGCGGGTTCAGTGAACACGCCTTGCCCGACGAGAAGAGGCAACAAACCTTTGCCGCCCTTCGAGAGGTTTGGGATCAACGTTTTAGCGAGATTCCTCTTTATGTGCCCCCTCCCTAATAACACGCCGTCTGGAGGGCGAGCCTCCCGGCGAGCCGAACATTGTAAGTCACAGAGGCGGCTCGGCAGGAGCCTCGCCCTCCAATGGATCGGGCACCGGCTAGCGGTTAATGCCAGCGAAGTTCGCCTAGCTCTCCCTGATAGGGCCAATCCTCTGGGCGCATCGCGAGATTGTGTCGCACTGGATTTAGGCATACATACTCCCACTTCTGGTTGTAACTTTCATCGTTGCGTAGTTGCCTGTCCCAAAAATCGGACTGCCACAGTGGCCTTTCCTCCGGCCATGGCCAACGGCGTGTTGCGAGGGATTTCCAGTAGCGAATCCATTTGTCCAGAGGTGGAGAATTCAGAAGCGCGGGGCTGCAGAAGAGATGAATGTGATCGGGCATGATTACGAATCGCCCCACAAGCCAGTCGCTGGAATCCTTCCAGGCAGCAAGCATGAGCGTCAAGACTTCCGGCCGCGCCAAGATTGGTTTGCGGTCGCGTGTGCAAACCGTCACAAAAACGATCGTTGGCCGATCTCCCATCTCGACGACAGTGGGATGAGCCGGGCGACGACGCTTGGGAAGCATGTTTTCAAAGATAGAATACCCGCCCTGTGAATCAAGAAATATGCGGCTTGCCGGGAGGCTCGCCCTCCAGCCGACACAAAACAACAATTTGATGAATTCCGCGTCAGAAAACTTTCGCGCCCCTCTGCCTGAGAATTTCTGCATTGGGCGGCGGCGTGCCGGAAAAGTTTTGACGCGAATGAGTCGCGGCGTATAGTGCGCACAGTCGTCACCCCACCCACGACTGACGCAAGGAGGATTGGGAATCCGAGCTTCCAGTGGACGGAAGTATTGTCGTTGCGATTCCCGCAAAACCGTTTCGTCATCGGGAGTGTGTGGTCATGGAACTGCTTCAGGAACTCGTTCAGCAACTCGTCTCGCTCGCCCAGAATTTTCTCGATCGTGAACCCATCGTCGCCCTCGTGCTGGCCGGCGCATTCGTGGCGGCATTTTTCACCGCAGTATTGCGTCCGCCGGACGGCGAGGCGCCGGACAAACCGAGAAGCCCGTCACAAGTTGTCGGCCGGCGAGTGCTCCAGACCGGATGGGCGGTGATCCTTGTTGCGTTCCTTGCCTGCGCCGTTGTTGTCATGAAACGCTGTTTGAACCGGGCCCTGGAGAACTTTCGCCAGACCCATGGCCGGGTCAGCGAGACGAACTATGAGGCGGTCCAGACGATTTGGGGGCCAGAACAGAGCCAGCAGGAGTTGACCGTGCAATTCGGGTACGACGAGGAAGAGACCGAGCGTGTGGAATTCGATGATCCGACCAAGCCGGCGATCATCAAGAAGAAGACCGTGCACCGCACCGTGCCGGGGAACGCGTTTGAGAGCGCCCGGCACGAGGTCACCTTGCGCCAAAACCCGCGCCAGAAAGGATCGGCCATCTACCCCGGCTACGAAACGCAGGCCCGATTCACCTACAAGCTGCGATACCCGGGCGACAAGGATGCGAGGGCAACGATCCGGTTTCCGCTGCCATCGGCGTCGATGGTCGCCAACGATTTGGCGGTGAGCCTGAACGGCGCGAGCGCGCTCGGCCAGATGGAGATCAAAGACAGCGCATTGGTGCTGGAGGTGGACGTGCAAAAAGGGTGGACGGCCGACCTGGACATCAGTTTCAAGAGCCGGGGCGTTTCGTTCTGGTATTTCCAGGTGAGCGAGCCGCGGGTGATCCGCGATTTCGAGTTGACGCTGCATCTGCCCGATTTGCCAAAGGACAAACTGAACTATCCGGAAGGCTGCATGACCCCGACGGAGATTACGCCGACGGCGGACAAACGCGGTTGCGATCTGGTTTATCGGCTCGGTGACGCCGTGTCGACCAAGGGGATGGGCATCGCCCTGGCGCGCCCAGAGCAGCCTGGCCGGGTCATGGACGCCGTGTTGGCGGAGACGCCGACCGCCTGGACGCTGGTTTTTTCAGCGATGATCTTCGGTCTGAGCCTGGCGGGGGTGCGCAGGGCGGTGCTGTTGGACGTGCTGGTTGGCGCGGCGGCGGTATTTGCCTACGGATTGCTGGGGAATTTTCATGATATCGTGTTCGGGTTCTGGGGATCGGTCGTGGTGGTGCTGGTGCCGTTGTTCGCGGTGATCGCATGGACGATCACGCGGATCGTGGCGGGGCTGCCCGGCAAACTTCTCGCGGTCGAACTGGTGTTGTTTGGCATTCTGTACCCGTCTGTGGCCGGGCTCGATGCCGACCGGCAGATGTTATACCTGAATGTATGTGCGGCGGTGCTGTTGGTGGTGACCACGTGGCAACTTGTGCGATGGACCGGCGCGCGGTCGGCAGAGAATTGCGCGGCGCCTGCCGTGGCTTGAGGTTGGCCACGCGTCATTCAAGGTTGCCGTTGGCAATTCGCCAATTTCCGGGCTACGGTGCGTCGAAGAGGGGGTCGCAAGACGTCGATGGCGAGGCGCACCAAAGAAACGGCATCGTTCGGGTCGTTCCTGATCGAGCTGGCTGTGTACGCGGTATTTGTGTTCGCGTACTTTTTTCTCGTCCTGCATTTTCTGGGGAATTGGGTCAAGCATTTGTTCGATGACCGCCGGACCCTGTACGCCGTCGTTGCCCTCGCGCTGATTGTCTTCCAGGGCATCGCTTTGGAAATGTTGACGACCGCGCTGCTGAAACTCATCGGACGCCGGGAGTGATACGCGATGAATTTCCTGATTTCCGGCACCCACATTTCGCCGATCTATCTGGTGGTGGTGGGCTTCTTCATCGGCATTCTCGGCGGTTTCTTTGGCGTGGGCGGAAGTTTCCTGGCGGGGCCGGCGTTGTTTGCCGTGGGCGTGCCGATGAACTTCGTTGTTGGCACCGACCTCGCGCATATCGTCGGAAAATCCATTGTCGCCGCCAAACGGCACCGCGCGTTGGGAAACGTGGACATCAAACTCGGCTTGATCATGGTGATCGGCACGATCGCGGGGGTGGAACTGGGCGCGCAGATCGTCCAGCAACTCAAGCGTCACGCGTACGCGGATATTGTGCTGGCCATCTCGTTCACGGTTGTGCTGCTGGGGATCTCGGCATTCATGGGCTGGGAAGGCTGGCAGACATGGAAACAGAACCGGCACCGCAAGCCGCCGAGGCCGTCGTCCACGAGGAAATTGACGCCAGACCCGTCTGCCATCAGCCACATCACGAAATGGATTCAGCAATTTCACATTCCGCCGATGATTTCGTTGCCGAATTCGGGGATCAAAGAAATCTCGCTGTGGACGATCCTGGCGGTGGCGTTTGTCGGCGGACTATTCAGCGGATTTCTGGGCGGCGGCGCCGGTTATATCCGCATGCCGGCGTTGGTGTACCTGCTCGGAGTGCCGACACACGTTGCGGTGGGAACGGATTTGTTTGAGGTGGTGATTTCGGCGAGCTACGGCACGTTCACGCACGCCCTCAAGGGCAATGTGGACATCCTGATTGCGCTGGTGATGCACACGGGCGCAGCGATCGGCGCGCAAATCGGGGCGACGTTGACCCAATACTTCCACGGCACACGGATTCGCCTGGCGTTTGTGCCGCTGCCGCTGCTGGGGGCAGCGATCATCATTTACAGTCTCATCACCGGTCACCACTGACATGAAAGCGAACGGGGCCATGAAGATTCTGTTTTGCAGCGATGGATCGAGCCAGGCGGAAAGCGCTGTCCGCTTCGGGGCGCTGATTGCCGCAGCCTGCCAGGCCGAGACAACGATCCTCGGGATTGTCGAGCGGGCCAGCGAGCAGGATGGCGTGTTGCAGGCGCTGCGGCGCGCGCAAGACATCCTCAAGGAGCACCATCTGAACGCCGAATTGATTACCAAGGCGGGCCGGCCGGTTGCCGAGATCCTCAAGCGCACGCAGGAAACGAAGTACGACCTTGTCGTGATCGGCGCCATTCGCAAAGGCACGACCGGCCTGCGATGGATGTCGGCGCGCGCCTACAAAATCATCGAGGCCGTCGCGCCGCCCGTGCTGGTTGTCATTGGGGAACGCCCGTCGTTGCGGCGGATTCTGCTGTGCACGGGCGGCACCCGGCGCGCCGATACGACGGCGCAATTTGCCGGCGAGATCGCGCGGCGGGTCAATGCCACCATCGCGCTGTTGCATGTCATGGCGGAACCCCCGGCGGTGTACGTCAATTTGATCCGGTCGGAGGAGGGGAGCATGGACGATCTGCTCCAGTCGAATTCCCGGTTGGGGAGGAGCCTGCGCCATCAGAAGGAGTTGCTGGAGAGCGCCGGGGTGCCCTGTGAAATTCTCCTGCGACACGGGCAGGTCCTGCCGGAATTGCTGGAAGAACTTCAGCGGGCGGAATACGACCTTGTGGTGTCGGGTTCGTCGCCGTCGCGCAACAAGCTTCGCCTGTATGCGATGGGGAACATCACGCGTGAAATCGTCAATCGGGCGGATTTGTCCGTACTGGTGGTGCGCGGCGAAACGCAGCCCACTTCTCATGGCATTGGCGAGTTCGTTTCGCATCTACTGAAACGCCCATTGGCGGCCCCGAATGGATCCGCCGGACAACGCTGAGAATCGGCGTTTCCACAGTTGCCAAGAAGCCATTTCGCTGGCAATGTTACGACGGGCATGGCGATGGATGCAGACCTCAAAGCGCTTCTTGATTCCTGGCCATATGATCCCGACGATTGTGTGCGGGTGGTCAAACTGGCCGATGGACGCGACGTGATGCAAGTCCGCCTGCCGTTGGGAGTCGAGCAGTATGAACTCGACGGGCGACCAGACGGCACGCGGCCGCACGGCGCCGAGTCGGAGCTCGACCATCACGTGGCCAATCTGGAGCGCGCGAAAAAGGCCGGCTCGCAGGCGGGCTTCCGACTCGATCCGGACGAGTGCGTCGATTTGTTCAACGAGGGCGTGCTGTACTACTACCGTTACCTGCACCTGTTTCAACTCAAGGACTGGCCGCGAACCGTCCGCGACACGGCGCGGAACTTGAAGCTGTTCGATTTCATCCGCGAGCACGCCAAACGCGACGAAGACCGCGAGTACCTCGAGCAATGGCGTCCGTACGTGCTGCGCATCAACGCGGTCGCGTCAGCGATGGTGGCCATGGGCGAGGAAGACCATCCGCGGGCGCTGTCCATTGTTCGCGGCGCGGCCCAGGCAATCGAAGCGTTGCCCGATATCGATGAAGACACATTCCGGTTTGAGCGGCATCGGTCGTTGGAGGCGTTGCACGAACTGGCCGAGGAGATCGAAAAGAGCAAACCGTTGTCCGAGCTGGAAGAACTGGAGAACCAGCTTCTGGAAGCGGTGAACGCGGAGCGCTACGAACACGCCGCGGAACTGCGCGACCGGATCCGCACGCTGCGCGAGTCCGACAAACAGGCGTAGCGCGCCCTGCGTGATTGGAAAACGCGGTTCAGGTTTGTTTGCCGTTGCCGGCTTCGGCTTTTGCTTCGGTAGCGTGTTTGGTGATTTCCTCGGCGAATTTCTCCAGCGATTCCAGCCCCGGTGATTTCTCCGTCATGCCGATGCCCGCCTTCTCGCTGAGGATCATCGCGAGCAACTGGCTGAGGAGGTTGACCGAGCCGAGGTCGCCCGTGCCTTCGCCGTCCTTGCCGCCGCCCATGATGAACACGCGCTCGGGGACGATCGGCTGGGTGCTCCTGGCGAACTGATCGGACACGAGGTTCACCGCATACAACCGCGGGTCGCCATAGGCGCGAATTTTCTGGAGGTTCACGGCGGCCTCGCTCAAACCGATCTGCGCGATTCGCGACGCCTCACCGCGGCCCTGCGATTCGATGCGCGCGCCTTCACCCTTGCCGATGAGTTCCTTGGCGCGCGATTCGCCTTCCGCGCGGGAAATGGACGCATCGCGGTCGCCCTGGGCCTGGATGGCGCGGGAGCGGGATTCGCCCTCGGCGCGGGCGATGTCGCGTTTGGCGAGCCGCTGGGCTTCGGCGAGTTGCGCTTCGCCCTTGTTCGCCGACACCTCGATGTCGATCCGGGTCTGGGTCAGCTCGGTCTGTTTCTCCGCGGCGGCCTGGGCCTCGTTCAATTCGCGCTGTTTCGCCGCGGCATCCTGCTGCTTGGCGAAGGTGGCCTTTTGTTCCTCGGCGAGCCGGCGCTGGCGCAATTGATCGAACAGGCGCTCGATGGGGTCGACCTTGTCGGCGCCGATGACCTGGGATTCGGGGCGGCCGATGAGGACGGCGACGCAATTGATGTCGTATTCCTGGAAACGGCGGCCGAGTTCCTCGGTGGCGCGTTTCTGGATGTCTTCGCGATGGGTGAGCAGGTCGAGCATGCTTGACGATTGCGCCACGTCGCGGAAGTAGGCGGTGAGAATCGGGTCGAGCGTCTGGCTGATGAGCCGTCGCACGTCGCCGAACCGCTGCACGACGCGGGAGGCTTTTTCGTAATCGATGTGCAGGACGAGCGAGAGCGGCAACACGGGTTCGTAGCCGTCGGCGGTGATGAGATCGATGCTCGACAGATCCTTGTCATATTGATGGGCTTCGACCTGGCCGGTAATCCAGCGCAGGACGAAATTGACCGTGGGGACGAGCTCGGCTTTGAGGGCGTACGGGTTCAGCGCGTACTTGCCCGGCGGCAATGCTTCACGCCAGACACCGCGACGGCCGGGCTCGACCTGTTCGCCGTAGCGGAAGCCGGCGCCGGTGACATCTTCGCCTTTTGTGCCGTAATACGACACGATCACGCCGACGAAGCCGATGGGGATGAGCGTCTTCTGCTTGATCTCGACGGTGGCAAACCAGCGGTTGATGAAAAACGTGCCGTCGGTGAGTACCTGGAGTTGTTTGCCGCGTCGGCCGCCGAGCGCGAGGAACGCCTCGGGGTCCTGGAAATAATGGTGGTCGACGCCGTCACGCGGCTCGACTTCGGGGGCAATGATTTCGCCCGAGGCAATTGGGGTACCGTCCTGCACGGTGACGATGCCGATGGTGTCGCTCGGTTGCAAAATGCTCTGCGGGTCGCGCTCGGTGCCGGGCACGCGCAGGGCATCGCGCTCGACGGGCGGGGCGCCGGCGGAACCGTACCCGACGAGCACGGGGTCGAACCCGCGCTGGCTGAGGAGTTGTTGCTGCCAGTCCTGATACGTTTTCTCGTCCTTGTCCTTGAGCGGGCCACAGTGGACGCGGTCTTCGGCGATGACGACGAACAACGCCAGGTTGATCGCGTAGACGCCTTCGCGGAGGATGGCGCGCTGGCGACCGCGCTGGCCGCCATTGGTGAGGAACGCGGGCGCGTCCTGGAACGAGTTGCTTTCCACGACCGCGCCGAGGGTCTGTGTTGGCGGCAGGGGCGCACCGTCGCGGGCGTAGACGTAGGCGATTTTGCCTTCAGAGACGGTCACGAGGGGTTCGCGGTGAATGCTGTACTGCCACGGGAACAGGCCGAGATGCAGGCCGCCGCGGAGCATGTGCGTCTGAAAGCCGGCCTCGCCATTGCGGGCAACGATCTGCCCTTCGCGGAGAGAACCTTTCGGGGACCACAGTTTTTCGATGATGCCGACCTTGTTGTGCGGGATGTAGCGGACACCGCAAATCCAGGCGAGAAGCATCAGAGCGAACGGAAGAAGAACGATCACAACGATCAAGATAATCAGCGCGTCCATGGCGGACTCCTTTCCCTAAATTGGGCGGATACTAGCACCGGGCTGGCGCGTTGGCGATTACAATGCAGCGCCGGATTTGTAACGACATCTACATCCGCAGGTAGACGTACGCGGCAAAGCCGACGGCGGCGGCACCGGCGGCGGCGGCGAGCGACCACAGCACATTCTTCTTACGGGCAGCGAGCGCAAACGTGGAGACGATGACGGCCAGTTGCGCGCCGAGCATGCCGTAGAAGAATTGCTGGCTGCGGTGGTGATGTCGGTCGGCGTCGAGGTTGCTCTTCCGGACCTGAAGTTCGTAAATGTCGCCGATGGCCTGGTTGAGCCGCGCTTCGGAGTCGTACCGGATGGCGGTGTAACGCAGGCGCGCGGCGGTGAAATCACAGAGCAGGGATTTGTCGCCGCCCGTGGCGACTGTTCTCTCCAGTTGATCGACCATCTTATTGATCGGCCCGATGGAGGCATCAAATGTCTGGGCGCGGTCCTGCGCAGCCTGTAACGCTTCGTGGAGGTCTTTGTCCTTTATCTTCGCGGTCAGCGACCGGATTTCCGATTCCGGCTTCTGGCTGTCAAGTGCGTCGAGGGCCGACTGGAGTTCCGGGCTGGCGGCGGTTGCGGTCGGCGCGTCGGGCAATTCGCCTTTGACCAAGGCGGCAATGGCCTGTTGACCGGCTGGCGATTGCAACGATGTCACGCCGGCTTGGTCGAAAACTCCGGCGTTGAGCGGATGGACATGGGCGGTGTTTTGCAGGATGTCGATGGTATTGCGCTGGATGGCGCCGCGGAGGCGTTTGGCCTGGAAAAACCCCCATTGATCGCCCGCCTTGGATTGTTGCTGGGCGGCAAGGGACTGGCTGTACTGGGCACGAGTCATCTCGCTGGAGGCAAGGCCTGCGAGGGCAGTGGCGATCACGGTCATGATGATGGGAGTGGCGACAAGGATCTTCCCCCACGGGGTTTGTTGAACGTCCTGTTTCAGTTCGTCGGGTATCGTTAGCTTCGCCATGACGTTAGTCCTCCTGCGGTTGCCTCACGTGGCGATGAGGATACATCGGCTGGGGTTTGAGGTTCAAGGTTCAGAGTTTGGGGCTGGCAGTGCGGCGCGACAGGTTGTCGAAGCGGTGGCGAAGGATTGCCAGTGTGTCGCGGTCCGAGATCGGGGCGCGCGAGTGAAGTTGCGGGAGGCGATTTGAATGTGATTTGGCCGGAGAACGTTGCGGTGGCGAACAAATCAAAGCTGGACATTGGCATTGTCCATGCGCAAGATTTGGGCGGCAGTAGAAACAGAAGTGGGCAAGATGTTGGGTAGAGGGTTCACAAATGTATCAGCACGTTGTTGAGGTTTCCACGGAAGTCTTTCATCTCCTCCAGAAACGGGCACCAGGGCTGGTGGAGTGGGCGGAAGAGAAACCGGGTCCGACACAAAAGATCGTCCTGCCAGATGATGTCTACCGCGAATTCATCGACCGCGCCATTTACCATCATCGATCGCTCGACGAGGTTGTCCGCCAGGTCTGCACGCGATAGGAAGTAGACGCGACGGAGTCGACGTAACGACTGGATGCCACCGAGCGTCCCGACAAGCTTCGGGACAGGCATTCAGGCGAGATGGATGGTTTATCCCCAGCCAACGCGACGGCGCATCGCCGGTGCCGAAGCGCGTGATGGTCACGGCGGCGAAACCGAGCAGAACCACCAAGACCGCCAAACCGATGGGTTGGGCGGATGCCTCGTCATAGCGACCTCCTGGAGTTGCCGCCGCTTGTAGTGCTTGGAGCAATGGCATGGTGCGACGACAGGGCGAAATGGGCGGGAAACGTTTTCAATGCACGGATCGGATTTGGTTGCACGGGATTTTTGACACGGCCAAAAACCGGGTGCACATTGGAAACGTAGTCTGAAGTGAGGAGCATGGGCGAGTATGGGTCATCGGGTCATTGAGATATCCACGGAGGTGTTCCGTCTGGTGCAGGAGCGAGCGCCACAATTTGCGGAGTGGGCGGACGAGAAGACGGGGCCGCTGCAGAAGATCATTCTGCCGGCGGATGTGTACGAGGAGTTCGTCGACCGCGCCATCGCGCAGCGCAAGACGCTGGATGAGGTTGTCCGGGAGTTTTGCAAACGGCGGCGTGAGCGGGCAGGGTCCGACCGTGTGCACGCGAACCGATGTCGGCGGTGGATGACCGGGGATTGAGCGGAGCCAGTGCGTGAGAGCCGTCGCGCTGGCGGTTGCGCTTACCGGCTCAATTCGTAGGCTTTCATGATGGTGGCGTACCGGGTGATCATGTTTGGCACTTCCCAATCCGGCAGCCGACCCGCGCGAAGGTATCGCAGATAATTGTCGGTGACCTGCGCGAAATGCGCCTCGTGGCCGACGTCGTACTTTTCGGGTACGGTCACCTGCCACCGATTCCCATCGCGTCGATAACCAACGCCGGGATATTTCGACTGCAGGTTTCCCATGGAAATCTCCAGCGCCTTTTCAAGGGCCGCCCCGTCACTGCTGCCAACATTCTCAACATAGAGGACAGGCTTGAACTTTTGGTCGGCGCCCTGGCGGATAATCAGGTTCGCCTTCGTCCCGCGCATCAGGGAAGCATGCATGTCCCCCGCGCCCGTCGGCGCTTCGAAATTCCATTTCACGGTGACCTTCGCACAGACGCCTCGCAACCGATACGTGAACTCACCGTTGGCATAGACCTGAAGCACGCCATCCTTCATGTCGGTCTTGAGGAAGTCCGGGAAATCCTCCACGCCTGTCACTTGTTTGAATTGCTCGCGCGTGATGGGAGTGGCCCAGCGACGGGCGCTCAATACGCTGACGTCGTCTGGACTCAACGCCTGCTCGGGAAATGCTCCCCACTGGATGAGGTCCACCAAATGCGTTGTGACATCGACGATCCCTTCGCCCTGCTGGCGGACGTCGAAGTACCAGGTTGGTCGCGTCAACGGTGTGCCGGCGACGGTCTTGAAAAAGTGGTGAACGCTTTCCTCGGTAATGGCGGGATCGGTGGGCGAACCTTGCGCCAGCTTGCCGAACAACGCGGCTTGTTGCGACAATTCCCGTTGCAGTGCCGTGGTGATTTCGAAGCGCTCGGTCATGATGTCGTACAGGAGAACGTGGTTGGAGGCCGCGAGGGCGAAAGCCTGCTGCAATCGGGGAAACTCATCGGGTGTAATGACCATTGGCTTGTCCGCCAGGACATTCAGACCCGCCTGAACCGACCGAAGGATGTATTCCGTCTTGTTGGTGTTGTTGCCGGCGAGCACGACAATATTGCCGGGCTTTTCCTTCAGCATTTTTTCCAAGAAATCCGGGCCCGTGTAGACCTTTTCCTGCCAATGCGTCGGCTGGTCGGCTCGCGTATTGAAGCGCTCGATCCGTTTCAGATGTTGCGCCAGATCGTCGCCGCTCGGAGCGTAGACGTGCACCACGGGGTCCACGTCCGGGTACATGAATTTCTGGACCAACGCCGCGGTGAAATGTCCCGGATCAAGCGTGATCAGCCGGAAGCGGGCTGGTGTGTCATTGGTTTGCGCTCGTGCGTGAGTTCCACTCATGATGGCCCCGCCGATCAAGATCAATGCCAGCAGTCTACGCATTGACATCGCGGCGTTTTCCGATTCACGAAACCAGACGTGGCGGCTGAGCCGCATTCTTGTTATCGCCCTTTGCGCCTAGCGGGCCAACGAGGTGTAGCGGACGCGGACGGTGAAGCGCGTGGCCTCGTCGGTGAGGGCGGTTTGGTTGTAGTAGAGCGTTTGGTTTGGCGAAATGGAGAGCGTCTGCCAGGCGGCTTCGCTGCCGATGTCGCTGTAGAGGACGCGGCCGGCGTCATTCATCCAGACGGTCTGCACCTGGATCTGGAGTTTCTCCTGGTCGACACGGTTGCGGAGACCGACCTGGATACGGAGTCGGCCGGCGGAATCGCGGTCGACCAACGGCGGACGGTCGACGGCGAGGGTGCGGGTGAGGTCGTAATTCAGGAGCACAACGGGAACGCCGGCGGCTTCGGGGCTGCCGGGATTGGCGACGGCGACATAGGCGCCTTCGGGTGTTTTGCAACCGGTGAGCGCGACGGCGAGGCCGACGATGAATGCGAGAGCTTGCAGTTTCATATGTGATGCTCCTTTCAAAATCTCACGAAGACGACCTGGAGAGGGTCATTCTTCTGGATGACTGGTTTGAGTTCCTGGACTCTGATGACGCTGCCATAGGCGTTCTGACCCATGACACTAAGCGAGGATTCGCCCGGGGGCAATGACAGGCAGAGGAAAAAGAGCGAGTGTGGCAGATTGTTCCACGTGCGGATATCGGCCTGCGGGGTGGTGGCGGCGGACAGGCCGGCGGAGATGATCGCGAGACCGCCGAGCACGCCGGCGGCGATGCCGTTGTTGTGTTGCGCGGCGATCAACGCGCCCGCGCCGAGGCCCATGGCGGCGATGCCGGTGCCTTCCTTGAATTCGGCTTTGCCGTTGAGGATCGAATCGACGACGCGTTTGCCGCGGGTGATGGCCTGGAACCAGAGGCTTTCCGCGGCGGCGGAAGCGTCGAGGGTCTGGTTGTTCTGGAGGATCTCGACGCGGGTGATCGGGCAGGGCACTTCGCGGTAGCGCATGCGTTCGCCGTATTTGCCGACGCGATATTTGATCGGGCCCTCGCCGGCTTCGACGACGACGAGCAGATTGCAATCCGCGCCGGGCGGCGGGACATCGCCCTGGCGGCTGCCGAACGTGGCGGCGCGTTTCAGGGCGGCATCGGCATCGGTGGTGAACCCCTGTTTGAGCGAGGCGAGCGCGAGGGCCCACTCGGCGCTGTACCAATCGCCGGCGAAACCGGGTTCATCGTCGCCGGTGATATCGTAGAGCTGGGCGCGTTTGAAGCAGGCGGCGGCATTGCCAAAATCGTGGCGGATGAGATAAATCAGGCCGCGGTACATGAACAGGGCGGAGCGCTCGTAGTTCTCGCCCTTGAACCATTTCTCCTGTTCCTTGGTAAACTTGCCCTGGGCGCGACGGGCCTCCTCGGCGCCGGCCATGAGCGAATCGACATCCTCGCAGGCGCGCTGCAACAACTGCTCGGCGCGGTCGAGTTCGCCCGAGCGGAGGGCTTCGAGGCCGCCGCGCATTTCGTAGAGGCACTGGTTCTCGCGTCCCTCGGAGTAGATCGAGAAATAGAACGGCTGGAGATTGGGCGGGATGTTCTCCTGTTCGACGCGCTGGTGGGCGGCATCGAGTGTGGCTTTGCTGATGGGTCTGCCCGAGGCGGAGAGGGGGCCTTCGGTGGCGCAGCCGGTGAGGAACACCGTCAGCGCCGCCGCGAGTGCCAGTGCGGTGCCGCGAAAGCCGATCACGTCGTCACCCGGTCAACGATAGATGGAGCTATCGTGTCCCTGCTTCTTGATTTCGTACTGATCTTCCCAGAGCAGGATGTCGTTCATGTCGACGAGCTTGAAGGCGACGAGGAAATACTCGCTGCGGCCGCGGTTGGAGGCTTCGGAGATGCCGCGGAGCTCGGCGGTGAGGATGTAATCGTAGGTGGCGGCGTTGCGGGCGGCGCCCGGCTGGACGACGCCCTCTTTACGGAGTTGCTGCTCGTAATTGTTCGTATTCCAGCTCGCGTCGCGGGCGAGGAAGCGGACCTTGTTGGAGCTGTACTGCATCAGGATGCCGCGGAGCTTGGTGGTATAGAGATCGGTATCGACGGGCGAGGCGCTGCGGTTGGTGACCGGGGTGATGAGGATCGTGGGTGGATTGGTCGCATTGGCAATGGCCGGGAGCGCGAGGATCGAGACGGCGGCCTTTTGCGCGGCGGCGCCGATGTCCTGGGATTCGATGCCCGTGCCCGAGACGCCGCCCGGGGCGCCGGGGTTGACGTATTGGACGCCGGGTTGGGGAGCGGTGGCGCAGCCGGCGAGGGCGACGGCGACCGCGATTGCGGCAAAACGAGGGGCGAAGGAATTTGTTTTCACGGTATAATTTTTGGTTCAGATATGGGGGAGAGTCAAGTAACAGTTTTTTCGCCACGAAGGAGGCAAGCTCCGACGGACGACGTCGCGAGCGCACGCGTCAGACATGAATTGGCACGAATGTCGGGAAAAATGTTCACGACGAAGATGCGACGGGCATTGCGGCCGACGACCCGGATTGCATCCGACACGTTGTCGGGGAGATGGCGGTGGAGTTGTCAGAGTGTCGAGAGAACAAGTGAGGCGAGGACGTGGTGGCATTCGATCGCGTGATTTGGATTTTATTCCGGTGGAGAGGTTTACGGCGATGCGGCGCGTGGCGGCGGGACATTGGCATCGTCCATGCGAAGCGAAGAAATCGCATGTAGTAGCGGTTTCAAGGAGGCGCCGAAGTCGTACTGGAAGCAGCAGCAGTTGGAGTAGAGCAGTGCAGTAGCAGCAGCAGAAGTAATGCAGTGAAGTAGCAGTGCCATAGTAGAGGAGTATAGTTGTTGGAGTGTTGTGCGCCGTATGGCTGGATGCTCAGAAGTGCCCGCGAGCGTCTTCCGGGTTGAGCATCCAGCCGATACGGATAAAGTGTTTCTTGGCGGGGTCATCAAGGATGTCGAGCGGGCCTGGCTCGTGAAGTCGTTTCTTGCGCGAGGCGCGCAGCCGACATATCATCCGGGGATATATGTTGCGAGGATTATGAATACTCTGGATGGAGAGATGCTGTACGGCAACGCGGCGACGCTGGTGCTGTGGTTGATCGCCGAGAAGGAATGTCACGGCTACCAGATTCGGAAAGAGCTGGCGCGACGTTCGCATGGCTACTTTCAGTTTGGCTTCGGACGACTGTATCCCTTGCTGCGTTGCTTGGAACAGCGGGGTCTGGTCAAGGGGCGATGGGTCAGGGGCGACCGGGTACGCGAACGCAAGGATTACCAGATTACGACCAAAGGACGGGCGGCGTTGCGAGAACGGCAGGCCAAGTGGCGGCGGTTTGCTGGCGCCATGGATCTGGTATTGTCTTCCCGGCGACCGGCGCGGAAGTAATATATCTCCGGAGGATATATCATCCCGGGCGCGGGCGAAGCATGGGAAGTGTGAGGGAGAGCGGGCCGGGCGAATCGGTTGATATATACTCAGGGGATATATCATCGAAGGGGCGGGGTGGCGGAAACGGGTGGGGAGATTGTGAAGCGGCCATCACCGGGCGGAAGACGGGAGACAGAATTCAGAATACAGCCGCAGAGTCCGGTAACAAATCGCGGGCCTTCAGAGCGTTCGGGACGGGGGGATGGGGACAGGCGTCGGAAGGGAAGTTGCGAGATCGCCGAAGGGTGGGTTCATCGAGCGTATTCGATATCTCCTGTTCGACCGTGCGCGGCCGGTGGAGGGTGGCTGATATATCTCCGGAGGATGCATCCTCCGGATGCTGGCAAGGCGTGGGGGCATGAGGGAGAGCGGGCCGGGCGAATCGGTTGATATATACTCAGGGGATATATCATCGAAGGGGCGGGGAGGTGAAAGCGGGCGGGGAGATCGTGAAGAGGGCCTCACCAGGCGGAGAAGCGGGTGAGTGGTCGGCGCGGAGATCGTGAAGCTGCCGTCACGAAGGGCACGAAGTAGACACGAATGGCACGAATGGGCGCGGGTGTTGAGTGGGCGGGGTCATCAAGGACGTGGAGCGGCTGAAGCGGTTGTACGACCTGTTTGCGGAAACGCTGGATGAACTGTGTCGGACGGGGTCGGCATCGGCGAGGGATCCGGGCGTGAAGTTGTAGGAGGGCCGGAAAGCCGACTATCTCACGCAGCCCCGAAAAGGATTCGGGGTAAAAGCCGCAGAGAACACAGAGAGGGGCGGGTTTTATTCTTGCCCGATTGCACTCGCCCGCTCCCGCTCGGCTTGCCCTACGGGCCGCCTACGGCGTTGCGTCTCGTCGCTCCCAGCGACCTCGGCTTGTTGAGGGGACGAACCCGCCGGAGGCGGACAAGTCGGGCAAAGCTGGCTTACGGGAGGCTGTCGCACTTCAACGTTTGGACCACATCGGAAAAACGGTACCGATGGCTCGTTGCGGCGTTCGTGAATGTCAGCCAGTCCGATGGTCTCGGCGACCCGGCGTTCGACTTCCTTTGCCGTTTGTGGCCGCCATTTCTTCATCCTGGATCCAGTTTCGTTGCGCTGGCTGTGAAATCTCGCGATCGGCTTCCGAGGCGAGCCTGTCCCAGTATGTGTGCTCACGTTTACGGGGCAATTAGCTTGATTTCGGGCCTGAAGTTCGATACATGAGCGACGGTATCGGGGTGGATTGGAAGTTATAGACCCTGCTTCTCCTGACGGCGGCGGGCGTGAGGTGTATGTGCGCAGTCGAGCTCAACAATCTTCACAAAGGAGCGCAGAATATTGAACCATACCCGGATTGCGGTCGCGGCGATGTTGGCAGCAAGTTGTGTGTGTTTTACGACAAGCGGACAGGCTGAGTCCGCCAGCTCAAAGAAATTGGGGGGCTCGACCAATGCGGCGTTGCCCCAGGTCAGGGCTGTCCTGATGCCTGGGTTTGCCCCCACGAATTACGATAGAATCGCCATCGTATGTATCTGGCCGAGCGAGCTGAAGGCGGTGCAGGCGGGCATCTGGGAGCAAACGATTGATGATGAATTCACGCCGGCGCTGATGCAAAAGGGGTATGATGTCCCTCCGGCAGACGCGCAATCCTCGGGGAAGAGCGGACAGGGAGGGAATTCGTCGAAGCCCGACATTGCGGCGATTGGCAAGTCGCTCGACGTGCCGGCCGTGATGGTGATCGACATCTCCAATATAAAGTCGGAACTTTACAGCGGCCCGGCGACGACGAAGTCCTCGGCGTCGGCCGGGACGGAGACGGGGACGGAGGCATCGGGGCTTGGGACGGTAGGCAATGCGATGGTATTCACGAATGTCGTTCCCAAGAACCAAATGCCGGGCCAGGCCGGCCCAATCATTGGGGACATCCAAAAACTATGGGGCAAGCCCAACCCGCCGCAAACCAAACCAGCGGCGGGGGCCAAGCCGCCACCGGCGAAGCCTGCGGCGCCGCAGTATGCGAACAGTTGTTCGATGAGTGCGCGATTGTACAGCGTAGGGGACAGACGAATTCTGTGGTACGGTCAGGTGATGGAGAGTTCGGTGAATCCGACGGAGATGGATCTCTCCGACGACATCAGGCAGGCGGCGGATGCAATTGCCGGGGCAGTTCCGTCGAGGTTGGAAGAGGCGAAGAAGTAGGGGGGCGGGGTCATCAAGGATGTGGAGCGGCTGAAGCGGTTGTACGACCTGTTCGCGGAAACGCTGGATGAACTGTGTCGGATGGGGTCGGCGTCGGCGAGGGATGGCAGGTTGTCGCGCCCTAGTCTACCGGTCGTCGGTTAGAGGAACGGCAGCTCCTGCCGGACCTCGTCGGAGCAACAGAGCCGGTTATTGCCGTCCCACACGAGTAGTATGTTGCGGTCGGTACGCGGGTGAAGCCTCCTACTGCGTTAGATGTTGGATGTGTTGGACGAGCGCAAACATCTCGTCTCATTTGGTGGTGCGTCGGACTTTGTAGAGGCCTTTTTCCTTAAGAATGAGGACCGGGCGCTCCACCTGCTCATGGGGGATAGTAGTCGAGCTTTTCTCAACCATCTCATTTCCCCATTGTGTCCATCCTTGCCGCGCGTGCCTCGCAAACAACTCCAAGTATGGGCCCGGCGAGCAGGCTTCAATGATGGGGTAAAGCTCATCCGGCTTCCGGGAATGCTCTCGCTTGCACTTCGGGAGAAGGTTGACCTGACGACGGCCTGGCGGGAGCGTCCGCATACTCCCGCGAACACCGAACAATACCAACTCGGTCACATTGCGGAAATAGAATCCAACACCCCTTCCGTCTGGTCCGCCGTCTTTACGAATCTTGTACCAAACTAGATTGGTTTTGTAGGTGAAGCCCCAGCGTTTCATTACTTCCAAGCCTTCCGCAATTAAGGCATTCGGCACCCAGAGGTAAAGGTGACAACGGGCCGCCGCCAGGGGGGAAACGGGCAGATCGAGAATCTCCTCCATCTCCATCGTGGAGTAGCGTAGAAGTCGCCTATGCTCCGGGGCCACCTTGCCTGTGCGGTTTTGAAATTGCCACGGGGGATCTGCCAAAATGGTCGCATATTGTCCGTGGACTTTCTGCCTCAAGTCCTCAGCAGCGCTTCGTTCAGGAAGATTAATGACTTTCGTCATAGAGTTCCTTCCTTATTCCGAAGGCCAAGATCGGGCACCCGGCGCCTCCGCCGCCCTGGATACGTGGCAGCAGCTTGGACATATGCGTTGTTGAGGCCCCGTAAGAATCTCCACGACCCAAGGAGTCGAAGATTTCCTGCAGCTCATCACAGCGGGTGACGATTATCCCAATGGAGATGACCCGGAGGTCAAAGAGCAGGCGGAAATTGTTCAGGTCGCGGTCGAAGAATGGGTCCTTGTTATTCCATTCGATTTCGAGGGCAACCCGGTTCTTAAAGCAGTCGACCTCGTGTGTCGGCGACTCGTACGTGTCCGCGTCGACTGTGATCTTGGTATCGAAGGACTTGGCGACCCAGCCTAGTTTTGTTAGCTCGCCATCGATCCACTCTGAAACTTTCGATTTCCTGCCGCCGCCAACCGTGATCCAGCTCTTTTGCAACCGGAAGCGAGAGAGCACGCTCACAATGTCAGTAAACTCCTGGGGGAAATCCTGCTTCAGGATGCTCGTTGCATGGCGCCATTCGTGGATTTCGTAAGATTCGCGGATGTTTTTAGGGAATAGGCTGACGGGCATGGTTCAATTCTCCGTCAGGAGGTCCGTGGGCTTGACCTTGAACGCCGCGGCGATTCTCTCAAGCGTCGAGATCGTGATGTTGCGCTCGCCGCGTTCCACGGCGCCGATGTAGGTCCGATGTAGTCCGCAGTACTCGGCGCAGTCCTCCTGAGACCAGCCCCGCTCAAGGCGCAGGCGGCGGATGTTCCGGGCGAGGGTGGCAGTGGCTCCCTTCTTAGGCATGGAAGCCGTTATGCCCAAATGACGACTGTTTATCTACAGACTAGAAGTAGCAGGCGGGGGTGGCGCGGTAGGGCTTGTTTGGCGGAGGGTGCGGAGGTATAATTGGGGGAATGAAGCTGGCACGGCAGGTAGTGAGGAAATCGCCCATGCAGGGGCATGAGGACGACAATTACGTGCCCGGGACGATGGAGGAGCGGGTGTTGATGGTCTGGCCCATTACCCGCGAAGTGGCGGCCTTGAGCCCGCATCACGATGTGGAACGAAGACTACAAAGAGATGTTGTGCGCGTCTTTCGTCGGACACTCCCGCAATAAGTTTGGTCGAGAACACCTATAGCTGTTGGCGTCCCCGCAGATTTGGCCGCTAGGGGCGGCCCCGCGAAAGCGTTGCGACAGCAAAGCGGAGAAGTCGCGTCTCGCCGGACTCGGGTTCGCGGCTACAATCCCGAAAGCGTTTGGGGCGGACGGCAAAGCGGTGACAAGTCACCGCACTCCAAAATGGGCAGTCGTTCCAAACGGGGCGGGGAATTGTAATGGCGGGGGTGGCGTGCTGGGGAAGTAGGGTTCGGAGAACAGCAACAGGCGAGACGCCCGTTCAACAGGGGGCGGAGGACGGCAAAGCGGTGACAAGTCACCGCACTCCAAAATGGGCGATTGTTCCAAAAAGGGTGCGGGATTGTAATGGCTGGGTAAGGTGGGGTGTGAGAGAAGTTCGGCCAACGGAGAGCGATTATGAGACCGAACGACAAACGGGTGTGGTTTCGAGCGAAGCGATATGGCTGGGGCTGGGGATTGCCGTGCGCGTGGCAGGGCTGGGTGGTGCTACGGACGGGGCGGAAGACGGCAAAGCGGTGACTCCGAATACGACTCGCGAGCAGGCAAGTCACCGCAGTCCAAAATGGGCGGGCAGGCGGAGCGGCCTGCGCTTCATAGAAGCGCAGCTACAGCGGCGCACCGCGAAAGAGTTGCGACAACAAAGCGGAGAAGTCGCGTCTCGAAGACTCGGCTCTCCCATCAAGGGAGAATGGATGCGGCACGGGATGACCCTCACCCTGAGCCGCCTGAGGCGGGCAAGCCCTTTGCTCTGAACTCCGAGCCGGAGGTTCGGAGCGTCTCGAAGACTCGGCTCCCCCGTCAAGGGAGAGGGGATGCGGTGCGAAGGCGCGAACGCAGGTCCTGGCGGCCCGCGTTCGATGGGCGCGGCTACAATCGGACATGCCGTGTGGCGGGGCGGCTCGGCGGGAGCCTCGCCCTCCAAGAAGGGGCTGCGGCAAACGGAGCGGGTACAATGAGCGGTGGTAACCACCTGTAACCCTTTGGCGATAAATCTTCTGGACACGGAATCGTTTTATGATATCATGACGGTTGTGTTCATTGATGGGCGATTCACGGTTCGGAGTTCACGGCCTACGGGGGTGGAGCTGGAAAAAGTATTTTTTCACAAAACGAACCCGAGAAACGAGGCGACCGTCACTTTTGCAAGCTGCTGTGGGTCAAATGGTTGTGGAAATTGAGTGTCGGAATTCTTTACACTTTCTGCTGAAAAACGAACCCGAGGACCGCTAAAACGAACCCGAGAAAACCAGAAACGAACCTGAGATTTGGCAGAACGAACCCGAGAATGGAGCGGCAGACAAGCCCCTCACCCTGACCCTCTCCCCCATGAGGGGCGATGGGATCTGGCGAAGGCGAGGCATGAGTCGTCAAGGAGGCAGGTGGGAAAGGAGGGGTCGACAACCCTGAAAGCGTTCGGGGGGTGGAGATGCAAAACGAACCCAATTCTGTGCAGGCCGGTGTGGAAAGGTTACCAAAACGAACCCAAGAACGAAGCCAATGGCTAGTCGGCTGGCTTCTGTTTTGTGACGTAGGCGATGAACCTGGTCTCGAAGGAGTCGATGCCGGAGTATTTGGAGCTGTAGACGTCCTGCCAGGCGGAATCGAATTTATTGCCGTCGGCGGATTCCCTGATGAATTTCAGGAGAGGGTTCATGCCGCCATGTTGATAATAGAAGAAGGCCACGAGGAGCCGGGATTCGTTGTAGAAGTGGACGACGGTATCGCGTTCGCGGGGGTAATCGACGGCGGAGGTGAGTTCGCTGAGGGGGATGTAGTCGGCGCGGTCGAGGTGGTCGGGGACATTGCCGAGGGTGTAGCCGCGGGCGCGGAGGTAATTGCGGTAGAGGCGGACGCCTTCGAACTCGGCGAAGCCTTCGTTGAGCCAGAGCGGGATATCGCCGGCGATGAATCGGTGGAGGACGAGGTGGGTCATTTCGTGGGGGAGAGTGGGACCCTGGAATTTGAAGTGCGGGCGGGAGGCGAAGAAGAGTTCGCGGCCCGTGCACCAGCCGCCGGTCCATTCCTCCATTTTGCCGGTGCCGACGAATTCGTGCCAGACCTGGGGGTTGAGGAAGACGTAGATGTGGCATTTGCGTTCGTAGGAATCGGTGGTGACGCCGATGTCCTGTTTGATGAGGGCGTAGGACCACTCGGCCCAGGCGGAGAGTTGGGGGACGGAGAAGCCGGTTTCGGTATGGAAGATGAAATGGTCGGACTCGCTGTGTTGCCAATGGACGGAAGGGAGGGCGAGGGCGGCGTCGCCCTGGCGGGAGACGGATTTTTCGCTGAGCTCGTCGAACGGGACGATTTTGATGTGGTACTGGCCCGGCGGGACGTAATCGTCGTCGTTGGTTTGCGCGAGGGCGGGGAGGAGAGGCGTGGCGATGAGGAGGAACCCGGCGGCCGCGGCGAGGAATCGTCTCATGGGCGTGTGTATAGGGCGGGGGGGCGGCGAGGGCGAGAGAATTTTTCGGTCGACAGAACCCTCACCCTGGCCCTTTGCGACCGCAGCACGTCGAGGTCGCGTCTTCACTTCGTTTCGGCTTCCCCTTTCAGAGGGAGAGGGGAAGCAGCTTCTGGTTGGCATAGCCGATTGGCAGCGCGTGAAGATGGATTCCCGCTTGGCGCGGGTGATGGAAGGTGCTAAGAGAGCGTTGCGATGGGAGCACAATGGAAACAAAAAGGGCGCGAGATCAGCGCGCTGAAGCGCGGGCAACTATTTGGGAAGCTCACGAAGGAAATCGTGGTGGCGGTGAAGCAGGGCGGGGCCGACCCGGATTCGAACGCGCGGCTGCACGCGGCGCTGGAGACGGCGCGGAAGCATTCGGTGCCGCGGGACACGATCGAGCGGGCGTTGAAGAAGGGCGCGGGGCAGACGGGCGAGTCGGTGAGCTATGAGCTGGTGACGTATGAGGGATTCGCGCCGGGGAAGGTGCCGGTGATAGTGGAATGTTTGACGGACAATCGGAATCGGACGGCGCCGGAGATACGGGAGCTGTTCAAGGGGGGGCACATGGGGACGCCGGGGAGCGTGGCGTGGATGTTCGAGCACGTGGGGTTGGTGGAGGCGCATCACGCGACGGCGGGGCAGGATTTGGAGGCGGTGGCGATCGAGGCGGGCGCGCAGAATGTCGAGGCGCTGGTGAGCGAGGATGTGCCGGAGGGGCGGGCGGGGGCGCGGTTTTATTGCGATCGGGCGGATGTGAACGGAGTGAGCCAGGCGTTGAAGAAGGCGGGGTGGACGGTGACGACGGCGGAGATGAGCTACGTGGCGAAGAACGCGGTGGACGTGCCGGCGGGGCAGCGGGCGGAGGTGGAAGCATTTTTGACGGCGATCGATGAGCACGACGACGTGCATCGGTTGTACACGGCGATGAAGTGAGGAGACGGGACTGTGAAGATTGGCGACCGTTTACGACGCTGTTTCCAAACCGCGCAGGTACTGGAAGGAGTAGATGCCCGAGGCGTGGCCGTCGGCCCATTGCGGCTGGATGGCGTAGCCGCCGACGTATTGCCAGCCGCGCAACTGGAAGCTGGACGGCGTGAGGGTCTGCGGAGGCGGCTTGTACTCGACCATCACGTTGGTTTCGCCCTTGCACATCGCGCACGGGCAGGCGCGGCGGAGAGCCTCGAGCTCAAAATAGCTCTCGTGTCCATCGTCCCAGGCGATGGCGAGAATATCGTTCACGACTTCGACGGTTTTCGGCTTCACGATTTGCGGGTGGGTTTGTTCGCGTTCACGCCGATCTTGGGGCACAGGTTTTTGATCGAACAATTCGGGCAGTTCGGATTTCTGGCCAGGCACACGCGACGCCCGTGGAACTGTAGCAGATGGCAGAACTTCGTCCAGTCCTTGCGCGGGACGATGGCGGCGAGGTCGGCTTCGATCTTATCGGGGTCGTCCTTGGCGGTCAGGCCGAGGCGTTGCGAGAGGCGCCACGTATGCGTATCGACGACGATGGCCGGCTGGCCGAATGCGTTGGCGAGGATGGCGTTGGCGGTTTTGCGGCCGACGCCGGGCAGTTTGAGGAGATCATCGATATTGCCGGGGACGTTGCCATCGAAATCCTTCACGAGCATTGCCGCGGCTCTTTGAATCGAGCGCGTTTTCTGCCGGAAGAAATTGATGCGGCTGACCTGTTGTTGGAGCGCGCTTTCGGACGCTGATGCGTAATCAGCGGCGGAGTGATATTTCGCGAATAGCTGCGGCGTCACGGCGTTGACCAGATCATCGCGCGCCTGGGCGGCGAGGATCAGCGCGACGAGCAACTCGAGTGGTGTCGTGAAATCCAGTGCGAGTTTCGCGTCCGGGTGCGTCCGTTTGAGGACCGCGACGATCTTGCGGACGCGGGCCTGTTTGGCGGCTGACGACTCCCTGGCCATGACAGCGTTACGGTGACGGGGGTGGCGAATTGACGAGCTGCTGGAATTGCGGGTTGTTGCGCAGCGGCATGAACGCCTGGTCACTCGCGGCTTTGTTACGAAGATCGGGCATGAGTTGGATGGCCCGCCGAAGCATGGCCAGCGACTCATTGATGTTGTGCTGTACGGACCGCACCATGGCAATGGAGTAGAAGGATCGTGCGTCCTGCGGGAATTTTTGGGCCATGAACTGCAGCGCGGCCACGGCGGCATCCGGCTGCCCCATGTTCATGTAAGCCTGAGCGGTCTGCAACATCTCGTCTGGAGTGATCCCGTTCTGCGTCAGATAGCTTTGCAACAGCGGCCCGAGGTGGTTCGCTTCGTTGGCGCGCAGGTACGCCTGGCCAAGTTGCACCATTGTATTGAAATCGCGCGGGTTGTTGGAATAGGCGGCCTCCAATTGCGGCACCTGTTGTTGCGACTGTCGCAGGCTGCGGATTTGGTCGACCGCCGCAGTGATTTTTGAGTTGAGCGGATCGAGCTTTTGCAGCGCCTCCAAGGTGGCCAACGCATCGTCAGGACGACCGAGCTCCATATACAATTGCGCGAGGCGGAAATTACCTTCGGGACTCTCGGGGCAGAGATCGAGCGATTGTTTGAAGGCGTAGATGGCCTCGTTGGCCATGTGGCGATAGGCGTAGATCCCGCCGATTGCGGACCGCAGTTTGGAAAACGTCTTTTGCGCGTCGGGATCCCCCTTGAATTGTGGACGGGCTTTGAAATCCTTCACCACTTGGTCCCAATAGGCTGTGTCGCGTTTCACAATGTCCGCCCAGAGCTGCGGATTCTTGTCGGGCCCGGGTATCTCATCACGATTGATTTTCATAATGATGCCGAAGGGCGTGAGGTATGGATACATCCAGGGAATGACGTAGCTTTCCTCGACATAAAAAGCGTGTTTGTCTTTGGCGTGATCGAAGATCCATTTGGTGAGGATCCCATTGATGTTCATCACTCCCTGCACGCCCCGGACCTGGACGGCGCCGTTCTCGATGGTGACATTTTCGTCGGCGCTGAGGTGTTCGCCACGGGCTTCGCGGGCCTGCACGTCGTTGATGTATTCCTGAAAAGCGCGCTGCGTATCCATCTCACTGGGAATCCAGATCGGTTCCTTGGGGTACATCGAGTCGCGATGGAGATGATGCCAGCCCCAACGGAAGAGAGCTCGCTGCCATGGTAAGCGACGTTCGAGGGTCTGCGGGTTGTTCGGATCCGGCCGGGAGTAATCGTAATGGTCGCGGATGTACGACATGTACGTGCTGTCCGCCAGGGCATTCTGGGTGATGATATATACGTCACGGCGGTCGAAGTTCGGTCCACCCTGCGGATCGAAATGCGGGTCGCGGTAACGATCCTTGGGGCTGACCCGGCTCTCGCAAAAGATCATGTAGGTCGGCACAAACCGTCCGGGGTCTGTGCCTCCGTAGAGCACCGCGTCCCGGTCCATGTCCGGGTATCCGCCACCGGGCACAAACATTCGGTACCCAAACTGGTAGCCGAAATCGTGGTCGTAGAGATCACAAATCTCCACATTGCGATAGAACGGGATAATCGGCAAGGCGAGCAGAACCACGCACAATCCCCGCATGGCGTTGCGAGGGAATTTTCTCCATCGAAACAGTATCCAGGCCAAACCGAGCGCCAGTCCGTAGCCGATCAGCATGGAAAAGAATCCGTGGGCTGGCGCGAAGAACTTCTTATTGATCTCCTGATTCTGTTTATCCAGACCAGGATTAATAATCGTCAGCAAACCGAAACAAGTGGTGAGGAACGCCACCCAGACGAAGATAAGCCAACCCCGCGCGCGCTGGTCGAAATCCTTCCAGCGCATCACAAGGAGAACAAGTGTTCCGAGTGCGAACGCGGCGATGGGCACCCCCAGCAGAAAATCGGTATCAGGCGTCAGAAAGTGTTTTGGGCCGCCCACTGGCGGACTGAACTGCTGGAGCAGTGCCTGCGTGAACAAGCCTGTCTGAATCCAAAAATCTTTGCTCCACGGCCAGGAGAGATTGAGTTTTTCGTATTGGCCGCGCGTGATGTGATGGAGGAATCCTTGTTTGGTGTAGCAATACCCCCAGTTCATCGGCGGGTTGGTCGCCGAAGAGACCGGCATATAAAAATAGAAGCCCCACCCAATGAGAAGAACGCCCAAACAAATCAGCGCATTCTTCCGACTCAACCACCTCTCGATTCCCAACCACACCAACAAAAGAATCCCGGCCCCTGTCAGCGGGAAGATCAACGCCTGCACGGGGACGGGCGGACCGTAGATAAGGAGCAGGCTAACTTGTTGCGCCATCACGTCGCCGGTGCTGGAAGTCTGCAACCAGGCAAACACGTACGCGCCCGCCGCCCAACCGAACAGTGCCGCCACGAGCAGTTCCCAAAACGTTGACAGCGCCGACATTACGACAGGCATCTGCACGGGCCGTCGATCCCAGACCGAGAGGACCCCAACAGCCAAAGCTCCCACCATGAACGGGACGACCATCACGAAAATGGTCTGATGGTTCGCGATGCCCAGAGCGTAGAGCAATATCGTCGTGTAGAGAAACGCCGGCCGTTGCGGGCGCATCATCCAGGCAAAGAATGTGCACGCCGTGAGGATGAACATGAACACGTTCAACACGCGCATCTCGGGTACGCAGGCCCACAGCCACACGCCGCGATTAAACCCGAACAGCAGAGCGACCGCGGGTCCGATTGTCAGCGAGATCCAATGCTTCATCGAATCGTCGATTTCCCGCGCCCAGGTGATGGAACGAAGCAGCATCCGGATGGAACGGGTCATCAGCAGCGTCAGCACTCCGACCACCAACGCACCCGTCAGCACCGACATCAGGCAAATACGATAAGCAGGATTACCAAACGGGACAAAGTGGCGCCAGACCCATCCGAGAAACGCCCACAACGGATAACCCGGCGGGTGTGGCACACCGAAGTTGAACGCGCCTGTCACCAGCTCACCCGAGTCCTCCAAGGTCACTTCCGGTGACATGAAGTGCAGAAATGCCAGTCCTGCAATGAGAAAGGTGATGGCAGCCGCGATCCAATCTTCCGGCCTGAAAAAATGCTGAAGGCTTGGTGGCGGTTCCGTCACGGCGACGGGTGGCGGCGTCACGGCGACCGCGACCGCAGACGGGGTGGTTGCGGAGGTGTTGGGATTCGTTGGCTTACGGTTTTTCTTGGCCATAACAATTGCTCGTCGATGTCACAGTGAAGCGTTAGCGTCGGATTTGAATATTCGTCAGTATAGACGGAGACCGAAGTACGGCAACAGTGTTCTCTCCGATCGGGCATGCTGCTGCGAGTTGAACCTTCCACGAGACAGACGGGCCTCCCGTCTCTTGCGTCGACTGGTTGCCCGGCGCTGGAACGAGCGGGCGCGGCAGCCAGTTCCAGCCGATGACCAGAGCCAGCGATATGACACCGGCAATGGCGACCGGCGCTCCGAGATCGTGCCAGAACTCTCGCAGGATCGACCGGCGTCGGATTGGAGATCGATCCATTTCGCGCAGAATACTCCGCCGGGTTGCCATCGGAAGAGCTGATGGACGGAGCGCATGGAGACGCTCTTCCAGCAAATCGAATTGTGTTTTCAAGGTGTACCTGCTTTCGCGAGTTGTTGTCGCAACGCGGCAAGCGCGAGGCGATAACGTGACGCGGTCGTGTTCGGCGATTCGTCCATGACCGTGGCAATCTGTTGAAATGTCAGCTCGCCCCAAACTTTCAAGGTGAGCACCTCCTGCTGTTCAACGGGCAGACAACGGATGGCCGCTTCCAACCGGGCGTGCTCCTCCGTCTGCTCCAGGGGCGACACAAACATCGATGGCTGACTATACCAGGATTCTCCCGCGGTGACTTCGCGACGGTGTTGCCGGGCGGCCTGCCGTTGACGATCGAGTACCGTATACCGCACCGCGGCGTAGCAAAGCGCGGAAAGATCGGGCTCGGTGACGCCGTTGTTCGCGTGCTTCCGCCAAATGCGCAGAAACGCCTCTTGCACAACATCGGCGGCATCGGCATCGTTGCGGCACAACTGGCGGGCGTACAAGAACAAACCGTCGCCGCATCGCTGAAGCATCCGATGCCACATTGAATTTCCTGGTGCATTATCCGTCACGCTCTTGGCGCTTTGCCATATGCTAATCGTCGCTGAGGGCGTCATTTGTCACCGCGGGCGCGTTTCATCTGAAGACGTTTCTGGTGGTAACGCGACCCAGTCATGAAAACCATTAACTTTCGGCCTGCTCCAGGCGTCGCATCGCCTGCAGGTTCTTCACGTACGCCTCCAGGCGCGCTTCTTCGTCCGTTATCTTGCGTACCCGCAACATCGAGCGTACCCGCAACATCAGTTCCAACGCATGAATCGGTTTCGCGAGAAAATCGTCCGCGCCGGCGATGATGCTTTCCTCCAGCGCTCGTTTGGCGTCGACCGCAGAAACCACGATCACGCGAATGTCTTTCGTGCGCGGGTTCGCGCGCAATTGCCGGCACACCTCGATGCCCGAGAGTTCCGGCATCATAATGTCCAACAAGACCAGGTGGGGTGACTTCGTTGCTGCCAGCTCCAACGCTTCCGCGCCGTCCGCCGCCACCAGCACCTCGTGGCCCAGCTCGCCCAATAACGTCGCCTCATAATCGCGGATCGCAGGTTCGTCATCGACGATCAGAATTGTCGCTCGTATCGGTGCCTCGTTCATGTGATTTCTGGATTTCAACTCAATGGCGGAAATGCCGGATACCCGTGAAGACCATGGCTACATTCCGCTCGTCCGCCGCCGCGATGACTTCGGCGTCGCGCACGCTTCCGCCTGGCTGAATCACAGCGGTCGCTCCGGCTTCCGCCGCGGCGATCACGCCATCGGCAAACGGGAAAAAGGCGTCACTGGCGACCACACTGCCACGAAGATCGAGCCCGCCTTCCCCGGCCTTCCAGACAGCTATTTTCGACGAATCCACACGGCTCATTTGACCCGCGCCGATGCCGAGTGTTCGACCATTGGCAGCGTTGGCACGCGCAAAGACGATTGCGTTGGACTTCACATGTTTGACGATCCTCCAGGCGAACAGGAGCGCGTGCCGTTCGTCCTGGGTCGGATCCCGCCTGGTGACCACCTTCATATCAGTTGCCGACACGAGCCGCGTATCACGTTGTTGTGCGAGAAGCCCGCCGGTGACGGATCGTAAGGTCAAGCCCGCCATGGTTGCCGTTGCCAAACGCTCGATGAGCCTCAAGTTCTTCTTCTTTTGCAGAATGGCCAGTGCTCCGGCTTCAAAGCCCGGAGCGACGATCACCTCGCTGAAAATCTCGGCGATCGCTTTCGCGATTCCCGCATCCAACGGGCGGTTAACGGCGATGATTCCGCCGAAGGGCGCCTGTTTGTCGGTTTCATACGCCAGATGCCACGCGTCGAGCAGCGTCGCCGCGCTCCCCACTCCACAGGGATTCGTGTGCTTGACGATTACCACGGTCGGCTCGTCAAATTCGGCGACCAATTCGGCGGCCGCCGTGAGATCAAGGATATTGTTGTAAGAGAGTTCCTTGCCATGAAGCTGATGGAAGTGCTCGAAGAATCCGCCGTACAATGCGGCCTGCTGGTGCGGGTTCTCGCCGTATCGCAGGTCTTGCGCTTTCCGCAATGTAAGGTTCAGCGTTTCCGGTAGCAGCGCCGCATCTTCCCCCCTGGCCTTCATCCGTGCGGCGTGGAGATATTGCGCGATGGCTGCGTCGTAGCGCGACGTTGTCTCAAAAACCTTCGCCGCCAGTTTCCACCGGAACATCTCACATGTGTTGCCGTTGTGTTCCTGGATGTCCCGAAGCACGGCGGCGTAATCCGCCGGATCAACAACCACGGTGACGCTCGCGTGATTCTTGGCGGCGCTGCGCAACATGCTCGGGCCGCCAATATCGATGTTTTCGATTGCGTCCTGCAGAGACACATCGGCTCGGGCAATGGTCTTTTCAAATGGATACAGGTTTACCACGACCAGATCGATCGGCTTGATCCCGTGTTTGGCTGCCTGCGCTTCGTGGTCTGCATTGCCGCGGAGATACAGCAGGCCGCCATGCACCTTCGGGTGCAGGGTCTTGACACGTCCATCCAACATTTCGGGGAAGCCGGTGAACTCGCTGATTTCGATGACGGGAATAGCCGCATCCTTCAAGGAACGCGCCGTGCCACCCGTGGAGACGATCTCCACACCAAGTGCATGTAATTCCCTCGCGAAATCGACCAGCCCCGCCTTGTCCGAAACGCTTATCAGGGCCCGTTGAATCTTGGCCATAACCTACCAAGGGTAACGGATGAACGCCTTGGCTTCAATCGAATTTCAACGCGGGCGATTCGGCGCGAGTAAGTTCCCAACCCGAGTCGGTTTTGCGAAAATAGAGCCGAAAACGGTCTTCTCGAGCTTCGCTCTCGGACGCGCTTCCCCGGGCCCTGGCGATGATCTTGGCAATGAAAATTGCCTGAGCCTTCTGGCGGTCGGGGTCCACGGTTACTTTCAGGTCGCTGATGTGAATGAAGATCGGACTATATTGCGCGTGATAGGATTGCACCGCTCCGAGCAACGTCGATTTATCCAGGCCCCAATCGTCTCCATAATCGCTGGCCACCGCGTTGGACAATTTCATCAGGTCGCCCTTCTCTGCGGCGCTGGACATGATGGAGATCTGGCGTTGAATCCGCATTTCATCGGTGACGAACAACCATTCCCAAGCCTGCCAGAGCGCGAAGACAATGATCGCGACAACGGTGATTCGGAAGAGCCATTTCATCGCTTCCACCTCCAGTGACCGATCATGAAGGCTTGCACCAGACGCGTGGCGACGAGACCTTGAACATAATCTTCGCGGTCGAGGTCGCGATTATCGCCGCAGACGAACACGTTTCCGTCGGGGACGGGAGTCGATTCCATCTGCCAGCCGGAATTGGGTTTGGTGTAGGGTTCGGGGACAGGTGTGTTGTTGATCAGGAAGACGCCGCGTTGAATCGAGACGGTTTCGCCCGGCAGGGCGATCACGCGTTTCACGAAATAAAGCGGCGGATCATCGGCGGTACGAAAGACGACAATATCGCCCCGGTGAGGTTGGTAGTGTCGCACACGACGCATCAGGCAGAAGTCCCACGACTGTAGCGTGGGCGACATGCTGTCGCCGATGACCACATACGGCGTGACCACGAACTTTACGATGAGAATCAAGCACGCGCCGACCAGCAGTAGCCACAGCAGCGATTTCGCGCGTTTCTTCACACGTTGGTTACAGCTTACTACGGGAGCGACAAAATGGGAAACGACAAGTGTCTGCCATGGCGGGCTATTCGATAACGACCACCGGCGTGCCTTTTCGAATCTCGCCGATAACGAACGACTTCACGCCGTCACGCGCGGCGACTTTCTGGACTGCGGACGTTGATTTGGCGTCGACGATGAGCACCATGCCGATTCCCATGTTGAACACACGATGCATTTCCTCGTCCGCCACGCCACCGCCCCCTTGCAGCAGCGTGAAGATTGGCGGAACGTCCCAGGAACCGTCCCAGATCACAGCGCGGCAGTTCTTCGGTAGGACGCGCGGGATGTTGTCATAAAATCCACCACCCGTGATGTGGGCCGCGCCATGAAGCGCGCCGTGGGAACGGTTGGAATGCAAGAGCGCGCGTATCACCGGCGAGTAGTTGCGATGGACTTTGAGCAACTCTTCCCCGAAGGTACACCCAAGCGCGCCGTGGTAATCGTCGAGACGAACGCGCATCTGGGCGAACAGAATCTGCCGGGCCAATGAATAACCGTTGGTGTGCAAGCCGGTGCTCGCCAGACCGATGATCGCGTCGCCGGGCCGGATGCGCGAGCCATCGATGATCTTGTTGCGTTCGACCACGCCGACAATGGTGCTGACAAGATCGTAGTCACCCGGGGCGTACATGCCCGGCATCTGTGCCGTTTCGCCGCCGATCAGGGCGCAGCCGGCCGCCGCGCACGCCCTGGCCAGTCCGTCGATGAGCTGGCCAAACACGCGGGGTGCTAGTTTCCCCATGCCAATGTAATCGAGAAAAAACAGCGGCTCGGCCCCGAGCACGCCGATGTCGTTGACGCAATGGTTCACGAGGTCCTGGCCGACGGTGTCGTGTTTGTTGAGCGCGACGGCGATTTTGAGTTTCGTCCCGACGCCGTCCATGCTGCTGACGAGGACCGGTCGCTTGTACTTCTTCGTATCGAGCGCGAACAGCCCACCGAACCCGCCAATCGAACCCAGTACTTCCGGTCGCTGCGTCTTACGAACCTTCGCCTTCAGACCTGCCTTCAGCGTGTCGGCGAGATGGATGTTCACACCCGCGCCGGTGTAGGCGCTTTCGGGTATCACTCGATCGTTCATGATGACGGCTCACCCAGTCTTGTCTGATCCCCGAACGACTCGGCTCTTCACAACAACCTTCTCTGTGTATCGTCGTGAACGAGATCGGAGACGGGGCGACGGTAGCGGGTCCGGCGTTGTTCCATGGCGAATTTGTCCATCTCGGATTCGACGGGTGAGGGATACTTGCCGGTGTAACAGGCGGTGCAGAATTCGTTTGGACGCAGGCCGGTGGCGGCGATCATGCCATCGAGGGTAAGGTAGCCGAGAGAATCCGCGCCGAGAAAATCGCAGATTTGCTCGAGGGAATTGTTCGCGGCCATCAGCTCCTTGCGCGTGGGGAAATCGATGCCGTAGGCGCACGGCCACTTGTGCGGCGGGCAACTGACGCGCATGTGAACCTCCTTCGCTCCCGCCTCGCGCAACGTCGACATGCGCGCCCGGGCGGTCGTGCCCCGCACAATCGAATCGTCCACAACCACAACACGTTTGCCGGCGACCATCTCCTCAATGAGATTGAGTTTCACCCGCACGCCAAAATCGCGGATGAGCTGGCTCGGCTGCAGAAACGTTCGCCCCACGTAATGATTGCGGACGAAGGCGTTTCCGAATGCGATGCCGCTTTCTTCGGCGAACCCCATCGCTGCCCAATTACCGCTGTCGGGGACCGGTATCACGAGGTCGGCTTTGACCGGGTGTTCGCGGGCGAGTTGGCGACCAAGGTTGATGCGCACCTGCGCCACGTTCTTGTTGTAAATGTCGCTGTCAGGCCGTGCGAAATAGACAAACTCAAAAATACAGAAGGCGTGGGGCTGTTGCGTGTCCGCCCAGGGATTTACGGAACGCAGACCATCCTTGTTAATGACGATAATCTCGCCGGGCATGATGTCGCGAACATACTCCGCGTGGATCAGATCCAGCGCGCACGTTTCACTCGCCAACACCCACGCGACGCCTTCGTCGCTGCCGTTTTCCTTCGGGATGGCCAGTCGCCCCAGCACCAGCGGGCGAAAACCAAATGGATCGCGGACACCGACGAGTTCGTCTTCGCCCATGATAACCAGCGAGTAGGCGCCCTGAATCCGGCGCATGACTGATTCGAGTGAATGCATGCGGTCTTCATTGCTGGGGCGGGCGAGCAAATGCAGAATGATCTCGCTGTCGACCGTCGTCTGGAAAATCGATCCCTGCTCCTCCAGCTCGGCACGGAGACGGGCGGCATTGGTCAGATTGCCGTTGTGGCCGATGGCAATCTGGCCACAGGCGCAATCGACGACGAGGGGTTGGGCGTTCTTGATATTCGAACTGCCCGTGGTCGAGTACCGGACATGGCCGATGGTGAGATGGCCAGGGAGCGACCGCAGGATGTTCTTGTCGAGTACCTGGCCAACCAGACCCATTCCCTTGTACGTGCGCAGCTCGATGCCATCCGAGGCCGTGATGCCGGCGCTCTCCTGCCCGCGATGCTGCAGCGCGTACAGCCCGTAATACGTCAACTCCGCCGCATTCGGGTGCCCGTAAATCCCAAACAGACCACAGTAATGCCGTGGTCGCACGTTTTCTTCCGGGTTCATTCCTCGGTCAACGCTTCGATGTCCTCCGAAGTCGAAGAACCGCCTCCGACGAGTTTCTTTAGCGCAGCGCGGATCAAATAGCAAGGCGCAACGCCCGCGGAGGCGGATTATCTTGGTTGACGGAATTACGCCTCTGGTGCGCGGCGACTCAGCTACGCCGAGGCGGTCGCCGAAGCACCGGCCGCCTGGTTGGCACCAAGCAACTCATTGAGAGTCTTCAGCAGATCGGCGTTGCTAAACGGCTTGGGAATGAATCGTTCGACCCCGTCACGAAACTCAGCCGGCAGCTCCGCCGCCGTCACGCCAGACACGGCAAGCACTTTCGCCTTCGGACTGAGCTTGCGCAGAAACTGAAGCGTCTCCGCCCCGTTGAATCGCGGCATGTTGAAATCGAGCAGAACGGCGCCGACATTTCCCCTCGCGTAGCGCACCATGTCGAGGCCCTTGGCGCCCGTGCTGGAAGCGAGCACATTGTACCCCTCGCTGCTGAGCACACTGCGCATCGTATCCAGAAAGCTCGGATCGTCGTCGATGATCAGAATCGTGGTCTTCGACTCCATCGGGTCGTCGATGGAGTGTCCTGTGTCCTTCGGATTCAGACGGAACTCCGTCGAACTGTTCTTTCCAAACAACGCAACCGCAGCGCTCAGAATACCCATGTGCTTGCCCTCTTTTGCCTTTTCGAATTCCCGATGCCCAATGCACCGTCGCTCCCAAATAATGCAGGGTTCGTGCCAGAGGCTGTCGCCAAAAACAGATGACCGCGCTGGCCATCGGCTGGTAACCTGGCCGGCACGCGGTTTGTGTAACATCTTTTCGGTCAATCACTTCTCTCCGCACCCGGCAAGACGCACGGCTGATAAAAAGGCGAGGCGGCCCACGCCGCTATTGGCTGACGAGGATGGCAGTCCCTTCGGGCGCTGGAACGCCGCCCGTCCGTTCAACCGTCACCTCAAACTTGTCGATGCACGCCATGTCCTTGGCGAGTTTAACCGGAAATACCGCGTGACCCAATTCATCCGTCCAGCCCACCCCCGCCGCGACCGGCGGCTCGCTCCCGCAAATCGCCCAAAGCTCCAGGCACTTGCCCTGACTCTGCTCCGCGGGCGGACAATTCGAAACCACCATGCATCCCGCCTTCCGCCCGTTGCACCAGTACACTCTCGCCAGCGCCTTGCTTTCACCCTTCGGATCCGTCAACCCCACCACGCGGGTCGTCGGATCCATGAACATGTCGAGCGACGAGGTCTCTTCATCCATCTTCTTCTGGAGCGCGGCGGTTTGCACATTCTGCTGCTCGATCTGCTCCCGCATCCGATCCGCCGCCTTCAGCAAACCGTCTTTCTCCTCCGCCAACTGTTTGTTGGCCGCCCGCAACGCGTCCAGGTCGTGCTGCTGCTCGATGTTCTTCGTCCGCAGCTGTTCGAGCTTGTCGTTGAAACTCTTGCCCTGACTCTCCAGTCGGCTGTTGAGATCGGCAAGCCCGCCCTGCTGCTCTTTGTTCTGTCCCAGGAGACCGTTGTACGAATCCGTCATCGCCTGGAGCTTGCCCGTCACGGTTTGAATCTGATTGTTCTCGCTGATCACCACCAGCGCCAGCGCCGCCGCCGCGGCCCACGGAACCAGTCGAACCACCAGCGCGCCCAGACTCAAGCCGGGCTGCGCGGGCCGTCGCGCCGGTGCTGCCGGCGACGCCGCCACCGCCGCTGCCGCCGCGGAAGCCGCCTGCGGTCGTTTCCCGTCATCAATCGCCGCCGCGATTCGATCGTAAACGTTCGTCGACGGCTTCGCCGCCGGCGCCGTAAACGCAATTTGGTCGGCCACCGCCTGATACTCGGACATCTCCGCAAGACATCGTTCGCGGTTCTCCGCGATGTACTTCTCGAAATTGTGAAGCTCGTCGCCGTCGAGCGCGCCGATCACGTACAGCGGAAGCATGTCGCGGAAGGTCTCGTGATTCATCAGCCGCGCCCCCCTTTCCCGTCGCTTCCCAGTTGCTCGCGCAGCCGCATCATCCCGTTCCGCATCCGCGTCTTCACCGTGCCCAGCGGCTGGCTCAGCTGTTGCGCAATCTCAAATTGGGTCAGCCCGCCAAAATACGCCATCTCAATCGGCGTCCGCTGTTCCGCCGGCAACGTCTTCAACGCGTCACGAACCGTTTGCTGCGTCTCCGATGCCGCCGCCGCGTCCGACGGCGTTGTCGACTCCGCGCCGGGCGGCGCTTCGTTCGCCATCGATTCCACAACACGGGTCCGCGTCTTGCGCGACCGCAGCCGGTCAATCGCCCGGCTCCGCGTCAACATGATCAACCACCCGATCGGTTTGCCGCGCCCTTCATCGAATGACCCCGCCGTCTTCCAAACCTGCACGAATGCCTCTTGCAGCACGTCCTCCGCCTCGGCGCGATCGGAGAGCACCTTCAACGCAAGCGCAAACAGCACCGCGCTGTGCCGGGTGTACAGTTGTTGGAGAGCGTCCTTGTCGCGAGCGGCCACGGCTCGCAACAGCGCGCGGTCGTCGGCCCCCTCTGTCGATAACGTGCTCACGCGTTCCTGGCCATCGGCCATGCGCGGACTGTAGCAATGACGCCAAACGCTGGCCAGTGAAAAAATGTCCCGCCCCCCGACAAACGCGCATGACTCAACGAGCTGCATACAGCCCGCTCCGGGAACGCTTGAATCGACCGCGGCGAATAATCACCGGTACCGTCCACACCATCGGGGCCAGAAATGCCACGGGCACCTTGCACCCCGGCCGTTTCCGGAGCAGAACTCTGCCGAACCGCATTCGCGGATCCGTCGATATTCCCGGTGCGATCATTCTGACACATACTACGGATACCAGGACGGTTCTGGATTGCTGGGAGAAGGCGGGGAGAAAGGTGCATCGGGTCAGGCATCCATCAGTCGTCCAATGGCGTTCCACCAAACATCGCGCAGCCCGGCCACATCCCACGTCAGTTCGCCACGACGCGTCCTGATCTTCAATTCGCCACCACCCGTCGCGCCGAGCACGGTCACGGCAAGTCCCCCGCGCGCAATTCGCTCCACATTCGCTGCCGAACAACTCACAATCACCCGCGATTGCGTTTCGCCAAATAGCGCCGCATCCAATCTTGTCCCGAGCGCGCCCAGGTCAATCGTCGCGCCCATCATCGCCTCTCCGTTCGTCATGCAGCACTCGGCCAGCGCCACCGCCAACCCGCCTTCGCTGCAGTCATGCGCGCTCTTGACCCAACCTTTGCGAATGATCTCCAATACAAAATCCGACAACCGCTTCGCATACGCCAAATCCATCCGCGGCGCCCGCCCGGTCTTCAGCCCGTGAATCCGCTTCAAATACTCGCTGCCGCCGAGTTCGTCCCCAATCTCGCCGATCAGCAATACCGCGTCCCCCGTGCCCTTGAACCATTGCGTCGTGATGTGTCGCGGATCATCGATCAATCCCAGCATCCCAATCGTCGGCGTCGGGTCGATCGCTCCCGCGGGCGATTCATTGTAAAAACTCACGTTCCCGCCCGTCACCGGCGTCCCGAACGCCTGGCACGCTTCGCAGATTCCTTCCACGCACTTCCGAAATTGCCAGAACACTTCCGGCTTCATCGGATTGCCAAAATTCAGGTTGTCCGTCACCGCCAACGGCCGCGCCCCGCTGCACACCAGGTTCCGCACCGCTTCCGCCACCGCAATCTTCCCGCCTTCAAACGGATCGAGATAACAATACGTCGCGTTGCAATCCGTGGTGAACGCAAGGTACTTGTCCCCCGTCGCCCCCGGCACGCCGAGGTCCGGCCGGCTCAAATTGATCCGCACCACCGCCGCGTCGCTCCCGGGCGCCACCACCGTCCCGTGCTGCACCATGTGATCGTATTGACGGTACACCCAGTTCTTCGACGCAAGGCTCGGCGACCCCAGCAGCTCCCGCAGCGCCCCGTGATAATCGTCCGGCTCTTTGACGCTTCCGATGTCAAACTTCTGGTTCCGAATCTCCCATTCGGGCTGTTTGACCTCGCGATAATACAGCGGCGCATCTTCCGCCAACTGCTTGGCCGGTATCTCCGCCGCCACCTCTTTGCCCACCTTCACCCGCATCACGCCATCACCCGTCACACGCCCAATGGTCACGCCGTGCAGGTCCCACTTGTTGAATATCGCCTCGACCTCTTTCTCCCGGCCCTTCTGCGCGATCAACAACATCCGCTCCTGCGATTCGCTCAACATGATCTCGTACGGCGTCATCCCCGTTTCGCGCTTGGGCACGAGATTCAGATCGATCTCGTTCCCCGTCCCGCCCCGGCTCGCGGTCTCGCACGTCGAACACGTCAGCCCCGCCGCGCCCATGTCCTGGATGCCGACCACCAGCCCTTCCGTCCGCATCACTTCCAGGCACGCTTCCAACAACAGCTTCTCCATGAACGGGTCGCCCACCTGTACCGCCGGCCGATCCGCTTGCGATTCTTCCGTGAGTTCCCGCGACGCGAATGCCGCGCCCGCCAAACCGTCCCGACCCGTCGCGCTCCCGACGTAAATTACCGGATTCCCCACGCCCGCCGCTTTGCCGCGCTTGATCTGGTCGTGACGCAAAATCCCCAGCGACAGCGCGTTGACCAGCGGGTTGCCGTTGTAGCATTCGTCGAAGTACACTTCGCCGCCCACCGTCGGGATCCCGATGCAATTCCCGTAATGGGCAATCCCCGCCACCACCCCGGCAAACAAACTCCTGTTCTGCTCCACTTGTAGCCGCGAAACTCTTTCGCGGTCCACTCCTCCAGGCGACGTGGATAAGGACTTTCCCCTCGCCCCCTTCAGGGGGGAGCCGAGTTCTCGAGACGCGACCTCGTCGTGCCCGGGTTGCAAAGGGTCAGGGTAAGGCGTGGCACTTTCGGTCCCCTCGCCCCCTTGGGGGAGAGGGTCAGGGTGAGGGGATGTTAGATTGACATCGATCGGCCCGAACCGTAGCGAATTCATATTCAGAATCGGCCGCGCGCCCATCGTGAAGATGTCGCGGATGATCCCGCCCACGCCCGTCGCCGCGCCCTGGAACGGCTCGACCGCGCTCGGGTGATTGTGCGACTCGATCTTGAACGCAATCGCCCAGCCGTCGCCGATGTCCACGATCCCCGCGTTCTCTTCGCCCGCTTTCACCAGAATGAACGGCGCTTCCCGCGGGAATTTCTTCAGCTCGGGCCGCGAGTTCTTGTAGCTGCAGTGCTCGCTCCACATCACCGAAAAAATCCCCAGCTCGGTTATGTTCGGCTCGCGCCCCAGGATCCCCTTGATCCGCTCGTACTCCCAGGTGGAAATCCCGTGCCGCGCAATGATCTCCGATGTGATCGCCATCTCGTTTTTCATCTCGCAAATGCACTCATATCATGAAGAACGGTGCGAAACGAAGCCATTTCCGGTAAAACGAAGCCAAGTGTCATTTTGGCACACTTGGCCACACAATACACTGCCGCTCAATTGCTTCCATAAGCTCACCCACTCTGGAAAACTGGCTTCGTTTCGCAGATCTATACCCCCCCTCCCGGCTACCGTGACACATCCATGGTGATCGGCGGTGGCACCACCTCTCCGTTGCGCCTCCGCTGCAATCGCTCCAACTGGTTCATTGCCCGATACAACTGCCGTTCCATCGTCCCCTCGTATCGCAAGATTTTGTCCAGCGCCTCCGGCGACGGCAATACCTCCGCCGACTGCCGCGCATCTTCCTCGTTCTCCTCCCGCTTCTCGCAGTCCCGAATCAACAACTCATACAGATTCAACCTCCCCTGGATTCGCCCCAGCACCCGCTCTCGAATTTCGTCTTTCAATGCTTCAGCGCTTAACCCAGCGGGATTCTCCATCAGCTCTTTTCGCAATTCCGCCATCTCCCGCGTGAAGGAATTCTCCAGTTCGCCGAACCGGCTCCGAAACCGATCCATGGCCGCCTCTGTCACCTCCCCGGCTTTTTCGATGTCCCGTCTCAAGTCCCCAAATCTGCTCATCAGATACGACAGGCCGCTCGCGGATTGTGCCATCTCCATAATCGGATCGCGAAGCCCGCCCAGCAGCCCCCGGAACCGCTCCGGCCCGCGCTTCTCCCGCTTCCAATGCCCGCCGTCCACGCTCAACACGATCTCCCCGGCCTCCGCCGTCAGCGCCCGACGCATCCGCCAGTGCGCCGTGACGATCCGATCGACCAGCATCTCTTCCATCGTCCCCACCGGCGCCAGTTCCTCCCACAATCGGTCCCGCATCTCCTGGAAATCTTTCGTCCGCTCCCGCACCTGCAATCCCCGCACCACCACCTGCGACGACAACATCCCGTGCTTGACCGCGTTCAGCCGCGAATTCGCCTTGCCCGTCACCGTCTTCGGCCCTGTGGACTTCCGGCAATTCTCCCGATTGGACTTCATCTGCCGCGCCGATGTCTGCTTGGGTGCCTCAATAATCTCATCCATGGCTTCTCCTTCTCAAAGTGTTTTGGCGGGATTACCTGTGGAGGGCCACGCTCTGTCGTGGCCTGCCGTTCGTTGCTGCCGCCCCCGTTCACCCCGAACCCTTTTCGGGGCTCTGTGGGAGCGCCGTCGTGACTCTTTCGAAATCACGACCGACTTTAGCCTGGCCGGAAATAAATAAAACAGACAGCTACTCGCAGTGCTTGTCTGATTTTCGCCGGGGACGCCCGCGCGAAGCCATCGACAACCCAATCCGCTGGCAAATCTTCTCCATCTTCTTCGCTAAGGCGTTGTTCAGTAACGCGTTGTCACGGATTCGCCGCGCTTGCGCCGCCGGCATCTTCGTCAACAGCAAATCCGCCAGCTCACGGACCGTGCCCCCTCGCAGCCGCAACGCTTCCACCTCGGCCGCGTTCCTCACCAGCAGCCTGTACGTCGCAAATGTTTGCGTCTCACCGGGTACCTCAAGCTCCTGACACCGCACCCCCTGCTGCAGCCCCAGTGTGAACCCCTGAAAATACTCCAACGCTTGCGACGCCGGCTTGTGACACGCGCCCGCCGTCACCTTCGCAATCATCCCCAATTCCCCATCACCGCCGCCAACCCGTGAAGCCGACTCCTTGCGCCGTGGCAACACCGCCAACCCGTGCCCGAGCCAAAACCCAACCTTGAACGCGTTGCTCTTCCGCGCGTGAATCCTCGGAACAAACGCCTGCTTCCGCAGCTCCTCGCCCACCTTCTCCAGCCACGCAGGAATTTCCCCCCGCTCCATTTTCTCTCCCTCGCCGCGGGACCGGTCATTCATATGCCGCCAGTATATCGCCTCGCCATCCGCCTGCAAAGAAGTAGGTAGCGCAATCCCCTGTTGTAGCCGCAGGCGGTGACCGCGGTTTGGTCGCTGTAGCCGCGCTTGCGAAGCGCGGTTCGAGGTTGCACCCGAGCCCAGCTTGTCATATGCAAATCCGCCATATGCCAGACGATCCGCACAAACATCTGCGACGTCTGGAACGGGTTTGGTTGGAATCACCGGTCTATTTCGCGACCGCCTGCACTTATCGACGCCAGCCCATTCTCGCCGCCACCGCCGTCGCTGATATTCTCACCGAGGAATGGCGAGCCGCTGCTGAACGCCACAGGTGGCTGGTCGGACGTTACGTCATCATGCCGGACCATGTCCATTTCTTCTGCTCGGTGCAATCCAACGCAAAGCGGCTGTCAGAATTTGTACGCTTGTGGAAGCAATGGACGACGAAACGCGCTGTAGCCGCGCTTGCTAAGCGCGGTCCGGCCCGGCTCTGGCAACAGGGATTCTTCGACCACGTACTGCGTTCGGAAGAAAGCTACGCGCAAAAATGGGAATACGTGCGGCAGAACCCGGTCCGAGCGGGCTTAATCAGCCACGCCGAGGACTGGCCGTTTCAGGGCGAGATCCTTCGGCTGTAGCCGCGCTTGCTAAGCGCGGTGCCATGCCGACTGTGCCCTTTGGCGGACGCTCCAATTAGTTGAAAGCCCAAACTCACACCTCGCACCTTGTCGTCCCCGCCCGCCGCTGCTACACTCCCCGCAGTCGATAACCATCATGACCTTCTCCGCCAATCGCTACGACTCAATGCTCTACCGCCGCTAGTGTGGTGCGTCCAACAGTTCTTTACATATGGCCGAGCGAAAACCGCGAGAGTTTCGCACAGTCCACCGCAGACTGAATGTAAATGGATTTATGACGCACCACACTGGGGGGCCGATCGTTCATACGCTGCCAGTATACCGGGTCGCCATCAGCCTCCACAGCGCCGTTGTAGAGGCGCTTCTATGAAGCGCCTGACGTTGCCCATTACGCCACCGCATCGCACCCGCCCTCGACCTCGCCTGGCCCAACCAAAAACCCGACATCATCGCCCGGCTGAATAAGAAATCGTTGGTCCCCTCTACGCGAAGATTACACCACAAACTCCACTCGCTACACCATAGCTGTTGTCGCAAAATGGCAAACTCAAACTACTGGGGTCTGATTGCCACAACTCCGGTCCCATCCGATCAGCCAAAGGTCCATCACAAACCCATCGACCCGCCAACTGTGCCATGCTAAAAATTTAGCACCTCGCAACGAACGCGTTGCCCGCAGGGTAATCATGCCCAGAATGCCCACTCGTGAATTCAATCGACGCCTACGGACACAACCAAAACCCCGGTCAACATCCCGCCCCTCGCGCTTGCCTTGCGCTCGCAACCAGTGACAACAACATCCCTGGCGTTCCCACCGGTCTTTCGCACGCCCCTCAATTCCGAACCCCCAACGCCGCTTCCACACGAAAGCACCATCTCCCAACAGAGGTCGGAGTTCGCCCGCACGGGCAGTGGCGCGATTCCCCTTATGCCGCAGCCGCAAAGCCCCCGACCCGCCATCTGTGCCATGCTAAAAATTTAGCACCTCGCATCAGCCGCTGTGTCCGGAGAGTGATCGCGGCAAGAATGCAGAAATGGTAGTGTCCCCCCCTTTTTTCAAACACAGTCCCACTCGCTTCCGGCGAACGTGACCGGCCGACGAACCCGGCCAGCAACCAGGATGGGCAACGCCGCCAGTGCCACGATCTTCCACAAGCCTCTTGATTCCGAAAGCTTGGAGCCGTTTCCATGCTCAGCTACCATCCCCCCCACCAAACCAAGTTCAGAAGAACGTGGGAGTAGCGTGATTCCCCTTATGCCGCAGCCACGAATCCTCCGACCCGTCATCTGTGCCATGCTAAAAATTTAGCACTCCGCATTAGACGCCGTGCCCGTCGTTCCGGCCGCGCCTTCGTGACAGCATGAGCACCTCACGACCACCCAACCCGTCAGCAACCGCCCCCCTGCTCTCACCCCCGTCTATCAACAACTCCCCACAAACCCCTCGACCCATCATCTGTGCTATGCTAAAAATTTAGCATAGTACAGCGAACACGTTGTCCGGAGGGCAACCATGACAAGAACACGTATCCTCGAACTCAGCCGACGCGAGCGCCAAATCATGGACGCGGTGTATCGATTGGGCCGGGCGTCAGCCGCCGACGTGCGCCGCCAACTGCCAGACCCGCCGAGCTATTCCGCCGTCCGAGCGTTCC